>Ga0209581_1000047_pt1 | contig 451716 bp, 395 predicted proteins | sample Coa_R2_FD_187160 | JGI IMG/M metagenome (GOLD analysis project Ga0209581, IMG submission 187160) | Surface soil microbial communities from Centralia Pennsylvania, which are recovering from an underground coalmine fire - Coalmine... | ecosystem: Environmental > Terrestrial > Soil > Unclassified... | reverse complement strand
GGCGATAACATCGAGATGACCGTCGAGTTGATCCAGCCGGTCGCGATGGAAGAGGGGGTGCATTTCGCCATTCGTGAGGGTGGCCGCACCGTTGGCGCGGGTGTCTGCGTGCGCGTCGAAGAATAAGCTGGATGTTGTAAAATATATAGGGGCGCGCATGTGTACGCCCCTATATTTGGAAGGCGGAGAGACATGGCAAGTAAGGGTAAAGAGAACCGAATCGTTGCGATACTGGCTTGTACCGTCTGCAAGCAGCGCAACTATGCCACGTCAAAGAACAAAAAGAATAATCCAGAACGTCTCGAATTGAGAAAGTTCTGTCCAACGTGTCGTGTGCATACGGCCCACCGGGAAACCAAGTAGGCTGATGGTCTACCACACCGGTCATAACTGATCGAGAAAGGTTGAACGTGGCAAACAAAATGGCCGACAAGAAAAAACAAGCCAGCCAGAGCGAACTGGTAGAGCCAAAAGAACGGGCTGGCGAAAAAGAGCAGAAGAGTGTCAAAGCAATGCCGCGAGAAGAACGTAGGGCACGCGATAACAAGCCAGCCAGGCGCGAAGTAAAGCAACCGGCGGTTCCCGCTAAGAAGGGCGGCTTCCGCAACTGGCGGCCTGTACGCTTTATGCGTGAGTCCTACCAGGAGCTGCGCTACAAAGTCACCTGGCCCACCTTTGAAGAGGCCAGGAACATGACATTCATCGTTATTGCACTCTCTGCTGCTCTTTCTATCGTGTTAGGTTTAGCGGATATTGGTCTTTTTAAGCTTTTCCAGCTAATTAGCGGCAAGTAGCATCCGACGAGGGAAAATATCGTGGTTACTGAACATACCAAAGATACTGAGCATTCGTCGCAGGATGAGACCGAGCAACAGTCCAGTTCTGCGTCAGAACAGGGTGAGCGCCGCTGGTATGCCATCCACACGTATTCCGGCTATGAGAACAAGGTGAAGAGCCACCTCGAAGCGCGTATCAATTCGATGGATATGCGCAACAAAATCTTCCGGGTGATTGTGCCTATGGAAGAGGAGGTGGAGATTAAGCAGGGCCAACGACGTACTGTACAGCGTAAGGTCTTCCCTGGTTACGTGCTGGTGGAGATGATTATGAGCGACGAAGCATGGTATGTTGTGCGTAACACTCCTGGCGTCACCAGCTTTGTTGGTTCTGGCACACGTCCTGTTCCGCTGCAGGAACATGAAGTACGCGCGATCCTGAAGCAGGTTACGAAGGAGTCGGAGAAGCCGAAAGCAAAGATTAGCTTTGCAAAAGGCCAGAGCGTGCGTGTGATCGATGGCCCGTTCACCGAGTTTATTGGCACAGTTAGTGAAATTAACATGGAAAAGAACAAGGTCACTGTGCTTGTGTCATTTTTCGGGCGTGAAACACCAGTCGTCCTGGATTTCCTTCAGGTCGAGAAAATCTAAAATATACAGGGATTCTGAGGAGTTTGAAACAAGATGGCGAAACGTGTCAAGGCGGTAGTTAAACTACAGATTCCGGCGGGAAAGGCTACACCAGCGCCCCCCATCGGTACCGCTCTTGGTCCTCAGGGCGTCAACATCATGGCGTTCGTGAAGGAGTACAATGAGCGTACCGCAGGCCAGGTAGGCATGGTTATTCCGGCCGAGATAACGATCTATGAAGATCGCTCATTTACATTTATTACCAAGACCCCGCCCGTACCCGATCTGCTGAAGAAGGCAGCCGGGATTGAAAAGGGCGCGGCGACCCCTAACAAGACAAAGGTGGGTACCATTTCTCGCGACAAGCTGCGCGAGATCGCCGAATTGAAGATGAAAGACCTCAATGCTATTGATATTGAGGGCGCTGAGAAGACAGTCGAAGGGACTGCTCGCAGCATGGGAATCACCATCGAATAGTAGATGCCCGCAAGTCACTGCGGTACATTGCCACAAGGAGGGCAAAAATATGGCAAAACATGGCAAAAAATACCTGGAGGCGGAGAAGCTTGTCGAGCCGGGCAAGCTCTATGAACCCCAGGAAGCTGTTTCACTCCTCAAGAAAATGAACTACGTGAAGTTCGATCCGACAGTCGAAGTTCACATGAAGCTTGGTGTTGACCCGCGCCACGCCGACCAGATGGTGCGCGGGGTAGCGATGCTCCCCGCTGGCACTGGTAAAGAAGTCAAGGTGCTGGTCTTCGCGCAGGGCGAGAAAGCCGCGGAAGCAGAGGCGGCGGGAGCAGATTTTGTTGGCCTGGATGATCTGATCCAGCGCATTGAGAATGACTGGTTCGGTTTCGATGTCGCCATTGCCACTCCTGATGTGATGGGCAAGGTCGGTCGTCTCGGTAAAAAGCTCGGCCCTCGCGGCTTGATGCCCAGCCCCAAGGCGGGAACGATCACGATGGACGTTGCCCGGACGGTGCGCGACGTCAAGGCTGGTCGCGTGGAATTCCGCGTTGACAAGACGGCCCTCTTGCATATTCCGGCAGGCAAGCTCTCTTTCAGCGATGAGGCATTGATGTCGAATATCGCCTCGATCATTGACGCGGTAGTGCGCGCTCGCCCAAGTGGCGCGAAAGGCGCGTATGTCAAGAGCGTCGTTCTCTCATCGACCATGTCTCCGGGCGTGCGCCTGGATGTGCAGAAAGCGCTGGCCCTCAAGCCCGCGTAATCGCTCGCGTTTGACAACTGAATACACAACGCAATACCGAAGACAGCAAGTATGCTAGCAGGCATTTAAACAACCCATATCGGGGAGGCTTGCCGAGGAAAGCGCGAATCTGATGCCGGGTGCAGGCTGTAACAGGCTGCATGCTGGCGCGGAAACAGCAGAAAAACTCCCTTGTGGCCTTCGGTAGCTTTCCGAAGGCCGCTTGTTTTATTGCAATATATTGTTTCACCAGTTTCCAGAAAGGAGGGAGTATGCCAACAGAGGCAAAGGCCGCGATTATTGACGAGCTGACCGAGAAATTGGGCAAGGCCACTATCGCCATCCTGGTACAGACGCAGGGCCTGACGGTTAAGGATATGACCGACCTGCGCAACAAGATGCGCGCCGCCAAAATCGATTTCAAGGTTGCCAAGAATACACTGCTGCGCATCGCTACCGAGCGTAACAATATGAAGGACCTGGATACCAGTATCTTCAATGGTCAGACTGCTGTTGCGTTTGGTTACGATGATGAAGTATCCGCCGCTAAAGCTGTGGCGGACTATGTTCGTGGCTCCAGGGTCGTCGTCCTCAAGTCGGGCATTCTGGGCGGGCGCACTCTGTCTGCTGAGCAAGTAGACAGCCTGGCGAAGATGCCTGGCGGCAAGAATTACGCGAAGGCCCAGGTCGTCGGCGTCATTCAAAGCCCAATGGCTACCACCTATAGTTTACTGAGCGCGCCACTGCGCGATCTCGCTTATGTCATTCAAGCGCGTGCCGAACAACTGCAAAGCGGCGTTAGCGCTGAAACAAACGCTGAATAAAAAGGAGAGGAACATCCATGTCTGTTGAATCCATCATTGCCGAAATCGAGCAATTGAACGTTCTGGACCTTGTCCAGTTGACCAAAGCCCTGCAGGAGCGCTGGGGTGTAAGCGCCGCTCCCGTCGCCGCCGCTGCCGCGCCAGCCGCCGCTGCTGAGGCTGCTCCCGCCGCCGCTCCCGTCGAGGAGAAGACCGAGTTTGACGCCATCCTGACCGAGGTTGGCCCGAACAAGATCAACGTCATCAAGGTCGTGCGCGAACTGACCGGTCTTGGTCTGAAAGAGGCGAAAGCCGTCGTTGACGAGGCCCCCAAGCCCATCAAAGAAGGCGTCTCCAAAGAAGAGGCCCAGAAGATCGCCGACAAGATGGCCGAGGTTGGCGCAAAAGTCACCATCAAGTAGGGGCGCGGGCTTGCCCCGCCCTTGTATCTATGAATGGACTGTATGGAGTGGTATTTGTGATTCGAAAAATCACAAATACCACTCCATACAGAATAATTGCGCCACTATGCATTGCATGTTATAATGCAACGTATAGTTTCCTTTGCTCATCTTGGCACACAGGAGGTGTAGAAAACGTGCCGTTACGTGTAGACGAAAAGGCGGAAATCATTGCCGATTCCCGCGTTCATGAAGCGGATACCGGTTCCCCCGAAGTGCAGGTATCGCTTTTAACCCGGCGTATCAACCAGTTGACCGAGCATATGAAAGTGCATAAGCACGATCTACACTCGCGTTATGGTCTGATGAAGCTGGTTGGGCAGCGCAGGCGGCTGCTGGCTTATTTAAGCCGCAAAAGCCCGGATCGCTATCGTGCCTTGATTGCCCGGCTTGGCTTACGCCACTAATTCTAGATGTTTGTTGGGTGCGGTCGGCGTATGAAGTCAGAGCAAGCGCCGTAATTCCTTCAGAGCATTCGGCTTGACAGGCCCGACCGCTGCTCTTCTTTATCTCCCACTTTCACGATTACACACAGATAGGAAGATTGAAGGACGACAGCAGAGATTATTTCCCCGCTACAATCATTCATTAAGAGACGCAAGAGGACAAAGCAGGCGTAGGAACAGGGAAAGCGTTCCTAAAGTACCAGTCAGGAAGACAAGATTTTTTGAGGGTACGGATATATCGTACTCAGATGAATAGCCTGGAAGGAAACCAGGCGTGTAAATGTACAGCAGGTGTAGCAACCAATTCATGAGCAGGGGAACAGGAAATTAAACATCATCCACAGGAACATGATCGCCTGTATTGTTGAAAAGACACCCCTTAAAGTATACAGGGGTATTAGAAGTTCGGAGGAACAATGATTCACCGTCAAGAAGCTATCATCGGTGGTCGGGTTATGAGTATCGAGACGGGGCGCGTGGCAGAACAGGCCAATGGAGCTGTACTTGTGCGCTATGGAGATACCGTCATTCTCGCGACTGCTGTTGGCAGCGCGGAGCCTCGCGAAGGCATCGATTTTTTCCCACTTACCGTTGATGTAGAAGAACGTATGTATGCCGCCGGTAAAATTCCAGGCGGATTTATCAAGCGCGAGGGACGCGCCTCGGAACACGCCATCCTCGCCTGTCGCCTCGCTGACCGCCCTATTCGCCCGCTTTTCCCCAAAGGGTACCGCAATGATGTGCAGATCGTGATTACCGTCCTCTCGGTAGACCAGGAAAATGACCCCGCTATCATGGGCATCGTTGGCGCATCTGCAGCACTGAGCATCTCCGATATTCCTTTCCTGGGTCCGGTAGGCGCTGTGCGCGTTGGTTATATCGATGGACAACTGGTTATCAACCCGCTTGAGTCGCAGATGGCGAACTCACGGCTTGACCTTGCCATCGCCGGAACGTCAGACGCGGTTATGATGGTTGAGGCAGGCGCGAAAGAACTGCCCGAGGAACTGATGCTTGAAGCTGTGCGTTTCGGCCAGGAAGCCCTGCAAGACATTATCAAGATGCAGGAAAAGCTGATGCAGGCCGTGAACGTTGCCAAGCGTTCCTTCACGCCACCACCTGCCGACGAGGAACTGCACCAGAAGGTGAAGGATTTTGTGCTGCCTCGCTTCGAGGCTGCCGTCAACAATCCCGACAAAGCAGCCCGCTCCGCAGCCCTCAATATCGTGCAGGATGAACTCATCACCACGCTCGGCGCGGAATATCCTGATCGCTTGAAGGACATCATTGCCTTTTACGAGAAGGAACTCAAGGCCTACGTGCGCAATAACATCCTGGATCGCAGCCTGCGACCGGATGGACGCGGCCTGAAAGAGATTCGCCCCATCACCTGCGAGGTTGGCCTGCTGCCGCGCACACATGGCTCAGCCCTCTTCACACGCGGACAGACGCAGGTTCTCAGCGTGGTGACACTCGGCTCGCCGGGCGATGAGCAGGTGCTTGATGGCCTGGGCCTCAGCGAGAGCAAGCGCTTCATGCACCATTACAACTTCCCGCCATTCTCGACAGGCGAGACCAGGCCCCTGCGCGGCCCCGGTCGTCGTGAGATCGGTCATGGCGCGCTGGCCGAGCGAGCAGTTGCAGCAGTTATTCCTACGCAAGAGGAATTCCCCTACACTATTCGTGCCGTCTCGGACGTCCTCTCTTCCAATGGCTCGACCTCGATGGGTTCAGTCTGTGGCACCACGCTGGCCCTGATGGACGCTGGCGTACCCATTCACGCTCCAGTAGCAGGTGTGGCGATGGGCCTGGTGACGGGCGAGGGCGAGCGCGCCGGGAAATGGGCTGTACTCACTGATATTCAAGGCATCGAAGACGCCCTGGGCGATATGGACTTTAAGGTCGCTGGCACTGCTGATGGCGTAACAGCCTTGCAGATGGACATCAAAGTCAAGGGCATCACTTACGATATCATGGCGAAGGCCCTGGAGCAGGCGCGCGAAGGCCGCATGTTCATCATGGAGAAGATGCTCGATACCATCGATGCGCCACGCGAGGAACTTTCTCTCTTTGCCCCGCGCATTCAGAGCGTCAAGATCAATCCTGATAAGATCGGTACAGTGATTGGCCCGGGCGGCAAGACCATCCGTAAGATTCAGGAGGAGAGCGGCGCGAAGATCGACATTGACGACGACGGCACGGTGAACATCTCCGCCAATTCCGCCGAAGCGATGCAGTTGGCGATGGATGCTGTGCGCGCCCTGACAGAAGAGGTCGAGGTTGGCCGCATCTACACCGGAACGGTGCGCCGCCTGGTTGATTTCGGCGCATTTGTGGAGATTCTGCCCGGCAAAGAAGGCCTGGTGCGCACCTCGCAACTGGCCGACTACCAGGTCAATCGTCCCGAGGATGTCGTCTCGGTCGGTGACGAAATCACCGTAATGGTCATCGAAGTAGACCAGCAGGGACGCATCAACCTCTCACGCCGCGCTGCCTTGAGCGGCGAGATTCCCACCGCGATGGAACTGGAGAATGATCGCGGCGGACGCGGTCGTGGCGGTCCTGGACGTGGTGGCCCCGGAGGCGGCGGCAACTATGGCGGACGCGGTCGCGAAGGTTCTATGCCCAATCGCGGCGGCTATGGCGAGCGCAACTACGGTGGTGGCTATGGCGAGCGCGGCGGCGGTCGCTCTGGCGGCTATGGCGAGCGCGGTAGTTCCGGCGGCTTCGGAGGAGGCCAGCGCCGTCCGATGGGTCCTGGCGGCCCCGGTCGCGGCCCCGGCGGTTCTGGCAATCGCGGCGGCTTCGGCCAGCGCCCACCAGACCGTCGCTGGTAATCTCTACCGTTTTCTGTAATCTTGTAGGGACGCGATTCATCGCGTCCTGCCTGATTGCTGCCGGTAATCCTTACCATTTTCCAGCGTTGCAGGAAGAATAATCTTGTAGGGGCGCGATGATGAACTTTGACAAATAAAGAGGGAATATCCAGGCCTGTCATCCTGAGCACAGCGAAGGATCTTGTGTGCCGGACGATTTGTGCATCTAGACCGGAGATCCTGAGCGCAGCGAAGGATGACAGGTGGAGCATCGCCCGCTATTTTAGCAAAAGCTCTCATCGCGTCCCAACAAAATAAAATAGCTGAGAGGATTCTATGTCGTCAGAAGAGGTCTTAAAGGAGATCGCGGCGGAAGTTGCTACCTGCGCCAGGTGTGATCTCTGCAAGAGTCGCACAAAGGCTGTTCCCGGCGAGGGGAACTCGCGCGCGAAACTCCTGTTCATCGGCGAAGGCCCCGGCGGGCAGGAAGATAAACAGGGCCGTCCGTTTGTTGGCCCCTCTGGTCATTTCCTGGAAGAATTACTGGCGAGCATCAACCTCAAACGTTCAGATGTCTTTATTACCAATGTTGTGAAGTGCCGCCCGCCCGAGAACCGCGACCCGCTACCAAACGAAATTGAGGCCTGTAGCGATTATCTCGACCGGCAGATCGCGGCCATCGATCCGCAGGTAATTGTCACGCTTGGCCGCTTCTCAATGGCGAAGTTCTTTGGCAACGAGAAGATCACCGCCATTCACGGGCGCGCCCGCATGGTCAATGGTCGGCTCTGTATCGCCATGTTCCACCCGGCGGCGGGCCTGCGCGACCCACGCCGCAAAGAAGAACTCAAGGCCGATTTCAAAAAGATACCCCTGATTATTGCCGAAGCCGAACGCCGCGCTGCTGAGCGCAAACCTAAAGCCCCCGAACCACCCCCACAAAATGAATTACCACCAGAGCAGCTTTCGCTGTTCTGATAATTCCTGTAGGGACGTGATTGATCGCGTCCACCTATCCGTCCGGCGCATTAAATGACGATAGGTGGACGCGATCAATCACGTCCCTACATTAAAAAAACAGCTATGAGCTACACCTGTTGAAATTGTGACCTATTTCACTGGAATAAAGTGACGATTTTCAATATACTGAAGAGTAGGAGATGTCATTTCATTTCAGGAGGTGTGCCATGCAGCGAACCGCCCGGCGGCTTTTTATGATCGGGTTTATGGCGTTGATGCTGGCTGTGCTTCTCGCCTTTAGCCCATTAAGCGCGAGACCTTCTCAGGCCTATACAGGAGCGTCAACCTGGAAGGGTACAACGACATCGTGGGCAAATGTACGAACGGGGCCGAGTACTGGCTATAGCATCGTAACAGTGTATGCGCCCAACACGCAGATCACCGTCTATGCCACAGTTTCCGGCCAGGCAGTCTGGAGTGGTATCTCGAACTGGTATCGCATTTCAAGTTTGACCAGCAGTCCACTGTACATTTACAGCGGGTTGGTTGTCTCATCAAATGGCAGTGGTGGCGGAAATGGGGGAAATCCATCACCGCAGGGGAAAGAGATTATTGTCAGTCTCTCGCACCAGTGGTTATGGGCCTATCAAAACGGTGTTCAGGTCTATAACACGCCTGTCATGACCGGACGCCCGGCGCTTCCCACACCTACAGGCACCTATCACGTCTTTTTAAAGCAGCATCCCACCTGGTTCTACTCGCCCTGGCCCTATGGTTCGCCGTACTGGTATCCGCCAACTTTCATCAACTATGCGCTTGAGTGGCGCGCAGGCGGTTTCTTCCTGCATGACTCATGGTGGCATAGTGTCTATGGACCAGGCACGAATGGCTGGCACTACGATCCCAAATTTGGCTGGCAATGGGGAACGCATGGCTGTGTAGCCATGCCACTATCCGCCGCCGCGTGGCTGTATAACTGGGCACCCATCGGCACAACAGTGCAGATCAATCCGTAAGGATGTTCAACCCATGTCATCCTGAGCGCAGCGAAGGATCTCCGTTCCCGCACGATACGTTTTTGGGACACGGAGATCCTTCGCTGCGCTCAGGATGACATGCTTTTGGGAAGATGTTATTCCGCCGCCGTCGCCCAATCAGGATGACATGCTTTTGGGAAGATGTTATTCCGCCGCCGTCGCCCCAATAACGAAGGCATCCACTTCGCTGATTTTGCCACGCCAGTAGGGAACCTTGATCTTGTGGCCGCCGCTCATGATGGTGACGTCCCGCATGTGGATGAAGCGAACGAGCAGGGGCAGGCCCTCTGGCCCAATCTCCGGCTGATCGGGTGGAGGGACGAGCGCGAGATAGTACTGGCCGAGGGCATCGGCGGTCTCCGGTTCGTTTTCGCGATGTAGCTCCTCGTTCAGATCAATGTAGAACTGGGCATAGTGAGCGGTGCTGACCATGATGCCGAAGATAAGCAGGCCATGCATTTGCACCATCATCTCGATTTCCAGATCCTGCTGCTCCACCAGTTTTGCCCACATTTGCAGGGCAAAATCCTGCTCCCCATATTCTTTGATCCACAGATTTCGCCGCTCAATACGATTGAGCGGGCGAAATGGCACTGCTCCCTGGCTTGCACCCATAGTTGGGGAAGAGGAGTCCTCTGTCTCCTGCTCTTCAGGTCTTCCTGCTTCTATGCCGCCGTCAATTTGCTGTATATCCGGTGTTTCTGCCATAGATCTATCTTTCTTTTCAGGATGCGTTTATTATATACCAACCCGCATTCCCTATCTACCCACCCGGCTGTGGAGGGCCACCCGGCGGCGTGGGATTGCACTTATCCCCGTTACACGGTGGATTACAGTCGTTGCCGCCATCGCATTTCGGAGGTTGGAATGTGTAGTTGCCCTGGATGGTGGGCATAGTGCCATCTATGAACCAGTCGGTGATGGTTGGCTCGCCGGGATGCGGCAGCAGGCCTGTGTAAGCTGAAACGGTGCCGAGATGGACGTCGGCGGGCCGGATGAAATCACTGGGCGGGAAGTTGTAGTATTGCGAGGCATACTCCATCACATCATGCCAGATGGGACCTGCGCCGGTGATACCGATAACGTTCTGCATGATACTGTTATCGCTGTTGCCAGCCCAGACGCCTACTGTCAGGTAAGGGGTATAGCCCATTGTCCAGTTATCGCGGAAGCTATCAGTTGTGCCGGTTTTGGCTGCTGCCGGGCGATCCAGTTCCAGCGGGTTGCCCGGGCCGAATTCGTGATAGCGCGATTTCTTGTCGGAGAGGATGCTACTCATCAGGAATGCAACATCTTCACGAACGGCGCGCACGCCATATGGATGTGCCTCGTCATACTTGTAGACGACGTTGCCCTGGCTATCGGTAATCTCCAGGACGGTGGTCTGGGGCACGCGAATACCGCGATTGGCAAAGGTGGCATAAGCGCCCGTGAGATGCAGCAGGGAGACTTCTGCCGTTCCCAGGGCCAGTGATGGGCCAAGCGTGTTCGGATTGCGGCTGGCGATTTCGGTCAGTCCCAGGCGAGCCGCCATGTTCAGCACGTTGGGAATGCCCGCGAACTCGAGAGCGTCGATGGCCGGAATATTGAACGAGTTGGCGATGGCGTTGCGCACCGTCATCGGAAAGCCCGTATGGAATTTGCCGTCGTAGTTCTGCGGCGTGTAGTACTGATTTGGGCCGGTTGGCGTCGGATAAATGGTTTTGTGATCGGGAATAATCATCGCCGGATACCAGCCCATCTCGAAGGCAGTGGCGTAGATAACCGGCTTGATGGACGAACCCGGCTGGCGCAGGGCATCGGCGGCAGAGTTGAATTTGCCGCGTACCTGTGGACTGTTATCGTTGAAGTTCGCGCTGCCGTTCATCGCCAGAATTTCGCCATTAAAAGGATTCTCGACTACTACGGCGGCGTTATGCACCTGGTTTTGTGTATCGAGTGGGCCATAGCAGCCCAGGTAGTTATCGCAGGTCACTTTATAAAGGTGATCGTAAGTGATCTGCTCGACTTTTTTCTCCAGGTTCAGGTCGAGCGTGGTGTAGATGTTATACCCGCCTGTGAAGAGATTATCCGCGCCGAAGAGGGGTACCAGCACCTCGTCGATGACATAGCGCACGAAATGAGGAGCCTGCATCCCCTGTTTGGAGCTGAAGGACTGGAACTTGAACTTTGCCATCTCCTGCTGCGCCTGCTGTTCCTGAGCGGGCGTAATCATGTGCAGTTCCACCATGAAGTCAAGGACGATTTTTTGCCGGTCAAGCGCGGCCTGTTTGTTGATAATAGGATTATAGTAGGACGGCAACTGCGGCAGACCCGCCAGCATCGAGGCCTGGGCAAGGTCAAGCTGCGCCGCAGCCGGAATACAGTGTGACTTTGTGCATTTTGGCTGGAGATTGAAGAAGTCCTGGGCCGCCGCTTCGATGCCGTAGTTCAGGTCGCCATAGTAGACGGTGTTCAGGTACATCTCCATGATCTTCCACTTCGGATACTGCTGCGTCAGCCCATAAGCCAGCAGCGCTTCCTCGGCTTTGATTTGTACGGTGCGCGGCTGATTCAGAAATAACTCGTTTTTAATGAGCTGCTGCGTAATGGTGCTGCCACCCTCGACGACCGTCTGGTTTTGGAAGTTGGTCGCGGCGGCGCGCAGGATGCCCTGGATATCCACGCCGCTATTGGTCCAGAAGGTATGGTCTTCGGCGGCAACGGTGGCATTGATCAGCAATGGAGAAATATCGCTATAACTGACGTAGGTGCGACGACCATAGCGCGGGTCATATAGATTGTAGAGCAATTGCCCATGCCGATCGTAAATGTGAGTGGTCTGAAATTGTGTATGATCGGCAATGCCGTTTAATAGTGGTAGTTGCGACTGATAATAGGCAAAGGCCGCTCCCATTGTGCCGGAGAGCAGTGTGAATAACACAGCTAAAATGATACTTATCGCGGCCACCATGCGCGGCCCTGTCTGGTCCACATGACCATAGCGCTTGTGCCGCCGCCGGTACATCAATATGCGGTTGACGCGCGCCCTTCGCGATGCTGACGCAGAAATATCTACAGCAGGAGCGCTTATACGTCTGCCACGCGCTCGTGATGCGCTCAATGCTACCGGCTGGCGGCTCTCCTCGTGTCCATTATGCCCATTAGAGGAGCGGTCCGGCAACATAGGCACGAGAACCGCGCCCTTATCATCGACAAATTCTTTTGGTAAAGGCCGAACTTCTAGCGTTTCATCGTCATCATCATGATTATGTTGTATAATATTTTCATCCATAGAATGATCTGCCTTTCATAGGAAGAGGCCCAAGCCTGCCTTTTTCCCCACACTTGTTACCACTATGTATCATAGCATACCGGGCCTTTGCTGCTTGACTTATGCGTAGTGAATAGGTACATTTGGTGTATGGAATGGTGCCTTGTAGAGAAAGTATCATATTGTATAACGCACAGTTCCCTGTAGACGTTTCAAAGTGTGCAACCCCTGTTCCTGCATTTCGTAGTAATAAGAAGAAAGCAGGGTAAAGGAGGGAGATGTATGAGCCAGCAAGAACTGCTTCCAGAGGAACCGCAAGGCCAGTACGGCGCTTCCTCGGAAGATGAAGAGATATATCAACCACCACAGCCGTATACCTGGTCGGGCAAGGTGGGCCAGGAGGCTATGCCTCGCGATGAGCCGCCATCAAGCTATGATCCTACTATCATGCAGGACTACCAGGCGGGATATCGAGCGCAAGACGAGGCTCCGGCTGTTGATCTACAGCCGCCATACCAGTACAATCCATATATGCCGGATGGCGATGCTCAAGAACAGGGATATCGCCCGTATAATACGTACACCTATAACAATGCCAGCAATCAGAACTATCAGAATAACGGACAGGTGCCGCCCTGGGCGCGCCCGCAGGAGCGCCGCTATGGTCCCTGGCGCTTCGGCTCAATCCTGATGATCTTGATTTTTATCAGCATTCTCCAGGGTGTTTTCTCGCATGGCGGTTTCGTCTTTGGCCATATATTCGGCGTGTTCCTGGGTGTTATATGGCCCATTTTTATCCTTTTGTTCTTTTTCAGCATGTTTGCTCGCAGAGCCGTGTGGGGCGGGCGGCGCAGACGCGGCCCCTGGTGGTACGGACGGCGCGGCCCCTGGTGGTGGTAGCCTGATGAACATTTATCATCAAGAACGATAATCGGAGCGGCCCTCGCCCATGTCATGCTGAGCGCAGCGAAGCATCTCGATGAGCCTCGACGTGGAGATGCTTCGCTGCGCTCAGCATGACAGAGCTGGCGGGAGTGGAGATGTTCAAACTAAAAAAATCGTCAGTAGAGAAGGACATTGACAGAGATAGAGCATGGCATCGATGCGGTGCCGGATGACATAGACCTGACCAATATACGCGAACTGCGCAACTTTCTATACACTCACCACATGCGGCCCAACAAAGCGTTTGGGCAAAATTTTTTAGTTGACCGCAACGTTTTGCGGCGCATCATCGAGGCGGCAGAAGTTACGAAGGATGACACGGTGCTGGAAGTGGGCGCGGGTACCGGCGTTTTGACACGCGAACTGGCAAAGCGCGCCCGGCGTGTGGTCGCCGTAGAGTTGGAGCGCGATATGCTGACGCTGCTCCGCAAAACCACGCGCCCGTTTTCTAATGTCGAACTGGTGGAGCGCAACCTGCTGTATGTGAATCCAGTAGACCTTTTCGACAGCGAACCATACAAACTGGTGGCGAATCTGCCGTATTATATTACAGCGCCGACCTTTCGCCATTTTCTGGAAAGCGAGAATGCGCCGCGCCTCTTAGTGGTGATGGTGCAGTACGAAGTAGCTCAGCGCATCGTTGCCGCGCCAGGCGATTTGAGTTTGCTCGGCGTGAGCATTCAATTTTACGGGCGGCCCGAAATTATTGCCCGCGTTCCTGCTGGCGCTTTTTATCCCGCTCCAAAGGTCGACTCTGCTATTTTGCGAGTAGAGGTGCGCGACGATGTGCCATTGACTTCTGCTGAGCGGGATCGCTTTTTTCGCGTGGTGCAGGCCGGTTTTGCTGAAAAGCGCAAACAATTGCATAATTCGCTCACTCATCACCTGCATTATAAGAATGAACAGGTGCGGTCGTGGTTACAAGAGGCGGGCGTGAATCCCAGCCGCCGCGCTGAAACACTCAGTATCGAGGAGTGGCTCCGTTTGTGGAGAGAGATTGAGAAGAAATCAGGTAGTTAATCATGGAAGACGCAGAAGCACAGACAACCGAAGTCACAACTTCACCAACAACGACCAATACATCTGAGCCGCTGCAAGAGGATGAACAGCAGCAGTTTTGTGATACGTGCGGGGCGGCCAACCCCCCTACGGCGCGTTTCTGTCAGAACTGCGCTTCCCTGCTGCCTTTTCAAAAGCACCCGACCGGCACACTGCCCGAGCAAACTTTGCTGGCCGGGCGTTATGAATTGGTCACACGCATTGGGCAGGGTGGTATGGGCGCAGTCTATAAGGCAGCCGATACCAAGTTCAATAATCGCTCGGTGGCGATCAAAGAGATGAGCAGCGCCGGTCTGCCGCCTGCCCGCTTGCAGGAGGCCGAGGCGGCCTTTGAGCGTGAGGCGCACCTGCTCGCCGACCTGATGCACCCCAACCTTCCACGTATCATCGATCATTTTACCGAAAACCAGCGCTCGTACCTGGTGATGGACTTTATTGAGGGTCAGACGCTGGAGGAATACCTGGAATCGGTTGGCGGTGGTCCGCTCCCTGTCGATCAGGTGGTGAAGTGGGCCGAGCAGCTTTGCGACGTGTTGAGCTACCTGCATAATCACCAGCCGCCCATCGTCTTTCGCGACCTGAAACCCGCCAATGTGATGATTAGCGAAAACGGGCATATTTACCTGATCGATTTCGGCATTGCGCGTATCTTCAAGCCTGGGAAGCAGCATGACACAGTGGCGCTCGGCTCGCCCGGCTACGCCGCGCCCGAGCAGTACGGCAAGGCGCAGAGTACGCCGCGCTCGGATATCTATAGCCTCGGCGCGCTACTGCATCAACTGTTGACGGGAATGGACCCCAGCGAGCAGCCATTTTTCTTCCGGCCTGCCTCTGACGTAAATCCGGCAGTCAATCCCGCCCTGAGCGCCCTGTTGCAGCGTATGCTCGACATGGACAGCGAGCGGCGACCCGCCAGCGCCGAGGAAGTTTTACAGGCCCTGCACGTGGCAGTGGCGAAGGTGACGCCGCAGGAACTGACCATGACCGCGACCGATCCCCTGCTTGACGAGGCGCAGCGACTTTACAGGCAGCGCCGGTTTGACGATGCATTGGCAGTTTATTCAAAGGCGCTGGCGGTAAATGGGGCGAACGCCCTCGCCTGGCAGGGAGCAGGTCTGGCGCATGGACAACGCGGTCAGCATAAGCGCGCACTTGAAGCATTTGATCGCGCCCTGGAATTGAATCCCATGCTGGTAACATCTCTGATCGGCAAGGCGACTGCCCTGAGCAAACTGGGCCGCTACCAGGAAGCGCTGGCGGCCTTCGAGCGCGCCCTGCAACTGGACCCCAATAATGCTGCCGCCTGGAATGGCAAGGGCGCGGCCCTTAACGTCCTGCGGCGTCCGAACGAGGCCTTGAATGCGTTCGACATGGCACTGCGCTTTGATCCGCAGATGGTTCAGGCCTGGAATAACAAAGGGCTGGTGCTGTACGAAACTGGCCGCTATGCTGAGGCGCAAAAAGCTTATCAAGAAGCGCTTGACCTCGATCCTCAAAGCGCGGTCGCCTGCTTTGGCGTTGGGCAGGCGCTGTACGCGCAGCGAAAACTGCGCCCGGCCTTGCGTATGTTTGAGCAGGCCTTGCGTATCGATGATCGTTTTGCCGAGGCCTGGAACCGGCGCGGCAATGTTCTCGATGAACTGGGAGATACAACGGCAGCGCTGCAATCATATGATCGCGCCCTTGGCCTCGATAATCACATGGCGGCGGCCTGGAATGGGAAAGCAGGTGTCTTGCGCCAGCTTGGCCGCTACTACGACGCGCTCGCCGCCTACAAACACGCGCTGGATATCGACCCGAATTTCGCGCTCGCCTGGAACGGCAGGGGCAATACCTACTACAACATGGGCAATTACTACGACGCGCTGGTGGCCTACGACCGCGCTTTGAAGCTGAATCCGCGCCTGGCCACCGCCTGGCACAACAAGTCGCTGGTCCTCTATCGTCTTGCGCGCTATACCGAATCGCTGCAAGCCGCCGACGAGGCCATTCACCTGCGCCCCAACGACCCCGATCACTGGCAGCGTAAAGCCGACGCCCTCAAAGCCTTGCGCCGCAAACAGGAGGCCCGTTTCGCGGAAGCGCAGGCGCAGAGGCTGCGGGGGAGTATATGACGAATGCCCTGCGGGCGTTTTCCGTAGAGACAGGGGGCTGTGGTGAGGTGGAGTGGGGGCCTGGTGCCTGTCCCGGGGTGGGGTGGGGAAAACGCGCGAAGTCCAACCACGCCGCCCCCAGGACAGGCACAAGGCCCCCGCACCGCCACCCATCATCCCCCTGTCCCTACAAGGGGAGGAGGGACGGGAGATGCGGCAGCAAAGCGAAAAAAGCTGAGAAGATCAGCGCGACCATGAGCAACAGGGCAAACCAGACTTCGAGCCGCAGCGTCTTCTGCATATGAATATGCAGTGAGGCGGGCGTGTCTGTGCGCAAAACGCCGCTGAAGAGTACCACCAGTTGCGGAATCGTCCACAGGGTAATCAGGATGAGATGCGGCCCGTGATGCGGAATGCCGAGCAGGAACACAGGTACGTATGCTCCCAGCATCAAAAGGACATAGAGGATGCGGCTCAGGCGCAGGCCAAGCGCATTTGCCAGCGTGTGCTTGCCCGCTTGCAAGTCGCTTTCCGTATCGCGCATGTTATTCAAATGAATGAAGGCCATAGCCAGCAGGCCCAGCGAAACGCTGTAAATCAAAGGCGTCATCGAGAAGTGGCCGACCTGCACCATGTAGGCTCCGACGGTAATCAAGGGGCCAAAGACGCCGAAGCTTATCAGCTCACCCAGCGCTAAAGAAGAGAGGGATTTGGAGGTCGCGCTATAAAAATACGCGACTATTACCCCAAGCAGGCCGAAGCCGAACGCCAGCAGACCACCGGAAAGCGCGGCCAGAATGCCAAACAACGCGCCCAGGGCCAGGAAGACGAGACCAATAGAAAGCACACGCGCCGGTTTGACCAATCCCTGCTGGATGAGTCCACCAGGGCCAAGCGGGTTGGTAGTGTCGATGCCGCGCAGGTAATCATAGTAGTCGTTGACGAGATTGGCTCCCAATTGCAGCAGGAGAACAGCGACAAAGGCGGCGAGAAAGCGTTGGGGATGGAAAACTCCACGCGGCGTACTCGCCGAAATGCTTTGCGTCCAGGCCAGCACAGTTCCGAGCAGGACGGGTAAGAGCGATAACGGTAGATAGCCAGGACGCATGCCATGCCACCAGAGTGAAATCCACTCGCCCAGCCCGCGCTTGTATTCCGTTGGATGTACCACCAGAGGGGCCGGTAAGCGGACATCTTGCGTAGGAGCAGCCGGACGCACAGCAACCTCTGGTTGCAGGGCGTGAACAGTCTGCATCGAACCAAGCGGAATTGTGGGAACCTCTTCTGCCTGCACAGTATCAGCCATCACGATTTGCGCGGAAGTCGTTACTTTGATGCGAGATGATGAGCTGGTATCGCCGTTTGAAGCCTCTTTTGTTGCCATATTTCCCCTCTATATGCGCTGCGGTGTTCACATAAACAAAATAAAAGCTTACAGAAAAAAGAATAGATAACATTCCTGACTGTATAACGTTTGAGGCAAGCTCATCGTTCCAGGACAAATTTTATTATACCGTACTAATCAACTGAACAAGACGATTATTCCCCACGCTTGCGTTCCAGATCATGCTGCAAGGCGCTGATGCTCTGCTGCAACTGGGCCTGCACGACCGAGATAGTCAAATCTCCGCGTGTTTTTTCCAGAATGCCGCGTGTTGAATCTGTGGTACGGCGCAGACCACCGGTGATGGCATCGGGATAATCGATAGTGGTGAGCAGGGCATAGATATCATCCATGTAGCGCAAAAGGGCCTCGCAGGTCTCGATATGCCCATGTCGTAGCTGGTCGAGCAGGTAGCGGCGCAATTCTCCGACCGCTTCACCCAGGCCGTTGAGATAGGGAGACCAATCGATGCCGAGATCGGTTGCTGATGGCAAGGGTTGGTGCTGCGTCAAAGCGGAAAAGGTAGAGGCCTCGGCATATTCTTTCTGCGCGTCCTGCACAAAACCGGCATAGAAAATATCCTGGTGATCGCGCAGGTCTGTCGCCATTTCCGCGATTAACGCTCCCGCCTGTTGCAGCAACTCGGCGGCTTTTGAAAAATCATGTCGATGCGCGGCGCGAATGCTGTTGGCGCAGAAGCGAATCGCCGCCCTTGATTTTGGTAAAGCTGTTTCACGGGCGGCGTGCTTCAATGCTAAAGCGTTTTGCGCCTGCTGCCCGATTGTCTCAATCGTATCACTCATTACGTCTGTTCCCCCGCTTGTTCAAGATACAACCAGTGTACCACAAAGAAGGGGCGGCATTAACTTGTGTTCATCTTATGAACTGTTACCACCAGGATCGGCAAGGGATTGCTGTCATCCTGAGCGCAGCGAAGGATCTGCGTCCCCCGACGATTCGTGTGCCGACGGCGGAGATCCTTCGCTGCGCTCAGGATGACAGGTGAGAGGGTCTTTTTAATGGTATTACCATAAAATCTATACCAACCGTCGTACCTCGATTTCAGGCGGGAAGGTCATGCTGTCCAGGTCGCCGGACCAGAAGAGTTGTTTCATCATTTCGGCAACGGCGTAGAGCAGGTGCTGCATGGTTGCCTCGCGGCTCTGCTCAAAAGATGGGCTGCCATGATAGGCAGCCATGCCGGAAAAACAATCGAGGAGCGGAGTACGCGAGCTGAGCAGCACCAGATACATCTCCATTTTCAAGGCCCCAGAATCGACCGGAACCATCACGCGCAGTTGTGGCATCTGTTCAATGATGTCCAGGCGATAGAAGACACCATAATGGTCTCGTGAAGACTGGAAGATGGAGGTTTCGGGAGGAGCTTCTTCAGAAGGATGTTCGTGTTCCAATGATTCCATTTCTACTCCTAAATTTGCCAATAAGTGTTCCAGTTGTTCGTGAATGTTCATGGATTTCCTCTCTATCGTCGTTCAAACATATGTACCACCATCGCTTTATGGGGCTATTCTTAAACGAATATGAGAAAGCGGAAATGCCTGCGCGTCTATGTACTGTAGGGGCGTGGGCTTGCCCCGCCCTCGTTCCCAATAATCGAAAAACGGTATGATGATACGTTATGCTGTAGGGGCGTGGGCTTGCCCCGCCCTCGTTCCCCCATACACGACACATAATCGGAAATGTAGTACAGAGGGAGCAAGAGGGCGGGGCAAGCCCACGCCCCTACATTTTATGTGTCGTATATGGAGAACGAGGGCGGGGCAAGCCCACGCCCCTACTTGTCTAGGGCTGTGTTTTCCGTTACAATCAGGGCATGCAAAATCTGGAGCCACGTCAATTGATCGAAGCGAGTCCACTGTTTCGCAATATGCAGCCGGATGAGGCCGCTCGTATTATTGCGCGCTTGCAGCCTGTCCATACGCCTGCCGGTACGCGCATTCTTGAACGTGGCATATGGCATGGGCAGCTTTACATTATTGCCTCAGGCCTCGTGAGCGTGCTGCTCCAGGAACCAGATGATACGCCAATTTCCGCCGCGTCAAGTTCCCCTCTGACAGTCGCGCAGTTAGGGGCGGGCGAGTGTTTTGGCGAGATGTCGCTGATTACCGGGGAGCCGCCTTCGGCCACCATTCGCGCCGAGCAGGATACCTCGCTCTGGGCGCTGTCACAAACCGATTTCCTGCAACTGGTCGGCGAATGTCCCACGCTTTTAAAAAATATCAACGCCATCCTCTCGCAGCGCCTGGCAAGGGCCAATCAACATCTGCTTTCCCAACATAGCGCTGAACGCATCTGGCTTGCCCTGCTGAATGCTACCGAGGGAAACCTGGAACGCTCGCTTGCTGTGCATATTGCCATTGCCCTGGCGCGACGAAGCCAGAAGCGTGTTTTGCTCCTGGAGTTATGTGGGGTGGATGAGGCAGTTGGGCCGCATTTTTCGACATTCAAAGGGCAGGTGCGCCCGTCGTTACAGGAATGCGCGAGGGATTCCAGCCGACTGCAAAAGCATCGCGCTCCACTAATAACTGGCGATGGCAAGTACTACCCGGCCTGGGTAGCGCTCGGAACAACCCACCTGGAAGAGATTGATGCTGGCACGATGGCTGCCCTGCTCGATATCACGCAGTTTTATGACTACTTGCTGCTCGTCACCACGCCAGCTACTCCTGCTTCAGTAGTGCGGGCAGTTGCCTCTCAGGACACTCGCGTTATCGCATTGCTCGCCCCTGAAATGGCGTCCATCTCTACCATCAGTGAACTTCTACCCGCGAACGGAAACGGGGAAAATGTCGCGCTCGACATCTTTGTCAGCAATGTTCCCGAGCGTCCAACCATTGGCCTGCAAGATACCTACGCCGCTCGCTTAGAGCATGATGTGAAGCGTTTACTTCCTGCTGATGCGCCCCTCTTAGAGCAATGCTGGCAGGAACAGAAAACGCTGTTTGAGGTCGCGCCGGATGCTGAATTGAACAGGGCGGTCGATTTTGTGGCGCGCACTATTTCGCGGCAGACGGTTGGCATTGCCTTTGGCGGTGGTGGAGCGCGAGGCTTTGCCCATCTGGGTGTGCTAGAGCGACTGGTGGCGCACCGCATGCCGCTTGATTATATGGCGGCCTGTAGCAGCGGCATCATTGCGCCCGGGATGTACCTGATCGGCAAATCGTTTGCCGAAAGCGAGGAGATTTTCTTGCAAATCCAACGTCAGATTGTGCAGTGGCGTGTGCCGCGTACCTCAATTTTCTCCAACAAGGGTCTCAAGCGCATGCTTCGCTCGCTCTGCGGTGATATTCGCTTCGAGGATTTAACCACACCCTTCGCAATGGTCGCCGTTGACCTCTCACAACGCGCCGGAGTGGTGATGGATCGCGGCCTCTTATGGCAGGCAGGTTTAGCAAGCGTAGCCCTGCCCGGCATCTTCCCCCCGGTGCTGGTTGGCGACCATATCTTGATGGACGCAGGGATGCATGACCCTGTCCCCATCCGCCTGCTGCGCAAGATGGGCGCGGATATCCTGCTCGCCTCAGAACTTGGCGGACAGGAGCCGCCAGCTTTAGAAAGCGCCTCATCCTGGCTTACCGAAGCGGAGGGAAAGGAAAGCCTCAAGCCTTCCCCTCACATCATCGACCTGTTGTTGAGAACTTACGATCTGGCAATGGCAACCATCGGCATGCATAGCATTCGCGAAGCAGATGTGGTGATACGCCCCAAGCTGCACCGTATCTCGCTGCGCCAATTCTCAGAAGGCAGGAAGTTTGTCACTGCAGGCAAAGAGGCCGTGGAACAGATGCTGCCGGAATTGCAGAAGAAAGTGCCAGGGATTTAGTAGGTTAGCCACCTGCCCGTTTGACCTTATACCCCAACTCGCCCAATTTCGCCAAGACCTTATCGCAATGGTCGCCCTGGATTTCAATATTGCCATCCTTGACCGTGCCGCCTGAGCCGCACAACTTTTTCAGTTGTTGGGCGAGTGCGGCGATATCTTTTTCAGGAAGACCTGTAATGAGTGTAACGGTTTTCCCGCCGCGTCCTTTGCGGTCACGCGAAACACGGACAATGCCATCGCTTTTCTTTGTCGATGCAGCAGGTTGATCGCAACGGCATTTTTTATATGGCAATCCGCAGGTGGGGCATGTTGTCACGCGCCCGGTGTCTGTTGAATATACGAGACGGTTTTGTTCCATGTGGTCTTCCTCTTAACTATCCTCTATATGCTTTTTGCAATATTATAAGGCTAGAGTAAACCTGAAAAAACAACGATTTGAGTTATGAAAGCGATTTTTATCCTGTGTTGGCAAAATATCTCAAAGCGCGTTCCATATTCGCTATAAAGCCTGGAACACCGTCCGGGTTTTCTCGCTGGGCATGAACCATCAGCATAATGAATGCCTCTCGGAGCAAGACTAAATGAAAAAGAACTTCGTAGCTCCCAGTAAATAAACTTTGGTTGTCATATGAAGCCATTAATCTACTCGTTGGTAGAACGTCGCTCCAATAGGCATCCCAGATGGCAAAATCAATGACAGGATGGTTGCCCGAACAATCCTGCATATCAATAATACCGCTGATCTGATCTCCTTCTACCAGTATATGCTTCTGCCCTAAATCGCCATGCACTAATACAGGTGTATTGAACTGGTACAATGCGCAATGCTTGTCCAACAATTCCAGGCCTACGGTGATGCTTTTTGCAGGTATATGCCATTTCTCTGCTGCTTCATACAACTCATCTTGCCGTTCATTCGGCATCAACATGATTTCTGCAAAGGAAGTCTGTTCGCCTTTTCCGTCTGGTTGGAGATAGCCAAAGCCATCTACTTTCACACTATGTAGTTTGCCTAGCACCTCGCCTATCTGATTAATAGCGTTGTTCAGATCACTGTTTAATCCATGTTTGAGAAGGATATCAAGTGGGACACCTGGTAATTTTTCTTCAATGCAGAATGTTACAGTAGAATTGTCATATGAAGTTTGCTCAATGAGCAGCACTTGAGGGGTTGGCACTCCCACTTGACGAGCAGCATCCAGCGCCCAGCGTTCCCCCTCAAAGCGGTGATGAGTTTTATGCGAAATTCTAACAATGAACTGCTGGTTCCTGGTGGTGGTGACATCGTAGACTTCGTTGTCTATACCCGCAATTACGCGCTTCGCCTGAGTAATTATGCCACCTGTTGCCTTCCGCACGTACTCATTTATCAAGCCGGGCGGTGTATTCCATGTACTGTGCCTTGCTTGTAGCCAATTTCCAGGAGTAGTATTGTCTGCCATTTATTTAGGATTGTTCGCCTGTTCTTCTAACAATCTCCCCATCTGCGTAAGCAGTTCCACCGTATTCGCATGCCCTGTCTCTCCGCTCAGTTCCCGGTAGATGCTGGCGACATTGACGGCGATGCGTTCACCATCCGTCCAGGTAGCGTACTTATCCAGGGGAATATCTCTTGCCGCCTCGGCTGCTGGCATTCCTGCTTCATAGCGTTTGCGGGCCTCGTCGTAGATATACTCTAAGTAGCCTTTGACTTCGGCTACGCCTTTTTTATCGGTCAGGGGGCCGTGTCCAGGCACGATGGTTTCGACATCCATTGCCAGAATGCGGTCGCAGGCGCGCAGCCAGTTGCGCGTTGGCCCGGCCCACATGATGGGGTGGCCGCCGATGAAGAGGATATCGCCTGTGAAAACGGCGCGGTCGCCAGGGACATAGACCAGCGTGTCGCCGAGCGTATGCGCCGGGCCAACTTCGATCAGGCGCACCTCTTTATTGCCTACCTTTAATGTCTTTTCGCCCTCGAAGGTCTCGTTGGGCGGCGTGAGCGTGATGTTATGGAAATCGAACGCGCTGAAGGCATGTTTCATAAAGACGCCAAGCGGACCAAGCGAAGAGGCGTTATCGAGCAATTGCACGAACATTTCAGGCTTGATACCTGCCACCATCTCCTCTGCTGCCTGGCGTGAGGCGATGATCTTCGCGCCTGAAACAAGCTGATTGCCATAGCAGTGATCGCCGTTGGCATGCGTATTGACCACCATATCGATGTGGGACGACGCGGGAACCGCTTTCCGCATGGTATCGAGCATATCCTGCGTCAGCTTTAAGTCGAACAGCGTATCGACAAGCAGCGTTGCCTCGCCATCGACAATCAGTCCGGCGTTGCTCCAGCCCCAGGTGCCATCTGGCTGCAAATAGGCATAGAGGGAGTTGCCAAGATCGTGCAGCCCTTTCGTGTATTGCCAGCGCGTCATATAATCCTCATGTTGGTAGCATTATTTCTTGTTCCTAATGAATTCTATGCTTTAAGCGGCGATAATTGCAAGTCTCGCTCGCCATGCGTAGGGACAGGGGGATGAGGGGATGTGGTGTGGGGGCCTTGTGCCTGTCCCTGGGTGGGGTGGGAAAATGCTGGATTGTCGAACGTGTTTTCGTTCCACCACCTGGGGGACAGGCACAAGGCCCCCGCATCCCAACCGCCCCGCCCCCTGTCCCTACGAATAGCGAGGCGGGTTGCAGCGCGAGAAAAAATAGCCAAAAAGTGTGTCTCGAATCGAGGCGAGCGGACGTAATGAATACTAGTGGGATGAAAGAAGTAGCCAGACTGATGAGCAAGTTGGGGGTATTATGCTTGAGCAGGGTCTTATTGCCGGGCGTTATCGCCTGTTACAATTTATTCGGCGTGGGGGCATGTCCGAGGTCTATCGCGCTCGCGATGAGCAGACGGGCCGGGATGTAGCGATCAAACTGGTGAGCATCGAAAAAGAGGAGTGCGCGAAGCGGTTGCAGCGCGAAATAAAGATGATGAGCCGCCTGCGCCATCCGCATATTTTGCCTATCCTCGATTTTGGCAGCTATGAGGACTATTATTTTCTTGTCACTCCTTATATGAAGCGCGGTAATCTGCGCGAGCGGCTCTCTCGCGGTGCTTTGACGCTTGAAGAGGTCGGCAGCATTCTGGAGCAGGTGGCAAGCGCGCTGCATTTCGCGCATAAGCATGGTATCTTGCATCGTGATATCAAACCTTCCAATATTTTGCTGGATGATGATACAAACGTGCATATCTACCTGTGCGATTTTGGGCTGGCGAAACTGCTTGGAGAGGGCAGCGATATTACGCAGACGGGCTGCCTGGTGGGCACACCGGAATATATGGCTCCTGAATTGGCCTACAAGCCCGAGAGCGTGAGCAGCGAAGTCTATGCCCTGGGTGTGTTGTTATACCAGATGCTGACCGGACGCCTGCCTTTTACCGGTGGCACGCCGCTTTCGATCTATTGGAAACATATACGCGAATATGCTGTGCCCCCATCGATACATAATCCTGTTATACCGCCAGTGGTGGAGGCTGTGGTATTACGCGCGCTTGAGAAAGACCCCGCGAAGCGTTTCAGGAATGTCGAGCTAATGGCACAGGCGTATACGGGCGCGCTGCGATCTATGGAGGCGGGTCAGGAAGAGGATGTTTCAAGGCAAATTACCCTGCCGCCTGCCCAGGTAACGTTACATAAGACGACTCGCCCATTGGTGGAAACGCAATCTCGTTCGTGGATGTATCAAGCCGGGCATGTTGCCCGTATGGGGCTGGTTGGTGTTGCGGCGGCGGCGCTCTTTGCTGCCCCACTGACGTTGGGTTTTGCGTTGGCGCATCACGAGCTGCCAAACAATCCAATTTTTGCCAGCGCGCCCTTTTTTGGCTCTCCGGTGCAGGTGAGCAATCAGCCGCATACTCCTACTCCATCACCTACTGCAACTCCTACTCCACCAGCGAAATCAGCCAAAAACCGACCTTATATTAAAGTGAATAAGCCACCTGTTAAGGTTGATGAGGAGCCTTCTCCCTCGTCTCAAGGTCGGCATGGACATGGGCATGGGCATAAAGGCAAGCATGGAGGCGACGATTAAGAGAAGCAAGCAATGCAGGCAGGTTGACATTCAGCGTATCGAGGCATATACTGCCTGTACTGTTTGATTCAGGCGCAGCGTCTGGCAAACGGGTACACCTGCACGATGCGAGGAAGTAACGGTATGCCTGGATTAGAAGGAACTCGATTAGGCAGATATCTCCTGGTACGCCGCCTGGGCAAGGGGGGTATGTCGGAGGTGTACCTTGCCAAAGATGAACTTATGCAACGCGACGTGGCCGTCAAGGTGGTTAGCAGCGCGCATGCTGATTATATCGAACGCTTTCGCCGCGAAGCTTCAGCCATTGGCAACCTGCAGCACGATCATATTCTTCCTGCCTATGACTTCGGCGAGCAAACTCCCTGGCACTATCTGGTTATGCCCTACATCGATTACTGCACGCTGGCGGATAAGCTGAAAGAGCAGGGGCCGCTTTCCCTGGAGGAGGCGGGAGAACTGTTGCAGCAGATCGCGGGAGCCTTGCAATTCGCGCACGATCACGGCGTTATTCATCGCGATATCAAACCCTCGAATATTTTGTTACGGGATGACCACTATGCCTATCTGGCAGATTTCGGACTCGCCAAATCGATGGAGGGTACGAGCAAGGTCACGCAGACCGGCGTGCTGCTGGGTACGCCCGAATATATGGCCCCCGAACTTGCTGATGGCCCTGCCGGTACTGGGAGCGATATCTACGCGCTTGGCATCCTGCTCTATCAGATGCTTACAGGTCGGACGCCTTTTAGCGGCGATTCGGCGCTTGCTATTTATTTGAAGCAGATGCGCGAGCAGCCTCTTCCCCCTTCGCGCTTCAATCCGGCTATTCCACCCTCGGTTGATCGCGTCATCCTGCGCGCCCTGGAAAAAGACCCGCGCCGCCGCTATTCTTCGGCTTCACAACTGGCGCAGGCCTATTTGAGAGCGTTGGAGGAAAAAGATGCGCCAGCTTTTTCTGAGAGCGCGGTCAGCCCCACGCCCGTTCTCTTTGAGCCAGTAGAGAGCCTGGATGGCTCAATGCCTCATACGCCAGATTTTTTAGGTCCCACTGTGCAACAGGTTCCCGCTCAACCGACGGCTAATGCGTATGATATGCCGCCCGAAGCGGTTCCTGCTAATCCCGTTGTGCTGCCTGGTTATCAGCCTGGAACGCAATACGCTCGCAGCGGCCCGGGTGCCGTTCGAGCGCGCAGGACTTCCCGTCCTATCAGCGCCCCTATACCCCGCCGTGTACCTGCCCGGCGCACAAGTCGTAGTTCGACAGTTGGCATATCGTTCCTGATTGGCCTGGTGGTGCTGCTTGTCATTGGAGCCGTCTTTTACATTTTCTATAGCGGTTATAACGCGCATCGTTCTACGACACCGGGAGTCACCAGCACTGTTCCCGGCGGGGCTACCTCTTCGGCTAGCGCTACGGGCACTGCTCAGACGTCAGCTACTGCTCAACAGTCTGGGCAGGCGACAGTTACAGCGATTACCAGCGCTTCGCCGCTCTTGAGAGACCCTTTGAGCGGCAACACCCGCAATCGCTGGCCCAATGATGGTACAGCCTGTGCCTTCACGGGTGGGGCCTATCATGTGCTGGTGAGCAAGTCCAATTTTCTCCAGCCCTGCACCTCTCCCACACTCACTTATGGCAATGTCGCCATTCAGGTCGATGTCACGCTGAATCAAGGCAGTGACGCAGGTGTGCTTTTCCGCGTGAATGGCCTCGAACAATTCTACGATTTTGAGATCACCAGCCAGGGAGAGTTCTACTTCCGGCGGCACGATCTGGGCGGCGGCTCTAACTATACCTTTCTCATTCCGCGCACCGCCAGCAGCGCCATCGCGAACGGTTCAAAAAATACCCTGTTCATTCTCGCCAACGGCTCTAACTTCGCCTTCTACATCAATGGTACTTTTGCCGGGCAGGCGCAGGATAGCACGTATGCCAGCGGTCAGCTTGGCTTTGTGGCCGGAACCTTGACCACTGATAGCAGCGCTGATGCCAGCTTCTCCAATCTGGTGGTGTATCCGGTCTCGTGACAAATTCTCCAAAACCTCTAACAAAATCGTCACATAAGCGCAGGTTTCTGTAGATTTCCTATTGTCAGCTTGTTAAAGCTGCGCTAGAATATGCCAGGAAGACCCGTTACTTATGAAGGCCAGGGCGACCACAAGGGTCGCCCCTACAATGTCACTTCTGGTAGGGGCGACCCTTGCGGTCGCCCTGGCCTCAGATCTTGTAGATAAGGAACTCTCATGTCATTGAATACAACAGGTACGATTTCTACAGGTTTGAGCCGCTTTATGGCGGCCTGCCGTCACGAGCAGCCGGATGCTACTCCGGTCTGGTTTATGCGCCAGGCGGGGCGCTGCCTTGCCGAATACCGCGAACTGCGCAAACGCTATGATATTTTAACAATGGCGAAAACGCCCGAACTGTGCGCGCAGGTTACACTGATGCCTGTGCAGCAGCTTGGCGTTGATGGCGCGGTACTCTACGCCGATATCATGCTGCCTCTACAGGGCATGGGTGTCTCGCTTGAGATTCAACCCGAGATAGGCCCCATTATTCATCACCCGATTCGCTCGATGCAAGATGTTGAGCGTTTGCAGGTGCGCGATGCCTGGGAAGCGACTCCCTATGTGATGGAAGCTATTAAACTGGTGCGCCGCGAACTGGATGGCAAACAGGCTGTAATTGGCTTTTCTGGCGCGCCCTACACGCTGGCCTGCTATCTGATCGAAGGTCGCCCCTCGCGGGATTATGGCATCGCCAAGTCCGTCATGTATGGGCAGTCCGATATCTGGCATGCGTTGATGGAGAAGCTGACCCAGGTTACTATTCGCTACTTACGGGCGCAGATCGAGGCTGGCGTGGATGTGGTGCAGCTTTTCGATAGCTGGGTGGGCGCGCTCAGTCCCAGCGTCTATCGCCGCTACGTGCAGCCCTACTCGCGGCGCATCTTCGAGGCTATTCGCGAGACCGGAACGCCTGCCATTCACTTCGGCACAGGCGCGGCCAGCCTGCTTGAAGCCATGACTGAAGCGGGCGGCGATATCATCAGCGTTGACTGGCGCGTTGATCTAGACGAAGCCTGGGCGCGTATCGGCTTTGACAAGGGCATTCAGGGCAACCTCGACCCGACTTTGCTGCTCACTTCCTGGGAGACGATTCAAGAGGGGATGCGCGATGTATTGCGCCGCGCTGCCAGCCGTCCCGGCCACATCTTCAACCTGGGACATGGCGTCCTCGCGGATACCTCGCCCGATATGCTGCGTCGCCTTGTTGATGCCGTACATGAAGAAACGCGCAGGTAAGGAGCGCAGCTATGACCAATTCTACCCAACGTGTCGGCGTCATGCTCATGACCTACGGCTCGCCAGCCACGCTCGACGACGTTCCGGTCTATCTACAGAATGTGCGCGGCGGGCGCGCTCCCGACGAGGAATTAATACGCGAATTTCGTCGCCGCTACGAACTGATCGGCGGTTCCCCCCTGCTGCGCATCACTCGCGAACAGGCGGCAGCCCTGCAGGAAGAGTTGAACCGCGAGCATCCAGATGGCCCTGAATTTCACGTGGTCGCGGGCATGCGTTTCGCCCCGCCCTTTATTGCTGATCTCGTCCCTGAAGTAGCCGAGGGAGCGCAACAACTGGTCGGCATCATCATGTCGCCGCAGTATTCGCCCATCATCATGAGCGGCTACGTCAAAACGCTGCAAGAGGCCGTTGCGAAGCTAAATCGTTCTGACCTCACCTTACGCATTGCCGAAGACTGGCACCTGCAACCCTACTTCTTGCAGGCCCTGGCAGAGCGCGTTCAGCAGGCATTAGACCGCTTCCCGCCGGATGTGCGCGACCGCGTTCCTGTGCTGCTCACCGCGCACAGCATGCCGAAGCGCGTGATCGAGAAGGAACCGGGCTACATCGATGATCTCAAAGAGACGGCGGCAAAGGTCGCGGAACTGGCTGGTCTATCACCCGAGCGCTGGATGTTCTGCTATCAGAGCGCGGGTCACACTCCTGAAGAATGGCTCAAGCCCGACTTCGCTGACCTGATGCCCGAACTGCGCGCCGCCGGACATACCCACGTCCTCATCGCCCCCGTCCAATTCCTGGCCGACCATCTCGAAATCCTCTACGATATCGAGATCGGCGCGCGCGAACAGGCCGAAGAAAACGGCATCCAGTTTGCGCGCACAGAGTCGCTGAATACCTCGCCTTTGTTTATAAAAGCATTGGCCGAGGTGGTGAAGGAGAAGATGTTAACATAAACGAAATGGGGGCGTCGCTGACGCCCCCATTTCGTTTATGTTAACATCTGTGCAATCGCCAGCAATTGCTGGTTGCTAAGCGGCCCGGCAATCTGAATGCCAACCCCGTTCTCAGTCCAGGTCAGCGTATTGGTGTTGCCTACAGAGGAAATGGTGCCATTTGTGCCGCGCACTTTGACGCTAGTACCGCTTGTTGGCAGGTTTGCAAGCGCTTTGCCCTCCGTGATTGAGAAGCTGGTATTGTCCTTATACTGGTAGTTGAGCGTGTAGACCTGATTGCCGGGCGCGCCCAAGGCATCTACCGAGAGCAACCGGTAATCGGTCTGGGACGCCGGAATGCTGAGCAGGTGATAGCCCGCCTGCTGCTCAGCCTGTTGTAGGGTCAGCGTGCCGGTTTCCGGTCCTTGCGTGGGGAACGGCTTGACGGTTACGCCCGGCGGCGGGGTGAACGTAAACAGCTTTTCGTCAATTGGCTGGTTCAGGGTAAGTTGAGGCGCGTCGAGTGTGATCTTGCCGAGGCCTTGAATATTGAGAATGACGCGCAGGGGCAGGTTTGTTGTTTTATCCAGAAAGACATCCCCGTCATAGTTGAAACGCTGTGGATTGGCTCCCGTCGATTGCCCTTTGGGCGTGATGTGTATATCGTAGGCGGCATGGCCATTGGCGCTGGCAGAGGAAGAAACCAGCGTGGCCTGGCTGTTCGTCAAGATCGATTGCACAATGCGAATAATCAGCAGACTTTGCCCCGCGCCAGAGCCTGAACCAGAAGTTGGCGTGCCGCTGCTTGATGTCGTCACCGGCCCGTTATAGACCACCTGCCTTGAGGGAATATATTCCCAGACCTGCTTCCCATCCGTGACAGTCGTTTCTCCGGAGGGAAATTGAGAGATGGTCGAGTCCAGCACAACAGTACGATTTTTGTCCGGCTGCTCGTTCCATACCTCGGTCTTAAGCGTGCCATTGATAGTAGGCCCGGCAATGGCGATATTGAAGATGGCGTACATGGTGCGCGCCGAAGTGAGGGCTTTGCTGGCTTTAGCAAGCAGTTGCTGACCTTCTCCAGGTGTAGGTGTAGGTGGCGGCGTCGGCTTCGACGGAGTTGTCGAACTACCGCCGCAGGCCGCCATGAGCAACGCCAGCAGGGCAAGGGCAGCTATTGTTATCTTTAAGCGATGTATATGCATGGATGGCTCCTTGTGTTTCAGCTTGTTTCAAAGAACCCTTGTATTTTACAACATGCCTGTCGCCCGATGTCATCCTGAGCGCCCCTCAGATGTCATCCCGAGCGCAGCGAAGGATCTGCGTTCCCCGACGATTCGTGTGCCCATGCCAGAGATCCTTCGCTGCGCTCAGGATGACATACGCTCAGGGGATAGATACTCAGGATGACAGGTGAGCGGGGATTTTTCATGGCAATGTTATTGTGCGGTAACATTGAAAGTCGCGGTCGCGGATGGTTTGCCGGGTTGGGAAATTGTCACCTGCACCTGCCAGGGGCCGCTCATTACAAATTGCACCTGGGCAACATAGGTGCCATCATGTTGTGACTGTGCCTGGACCGTTTCGGTGCCCATATCCATGGCGGTCATGTTGCTGGCGAGGGAGACCTGGGCGTTGTTGACGGGCTGGCCGCTTGACTTCATCTTAACGGTGATGGTGAGCGTAGCTGGCTTTGTGGTGGGGGGCGGGTTAGGACTGACTTCTAAAGTCACAGTATAGGGGCCTGCCTGCGCCGTTTGCGTTTGCGGCGTGGGTGTGCGCGGGAAGGTTTCGGTGACAATGGTGGCAAGCCAGGTCATGAGGACGAGGAAGGCGATGCCGAGCGCGATAACGAGTAGTCCTCGTCTCATGATGGTTTGGGGGCTGGCACGCGCACGTATATTTTGCCGTCGGAGTCAACGCGCGTCTCCAGACGCGGCAGGGGTTGGAGATAGCGAATATAGCCCGCGTTGTTATCCGCCTTCCCGTATTCGGTGAAGACGCCTCCGTGACAGGGGCAATGGTACCTGCGGTCGCTGCTGTTCCATTGCACGATGCAGCCCATGTGCGTGCAGGCGGCGGACATGGCAATAATCTTCCCTTTATCCGGGTCGCCTCCATCCCCATCGTCGCGTATCAGGTAGCCAACCAGCGAGGATGTTTCAAAGCGTACAGCCTGGTCGCCGAGTTGAGCCACTGTGATGTTTACATCATGCCAGACAGCCGGAGCGTTTGCTGGCACCAACGGTTCTGCCCAACTATTCGCCGCAACAGGTTGTTTAGACTCCTCGACGATATGATCGATTCCGGCACCGATGGCAAGTGAAGCGGCAGCGGCTGCAGCGCCACCTGCCAGCAAGGCGCGGCGCGAGACACGCGGTCGCTTTGTCCCAAAGGGCCATATCCGTTTTTTAGAAGGCTGTTGTAGCTCCTGTTCTAGCCGGGCCTGTAAATCCGCTACAAATTCAGGACGTGGAGTCGCTTCCTCCGGCGAGGCAGAACGAAAGAGCGCGGCCATGCGATAGATGCGCGCCTTCTCCGGTGTCAGCTCCTCCGGCGGATGAGCCACACGCCCGGCCTGAAGCTCCTCAATAAAGTGTTCCAGCTCCAGATAATCTTCAAATCGTTCCTGGTCTTCGCCTGACATACCTGCTACCTTTCGCCTCTTTCAAACGCCCTCTCACGTCCGAAAAGAAGGCCTGTACGTGCAAGGGGTGTATAACCCGCGCTCCTTTATTATTATCTTCCCATAATAACATGTTCAAGCTCTGCCGCTCGTTTCAATGCCCGGAACTGCAAAACTTTGACATTTGCCTCGCTCAGATTCATGCGCTGCGCCGTTTCCTTAATGGACAGGCTGAGCAAAAAACGGCACTGTAACACTTCCCGGTAATGTTCGGGAAGCGCCTGCAAAATACGCTGCACGCGCTCGGTCGGCAGCACGCTCATCATCATCTGCTCTTCCTCTACCGGCCCCTCCCAGCCTGCTTCCAATAGCTCGTCGAGCGAACTGGTAGGGACGCGATAGTAGGCCCGCCAGTAGTCCGCGATGGTGGTATGCGCAACCTGAAATAACCACTTCTGCATGCTCTGCGGCCCGCGCCTGGTATCCATACCGCGCACAGCTTTGATAAATATTTGCGACGTCAGGTCCTCGGCCTCTTCACGATTCCCCACTTTACTATAGACGTAGCGATATATAAGGCCGACGTTCTCCTGGTAAAACGTCTGAAACTCCTGCACGTTGGCTCCTCCCGGGGACCCATTTCCGGTCGTCCCCGAGGTTGTTTGCCGCACCTGTTGCTCTTCTATGCTGGCAAGATGTGTTCTCGCTTGTTTGCCGCGCAGCGTACCCACCATAGACTCCTGCTTTTTTAGGGTTGAAAATACAGCCCCGTACATTGCCGCTGTCCTTTCCCGAATAACAAGCAAGCCGATGCATAGAAAAGACAGTTACCTGGCAAGAATTACTACGTCGATAGGTTACGCTGCTCTTTTTTTATCATGTCATGCTGAGCGCAGCGAAGCATCTCGTGTACCGGACGATTCGCGCGTCGAGGCCGGAGATGCTTCGCTGCGCTCAGCATGACATACATAAAAGACGGGAAGTGCCAGGGGTTATTATAGCGGGTTGGTGTATTTATTGCTAGTAGGCACACGAAGAATAGTTACTTGACTCTTCAATTTATATATGATATATATTAAATACTACACAAGGAAACAGGCTCTATTTGGGGGAATAAGAGCAACAAACGATACAACTTCTTATTCTCAGGCCGTTTTCAGGTGTTTTAGTGCCAATCTTTGCCATACCGTGAAATGCGAACTGATCTCATGAGGAAGCAGGGTCTATCTGGGGATTCTATGCTTCCTGGATAAGGAGAGACATCATGAGATAACGCTTCATTGCGCCCTTTTTCCTGCCAATTTGATTCAAAAGCGTATTTTTATGCCAAAAATCACATGACGCTTTCGTCGAGCTGCCAACCTTCCAAAAGCGTCATGGTGTGGACGTATCCACATGGTCTTCAGTATACCATGTGCGTTACGTCCTGTGAAGAAAGGACGTATTCACACATGCCATCTTGTCCCTTGAATTCGCCTGTTTCCCGCGTTCTGGGCAGGCGTCCGGTGTGGCCTGCGCCTTTCTCAGCAAGGCGTATGTTGGCTATAGCATTTTTGATCGGCCTTGTTCTGTTTACAAGCTTGATTGCGCCCTGGCCTGTTTTAGCAGCCAGCAGGATGGCGGACGGGAATCCGAACCCTGTCATTACTCCGCCTTCCTGGTTGAAGCCACAACAACCTTCGCCAGCAAAGACCATTTTCCCCTATCACTATGTCAAACCCGATCCCAATTATCGCTATGTTCCGGTAGCCCGTAGCTGGCCCGTTACTATGACGCCCGCCATCCTGCAATTGACGGGAAGTGCGCTGCATTTTGTGAGCAATGACCAGCGCCTGGAAGTGAATGTTCCGGCTGGGACGCTGGACAGCACCACACTGCAAACGGCGGGTGGCAGCGTAACACTCAAGATCACGCAGTTGTTGCCCGGCTCGGGTGGTCTGCGCAATGAGCATATTTTCTTTGGGACCTACCAGTTGGAATTACTTACCAAGAGTGGGTCTCCTGTCACTGATCTGGTTTTATTGCATCCCATTACTCTGACCTATCACCTGTTGCCCAGTCAGGCAGCATTGGTGTGGGCAGGACAAAAAGTGTATGCTATCCTGCGCGGTGGAGACGCTTCGACATTACTTCCTGGAACAAAGCCTACCGTGTCTGCTCAGAGCGAGCCAGCAACCGATAGCAAATTGCTGTTTACTTCTCCCGATTCCACGGGACTGAACTGGAGCGTCAACAGCGATTTGACGATTGGCTCTGATCCCGCCCATCCCTTAGCGGTGACACCAAGTACCGTCACCTTCGGAACCCAGGCTCCGCAGGCTTTGTGGGGCATGCCACAGGACTCGCAGGTTGATCTCAATTCTGGTGGCCTGATTTATAACTATCCGTTGGCCCTTCCCCCTGGTACGGGTGGCCTTACGCCTGCATTGAAGCTGACCTATTCGAGCGGTTCTGTCGATGAAAGCCATAATTTGCAGGCAGGCGCGCCCTGGGTTGGCGAAGGCTGGAACCTTTCGATGGGATCGATTAGCTGGAGCCAGGAGAATGTGACGCCGGGCGGTACCAACCATATTGAGAACGTCTGGAACTTCAACGACCCCAATGGCATCAGTGGTCAGCTTATTCCGCCGAATCTCAATGTTTCGACCACCGTTCCTTACAATCCGCCACTTTCTAATCTGGGAACCAATACCGTCTGGCATACCTCACCAGACAATCACGCGAAAATTATCGAGGTTCAAGCGATCAATAATAATTACCCCTGTTTTCGTGCCTACTATCCCAATGGCATCATGGAAGAGTTTGGGTGTAATGACTCCATTGGTTCTGACCAGAGCTTCAAGGATAGCTCAGGTAACTGGCGTCGCTATCGCTGGGACCTGGATTTAATTGTTGACCGCTTTGGCAACCAGATTCACTTCAACTACCAGCGCATATGGGACCCCAGCCACTCCTGGATTCAAGACGCCGTTTTGTCCGATATTGAGTATGATGATCCCAATTGCCACCAGCAGACTGCCTGTACTACGTGGAATCCGCAAGTCAAGATTTACTTTGATGCCAGCACCAGCTTAACAGCACCTGCTCGGGTTGGTCAAACAACCGGTTCCGCTGTGATAACCCGCTTGATCTTTCCGGCTCCGGCGGATTACCTGTCCCAGAAGCACTCAACTCTTATGTGCTGAACGATGTCAGGGTACAGGTGCAGGGAAATACCTTGCGTGAATATGTGTTCTCATACACGCAAAGTAAACCTCAAACGATTACCGACCCGCTCTCAGGACAGCAGGAGAGCATTTCCGGCTACCTGAACCTGAATCGCATACAGGTAGAAGGTGTTGGTGGCCAATCGCTCAACGCTCCGGTCATCAATCTCACCTATAGCCTGAATAACCTGCATTACTTCGATTTATGGAAGTATGCCACGCCAACTAATAACTGTAGCCCCGATTCCTGGGCACCAAAAGATGGCAACGGCGCGTGCTATCTCTGGCAGCGTAGCTATAACACGTACTTCCTGACCAACATCGATAATGGTGAGGGCTGGAACGAAACGATTACCTGGACTGAGGGTCACAACAACACGCATGGCGTGGATAGCGGGGCTATCGATGAACCCGCAACCTGCAATACTATTCGCAACTCCACTAACCGTTGTGGTAAGGCCGATGACAAAAACTGGAGTCACTATATGGTGACCCAGCGACAGGCCACCTCTAATGGCGAAACATCCACCTGGGGCTATAAATACTGGCTTCAAACGGGCCTGCCCATTAACTACGTCGGCTCAGTATGTGATGAATGTGGACAGGGCTTTACCTGGGGCAATCAGAACGATAACGACTTTGCCGATTACTACAATGGACAGTTCGAGAGCTACTTCCGTGTGCAGATTAATGAGCCTGATGGCACCTACCAGGCGCATATCTTTGCTACGACGACTGGCTAGGGCCTGGCTGAAAGCGGCATTACTTGCTACATTTCATCCTGTCAGGTAGCTCCCTACTTTACCAATCAGGGAAGCTTACTGGCAACGGCGCTGGCTGGTAAGGAGCTGACCGAGTACTATTTCAGTGCCAATGTAACCAATCCATTGGTTGTCCATCATTATTACCTACACGGTCTACTACTACGATGGCACCAACGGTCACGAGGAGATCAAGAGCCTGCCCTACGCTATCTCCACGCCGTCGGGCTATGTCTCACCTGACCTGACCGAAGCGCGCTCCGTCACCAAGTACGACGCGGTTGGTCGCTCCGAGGGCAGCGTGACCTATAGCGATGCCACCACCATTGTGCTTAGCACAACCCTGAACTACACGGTCGCGCAGGGCGTTCCCGGTTTCAGCAGCGAAAGCAGCAACGCCTATGGGCAGACCATTACCCTGGATGCCTACAATCACCAGTCGATCAGTTATACTGACGCCCTGGGTCGCTTGCGCTTCTCCCAGGTGTTCAGTGGTACGGCCAGCCCTTACAGCGTCGTGCGTACTGTGGAAGATAGCTACGATGTCCTGGGCGATACCACGCAGGCGCAGACATTTGATAGCAGCGCAACCCTCAAGGCCGGCTACACCGCAACCTTCGACGCCCTCAAGCGTCGCACAGGTTTCAACGACTCCGACCTGGGGTCATGCGCGAATAGTCCTTTGCCTCCTGGCTGCTCCAGTAGCTCGGATACGGCGTGGCATTTCAGCTATGACAACGATAGCAACCTGCTCAGCCAGACCGACCCGCGCAGCCAGGGCATCTATATCAGCTACGATAACCTGGATCGCCCCCTGTGCCGCAACAGCCAGAGCAATCCCTGTAGCAACCATCCCTACGCGGTCTACTTCTACGATAGCTATAACAACAATAGCAATTCGAGCCAGACCTTCCCGTCGGGTTGTGTTGCGCCGGGCGGCTCCTATGCCTCTGACCCGGTTGGGCATACAACTGCCGAAGCCTTCAGCAACAGCACGGCCAGCGGCTGGCGCTGTTATGGTTACGATGCTCGCGGTCAACTCAACCAGAGCATGCTTTCAGTAACGGTCGATAGCACGACTACGACGCAGCAGGTCAACTTCAGCTACAACGATGGCGGCGAGATGACCGGGCTGGTCTATCCCGATGGGGAAACCATCACCTCGCAGTATGATGTCAACGGCTACCTGCTCTCCGCCTACTTTGGCACCCCTGGCAGCAGCGACCCGGTGAACTTCCTGGTTGGGCAGGTCAGCTATAACAGCAATGGTCTGGTGAGCGGGCTGTCGCTCGGCGGGTCTGCTGCTAAGAACAGCACGCCAACGCCTGTTTTCACCACCAGCTATACCTACGATGGCATCCAGCGTCCGCAATCCAGCAGCGTCAGCGTAAGCGGCAACACTATCTGGAGCGAGGGCCTGACCTACGACAACATCGGCAATGTCCTGCAAATTGCCACCACCGTTCCCAAGCTCGGCGGCGGCACGCAGACCGATAACCAGTCCTTCTGCTATGATGCCTTGAGCCGCCTGGTCTGGGCAGGCAACACTGGCACGCCAACCGGGGCGATCACTGTGGCAACGCGCCCAACGGAACCACGCTGACGACCTACCAGCAGACCTTCGGCTACGACGACCTGGACCGCCTGACGCACGGGCAATCGGGCAACGTCACCTATGGCTCAGGCAACCACATCCATGCCGTGACCAACCTGAGCGCGTTCCCCAACCAGTACGCCAGCTACGACGACATGGGCAACATGACCTGCCGCAACGTGGACACCAGCTCGTCCCACACCTGCGCAGGCAGCACCCCCACCGGCGCGAGCCTGACCTACGACAACGAGGGCCGTCTTGCCACCTGGACCGCTCCCAGCGGAACCAGCGCCACGGACAGCTTCCTTTACGACAACGAGGGCAACCGGGTTCTACAGCGTACCAACGATAGCAACGGCATCACTGATACCCTCACCTTCGACGGCTGGACCGAAACCGTCCTGCATGGGGGCAACACCGCCACCACCAAGTACTATCAAACCGCCGGGCATCGCGTGGCCCTCAAAACCAGCAACACGCTGTACTACCTGGTGACCGACCACCTGGGCGGCACCGCCCTCGTCCTCAAGAGCGATGCCAGCCTGCAAGCCACCCAACTCTACGCCCCCTATGGAGCGGTGCGGTATAATCAGGGAACCGTGCCGACGACCTACAACTTCACGGGGCAACGGTTGGATGGAGAAACAGGCTTGCTGTACTTCCATGCCCGCTATTATGATGCGCAAGCAGGCGTGTTTACGGCAGCCGATAGCGTGCAGGGCAATCCGCAGGGCATGAGTCCGTATGCCTATGTGGCGGGTAATCCTGAGACGGCGACTGATCCGACGGGTCAGTATATGGCGACCCCAATCCCGCTTTCGCAGCCCGGAGGAGCGATTGGCCATTCCGTTCCTGGCAGCGGCATCGTGACCTCAATCATCAATGATGGAGGCGGCAACGTCTGGTCATTGGATGGGCATTTTTCGCGTGGCCCCAATGGCCTGTCCGTCAACACCTACAGCTTTGCTCAGGAACAGCAAAATGGCGGCTACAACCCGGATACCGACCCCAATAACAGCCCCTGGGCCAAGTTTGCGAAGACCATCGGACTGGATCAACTCCAACAAGCCTGGAATGATCCTCACGCCACCTTCTGGAGCCGCATGGGAGCGATTGGCAATTTCGCGCTCACCAACCTCAACAACGCTTTCCAACTGGCGATGATCCTGGGTGGCGGGCCAGAGGGAGAGGAGTTTGCGGCGGCTGAGGAAGAGGGCAGTGCGCTGCTAAGAGGATTGGAAGAAGGTGGGTCAAATGTAGAAAAGACGTATAGTGCAGAGGGAGACCCAGCTTTACGTGCATTAAGAAGACCCGCTTTTGATGATATGAAGACGAACGGAGTAGAGGTAAATGGGCAAACCTATAAGCTTAGTGAACATGCTTATAGAAGCTTGTTCAAGTCAGGAAGAAAGGATATTATGCCAGATGATATTATCGATGCATTAGCAAATGATCCGCAACCTGCCGATCCAGGAAGTGTACGATATGTCAATCCTGCTACAGGAACTCGGGTATTTGTGAATGTCCTCACAAATCTGATTACTGGAATATGGCCGGGCGATTTTCTAGAATGAGGGAATTGGATGATTAAGTGTAGAGGACTGCACACCCTGGAAACATCCATCCTCGCAACGTATGACCAGGAAGTCCAGGCTTATAACATTATCACAGGCATAATGTCGGATAGTTGTAGGCCCTATGAAGTAGTCCCAGATCATATAATGATGTGGGTCAATGAAGAGGGATTTTTAGGGGAGGTAGAATGCTTGCAACCAGTTCTGGTTACGGCACCGCCATGCAGAATGAGGGAAGAGGCTGTTCGACGAGAGGGCTTTCCTCAGTTGGAAATACTGGCTCGGAACCGTTTCTATATGGTGCAGCACAGTGAAGACGGATTTGTGATCTGGATTGACGAGGAGCGGGTGATTGACACGGTAGTGGTATATAAAACGCTGCAGTTTCTGCTCTCAGAACAGGAGGTGGTAGGGATAGCTGCTCAACAGGCAATGCCGGAGCAAGAAGCTGCTACTCAAGGACTCTTGTAAAGAAGGAGGAAATCAAGCTAGTGGCAGCCGAGCAGAGGGTGAGCTGGCGTAATGTTCCTAATATATGCCTCTGCTTGGCTACCAACTAAAGGGGATTGGAAGAAGGCTGTGGCGCGCTCAGCTTTGATCCCTCGACCCTGGTGGCAACGGCGCATGGTGAGCAGGCGATAGGCACCTTGCACGTAGGCGACAAGGTGTGGGCGTACAATCCCAAGACGCACCGCATGGAACTCGAGCCGATCTTGCACGTGTGGATCAACCATGACAACGACCTGGTAGACCTCACCCTGACGGTTACCAAAACCGACGCGCATGGTAAACACGCGCACCAGACCAGCGAGGTCATCCACACCAATCAAAAGCACCCCTTCCTGACGAAGGAAAAGGGCTTCCTGCCTGTCGGACAGATTACGCTGGGCATGCATGTGCTGGAAGCCGATGGGCAGTACGGGGTGGTGACAGGTTGGAAAGTGGTTCCTGGCGCGAAGGCGATGTATAATCTGGAAGTGGCGCAGGACCACACCTTCACGGTGGGGGTTGGGCAGTGGGTGGTGCATAATTGTAGTTTGCCGACCGGACCCTCTGGTGTGCGTTCTTTGATACATGATAACCCTGCCTTAATCAGAGAGGCTGAAAGAATGGGAGGTAATCAGGTTTTCAGTTTGGATAGAAGCGGAAAGCTGGGAGCCAGGAAGTTGGGTTCCGAATGATGCGAATAGCGATGTAGTTGTGACCTGGGAAGATGGCCGACGTTGGGTGGCTACCTTTTTCTCGTACAACCATATCCAGACCCTGGTTGCCAAGAATAGAGCGACCGGAGAATGCCTTGCCGGAACTTACTTTTGGGCAAGTGATATGATTTTAGTGGATGAGATTAGCCGCCAACGTATTGAGGAAGTGATACACGATCTTATTGCCTCAGATGAGTTTGAGCAAGTATTTCGCGCCATTTAGGAGAAAGATGGAAGCGAGAAAGTTATGTGGCGTAAATTGATTCAATCTCTCGAACCACAGGCAACGTTTTTTCCAGGAGCAACGCCATCTGAATTAACAGCCTTGGAAAAGGAAATAGGCATTTCTCTCCCAGAGGAATTGCAAGAGATGCTGCAAGAGTCAAATGGTGTTTTTGGAGCGTATGGATTGCGGTTAATCTGGTCGATAGAGGATATAAGACGCACTCATCGAGCTATGCGTGAAGGCCCTTTTGTCACAGACTACATGTCGTTCGAAAACCTGCTCTTTTTTGCGGATGCTGGCAATGGAGATCAATTCGCCTTCTGCATGGTGCCACGTTCTCTCCGGCGGCCTGATATCTTTGTCTGGAACCATGAAAATGATAGTCGGACCTGGGTGGCTCCTTCTCTCAAGTTGTATCTGGAATGGTGGCTCAGTGGAAAATTGAGTATTTAAAGAGGACGTCTAAACAAAAAACTGGTTAGCACAGCGAGACGAGGAATAGTACTGGTTGGTTACTCAAGAAGAAGCCTCTCGACAGGCTTGGAGAGATGATTGAGGTGGATGTGATGGGAAAAAGGTGGTGGTTATTGGCACAGGGACCTATCTTACCCTGAAAAACGGAATGCAATCATAAAAGTTCAGAAAATGATGCGACTTTTGTAGGGACACGATTCATCGCGTCCACCCGGTTGAAGCGACACGAGGGGCAGGACGCGATGAATCGCGTCCCTACAAATTTATCCCCCATGAATTTCTGATCATTCATATTGATTATATGCCTGAACCGCAACCTTACCCCACCCCCAAATCCCCCAGCACCTTCCCCTGCACCTTCATCGCTTCCTGCCTCAGTCGTGCAAACGGCTCTACGCCCATGTTTTGTTCGAGCGAGGCGAGGAAGCTGGCTAGCGAACTGAGTGTGGCATCGCGGGCGGCGACCCGTAGTTGCAGGGCGTAGATCAGCAGGGCGAGGGCTTCGGGCAGGCGTTTTTGTTCGTAGAGTAACATACCCATTGAGGTCAGAATCTGGCCCTGGCTTTGCTTGTCTTCGTTCTGAAGGGCGAGTTGCAGGGCCTGCAAATAGTTCATCAGCGCGACGGCGTAGTTTTTTTCGGCAAGGGCAAGCTGGCCCAGGCTGTGCAGCAGGGTGCATTCGACTTCCGGATCGGGCTGCTGCTGGTTGAGTTGCTGCGCCTGCTCGTAGTTGGCCTTTGCGCGGCGCAGGTCGCCCATGCTCGAAAAAATTTCGCCCTGGCTAATCAGCGCCATCTTCTGCCCGTGAATGTCGTGTAGTTCGCGTTGGATGGCGAAGGCGCGGGCGTAGCAGGCCTCGCTTTGCGCATAGTCTGCCAGACGACCGTAGAGCATGCCTAGCTGGCTGAAAATCATACCTTCGTCGTAGCGGGAGACCTTGCCTTTCGGAGGGGCCATATCGCTGTAGAGCCGGATGAGCGTGTTCCAGGCTCCCCAGCGCAGCAGGCTTTCGTGCAGGCCCTCGCCAAAGAGCATATCGCAGGCCTCTTGCCAGTGCCAGCCCAGACACAGATGCGCAATCACGGCCAGCATAGGCTCGACATCCTGCATGCTGGCGCGTGCCTCTCGCGGCGGGCAGGTCTGCTGCGCCACCCGCGTATAGTAGCTGGCGACTCGCATATGTCCGGCGGCCAGGGCGATTTCCCGTGCCTCGGAACTCACGTTCATCGCGTTTGGTTCGTTTGTTACGCCGAGCGCAAGCTTTCCACTCGGATGCCGGTCGTTGCCATCAATGTAATGTTCAAGAAAATACTGACGTAATAGCGCGTGCAGGCTGTATTGCGGCTGGCTGCCTGTGTATTCTTGCGGCAACAATTGCACCAGCGAAAGGCGCGCAAGAGTTTGCAGTTCGCGTTCAAAGGCGAGCGTGTCTACCGTCGTGCCATCTCCCGTCGTGGCCGTGATGATGCCATCAAGCGGAACAGGTTCGCTGAACAGGCAGAGGGCGCGCAGGATGGCACGTTGAATCGGGTTGAGGAACGTAGAGATGGCGTGAATGATGTTGAGCGTCACATCTCCATTCCATAAGGGCAGGCAGTCCGGCGAGTTCAACAGGTAGCTGAGCGAATAGCCGCTTAACGAGGAGAGCGCGACGAAGAGAACGAGCGCGTAGGCGTGTCCGGCGCAGCGCTGCCAGACCAGCGAAAGTTCCTGCGGCGATCCCGAAATGCCCCGTTGTTGCAGGAGCGCCACACCCTCAGGAAGACTCACCCGCGAGACGAGGTACGAGCGTGTGCGCGCTCCTTCCTGCGCCTGATAGGGAGAGCGAATGCTGGTCAGGATAACGCGGCTGGCCCCCAGGTCGTGCTGGAGCATCATCAAAAACTGCATGATAGCACCACGTCCCGCTAATCCCTCTAACTTTTCCGAATCGAGCAGTTCCTCAAATTGATCCAGCACGATCAATGCTCCACCTTGAGGACGCCGCAGCGCTTCATACAACACGGCGATTTGCTGCTCCGGCTTGAGCAGGTAGAACTCGTTGCGGTTGATCGGCAACAGGCCGAGGGCTGAGATAGAGGCCAGGAGCGCCGAGAGACAGTCGGGTAGGGTCGCGTTCGGTCCCAATGTCAGCCAGGCAAAATACTGCCAGGGCGACTTGCCTGTTGTCGCGACAGCCTGAAGCTGCCGGTAGACAAGCGCGGCCAGGGTCGATTTTCCGGCCCCAGGATCGCCTGCTATGACCAGAGTGCTGGTTTGCGCGTCTGCCAGCATGCGCAGCGCGGTATGCACCTCGTCAGCGCGTTGTAAAATCGCCCGCGCATCGATAGGCGGAGGAACCAGGGCATGAACGCTCAATCTTGAGATACAACTGCGCAGGTTCTGCTGCGCGGCAGGTTGACTATGTAAAGTTTGCTGCATACGTTTTTAGAAATCCATTTCCACCCAACAAAAATAGGCATGCCTTTTCCGCTTTGAAATATGTAACAGGAGTTGCGGTCCGGCTTGTGAGTGGAGTATACCATACCTTTTCTGCCCGTCGTGTTCTGATGTGTTTTGAGACATCATGCTGTAGCCGAAATGTGCTAATATAGACGTGTTAGGAGGAAGCGTAGATGCTGCGTTTGATTTATATGGGTACGCCCCAGTTCGCCGTACCCGCGCTGGAAGCTTTAATTGAACATCGCGCCCCCGGTCGGTTGCTGCCGGAGGGGTATGAAATCGTAACGGTGATTACGAGACCGGATAAACCTGTTGGACGCGGCAAAGAAATCGTCTATTCGCCCGTCAAACAGGCCGCCCTTGCCCATAATATTCCCGTCTGGCAGCCCGGCTCCTTTAAGAAGCCAGAAAATGCTGAAGCCCTGGGCGCGCTGGCTGCTGATCTCTATGTCGTGGCCGCCTTCGGGCAAATCCTGCCCCAGAACGTCCTCAATCAGCCGCGCTACGGTAGCCTCAATATTCATGCCTCGCTTTTGCCGAAGTATCGCGGCGTCTCTCCCATCTCAGAGGCGATTTTGCAGGGCGAGCGCGAGACAGGCGTAACCATTATGCTGATGGATGCAGGTATCGACACCGGCCCTCTGCTCTTGCAAAAAAGTATCCCTATTATGGATGACGATACCACTGGCAGCCTTACCGCGAAGCTAGCCGACCTGGGCGCGCAGGCCTTACTCGAGGCGCTGCCCGGCTGGATTGCTGGAACCATTACGCCGCAGCCACAGGGCGAATCCCCGACGCCCTATACACATATGCTGCGCAAAGAGGATGGCGCGATAAATTGGCATGCACCTGCTGAAGTACTCTGGCGTCAGGTGCGCGCCTATTCTCCCTGGCCCGGCGCATATACTTCGTGGCGCGGCAAGCTGCTCAAAATTGTGGAGGCCCATCCCGACATGGCGAGTTCGGATGCGCGTCCGGGTGTGGTACTGGTTCGGAAAGCCCGGGGCCAGCAGCAACTGGCTGCAGGCACAGGAGAGGGCCTGCTGGTCATCGAGCGCCTGCAATTAGAGGGCAAAAAAGCACTCAGCGCCGACGAATTTTTGCGGGGCTATCCACAGATCGCGGGTGAGGTACTGGGGTAATATAATAAAAGAAAAAGCCGCTTCCAAAGCCAGGGACCGCGAGGGTCGCCCCTACAAACGATTCTGGTAGGGGCGACCCTCGCGGTCGCCCTGGTTGTGCTGGTCGCCCTGATAAACAGACGATAGTTGGTGGAACCGATTACTGGCGAACCGTTGACTTGGGGCGGCTGACCAGCGCGGCGATAATGCCGACGACGGCCAGGCAGAAGAAGGCGATAGCATGCTTAAGGTGCATGTTGGAATCGGCAATAATGTGAGGCACATTTGGAACCAGGAAAAACACGCCCAATGCCAGACCAATAATCGCCACTACGATGCCGCCAAAAAAGAGACCGGGATTCTTCATAATGTTTTCAAACCTTTCTTTTCTGGATGGAAGCGAACTTTGCTGGTCGCCCCATCGGGATTTTTTACGCAAAAGTGATTATGAGCCGATCAATAATGAATAGGGTCGCTAACCCCGACTATTATACCAGACTCCAGAAACTCTTCAATTTTCTAGCCATTCTGGTTGGGCTTCTCTGTCCTTCTATCTAGACGAACGACGCGCAAAAAAGCCACCGCGAAGGATGAGAAGTTTGCCTTCCGGTGGCTGCGCTGCCATGCGATCGGACTACTTAACGGCCACTTTGCTGCCGGAGCGGGTCATGAACATGCCAACCACACCCGCGATGAGCAGGACTACGCCGACGCCCAGACCTGCATACGCGCGGGCGGGATGATGGCCACCGGCCAGGAAATAGATACCGGCAGCGAGAGCGATGACGCCAATTGCGATAACCGCATAAAAGATGACAGGATTCTTCATTGGAACTTCTACCTACCTCTTCTAGGGGCAACCATATCCGGTTGCCGGATAAATATTTGAATATTGCCCCGGCCTTTCCGAGGCGCTTCTATTGTACCAAACGAATGAGGTAACTTAAGCTACATATATGGTGAGCAAATAGCCATTTTGGGTATTTTTGCGGAGAGCGTTTTACGGAGATTGTTAACGAAAGCCACCCGCAAGGGATAGCTCTACAATAGCATCCGGCATGTAGAGCCATCCCTTGCGGGTGGCTTTCGTTCTCGTCCGGCTTTCGTTCCCTGCATTGATTGCAAGAACAAGAACTTCGCCCTTTATTATCTATCCAATATGCGCACGAAACACTGTAAACAACAAAACCAGCGAGATCAGCCCCGCCGCCCAGCAATAGTACGCAAATGGATTAAGGCGGCCTGTCTCGAAGTATTTCATCAGGAATTTAGTGCTGAGGAAGGCCGCCACACCGGAGAGGATGACGCCTATGAAGACGTATAGCAGTGTTTGCTGGGACTGTCCGAATAGCTGCGGGATTTCCAGCGCACCGGCCAGGAAAATGAGTGGGGTGCCCAGCAGGAAAGAGAAACGCGCTGCGTCCTCGTGACTGAGACGCACACCCAGCCCGGCTACCATCGTGATACCCGAACGCGAGATACCTGGAATAAGGGCCAATGATTGAGCGATGCCCACGACCAGCGCCTCTTTCCACGACAGCGACGAGAGCGGGCGGAAGCTCGCCTCACGCTGCTTGGGGCCTGCAAATTGCTCTTTTGCCTCTGCTGCCCGTCGCATGCGCTCACCCGCGAATAGGATCGAGCCATTCACTGCCAGGAAGGCAGCAGCAATGACCGGGGAGCCGAATAATTGTTTAAGGGGCGTCTCCAACAACAGGCCAATGAGTCCGGCAGGCACGACGCCAATAATGATGAGGAAGCTGACCCACTCGTCAGTTCCTGTGCGCACTTCTCCCTCTTTAATGCTTTTCAACAGCGTCAGGATGACCTGGAGCCAGTCGCGCCAGAAGTAGAGAACCAGGGCGATACTGGTGCCGAGATGCAGCGCGACGATGATCGGTAGAAAGCAGCTCTGCCCGCCACAACTGGTATCGGTGGCGAGATTGATATTCCAGCCGAAGAGGCCGGGTAGAATGACAGTATGCCCCAGGCTGCTGATGGGAAACAATTCGGTTACGCCCTGGAGCAGCGCCAGAAAAATGGTTTGCCAGATCGTAAGATGCATAGGTGTATACTCTCTCGTCCTCTCTTACTGCCCTAAGTATTGCTTTTCATCCGCCTGGAATTGGGCGTATGTTTTTTCATACACATTATGCCCATCTTTTTTCGACAGGAAGAAGTAATAATCGGTTTTCGCGGGTGATGCAGCCGCCATCAGGCTGGCGAGGCCTGGGCTGCATATCGGCGTCGGCGGAAGACCCTTGTGCGTGTAGGTATTCCAGGGGCTATCGGGCGCGATGTTTTTTCCGCTATCCTGAAGCGGCGTCCAGTAGTTCGCGGTGTTCTGCTGCGAATCGCGCGCGTACTGCACCGTCGGGTCGGCATCCAGCAAGCCCACTGTTTCATCGTTTGGCCGGTAGATGCGGTTCCAGTAAACGCTGGCGACCTTCGGGCGGTCATCATCGAACAGAGCTTCGCGCTGCACGATAGATGCCAGCGTAACTACCTGGTAGAGCGACATCGAGTTTTGTTTCGCCAGCGAGTCCAGGTGGTTTTGCTGCACCTTGTCGTTGAACTCGGTCAGCATCATGTTTACCACATCGCGGGCCGTAGCATCGACCGGTACCAGATAGGTATCTGGGAACAGCAGGCCTTCCATGCCACTACCAGCAGGAATAGATTTCAAAATCGGATATTTTCCGGCGTCGGGGAACTGGTCAGGATGTTTCGTGTATTTCAAGAAATCCTGCTCGTTGAATTTCGTGAGAGGCGGATAGCCGTCATTGTGCGCGAACTTATGGGCGATCTGCTCGATACGCCAGCCTTCCAGTACCGTCACCGGAATTTCGTCCGGCTGTCCGTGTAACAAGGTAGAGATGATCTGGTCAATCGTCATGCTGGGGTTGAGGTTGTACGCGCCAGCCTGTAATTGCGTATCCAATCCCTTGATGCGTGCCCAGATGCGAAAAGCCAGCGCATTGCGGATAAGGCCCTTTTGTTGCAGTTGATCGGCGATCTGCGCGGTCGATTCACCGCTCTGGATCACGAAAGGAACGGTCTGACCCTGCGTGGAGACGGGTTGAAAGACGTCGGTGACGGTATTCCAGGCGAGGTAGACACCACCAAAGATGAGTATGCCTAGCAGGAGTATGGATATGATAGCGGCGCGTGAACCTCGTTTTTTCATAAAGTCCTATCCCTCTTCTCGGAAGCATGCGCGTCCAGGTATTCCTGGAGAAAAACCGCTGCGGCCATCGCGTCGATCTCCTGCCCCTTTTTCCTCCTCCGTGGCTGATGCCCATGAGACGATGATGCGCGCCTCCGACCTGTATTGCCAGCCTGTTTGCCCTCCATATCGCGCTCCCGCAGGAGCCGCTGCGCCTCCACTGTGGAAAGGCGCTCATCCCAGAAGGTGATGGGAAGGGTGACATGCTGTTTCAGCCGTTCAGCAAAAGCGAGAATACGTTCGCCCTGGGCATGAATCTGCCCATCCAGGCTGATAGGCAGGCCAATGACAAGACCCTCGGCCTCCGTCTCCTCGATCAGACGCGCAATCGCCTCCCAGGTCTGTTCCTCGTTCCGCGTGACGCGCAGGATGGTATAGGGCGAGGCCAGCATACCGGTGGCGTCGCTTACTGCCACGCCAATCCTGACCTCTCCAACATCCAGCGCCATCAATCGTGCCATCGTGTTTTCTCCATGCCCAATATTCCCTATTCTATAGCATTCTAACGAAGGAGTCGTTGTTTGTCTAGCAGAGATAGGAAGAAGAGTTTGGAGGCGTCAATTTTTTGCAGAGAGAATCCCCGAAGCTACCCGCATAATAGGCCGGGTGGCTTTCGTTCCCCCACGCCTGTTGCAAAAAATTGGCCTACATCCTATCATTTCTTAAGAATATTTTTATCCATAAAGGAGAGCATGAAATGAGCGAACCCCAGATTTTAGCGGGCGCGGAACCCTTTTTTGCCGAAAAAGGCCGCGTGGGCGTGCTTGTCTCGCATGGTTATACTGGCAATCCTCAAAGTATGCGCTATCTGGCGGAAGGCCTGGCGAATGCCGGGTACACCGTTGCCCTGCCGCGTCTGAAAGGGCATGGCACCACGCCTGCCGATATGGCGGCCAGCACCGCCAGCGACTGGATCGCCGACCTGGAAAAAGCCTGCCAGTGGCTGGAACAGCGCTGTGACACGCTATTTATGACCGGGCTTTCAATGGGCGGCACACTTACGCTGTTTATGGCCGGACAGTTTCCCGAGCGCTTCAAAGGTATTATGCCTATCAACGCTGCCCTTTTTGTCAACAATCCCGCGTTGGCCTCGCTGGCCTATATGTCTCCCGCGCCTGCCGAAGTGCCGGGCGTCGGCAATGATGTCAAGGCGGAGGGCGTAACCGAACTGGCCTATCCGGTTGTGCCCGTTCCAACTGTGAAGGAACTGTATGCCCTCATGAAGGTGGCGGACGAAATGCTCCCGCGCATCTCCTGCCCGGCCTTGATCTTCGTCTCGCGGGATGACCACGTGGTACCACCATCCAACGCCGAATACATCTACCGGAAGTTGCCCCACCCGGATAAACAGCTTATCTGGCTCGAAAATTCTTATCACGTGGCAACGCTGGACAACGACAAAGACTTTATTTTACGTAAAATTGATGATTTTATTCGCTCTCATCTGCAATAGAGAGCCGACGGTTACGCGCCGTTTGTTTCACCTGGAAAGTAGCTATGCCATGCGCTTGCTCGACGCGACCATTACGAGTACTAGTGAGATAGCTCCCGGCATGCACCTCATCGAGATGCACGCGCCTTCGCTTGCTCACGCGACCCAACCTGGACAGTATTGCATGGTGCGCTGCTGCGATGCGCAGGCAAGCGATCCGCTGTTGCGCCGCCCATTCTTTATATATGCAACCGGGCGGCGTTCCGGTCTCTGTTCGCTGCTGATCTCTGTGCGCGGGCGCGGCAGTTCCTGGCTTGCTAAACAGTCGCGGGGCGCGATACTCGATATTCTTGGTCCGCTGGGTCACGGTTGGACGATCTCTCCTACTGCGCGCAACCTTTTGCTGGTCAGCGAGGGAAATATTGTGAGCGCACTGACCCTGCTGGCCCAGGTGGCGAGCGAGCAGGATATAAATGTGACGCTCATCAGTCGTTTCGCTGCGGGTGATACTCCCTTTCCTCCAACGCTGCTTCCCCCCGAGGTCGAATACTTGATGGTAAGTGATGAGCGGGATTTTTTTAACTCGGTGAGCAGCCACCTGCCCTGGGCGGACGCTGTGTATTGCGCGGTTGCGCGTGAAACGATAGGCAAGCTGTACGCGGCGCACGAACGCCTGCGGCGCAAGCATTTCGCCCAGGCGATTATGCTGCGCCCGCTGGTATGTGGAAATGGCGTATGCCTGACGTGCAGTGTGGAGACGGCAACCGGCCCGAAACTGGTCTGCACTGAAGGGCCGGTTTTCTACTTCGAGGAACTCGCCTGACATTAAAAAACCTCTCGATGTCCTCCTGAGCGCAGCGAAGGAGGACATCGAGAGACAGGTAGGTAATGGCGTGACGCTAGATTTGCAGCAGGTGTTCCAGCGCCTGCAACTCCACGAGTTTAGGGGGCAGTGGGCAGAAGCGCTGCGGAATAATGAAATTGGTCTGCGCGTCCAGCAGGTTCAGGAAGGCGCGCAAAATCAATGGATCGAAGCTGGTTCCAGAACCCTGTAAAAGGCGCTCCCTTGCTATATCCAGCGAAAGCGGCTCTTTATAGGGTCGTTGCGAGGTCAGCACATCGAACACATCCGCAATAGTTAGAATGCGCGCGCTGAGCGGTATCTCTTCCCCTTTCAGACCGGTCGGATAGCCGCGCCCGTCCCAGGCCTCGTGATGATACAGCACCGTCTCCACGTAGAAAGGGTGAACGTCACAGCCGATAAGAATACGCGCGCCTATGATGGGATGGCGTTCCATGAGCCGCCGCTCCTCATCTGACAATTTATCTGATTTGAGCAATATATCATTGCCGATCCAGGTCTTGCCCAGATCGTGTACCAGTCCTGCCAGCGCGAGGTCCCGCGCATCGCGGCGGCTCCATCCCAGGTAGCGAGCCAGGCGGTAAGCATACGTTGCTACCCGCCGTGAGTGATCGTAGGTGACAACATCTCGCTCGCGAATGCTGTTGGCAAAGGAGAGCAGGACGCGCCGGTTTTCTTTTTCCTGATCAATTTTCACTGGTTTCCCCTATCTTCTTCGACAACATCTCCCCACAAATGTCCGCAACGCCATTGTTGTGCTTCACTGTCGTACTACACATTGTCCTTATTCCAAAAACTGGGTATGATATCTACACTACAAGAGGATAATCGTGCTTAACCTGCTCATTGGAATTTATATTGGGTATAAGCTAGCATAACAAGTTCCTTTTTACGGGTCAATTATTCAGGACTTCTGGATTTCAAACATCCCCTATAGGGATAATGCTGTAGGGACGCGATTGATCGCGTCCTGCCCTCCCGAATCGATGTGAGGGACAGGACGCGATGATGAATGTTGACAAAAGAACGAATCCCCCGTTCTTTTGTCAACATTCATCATCGCGTCCCTACAAATATCTATGAAATTCTAGCGCTTTCTATTAGATATACAATCGGGCGATCCGAATCTGCTCAGTTTAAGCTCATCCTGGTACTTTTGGATAGACCTGTTTAATCCTCTCTACGTCTTCGCCAGCTACCAAATAGTCCTTTTTTCTTTACTACACATTCTGTATCAGCTTTGTTTGTGATAGACTCCTTTTAAGAAGAGTAGGTGGAAGTTATCATCGAAGTGGAACAGGCTATGGAAGAAACAAGCGTATCTGAACAACAAGAGCAGGAAAATACTATTATTACCATTGTGCTGACGGCTGACAATCATCTTGGTTTTGGCGGGCAGCACCCACGCAGGCGCAGGCAGCGTCGCGAGCAACTACGCCGCGCTTTTCAGAAGGCGACCGATTTTGCGATTGGGCAGAGGGTTGATTTTTTTATTCAAGTTGGCGACCTGTTTGATACCACCCATCCTCAGGAAGAGGATCGCAGCTTTGTCGCGGCCCGCCTCGCCCAGTTGAAGCAGGCGGGTATTCGCGCCTTTGCTCTTGGCGGTGTTCATGATACACCCACTGAAGTTCAGGCCGGAAAAGGAGAGACGCTTTCGGCTCCGCAGATGAGCTATGCTCGCCTGGGCGCGCTGCATTACTTCCCGCCGTGCGCTGAGCAGCCTTTGCAGCCGGTGATGGCGCAGGTGCGCGGAGTGCAGGTTGGTCTTTGTGGTGTTGGCGTGGTCGCGGGCCAGCAGGGCGATCCTCTCGCTTCTCTGCAAGTGGATGGCGAAATCGAGCGAGCGGCAATTCCCCTGTTGCTGTTGCATGCTCCCATCGAGGGTTTGACGACCGGTTCGACCCTCCTGGATATGCAGGCGCAGGTCAGCCAGGTGAGCATCGCGGCGCAGAGATTTTTCCGCTATATCCTGGCCGGTTATCATCACAGCTACCAGCATCTCACGGTTGGGCGAACCGAGGTGATTGTGGCGGGGGCTACGCAGCATGTCGATTTCAACGATGCACCGCCCGGCTTTGTCTTCCTGGGTATCGCGCCCGATGGACTGCGTTGGTGCCGCCATATCGAGGTAGATGGGCCGGTAGTCTCGCGTGTTGTTGTCCAGGTAGCCGACCTGTGGCCCGAGGAACAGGCCGCATCACCTACCGCGAAAATTCTCGAGCAATTGAAGCCGACCTGCACGCCGGACAGCATCGTTCAGTTGCGCCTGGAAGGCGCGCTGACCCGCGAACGCTATCACCAGCTTGACCTGAACCAGGTGCAGCGCTTTGGCGAGGAGCATGCCTTTAGCTTCCATATCGATGATAGCGCATTGATGTTTCTTGCCGGCGGAGAAGATGGGGCTTCGTCTCCTGCCAGTTCCGCGCTTCCCTCGTTTGAGGAGCGTCTGTCGCCTCGTGAAGAATTGATCGCCCTGGCGGACGAATGGATTGCTGCCGCGCAGGATGAGCAGGAGCAGAAAGCATTGCAGGCTACCAAAGAAGAACTGCTGGCAGCCCTTTGGAACATGTAGAGAGACCTGTGGAGCAGAACCATGATCATCTTTAAACATCTGAAGGTTGAACATTTTCGGGCTATACGTGAAGTAGATATGCATTTTCCGCAGCGGGGCGCGATCCTTCTTCACGGTCCCAATGAAGCCGGAAAATCTACCCTCTTCGAGAGCATCTATTTCGCGCTCTATGGTGCGCCCCTATCCGCCGGTACATCTCTCGATGATCTGATTCGCTATGGGGAGGCGCGGGCCAGTGTAACGCTTACTCTCTCTATCGGGGCCACCGAACTTGAAATCGAGCGCGTCATCGAACGCGAACAGGGCCAGCGCGTTACGTTACATGTACGCCGTCTGGGTATGCCTGAAGAAAAGCCCGCCACCGATCTTGCTGCCGCCAACAAGCGTATCGTTGCCGAATTGGGACGCCTGGATGGCGAGACGCTGCGCGAATCCTGCCTGATCGAGCAGAAAGGTCTCAACCGCCTCGAGCAGCTTAACGGACAGGAACGAGAACACGTTGTCCAGAACCTGCTCGGACTCGACAAACTTACCCGCCTGGCCGAACAGTTTAAGCTGACTGAGGGCGATGAGCAAGCCTTGCAGGAAGCTTCAGAGCGTTTGAAACTTGCCGAAATCCAGGCGCGCATTCCCGAGCTGAGCAGCAAACTGGGCGAACTGGAAGTGGCCCTCGATGCCGTCGGCGTTTCCGAAGATCTTGATTACATCAGCCTGCAGGAGGCCGATATTGCTGAACAGGAACTCTCGCTTGAGCAGGTTGAAGCGCGCCGCCGGGAGTTGAAAAATCGCCAGCAGCGTATCGCGCAACTACGCAAGGCGCGCAACGTTTTAGAGGAGATCATCTCAGCTTACGATGCTATTGCCGATGCGCAACGCGAACTGCCTGAGCTTGAACGCCAGCTTGCCGCGCTGGATCGCCGCGAACGGGAAGAGCTTCCCTCGCTTGAGCAGCGCGTCCGCGAACTCACCGACCTGACTCGCTCCTTTGGCACTCTGGAACGTATGGCTTCCGACCTGCTGGCTGCTGTTGATACGATTAAAGAGCTGGAACAGGAACTGAAGCAGCAGGAGCATCTCAAGGAAACGCTGGCCGATCTCGATCAGCAGCTTGAACATACACAAAGCCTGCTTGAAGAAGCCAGAGTGGCGCAGCACGAACTGGAGGAGCAACGCCGGACAACGCGCCCGCAATTGGAAGCGCGCCGCCAACGCCTGCAAGCTCTTGCCGGTAAGCTGCGGGCGCTGCGGCAGGCGGAAGACGACCTGGCGGGCAAAGCGGTACAGCGCGAGGCGGCTCAGCAGAATATTGCCAGCATTGAAAAAGTGCGCAAAGAGCTTCAGGAGACGGAACTGAAACTGGCGGCGGTCGAAAAAGAGGCCCAGCGGACGCAGCAGCAGGCCGATGGACTCGAAATACGCTGGCGGCAACTCAGTGTCCGCCGCCAGCTTGAGGAATGGCTGCGCCTGAAAAACCTCACGCGGGGTATCGTTGAGGCCGAGCAGCAGTTACAATTTGCTCGCCAGCAACAGGAGCGCCTGCGTCTTGCTGCCGACGAGGCTAAGAAGACGGCTTTTGTGCAGCTTGTCACCATCGCCGCCGCCGCCGTTGTTGTGGTACTGGCAGGCGGCGGCGCGCTGGTTGCAGCCATCAACCAGTCGATGTTCTTTGCCGTAATCGCCGGATTTATCGCGCTTGGCGTGGGTATCTTCGGCTGGATGCGCTATCAGAACTATAACCAGACTCGCGAGAGGGCGCAGCAGGCAGAACGGGATGCGAATGAAGCGGTCAGCAATGTAAGCGCTATGGTAGCCGCTCGCGAGAACGCGCGCCGCATGGCCGAACAGCACCAGGATGACCTGACGCGCGTTGAAAACGAAATACGCGGGCTTGGTGGCACCGTTCCTCGTTCTATGGAAGAGGGCCAGTACCTGCTCCAACAATTGAATAGCCAGGATGGCAGCATCGGCGAAGTCCACCAGCAGATGAGCGAGGCGCGTGACAGGGCTAATGCCATACGCAACCAGGTGAATGCCGCCAAGGAGAGCATCACCTCACTGCGCAAGGAAAAGGCGCGGCTGCTGGAACTGGAGAAACAGAATGGTTGGGACACGGTAGAGGAGAGCATACATGACTTCGAGCAGGCTATAGACCAGTTGCAGCACGAGATCAGCGCCGCCGCCGGACAGGAGGGACTGCCCATACCCGTTTTTGTGCCGGGCAAAAGAGCGCCGCAGGCTGAGTTACAGGACCACGTCGAAGAGTTAATTAAAACGACGGAGCGTGAAATCGCCGAACTTGATGGCAAGGTTTCGGTATTGCCCGACCTCAACGCGAAAGTGCAGGTACATCAGGAAGCGCTGGATGTGCTGCTGGCCCGCAAGAAATCTATTGAGGAACGTCAGCGACAATTCCAGCAGAATAATCCCCTGCAAAAGATCGAGCGCGCCCGCGAGCAGCAAATAGCCCTGCGTGACGCGCTGCGCTCGTTGCAGGATTCCCTGCGCCAGCGCGTGCAGCCGCTTGGCGTCTCATTCGGTCAGACCGCCATCAGCGCCGCCGAAATGGCCGCCCGCAAGCAGTTAGACGCGCTCCACATCGCCCTGGATCGCAAGCCGCAGCTACAGGAACGCCAGTCCTCGCTCTCGGCGCTGCTTCAGGAGCGTCAAGAGGCGCTTTCCGATTACTACCGTCAGTTGGCGAAGTTTAGTAGCTCGCTCGGCAGTTGGATCGTTCCGCTCAATCCTTTCGCGGATGCACTTTATGCCCTGCGTGATCGCTGCGACCGCGAGATTGAGGAGGCCAATGAAAGCGGCATACAGCGCGAGCTTGAGCAGTTGGCGATACAGGAAGGGGCTTCTCGCGCCAAGATAGAACTTTGTCGCCACGAGATCGAGGAGACACAGGAGCGCATCGCCGCCATGCTGGCCCAGCGCGGGCGTCCGCCTGCCAGACGCTTCACCTTCCCGGAAATCGCCGCCGTCTGGCCGCTCATCGGCAATTACTCCGCTCAGGATCGCTCGCGCCTCGAAGAGGAGATCGTCGCGGTCGAGCAGGAACTGCGTGAGCTTGAGCAGCAAGATCTGGCGCTGAGCGAGCAACTGGGCGTTGGTGGAACGACACTCGATGTCGAGCAGGCTCGTAAGCGCATGGAGCAGCAGGACCGCAGGTACCAGACCAGGAAGCGCGCCGGTCTGCTGATCCAGACCGCTCTCGAGCGCCTGCAGCGCAAGATGATTCCACGCACAGAGTACTACATGCAACATTTGCTTTCGCTGCTGACGCATGGGCGCTATCGCGACGTGCAACTTTCTACACAGCCAGAAGAGGGCACACTGAGCGGTGGAGCTTTACAGGTGAAGCTCTGGGAACCGGCGGCAGGTTCCTATATTCCCCTGTCGGCTCTTTCCGGCGGGCTGGCCGATCAGGTCTCGCTGTCGCTGCGTCTGGCGTTTGCCATCGCGGCGCTTCCACGCGAGTTGAACGCCGCGCCCGGCTTCCTGCTGCTGGATGAACCGCTCAGCCTTGCCAGTGGCGAACGGCTGCGCAACCTGGTTGAGCTTGTCAATTCCGAGACGCTTGCCCAGCACTTCGAGCAGGTGCTGTTCGTCTCGCAGAGCGTTGATGCCAGCGCTTTCCCCTATCACCTTTATATAGAGGGAGGCGTAGTTGTGGAAAGCAACCTGCCCGTAGAGCCGCTTGCCTTACCCATGACACCACTGCCCGAGCCAATGGACAAGGAGAACGCGGTGGAGTCAACCCCCGTTGCCCTGGAAACTATTTAATGATAGGCAAACGGAAGACAGACAGCCGGAGGGCAGGTAGGCGAGCGGAAGCCACCCGCAAGGGGATGGCTCTACACTCCACTGAATGTGTAGAGCCATCCCCTTGCGGGTGGCTTCCTTCAGTTAAGAGGCACAAATAAGCGGTACAAAAGTACTGCTTTATGTCACTTTCTCCTTCCTCATTGATTTTCTTCTATAGAGCGAGTTTTATGAACGTTGACAAAATATTGGATCATCCTGTAGGGACGCGCTTCATCGCGTCCACCTCAGCCAGGGATACACACTGAGGCGAGCTGGACGCGATGAAGCGCGTCCCTACAAAATTCATGAAACACGCTGAATAACTCTGAAATATTGACGATTAGGCTTCTTAAGCTACAATAGTTGCAGTTTATGTAATAGTGCCTGACTGTCATTCTGACCGGTTTATCGTTATCGTATTTTGTCAATTGTAGAAGGATGTGTATATGCGAAGAGTATTAACTGCCCGCATCCTCGGGGCTTTGCTACTCGTCGTCCTATCCTCGGTTGGCCTGTTTGTCTTCGGGCCACTCGGCGGTATTTTCCACGGATCGGTTCGTGCCGCGCGCGCGTCCTCGCTGCCCTTCCACCAGTACGCGGATGGGCCGTATACCGTTTCGGGGAATAAGATTATAGGCGCGGATGGCAAACAGTATCTTTTTCATGGGGTTGGTCGCGATGGCCTCGAGTTCGAGTGTACGGGCGACCCATACTTTGACGCGGGCCACCTTGCTTTTATCGGACCCGGCAATAATACTGCTGGCTTTAACTGGTTTGGCAATACAGTACGTATTCCACTGTCTGAGGGCTTCTGGCTGCATGGCAATCCCTCTCAGGGGTGTAGTGCCGCCCAATATCAATCGCTGGTAAGTCAGGTTGTTAATACAGTTACCAATACTCTGCATTTAAATGCGATTCTTGATTTGATGTGGGATGACGCTGGAGGGCAGGTTGCTGGCGCTGGTGCCGGTTTTATGCTTCCTGATAACGATAGCGTGACTTTCTGGAGCCAGGCTGCTGGAGCCTATAAGTCAAATAGTAATGTGCTGTTTGAGCTGTATAACGAGCCACATCCTCAGTTCCCCAATGCACAGACGAACTGGTCTTGCTGGCAAAATGGCTGCCAGGTTTCTGACAATACGACAGCGCCGCCCAGTACCTATACCTATAACGGCGTTGGTATGCAGAGTCTTGTGAATGCCGTTCGCGCAACGGGCGCGAGAAATCTGGTACTGGTTGCCGGTGTGGACTGGGGCTTTGATCTAAGCCAGGTTTCTACCTATCGTATTAACGACAGCGCCGGGAACCTGGTCTGGGATACGCATCCCTATCCGTATGTTGAGAAGATGCCCAGTTACTGGGATGCCGCCTTTGGCAACCTGAGCGCTTCTGCTCCCGTCTTCTCGGCTGAAAACGGTGAATATGACTGCGGCACCAGCTACATGAGTCAGCTTCTTGACTACTTTGATGCTCATTCAATCAGCTATACATCCTGGGCCTGGTATGTCTCGGGCGCGCCTCCCTGCGGCTATCCGCAGTTGATTAGCAACTACCAGGGCACGCCTGCCTCCTCGATGGCGGTGCTGATCTACCAGCGCCTTCTGAGCTACGCGGGCGCGACACCTCAGCCAGTGCCTTCGCCCACTCCGAACCTGCCTCCTGGTCCGGTGAGCATGAACTGGTACTTTGCCGAGGGTCATATTGGACAGAGCTTCCAGGAGTATCTGACCATCGATAATCCCGACCCGGTTAATAAGTGTAATGTCAATATCACTTACCTGCTGAGCAGTGGCGCTCCTGTCACCCGCTCCATCGTGGTGAACCAGAGTACCCGCGCTACCGAGAACGTCAACGGCGACCTCGGTGTGCCGTCGAACTCTTCGGTTGCCAAAGATGTTTCGACGATTGTGCAGGTGACGAACGGCTCAAGCTGTAAGGGTGTAGTCGCCGAGCGCCCGATGTACTTCTCGAACGTCTTCGGCGTCTCCAGCGGCCATGATACGCTTGGCGCGACCCATCTCGGTCAGAGCTTCTACTTTGCCGACATGGCGAGCATGAGCGGCTTCCGCGATTTCATCACCATCTTAAATCCGCCCGGTGGGCAGCCTGCGCACATCACCGTCACTTACTATGGTGGTGGCAATGTGCTTGGCACCGACACGGCAACGGTTGCTCCGGGTACACGCGGCACCATTACACCGCATGTCACGCAGCACTCGGCGGCCTTCGTCTCCTCTGACCAGCCAGTCATGGTGGAGCGCCCCGCCTACTTCGCAGGCTTCAATGGCGGCAGCGCTGGCTCTGTTACCGGCGCAGTAACGATGGTTGGCGCGCCGCAACTTGGCAATGACTGGCTCTTTGCCGAAGGCTATACCGGCGGCGGCTTCCAGGAAAACTTCGTCATTGCGAATCTGGATACGTCGGCCAACGCGACGGCCAACGTCACGATTACCCTTGAGTTCAGCAATGGCTCTACGGGTACTTACAATGTGAGTGTGCCAACGAAGAGCATCACTGTCTGGAATGTCAATGCTGTCGCGCCCAACCAGAATGTCTCGGCTGAGATCAAATCGAGTGGGGCGAATATCGTGGTCGAGCGTCAGATGTTCTTCCACTATAACCATCCCGGCAATGGCCGTGACTTGCAGGCGCAGGGCGGTACCGATGTCGTCGGACAGGCTGGCCCCTCTGCTCACAGCAGCTACAGCTTTGCCGAAGGTTATACCAACGGCGGCTACGACGAGTGGCTGACCATCCAGAACCCAACCTCCTCCGGTGAAACGGTCTGGGTAACGCTGGTCAACGGCCAGGGACGTTCAGCTTCCTTCGCGGTAGGAGTGGTGGCGCATTCTCGCGCAACGGTTGATATCGTGCGCGCTGTCATGCAGTACTTCTGCGCTCCCGGCGCGCCAGCCGCCTGCTGGGAAGTTTCCATGACGGCGCAGACCACCGACGGCACCACCTTTGTTGCCGAACGCCCGATGTACTTCAATGCCTCCGGTTCGCAGGGCGGCACCGATGTCATCGGCTACGTGGGTGGCTAAACTCAGCTTGCGCACGCTTTAAATTTAGGGCGACGGTTGCAAATAACCAGGGCGACCGCAAGGATCGCCCCTACACGTATGGTAGGGGCGATCCTTGCGGTCGCCCTGGACTTTAATCCGTCCTGGACTTTAACCTATCCTGTTTTCTAGTGCCCATTGTTTTGCTACAACTGTTGCACAAACTACTCTTGCGGCCTGTCGCTTGCTGGTTGTACAATAAAAGCTACCCCATCAACATAGGTTGTCGTGAGCTACGAAAGGAGAAACGTCTGCCGATGGGCACGACACAGCTAGCTGCGACCCTCTTTCAATTACAGCAGCTTGATCTCGAACTCGACCGCCTCATTGCTGAACAACAGGCCTTGACGACCGCTCTCCAGGGAAACGCGGTCATCAGGAAGTTGCGTGCCGAATCCCGTATTGCCGAACAACAACTGCAAGCCGGTTTGCAAGCGCAAAAAGAAGCCGAATGGACACTTGATGAGTTGAATAATCGCCTGCGCACACTGGAACAACGCCTGTACAATGGGACTGTGAGTAATCCCAAAGAACTCTATGCCATGCAGCAGGAAGCGCAGCACCTGCGAGCGCAGCAGAGCCGCCAGGAAGAGATGACCCTGGAGATGATGGATGCCACGGAAGCGCTGCAAGAGCATGCTCGTCAAAGAAGTGATGCCTTACGCCGCGCCGAGGAAGAGTGGGAACGTGGCAGTGCCAGCAGCATCGCCCGGCGCGATGAGCTTGAACAGAAGCGCGAAGAACTGCAAGAGAAGCGCGCTCGTTTTACTGCCGACCTCGATCCCGAACTGCTCAAGCGTTATGAATCGCTGCGGCGTACCAAGCAGGGCCGGGCCATTTCGAGAGTCGAACAGAACTCCTGCCAATGGTGTCGGGTGCTGCTGACTCCCAGCGAACTGCAACGTGTCCGCACCAGCAATACACTGCAAACCTGTAGCAACTGCGGGCGCATCTTGTATTATGATCGCCAATAGTTGCTTCTCAAGCTGCGTTTTGTTACAATGGAGCTACTATATAGTAGGGGCAAATATGGTTTCCCCTCGCCGTAGCAGGCGGCGTAAAATGCACCTGCATGGACGGGCGGTTACTTGAAAGGTACGGAAGCAGCCTGTGTCAAAAGTGTTTGCAATCGCTAATCAAAAAGGTGGAGTTGGAAAAACAACAACAGCTATTAATCTAGCATCTTATCTGGCAGCAGCAGGCCGCAAGGTTTTGCTCGTCGATATGGACCCACAATCCAATACGACCAGTGGTATCGGGGTCAATAAAAAACTGCGCGATCACACGCTGTATGATTTGCTTGTGCAGGAAGATGACGAGATCAGTATCTTTGATGTGATTGTTCCCACCGCCCGTCGCGAACTTGTCGTTGCTCCCTGTACGATTGATCTCGCAGCCGCTGAAGTCGAACTGGTTGGGGCAATTGCCCGTGAGACACGTCTGCGGCAGGTGTTGGAGCCGATTCGCCCGCGCTGCGATTATATCATCATCGACTGCCCGCCCTCTCTGGGCCTGCTCACCGTAAATGCGCTGGTTGCCGCTGATGGCCTGATTATTCCGATCCAGTGCGAGTACCTTGCCCTTGAAGGCCTCACTCACCTGCTCAATACTATCCAGATCATCAAAAGTAAGCTCAATCCCAACCTGTATATCTTTGGCGTGCTTTTGAACATGTTTGATCCGCGCACACGCCTTGCAGGTGAAATCGTGCGCGAGGTGCGCAATCATTTCCCGAACGAAGTGTTTCAGACCATCATCAACCGCAATGTCCGCCTGAGTGAAGCGCCCAGCTTTGGGCAGGCCATTATGGACTATGACCCGCACTCCCCTGGCGCGCTTGCCTATCGCTCCCTGGCGGAGGAGGTGTTGGCTCGTGGCTAAACAGAAATTCGGCTTAGGTCGCGGACTCAACGCCCTCATCTCCGGCGCGTCTGATGTTCTCCCGCCCTCGCAGCCGAGCCGTGTGGACGAGGAGAACATTCGCGAAGTGCCTATCGACAGCATTATTCCCAATCCCCGCCAGCCGCGCCGCATTTTTCGCGAGGACGACCCCCGTTTGCTAGAACTCAGTTCCTCGATCAAGCAATATGGCCTGCTACAACCCCTGGTGGTCACGCGCCTGAATCCCGAAAGCAAAGAAAAATCTGCGGATGACTGGTTTGCCGACGAATCAGACAACGCCTCGCCTGCTCCCGCCTCGTCGAACTCCTATCAATTCCAGCTTATCGCAGGAGAGCGACGCTGGCGAGCATCGCGCCTCGCCGGATTGACAAAGGTGCCGGTGGTCATCAAAGAGGTTACGCCGCAGGAAATGTTGGAACTGGCCCTCATCGAAAATATCCAGCGCGCAGATCTCAACCCCATCGAAGAGGCCCTCGCCTATCAGTCCCTCATTGAAGAATTTGGTCTGACGCAGGAGCAGGTGGCGCGGCAGGTCAGCAAAGATCGAACGACCATCACCAACTCCCTGCGCCTGCTACAACTCGCGCCTAAAGTCCGTGAAGCCCTTATCAGCCAGCTTGAAAACTTTACGGAAGGTCACGCCCGGGCCCTGATCGGTATTACCCGCGAGGAAGACCAGATCGCGGCCATGAACAAGATCATCGCCCTCAAGCTGAATGTGAGGCAGGCCGAGGAACTGGCGGCCCGTATCAAAGCCGCCGAACGCGCCGATGCTGCCGCTCAGGAAGTGCTTGCCTCTTCGCAGCGCCGCCCACCCGACATTGAAGACCTTGAAGCCCAGTTCCGCAACGCCCTCATGGTCAAGGTCGATTTGAAGCGCAACGCCAGGGGGAAGGGTACACTAGTCCTACACTTCAATAACCAGGATGAGCTTGAACGTTTATATAGCCGACTGGTAAAAAACGAAGAGTAACCCCCGCATCGGGAAGGAAGACAGAACATAATGGCCACCGTAGAAAATCCTTTTGACAAAGCGCGCAAGAAAATGGTCGCGGCGCGCATCGAATTCATGAGCCAGTTGGCAAAATTCAGCAATGGCGAACTGACGCGCCAGCCCGCCAGCAGCGAATGGTCTCCACTACAGCTCGCCTATCATCTCTATATCGCTGATGGCCTCGCGCTCGAACAGATGAAGCGCGTCCAGGAAGAGGACAACCCGCTGATTACCGCGACCGAGGAAGAGACGCCCCGTCTCACTCGCGAAGCCGAGCCGCCGACCTCGCTTGACTCGGTAATGGCTGGTATGGCCGCCCGCCGTGAAGAGATATTTGAGTATCTTTCCTCTTTGCCTGAAGAGGCCTGGGAACGCCCGTTTCGCCATCCCAACTGGGGCCAGCTCAAGTTCTACCAACTGGTGAACATCTTGCCCCAACACGATAAGCAGCACGCCGCGCAACTGGCCGAAATCAAGGAAAACGGCTAAAGACGCATCACCGCATGTCCCGAAAAAAGACTTCTCTCGCTTGTCAGGTAAAAGACGTTTTCGCCTGTCATCCTGAGCGCAGCGAAGGATGACATGTAGAGGCAGGTTGGTCATGACAGGCCGAAGCGCGTGATATAATGACCTCGGAGTTAACCACACTCGACTCGGTGTAAAGACCGGAAGCCACCCGCAAGAGGCTGGCTCTACAGGCCGGTTTATATTGTAGAGCCAGCCTCTTGCGGGTGGCTTCCGGTCCCTCTCTGCAACAAGAGGAGTATGTCTATGGTTCAAAGCACAGAAGAGACGCGCATCGAACGCGATTCGATGGGAGAGATGCGCGTTCCCGCTAACGCATATTATGGCGCGAGTACGCAGCGCGCCGTGTTGAATTTTCCGATCAGCGATCTTCGCTTCCCGCGTCAGTTCATCCGCGCCCTGGGACAGATCAAACAATCCGCCGCCCAGGTCAATTCTGACCTCGGCCTGATTGATCCCCAGATTGCGCAAGCTATCATGCAGGCCGCGCAGGAAGTGATTGATGGCAAGTTTGATGACCAGTTCGTGGTCGATATTTTTCAGACGGGTTCTGGCACCTCGACCAACATGAACGCCAACGAGGTGATCGCTAACCGCGCCAGCGAATTGCTCGGCGGTTCGCGTGGTTCGCGCAAGGTACACCCCAACGACCACGTCAACTTCGGCCAGTCCTCGAACGATGTCATTCCGACCGCCATTCATCTTTCAGCCCTGCTCAGCATCGAGCAAGACCTGATTCCCGCGCTACAAGGCTTGCAAAAGGCGTTGGAAGAGAAGGCCGAGGAGTTCATGCCTATCGTGAAGACGGGCCGCACGCATTTGCAGGACGCGACCCCCATTCGCCTGGGCCAGGAATTTCAGGGCTACGCGGGACAGATTGAGCGCGGCATCGCTCGCATGCGTCACGCTCAAAACGAACTTTCCGAGGTTGCGCTTGGCGGCACAGCCGTTGGCACAGGCGTCAATACGCATCCTGAGTTTTCGCGCCGCGTCTGCGAACGTCTCTCGCAGTTGAACAATATCACAGTACGCGAGACCAGCAATCACTTCCAGGCCCAGAACACGCTTGACAATATTGTGGAAGCCAGCGGCTCGCTGAATACGCTGGCGGTGAGCCTGATGAAGATTGCCAACGATATTCGCTGGCTTGGCTCTGGCCCTCGCGCCGGTATCGGTGAAATCGATTTGCCTGCGGTACAGCCCGGCAGTTCGATCATGCCCGGCAAGGTCAATCCAGTCATCGCCGAATCGGTCTGTATGGTATGCGCTCAGGTGATGGGCAACCATACCACCGTTACCATCGCGGGCCAATCCGGCAACTTCGAGATCAACGTCATGATGCCCGTCGCGGCCTACAACCTGCTGCAATCGATCTCGCTGCTCGCCGCCTCTGCCCGCAACTTCACTGAGCAATGTATCAAGGGCATCAAAGCCACCAGCAAAGGCCCGGAGATGGTCGAAAAAGGCCTTGCAATTTGCACCTCGCTGGCCCCCATCATCGGCTACGATGCCGCCGCCAACATCTCCAAAGAGGCCTATCGCACCGGCAAAACCATCCGCGAGGTAGCCCGCGAAAAGACCAACCTTTCCGAAGAGGAGTTGGATCGCATCCTTGACCCGTCCAATATGACGAAGCCTGGATTAGAGGGTGGGCCTGCCGGAGGCTAAATGTAAAAAACTGTCATCTCAGCCGAATAGAAACTGGAAGCCACCCGCAAGGGGATGGCTTCCAGTCGCTTTGGTTAGCAGGTGGCTTCCGTGTTCTCCCCCAGCGTTTATTTTTTACATCCAGATGCGCCAGCGATTGGGCGCATCAACTCCTGATGTATCCGAAAGGTCTGCGTAATTAGGCCAGATGCTGGCATTCGGTTCCAGGGCTTTCAGAGCGATGGCGATTGCTCCTGACCATGTTTCCTCAATGGAAAGGGCTTGCATCTCTTCTTTGGTAAAAAAACGGGCATCGTCAATTTCATCCAGGTTAGGCTTGAGGTCGCTGACTGGCGAAAGCAGCTTCGCGAGGAACATGAAAAAGTAGTTGTGTTCTCCATCATCCATGACCCACAGGCGCACGCCCGCCAGCCCGGTGATCTCAACTTGCAGGCCGGTTTCCTCAAGTGTTTCACGCGCCGCCGCCACGTCCGGCAACTCTCCCACGTTCACACGCCCGGCTGGCAACAAATAACGGCCTCTGGTCACACCCCGTATATTGCGCACCAGCAGCACGCGATTCTCATGCACCACAATCGCCCCCGCTCCTATGCTCAAAGGACGGCGAGGTCGGGGTGATTCAAAAGAGAGGTCTGCCTGCGTCATAACAAGATTCTCCCTGATATAAATTTCTGTAGGGACGTGATGTTGAAGTTTGAAGATCATATTCGGCCATGCCTGGTACATGTCATCCTGAGCGCAGCGAAGGATCTCTTTGCCTGGCGATTCGTGCGTCGAGGCCGCAGAGCCTTCGCTGCGCTCAGGATGACATGTTAGGATTGCCGATTCTGGTTGTGAAAGCGCATCATTGCATCCCCACATTTCATTCCTAAACGGTTTTTACCTGCGTCATGTCTTCCAGCCCGTTTAACAGCGCGTCTATGTCCTCAATAGTATTGTAGAAATGGGGAGAGACGCGCACTACGGTATCGCGAGACGTGATGAAAATGTTGCGCTCTTCCAGCCGCTCTACAACCTGCTCCGGCGTTATTTCAGGATGCTCAGGATGCATCTGGAAGCAGACGATGCTTGAGCGTTCGTTTGCCCCGCGTGGCGATACAACGGGAAAACCGAGGCGTTCCAGTCCATTGATAGCATACTGTGTAAGTCCAAGCGCCCGCGCTTCGACAGCTTTCATGCCGCCATCAATGCTCTCGAAGACGCCGAGCGAGGCATCCAGGCCGACGATTGCCATGCGATTCGGCGTGCTGTGTTCAAAACGCGCCGCCCCCTGTTTCAAGGGCTGGTCATAGTTGAAGAAGTCAAACGGGTTCGAGACGCTGAACCAGCCGCGTTGCGCGATATGCAATTGTTCGAGCAGGTTATCCGCGACATAGAGAATGCCCGTTGTTTGCGGGCTGAGCAGCCATTTATGCGAGGCCGCCGCCAGGAAATCTACGCCGAGGCTTTGCACATTGATATCCAATACGCCCAGCGCCTGAATGGCATCGATACCGCAGAGGATGCCATGTTCGTGACAATAGCGAGCGATGGCGGCGATATCATTGCGAAAGCCTGTTGAGAATTCTACCAGGCTCAGGCTGACCAGCCGCGTTCGCTCGTCGATCAGAGCCAGCACGTCTTCAAGCTGAATGCGATGGTCGCGCATCTGCACCAGCCGCACCTCAACGCCGTGTTCGTGCAGGTTGAGCCAGGGATAGACATTGCTGGGAAACTCGCAGGCGGCTGTCACTATGTTATCGCCAGCCTGCCAGTGCAGGCCGGACGCAATATGAGTTAAGCCATCACCTGTGCTGGCGGTCATGGCGATTTGATCCGGTCTAGCGGAGATTAATTGCGCCATCCGGCGATGCGCACCCTGCTCGTAGATGCTCCATTGTTCGTAGTGAATATTACCAAAGTCGCTGGTATCAGAGATATAGTCATGCATGACGCGAGCCGTTGGCCGGGGCAGCGCGCCATTGGCCGCGTGATTCAAATAGATACAATGTTGCGTCACCGGAAAAAAGAGGTTGCGTAGTTCCTGGGCATCTTCGTCTTCTGGCAAAAATTCATGTTCCCCTTCCTCGACGAGCAGCAGCGATTGCAGCATCTCATCCAGATCGGGCATGTCTTTTACAAAATCGGTCATAATGCGAGTACTCCTCTAAAATAGTCCTGTCCAGTATAGCATATGCCATCCGAATGATCTTTTGCCACGCATTTCTCGTACAGTTGGCAGAAATACGCCCTGATCTATTCTATGAGAAGGAGAGGAAGGATTCATGGCTACTCATTCAACCACCGCTTCCGCGAACATGGCTTCCGCGAGCGCATTTGAGCGTTTCGCAGGCCTGAGCGCGATACTTGCAGGTGCTGGCAGCCTGCTCTATGCAATCTCGTTCATTGTCCTGAAAAGCGCGGGCCTGAGCGCGCTCTTTCTGATGCTTGGCGGTCTACTTACTATTCCGGTACTTACCGGCTTATATGCGCGTGTGCGCGAGGTTGAACCCGGCTTTGCCATGCTGGCCCTGCTGTTGGGCATCGCAGGCGCGCTTGGCACATTGCTACACGGCGGCTACGATCTCGCCAATGTCCTCAATCCCCCGGCGGTCAATTTCAACCTCGCCAATCTGCCCAGTTCGGTTGATCCACGCGGCCTGCTCGCTTTTGGCATAACTGGTCTGGGCGTACTCGCTTTCGCCTGGCTGCTTGGCAAAAGCGGCCTCGCTCGCGGCCTAAGCTACCTCGGCTACCTGCTGGCCGTTTTGTTGATCGTGCTGTACCTGGGACGATTGATCATTCTTGATCCGAAGAATCCGCTGATCGCGGTGGTGGCACTGGTGAGCGGGTTTGTGGTGAATCCAGTGTGGTATGTGTGGTTGGGTACGGTGTTGTGGAGAGGGCGCGGCAGCTACAAAAATAATGCCACCCATTAATTTTCCAGGCTCTCCACTTGAGAGAAAATTTCACCCAGCCTCTGACTGATGGCCCCTTCGACTACGGCTCCAATGTTTGAAGGAGCCGTAGTCAGCCCGATAACAGTGACGGAGCAATAGATGAACATATCGATGCGATAGGTTTTTGTGGTCGCTGAATATTCAATCTTGACATTATCCAGCAATGCCAGGAAGGGGAGGCTATTTAGCGCTGTTCGGCATAAATCGGCGACAAACTGCTCATTCTCCCCTATATTATCCGGGCAAAGTTCGCTGAAACGGTCAGGACCTAGAAATGTAAGCCAGATGATCTCCATATCATGCCTCTCTTTTTCATGCAGAAACATGTAACCATAGCAGACTGAATACGCGATCTTCTCTTGTTTATTTACTGGAAATGTGGCGAGCTTTCACCGTCTTCTCTGGCCAGTGAAACTTCTCCCTTAAGGCCTTTTGAGCCAACGTCTTCTGTGTGCGCATGCTCTGCAGTTTTTTACAGTCACGCGGCCATGTAATATCCTCAATACTTATTCCGTACTTGCTGAACATCTCAGCCAGAGGGAACAATGGCCCCGCTTCATCTTTCAGAACACACACCATAACGTACATCTGGCCATATGGCAGATGCGCGACAGCTGCTACAATTTCGTCAATTTGTTCCCGGAGATCAAATTCAATGGCCGGATCGCGCAGGCCAAATTGTACGGAGGGTTGGGTTTGCTCTAGATACAATTCGGTGTCGTACTCGGCTGGAGGAGAAAAGTGACGCCGCCGCTTATAACTGCGGCGGCGAAGTTCGTCAATAGTAGTGGTGCGCCCGATAGAGGCAAGATAGGCTGAGGGAGAGCGTTTAATTGAGGATGGGTCAATCGAAAGAGCTTTGACCCAGCTATTCTGCTGGCTCTCTTCCACTATCTCACTGCGTTCTTGAGAAGAGAGAGAATGACTCTTCAAAAGCCATGAAGTCGCGGCTTTGAAGAAAATAGCTTGAGAGGCTTGAATATCCTCTACTAGAGAGGAAACCTGGTTTTCTCCTCTCTCATTCTCCCTGGTCTGGAACTCTTCCGTTCCCAGAGATGATCTAATTGTTTCCATCTGCGTGTCTCCTTGAAAGGTAGCAAGCAACTTACATGATTTCTACTGCGCATCTGTACTACTACGTCTTTCTAGCTTTTCAACTGATTACCGTTACCAATTATTTCCAGAAATCACCCTATTTATGGTTGGATGATGAGTAAATTATATACTGTAAGTTACCAGAAATTCAAGGTTTTCATACCAGAGAATTAATTAGAAATTCCTTAGAAAAACGAACAGGGAATATGCAATGGGAAAGCCTGATGTATTTAGGGATAAAAGACTGGTGCTAGAAAAAATACTTACTTCGGCAGGTTCTTCTGGTAATAGCATTTCCAAAGAGACAAATTTTGTGATAAATTTTTGATAAGAAATACTTTTCTTTTCAAAATATCTATGCTATACTGCCGTATGTTACTAGAAAAGATACTAAACAAACGATACTAGTAGCGGTTTCTCAAGTTTGTGAAAATTGTCCTTTTACATACGTATTATGGAAGTAGAAAACCTGAAGTATCAACGTAAAGAAATTGTATCCGGTAAGTAATAGGAGCAAATTTCTAGAAAACTTATGAGTGAATTCTCAGAAACTCTCGAGACATTTCGCAAAAAAAAGGGCTATTCTAAAAAGGAGCTTGCTTACTATGCGGAGCTTGCAGAGAGCTATGTCAGTCATTTAACTTTAGGTACTCGTAAGAATCCTTCTTTAGAAGTTGTTACTAAATTGGCAGATGCCTTGCAACTTAACGATGAAGAGAAAAAAGCACTGTTCGAGGCTGCTGAACTTCCATATCCACCCCCCTCGCTGCCAGCCGTTCCTGTTACTCCAGTTCTGCCAGTACTCTCTAAGACAAAAGAGGATGATTGGGGCGATGTGCCTCGTCTACAAGCTTTCTTTGGACGCGAAAAGCAACTAGAAGAGCTAGATCACTGGATATTAAAAGAGAATTGCCAGCTATTAGTGGTCTCGGGATCAGGCGGCATTGGTAAGACTATGCTAACGGTCAGGCTGGCGCGTGATATCGATGAACAATTCGAGCATGTTTTCTGGCGCTCTCTAAAAGACGCTCCTGGTTTTGAACATATCCTCAATGACTGCCTTTCGTTGCTCTCTCGTCATAAACCGATTGAGCCTGGCTGGAGTGTGGAGGATCGCATTCGTAAGCTTCTTGATTGCATGAAAGAAAAGCGCTGTCTCTTGATCCTTGACAACATGGAATCGATTTTGCAAGAGAAAGGGCATGCAGGCGAGTATCGTGAAGGCTATGAAGAATATGGGAGACTGCTCGATGCAATTGGCAGCGTCTCGCATAAAAGTTGTCTGATTGTCACCACCCGCGAAGTTCCCAAAGAGGTTGCTCGTCTTCAGGGGAAAACTGGGCCTGTGCGCATCTATCCGCTTTCAGGATTAGAGCTGGAGGATGGATTGAAAATTCTCGCGGATAAAGGCTTAGACTGGGAAACACAGCGCGAAGATGCGGAAAAGCTGTTCGAGTTATACAGCGGCAATCCTCTGGCCTTACAGGTCGCGGCTGTCTTTATTGATGAAGCTCTGGCAGGGAATATCTCGACGTTTCTTACCAGTAGCGTTCCCATTTTTGAAGATATCCACGACGTGTTAAAGCAGCAATTTGAGCGCCTGACTGAGCTGGAGCAGCACGTAATGTACTGGCTGGCAATTGAGCGTGAAGCTGTAACGCTTCCCACTCTCCAGCAAGATTTTCCCACTCCTTATACAGTAATGGAACTTGCTACTGCTTTACAATCGTTGCGCCGCCGTTCTCTGATTGAGATTCGAGAGCAAGTGAAGGGATATTCGTTGCAGGAAGTGATCCAGACGTTTATCACCCAGCGAATGATTGATCAGGTGGTGAAAGAACTCCAGGAAAGCTCCTTCTGTTTGCTTGAGAGTCACGCGCTCCTTAAAGCGCAGGCCAAGGATTACCTGCGTGATGCCCAAAGGTTGTATGTTCTTGATCCCATTGCCCGGGCGTTGCTTGAGAGGTATGGCCGTGAGGAGTGTGAGACTCACCTGCGCAAGCTCCTGCTCAAGTTGCATGATGAGCCTGCTTCTCAAGGCTATGGCGGGGCCAACCTGCTGCACCTGTTTCTTCATCTCAAATTTGACCTGAGCGATTGTGACTTTTCTGGCCTCTACATCCGGCAAGCCTACCTGCAAGGAGTCGCGCTCCACGATGTGAATTTTGCCTACGCGCACTTTGAGGATTGCTCGTTTACAGATACTTTCAGGAGTATTCTCTCCCTGGCCTATAGTCCCGATCCTGACAATCGCTGGCTGGCTGCGGGAACAGAGAATGGGGATATTCGCCTGTGGGAAGCTGCCAGTGGCTCTCCTGTACGCACGTACAAAGGACATACGGCGCGGGTGCGTGCCATCGCCTTTGACCCTTCCGGCAACTGGATGGTGAGCGGTAGTGAGGATACAACCGTTCGTTTATGGAGCGTGGACACCGATCAATGTGTGCATGTGATGCAAGGTCATGAGGATCGCGTGCGAACTGTTGCCATGAGTCCTGATGGCGGGGTTGCTGCCAGTGGCGGCGATGACGGTTCTATTCGTTTGTGGGATCTCAATACAGGCGCTTGCTTGCGAGAACTGGAGGGGCATAGCCCCGTCAGGACGGTGGTTTTCAACAGGCAGGGGGATCTGCTGGCAAGTGGAGATGAGGATGGCTATATCCGGCTTTGGAATGCGCAAGTGGGCGACTGTCTCAAGACACTTCCCCGCCAGTCTGGAGAGGTTCACTCGGTCAACTTCAATCACGTTGGCGACTTACTGGTCAGTGGGGGCCAGGACGCTATAATTCGCCTGTGGGATGTCTCTTCTGGAATGCTGCTCAAGAGCCTATCAAAGGAACATGAGAACCAGATACGCTCGGTGGTGTTCAATGCCGATGGTACGCTGCTGGTCAGTAGCAGTGATGATCAGACCATTCGTCTGTGGGATGTTTCCTCGGGGCAATATCTGAGAATCTTTCAAGGCCACAAACATCGTGTCTATACAGCCGTGTTTAACCAATCAGGTCAAACCATTGTCAGCGGCAGCGAAGATCAGACGGTGCGCTTCTGGGAGGTTGCCTCGGGTCGCTGCTTTAAAATCCTTCAAGGCTACGTGAACCAGGTGCGCGCAGTTGCCTTCAGCCCCAGAGGCGACCTGCTGGTGAGCGGCGGCGATGACGACCTGTTACGCCTCTGGGAAATGCCTTCAGGCCGCTACCTGCGCGAACTGCGTGGACACGACAACGGCGTGCGGGCCATGGCTTTTCATCCTGATGGGGACTACATTGCCAGCGCGAGCGATGATCGCACAGTACGTTTATGGCATGTCAAAAGCGGTCGATGTATTCGAGAACTGCGCGAACATAATGACCGGGTGCGAACGGTAGCCTTCAACCGGGATGGTAAATGGCTTGCCAGCGCAGGTGAAGATGGGTTGGTGCGTGTCTGGATAACGCTGACTGGTCAGCGTTTGTGGGTTTTCGAGGGACACCGCGATTGGGTCAGGACTGTGGCTTTCCATCCGCTGCAACCGCTTCTTGCCAGCGGGAGCGAAGATGGCGAAATACGCTTCTGGCATCTGGAGACAGGTGCCTGCCTTCAAGTTCTGCAGAGCCACACCAACGGGGTGCGTTCCGTAGTTTTCCATCCTTCGGGTTCGCTGTTCGCCAGCAGCAGCGACGATAAGACCATTCGCCTGTGGCAAAGACAAAGCGAGACGGATTCCTGGGAACCGCTCACCGTCCTGGAAAGGAGCAATCGTTGGATTTTGTCGCTGGCTTTCAGTCCTGATGGGAAGCTGCTTGCTCGTGGGGGCGAAGATCATCTGGTGCGCATCTGGAAGCTGGAGACACGCCAGTGTCTCCAGGAATTGACAGGCCATACGCACCGCATCTATGGGGTCGCCTTCCATCCAGATGGGCGTATGCTTGCCAGCGCCAGCCTCGATGGTACAGTCAGGGTGTGGAACGTGGAAACAGGAAATTGCCTTCACATTCTCCAGGTTAGAAAGCCCTATGAAGGCATGAACATCGCTGGCGCGCGGGGTTTGCGGGAAGAGCAGCGAACAGTCCTTCGCGCTTTAGGAGCAATTGAAAATGAATAACTACCTTTTTAAAATAGATTAATCGTTTGGGGGAACGTATGACGAATGGGTCAACTCTGGAGAGTGACACGTCGCTCTCCGAACTTCTCTTCGCGTCAGGCATAACCTTTATCACGGGGGTCCCTGACTCTGCTTTCCGCGCTTTCATTGCTGAACTTGAATGCTCTGAAATGAATCGAAGGTATGTGCCTGCAACGCGAGAAGACAATGCTATCGCCCTCGCTGTGGGGGCCTCTTTGGCCGGAGAACATCCACTGGTCTTTATGGAAAGTTCCGGTATTGGGAATGCTATCGATGCGCTGACCAGCCTGGCTTCTGTCTATAGCATTCCTCTGGTTCTCTTCATTGCCTGGGCAGGATATCGAGGCCGTGATCTGCCTCACCATAATGCCATTGGAGAACCTCTTTCCTTGCTCCTCGAGTCGCTGCGCATACCCATGCTTGAGGTCGGGCTGAAAGAGTCTTTGGAAACCATTGCCTCTACCATTCAAGAAGCAAAGCGGCGCGCGAATAAAGAACGTCAGCCCATTGCTGTGCTTGGTATTCCAAAGGAGCTAGATGATGAAGAGAGATGAAATACTGAGTAGCATAGCTGCTACAGCCAGGCAACATAATGCTATTCTTTTTGTTGGCAATGCTATGAATGCCCGCGCAATGTATACGCTTGCTGACCGGGATGACTGTTTTTACATGGTTGGTTCTATGGGGCTGTGTCCCACCATTGCCGCCGGATTTTCTCACTGCGCGCAAGTGCCTGTCATTGCTATTGAGGGGGATGGCAATGCTTTAATGGGATTAAGCGGCTTTCCGGTCGCCTCTAACGCGGCGAAAAGCCCTTTTGTCCATATCGTGCTTGATAATGGCATGTACGAATCAACCGGGTGGCAGCAAAATCTGTCTCCTCGGGTAGACTTTGTGCAATTGGCTCTAGGAGTGGGTTATGATTGTGCTTATCATCCTGATGACCTCGAATCCTTTGCCTCACTCCTACAGACAGCCTTGCAAAGCACGCGCCGGACGTTCATGTGCGTCTCTACCGAGCCAGATGTGACGCATCCCAGAATAGCTCATCACCCGCGATTTATCGCGCAGCGCTTCCGTGAAGCAATTGCTTCGCGTTTACATTCGTAGCCTCGAGGACTAAGATGAAGAGAGAAAGCAATGGCTATCTCGCCGGTATTCGTGCTGCAGGACGCTACGCTTTAGGGGTAGGCGTTCATAATGCCATAACGGCCAGCCTGGTAGAGCAAGCAGGCTATCAAGTCCTCTGGCTGAGCAGTTTAGAAGTATCCGCCTCTAAAATGCTGCCAGATGCGAATGTCATTACGCTGAGCGAAATGGGACAGGTATTACGAGAGATCACGAGCGCTACAAGACTTCCCGTACTTGTTGATGCCGACAATGGCTATGGAAGTGATGAGACGGCCAGGCGGGCTGCGCAGGAATTTCAAGCCGCCGGAGCCACAGCTATGTGTATAGAAGATAATGCCTTTCCCAAAAGAGGCTCTTTTTATGCAAATGTAGACCGGCACCTGGAAGACATAGATACATTTTGTCGTCGTATCCGCAAGGTGCGTCAAAGCGTTGGCAACCAATTGGAGATCATAGCGCGCACTGAGGGGCTGATTGCAGGCATCGGTGTGCGAGACACGATTCGCCGGGCCTATGCCTATAGAGAAGCCGGAGCAGATGCATTATTCATACAAACCAACGCGGCCACACAAGAAGCATTTATGGAAGTCCTTTCTGAGGTAAGGGAGCTTGCTCCCATTGTCATTACTCCCACTTCTCTGCCCGCTTTCTCAGCTCCCCAATTGCACGCGGCTGGAGCTGATATTATCATTTATTCCAACGTCATCATTCGCTCGATCCTTAAAACTGTTAGCGATGCATTATCTCAGCTAAAGCGAGAGCAGCGTTTAGGAGCAGTGCAAGGGCAAATGGCACCTCTGGGAGAACTTTTCGACGTGACCCGCGCTTATGAATGGCTTGATTTGCCTGAACAGGCATCCCAACAGGAACATTCGAACACAAGAGAAACTGAACACCTCACAGAACTCCAAATTGAGCTGTAAATGTCAATTGGTGATAAAATGAACAGAGGTGTAATCGGCATAGCATTTGATTAACTCTAAAATATAAAGAGGTGGAGGCAATCCATGAACAGTAGCAAAGCAATCATATCACGCATCTCATTAGCCGATTTAACCTGCGCTATGAGCAATACACGAGGCTTACGTTCTTTGAGCGAAGAAATAAAAATAGTACAGGAAGGATGGGCCAAGGTAGGAAGTGTTGTTGTGTGTCAGGTCATGGCGGTTGGCGCTCATGAGAAAGTAGAAAGCTGGACGGGCAGGTACATCCGTCTTCAAGCTGGCGATCTCATTATGGGCGTTATAGGGAATCGTTACTCAACGATATCCATGTATGGAGGCGTACCCCCGGAAGGCATTCAATTGCCGAGGGAGGAACCGGTTGACTTGCTTTCGGCTGGTGGTTTGATCGGTGAGTGCATTTCTTATCCATCCTATCGAGGCAGTCCGACGAAACTTCTCATTCTAGGTCTTGCTTCTTCTAAAGGAGAACTATTAGAAATTCATCCTCATATCATGGCCAGACATCTTGATATATCCTGTCCATTAATTCTGATAGCGGGTACATCTGCCAATGTAGGCAAGACAAAATTTGCTGCCAAACTTACGCATTATCTCTCACGCACTAGAAGAAAACAGGTTGCGGCAACCAAGCTGGCTGGCGCGGGAAACTATGATGACATACTCAATCTACACGAGGCGGGAGCAAAAGACTTTCTCGATTTTGTTGATGCTGGGTTAGTCAGTACCTATGGGTATGAGGGAGAGACGGTGGTGAGCGTTGCCAAAGGGATTCTGAACCGTCTGGCAGGTAAGCAGCCTGAAGTAATCATTGCGGAGCTTGGCGGGGACATAGTTGGGGCTAATATTCCTGCTATTCTGGCTGATAGCGAGATTCGCGAGGCAACCAGCGCTATTATTCTGGTTCCGTCTGACATCATGGCAGCAGAAGGGGCCTTACATCACCTCAAAGACTTTGGAAGCAAGGTCTACATAAGCCAGCCCATAAAAAATCCTGCGACCAGCCAGGTAAGAGCGTATGATATCATAGGTCGGCGTCTCTATAACTGTGAAGAGATGAAAGATCTCGAAGACCTGGTAGAGGATATTCTTCCACAATCTAACATCAGTTATCGGTCTTTGCGTACAGAAAAATCTGCTCAATCGTTAAGCAGTTTTTAAAAGGATAAGCGAGAAACGCCGGGATGGATACCAATTCGCAACCGCCTCTGATTATTGAGGAAACGGTCGAATACAGTGGGGTTATCTTCGATGTTTTGAGACGTAAGATAAGAATTGGCGGGCAACCCGTCGAGCGCGAGCTGATTCGACGCCGGGATGGGGTTGCCATTGTACCGGTTGATCGGCAGCATAACGTCTTGCTCATCAAAGAATATAGTCCTGGCTCTAACTCGTTTTTATATACCCTTCCCGGCGGCCATATCGAAGCGGGCGAGTCGCCAGAAGTTGCGGCGAGGCGAGAATTACGCGAAGAAACCGGGCATAGCGCGCGAGAAATGATCAAGCTGCGCTATGCCTATTCTCACCCCGCTATTTCAACGCGAAAGTCGTATACCTTCCTTGCCTATGACCTCACTTTAGACAATCCTCAAGCTGAGCTAGAAGAATTTATTGAACTGCATGTTCTACCTCTCGAAGAGGCCATCCGGCTTGTCTACCAGGATTTTGTGTCCGACATGAGTACAATCGGTAATCTTCTGATGGCTCGCGACAGGTTAAGGGAGATCGGCTGATTTCCGTTCTCTCGCTCGTTAAAGAGAATAAGAATAGGAGAGGCATACCTTTTTGGTCATGCGCGGCATAAACTATGCTATAATTGCTGCGAATGGCAACCTGTTTCTGTGGAGGGGAATGCGATGTACATCGGGAAGATCGTCAAGTCCGATTCGCACATCAATTATGTCTGTCAGATTTATGGTCCGCGTGAGGTGGAGCAGGAGCCAGCCCCCGCGGACTACGCTTTTGGTCGCTTCGTGCGTATCGCGATACGCTCCGAACAGCCCGATAATCCTGACGCGAAGATCATCTATGCCCTGGGCAAAAGTACCGAGCCGCAGACCTACGCGGTAGGCGTGATCTACGATACCATCCTGCTCAATCCGGCCTTTGGTTCTCTAGGGCCGCGTCTCTCGAATGAGACCCAGGTAGAACTCTTTTCGCCCGATTATATTTCTGAGAAGGCTGTACTGATCTACGTAATGGTTTTAGGCATGATGGAGCAGCGCATGCTCCAGCCGGGACAGACGGAAATTCTTTCAGTGATGCATGGCGTTCCCCTGCTCTCCCTGGAACTGGGCAGCGAGATCGAGACGATGGATGACGAGGAAGTGCGTGCCTTCCATTATTTCAGCGACACGCACGCCCCGGAACGCAAGTCCTATTTACACATGGGCTATCTTCCGCACATCATTGCTCAGCGCAACAGCCTGCTGCCGATGGTGACGCTGCAAATTATCGACCAGTTGGAGCGCCTGTTTCCTGAAAATCTTTCGCTATTATCCATCGTCAAACGCAATTTCGCCTGGCGGCTCAAAGTAGAAACCACTGGCTAGAGAGGCTACATTCAATGCTTGATCCAACAACTGCGCCCGCTACCAGCGCGCCTCGCCGCTTCAAACCGGTCGGTATCACCAAAGGGCCGGGCGAAAGCACTCACGAATATACCTTCGTCTCGCGAGACGACGAGCAGGAACTCAAAAACGGCGAGTACGTCTACTACGAGTTATCCGACCAGGAAAACCCGAATGCTCCCTCGCGCCGCGTGCTTGGTCGCATCATCAAGCGCGTACCCTTGAAACTCTACCCGGACACCTTCCTGGCTGAGCCGGAAATCGCGCCCTCGCAGGTCGCCGCAATGGTCGGCTATGATTCGCGGGCGAACGAACTCTTCGAGCTACACGTCGCCATCATGGGCTATTATGATGCACCCACCGCCTCGTTCATCAATCCCTGGATACCACCACAGTCGGGTAAGCAGATTTTCCTGGCCGATGACGAGATGCTGTCGGGCATCTTGAGCCGCAAACGGCGCGGCGAGCCAGGCTCGGCAACTGTCGGCTCGTTGCTCACGCGCAAGCCGGACGCTGTACCTATAGTCCTCTCCGTAAAGGACGTGGTGAGTACGCATCTAGCCATCATTGCCAGCACAGGGGCGGGTAAAAGTTATCTCGCCAGCGTGGTGATCGAAGAACTGATGCAGCCCTATAATAAGGCCTGCGTTCTCATCATTGACCCACATGGCGAATACAGCACGCTCGAACAGATACCCAACTATCCGCAGTTCACCTTGCCAGCCGAAGGAAGAAGGCCAGCCTATTCGCCAACCATCCGTGTCTATAAGCCGGAACAGGTCAAGGTGCGTATCTCATCGCTCGATATGGGCGATATGCGCCACCTGCTGCCTGAGATGACCGAGAAGCAGCAGCACCTGCTGAGTCGCGGTTTGCGCAGGGTAAGAGAACAGAAAAAAGGCACACCCTGGAGCGCGCACGACCTGATTAACGCCATCAAATCCGTCTCCAAGCAAAAAGGCGACGAGGACAGCGAGGGCGCGGACGACTCCAGCACCGTCCATGCCCTGACCTGGCGTATCGAGCAGCGTTTCGTCGATAACTTCACCTTTGACGACATGCAGCATCTCGATCTCCCAGAGATTTTCAAGCCAGGACAATGCACCGTGCTGCCACTTAACGAGATTGACGAGCGCGACCAGCAGGTTGTAGTGGCGACTCTATTGCGCCGCCTGTACAAAGCGCGCATGGATACCGAGCGGGGCAAAGTCCACTCCGGTGAATTTTACCTGCCCTATCCGGTCTTTGTCCTGATCGAAGAAGCCCATCACTTCGCGCCAGGGGGAGCGGAAGTCGTCTCCACCGCTATTCTCAAACAAGTATTGGCCGAGGGCCGCAAATTTGGTATCGGCGTCGGTTTAATCAGTCAGCGACCCGGCAAACTGGATGCCGACGTGCTGAGCCAGTGCCAGACCCAATGTATCATGCGTATTGTCAACGAGATCGACCAGAAGAGCGTAGCGGCGGCCATCGAGGGTGTCGGTCGAGACCTGCTTGATAACCTGCCAGCCCTTTCCAAAGGCCAGGTCATTATCGCGGGCGCGGCGGTCAATACGCCCGTTATCTGTCGCGTAGGCACGCGCATCACTCCGCATGGCGGTGAAAGCAAGGACGCGCCGGATATGTGGCAGCAATACTTCAGCCCGGAATCCCAGGAGAGCCGCAAACGCCATGAAGCGCCTCTCAACGGCAACCGGGGCTTTAATCTTTTGCGATGAGTATCATGAATAACCCTACAAAGCCGAAAATACAGGTAGTGCAGCGCCGGATTCCCAACCGCACCGCGCTTTATATATTGATGCTGCTCGCTCTTTTAGCCTGGGCGGCAGTGCTGCTCTATACGCGCTTTGTGCCGCCGGACAATGTGCTGTCCTTCGTCACCTTCTTCGTGCTGTTCGGCGTGGCCCTCACCTGCACGCTTTCACCGCTTGCCTATTTCATAGGTCGGCGCTTTGTGCCTCTCCGCCTCTATCGCCCTACGGTACGCAAAGCCCTACGTCAGAGCGCGCTCCTCTCCCTCTGGGTCGTCTTCAACCTGCTGTTGCGCGCCCTGCATAGCTGGAGCATCTTCACCATGATTATCAGCCTGGGAATAGTGGGAGTGGTCGAGTTTTTATTGCTGGCTCGCAATTAAAGAGAGAGATGAGGCATCAAGCATATTTTTGTGCCTCATCTCTCTCTTTAGCTGCCTGCCAGAATAGGTTAATGTGTAGGCGTTTCTTTCAAAATGCGGCGAGCGGCTGTAAGGTTGGGCGCAGTCGAGATTTGTATCATGAGGTCTTTCAGGTCTGTCACTTCTTGAAGTTGTGCCATTCGCTGCTGTGCTTTCTCTGTAAGAGAGGGAAATCGTCTGCCCACAATTTCCATAATGGAACTGCGCAAGAGGTCTAGCATCTCTTGTCTGGCCTGATTTCTCTCCAGTGTTCGTTCAAGCGCCACTTTCTGTTGGATATAGGGATCAGAGTCGAGCAAGCTGTCGTAGTATTGCATGTGTTCCTCCACGATTTGTTTGTCTTTATTAGACAACGATTTGGACCGGCGTAAGATGGTTCGGAACCGTACCAGGTGGTTTCCGAGTTTTGGCATTGTGTAATGCTGTTTCATTTCTTCGATGGCCTGCAAAAGAAGTTGCGCATTGGCTCCTTTCATAGCAGGCAAGAGCGCGTACATTGGTACCACATGATCGCGAATAAATTCCTGTGCGTCCAACTTCCACAAGGGCAAAACTTTGTACTTAAGTTCGAGAAGGACTTCATCTACACTCCATTCTTGAAAAGGCGGTTCAGGTATTTTTGTCTCAAAAGGATACATTATCATCGAAATGACAGGTTTGCGATGCTTGTCAAACAGACCCACATGGTACTTGAGCATACGTATAGGCATCTCTTCGTCTGAACCTGTTTGCAGTTCCATATTCAGAACATGCGGAATGCCTTTGTACTTGATATTGTACACTAAATCGGCCTTCAAAGTGGATCTATCGATCTCGATATTTTGTTCGCTCACATATTGCGAACCGGGGAGCAATCTGGGCAGTACCTCTGCTACTTCGTCTCCCAATAAAGATTTCAAGGCGCTGTCATACATTTGCGGTTCGGTCATACAATGTCCTTAGAAAATAAGATGTGGAGCATTTTTTGTTGCTCCGCTTATAATAATGCAGCACTGGATCGGAAAAGCGGAAACGTTTTTATGCGAATTTTGATAATTCGTCCCGGAGCCATCGGTGATACCCTGCTCACCCTGCCAGTTATTCAGGCTTTGCGCCAACATCATGCTAATCCACATATCACTTTCATAGGCAATGCTGCTGTTTTGCCTTTAATGCTTGCTTCTGGCATGGTGGAAGAGGTATCTGACTACCAAAGTTTGCAATGGAGCGAACTGTTTTCAAGCAGGGGCATTCAACATCCCGGCACGCGAGCAATGATTGCACAGGCAAACCTCGTCATTTGCTGGCTGCGCGATCCTGATGGCATTGTAGAGCGCAACCTGTATAATGCGGGAGCAGGGCGCGTGATTGTTGCGCCGGGAAGACCAGCAACAAGCGACCGTACTCATATTGTGCAATATCTGGCGCAAACGATAGGCTTGCAAGCTAGCGAAGCAAATTTTGTGTTGCGCTTGCCTGATGCTCCCCAGCATGTACAACAAACGATAGCTATTCATCCTGGCAGCGGCGGTGCGCAAAAGTGTTGGCCTTCAGCGCGTTTTGTTGCGGTGATCCAACATTTTCTAGGAAAAGGGCAGCGTGTTCTCCTACTCGGCGGGCCTGCTGATAGGGAACGGCTTCAGTTAATCCTTGATGCTTTGCCTGAAGGAGCGGAACAACTGGAAATCATGCAGGATGCGTCCCTGATGAACGTGGCGTATGCTCTGCTGAAATGCAAATGCTATCTCGGCAATGATTCGGGCATTACGCATCTGGCGGCTTTGTTGGGGGTACCAACGCTGGCCCTTTTTGGCGCGAGTGACCCGGCGGTGTGGCATCCTGTTGGTAAGGCTGTAAAGGTTATTGCTGCCCGGAGTTTGGAAGATATCAGTATTTATACCGTAATAGAGACGCTGAAGGCGTTTACTCATGTGTAGGGCCGAATATGTCGTGTTGTTGGTGGCCGGGTGAAATCGCGCGATGCCAACCAATGTAGGGGGGCGATATATCTGACCCTACTTATTACCTATACAATTGAACACAAGATCGAACATTATGTATAATGCTCCTCGAAGAGAAGTTACTGGCGCGTTCATCTTTTTAAAGAGGAGGAAGTAGTATGCTATCTGAACCGCAGACAGAGGATAATTCAATCCCGTCTGGGAAGCTGGTCTTACCGCCACCTCCCACACAGGATGTGCCTACGTCCACTGGACAGTTTAGGACACCCATACATCCAGGTTTGCTTATTCGCCAGTCGGAGCCGCCCGCGCCTCGGGGTCTGATGCCAAAAATCTCCTATTACTGGCGCAAAGATCCCGCCTACAAGGTATTCTTTCTTTCTATCGCTCTTGCTGTTATTGCCGCAATATTCTTTGTTTCGCTTGCAGGTGCTGCCCTGTCAGGAAAGCTCTTATTCGGCACTACAGCCTCGACCAATGTGCCAGCCTATCCAGCGCCAAAGGGAACGGTTGATTTACAGCCGACCTTTTCTACGCCCAATGGCGGTCAGGGCAGCAATCAGAGTAGCCAGCCGCCAGCCGTTCCTACACCGGTGACACAGAACACGCCTACCGGCAATCCTTCGCCGCAGCCGACCTCTTCATCAGGCAATCTTAGCATCCAAATTGTCAATTATCCCCAGTCGGTACGCAATTTCAGCTATGCGAGCGTCGTTGTCTCAACCAACCAGCCCGGCATCACGGTTACGCTGGTCATACGGTATAATGTCCAGCCGGGCCGCGCCTCTTCGCCTGTGCAGGTGACTGATGGCAATGGTAATGCAACGCTTTCCTGGCTGGTCGCGGTCTTCGCCTTTGGTCGCAAGAACGCCCAGGCCACTGTCTATGCCGTTGCTTCCGATCAGAACGGGAATACGGTTGCCTCTTCACCTGTGACCATTCAAATTACTGGCAATGGACAGGGTGGTTGATGGAGAACGAATGATTAGGGACCAGGGCGACCGCGAGGGTCGCCCCTACGATCATGGATATGGTAGGGGCGACCCTCGCGGTCGCCCTGGTTTTAACTGTGCTGGCGTGACATCGCCTATGAAATAGGCGTATAATCTCCATATTAACTTCTCATTTGTGCCCGTTGTAAGGATTGGTTATGACGCAAACCGATGAAATTCTCCAGGTGCAGGAGGCCGCTCGCGCTGTTCGTTCCAATGTCAGTCAGGTGATGGTGGGTAAAGAGGAGGTCATCGATTTGTTGATGGTGGCCTTGCTCTGTGAGGGTCATGTTCTTTTCGAGGATGTGCCGGGCATTGGCAAAACCACCCTGGCGAAATCGCTCGCGAAATCGCTCGGCTGCTCGTTTCAGCGCATTCAATTTACTCCCGATTTGCTGCCTTCGGATATTACCGGTATTACATTCTATAATCAGAAAAAAGGCGAATTCGAGTTTCGTCCAGGCCCGTTGCTGGCTCAGGTAGTGCTGGCCGACGAGATTAACCGCGCCACGCCGCGCACGCAATCGGCCTTGCTTGAAGCGATGGAGGAGCGCCAGATCAGCGTCGAGCGCGAAACCATCGTTCTGCCCCGTCCCTTTATCGTGCTTGCCACTCAGAACCCGATTGAATTGGAAGGCACTTTTCCTTTGCCAGAAGCCCAATTAGATCGTTTTCTGATGCGCCTGCGATTGGATTATCCCAGCCATACAGAGGAGCGGCTGATTTTACAGCGTTTCAAAGAAGCCCAGCCACTGCAAGAATTGAAGCCGGTGCTTGCGGCTGAGCGGCTGCAAACACTGCAAGCGCGTGTACGCCGCGTGCGTGTCGAACCGGCGTTGGAGAATTATATCGTCGAACTGGTACGCGCCACACGCTCGCATAGCGGTGTGGAACTCGGCGTCAGTCCGCGTGGTACACTGGCGCTCTATCGCGCTTCGCAGGCATACGCCGCCGTTCATGGGCGGGCATATGTGATACCTGATGATGTCAAACGAGTAGCGCGTCCGGTGCTTTCACATCGCATGATCGCCACCAGCCAGACACGCCTGCATGGGCAACTGATGGAGCAAATCATTGAAGATGTGTTGCACACTGTTGCGGTGCCGGTGGAAACATGAGCCGACAGTGGTATTATGTTGCCATAGCTATTATCTTTATCAGCCTGCTGATTCGCCAGCCTCTGCTGTTCCTGGTCGGCCTGCTGGTGTTGCTGATCTTGCTGGCGACCGCTATCTGGATCAGGTATTGCCTGCACGATTTGCGCTACACCCGTGAATTCAGTCAGCAGCGCGCCCTCTTTGGCGAAGAGATCACGCTTTCAATCTCGCTCGAAAATGCCAAAATGTTGCCTCTGCCCTGGGTGGAGATCGAGGATACTGTGCCGCGTTCGCTGCGCTTTTCAGGGCGCAACCTGCGCGTCAATATGAGCACCAATTCAGTGCTTTTAGAAAGCCTTTTTAGCCTGCGCTGGTACGAGCGCGTGACCCGGCGTTATACCGTCCAATGTCTTGCGCGTGGTGTGCATACCTTTGGCCCAACGCGCCTGCGCAGCGGGGATGTGTTTGGCTTTCAAACGCGCGAGGAATCGCTGTCAAACCGCCAATTCCTGCTTGTCTATCCAATGGTTGTGCCCTTGACCAGCTTCGGGCTACCGGCGCGCCATCCCTTTGGCGATCAACGCACTCCACGTCGCCTGCTGGAAGACCCCTCGCGTGTAGTGGGCGTGCGCGATTACGCCTACGGCGATGAACTGCGCCGCATTCACTGGAAGGCAACGGCGCGTGCCATGCAGCTTCAGAGCAAGGTGTACCAGCCCACGACCACCTATACGCTGGTGCTGTTTCTCAACGTGCTTGCCAATATCGACATCTATTACGGCATTCATCCCGAGTGGCAGGAACTGGCGATTTGCGCCGCCGCTTCGGTTGCCAACTGGGCCATAGATCAGGGTTTTGCCGTCGGTCTATATGCCAATACTCGCATGTACATGCCTGAGTTGAGTATGAAGACATCCAGTGGGCACGAAGAGGACGAGGATGAGGCGGGAAAGGTCGATGCCATCATCGCCGACCAGTTGAAGCGGCGGCGCATTCATCTCCCGCCCGCCAGCAATGAGGAGCAGCGCAAGCGCATTATGGAGGTGCTGGCGCGCATTCATGCCTACTTCGGCAGCTCTATCGAGGAACTTTTGCAACGCGAGCGCACGCGCCTGCCCGCCGGTTCAACAGTTGTCCTGGTTACCAGCACCATCAGCGATCAACTGCTCGATTCGTTAGCGCGTATGCGGCAGTCGGGCCATACCGTAGCCATCCTGTTCATAGGTGATACGCCTGCGCCCAAACTTCCTACTATACCCGTATATCATATTGGAGGCGAGGATACCTGGAAGCAGTTGCTTGCCCAATACGCTACCGAACGCGGTATCGAACAACCCGAAAGTGGAGAGCAGGCGGTGGAACGCCTGTTGATTCCCGCTGGTTTTCGCCTGTAGGAATGCTATGATGAACTTTGCTAAAATAGCAGGGGGTTCTCACCCCCTGTCATCCTTCGCGCAGCGAAGGATGACAGGGTTGGATATTTCCTCTTTATTTAGCAAAATCCATCATTATTGAGGAACGATATATGCACGAAGGGGCAAACGAGGAAACAAACAGCGATGACCTTGAGGTAGAAATTTCCGATCTACCAGACCCACATCAACAAGAGCCGCGCGGGCATCAATTGATGGTACGTCTGGAAATGTCTCCTGTTTTGCGCAGGCGCTTAGGGAATACTGCTCTTGCCACCTGTTCGCTGCTGCTCGTCTGCCTGGTTGTCTTTGGCGTGTTTCCTGATCTCAGCAGTCGGCTGTCCGGCCTGTTTGTGCCGCCTGCCAGTACGCCACCTGCAACTATTGGCTCACAGAACGAAACGCAGGGGTTCAGTCTGAAGAAGGTACTCTTCTGGCGTATCAGCACTCCGCCTTCCGTTCCGCTTAATGGCACTTTAGAAGCTGTTCCCCAGACCTGCCGTCGCTACACATCCTTACAGAATTTTGATGCTCCGGCTTATCCTGCGGGCGTTGGTGGTTCGCCGCTATGGGTGACAGGCTTTTCGGGACCGCGTGCGCTGCTCGATCATTTTGTGCGTGCCACGCCCCCTCGCTTTGGCTGGTATGAACGCCTTACGCTCGTCATGGCAACCAACTATGCCAGCCCGATCACCCTGCGCGGCGGGACGATTGGCACAAGCGCCCCGCTCTGGTTCGGCGTCTATCCCCACAATCTGGGTTTGATTACCTATATTGTGGTCAATCCCGCTGATCTGAACGCATCTAATCACTTTAGCGAAGATCAGTCGTGGACCGGTTTGCCTATCGCGCTCTATATTGCGCATGCCGGTTGCTATTATCTACAGGCAAACTGGGCTGGGGGAAGCTGGATAGCATTTTTCGCGGCAGGAAAATAACATTTGAAGGCGGATTTTCCTTGACTTTTGGCCGCCAAAATGGCACAAAAAGAGGCACCCAATTTGGGTGCCTCTTTTTGTGCCATTTTGGGTGCGTTGAGGGCTTATGCCAAAGCTCTCTGACGCGGCTGGTAGCGGGTCTGCGAAACCAGGACGAGCAGAATAACGGCCACACCCGCGATGATGTGAGGCAGCCAGACATTTGGCGCTTTATTGATGAAACCGAACAGGAACGGCGAGAGAGCCAGGAAGGCCGAGGCCACGAAGTCAAACACCAGGTGCGCCCACATGGGGATAAACTTCACGCCAGGAATGCCGAGTTCGTAATTGGTCAGCAGGCTGTAGAGAATAAGGCCGACGCCCAACACCATTGGAATAATCACGGCGGCCCCGCCTACGCTGTAGAAGCCAAAGATGAACGGGGCAGCAATAAGAGCGATGCCGCCGATATAGTCAAAGTAGGCATGCACTCCAGTTGGAATAAAGCGAATAGCTTTCATTGCGAGTAACCCTTTCCGCTGAATCATTCAGCACACAATTTCAGTTCATTCTCGATTGCTCAAGCGCCTGGATAGTGATTTCTTTGCGCTTGTCGCCATATGTACGGGATATACTGAAATGTGGATTACTTCCTCACTCAAAGCTCATCTGTAACGCCTACCTGTATACCATTATGAAAAAACTGAGGACAAGGAGCTATAGCAAGCGCAATGCCGCCGTCGAACTATCCGGAGCGTCAGAACCGTTTAAACTGGCTGGCGGAGTTGTACCGCGCCTATGCTGCCGAGCTTCAGCGCTCTATCTACAGCAGAGTGGGCGACCTCGCTCTGGCTGAGGATTTGACCAGTACGGTCTTTCTCAAGGCGCTGCGCTGGCTTAGCGAGGATCAGCCTCCTGAAAGCGCGCGTGGCTGGCTCTATGCAACTGCTCGCACGACCATTGCTGATTATTGGCAGGGACAGAGCCAGTACGAGATGCATTCGCTTAGCGATCTTGAGATGCAGTTTTTGGCGAGCGAGAGCGCGCAATACTTGGATCAGCAGGCTGAGGCGCGAGCGCACCATCTGCTTAGCCTGTTGCCGGAACGCGACCGCACCATTTTGACGCTGCGCTACCTTCAGGGGTATAGCGCCTCCGAGATCGCCGAGGTGCTGGGAACAAGCGCGAGCCATATTCGTGTGCTACAGTTGCGGGCATTGAGGCGTGCCGCTCAATTAGAGATCAGGGAGAGGAAAAGTATGCAGGAATCAGCATTTGACTCATTTGCCGGATTTATGACACCGGAGAGCCGCCGGGTACTCGATCTGGCCCGCGAAGAGATGCTCAATTTAAAGCAGTGGTGGATTGGCACCGAACACCTGCTCTGGGGGCTGGCGAGCGAGGGCAGTCTTGCCTCGTTTCTTACGCCGCTGGGTATCACGCATGAGCGCATTCACACTGGCATCGTGTTCATCTTTGAACGGCATGCATCACAGGGTACGCCAGTTCCTGAGCACCCATTCGTTCCAGACGCGACAACCGACCCGCTCAACTTACTTACTCCCCGCGCCAAACAGGTGATCATTCTGGCAGGCGAGGAGGCGAAGAACCAGGGCGAGAAGAGCATCCGTCCCACCCATCTCCTGCTCGGCCTGATGAACGAAGGCGAGGGGATCGGCGCGGGCCTCCTGCGTTCGCTCGGTATCAGCCTTTTGCAGGTACGCACTGTGCTGACTCCTCCCGCCGCTACTCAGACCTGTGCCTTCTGCGGGCGTAGCGGCTCTCAGGTGGCGCGTTTCTTCCCATCAGAGGTCGGCATCTCTGAGAGCCATAGCCCCGGCGTTTTCATCTGTGATCAGTGCGTGCGGCGTTTCTATGCCATGCTTGAGAACGTTTAGGGGCTTTCTCGACTCGGTAAAACCCCTAAGCGTTATTATGTGTAATAGAATCGTCTGCGTCGAGCCAAAGGGTGCGCATCTCAGCGCAATCCTCCAGCAGCTCAGCGAGAGCGCCTTCGGCTTCGACGTGGCCTTCCTTCAATACGATGATGTGGTCAGCACGTTGTAGGGCAGCGCGGCGGTGGGAGACAGCCAGGCATGTCACCGTCTCGTTGGCAAACAGGCGCTCCCACAACACTCGCTCCGTCTCGACATCCAGCGCACTGGATAGATCATCGATCACCAGCAGCTCGGCGTTACGCACGAGCATGCGCGCCGTCGCTGCGCGCTGCACCTGGCCGCCTGAAAGTTTGACACCACGTGTACCTATCGGTGTCTCCAGCCCCGCCTCCAACCTCTGCACGTCTTGTTCCAGGACAGCACCCCATACAGCGTTGGACAGGGCCGTAGGGTCGTCGGGAAGCCCCAGCAAAATGTTCTGCTTGAGCGTCTCGCTGAACAGGCGTGGAACCTGCGCTATGTATGCGGCGCGTGGTGGCACAAAAAAGGAAGCAGTGTCGTCTATGACGTCATCGTTCCACCTGATTTCGCCCTTCTCCCTGGGGAGCAAGCCTAGCAGAGCCTGCAGGAGGGTAGTCTTGCCGCTCCCTGTGCGTCCCGTCACTATCGTCAGGCTGCCGCGTGGCAGGCGCAAATCGACATTAACGATACCTCGCCCCGACTGTGGATGACGGTAGGTCAGGCCCCGCGCTTCCACCTGGATCAAGCGATTATTCGTGCTGCGCGCTGGAGGCGGCACGCTGGGGAGGGGGCCGCGCAGGTGGAGCGGAGTGTGCGTTACCAATTCGGCAGGTGAAGCATTTTCCATCAGGACGCCCATGCGCTCGAAAGCGACACCGGTCTGTCGGTAGACGGTCAGGAACTCGCCAAGCCCAGTCGTAAAGTCGGCGATGAAGCCGAGGTAGGAGACAAACAGGGCAAAGTCGCCCACTGTCAGGCTGCCAGCACGTAGGAGGTTCCCGGCCAGCAGCATAATTAGCCCCGTACCTACACTCACTGTGTTGGCCGTGATGGCTTTCAGCACCTGCGTCACTAGCCGGTCTGCCAACATGGCTTTTCGGCGCTGCTCGTTTAGCCGTTGAAAGCGCGCCACGATTCGCTCTTCGGCACCAGCAGCCTGTACCGTTTGCACCGCCGCCAGGATATCGCCGATGGCTCCCGTGACCTGGCTGGTCGCCTGACTGCTGGCTGCACGATGGCGGTTCAGGGCGGTACTCGCCCGCTGCGCTATTGCCACCACAATCACAAGCGGCAGGACGGCAGCCAACGTCACGCTGACATTGATATGCAGGAGTACCAGGAACGCTCCCACCGCGAGCAAGCCCTGACCTGTAATTTCGTCAGACCAATCCACAGCGTCCTCACCCTGATAGGCATCGTCGCGAAAGCGGCTGATGACTTCGCCTATGGTATATGGCAGAGCATAGGCCCCCGGTCGCTTCAGGACATGCTGCAGCAGATTGCGGCGCAGCAGCCCGCTCATCGTGAAGCGAAGGATAATTTCGACAAAGCCAGCCGTGAGCCAGATGACCACACGGCTTACGGCGAGTACCACCAGCAGCACAATCAGTCCTGTCGTGCCCGGGGGCAGGTGCGCCTGCCCGGTCAGCGTATCGAAGAAGGCGCGGGCGATCTGCCCGGCCAGGAGGAACGTCAGACTGAAGGTAGCCCACAAGACCGCGTGGAGCAGGTAGAGCCAGGGCTTGTAGCGTGCCATTTTCAACAGATAGCGCCATGTTGGGTATGATTTCATAGGCAAACCTCCGAAGCTTCGACCCGCAACAACTCAGCAAAGCGCGAGGTGGGGTCAGCGGCGAGGGCAAGTCGCGACCCGTACTCCCGCACCTGCCCATCTTCCAGCACAAGAATATCGTCTGCGTAGGAGAGCGTAGCCAGTCGATGCGCAACGAGAATGCCTGTACGACCCGCTAGCAGTTGACCCAGCGCAGTATGCACCAGCCGGTCGGTAGCCGGGTCAAGGCGCGATGATGGCTCGTCCAGGATCACCAGATCGGGATTGCGCAGCAAGATACGGGCGCAGGCGAGTACCTGTGCCTGTCCGGCTGAGAGTCCAACGCCACCTGAACCCAGCAGTGTATCCAGTCCCTTCGGCAATTTCCGCAGCCAATCAGTAAGACCTACGCTATCCAGCACAGCATTGATGCGCTCGTCTGGTACACTATCGTCAAAGAGAGTCAGGTTATCGCGCACGCTGGCATGGAAGATTTGTACTTCCTGCGTGACAAGGCCAATGCGAGCGCGTATTTCCGCGAGGTGCATCTCTCGCAGGTCTATGCCTCCCAGGCGGACTATACCGGCTAATGGATCGTAGAAGCGCAGGAGAAGTCGCGTCAGGGTAGTCTTCCCGCTGCCTGTACGTCCCACTATACCCAACACGCGGCCCGGCGATAGCGACAGACTGACGTTGTCCAGGACAGGCGCATCCTCAGTGTAACCGAACGAGACATCATCCAGTTCAACCAACAGCTGTCCTGGTGGCAGCGCAATGCCGGGGCCATCGACCACACGTGGCATTGTACTCAGAAGTGCCTGGATGCGCGAGATGCTGGCGTCGGCCTGCTGGAAGTCCTGCACTTCGTTGCGGATCTGCTCGGTCGGCTGGCGGAGCATCTCAGTGGCCTGAAAGATCAGATAGACTGTGCCGATGGTCAGCACTCCCGCTTTAAAGAGCATGGCACTCAAGGCCAGGGCGAACGCCGTGCCAAGCGCGAATAGCCCCAGGCTGGTGGCACCGAGACTATAGCCCCACATCTGCGCCTTGCGCGTCACAGCAAGCCATAATCGCATCACCTCGGCGCAGCGGCGTAGCACAAAGGCGACAGCCCCGCTCGACCGGATATCCTCAAGGCCAGCCAGGTATTCGCCCAGGAAGCCGTAGAAATGGGCATTAGCCTGGCGATCTGCGGCGAAGGCCGGTGTGGCGATGGCACGGATGCGCAGCATGACAACAAGGGCCAGCACGACAAAGGCACTCATTAAGAGACCCACCCGCCAGTCCACAGAATAAAGCAGTCCCAGGACTCCCAGCAGCAAGAGGGTGTTGCCGAGTACATAAACTACGAACCGTGAAAAGAAGCGGGCCAGGGTGGCTACATCACCATCCACCCACTCTATCAACTCGCCCGGCGTATGCGCGGTGTGGAACGAGGCATCCAACTGCAGCAAGTGAGCGAGAAGGTCTACCCGCAGGGCATTTGTGGCCGCCCAGCTTACCTGTTCGGCCACATAGGTTTCGGCGACAGCCAGCCCCTGTGCCGCCAGAGCCAGGCCCATCGCGATTCCCGCGAGAACGATGAGGTCGCTCATATTTTCACCAGAGGTAGCCTGGTCGATGAATCGGCTCGCTACGAGTGGTGTCCCCACCTGCACGCAGATGGTACTGCACAATATCACAGCTAACAGACCCATTTTCAGCCAGTGAGGCCGCAGATAGTGGGCCAACAGACGCCAGTAACGTTTCAATTGAAGGGACATAAAGGTATATTTGCTTCCTTTGCTCTGCTCAATAGGCATAAAAAAGAACCCACGATGAGGTATAGGTAGTGGAGAGCGGTGATGCTGGACAGAAGACCATATGCTGCTGCGGACAATGAGCAGGCAGGCAAAAGTAGTCCTGTGAGGCGAAGTGGGCTGGTTATGAAGAGCGAGAAAGAAGCCTACAGAAGAGGGTGATACCTACTCTATAGTCTATCTAAGGAAGAATATGGTCGCATTACTGAAAGCGGGACCATAGCGATGACTCGCGTGAAAACGACCATGTTTAGTTGTGACACAGCTCACTTCGGTAGCAACACCTTGGCTGTGGTTGAGGGCATGATGGATGTACCTCCTAAAAACGAACTAGAAGAATAATAACTGGTGCTTGCTTGAAAGTCAAGGCTTGGAAAAACCACGAGTGGGCATTACATTTGTACAGAGAGATCACGAAAGCCACCCTCGCGCTTCTGCTCCCCCACGCTGACCGCAAAAAATAGACGCCCTCCTGTTTTCGTGATAGTTTGTGTTAAGAGTGGCTACTCCCAGGAGGTAGCTCATGATCGAAATTGTAGTAGAACGTCTGGTAGGGTTCCCTGAAGGCGATTACGTCATGGACCACATCTTCTGGGGCTTCCTTGTCGATCAGGATGCGCGCAATAAAGTCTGCGATCGTTTCCATTTCTGCTTCGTGCATACCCAGGCGGGTAATTTCAATGGTGCCGATACGGAGGCCACCTGGACGGTCCCAATCGGCAGGTTGATCGCCCGGAATGAGGTTTTTATTCGTGATAATATTGGCGCGTGCCAGGCGCTGAGCCACCTCTAATCCGCCACCAAACTCGCGGACGTTGGCAATCACTTGATGGGTCATTGTATAGCCCTTGTGTGCCCCTAGTATGGGAATACCGCGATGAGCCAGGGCGGCTCCTAGCGCCTGCGCATTGCGGACGATTTGTGCCATATAGACCCGCCCATACGCAATCATTTCGGCTGCCGAGACAGCCAGGGCGGCTACACGGCTAACCTGATGTGTTGCAGCCAGGACAGGAAAAATGGCATGGGTGAGCGGTTCTGTCAGATGTGGATCATTCCAGATTATGATGCCGCTTTGGGGACCACTAAAGGTTTTCCCGGCAGATCCAGTCAACACTGCCGCTCCTTCCCGTAAAGGGTCCTGGAACTGACCACCGGCGACCAATCCCAATTGATGCGCGCCATCAAAGAAAACAGAGCCACCCCACTCGGCAACAATTTCCTGCATTGCCTGGATAGGGAACGGAAATAGCGTCATCGAAGCGCCTAATGCCACAAGTTTCGGGCGTACCAGCGGTGCTACCTTGCGGAAAAGGTCTAGATCGACTTCTAGCTCGACAGGATCAAAGGGAATATCGACAATGTTTAGTCCGCGTACTCCTGCCGGCCCGTCAACACGGTTGCTGGAATGCCCTCCCACTGGCTGGGGAATGCTCATAATCACATCGCCAGGTTCGGTCAGTGCGGTGTAGACGGCCATGTTCCCAATCATACTTGCCACAAGGCGATGATCTGCATAGTTGGCACGAAAGGCTTTTTTCAGCAATTCAACGCAGAGAGCCTCAATTTCGTCGATATATTTGGTACCGGCAAACCAACGATTGACCGCGCCGATATGACCCTCAGCCGCGCGTGTCCCCACTTCAGCCGAGAGGAGCGCTCGAACCGTTGGGCTGGTTGGTGCTTCGGGGGCGAGCAGATTGAGACAGCGTTTCCCACGCCATTCTGCATTGCGCGCAACCGCTGCAAGGACGGCTTCTTGCATCTCGCGTGGCGATTGGCAAGCATCCAGTAAAGCTCTTGTCTGAGCAAGGATGTGTGGATCGTGAATTTCTGTTTGCGCGGTTGCCTGTTGTGTACCGTCCATAGGATATCTCCTTTACGAAGGATGGGAAAACGACTTGACAATCAATTGCCCTAAACTCAGCCAGTTCTGCTTTTCTGGTGGCTTTCGGGGTTTGTCTGCAAAAACGTGACGCCTATCCGAAACCATTACGTATACGGAATCCAATCTTCTGCCCGAGGAAGTTCGGGAAGATCTTTTCGCTCTTGCTCATTAGATTTGGCGGGTGAAGGTTCATCGCCGGGGCGAAGGCGCAGTAATGCCTCTACTTCGCTTTTTTTGTAGAGACGCTGCCGCTTGATGCCCTGCTTGTAGCTTTTTAAGATTCCCCGGCTGACGTAGGCATATAGCGTGGACATCTTTACGCCAAGCAAACGGCTGGCCTCGTCTCCATCCAGGTATTTTTCACCGTCAAGTTCGATCATCTCTGTCTTCTCCAGTGCGCCATTACCAACCTGCCTTCAGATGTCATCCTGAGCGCAGCAAAGGATCTCTCGCTTGTCATGGCGAGCCAGTGGGGTCACAGATTCTTCGCTGCGCTCAGGATGACATGCGATAGGGTCTTTTTCATGGTGTCTGTGTCCACGTTCCTATCCCAATAATAGGGATAAACCCCTTGTTTTGTCAACACTTTTGCTGTTCAATCAATATAAATCAAATTTTATATAGTCATATCAATAACCATTGACTTTCGTATAAATTCATGGTAATACTGAAGTATATCAGTCTTGTATTACAAAGCACAGCAACGATATATGCTTGCTAAGGCAAAGGAGCAAAAACGATGACACAGCAGACAGTCAGCGAACCGCGCAATCGCGGCGGACTGGAAGGCGTAATTGCGGCCAGTACGGCTTTAAGTAAGGTTGAGGGGACTGAGGGGCGTTTGATTTATCGCGGCTACAATATTCATGATCTTGCGCGCAACGCTTCCTTCGAGGAGGTGGCCTACCTGCTCTGGTTAGGACACCTGCCCACGAAGACAGAACTCGTAGACCTGAAAGTACGCATGCTCGAAAACCGTTCTCTATCCAAAGACGTCGAGCAAGTGTTGCGTACCCTGCCTAAGAACGCCGAGCCGATGGATGTATTGCGCACAGCCGTTTCAGCGTGGGGCGCGTCAAGCATTACGGGACAGCCGACACTCGAACAGGCTATTGCTCTGACGGCCCAGATTCCCGTTTTCCTGGCGGCCTTTCATCGCATTCGCAACGGGTTGGAGCCGCTGGAATCGCATCCAGAACTCGATCAGGCTGGCAATTATCTCTACCTGCTGACGGGGCAGATACCTTCGGAAGAACATGTCAAGGCGCTGAATGCCTACCTTGTCATGCTGGCGGATCACGGCATGAACGCTTCGACCTTCACTGCCCGCATTGTGGCGAGTACCGGCTCCGATATCGCCTCGGCAGTTGTCGCCGCGATTGGCGCGTTGAAAGGGCCGTTACACGGCGGCGCGCCCTCAAAGGTGCAGGATATGTTGAAGGCCATTGGCACACAGGAACGGGCCGAAAGCTGGATTCGCGAGGCTCTGGCGCGTGGCGAGCGTCTGATGGGCTTTGGCCATCGTGTCTATAAGACTGAAGACCCGCGAGCCGAGGAACTGCGCGAGATGGCGCGCATTGCCGACCCAGAGCAATTCGCCCTGGCGCGCCGCGTTGAGGAACTGGCGCTGGCTATTCTCGAAGAGCAGAAACCGGGCCGCCGCCTCTATACCAACGTCGAATTTTATTCCGCTGTCGTATTGGCCTCGGTCGGTCTTCCCAGCGATCTGTTCACGCCCACCTTTGCTAGCAGCCGCACAGTCGGCTGGACGGCGCATATCCTGGAGCAGGTGGTCAATAACCGCCTCATTCGCCCTGAATCCGCCTATACCGGACCAACTGAAGCAACATTCGTGCCGATAGACCAGCGTTAACCTACCAAAGGAATGTATAATGTAGGGACGCGATTGATCGCGTCCTGCCTCTTGTGCGTGTTCATACAGGCAGGACGCGATCAATCGCGTCCCTACAACAAACAACGCTTTACAGAAAGGATTTGCCATGTCCAACGAGGCACAGAATATTGTATTGACAGAGCGGCGCGGCGCGATATTTATCGTGACGATCAATCGACCGGAGGTGAGAAACGCCATTGATGGGCCAACGGCAGCGGCATTAGTCCAGGCCTTTCACGCCTTTGATAGTGACGAGTCGCTGGCGGTTGCTGTGCTGACGGGGAGCGAGGGTAATTTCTGTTCAGGTTTTGATCTAAAAGCTTTCGCTGAAGGGACGAGGATGTTGCGCGTGACCGAAGATGGAGATGGGCCGCTTGGTATCACACGAATGCTGCTCTCCAAGCCGGTTATTGCTGCCGTTGAGGGCTACGCGGTTGCCGGAGGCTTCGAGGTTGCGCTGTGGTGCGACCTGCGCGTGGCGGCTGAAAATGCTGTCTTCGGGGTCTTTAACCGTCGCTGGGGCGTGCCGCTTGTGGATGGTGGCACCATTCGCCTGCCGCGTCTGATTGGACAAAGCCACGCGCTTGATCTTATTCTCACCGGGCGTGGCGTATTCGGGCAGGAAGCATTGATGATGGGTCTGGCGAATCGTCTCACAAAGCCGGGAGAGGCATTGACTACAGCGCTGGCTCTCGCGGAAGACCTCGCTCGTTTTCCGCAACAGTGTTTGCGGTCTGACCGTTTGTCTGCCTATGAGCAATGGTCTCTTTCATGGCCGGAAGCATTCGCCAATGAGGCGCGCCGGGGGCTGGATGTTATTAATTCTGGCGAGTCTGTTGAAGGGGCGCGTCGTTTCGCTGCCGGGCGCGGGCGGCATGGCAGCACAGGCGATATTTAGGCTGCTTTTTCCTTTTGGGATTATCTTTCGGGAGCATTTTTTCATGGCACTACAGGAACCTTATCCCTCAAAATGGCAATTGTTTCGCATCTGGGCAGGCATCGGTTTGCAATCCTTTGGCGGAGGAGCATCGACAACCTTTCTCATTCAACGCACCTTTATCGAGAAGCATAAATGGATGACGATGGAGGAGTTCGCCTATCTCTGGAATCTGTGCATTCTCACACCGGGCATCAACCTCGTTGCATTAACAGTATTGATTGGGCGCAAGCTGGGTGGTGTGTGGGGCATCGTGCTTTCCCTCTGTGGAATGCTGCTACCCAGCGCCGCTATTACCTGCCTGCTGACCGCCGGTTTTCTTTCGGTTGAGAAGTTGCCTGCGGTACAGGCCGTTCTGCGGGGGGTGGTTCCGGCAACGGGTGGCATTATGCTGCTGGTCGCTTTCAACTTCGTCCGCCCGCTCATTGCCCGCAGCTACAAAGTAGGGATGCTCTACCTGCTTGCGGATGCAGTAGTGATACTTGCCTGTGCATTAGCGGTAATCCTGCTGAAGGTGCCGGTCGCGGTGGTCGTTATCGGCGCGGTTGTGCTGGGTGCGCTTTTCTTCTCGCCGCGCCAGGTTGCTCCTTCGCTTGGACAAGAGGGGGCAAAGGGCAATGATTAATCCCCTGGTATATTTCCTGCTGTTCTTCAAAGCCTCGCTTTTCTCATCAGGCGGCTTCAGCAATCTGCCAAGTCTGCATCAAGATTTGATTGCGAATGGCTGGGCAACCGAGGCCGACTTTGGGCAATCAATCGCTATCGGTCAGATCAGCCCAGGACCGAATGGTTTATGGGTTATCAGTATGGGTTATCTGACCTATGGTGTTCTCGGTGCGTCTCTGGCACTGATTGCGATTACACTACCGGCGCTGCTGGTGCTGGCTATTTCGGCGGGATATAAGCGCATCGAACGCCACGCCTGGGTGCAGGGCGCAATGCATGGCGTCTCACTGGCTGTTGTTGGCCTGCTGCTTACCGTCGTCTGGACGATCCTGCGCCAACCAGGTGTAGACTGGAAAGGCTTGCTTATCGCGGCAGGCGCTTTCGGGCTGGCCCTGAGCCGTCGAGTAAATCTGCTGGTTATTCTAGCGCTGGCGGGGGTGGTGGGATATTTTTTGTATCGCTGATGGGGCAGTTCGGAAGCCACCCGCAAGGGGATAGCTCTACAGGACGTTGCATATGGTAGAGCCATCCCCTTGCGGGTGGCTTCCGAACTGCCTCTCTGTGCTTCCGGCTCCCCCTATACGCTTCCGGCTCTCATCAGCTTACCCCTTGACTTTTTCATTTTTCTCGATTACAATCTAACCAGTTGGTTAGAAAATTAAGTGGTTAGTTAGAAAGGAGCAAGTGACGAGATGTCCGAACCTGGAAGTAGCAGACGTGGGAGAACGCATGACGCGGAAGGAGCGAAGGAAGCAATTCTCAACGCGGCGGAGGAGGTGTTCGCGGAACATGGTTTCGATGGGGCGCGTATCGATGCCATCGCGGCGAAGGCGGGTTACAACAAGAGCCTGATCTTCCAGTACTTTGGCGATAAGCTCAACCTGTATGCTGAGATAACGAAGCGAGCAGACCGCGAAATGGCTGAACTTCAAGGCAATCTCCTTACTCCACTGCTTGAGGATGAGGCGATAACTTCTGATCGGGGCAAATTTAAGGCTTTGCTGGAAACGATTGCTGGGACGCTTTTCGATTACCTGGCAGCCCGTCCGCGCCTGATCCGCCTGATAAATTGGGAGCAGGCCGAGGACTGGCAGACATATAAAAAGATCTTCTCGCAATTCGATACAGAAGATGCAGACCGCTTCGAGGCGATCTTTAGCAAGGCGCACAGGGCCGGATTGCTGCGTTCCGATTTTCCGGGATTGATACAAACGACAGTGATCTTGCAAATCTGTCTTTCGTATCTGGCCTATATTCCACTCTACGAGCTGGTGCTGCCAGGAGAGGATTTTTCTTCTCGGCCCGCTTTACAGCGAGCGCGAGCGTACCTCATTGACTTTATCGTTGCCGGGATGATGACTGAATCCGACAAGGAGACTTAATTTTTTCCTTCATGAATGTTGACAACATGCTGGGTATATTCGCCCCCTGTCATCCTGGATATTCCCTCTTTCATTGTCAATGTTCATGAGTGAAAAGGAGGATATTATGAAACTGACATACAGGTGGCAGGCCACGCTGGTTATCGCGGTGGGCCTGCTGATGGCGATCCTCGATAACACGATTGTGAGCGTGGTGCTGCCGCAGATGGCGGCGGCTTTCCATACCAGCTATCAGACGATTACCTGGGTGGCTACCGGCTACTTCCTGGCAACGGCTGCGATAATCCCGATTGTGGGTTATCTCAGCGACCACCTGGGTACGAGAACCGTTTTCCTTATGGCGCTGGCACTCTTTACGCTGGGTTCCGCGCTCTGCGCCTTCGCGCCCAACGAACAGTTTTTGATTGCGTTCCGCGTGTTTCAGGGCATCGGCGGCGGGGCATTGCTGCCAGTGGCAATGGCAATCATCTTCCGTCTCTTTGAGCCAACGGAGCGGGCGGGGGCCATTTCACTGCTGATGATACCTCTGCTGCTGGGGCCTGCCTTTGGTCCGACGCTCGGCGGCTACCTTGCCACCAACTTTAGCTGGAACGCCATCTTTACCATCAATCTACCGATTGGCGTAGTAGCCTTGATTTTGACCGCCCTCGTCCTGCGCGGCAACGCTGCCGAACGCGAGGCCAACGCTGATATTGAGCCGGGCACGCAGGGCTTCGATTTCTTTGGGCTGCTGCTTTCGATGGCCGGCTTTACGGCGCTGGTCTATGGCATCAACCAGGCGGGCGCAAATGGTTGGGGCGATTCCACCGTTATCAGCTTCATGGTGGCTGGCGGTGTGCTGCTCCTGATTTGTCTTCTCGTCGAAACGCGCGTCAAGGACCCGGTTATTGACTTCGGCCTGTTCCGCAATTACACGTTTACGATTGCGAACATTGTGCAGTGGGTGACAACAGGGATCTTCTTTGGCAGCCTGTTCCTTCTGCCCTTCTTTTTTGAGAATGTAGAGGGCCTGTCATCGCTGACTACTGGCGAGATTGTGATTTCGCAGGGGCTGGCAATGGCAGTCGGGCTGGCGATTAGCGGCAAGCTCTATAACAAAGTTGGCCCGCGCATCCTGGCCGTACTCGGCTGTATTATCACTGTCGTTTCACTGATTGGGTTCATACATCTGGATGTGAATACGACCGGAGGAGAGTTACAGGTATGGCTGATCCTGCGCGGCATTGGTCTGGGACTGGTTGGTCAACCTGTGCAGACGCTGGCGGTTTCGGTAGTCAGCAAGAGGCAGATGGCGCGAGCTTCTTCGTTGATTAGCTCGACCAAAGTGGTTGCGGGTGCGGTGGGGGTGGCTATTCTCACAACTTACCTGGCACAGCAAACCACCAATCACGCCAGAGATATTGCCGCCGGACTGATGACACGCCCGCTTAGCGGGGTAGCAGCTACCTGCGCGCAACAGGTAGGCCAGCACGTCCAGGCTCTTCAGACCTGTATCGGTCAGCACGCCCTCACGATGGGCTTGAACGATACCTTCCTGTTTTCACTGATCGGCTGTGTGGTCTGCACAGTGCTGGCGCTCTTCCTGGGCCGCGATCCCGCTCTAGAGGCGGCTAAAAAGGCCAAAGAGCGCGGTGAAAAGGTTGAGGATGAGAAGTCGGTTGCCGTATTGGGCGAGTAGATCTGCTCATCCATTTTCGCAATCGATATAGCGTAGGGACAGGGGGATGTGGAGTGGTGGGAGTGGGCCTCGTATCCCCCTGTCCCTACGCACCGTAAAACGGATGAACTCTTGCTGAACGTTAAAGAAATCTTCTCTGTTGCTGAAGCGGCCAGTCAGCATATCCAGGTACGGCCCGTCTGATACGCGGATAGCGAATGACGCTGAACGGGGAGGTAACGCCTGTCCGTTTAATCACGATTTCCGCGATCATAATGATGATGATGGAAGCAACAAGGAGTATCACAACCTGGATAATATCAGAATGGAGAACCTGGGTCATCGAGCGTAAAAAGTAATAATAAACAAACGGAGGGAGACGCACTCCTGGCGGGAAGTTCATATAATAGGCTGATTGTTTGCCAATGGTAATTGACGACACGAAGGATAAGGTTGCCAGGTCCAGGATGGCTGCTAACCAGAGATATTGCCATTTAGAACGTTTTGCTAGAAAAAGAGCGCGGAACAAGGCGGCGCTTTCGACAAGCAGCACAATACAACAAAGGGTGGTAATCAACATCCAGGGCAAAAAATCTGTTGGATGAGCATATTGTGGAAGCATATTTTTCCTCTTGCTTTAAATAGATGGCGACACTGCTGGATATACAACGGTGGCGATGGGAAGAAAGTTCCCATTCGTTGGGGGAGCCGGAAGCCACCCGCGAGGGAATGGCTCTACAATAGGAATGCGCTTGTAGAGCTATCCCCTCGCGGGTGACTTCCGGCTCCCATGCGCTGGTTGTGAAAGATTGACGCATACCCAATGTTCTGCTTGACCTTGACATTTGCATGTGCATCTAATACAACTAGAGATGGGATGCGAAAACGCTTGCATCCTTATCTACGGAAATGGTTCCGGGTCCGGGTGCGATGCAGCGCGTCTTATTTGAACTACCTGCGAAGATGCGATACATCGACCCCCACATACACTCTCACAAATTTGTGTAAGGAGAATGGTTATGGCTTTTGAACTACCACCTTTGCCGTATGACTACAATGCTTTGGAGCCATACATCGACACGCAGACCATGCAACTGCACCACGACAAGCACCATGCAGCCTATGTCAACAACCTGAACGCGGCGGTGCAGGGAACCAATTTCGCGAACATGGATGTGGATGAGCTGCTCCGCCACATCAATGACGTGCCGGAGAACATCCGCACCGCCGTCCGCAACAATGGCGGCGGCCATTCCAACCACTCGATGTTCTGGAAGATCATGAAGGAACATGGTGGCGGGCAGCCGAGCGGTGACCTGGCGAAAGCCATTCAGGACACCTTCGGCTCCTTTGACCAGTTCAAGGCCGCCTTTAACGATGCTGGCGCTAAACGCTTTGGCTCTGGCTGGGTCTGGCTGGTCCTCGATAACAACGGCAAGCTCTCCATCACCTCTACCGCGAACCAGGACAGCCCCTTGATGGAAGGCCTCTTCCCCGTCATGGGCAATGACGTCTGGGAGCATGCCTACTACCTGAAGTATCAGAACCGCCGCCCAGAGTACCTCTCCAACTGGTGGAACGTCGTCAACTGGGACGAGGTTGCGCGCCGCTACGACCAGGGCCGCAGCGGCAAGTAAACCCTCCATAAAGCAACAAAAAAGCTGAGTCGGTCGGACTCAGCTTTTTTGTTGCTTTAGCGTACCCACGCCTCTCTGCGTTCCCACTCGCAGCTATCAATACTTTCCATACTATTCACTCCCCACCGCATAGCCGCCAGGTCAAACAGAATCAACGCTACAAGAAGCAGGAAGAAGATTATCATAATAAACCCCTTTCATTGGCGGCAACCCCTTCAAGGATTGTCAACAGATGTTTTTCTTGACTTTCATTGTACATGGTAACTGTGTTAAAATGAATGGAAAAGCAAAAGTATTGCGCGGCTTTACTTATCTTTTTAAGGAGAAAATGGCATATGACTTTAGAAAACGAAAAGCTGCTGGATGAGACCGGCTGGCGCATTTTGCAGGAGTTACAGGAGAATGCCCGGCTCTCCTTCAGTGAGTTGGGACAGCGCGTGGGGCTTTCATCGCCAGCCGTAGCGGAGCGCGTGCGCAGGCTGGAAGACGCGGGCATTATTACGGGCTACCGGGCAGAGATCAATCTCGCGAAGATCGGCTATCCCATGCCTGCCATTATTCGCATGAGTACGCAAGGCGATATGTGTTCACGTTTTGCCAGCTTCGCGAAAGACATCCCTGAAATTCAGGCCTGCTACCGGGTAACGGGAACCGACTCGTATATCATGCGCGTGGTCGTTTCCTCGGTTGAACACCTCGAATCGCTCATCGATCTCCTGGAGAAATACGGCACCATCACTACCTCGATGGTCCTGTCTACGCCGGTCAGCAGGCGCAACGTTGGCGAATTGTTAGAGCGCGAAATGGCCTCGTGAATCTTGTAGGGATGCGATTTTGCACTTTGATAAAAGAGCAGGGAATCCTCGCTCCCTGTCATCCTGAGCGCAGCGAAGGATGACAGGGGCTGCACTCAGGATGACATGAATGAGATGAGCGATGCTGGTTGTCACCCTTCATCATCATATCCCTACGGGAAAAAGGCCGTCAGGCATTGCCGAAAATGAAACCTGCGGCAATCACCAGCAGACCGCCGCCAACCACCTGTCCAATCGAGACCAGCCAGTTGGTGCCAAAGAAGCGGTGACGAATGGCGGCTATAATCGCCAGTTCAATCGCAACCACTACGTAGGCGACGATGAGTGCGACGTGAATATTTGCAATCAAGAAGGGCAGCGTGTGTCCCGCGCCTCCTAAAAACGTCATGAAGCCGGTAATCGCGCCCCTTGCAACAGGATTGCCGCGCCCGGTCAGCTTGCCATCGTCCGAAAGCGCCTCCGAAAAGGCCATGCTGATGCCTGCGCCGGTTGCCGCCGCCATACCCACCAGGAAAGCGTCAATAGCGCGATGCGTGGCGAAGGCCGCCGCGAAGATGGGGGCCAATGTGGAGACCGAGCCATCCATCAAGCCCGCGAGTCCCGGCTGCACCACCTGCAACAGGAAGCGATTCGAGGATTCTTTGCCCTCCGCTAATGTCGGAAAGTTGCGATCAGAACTACGCGCCAATCCAGGCAGACCGAACAACATAAAAAATTTCGCCAGTGCCGATCTATTTCCTTGTGTTCTCTTTTCAGCCATGTGTAAAGCCTCTCGTGTTTTTCGGTTCCTCAACCCCGTGGACGAGTTTTGCCACTATACAGTATATAACTATCTTACGTTTGACAGATATTTCTCGGTCGAGGAACGTGTGATTGAGTGGGCGAGCCGGAAGCCCCCGCAGAGAGGGTACGGAAGCCCTGCACAAATGTAACTCCCGATCCGATTCTATCGCTTGCCTTCGAGGCGCATCTATGCTATAGTTGTTCTCAACAAACCTATAAAAAACGGTAGTGATGGGGAGAGAGAGAGAGCGCATTCAGGCGTTTCAGAGAGCGGCATAGATGCTGGAAGTGCCGCCGCCAGCGTTTCTTCTGTGACACCCCGGAGCCATGCGGTGAGCCTCCGGTTTCTTTGCCGGGTGATGTAGCCGCATTCGGGACGCGCCCGTTATCGCGTGGCGGTTTACTCGTTTTTGAAAGAGTTGAGCCGACTGAGGCCCTGTACGTCGTACAGAGCAAAAGGTGGTGGCACCACGATAGGCCCGCGCATGTGCATAGATTCGGCCCTCGTCCTCCTGTTGGGACGAGGGTTTTTTGTTGCGCGAAAACGCGGGAGAAAGGAACGCGATATGGATAGCGACGACGACGATAAGGACAATGATAGCGAGGAAGGTATCTAATCTGGATATGGAACAGGGCGGCCTGCCGGATGCGCTTCCTCACCGCCCATGGCAGGCCGCTTAGCTGTTCTGTATATGGAAAGGAGCTTTGCTTTGCAAACGCTAGAACGTATTCGTACCCTTGAAGTCGCGACACACGCTGGAGAGCGCGTGCGGGTCGCGGGCTGGCTGCACTCGTTGCGCTCGATGGGTGGCATTCATTTCCTGGTTATTCGCGATGGCTGGGGCCTCGTGCAGGCTGTAGCCGAAAGCGAGGCCGAACTTGCCCCCTTAATGTCCATTTCGGCGGGACTCGAAAGCGTAATCTCCATCGAGGGAGAGGTTGTGCAGATGCCCCAGGCACCGGGTGGCATTGAATTGCACAACTTACAAATCGAGGTGATTGCGCCTGTGACAATGGCTCCGGTTGTACCTCTCAACAAGCCGAAGTTGAGCGTGAACATTACCACGTTACTCGACCATGCCGTTGTCACCAACCGCCATCCGGCCCGGCGCGCCATGCTGCGGCTTGCGGCTGGCGCCATGACGGCTTTTCGTGAAATCCTGCTGGCAAGAGGTTTTACCGAAATTCAGACGCCTAAAATCGTGGCAGCAGCAACCGAGAGCGGGGCCAATGTCTTCCGGCTGGACTACTTTGGACACCCGGCCTTCCTGGCCCAGAGTCCGCAGTTCTACAAGCAGATGATGGTAGGCGTCTTCGAGCGCGTTTTTGAGGTGGCCCCGGTCTTTCGCGCTGAGCCGCATGACACCACGCGCCACCTGAACGAGTACGTCAGCCTGGACGTCGAGATGGGCTTTATCGAGAACCATTTCACGATTATGGCCCTATTGCGCGATATCGTGGCCCACATTATGGCCTCGCTGAACGAGCATTACGCGGCTGAATTAAAATTGCTGCGCGTTGAACTGCCGCAGGTGGCAGAAGAAATTCCGCATATTCATTTTGCCGAGGCGCAGGAATACATCTACCGTCGTTATGGCGTAGATGTGCGAGGCGAACCAGACCTGTCGCCGCAGGACGAGCGCTGGCTTGGCGAATGGGCACGGCGGGAGTTCGGGAGCGATTTTCTCTTCGTCACGGGCTATCCCATGCGCAAGCGGCCATTTTATACCCATCCCGACCCGGCGCGGCCCGAGTTCTCCAACTCGTTCGACCTGCTTTTCCGGGGCACCGAGATGGTGACGGGCGGCCAGCGCCTGCACCGCTACGAGGACTACCTGGCCGCTCTTGAAAAGGCTCAACTGCTGCGTGAGCCATTCGAGAGCTACCTGGAAGCCTTCAAATATGGCATGCCTCCACATGGCGGCTTCGGCCTCGGCCTGGAACGCCTGCTGATGCAATTGACGGGCGCGCCAAACGTGCGACTCGCGGCCACATTTCCACGCGACCTGAACCGTTTGACGCCGTAGATTGACGAAGGGGGCCAGTTATTAACGAGGATGATTAAGTAGCGAGGAATGCTCTGCCCTGCCATCCTGAGTACCCATGTCATTCTGAGTACCTATGTCATTCTGAACGCCTATGTCATCCTGAGCGGAGCGAAGGATCTCCGGTCTGGGCGCGCGAATCGGCGGCGACCGAGATCCTTCGCTCCGCTCAGGATGACAGGACTGGAGAGGCTGTGTTTCCTGGTCAACATTCATCAAGAACCAGCCTCCTTGTTTCAATAAAGGCCGCGTGATATGATCTAGGCCACAAGGAATTTGTAGGATGCGATGATGAATGTGTAAAATTTTGTAGGGACGCGCTTCAGCGCGTCCGGCCTGTCATCTCGATTCAGCGTGTCGTCGGGGCAGCAGGACGCGCTGAAGCGCGTCCCTACAAACATATGCTGTGTTTTGTATGCGCGAGGTAATGGGCATGGATTCCCCTCCCGAGGAGCCGCAGGTAAAGAAAAATCGGCAGGGCCTTATGAGTGGGGCGCAATGGCTAAAGGAGCATGTGCTTGCTGCGCCTGATAGCGCCATTACCAGCCTGGGCGAATTTTTACTGCCCGCTCTGTTAGGCGCAATGGAGTCTTGCTGGATTGCGGCGGTCTTAATTGGTCTGGCGGGTACAGGCTTTCTTGGGTTGCACGTGCCCTTGATTCCCATTTGGGGGCTTTTCCTCTACCTGGTTGGCTCGCAGGCGCTTTTGTATTACCTGGAATTGCGAACAACAGGCAAGGCCGCGCCCGGTAAAGAGGAAAGCGAAACTACAGTAGATGCGCGCCTGTTTTTTGTGCTGACAGGAGTGATGTGCCTTTTGCTCGTCTGGCTACAGATATACAGTTCGACGGCGTTTTTGCTTAATCCCCGTTGGGTTGGCTCGCTTATAAGCGATATCCTGTTCCTAAATATCCACTTTTACCAGATACTCGGCATTATCGTCTTCTCGTTCTTTTTGTGCTGGCGCGGCCTTCAGCTTGCCAGCCGCAGAATCGAACCATCATCTGTCTTTCGCGTGTTATGCATTGGACTTGGCGTGATAATTGCCGTGATTCTACTGCGCGCCGAGCTTGAAAGCGCGGGAGCCGTATTTCATGATGACATATTTTTGCTGCTGCTCATACCGGTCTTTTTGTTGTTGGCCCTGGCGGCGCACGCGCTGGCGCGTATCGCTTTCGTTCGCAGGACGCACCCTATAGGTCTGCAGGGCAGCGTGATTGCGCAGGAGCGAGCTGTTATTGGGGTCATCGGTTCGATTGGTATTGTTTTGCTGCTGCTGAGTCTTGTTGTAGGTTTATTTGCCAGCCCCGCCTTTCTGAGAGATGTTTTGCACGCGCTCACGCCTATATTTGCAGGAATTGGAGTTGCCTACAACTGGCTGGTGGGAGTTCTTGCCGCTATCATCACTATTCTTGGGACGCCGATTTACTGGCTGCTCTCGCTTTTCACCCATCTCTTCCCGCCAAAGGCATCTTCTTCGCAGTCCAATACCACGCGCAATCAACCTCATCCAAAATTGCCATCCAATTCCACAACTCCGCTTTTCCTGATTGCAATCATCAAAATCGTGCTGCCTGTTTTGATAGTATCACTCGTTGTCTATCTTGCCTGGCGTTCTATGAAAAGACGGCGCAAAGTCCGCGCACGTGTGCGCCCTCATAGCGGAGATATACACGAAAGCCTTTTCTCCTGGTCGCTCTTCTGGACGCAGTTAAAGGCCTTACTGGCAGCCCTTTTAGGACGTTTCTTCCGCCGCAAAGAGGAGAATATCGCCGGACAAGTGGCAGTCGAACCAATTGTTGGTTCGCCTGCCATGCGCACCATTCGTGAGATATACCGCGCCTTCCTGAAGAAAGCCGCCTCGCGTGGCTATGCGCGCAGGAAATACGAGACCCCCGAGGAGTTTCGCCAGCGCCTCGATGAGAAAGTACCTGTAGTTGAACCGCAATTAGCGAGCATAACCGAGGCGTATACGATTACACGCTATAGTGGGGATAATCTGGATGAGGATGAGGTGGAGAAGGTCAAAGGGGTGTGGGGAGAATTGGAGCGTAAGTGGGTATAAATGATAATTTGCTTTCTCAAGAGGTGAGCAAGTTAGATAGGTTTGTATTGCTGAGTTAGAACAGCATAAATTCTTTGACTGATCTTTTAAGAAACTGATATACTAATTTAGGAATATTGGAAGAGAGGGTATCAGGGAGCTTTCTTTGATGAAAATAACTTTTCATAACCTGGGCGCACTTAAAGAGGCTGAAATCGACCAAAGACCGCTAACCGTTTTTGTCGGCCCCAACAATGCTGGAAAAACCTGGGCCGCCTATGCTATTGCTGGTATTTTTGGTCCCTGGGGCTATACAACATACTCTCATGCTTATGTACAGGGTGAATTACAAGAAACCTACCCGACTTTAGATAATTTTGTTGAGCAGGTCATAAAAACAGGTAGTGGAACCTTTGATCTGGTTCAGTTTACAACCGATTATGCAGAAAAATATTTCAATAGCGTTGCTCATTTTGTTCAGGCATGGATGGCTGAGTATATGAGTACCGATTTAGTCTCATTTGAAAATCTGGACGTATCAATCGATTTATCAACTGACAAAGCAAACATTATAAAGCAGATCATAAATTTTTCCACAAGTGGCGCTATTTCAGGCGCAAAAGACAAAACCGAACTTACTTACCGTAAAGCACGGGGAAAAAAAGAATTTTTAGCTTATAATTCTTTTCAGAATATTTCTTCCGATGAAATGACTTTTGAAGAACAAAGCATAGAGCCACTTCCTCCAGAAATCCAGAAAGAATTTCTAATCAAGGCGGTTCTGCGTCTACTTCATAGGTCTGTCTATCCTTTTGTGCGTATTTTTCCTACTGAAAGAACAACTTTTATTGCTCATCCTTATCAAATTATTAAAATCGAACAAAAGGAAGAGGCAGATCAAAATCAAGCTTTACAGCAGAGAAAATATAAGAGCATTCTTGGTCCGCTTGGCTATTTTTTTGCCATGATGCAGAGTACTTATGAAATTGAGACTTCAGACAGGATACAGAGAGCGAGAGAAGCCAGGAACAATCAAAAGATCAGGGAGTATATAGCTCTTGCCGACCTTCTAGAAGAAATTCTAGGCGGTAAAGTACAGTACTCAGGCCCATCTTTAATATCTCAACCGATACAATATCCAGCACAAGATGTAATGTTCCAACCAATAGAAGGTGGTAAGCTTGAAATCTCCATTGCATCTTCAATGGTAAAGGAGCTTTCCCCGCTGTTATTTTACCTGCGTTATCTCGCGAAGCCGGGCGAGTTAATCATTATAGATGAGCCTGAGATGAACCTTCATCCTGAAGCGCAGGTTAAGATAATAGAGTTTCTTGCGTTGTTGGTGAATGCAGGTTTATATGTTCTTATCACCACTCATAGCCCCTATATCGTGGATCATCTTACGAATCTCATAAAAGCAAGCGAGGTTGAAGATAAAGAACGTGTTCGGGATCAATTCTTTTTGAAACGTACTGATGCTTTCATCTCTAAAGAGAAGGTCATGGTCTATCTGTTTGAGCAAGGTCAGGCGCAAAAAGCAATAGACGAAGAAGGTGTCATAGAACTGAATTCTTTTGGTAAGATATCCGACCGCATTTCGGAGATTTATTTTACCCTCTAATAAATAAGATAAAAACGTGGTTAGGAGTGAGTAGATAGATGTCTTCTAAGCCTCTTCATGCCTTTCTTGTCACCCGTCTGCACGATTGCCTTGAATCAGGTACAAGCGCAAGCGAAAAGGGATTAAAAGTTAGCACAGAGAAACTTGCGGGGGAAACAATTCTCTTCTTTCACACCGATTGTAACGAAGGACGGCACTGCTTACAGATAACAGATCAAAAAATATAAAGGTCTGTGATTATATTATTTACTACTCAAAAGAGATCAAACAGAGCGAAATTGTTTGTTTTTTAGAATTGAAAGGCACAAATCTAGAAGATGCGGCAAAACAAGTCACTGAAACGCATAAGCATTTAAAAATAATACTGAGTACAGAAATCTCCAGTGAGCATTATGAGAAGATCACGTGGAGAATTTGTATTTGTTTGCGAAGCCATGCTCCGAGTGTTAATCAGCGTATTCGCGAAGAGTTAAAACGTCAATATGGCAGCGAAAATGTTGAGATTAAGCATGGAGTTCCACGCCATAATATAGGCCCATTTTTGCGACGAGAACCGGATAAGTAAGCCTGTTAAGTGCTAATAATGCCCTATCATATTTCTCAATGTGTCTGAACTTAATCGAACACTTGCCCCGCCACCACTTTATATCTATGCGCCTTCTCCAATATCTCCTCTGGAAAGCCTGAAAAATCTGTCGTCGTCATCAGCACTTGCTCGTGTTCGAGAACCATGCGCAGGACGTAGCCGCGCCGGGCGATGTCGAGTTCGCTGAAGACGTCGTCGAGGAGCAGCAGAGGTTCCTGGCCGGTGCTGTCGCGCATGTAGGCGAGTTCGGCCAGTTTGGTGGAGAGGGCGGCTGTGCGCTGCTGGCCTCGCGAGCCGTAGGTGAGCATGTTGACGTCGTTGACCAGGAATTCCAGGTCGTCGCGGTGGGGGCCGAGCAGGCAGACGCCCTGGTAGATTTCTTTGCGGCGCGCCTCTTTGAGTTGCAGGCGGAAGCCTTCGAGGGCTTCGAGCGTGTTCCAGTTGGGGTCGAAATAGAAGGACGGGCGATAGGCGATCTGCAAGCGTTCTCGCCCGCCGCTGATGGTGTCCTGCAGGCGGTCTACGTGCTGGTTGAGGGCCTGCACCATGCGCTGGCGCTCGAAGACGATGATGTTGGCCCATTCGGTGAGCCTGTCGTCGAGATAGTCGAGCATGCGCGGGTCTTCCTGGTTTTCGCGGATGCGTTTTAGGAGGGCGGAGCGTTGCGTGACGACTTTGCGATACTTCTGTAAGGCGATGCAGTACTGGGGTCGCACCTGGCAGAGGGCACGATCCAGGAAACGCCGCCGGTCCTCGGGTGCGCCATCAACCAGGCGCAAATCGGCGGGGGCAAAGAGGACGACCGTTACCTGCCCTACGAGATCTGCCGCTTTTTTGGGCACACCGTTGATTTTGATGCGCTTGCGCTGCCCGTTGGCCTGGGGAATGGCGGGAGATGTGCCGTTGCTGCTTGCTGGCAGAGGATCGATAATGACGATCTCGATTTTTACTTCGTCCTCGCTTCGCTCGACGCGGGCGTTGACGCGGGCAATGTGGTCTGGCGCATCCCAATTGACGACTTCGCGGTCGGATGTAGCATGAAAAGAATTGGATGTGGCGAGCATAGCCACAGCCTCAAGTAAATTTGTCTTGCCCTGCGCGTTCTCTCCATGAAAGAGGTACAGGCCGCGCCCCAGGGTAAGCGAAAGCTGCGAAAAATTGCGAAAGTCGTGCAACGAGAGGTGAGAAAGGTACATGTATCTCTAGATGTTTGAAGGGACACCCTAAACCCCGGCGGGGAGCGGCAAGCCCCCCGCGTTTTCATGCATATTAACGATTGATATGCATGGGCATGATGACATACGTATAGTTATCCGAGCCGACCGGGCGAATGACGCCGGGCTTGGTTGCGGCTGTTGCCTCGACGGCCACTTCCGGTGTGCCGATGACCGCCAGCACGTCGGCCAGGTATTTGACGTTAAAGATGATCTGCAATTCGGGACCATCTACAGCGGCATTGATGGTGCTGGTGTTATCGCCCAGGTCTTCGGCGGTCGCCTCGACGATCAGCGCGCCCGGCTCCAGGCCATCGTTCCCGCCCTGCACAATCTTCAGGCGGGTGATGTTGGAGCTATCGCGAGCAAAGAGCGAGGCCGATTTGATGGCGGCGGCAAACTCTTTGGTTTCGACCACGGCCCGCGTCCCATATTCTTTCGGAATGATCTGGCGAAAGTTGGGGAACGAACCTTCGATCAGGCGCGAAACCAGGTCCAGGTTAGGCGTGTGGAACAGCACCTGGCTGCGGTTGGGCGTGACAATCATCTCTACGGTTCCATCGCCCGGCAGGATGCGCGACAGTTCGACCAGGGTGCGCGCCGGAATAAGGATGTCGCCGCGTGGGTGATCGTCGCCGGGCAACTCTGCCTCACGGACGGCCAGCCGGAAGGCATCGGCGGCGGCGAAGGTGATCTTCTCGTCGCTGACCTGCACCAGCACGCCGGTCAGAACGGGGCGCGAGTCGTCGTCGGCAGCAGCGAAGGCCACCTGGTCGATAATCTCTTTGAGCTGCGCGGCATCAAGCTGTACCGGTGGCTCTCCACCCTCGGCGCTGGGAATCAAGGGGAACTCGGAAGCGTCCAGGCCTTTGATATTGGCGCTGCTGCGCTGCCCTTTCACGCTCATCAGGTTCGTCTCTTCCGCAACCGAAATATCAACTGAACCCTGGGAGAGCGTGCCTACGAAGTCGGTGAGCAATTTCGCGGGAACGGTTGTGGTTCCCTCTTCTTCAATCTGCGCGTCCACCCAGCAGTTGATGCCAATCTCCAGGTTGGTTGCCGAAAGCTTCAGGCGGCCATGATCGGTTGCCAGCAAAATATTGGATAAGATCGGAAGCGTGCTGCGGCTGGATACCGCATGGCTTACCGCCGAAAGCCCCCGGCTCAGGTCTTGCTGCTTACATGTAATTTTCACAGTGATCGTCCTCCAAAACACACCAGACATTAAAGGTCACGTTCAGTATACAGGATTTCCGAGAAACTGTAAACCAGGTTAAAAACGCCTTCGAGTGGCTTCTTGCCTTATTTCATCACATATAGTGTTTTAACCGGAAGAGTACAGTCGTGCTACCTATATTATAGAACTGCCACCAGCATTTTTTTCTGGATTTGTATCATCCCCACCTTACTATTCTCCGCGACTATCCTCAATGTGGTGATTTTTGATAATGAACTTTGATGAAATACTCGCCCCCTGTCATCCTGAACGCAGCGCGCCCCTGTCATCCTGAACGCAGCGCGCCCCTGTCATCCTGAGCGCAGCGAAGGATCTCCGGCCTCGGCGCGCGAATCGTCGGGCCACTAAAGATCCTTCGCTGCGCTCAGGATGACAGGCCTGGAGATCGCTCTTTATTTATCAAAATTCATTATCCAAAAAATGATAGCCAAAAGATAGGTTTCTGAAATGGTAGAAGCGCATTTTTTGTCGCACTATTAAAACGAGGGAATTATACATAGCGAATCGTGAGGTGTAGCTATGAAATGCGATGTAGCTCAGCCGCGCCGCCACGAGCAGTCACCGGCTGGTACCAGCGACTGTTCGCTGGTGAGGGGGAACACAGTTGAGCTGCATCCCCCTTTATTAAGCGGCTGTGAGACGGGGCCTTATGACCAGGACGAGGAGTACCCGGAAGAACGTGTTACGGTGAATACTGTTCTGCGGAAACGCTTTGCCCTACTCGGGATCATCCGGGAAGCCACAGAGTCCTGAACATCTATCTTTTGCAGGCTTACCTATTATCTTGTTGGCCTCCTCGATACTTTGCAGCAGGTTGGCGTACTCCTCACGCGCAGCTATCACATCTGGATGCGCAGGCCCCAGACTTTTCTCCCTGATAGCCAGAGTACGGCGGTAGAAGATCCAGGCTTTGGTATATTTTCCTTGCGCCGTGTAGATCTGTCCAAGGCTGTTCAGACAGTTGGCGATAGCCGGGTGATGAGAGCCAAAGGCCCGTTCTCGGATGGCAAGTGATCTGTGTAGATAAGGCTCCGCCAGTTCGTATTTGCCCTGATCGACATAGAGTTTTGCCATATTGTTCAACAGGGTCCCGGTATGTGGATGCTCTGGCCCCAGCGCCTGTTCAAGTCGATTCAAGGCCTTCTGCATAAGTGGTTCGGCCAGTTCGTATTTGCCCTGGTAACGATATTGCATCGCGAGATTGTTGAGGCTGCGCGCCACATGTGGATGGTTGGAATCCAGCACTTGCTTGAGAATGCAATGCGAACGATGCAGCAGCATTTCGGCCTCTTCGTACTTTTTCTGCGCGTTGTAGAGAACGGCAAGTTCATTAATGCTTTCCGCCACATCGGCGTGTATCAGGCCAAATGCCTGCTCGCGAATGGCAAGGGCGCGTAAAAGGAGCGGCTCCGCCTGCTCATACCGGGCAAGCGTCCTATAGATGCAGGCCAGCCAGGTAAGGCTGCTGACAAGCGCCGGGTGGTCTGGGCCAAGCAGTTGCTCGCGAATGGCAAGGGCCTGGGTGAGCGACGATTCCGCTTCCTGGTATTTCCCTTGCTCAAAGAGGAGAATGCCCAGGTCATTCAACACGGCTGCCGTTTCGAGGTGGTTCTCACCAAAAAGCTGCGTCCGCAGAGCGAGACTCTGCTTGAGGTATGGTTCTGCCTCCGTATATTCTCCGCGTTCATGCAGATAATATTCCCCAATCAGGTGCAGTAACCGGGCCGCTTCAGGAAAGGCGAAATGGTATTGCTGGATCAATTCGGCGCAGGTCTGGGCGTGGGGCAGGTACATCTGGCAACGCGGGCATGTGTTGAAATCAATGTCTGGAAACGCGGCGTTAACGACACGCACAGCACGTTCTGCCCATTGACGCCGCGTCTCTGGCTCCATAATATCCTTTAATACTACCTGAACCAGCCGGTGCATTGTCAGGGTGCGGGTTCTGCAATTGCGCCGGAGCAATGAATACTGGCGCAGTTCATACAGCATATCGTTCAGGAGCAATTGATTGTTTTCAATAGCCTGCAAGGCGAGACCTGCCTGCGCTGCCCCCGCCATAAGCATTTCCTCGGGAATGGAGTCGGGATAGAGGAATGCGCAGAGGCGCAACAGGTCGGCGGCGCGAACTTCGGAGCGTTCCACCTGCTCGAAAGAGAGCGACCAGGTGGCGGCCACAGACCTCGGATAATCCACCTGGCTGAAATTCCCGCGCCTTTGTAACAGCGCTTCGCGGCGCGTCTGATAAAGCTGAAGATAGTCGGCCAGATTGCAGTCATGTTCTTCGATGTAAGCTGCCGCCTGGTCGAGTGCCAGGGGCAGACCATCCAGCACCGTGTACATGGCCTCCGCGTCTCGCCGGTCAGCCTCAGGGGCATCCTCCAGGGCCAGCGAATCATCAAGCAGTTTCGAGCGACGAAGTAAGAAAAGAACTCCTTCCTCGCGGTCTAACTTTTCCAATTCGATATTCTTAATATTTGGCCCTATAGCCTGCGAGCGCGTTGTAATGAGGATGTTCCCGTCGCCAAGCGCAGGAAGGAACGTGTAGACATGCTGGACGTTATCGGCGTTGTCAAGAATGAGTAGCCAGGATGGATGGACGCGGAGCCAGTGCTTTACGGCATCAACAACGCGGTTCTGATCGGTTTCATCCTTTTGCGGCAGGCCCAGCAGGTCGGTAAACGCGACGAAGTCAGAGATGAGCGATTTGTCGGAGTCGGCCCTGGCCCAGAGAACTGCTTTGTACTCGGAGGCATGACGATAGGCATATTCAATTGCGACCTGTGTTTTGCCGATGCCGCCCAATCCGCTGATCGCGTATATCCTGGGTTGTGTAGTATGTTTCCGTGAGGTGAACGCACTATGGAGACGTTCCAGGGTATCCTCGCGCCCGGTGAAATACAGGTTGCGCAGGTGTGGCACATTCCAGATCGGCGGCAGCTCCTCATCTGTGTCTTCTTCTCCAGGCTTTTCTTGAGCATCACCTTGCGGAAAAAAGATTTCGATCTTTTCCCCGAAGATCTCGCGCAACTTACCCCAATGATAAAGCCGTGGCTGCACTTTCTCATGCTCCCAGCGGTTGATAGTTAAAACGGTCGTTTCCAGCCTTTCCGCCAGGTCTTCCTGCGTGAGGTGCATCCGTTTCCTCTGGTTGCGCAACCATTGTCCGAAGCCGCGTTTATTTATGCTAATCACAGCCATAAACCGATCCTTTCTAGACCGGGAAACAGATCAACATGCTACTCACTCGAATCTATAGAATCCTCTACCTATTTCACTGAAAAGGAGAAAATAGAGTTTCTAATAAAAAAATCCAACCGGTCTCAATTCTTTGAAAACTACAGACCGGTTGGATTTTTTCTGACTTTTATCTAAATAGAATCATTGTCTTCTCCCAGCAGAGGCGGGGCTTTATACAGCTTTGTCGGCGTTTCGGAGAAGTGCATGGGCGAGCCAGCCAGCTTGATTTTGCCCGCTTTCGGATGCTCGCATTCCCACACGTAGCCGCGCGCCTGGATGTGCGGATCACTGAAGGCCTGGCTGACGGTATTGATCGCGCCACAGGGAATGCCTGCTGCTCGCAATTCGGGCAGCCATTCCTCGGTGGTACGCTGCAAAAATGCTTCCTGTAAAGTAGGCACGAGTTCAGCGCGATTGCGCACGCGCTGCGGATTGGTGGCAAAGCGTGGATCGCTCGCCAGGTCTTCACGTCCCAACAATTTGCATAGCGATTGATACAGGCGGTCGTTGCCGCAGGAGACGACAATATGCCCGTTGCGAGTGCGGAAGGCCTGATAGGGCACGATATTGGGATGGCCATTGCCGTAGCGCTGCGCCTCTTCGCCGGAGATCAAATAGTTTGAGGCCACGTTGCTGAGCAGCGACATGGTGGTTTCAATGAGCGCGATATCGATGTATTGACCTTTGCCTGTGCGGTCGCGCACGCGCAAGGCGGCGAGGATGGCCATTGCGCCAAACATGCCCGCCGAGACATCCCCCACCGGAGAGCCAACGCGCTGCGGCTCGCCATCAACCTCGCCCGTTACCGCCATGATGCCGGATTCGGCCTGCGCCACAAAGTCATATCCAGGGCGTGAAGCATATGGCCCTGTCTGTCCATAACCACTGATCGAGCAATAGATCAGGCCAGGATTGAGTTCTCGCAGGGATTGGTAATCGAAACCGTGACGCGCCAGCGTGCCAGGGCGGAAGTTCTCAACCAGCACGGTCGCCGTCTTTACCAGTTCGAGCAGGCGTTGTTTCCCCTCGGGCTGCGTGAAATCAAGGGTGATGCTGTACTTGTTGCGATTTAGTCCCAGGTAGTAGGCGGCTTCTCCGGCGGCGTAAGGCGGCCCAAAATAACGTGTATCATCTCCTTTGCCCGGCTGCTCTATTTTAATGACCTTCGCGCCCAGATCGCCCAGAATCATCGTGCAATAGGGACCTGCAAGCACACGGGAAAGATCAACGACAACGACATCCGAAAGAACGGCGTCCATAGTACCTCCTTGAGTGTAGACTTCGCTAGCCTACTATATCACAGGATTTGATAGCAGGCGCAGGGAGCTACTTTGCCTGTCATGCTGAGCGCAGCGAAGCATCCGCGTGTGGCCGACAGTAGATGCTTCGCTGCGCTCAGCATGACAGTCTGATATGGAGATATGAGGAGAACATCATCGTTATATTTTTTCGCTGCGAAAAGCGCATTTTTGGGATAAAATAAAAACAAACAAACGAGAAGTAAAACACCAGGGAGAGCAAGCTATGTTCTGTTCGCATTGTGGCATGCACGTGCAGGATGGCGACCATTTCTGTAACAACTGTGGTGCCCCGCTTCAGCAAGAGGGGGGCGTGATGCAGGCACCATATCCGCCTATGCCGGGTACGCCGCCCTCCGTACCTCAGGTTGCTCCACAGGGCAGGAGACGCGCAGCCAATAAGCCGAAAGACCCGTACAAAGACCAGATTGCCCAATTGCGTTTGCAACTGCGCCAGCTTAAATTGCAATTGCGCCAGCTCAATAACCAGATCAGCGGCACACGCTCGAACTACTTCGAGTTCGACTCCTTTATGCAGCGTGGCCCTCTTCATAATATTGGCCGCATGGTCGAAGGCGCGCAACTCTTTGGCCCCTACCAGCAACGCAAACAACTGCGCGACCAGATCATGCAGCTCGAACAACAGCTACTTTCTCTCGAACAGGCCCAGGCGCAATGGAAGCTGGAACAGCAGAATTCCTAAGCCAGGGAGCGCAAGTGTGGAGAGACAGGAAGCCGGAAGTGTGGCTTCCTGTCAATTTTTCTGACTTTCGTTCTCCTCTGCTTTCGACCTCATGTCCCCTACACTTGACAATCCCCGCAATCATTGCTATCATAGCGCTGCTACCAGTAAAGGGACGCGGCGTTTCGCGTCCTCTTTTGCGTGTCCACGAGATAAATTTGCGTGGCAAGGCATCCCCACATAATAGGGGAACCCCTCCGCATGTGTTGGTAGAATTTGACTCTCATATAAATCTTTTCCAGGTGAGATATTTGGAACTGTGTAGAAGGCGCTCCACCCATGCCTTCCACGTATCCAGTAGAGTCGAGTGCGGAGGTGGGAAAGGAGTAAGTAAAGAATGTTTGCAGTAATCAAAAGTGGTGGAAGACAGTACAAGGTGTCCGTGGGCCAGCGTATCGAAGTCAACCGGCTCCCCGTTGAAGAGGGCGAGCAGGTGCGCTTCGAGGAAGTGCTGCTGATCTCCGATGCCGATAATACGATGGTTGGCACGCCCCTGCTGGAGAACGCGATGGTACTCGCTACCGCCGAGAGACAGGGCCGCGGTCCAAAATTGATTGTCTTCAAGTACAAATCCAAGAAACGCTATCGTCATAAACGCGGCCATCGCCAGGAATTGACTTTCCTGACCATTGATGACATTGTGGCCGATGGCAAAAGCCTGGTGACGGGCGAGGCTCCCAGGTTCCGCGAAGCGGGCGCTCCATCAGAGGAGGAGATCGAGGAAACTCCCCAGACGGATGAAATGGTTCCGGTCGATGAAGAGACCGAGGAGACCACACCAGCTGAAGGTGAGACTCGAACCTCTCGCCGCCGCCGCGTCCGTCAGACAGAGGAAACCGAAGAAGGCGAAGGAGAGGAATAACTCATGGCGCATAAAAAAGGTGTAGGTAGCTCGCGCAACGGGCGCGACAGCAATCCTAAGATGCTTGGCGCGAAGCGCTTTGATGGGCAGTTTGTCACGGCTGGCAGCATCATCGTTCGCCAGCGCGGCACCAAATTCAAGCCCGGCGTCAACGTTGGTCTCGGTCGCGATCACACACTCTACGCGCTGATCGATGGCTACGTCAAATTCGGCCATCACTCGCGCACGCAGCGCAATGTCAACGTGTTCACCGAGTTCCCAGGCCGCCCCTCGCTGGTGGCCGAACGGGAGATGGTGATTATCGCCGAAGCATAATAGACTCTTTGGTGTCAAGGGCATTATGTCCAGTCCAGGGCGACCGCGAGGGTCGCCCCTACTATGAAGGGATGGTAGGGGCGACCCTCGCGGTCGCCCTGGTTTTATGTGCCAAAAGCAGCCCAGAGAAAAAGCCCCTGCGACTCGATATCGCAGGGGCTTTTTCTCTGGCACCCATCGAGGGGGGAAATGGGTGCATCTGCTGCGGGTGCCTTATTGTCCCTGGCCTGTTGCGGCGGGACAGGTGATGTTCAGCTTATGATTGTTGCGATCCCAGGCAAAGGTGCAGGTTTGCCCATTGATGGTGGTGGTGCCTGTGCAGCCGACCAGCACATTCCCATTGATCGAGCAATCAAAAGGCGTAAAGATGGTGTTGCCGTTGATGGTGGCGTCGATAGCCACGCCCGCGCCATCGGTTTTCACCTGGACCGGATCGGGCTGGCCGAGCAACTGCTTGCAGTTTAGCCCATTTTCGTAGGTGTTGACGAAGCGCTGCGCGAGAAAGGTGAACAGCGTGTTAGCTGCTGCTGGATCGGGTGATGGCTGCGTTTTGGTAAAGCGGGCATCGAGCATCATGCGCTGTGGAGCGATGGCAAGCAAGTTCTGGCAGTAGGTGCGCGTATTTGCTGAGGCCTGCGCGCTGGCACGCGGCTGATCCACACCGGAGCGATAGGTGTTGACTTTCTGGATGTTCATCTGGTTGTTCACCAGTACCATCGGATCGCCAGCCGGAACAAGCGCGACCGGGGCGGCCTGGCGGGCGGCTGCCATCAATTCGTTGAGAGGCAGGGCGGTGGTCATTTGACCGGGATTGGCGAGGTCGGGAGCCATCCAGGGTGTGCAGCCAAGCGCGTTATCCAGGGCAATAGCCAGCAGGCGGTTATCGCTGCCGTTGGCCGTCGTCTGAGCATTCTGAGCCTGTAAGGCTGTGGCATTGGCGGCAGTATTCTGCGCCACCTGTCCATTACCGGTAATCAGATAGGTGGTGGTGACGTTGTCGCTCTGATCCTGGTCAACCACTGAGAAGTCACGGACGGTTGGGCATGGCAGTCCATCTTTTGCTTTGCCCAATGCCGGAGGAGTCAGTTTTCCGGCCTGAATAGCCTGGTTGGCGGCGGCGAAGAAGGCCGGGGCGTTGCAGTAGGCAAACTGCCCGAAAATAGTACCGTTCGAGCCGTTGACACATTTGCCTGCTTGCAAGCTGTTATTCGTTCCCTGAAGCGTTAAATTATTGCCATTGAAGCCGAACCAGATACCGACAACCGCGCCCTGCGGAATGTTGGGCACAACCGGCTTCATAGCTGGCTGCGTTCCCTGATCGATGACCAGCGGGTTGTAAATACCAATGGTACCCGCGTTCGGGTCAATAACGGCGGCCTGCACAAAGGCCGCCTGATTTGCGTTGGCTTCATTGCAAGGACCATTAGCGGGATTGGTCGCTACCAGTTGATACGGTGTGGCTAAGCCCTGAGCCGTCAGTGGATTGGCAGGCACAATCAGCGTGCAATCCATGTTTACTGCTGCTGCATGCGTACCAATATGGGGCAGGATAAATACCACCGCTCCAATCAAGCCTACCACCACCGATACCACCACTCCTACCAGCATCAACGGTGAGAAGCGCCTGCGCCTTGAACGAGAGACGAATCGTTTTGACTGTCGCATAAATGTCTCTTCTCCTCGAAAGTATTTTTATGAGGGGTGTTGCCCTCTTCTCATAAGGTTGGACGCCCTGAAGCGCGTCCCTACTAGAAAGCAGGACATAAGGATGCCCGGCTGACCACTTCTGTGGGAGCATTAAACGTTTCGGATGAGCTACTATTGACTTATCGCGGGCTGCCACACCCCTCAACGTTTGCGTTGAAAACAGCCGCTTAAGTGTTTATGTGTTGCTTTCCAGTCCTCGCAATCAACTTCTACCTGAAGTGTGTTGATCTACTTTGGAACTGGGTGAATATTCTTAACTCTGGTTGGGATATTACCACAGCTACATGGGCATATTTGCATAGGGAAGTGTTTTTTAGTATCAAAGTACCAAAAATTGGTTAAGGTTTCTTAACATGAACCTGCGCGCTGTACGGTATCTTTCCGCTCACAAGCTGCTCCTGCCCGCAGGCATGACATATGAGGATAGCTCCTCCTACCCGTCTCAGGGAGGCGAGAACCGCGTCGAGCGCGGTGTAGGGTATGTAGAGCCGTGTTTTACAGAGGACGCAATCTACTTCCATATCAACGACGTCGTTAGCGTGCGGATACTGCCAGGCCTTCTGGTTAGCTCTCAAGTCTTTACGGCGTTTTGCCATGCTTTTCTCTCCTGCGCGTCCAGGTCAGGCGCGCTTGATGGCGAGCCGCTTGCCAGGGTGAATGAGAAACAACTTCCCTCGCCGTCCCGACCTGTGCTTTCTACCCAGATCGTTCCTCCCATCGCCTCTGCCAGTTGCTTGCAGATCGCCAGGCCAAGTCCGCTTCCAGGCTGCGCACTCGCCACCGCGCCTGGTAGTCGTGTAAACCGTTCAAACACCCGGGCCTGGTATTCGGGCGGGATACCGGGTCCCTCATCTCGGACGCGCACGCAGACCATACCGGCCTGCCCGTCTGGCTGATCGGCTGCGCTCAAGCAAGACGCGCTTACTGTAATAGCCGTCCCCGAGGGCGTATACTTGCAGGCATTGGTCAGGAGATTGCGCATAATCTGGCGCACGCAGCGCGGATCTGCATGCACCTGTAAGGAATCGTCAATGTCTAGTTTAATGGGATGATTTTGCAGCAGACGCGAGTCGCAGTGGGCCAGCGCTGTATGAACCTCGTGGCGCAAAGAAAAGACACTCGTGTGAAGCGACTGCTGCATTGTGGATGCCTGTAGCATCTCTTTGGTGGCCTGAATTAAATTTAGCAGTTCATCACATCCACTGCGGGCCAGCGCGATGAAGCGGGCCTGTGTTGCCGCGTCAAGATTGTTCCCATACGTTTCTAACAGTTCCAGGTAGCCATCAGTCTGCGTCAAGGAAGCGGGCAATTCATGGTTGAGGTCTTGCAGCGCCTGGTCTTTCCATTGATTCAGCGCGTGTTCTCGCTCGTAGACTTGCTGAAGACGTTCAACATGCTTCCGTTCAGCCAGCAACGAGCGCATCGCAACGTTCAGCGCGCTCACTCCCAGGCACACGAGCAGCCCATACAACTCTACCGCCAGGAAGAGAGCCAGCCAGGGAGAATGCCAGGTCACACCACCCGGAACCAGTTCATAATTCGCTGCCGTGAGGCAGGCGAGACAGAGCAGGCCTCCGCGCCATCCAAAAAGCCAGGATGCGCATACCAGCGCCAGCGCCGAGCCGAAATAGCTGATAGGAAACGTCAGCCCGAACAATTCCGGTAGCCCCATGCTCACAACAGAGACGACTAGAACGAGTACCAGGCGTTTTCTGGCCGAAAGGCTCAGCAGCCGCATGAATAATGTTGACCCGCTGTACATACGCGCTCCTTTGCTTTGTGGCTTGACACACTGCAAGCGAACACGATCAATCAAGTCCCTGTTCTAAAGGATATGCTATGGAAAAATACTCTTCCTGATACTTTCCCTGCCGATAAGCAAGTGGATGATACTTTTGCAGCCACAACTCTACGTAACCAATATGCACCTGCCGCGCCTCCAGACCAGCAGCGAACGCCTGTATCCGCTCGATTGCCTGGGGGGTCTCGCTTTCCTCTTCACACTGGGTCTCGATTTCGAGGAAATCCCCCAACCCTTCTACATGATCTACGCACACCACCATGTTCTCATAGTGATATTCGGCCCTCTGATTCTCGATGCGCGCCAGTTCAATCAGGCTGTTCTTGTCCAGCCCGCCGTCAATGGTGTCGGCTGCCTGCCAGCGGGGCAAAAATTCGGCGAACAGCTTATTCATTTCCGCTATCTGCTCCGGTCCCGCAGCCAGGGAGAAAGTTCGCTCCGTACAAAAGAGGTGTGCGGGCGCGGCCTGTTCATTGAACTTGAATTCCAGGCGCTGCTGATTTCTCACCCGCACAAAGACCGCCTGACCAAGCAGATCAAATGAAGGAGTATCATAGTAGACGTCCGAGTTGTGCAGGCAACGGGCGCACGTTCTCAGGTTCCTTTCCAGGCGGGCGCGAGAATCAGGAGTGATGGCAAACTTCAGCTCGACTTCAATCATTCCGTCACCACCCTCTGTTGCACCAGCGTCATTACATCGGCGGAAGACTCAAAAGCGCGTCCTCCGCACCGTTCGATCATCGCAACCAGCCGGTGGAAACGATCGATATCTTCGTAGCGCTTCCAGGTAGGTTCGTGCGCCGACCAGGAGACTGTAACCGCCTGGCTGGGAACCCTCTCAAGCGTTTCGCGTGGGATGAAACGCGCGAATTGCCCGCGTCTATCGACGTAAAGCGGCCCCACCACAAAACCCTCACTTCCAGCCTGCACACCTTCTATCACGACGCGCTCGTATTCCTCGTCAGAAATATGAGGCAAGATAGGACGTAGAGCGATAAATACAGGAATGCCGATTTCTGTCAGATTGGTCACTGTGCGTATACGCTCGGCGGCTGAAGGCGTATGTGGTTCTACAACGGCAGCAGAATCCCAGCAACTGAGAGATACCAGCGCGCTTAACACGGCCCCTCTTCCATCCATATAGCTACGAATATCCTGAAGAGCGGCAAGAGTAGAACCTTCAATGAGTCCTTTCGTGCTAAAATTTATATGCTTGCCAAGCAGGGCTAAGCGGCGGAGCATCGCCAATCCTCGTTCGGGCCGCGCAAACGGGTCGCCGTCATAGCCGAACTGGATCGTCTCGAACGAAGCCTGTTGGGCAAATGTGCGGAAATGAGTAAGTATCTCTTCCATATCGACACGCGCCAGACCGACTTCTCCGCCTCGCGTGTAGCAATAGCGACAGCCAAAGGGGCAGGGTTCTCCTACTGGAACAAGCACACGCTTCTTCTCTACCTTGAACAAGATTCGCCTGTCCATTGTATTCCTCCATTTGTCAAGAGTTTGACTACGAAGCGTGTTCGACTACTGATATATAAATCAAGAACAAATATTGTCGTGTGCTTCGCCGCTAACATAGGATTTAAAACGTCATAAAAATAAGTATATGGAAACAAATGTTGAAGTCAACACAATTAGGAATTTTTCTGTAAATTGTAGCATTTGTTAGTGAACTGCCTTATTTGAGAAACTTGCTACTACATTGCGCATTTTCTTATGGCTGTCTCAATAACAAGGAATACAGACGGCATGGTAGAAATTGCTTTATCTAGAACGAGGCGATAATTTTGGCCGGGATAATTGATGTGTGGGGCGTTTTCTGGTTGAGGAGAACACGCGGTTCTTCTAATGTACTTTTACAACATACGAGGGAGTACTTCCCCTGTCATCCTGAGCGCAGCGAAGGATCTGCGTCCCCCGACGATTCGCGCGCCAACGCCGGAGATCCTTCGCTGCGCTCAGGATGACATGTTTGGAGAGACCCGCCTAAATTGTCAACATTCATTAGAAGAGTATTCCTAATGGTAGGGTATAACCTGTTATTCTACGCAGCAAAACGACTTCCTGGAATCCCGCTGTCGATCTGAGCGAGAGAACCGGAAGCCGTTCAACTTTGTAGTCCTGCTGGCGATGGCGCTTTCAGTCTGCCTCCAGGAGTTGGGAGGCGGTTATATGGTCGGTGACCAGGATATTCGCGAGACCAGCCTTGAGTGCAGCGCGAATGGCGGGGACATAGGAAGGGCCTCCACCTGCGACCATAATTGCCTGTGCGCCTTCGGCGATCCTCTGCTTGAGCATGGGGATCGGAAACCCGGTGAGATGAAAGGGTGGGGGATCTAAGAGCTGATTGATGCATCTTCCTTCCGAGTCGAAAACCCAATGGTTGATATCGACTGCCGGGCGGTAGGCCTCGAAGGCATCCATAGCATCGCGTGAGAGAATCCCTCTCATCACAACCTCATCGTTTGTATGAGGTGTCCATACTCCGAACATGTAAACGTTGGCTTGCTCAGAAAGAAGGATGGGTTCTCGCGTGATCTTGAGACTGAGGTTCAGGTTCCTGAGCGCCTCTGGAGGCATATTAGGATTATGGGGCATAAGCGCCGGAATGCAATACCATACATGCGATGCGCCATAAGCTCTCGCGATGTCATATGCGACCAGATTGGCGTCGCCAGGGGTGGTACGCGCCTCCACGAACCCGATCATGGAGACCACCTGTAAATCGGGGAGCGGCCTGCCAGGGTTCAAGTGGGAGACAACGTTTCTCATAAACGTTCTTCCCCCGGAGACAGCGAGTACTTCTGTATCGGGAAGTATCTGATCAAGATATTCAGCGGCAGCCGCCGCGATTTCCCTGATAACATCCTCCTGCACCGTTTCGGAATTGACCTCGCTGGGATTGCGGCCCGCCACGAGTACTACATCGTCCAGGCCAAGCCCTCTACGGGCATCACGGGCCAGTTTTCTCAGGTAGCCTTCCCTCAGATCTGGCACGATCATCATTCGCACAATGCCCCGATCCTTTGCTTTCTGGAGGGCTTTGCTCACAAACTGGCGGGAAAATGATACCTGCTCTGCAATCGTCTCCTGTGAAAGGCCATCTTCATAATACATGTACGCGATCTTCCGCAGGAATTGATCATCGGCCAGTGCGTTAGCCTCTGTTGTGAACGATGGCATGTTTTCCAGTCCTTCCGATCACCCAAATCTTGCATGCGTTGTTTTTTTGATACTATACGGTATTTCTCTATAAAGCGCAAGTATAGTAACAAATCCGCTCAATGAGAACCTTCCAGAACATTGACGCGCAAATGTCACCTTTGCCGGGAAGAACAATCGCTTGCGCCAATGAAGCGGTAAAACAACTGGATGCTACTAAATAGATGAATTCTTAATGGGTGATTTGGAATGTCTTTGTTGAGGGATCGGAAGCCAGCCGCACCGTGAGGAACCGGAAGCCAGCCGCAAGGGGATGGCTCTACAACGGTCGCAAAGTGTAGAGCCGTCCCCTTGCGGCTGGCTTCCGGTTCCTCACCGCTTCCCCTACCATTCGACAAGCAGGCGGGTAAATCCACGCTGCCTGAGAATGGGGGCGTGCTTTAGCGTTTGACCTGGCACCAGGCGCAAGGTGGGCAATCGCCTGGTGAGCGTCTCCAGGGCGATCTGACCCTGCTTTCGCGCCAGGAAGGCCCCGACACAGAAGTGAATGCCGTGTCCAAACGCAAGATGATGATTGGGAGAACGTTGCATATCGAACTGGTCTGCATGCGGGAACTGCCGCTCGTCGCGGTTAGCCGATCCGTAGACCACCATGAGCAATGTATTTGCCGGAAATGTGATACCTCCAACTGTCGCTTCGCGGGTGGTCGTGCGGAAGAATGCGGGTACCGGCGAATCGTAGCGCAGTATCTCTTCGATGGCCTGCGGAATGCCTTCCGCGTGCGCGCATAGGGCATTCCACCGTTCAGGCTGCTCCAACAAGATAAATAGCCCGTTCCCCAGGAGCTGAGTTGTGGTCTCGTGGCCCGCGATGACGAGGCTGATGAGTGTGTTGACGAGTTGGACATCATCAAATGGCTGTTCGCCCGGAGGAGTTTCGAGCAGGTCGCTGATCAGGTCCTGCCGGGGAGACCTTCTTCGCTCATTGATAAGCTGGATAAAGTAGTGCTGCTCCTGCACGAGGGCGCGAGCATACTCCACCTGCAGTTCCTCAGGGAGGGGGGAGTTGACGAGCATAGAGGTGCAATCGCTCAGTTTCTTGGTTGCAGCCATGTCCTCTTTGGGGACTCCGATCAGGTGGAGCGCCACCTCCAGAGGGAGCGGATAGCAGAACTGCGAGATGATATCGGCCTGGTGATCCTTTTCAAAGGAATCTACCAGGGATGTCACGACATCCTGGATGAAAGGTTCCAACGCCTTAATGCGTCTGGGCACAAATGCTTTGGCCACAGCATTGCGGAACCGGGTATGGACTGCTCCATCACTGTCAACCACATTGGTCACGAACGGGTACCCTTTGCTCAACTCCGCAAACACCGCCGGAGTAAATCTTACTACGGGACGTAGCGCATCCCGTGATGAAAAAACCTCTGGCTGATTCAAGATCGAGAGGATGTCATCGTATCTGGTCACAACCCAGGCCTGCATTTCATCGCTGTAAAAGATGGGTTCTTCGCTGCGCGCACGCGCATAGAAAGGATATGGGTTTTCCAGTTGCTCGCCGCTCAGGGGATGGTAGAGCGCTCCAAGTGAGCCGCTGCTTTCGTTTTGGGACATGCTGGCCTTCCTTTTCTATTCCTGTTTCCTGTCGCTCGCAGACCGGTCCACATTGGGGATCGATTTGCAGTCAAACTGATCAAATATTACGCTCATTATAGCACAGATGCCGTATTTTCTCGTTTTTCTGTGAAAAGGGAGAGTGCAGTAGGGGGACGGGAAGCCACCCGCAGGGGGATGTCTCTACGTTACGGCTGGCTTCCCGTCCCCCTACTACACGCGGGTGTCTTCCGTTCTCCTACCCCGACTGCAAAAAATTGGCGCTCACCTTGGGACTACATCAGCTTTCTTAACACATCTTTTCCAACCAGTGGAACGCTTGATGAGATATACTAAGAGGGGTGAGTTCCATCCAACCAGTTGAAGTGTATTTTGTGAAAGGATATAGAGTGCATGCGAGCAATTGTCAGTGTGGCAAATCGTGACGGAGTGGTAGACCTGGCGCGGGCATTGGAGGAGCGAGGCGTCACGATTTTCTCAACCAGTGGTACGGCGGGCGCATTAAGAGAGGCGGGCATTGAGGCGCAGCAGGTGAGCGACCTGACCGGTTTTCCAGAAATTCTCGGGGGACGTGTCAAGACGCTGCACCCGGCTATTTTCGGCGGTATTCTGGCCCGGCGCGATAATCCGGCCCATATGCAGGAGTTAGAGGCGCAGCAACTCGCGCCCATCGATATAGTTGCCGTCAATCTCTATCCCTTTGCCGAAACCATTGCGAAGGCCGATACCACGCTGGACGAGGCATTGGAGCAGATCGATATCGGCGGCGTTTCCCTACTGCGCGCCGCCGCCAAGAATTTCGCTGATGTGCTGGTGCTGGTGCGGCCGGAGGATTATGAGCCTGTGCTGCGCGAATGGAAGGAGCAGGGCGAGGTGAGTTTTGCCACGCGCCGCCGCCTGGCCGCCATCGCTTTTCAGCACACCGCCAGTTATGATAGCGCCATTGCCGCGTATTTACGAACGCAATCCGCCGAACCGGATTATTTCCCTGAAAACTTGACGCTTTCGTTGAAGCGTGTGCAGAAGTTGCGCTACGGTGAGAATCCGCACCAGCAGGCTGCATTCTATAGCTGGAGCAGCGCGCCGCAGCATGAAAAAGGCATCGCGAGCGCGGAGTTACTGCATGGCAAAGAGCTTTCCTATAATAACCTGCTCGACCTGGATGCCGCGCTGGCCGCCGCGAACAGCTTCACCGCGCCGACCATCGTGATTGTTAAGCATACCAACCCCTGTGGTGTGGCCTGCGACGATTCGCTGGTGGAGGCCTATAAAAAGGCGCACGCAGGCGATCCCATCTCCGCCTTTGGCGGCATCATTGGCTGCAACCGGCCCCTGGATGGCGCGACCGCGCATGAGATAAGCCAGCTATTCTACGAGTGCATTATCGCGCCTGAATTTACGCCCGAGGCTTTGCAGATATTAACCGCTAAAAAGAACCTGCGCCTGCTGGCAACACACCGCCCGATTGTGCCGCAGTCATCGAATGCACGCATCGACGAAGGAAACCAGTTGGATGTGAGGAGCATCAGCGGCGGGCTACTGGTGCAGACACCGGATACCATGAACGAGCAGAATATTGCCTACCGCGTCGTCACTGAGCGCGTGCCAACGCTGGAAGAGGTGACGGACCTGATGTTTGCCTGGAAAGTGGTCAAGCATGTCAAGTCCAACGCCATTGTGCTTGCCCACAAACTGGCTGTGGTTGGCGTTGGAGCGGGACAGATGAACCGCGTGGCGAGTGTGCAGCTTGCGGTGGAGAAAGCCGCCGAGCGAGCGCGAGGAGCAGTAATGGCTTCCGATGCCTACTTCCCGTTCTCCGACGGCGTCGAGGCCGCCGCGAAGGCTGGCGTCACAGCCATCATTCAGCCAGGTGGCTCCATTCGCGATGAAGAGAGCATTCGCATGGCGAACAAATACGCCATCGCCATGATCTTTACGGGCCAGCGTCACTTCCGCCATTAGCTTTTGCGCAAAGAAAAAGCCGCGTGAATTTGCTCCACGCGGCTTTTTCTGTTGCCTGCTTATATCGTGATTTCATCTGAGAAGAAACGCACCCAGAGGACGCACACTGCCAGGCCACCAATCAGCGCGAAGAAGCCGACCGCGCCATCATATTCGACGCCAGCCGCCGCCTGCGCTTCGGTTCCCTGCAAGGGCTGAAAGGGGTAGAAGATCATCAGTGCCAGCCAGGCCATAGTGAGAGATACCGTCCAGCTTAGCTTTGTCGCCTCGGGACTTGAGCGATAGAGCAGATTATAGAAGAAGATAATGAGCAGGCCGAGTATGATCACCGTAAATTTGAAATTGAAGGTGATTCCGCCGCCAAAGTCAATGACCAGCGTGGGCCGGATAAATAGGAAGCAGCAGATCCAGAGAACGGTCAGGATGATGCCGCCGATAATCTTGCGCACTCCGTTGTTCACGTTATGAACGTCCTTTCTTCAAGGCATAAATCCATGACAGATAACCTGTGGTGTCTGTTTGTATGTATTGTAGTCCTGGAAAGCAAAGAAATCAACTCCGCGCGTAACCTTTTTCCGTCTTTCTGTTACTATTCCCATAGAGAAATTTCTCAACACAGGGAAGAATGGAACAACAGATGGATGCCGCGCTGGTTGCCCAGGCGCGCAGAGGCAACCGCGAGGCCTTTGGAAAACTGATCGAACGCTACGCGACGATGGTGAAGCGCATCGCGCTGCGGCTGGTCGGGAGGCAGGAGATTGCACCCGAACTCGCGCGGGAGGCTTTTGTGCAAGCCTATCTCTCGCTCGACTCGCTGCGCAATGGCGTGAGCTTCAAAAACTGGCTCTATGGGATCACCTTGAATGTGTGCCGCAACTACCTGCGTGACTCGCGGATAGAGGTCTTCTCGCTGGAGCGCATCGAGGAAGATGGCCATTCGTGTTTTGCTCTCGATGAAGGCTCTGATCCGCTGAGCGTATTGGAAGAACACGAGGCGCGGCAGGCCATTTTGCGAGCAATAGATGGTCTTTCAGCGAAGGACCGTGAGGTAACGCTGCTTTTCTACTATCAACAGTACAGCCTGGAAGAGATTGCCGCTCTGTTGCATATTTCGGTAGGAACCGTAAAAGGCCGCCTTTATCGAGCCAGAAGACAGCTACGCCAATCGCTCTCGTTTATGCGTGATGAGCTGCCAGAAGCGTTGGCGCGAGAAAGAAGGAAGAAGAAAGCAATGCTACCCGTTACCATTGATTCGGTCCGGCACCATTCCGCAACCCAACAATACGTGATTGTTTTAAAGGAGGAGACCGGACAACTACTCTACATCTGGGTCGCCAAACCCGAAGCCTCCGTCATCGCTGGAGCATTAAACGATGTGCCGACGCCGCGCCCAATGACCGCCCAATTGATGGTCAACCTGCTGCAAGCCACAGGCATCCAGCTTGAAGAGGTGCGCATCGAAAGTCTCAAAGATGAGGTATTTTATGCCGTCCTCAAGATACGCAACGGCGAAAAGGTGCAGGAACTGGATGCGCGTCCCAGCGATGCTCTCTCGCTGGCGGTCATGTTGAAATGCCCTGTCTACGTCGCGGAAGAGGTTATGGAGCGCTGCCTGCAAAATAACATCCTCGAAAAATGGGGCCTATCCGAATTCCAGGTGTTAGACCGCGAGACCCTTTTACAGGAACAGCAGGAGCGCTCTGCACGATTGCAGCAGGTCATCGCCTCCCTGGGAGAGATAGAGGCCCAGAAGCATAAAAGCCAGCAACAACAGGCCGCCCAGGAGATGATTGAACGCTGGAAGGAAGAGCGAGGTAGGTCATAAAAACGAGCGGAAATGGTGAGTGATGAACTTTGACGAAGAAAGAGGGACTATTCATCATGTCATCCTGAGCGCAGCGAAGAATCTCCGGTCGCTGGCACGCACTTCACGTCATCACGGAGATCCTTCGCTGCGCTCAGGATGACAGGGGAGCAGCATTCCTCGGTTTTACGACTGAGAGTAATAGGCGACGGCGAAGCGCGCCGCCCAGAGCGCGTTATTGACCAGTAACGCTTTATTGGCCTCGACGCTTTCTCCCTGCGTCACCTTTGCCACGTGAGCAAGCAGGAAAGGCGTGGTTGCGGAGCCGCGAATGCCCTGTTTTTTCGCCAGTTGCAGCGCCTCTTCAGTGGCGGCTTCGAGCGGCCCTGGCTCCATTGCGTGTGTTTCTGGAATGGGACAGGTGACGACCAGACCTTTCAGGCCGCATTCCCATTGTACGCGGGCGATGGCGGCCAGCGTTGTCACCTCGTCTACGCGATGCTGCAACGCCCTGCCACTGGAACGCGCATAAAAGGCCGGGAACTCGCCAGTCTGCCAGCCGATGACGGGTACGCCCTGTGTTTCCAGGTATTCCAGCGTCAAATCCAGGTCAAGGATCGACTTGGCCCCGGCGCATACTACCAGCACGGGCGAGCGGCTCAACTCGGTCAGGTCGGCGGAGATATCCATGCTTGTTTCAGCCCCCCGGTGGACGCCACCAATACCGCCTGTAGCGAAGAAATGAATGCCTGCCATGCTGGCGCAGAGCATCGTTCCCGCGACGGTGGTTGCGCCTAATCGCTTTGTGGCAAGGGCGGCAGCCAGGTCGCGCCTGCTCACCTTCAAAACGTGTTCGGCGGTTCCCAGTTGCTCGATCTCGCTTGAGGATAGCCCGATGATGATTTTTCCATCGAAAAGGCCAATAGTGGCAGGAAAGGCTCCCTCTGCTCGAATGGTCGCTTCCATCGCCCTCGCCACCTCGATATTGGCCGGATAGGGAAGGCCATGCGCGATAACCGTCGATTCGAGGGCGACCACGGGACGCTTTTCCTCTAAAGCAGTTTGTACCTCGTCTGAAAGCCGGAGATAGGATAGGTGTTGTTGCATTGTACCTCGTTATGGTTGGAAATAGGGATTTGGTGATACTGTATCATGTATTGGGCTTTGCATGGAAGACGTTACAATTTTGAACACTCTTCCAAAGCCGACAGAATAACCGGAATATCCCGTTCGCTCGTAGACCAGTTTGAAAAGGCCGCTCGAATCGCCGGTTTGCCGTCAAAGGTCGTGGGTGTCAGCAAGGCTCTCCCGTCTTCCTTCAGGGCTTCGAGAAAACGATTGCGCCGCTCGACATCTGCCCCACGTAGCGCGAAGCAGACGATATTCAGCCGGACCGGGGCCAGCAACTCAAAGTGGGGAGATTGCTCAATGCCCTCTCCCAGTTGTTGCGCCAGGGAGCAGCAGCGGGCGACCATTTCGCGATAACCTGCTTTGCCGTAGGCCATCAGGGTCATCCAGGCGGGTAGAGCGCGAAAACGGCGCGAATCTTCCGGCGTGCGGTTTGACAGGTCAGGCGCGTTATCTCCCAGGTAGGCCGCGCTGATTTTGAAGACCTGCTGGTTCAAGCGTAAGTGGCGTGTAAAGACAAAGCCCGAATCATACGGCACGTTGAGCCACTTATGCCCATCAGCCGTAATCGAATCGGCGGCCTCTAATCCACGCAGCAGGTGTGCATGAGCAGGGTCGCAGGCCGCGAACAGGCCGAATGCTCCATCAACATGCAGCCACGCGCCGTACTGCTGGCACAATGTGGCAACGGATTCCAGGTCGTCGAAATCGCCTGTATTCACTTCGCCCGCGCTGGCTATCACAATGGCAGGCGCGCCGTTAAGTTTTGCCAGTCTTTCTTCTAAAGCATGTGGGTCAACAGCCATTCTCCCTGGCAGGCGCGGAATATATTCCACAACCTTTCTCCCTATGCCCAGCATCGATAAGGCCTTTATCGCGCTGGCATGCGGCGAACCGCCAAGTAAGGGAACGGGCGGCAGTTGCCATAGCCCCTCTTCTGATATATCGATACCCAGTCGCTCTCCTGCCCATTGACGCGCCGTTCCCAGGGCCACAAAATTTGCCATCGTCGCGCCTGTTACAAAGGCTCCTTCAAAGGTGTCAGGAAGGCCAAAGAGTTCGCGTAGCAAGCCCAATGTTTCTCGTTCAACTGTCATCGCGATAGAGTCGCCATCAACTGCCAGATTTTGATCGTATGCGGAAACCAGCCAATCCCCTACTACCGCCGCCGGAGTGCTGCCGCCTGTTACAAAGCCCAGGTAACGCGGCCCGGCAGAAGCCGAAAGCAAGTCCTCATATTTTTGGCGAAACGCTGCTATTGCTCCCTCTGCACCCATACCCTCTTCCGGTAATGTATCGTGCGGAAGCGTTTGAAGATTGCGCCCAACAGGTCGGGTAGCGAGGCTTTCCAAAAACTCACAGGCGGAATTTCGCGCCGTTTCAAGAATTTGCTGTAGATGCTCGTGGTCGTATTGCATGCTCATATCGTTTGCTCCTTGCTTGCCAGTAAGATGCATATTGTTGAATATAAACAAGAAATTGGGGAAAAGATAGGGCCATCACACTTATACTGGTTGGGCCAATTTGGTAGTCATCCGCAACCAGGGCGGCGCAAGCGCCCTCCCCGCCCCACACGGCCTCTCCCGCCCCTACACCCAGGTGCTATCTTTTGCACACGCAAACCCTCGCATCATCCTTCAAAAAATGGGATAAACAACAATGTGAACCTTTTTCCCCAACCTTGCTACTAACAGGGTGTGGAACGAAATCTATGTTCCGCATTTTCATGAGCAAAATCTATGAAAGGATGAGCAGAAACAATTTATGGTTGAAAGAGTAATAACGATGCCAGAACGCAATGCTGCTTCATCTCCCGGCGGCGAAACTGTTGTAAATATTCGCAATCTTACCAAACAATATGGGCAGCGACTTGCTGTCAATAACCTGAGCCTTGAGGTGCAGCGCGGCGAGATTATGGGCTTTCTCGGCCCCAACGGCGCGGGCAAGACGACCACTATCCGTATGATGCTGGGTCTGATCGCGGCCACTTCAGGCAGCGTCGAGATTCTGGGCAAGGATATCGTGACACACCGGGCGCAGATTCTGCCGCGTGTGGGGGCGCTGGTAGAAACGCCCGCGCTCTATCTCTACATGTCGGGGCGCGATAACCTGAAGGCGGTCGGCGATGCGCTGGGCGGCGTTCCGAAAGCGCGTATCGATGCCGTGTTGGAAATGGTTGGCCTGCAAAATAGGCAGAAAGACCGTGTGAAAACCTATTCGCTTGGTATGAAACAGCGCCTGGGCGTAGCGATGGCGCTGCTGCAAGACCCTGACGTGCTGGTACTCGACGAACCCGCCAATGGGCTTGACCCCGCCGGTATCGTAGAGATGCGCGACCTGATGCATCGCCTCTCTGCCGAGGGCAAGACCGTTTTCATCTCCAGCCACCTGCTGAGCGAGGTACAGCAAATCTGCACGCGCGTTGCCATCATTAATCTCGGCAAGCTTGTCACCGTTTCCAGCATCGGCGAACTGACGCAGTCACATGGCGAATTTAGCGTGACGCTTGATCGCCCACAGGAGGCGCTGGCGTTAGTGCAGTCGCAGCCCTGGGGCAAGAACGCGCGGCTGGATGCCAATGGCGCGTTGATTACCACTGCTCCCAATAATCGCGGGCGCGAGCTGAACCTGTTCCTGGTCAAGGCAGGTTTTGCCCCTGATACGCTTACGCAGGCTACTCAAGACCTTGAAGAAGTTTTCTTGCGCCTCACCAATGGCGGCGCGGGAGGTGTACAATAATGAGCGCAGTTATCACAACCCCTACCACCGAACAGATGCAGGTACATAAGGCAACCCCCAGTTTCTTCGGGCTGGTGCGCGGCGAATTTTTCAAACTCTCGCGCCAGTGGACGACCTGGATTCTGTTTGTGCTGCTGCTCGGCACGTTTGTCCTGCCTATCATCGTTGAGGCCACCGGGGCCGACATAAAAGACCGCATTAACGCGGACGCGCTGCACTTTTACTATAACCAGTTGGGTATTACCATGTCGATCCTGCGCGTCTTCAGCGGCATCTTCCTACTGATTGTGACAGCGCGAGTCATCGGACTGGAATACCAGCTTGGCACCATTCGCGTCCTGCTCTCGCGTGGCGTCGGTCGCCTGCAACTGCTTTTCGCCAAACTGCTGACCGTTGTGCTGGTCGCCCTGGCAATCATCGCGCTTGGCATTCTGATTAACTACCTGCTGACTATTCTCATGGTCTCCGCCATCATAGGCAACCTCGATTCATTGAGCAAGCTGACCTCACAGTTCTGGTCGGATGCCTGGGTCTATGTCTGGTACACCCTCTTGAATGCAGGAGTCAGCATTCTGCTGGCGACTGCGGCAGCCGTTGTTGGCCGTTCGCTCTCCTTCGGACTGAGCGCGGCGCTGGTCTTTTTCCCCATCGACAACTTCGGCACGCTCATCATGAATCTGGCCTTTCGTATCACCCATAGCGACTTCTGGCTAAGCATCACAGCCTACTTCCTGGGACCGAACCTGAACGTAATGCCCACTGTACTCACTTCAGGCCGCGTTGATTCAATAGGGGCAACGCCGTTATACCTGGTTGATCCTCAAACGAATCAGGCACATGGCATCCTGGTTGATGGCACGCAAACCCTGGTTGTGGCTGCTGTATATGCTGCCATTTTCGCGATAGCGGCTATATGGTTGACGTGGAAACGGGATGTTAAAGAGTAAGAATGAACAGAAAAATGGTTCCTGACCGCCCTGGTCAGGAACCATTTTTCTGTTCATTAAATCAACCCTCGATACTGATTAGTAATCGGCAACCGCCTATCACGCCCAAAAGCCCTGGTTGTGATCTTCACGCCAGGAGGGGCCTGCCTTCGCTTGTATTCGCTGGTATCCACTAATCGCATGACGCGCTCGATGGTTTTGCGGTCGAAACCCATTGCCAGCATCTCCTCGAAGCTGCGATCTTCCTCGACGTAGGCTTTCAGGATGGGGTCGAGGATGTCGTAGGGCGGCAGGCTGTCGGTGTCCTGCTGGCCCGGCCTCAATTCGGCGGAGGGCGGCTTCTCGATGACCGACCGGGGGATGACCGGTTTCTCGCTCAGAGAGTTGCGATAGCGGGCCAGTTCGTAGACCAGCGTTTTCAACACGTCCTTGATTACGGCGAAGCCGCCCGCCATATCGCCGTAGAGCGTGCTATAGCCCGTCGCCATCTCGGATTTGTTGCCCGTTGTCAGCACCAGGGAACCCCCTTTGTTGGAGATTGCCATGAGGATGTTGCCGCGAATACGAGCCTGCAGGTTCTCGGCTGCCAGTCCAGGGTCGCCTTCGCCGAAAGCGGGTTGCAGCATTTTGAGCGAGGTGCGGAAGGTTTCTTCGATGGGGATGGTGAGCATCTGTATGCCCAGGTTGCCGGCGAGTTCCTGCGCGTCGGTGCGGCTGCCTTCGGATGAATAGCCAGACGGCATCGAGACGCCCAGCACGTTTTCTGGCCCCAGCGCGTCTACGGCGATAGCGGCAACCAGCGAGGAGTCGATGCCGCCCGAGAGGCCGATGACGACCTGCTTGAAATTGTTTTTGCGCACGTAATCGCCCGTACACAGCACCAGCGCCGAGTAAATCTCTTGCAGGCGACTCATCTTCGGCTCAATTCGCTGCTTCGCTCCCAGCACGACATGCGATTCTTCCATCGCAGGCGACATGGTGGGTCTGCGCGTGATATCGATAACCGGTACGTCTTCGTCATGCACGTGCAGGCGTTCCTGGCGGCGGCGCGGGTCGTGCAGCCGTGTGCGGAACACCGAGGCCGTGTCGAGGTCAACGGTCAGCATGTCCTCTGCGAACTCTTTGCCGCGCGCGATCAGCATTCCCTGCTCGTTGAAGACCATACTGCCGCCATCGAAGACCAGTTCATCCTGTCCGCCGACGAGGTTGAGATAGGCCACAATCACACCGTTGTCCGCCGCCCGCGTTGCCAGCATTTCCTGGCGGAAAATCCCTTTCTCGGCATAATAGGGCGAGCCGTTAATGTTGATAATCACCTCGGCCCCCGCGTGCGCCTGCATGGTCATTGGCCCGGTCGGATACCAGACATCCTCACAGATATTGATGCCGACATGCACGCCATTAATCAGAAAGATGGGGGCCTTGCGGCCCGCCTGGAAGTAGCGATTCTCGTCGAAGACGCCGTAGTTGGGCAGGTAATGTTTATGATATCTCCCATAAAGCTTTCCCTCGTAAACGACTGCCGCCGCGTTATAAATATCATGGTCGCGATCCACAAAGCCGATCACCGAAACCAGCTCCGGTAGTTCCCGGCTTGCCTCGATCAACTCTTCAAGCTTGCGCAAATTGGCATCCACAAAGCCCGGTTTGAGTAGCAAATCTTCCGGCGGGTAGCCCGTCAGTGCCAGTTCGGGAAAAGCGACTAGATGCGCCCCTGCGGCATGGGCCTCGCGCATGGCGGCCAGGATTCTTTGCGCGTTGCGTTCCAGTTGCCCAACGGTCACGTTTACCTGTGCAAGCGCAACGCGAAGCGGTATGATATTCATCAGTACATTCCTTTCTGCTTCCAGGGAGTTTCTTTACACATGGATATACAACTTTATATCATACACGTTGTCCCGTTTATTCTGATTGTCTATTTCGCCTTTGTTCTCTTCATGCATCCAGCCGGGAAAGTGGTGCTGGCCTCGATCATTGGCGGGCTGCTCATGGCGGTTATCAACATGCTGGGCGATCTCGCCGCTTATTATGCCGCCATATGGCATTATACCGCCAGCGGACTGGTTTTGCACCTGCCACTGCCTTTCTACCTCACGCAATGGCTCATCTACGGCGGTCTGGCTTATCTGCTGATCTGGCGTCTGTGGGGCGGACGCTGGCGCGGCCTCGCTATTTTCATCCTGGTCGGCACGCCCCTGATCGGCTTTGGCCGCGACCTGCTCAATACGCTGGTCACGCACTCCAGCTTTCTGGATTGGAATAGCCCACTCGCCGGGCCGTTAGATTTCTTGCTGTGGGTGATTATGTTTTACGCCGGATATGCACTGTTTAGAAGGCTTGCTCCTGAACCCGAGAAGGCGGAAGAATAAAGACTACGATGGCAATTTCGCCTGCCGCATGATTTGCTGCGCGATACTCTGCTCATAGGATGTCGCCTTCGGAAATTCCGTAAAGGTGCGTTGCGCGGCAACATCCAGCGTCAGCAACACGCCGAAGCGGTAGAGGCAGTGGAAAAGCGGTTTGGGATTGGCAACAGGAGTTTCGCTGTTTCCCTGCGCTGGCGTGGCCTCAAGCAGGCAACCTGCCGCGCCATTGCTGCCGGATGTTCCCGTCCAGAAGACAGACTGAGTTGAAGCATTTGTGGGAATGTTTGTTCCTATGTATTGATTGTTATTGGCGAAGTTGACGGCGGGTATGCAGTAAGGGCTGGAGCCTACGAAACTCTCCGCATTCGGACCGGGCCGGGTTGATACATGCCATTGCGCACCATCCCAGGTGATATAGAGCGGCATCAAAAATTCATTACCGAGATTATCTGCCTCATCTGGCTGGTTATCTGCTATGACCTGACCGCTTTGAGTGGTATATGTCCAACTTACATTGATCACTCCCATGACGTCCCAACTTGTGCTTGATGAAATGGACGATGATGTGTCTAATGAACAAAATATATGGCAGTCCTGCCCATTGAAGGAGCAGCTATTTACCCCCATATACACTTCGCCCTGGCAGGTCTTGTTTGAGGCCTGATTAGTGTCTAGTTGAAAATGCATGGTGGCTTTCAGTGGCGCAGTTGCTGTAGCAATGTACTGGTTGTTTGCGCTCGAGAGGCTGGCGTAGTATTCACCTGGTTGCACTGTATCGCTGGCAGTCAGCGCGTCCAGGGCTGTTTGTGCCGCTTTGACCAGCGCATCGTGTTGTGCGGCGGGTAGATTCGTCATTGAGGCCGAGAATGTAATCACGTAGGCATGTAGCCCGGCGTATTGGCCCTTTTGAACCTGCACCGGATCATTTGCCAGGCAGTTCTCTTCATTGACAGATGGCGGCACAATCAGCGTGCAGTGCTGCGTGACAAATGGAGCGGCGTTCCAGGCAATATCATGCGTACCTGCTGATAATGCCAGTGGCGCGTCTGCAGCCGGGTCGGCAGGTAGATGCTTTTGTGCGTGCCCATCGATGGCGATAGTTCCCCAGCCGGGCGATGTTTGCACGTAGAAGAGGTTGCTGCCGGGAACGAGGGTCGGTGTGGGAGTAGGGGAGAAAACCCTGGCACCCGATAGTGTATGAGAAAGAAAGAGGCCGCCGACGATAATTACTATCAGGGCTAAGAAAATGCCTGTGATAATCCAGGGACGCCGCGAGTGCCTGGGCGGCTCCTGGTCCTCGTCATCATGAAAATAGTCATCTAAATAATTTAGCCTGTCATCATCTAATTCATCGCTCATCGGCGTTTCTCCGCTGCATCATTTGCCACGAAAAAGCCCCGCTCGCCTGTCATCCTGAGCGCAGCGAAGGATCTCCGTTGCCCAGTAGGATCGCATGCCCACACAGGAGATCCTTCGCTGCGCTCAGGATGACATCGGAAGGCAGATTTTAATGGCAAGCTGTTTATTGGAACAGACGCTAATGAGCGACATGTATTGCATGTCGGGGCATGAAGACGTTTTATTTCTCTACAAACGCCACCAATCGGCAGAAGGCCGCCTCACCGCCGTTGAACTTCCAGGGGAAGCAGCCGATCCAGACGCGCTGATCCAGCACCTCGTCAATCATGCCGCCCGCGTTCTCTACGTGGAAGACGCCGTAAGGGAACATGTCGTAGTGCATGAGTTGCAGGTCGTCATCGGGCCAGATTTCTTCGAGCGGCCTGCCGAGATGCTGCGCGCATTTCGCAGCGAGGTCGGGGCGCACTTTGCGAATGACCGTGTTCATGGGGTGGTCCATTGAACCGGCATCGATGGCAAACCAGGAAATCTTGCGTTCCAGCACCCAGTTGACGAACTCGCGGATGGGGCCAGGGTGTTTGATGAAGTAGCGCGTCTCATCGGGCTGGCTTTCGCCGTACCAGTTGCTCGGATAATATTTGTGATAGCCGGTATGCACCACCACGATATCGCCTGGCTGAATACGCAGGCCCGTCTTGCGCTCCCAGTCCTCAAAGTGCTTCGAGGTATAAATATCGTAGTCGCCGATGCCCATTGCCTCCAGGTCTACCACCACGCCCGGCCCCACCAGCTTATCCAGTGGAATGCTGCCGATATCCTGCCCATTGGTGATAAAGTGCAGCGGCGCGTCCAGGTGCGTTCCTACATGCAGGGTCGATGAAATATGCTGGCCGCCCACTTTGTCAAAGGCCACGCGCTTGATCCATTTGATTGTCGGCCCCTCGTAGGTAGCGAAGCCGGGCGTGTGTATGTCCCAGTTCTGGGACAGGTCAAGCACACGCATATTACTAAGATCGAGCATTAAAATGTTTCCTCCTTGTAAAATAAATAGGGATAGAGGCGCGATGTTGAATGTTGACAAAAGAATGGAGAATTCTCTTGTAGGGACGCGATGAATCGCGTCCACCCCGGCACATTGGTACACACGACAGACGAGGTGGACGCGATGAATCGCGTCCCTACATATTTATTAACATTCATCATTGCGCCTCTATCCACGAACAAACCTGTACAAGAAAATTGTATCACTTCCCCTGATTCTCGACTGCCGAGAAGATGATCTGGTCGATCAATTGCTCGACGGGTGCGCGATCATCGGTAAAGTAGGGTGTGCGATCCTTCTCTTCACGGATGTTGCCATATTGAGTGCTTTCCTGCGCCACCGCTTGCAGCAGCGAATTGTTTAAGAGGCTGGTATTTGCCACAAAGTTTCCCAGTTTCGTTGGCGCATTGGTGCCAATAATCAGGCTGTTGGTGAAACGAGCCGTATCGATGATGTAGACGTTGGGAAACACCGAATGCATGGTCTCAGCCAGTGCCGAAACCAGCCGGAAGTCGCTCCCGGTACGCCCCGCGTTGATGACCGTCACTCCTGTTGGCGTGAGGTGAGCGCGCACCTCGGAGAAAAATTCCTGCGTCGTCAACTGGAATGGCACGTAGGGCTGCTGGTAGGCGTCGATGGCGATTACATCATATTTGTTGCTGGTGGTATTCAGCCAGTAGCGCCCATCCTGCACAATCACATGCAGGTTTGGCTCGTTCATGTGAAAATACTGGCGCGCCAGTTCAACAATTGTTCCATCCAGTTCCACGCCATCAATTGGTATCGGGCCGTAAGCCTCCGTGAAATCCCGCACTGCCGTTCCCGCGCCCAGGCCGATAACCGCGACATGCTTCACCATGTTCTGTGTAAAGGGCGGATTGTTGAAATAGGGCGCGATCATGAAATAGTCCCAGGGGCCGCCGGTCAGGATATGCGTGGGACTGTAGATGGAGTGGATGCCGACCCCTTCGTTCAAAATCAACTGTGTCTCGTCTCCCACCTGTACGACCTGGATGTAGTTGTAGACCGACTCCCGCTCAGTAATCAGCGTCCCGCCGCCGTTGCTGCCAAACGCCGGTTTAATCGGCCCCTGCATGGTGAAAATCGATAAGGCCATTGGTATCAACAGCAGGAGCGAAAGCAGCCGCTTATTCACACCGCGCTTGCGTCCACCTGGAAAATTCGCGCGCGAGCTTGCCAGCCCGATCACCGAGACGATCAGCAGCGCAACCGCGAAAGTGAAAAATGTCTTATAAGTTCCTATATTGGGAATGAGCCAGAGAACGGGCAGGAATGTCCCCAGAATGCTTCCCGCCGTCGAGATAGCATACAGTTGTCCGGCGGTGCTGCCCGATTTTCCCACCTGCTCGATACGCAGCCGGATAGCAAACGGCGAGACGCATCCAAGCAGGATCATCGGCAGCGCAAACAGCAGGATTACCGAGACGAGCGAGCCGTAAAAAACGCCTACCGAGTAGGTCGCGAACGAACTCTGCGACCAGTGCAGAATGGGCCGCGAAAGGAAAGGAATGAGGCTGATTAAAAAGGCTGCTATGGTGGTCATGCCGTATAACGTGGCGGGATACGGATAGCGGTCCGCCAGTCGCCCGCCGATGTAGTAGCCGAGCGTCAAATAGAGCAGGATCAGGCCAATCAAATTTGCCCAGACAAACAGCGATGTGCCAAAGTAGGGAGCCAGCAGGCGCGAGGCCGAGAGTTCAACCGCGAGCGAGCAGGCCCCCGCCACAAAAACCAGTACGATCAGCAGCCACCCCTGAAAGTTGCGTCCAGCCGCAGGCGTCACCACATCCTGCTGCTGAACCTTTGCCTCCTGGGGATTGGAACTGGTGGTAGACATAGAACAACTCGCTTTCTATTTCTTCCGCGTGGATGCGCTTTTTGGTGTATGTGCAAGCAGTATAGCACCTGGAAAACTAATTGGGTAGGGATTGAAGTAGCTAGAGTGACCTTGAGATTAGGGCCAGGGCGACCGCAAGGGTACGCCCCTACAATACCCATCAATTGTAGGGCGTACCCTTGCGGTCGCCCTGGCCCTGCTGGTGTTACCCTTCGTCAGGATATGTCCACAAAATCTTACCATCGTGTATTCGTATCGCTGTCAAAGCGCCTATAACCGAGCGTGCAAAAAGCAGGCTTCCGGTCTCCTGGAGTTCGATCAATGCCGTAGGAGAGGCATAAGTCCAGGCAAGTTGGCCATTTAAAGCGTTCAAGGCTTCAACGGTGTGGTCATCTTTTTCCAGGTAGATGACGCCGTTGCTGTATCTTGGCTGTGAAAACGATGCGTTGGGTACAGGATGCGACCAGACTTCGCTGCCATTGGTCGTCATTAATGCGTAGAGCTTGCTCGTTCCAACATTGGAACCCATATAGATGTAGATGATACCGTTTACAAGCGCAGGCGTAAAGTATGGAGCAAGGTCAGGTGAGGTAAATTGTTTTTTCCACAGCAAGCGACCATCGGTTGTATCGAGCGCAATCAGGGAACTATTAAACAGATAAATATACACTATGCCATCCTGAACGAGTAAAGGAAAACCTTCATTGTTGACTTTATATGTCCAGAGTACTGATCCGTTTGTGCCAGAAAGCGCAAGCAAGCTTTTATTTGCGCTCATGACGTAGACCTTGCCAGAGTCTATAAACGGGATACCCTGACTGCTGCCCTTTGGACGCTGCCACAGCAGGGAGCCATCCCTTGTACTGCGGGCCTGGACCATGCCATCCACTGAGTAGATATAGATAATACCAGCTTCAACTTGAGGCTTCCAGAGAATGCCCTGCTGGGATGGGTCATATGGAAGTTTGTAGTGATAAATAGCGCTGCCATCGCTGGTTCGCAGCAGATAAATCTGATGGTCGCTTTTCAATACTACTGCGACCCCATTCGTAGCAGTGAAAAACAGGTCAAGCGGCAGATTTTGGCCGGAGACAAAGTACCATAGTTGTTTCCCGTCGCTGGGGCGCAGCGCATAGACGGAGCCATCATGAGTGCCAATGTAGATGATGTCATCTATCGCTTCTATGGTAAGAGAGCCAAGGGGTGGCAGCGGCTGACTCCATAAAATTTTTCCGTTACGCAGGTTCAGGGCCTGCACCAGGTCGTAGCTCTGCCCGCTCAATACATAATAAAGGGCCTGAGACGTCACAACCAGGCGATATACAGGCGATGACACAAAGTGTTCCCACAATAGAGCGCCATCAGAGCCGCGCAAAGCAAGAATGTTGCCGTCAATAGTGTCAACATAGGCTATGCCATTGCCAAAAGTCGCTGTGAGAACCCCGGGAATTGCGTTCTGCTTCGATTGCGAGGGAGCGTTTTGCGTGTTGCGAGCTGCTATCACAATTGGAAGCACTACCAGTAAGACGCCAAGCAAGCAAAGCAGCGCAGGCACGCCCCAACGCACAGCACGCGGCAAAGGCTTCCAACGTTCTTGAAACGCCTGCGATGCGCGAGCAAAACCTCTAGCAAGTTTGTCTTCCGGCAAGCCAAGATCGGTAATTTCTACTTCATTGTCGTTTGGCGCTTGTGGGTTGTGTTCTACTTCTGGCTCACTCATTGATTCTTATGGGTGCGCTAAATCATACCCTCTCCTTATTGTAGCACCAGAAGTACAGATCACACTTTGTTCTGCTCGATAGCTGCTCGCGCCAGTCGCTTTTGCGCGAACGCTTCCAATTTTTTTAGTTCTTTACGATACAACCTGGGATTATACCAGGGCACCATCAGTCGCTCCACCAGACCTTGAAAGCCAGGGGTTGGCTTCATGCTTGTAGTAATCTTCACATGAGCTTTCTGCCCGTTTTCTACAGGCGTCACGGTAAAAGTGGTTGCTGTTGCATTGACCGAATCAATATCCTGCTCGACCAGCACCCGGCCTGGCTCCGGTTCGCTTACCTGCTGGTAAAAGCTCTTTTCCACACCCATCACTTTCATTTTAAAGCGAATTTTGGTTCCCGCACCGTAGCCGCCCTCTACAGGATGCAGATCATAAAAAGCGTCTGGCACAATATACGGATGTCCATTGCGATAATCGGCGATTGCGGTATATACATCTTCCGGTTTTGCATTCAACACAGCTTCGGCCTTCACAAAAATCTGGCTCATCATGCTTTTCCTTGTTTGCTCATGCTCCATGAAAGGAGACCATTTTCATACGCTTTTCAATATGCTTTTTTACTATATGACTTCAAGTCATATCCATAACAATAATAACGTAGTATAATGAATATGTCAAGAGCTAATATGTCTTCAAATCATATATAACAGAGGAAAATAGATGGAACGACCTGAAGCCTATCCAATAACCTATGGTATTCTCGGCTTGCTGGCTTTCTGGGGGCCAATGTCCGGCTACGATATCAAGCGCATGTTCGACCATACGCTATCGGCCATGTGGGGAGCGGCGCACAGCCAGATTTATAAAGAACTACGCCGCATGCAAGACCTGGGCTGGGTTGATATGCGTCGCGAGGAACAAGAGTCGCGGCCCGACCGCAAAGTTTATTCGATTACGGAAAAAGGCCGCGAAGCCCTGCGCGAATGGCATGCGCAACCCCCAGAAGTCTTTCAAATACGCGACGAACTGCTGCTCAAAGTCCTTTTTGGCTCGTTCGCTTCACCTGAGGACCTTGCTCAAAACCTGCGCGCCGCTATTGCCAACCACGAGATGCGTCTGCAACAGTATCGCCAGATCTCGCACTATCTTCCAATCCAGGGGTCACTTCCAGCAGCTAACAAGCGCCCGAATCCCTACGCGATGGAAAGCGAGGAAGACCCTTACTTTGGCCTGATTACCCATTTCGCCATCGAATTCGAGAAGACCTACCTGCGCTGGCTCTATGAAGCTCTGGAATATGTTGAAGCGCAGGGGTATAATGAGCGGACTGAAGAAGAAAAGCATTGAGAAATCACATGGAAAAACCGCCAGCACTTGATCCCGCGCTTGTCCAGGAATTTGTTGCCAACGCGCATGGTAATGCGGATCGCGTCCTCGAACTGTTGGAGCAGGAGCCTATGCTTGTTAACGCCGCCTGGGATTGGGGCGGGGGAGATTGGGAGACTGGCCTGGGAGCTGCCGCTCATATGGGCAGAAAAGATATCGCACAGATGCTTCTCGAAAGGGGAGCCAGGATGGATATCTTCGCGGCAGCCATGCTAGGGCATGTAGAAATCGTGCAGGCTATTCTCAAAGCCTATCCCGCCGCTCGTCATCTGCGCGGCCCACACGGCATTCCGCTGCTCGATCACGCCAAAGCTGGCGGTCAGGAAGCGGCTGGCGTCGTGGAATTGCTGCAAATGGTTGAAATGGTGTGATAGAGGATTAGATCAAAAGCACGCATCCACGTTGTTCAAGTTGCTGTAGCGATTTGGGCAACGTGGCTAATTTATTCCAGCGTAAATCCAATTTTTCGAGTTTGGGCAGGTCTCCAATACAAGCGGGAAGAAACCTCAACCTATTTCCTCTCAAATCGAGATGCGTTAAAGCTGCAAGTTGACCCAAAGATTCGGGTAGGACCGTCAGATTATTATTACGCAAATCCAGATGTGTAAGATGTGCCAGCTTACCAGTAGATGTTGGAAGCATACTCAGTCTATTGTCAGATAACCGCAACTCTTTGAGGCTTGCCAGATTACCGATAGATGTAGGAAGTGATACCAACCTGTTCTTCATGATATGCAATTCTTGCAGATTCACAAGGTTGCCAAGTGACTCAGGAAGCGTAGTCAAGGCATTGTTGTATAGCCGAAGCTCTTGAAGATTGGTAAGCTGCCCGATATTTTCAGGCAGAGCCGTCAGTTGATTATCGGTGAGATTGAGGTAACGCAAGTTTTTCAGATTCTCAAAGAGTGATGGTGAGATATCTGTCAAATGGTTGTTGCTGATATAAAGAAAGTAAGTAAGCTTGCTCAGCTTGCCTAATGACTCAGGAATAGCAGTCAACTGGTTATGGGCTATATCCAATGTATGAAGCTGTCTCAGATCACCAATACCTTCTGATAAAAATGAAAGCTGGTTTTCGGCAATATTTAGTAGTTGAAGGCCCGTTAAGTGCCAGAACGCTTCAGGAAGCGAACGTAACTGATTTTTCCCCAGGCTAATTTCTCTAAGCGCCCTTAAACGGCTGATTCCTTGGGGTACTGAAACCAATCTATTGCCATAGGCATTCAACGTTTTAAGGGCTGTGAACCGGTCGATATTCTCAGGAAGCGCAACCAACTGATTTCTATCAGCGTGAATTTCTGTAAGCTGAGACAGGTTTGCAAGCCATGTTGGAAGAAATGTTAAGTGATTGTCATCCACATACAGCTTTTGAAGGCATTTCAGATTGCTGAGCCAATCGGGCAGAGATGCCAATTTATTGCCTGTCACATCTAATAATCGTAGTTCGGTCAATTGCTCGATTGCTTCTGGTAGCGAGTCCAGGGCGCAATAGCGAAGCGACAATGCCAATACGGCATCGTTCTCAATAGAACACCCTATATTGTTCGCATAAAAATCCTCTATGTCATAAATAGGGAAATTTTTGTCTTCAGGGAAGGCACTCTTATCTTTGAGAAAACGCTCCAGGCGTTTAAGTATGCTTATCTCGTTCATTGATATGGCTTTCTTGATGTTATGTATTGCTGCTATTCTAACATGAAAGCCCCTTTCCAGATCAATCTAAGAGCAATAGCGGTTAATTGTCTTTGTAATAGATGGGTAATCAGTACCCCTTTTTTTGATTTTCCGGCTGTTTTCGCTAGCTGTTCTGTACAATGGTCAATAGAAATACGCTGAGAAATCTGTTGATACATTGTGCGGGCAATTGAGGTGCGTCATGCTTGAGCGTCGCTCGTATGTCATTATTGGGAATGGTATCGCCGGAATCACCGCTGCTGAGACCTTGCGGGCGGAGAATCCACTCGCGGAGATTACGCTGGTTGCGGACAATGCCGAGCCGGTCTATTATCGTCCTGTCCTCAAAGACTTCCTGGCAGGAAGAGTTGGTCAGGAGTCGCTTTACATGCGCCCGCGTACTTTCTACGCTGACAACAATGTGCGTTTTTTGCTTGACCGCGCCGTTGGCATCCATACTGGTTCGCATATCGTGCAGCTTCAGAGCGGGCGGCGCGTCGGTTATGATCGATTGTTGCTGGCGGCGGGCGCGCGATCTCGTCGTCTCTCCTGTCCAGGAGCCAACCTTCCGAATGTTGTAGTTTTACGCACCATCATTGACTATCAAAACATCCTCAATGTTCTCAAAATGCCCCGCCGCGTGGTGATTTGTGGCAGCGGTCCCTTAGCCCTCGAAACCGCCGAAGTCCTGCACGCGTCTGGTCATTCAGTAACTCATCTGCTGCGTAAGCCTCGCCTGTGGCAGCAGGTGCTGGATCGCACCGCTTCAGAACTGATTGTACGCCAGGAGCAGCGCGAAGGCATCGATGTGCGCGTCGGAGAAGAGATCGTCGAGATTGTTGGGGATAACAGGCAACTGGTGGGTGTTATCACAAATCGCGGCTCGCGTATCCTGTGCGACCTCGTTATCATGGCTATTGGCATCGAGCCTGTTACCGGCTTTATCAAAGAGAGCGGCATTGCCTGCGGTTTGGGCGTAAGAGTCGATGAGTACATGCATACCAGCGTGCCCGATGTCTACGCGGCAGGCGATATTACGGAGATGATCAATCCTCTGACGGGCGCGCCCATTTACGCGGGTCAATGGTATTCAGCCTTACAACAAGGGCGGGCCGCCGCATATAGCATGCTGGGTATGTTGGGCGCTAACCAGCTTTTGCGCGCCAACGAAAGCAAAGCCACCGCCAGCAAAAGAGCCTATTTACACCCGATCATTAAGGCGCGTATCTTCGGCTTCGATCTTGCAGCGGTCGGTTTGACTAATCCACCGGCGAACAATGATCCCGGTTGCCAGCAGATCACGGCTGATACACGTACCCATATCTACAGTAAAGCCTTGCTCAAAAATGGCGTCCTCGTCGGCATGCTCTCACTGGATGGCGATAGGGATATCGTGGCCTTTAAACGGGCCGTTGACCACGCAGTTAACGTAACACCTGTGGCCTCGCGACTCTTCCAGACTGATTTCAAGTTCAACAACTGGCTTGACGCTCAGAAAGTGCCGACTCCCGTTCTCGCGGTTAGCAAGGCGCGCGAACAGAACGAACAGATGCAGCAGACGCAACCGCGCATGCTCAAAAGCCAGTTTGTCGGCGTCTCGCCATCGCTACCAGATCCGGGGGAGGGCAGTGGACAGGTCATTCGCATGCGCGCCAACGGCGACCCCTATACCATGCCCATCGTTGCTCTCAATACACTTACCCAGGCACGAGAAGAAACTAAACCTTTTCCATCTCATGTTACTGTGTCAAAAGAGCCTGTAACATCTGGTGAGGCTTACCTTGTGCCCATGCTTTCACCCGAAATAATTGACGTTCTTCAGAAACATCCTGCCGCTGCTCGCTACCATCTGAGCCTCACACAGGAGCCTGAAAACCTCCTTCCCTCGCTCTTGCGCAACTGGACAGGCACGCCGTTGAGTCAATCGGAAGTAACATATATCGGACGCGAGCCAGAAGTGCAGGTGCTTGTCAATCACAACTCCATCTCCCGTCGCCATGCTCAGATAACCTATCACAACGGAAAATATTTCCTGCGCGATCTCGACAGCAAAAACGGCACCTACGTCAATGACATCCAGCTCGATCCCTCTGAAACATATATTCTCAAGCCCGGCGATCAGGTGCGTATCGGGAAAATTATTACCTATCGGTTCCAGACGCATCTGGTGTAGGGACGCGCTGATGCATTTTGACAAAATAACAAGGAATTTTCACCCCCTGTCATCTTGAGCGAAGCGAAGGATCTGCTGCATGGGCATGCGATGCGTCCAGCGACGAGATCCTTCGCTTCGCTCAAGATGACAGGGCTGGGCCTTCCCCTCTTTCCTGGTCAATGTTCCTCAGCGCGTCCCTACAGACAAACTGCCATAGGCGTGATATACTTTCCCCTGGAAACCAATCCCGACGCAAAATGGAGACCTTTTAGCATGCAGCACCCCAATCAACCAGCCGAGAAGATAGCGCAGTCAACTAATGGGCAAACGAGTTTACCTTATTCATCCTCTTCTTCCCGTACCAATCGCCGCTTGATTGGAATTGTTGCGCTTGTCCTGCTGCTGGTGGTTGTTGGGACGCTTGGCGCGCTTGCTCTGGCGCGCAATACAGGTAAAAGTAGCCCTGCTCAAATAAATATCGCTTCCCTTACAGCCAATGCTATTGGCACTGTAGGATTTAGCGATGATTCCTCAGGGAAGGGACATAATGACGTTATTACTGTTGCCGTCAATGGTATGCTCGCCGCCCCGGCTGGCTATCATTATGATGCATGGCTTATAGACAGCAGCAGTAGCTCATTCGTGGGACTTGGAACGCTGAAACTAGCTAACGGCTCATACACACTGAAGTATACACAGACTGGCACAAATCTGCTTGGAGTAGGAAACAAAGTCGAGGTGACGCTGGAACAGGGCAAGGCGCTTCATCCGGCGAAGCAGGTCTTGCTTTCAGATACGTTTCCTTCGGGGGCGTTTGTCTATGTCAGGCACCTGCTTGTCAGCTATAGCAGCACTCCTGGACAAAAGGGACTGCTAGTAGGCTTATTTGAGCAGGCGCATACCCTCTTGAATGCCTCGCAGCTACTCCGTACCGCGCAGAATGCAGATGAGACACGCTGTATCGCTCAGGATATTTTGAATATCCTTGAAGGTCAGCATGGCGCGGATTATAGGGCGCTTTCCTGCAATATAAATAGTTCGGCAACAGGTAATGATTTTGGTCTGCTCGGTTCTAATGGATATATCGCGCTCTCGCAATCTCAGGTATCCCTTGCCGCCTCGCAACCGGATGCGACCGCTAGCATGCGGGCCCACGAAAAGCACGTCTCCATCGCGCTTCAGGACATGCAAAACTGGCTCCCCACCATTCAACAGGATGCCCTTTCCCTGCTCAGTAATCCTGCCGGTAGCGCGAGGATTGCTGAAATTGTGAAACTGGCCGATTATGATTTTCACGGTGTTGACCTCAATCATGATGGCTCCATCGATTACGTTCCTGGCGAAGCGGGGGCTACAATTGCTTACGTGCATTGCCAGTATATGGTGGCGATGGAGCTAACTCCTTAGTTGGATAGAACTTTCCCGGTACTAATAAAGAGCGATTAGCTTGACCCTTATTCTGAACATTGCTATAGTGATGAGAGAAACAGGCGCTAGTCTCATAGTGAAAATGAACAAATGTACCAGCGTGTTATAATACTCTACAGAGAACCTGTTTCTCAAAAGTAAAGTAGAGGAATCGTATGAGCGATGTCGGTCAGGATTGGCAAATACGCCTCTTCGAGAATGATTGTCTCGATGTTTTACGTTGGCTTCCTTCTGAATGTGTTGATTTGATCGTTACTTCGCCACCTTATGCTGACCAACGAAAGCATACCTATGGCGGTGTTCACCCTGATAAATACGTTGAATGGTTTCTGCCTATCGCTGCTGAATTAAAGAGAGTGTTGAAGCAGAAAGGCTCTTTCATATTGAATATTAAAGAGCGTGTTGTGGATGGAGAGCGTCATACCTACGTGTTGGAGCTTATCCTGGCGCTGCGCAAGCAAGGCTGGCTCTGGACGGAAGAATATATCTGGCATAAACGAAATAGCTATCCTGGTAAATGGCCTAATCGCTTCCGTGATGCCTGGGAACGCTGCCTGCACTTTACAAAGGATAAGCATTTTGCCATGTACCAGGACGCGGTGCGCGTTCCAATGGGAGATTGGAGCCAATCGCGCCTGCGCAACCTGAGTGAAACTGATCGGCGGCGTGATAATTCGAGGGTACAGAGCGGCTTTGGCAAAAAGATTGAAAACTGGGTAGGACGCGACATGGCCTATCCTGATAATGTTTTGCATCTGGCAACCGAATGCAGCAATCAAGGCCATAGCGCTACTTTTCCCGTTGAATTGCCCTCATGGTTTATTAAGCTATTAACCCAGCCTGGCGATGTCGTCCTTGATCCATTCTTAGGCTCAGGCACAACGGCGGTAGCCGCCAAACAATTAGATCGACGTTGCATTGGCATAGAAATTAATCCTGAATATGTGCGGCTCGCTCACGAGCGTTTAGCTGAGGTACAACGCCCTATATCGCTATTTCATCTGCTTAATTCAGAAGAGACTATTGCTAAACAAACTCAGCAGGCAAGCTCTGTCTCTCTATTTAAAGAGGATACGAATACAGAAGAAGGTAACAAGGCTTATGAATCCTTCGGAACTTGAAGAGGTGATACGGCAAAGTTTAGATGAGTTTTATAGAAGACGTATAAAAAAATTGTCTGAGCTGAAATTAAGAAGTGTGCTACGTAAAAAGAACCCCTACCTCTTCCGAGCAGTAGGGGTTAAAGATGCGTATGAAATCGTAGATGAGCTGCTGCGGGCCTACATGTCGTCATCAGATGAAACAATCTTTGGTGATGCATTTTTTGAACCAATTGCTAAGCTGTGTAGCGGTGGAACGGTTGCGCCCAGCGAAGGTGTAGATGTTGCTGTTGAGACCGATACAGTATACAAAGCGATTGCTGTAAAGTCTGGGCCGAATATATTTAACGCCAGTCAGGCTAAACGGCAAGATCAGGAATTTAAAACGCTTCGAAGTCGGCTTTTAAAACTGCACAAGCAATTCGATGCTCTACTTGGTCATGGATATGGCCGTAAGTATTCTGACCCTACAGATAACCGCATATATCGTATTCGCTCCGGTCAGGCATTCTGGGAAGAGTTGACCGGGGACCCCGATTTTTACATCAAACTGATTGATCTGATGCGCGATTATCCCAAGAGGCACCGGGACGAATTTGAGGAAGAGTGGGCAAAGGCGCGTACAAGATTTATACAGGATTTTCTTAACAACTTTGGCAATCCTGATGGCAGTATCAACTGGGAAAGATTGCTGCGTTATAACAGCGGTAAAGAACCTGTTCCCTGGATAAGCAAAGTGGTACCAGCAGCTTACGAGGAAGAGCAGGATAATGAAGAGAATATGGAAGATGATGAGGTGGTAGAAGAATAGCTAGCATATATCCTCTCGAATTTGACCTCTAATTCCCTCAACTTGCTGAAGCTTTTTGCTTTTTTCTTTCGTGCATAGAAAGTGTAGATGCCCAATACACAAATAAGTGCTTAAAAGGGCATCTATACTATGGGACAACTTTTCACTCAAATACGATGTGGAGGTTACTATGCAGAATGTTACTCGTGCGCGGCCTTTAGGGATCACTATTATCGCTGTGATCCTGGCCATTCAGGGTATTCTCGGCATTATCGCTGGCATTATGCTTCTTTCTGCCGGCGCTGGTGTGGGCACGCTAGGAGTCATTACCCTTATTCTTGGCGTGCTGTACCTGGTTCTCGCGTATGGTCTGTGGACGCTCAAGACCTGGGCCTACTGGGGAACCATCATCCTGGAGATACTGGCATTGTTGAACGGTATCCTGGGACTTGGTATGCACAGCTTCGCGACTGGCATCTTTAGCCTCATATTCGCGATCGTCGTGCTGATTTACATGTTCGCCGACCGCAATGTGCGAGCCGCGTTCCGTACTTGATGTCGGTAGCGGGTCTGTCTGCCATTCAGAGAGCAGAGGGAATGGGCGGCACCCCATTCCCTCTGCTCGTTTGTGTTTACGAAACTCTGGTCTCTGTTTTTTGCTCCTCGATCTTTTCCTCGAGGGGACGTGTTACCTGTTGCTCGTGGGCCTTGCGAATTTCGTTTTCGAAGATGTGCCTGAGAATGGCTACCGTACAGGCGTAGGTGCAGTCCATGCCAAAGTAGGAGAGGCTGCCGGCACCGAGGTTCTTGCCGCGTGTGTAGGGTGTATCCGATGCGTAGTGCAGGATGCCGAGTTCGTAGGGCAGGCGGGCGAAATTGATGTTTTCGCCGACGGGATAGCGCGTCAGGTACTGATCCTCGTAAACCGCATTGAGGTAGGGACCGCTTTCCATCTCCACGACGGTATAGTTGGCGCGATAGTAGAAATCCAGGTACTGGCGGTTTTGTAGGAAAGTTCCCTTGCCGGAAACTGCTTTCTGGTTGTCCAGCACCGAGCCATAGATCAGGTAGGGCTGCACGTCCTGGGCGGTGAAGCAGTTATCGAGCCAGTAGGTATTCATACTATGCTCGTCAAGCACCACGTTGGAGATCATCACGTCGCCAATGCTGCCGTTGAGCGTGGCGGCTTTGCCGAGGATGTAGATGCCGCGCATGTTGGTGAGGTTTTCCATGATCTCGCGCATCATGCGATAGGCCGCCATACCGAGTGGGTAATCGATGTTGAGAATGATGGCCTTGCTCTTGGCGAGCAGGTCCATGCCGGACATACGGGCGCGTGGATCAATATCGGTCGGGTGCAGTTTCGCCAGTTCGAAGATCTGAGCATCGATTTCGAGGCCATGACGGGCATTGATGTACCAGATGCCCCGCTCCTGTTCCTCTTGTGGACGAATGCGTTTAAAGGCTTGCCCGTCTGGCGTTTTCATCCACTCGCGGGCGACGAAGTAGAGGAAGTTTTGCCAGTTTCCCGGCACAAGGCCCTGTTGCAGCTTGCGGCACTCTTCGGAGAGGTATGGATCAACGCCGCTCAAGGCGAACTCTGTCAATTCGTTGTCACGGCGCAAGAGCGAGCCAGACATGAGATTGACAAGGCTGTGCGTGTTGCTGGAGACGAAGTAGACGGGGCGATCTTGCAGGCCGAGCGTGTTGAGCAGCTTCTCAACGGGTGCCCACCACTGGCGGGTGGCGCGGACGTATCCCACGTGCGAGCCGCCCAGGAAGCGCAGCAAAAAGCTTTTACGCTGCTTGCCGATAATCCGCAAATTATCCCATAGTCTGTCTCCCCAGATCACTTCCAAACGCGCCCAGTCGTTGGGAGCGATATGCAGCCGTTCGCGCAGGACTTTGCGAATTTCGGCGAAGACGGGCGATGATCTATCCATGCGCGTCTCAAGCAACTGTATGGTGGTGGGGTCGGCATTGAGCAGGTAGTACATCTTGTTCCATTCGATCTGGAACGCGACCAGAATGGGGATGATGTCATCGGTATCGCTGACGCTGGCGACATAGGCGGCCAGCGTGTGCTTGCCATCATAAAACCATTTACGCCTGCGCGCCGAGGCTGTAACAGCCTCCCATTCCTCTACGGGATAGCCCTGCTGTACAAAGACGTTCTCGGCCTGTCCAAGCAGCACCAGATTGCAGTAGAGAATTGATGAGGGCAGGCGCAAAACGCTGTAGATGAAAGCTGACATGTCGGGATAGGGCGAGCGGGCATCGGGGTGCAGGCTCGAATCGATATTATAGTGGGCCTGTACCAGCGCCTTCAGGCTGATCTCGCCGGAACTCCGCAGCAAGGTGTTATAGGTGCGGATGTACATTTCGACTTCGCGCTTTCCAGCTTCAGGGCGCGGGTAATCATCGTTCCAGGCCTGATTTACTTCATAAGGATTGGTTTCATTTCTTTCACTTCTGTCCATAGCGCGTTCCTCATCTGGTATGTCCTGTTCCTGGCGCTGACCATCGAAAGGGTTGGAATGATGGTTGTTTGGTTCTGGAGTTCTATTTTTCCGTGGCATAAATGTATTGTGTTTCCTCCTGGAATGTCTTTCCCTTTTAATATTTCTGCTTATTATACTCGCTAGATGGTCAATTCTGGTAGAGGAAGATACTGAGCGGAAAAGTCGTTTCGCAGGCGTATGTATTGCTACAAGAAAGATGCTACGAAAAGATTAAACAGAACGTTTCTAATGTAAGAGGTGTTACTAAAACGCTGGGCTTCCCCATACCTGGCGTTTCCCCCTAGTAACGCCTCTTTTTTAGCTGCCACCAGAGCGTATCCTCGTTGCCAGGTATTCTTTGCGCATCATTCCCGCTCTGCATGCTTGTCCGTTGTCGCCATTCACAGCGTAACGTTTCCTCTTGTAACAGTTGATAGATTATCTCATCATAATCTTCGAGCGTCCATTGTCCGAAATTGCTGAGAAGCAGTTGCTGGCGCAGGTCGGGCCAGCGGCGGGAGTTCTGTGCCCTTCCAAGTTGTAATACCCGCTCCTTCATTTCCTGCCACCCGGCGGCGCGCCGCTCGCGCAATTGCTGGTAGAACCACTCTTCGTTCAAGAGTCCTTTATGGCTTTGTTCCTCAAGGCGACGGCGGCGCAGACAGACGGCATCGTTCATATAATTCAGGCTGTCCTGACGCCGCGTGGCAAAGATGAGGCTATAGGGAACATCGATGATGGTGGCAGGGCCAATCAACATCGGAAAGGCGATACGCTGCACTGAGAGGAAGTGCGGTTTCATAGAGTCGATAAGAAGTGAGAAGAATTGTTCAACGGCCTCGTCCCTGTTCTCGGCCTCTTTCTTGAGCAGGTTTTTCCATCTATCGCTTTTGAGTAGAGCGGTAAAGGCGCTGGCTCCGGCAGGTGTGCCCAACGCTGGGAGCAGGCGGTTAGCAACCTCTGTATGGGAGATGAACAGGCAGAGTTCGGTTGGCCCGGTGCGCTGGTAGAGCGGCAAGAAGCTATCGGCAGGCAAGAACGGCACATCTGCTTGCCGCGAACCAGTGGCGAAAGGATTGAGAACGAAGATGGACGCAGATTGCTCAAGCGATGCGAGTAGCTGGGGGGCTACTTCAGGCCAGCTTCCAGGCACAATGGCGCTTTCCTTTGGCAGGACAAAGCCTGCTTTTCGTTTATCATTCGCCAGCAGGATTCCTTGCAGGGTGATGGGCTTGCTCTCGCTTGAGAGTTCTCCGGCAAGTTTTACGATGGGTTGGAGAACAGTTGGAAGCGCGCGCTCTTGCTTGCGGTTTGTGGCCTTCGGTGATAAAACGGTTTCCTCCTGTTGAGAGTCTATGAGACTATCAAAGATGGATGGATGGCTGTTTCCGTTCTGGTTTTCTAGCGAGGGTCTGGGCGCTTTGACGGAGCGAAGGTGGCCGAGGGCGTCGATCCAGAAGCAACGCCTGAAAATGCGCGTGGCGGCGAGCGAGCGGCAGTAGGGGACAGCGTATTCCATAAGCAACCAGGCACGCAGCGAGGACAATACTTCATCCTCAGTGGGACCGCGACGAGAAGTCTTGCTCGTCTTCCCCATAGCTTCACTGGCTGTTTCAAGGTTGTGCGCCCATAAATCGTGCATAGTGGCTTTATTGTACCATAGTTGCCCAAAATGTAGGGACGTGATGCTGAACGTTGATTAACTCGTGAGGGAATCCTCTCCCCATGTCATCCTGAGCGCAGCGAAGGAGCTCCGTTCCCCGACGATTCGCACACCGACGCCAGAGATCCTTCGCTGCGCTCAGGATGACAGGCCTGGGCCTTACCTCTTGCTTTGTCAACATTCATCATCGCGTCCAGCTTCTCATGGCGGTTCACGTAGCTGGACGCGATGAAGCGCGTCCCTACAACCTCTTTTATCTTATCACCTCCTGCTTGTGCTGTGGAACGGCAAATTGTCCCAGGCATTGACAATGGTTTGCTATGGCATACAATGAGGAGCGTTGACGATGTAACATGTTTGCCAGTAAACGGGGGAGCAGAACTATGAGCAGCGCGATTCCGGGAATACATCATGTGACGGTGATTTGCGATGATCCGCAGGAGAATATTGATTTCTTTAGCGGCGTGATGGGGCTGCGGGTGGTGAAGCAGACGGTCAATTTTGATATGCCGGACACTTATCACCTTTATTATGGAGATGAGCAGGGAACTCCAGGTACAATTCTGACCTATTTTTCCTGGCCGGGTGTGCGGAGAGGGCGCAAGGGAACGGGACAGATTGGCTCGGTGGCTTTTGCCATTCCCAGAGATTCTATAGATTTCTGGCGCGATTATTTGAAGCGGCATAAGCTGGATGTCTTTGAGCCGAAGCCGCGCTTCGAGGAGAGGGTGCTGACCTTCAATTCGCCTGATGGGCTGACGGTAGAACTGGTGACGCAGGCGGGAGTGGAGCGATTCGAGGGTTGGAAAGATGGGCCGATTCCGGTTGAATATGCGCTGCGCGGCTTTCATAGCGTCACATTGCTGGAACGCAGCGTAGAAAGAACGGCGGATTTGCTGTCTGGCGTGATGGGCTTCGAGCAGCTTGAGAGCCAGGGAAACCGGACGCGCTTTAGTACGGGAGCCGACGGGCGCGCAATGCTGGTGGATGTGCTGGAATGGCCGGATATGCCGGGCGGCAGGATTGCGGTTGGCTCGGTGCATCACGTGGCATGGCGCACGCCCTCGGATGAAGAGGAACTGGCGTGGCGCGAGAAGCTGGAACAGGCGGGATACGATGTAACGCCAGTCCGCGACCGCGAATACTTCCACTCGATCTACTGGAACGAACCGGGTGGCATCCTGTTTGAGATTGCCACTGACCCGCCGGGCTTTACCATCGACGAACCGCTGACACAATTGGGAACGCATTTGAAGTTACCTCCCTGGCTGGAAGAGAGTCGGTCTGTATTAGAGAAGGCCTTGCCGACCTTGCATATCCCCACCTTCAAATAAGAGGGAATAAGCAGGCCTGTCATCCTGAGCGCAGCGAAGGATCTGTTGACCGGGCGATTTGTGTGTCGAGACCGGAGATCCTGAGCGCAGCGAAGGATGACAGATAAGCGTTATGCTCAGGATGACGGATAAGCGCGGCGCTCAGGAGACAGACATTCGCTGCACTCAGGATGACAGACAAGGGTGAAGATGTGTTAGAAATTTGTTAGAGATTCGCAAATTTCTTGTTAAAGGACTTGACAAATTTCGTAAGGTGATATATCTTCTTGAGTAGAAAAACAAGTGAGACTCAATGGCGAGGCTCACTTGAATGGTATGTCAAAAAAGTGAGCAATGTATCAAAAGGAGGTGCATAGAATGACATCGATGATGCGCTATGATCCTTTCCGCGAGGTACTGAGCTTGCGCGATGCGATGAATGAACTGTTTACCCAGAGCTTTGTGCGGCCAGGCTGGCTATTTGGTAGCAACACCACTCCGGTTGCTCCGGTGAACATCTACGAGACCGAGCGCGGCTATCAGATGTATGTGCTGCTGCCGGGCGTCAAACCGGAGGATGTGGAGTTGAGCGTGGAGCAGAACACGCTGACGATTCGTGGTCAAGTGCATCCGTTCGTGGAGCAGGACAAACAGGTGAAGTGGATTGCTCAGGAGATTGGTCAGGGCACTTTCGAGCGCATGATTACCTTCCCCAAAGCGATTGATCCTGACAAGATCGAGACCAGCTACGAGTACGGCGTCCTGAGCCTCTGGGTACCGATTAGCGAGGCCAGCCTGCCGAAGAAGATTGCGATCAAAAGCGGTACGCTCAACGGCCACGCGCCAGAGAAACTGACCGTTGAGGCTGGCACTCGCTAGTTCGAGCCATAGTTGTCGTCCGACTTTGTTTAAGTGGGAGCAGGTCACGTTGGTGGCCTGCTCCTTTTTATTTGGCATGGCTCAACCTTCTCACCGCCTCCACAATCAACCTGTGTTCCACCGCTTTCAGCCGTTCGTGCAGGCTTTCTTCTGTATCCCCAGGTTCAATGGAAACCTCTTCGCGGCAGATGACGGGGCCTGCGTCTACTTCGGGAGTGACGTAGTGGACGCTGCTGCCTGTGATTTTAACGCCTGCATCGAGGGCTTGTTTGACGGCGTGAAGGCCGCGAAAGACGGGGATTTGGGTGCCGTTACTGGTAGTGTAGGTGCTGCCGGTACCATCATCGGGGAGCAGAGCGGGATGAATGTTGATGACGCGGTTGGGGAAGTGCGCGAGGAAATCGGCGCTGAGGATGCGCATCCACCCGGCGAGGACGATCAGGTCTACCTGGAATTCGCTGAGAAGGTGGCGAAGGCGGTTTTCGCTCTCGGCGCGGTTTTGCCAGGGGAGAAAGCGCGTTGGAATGCCGGAATTTTGGGCGCGCACCAGGCCATAGGCGTCTGGCTGGTTACTGACGACGAGGGTGATTTGAACGCCAGGGAGTTCCTGGCGTTCAATGGCGTCAATCAGGGATTGCAGGTTGGTGCCGGAGCCAGAGATGAGGACGCCGAGACGGTAGGGCGGCTCGTCTGAGGCTTCGGACGCCTGCTTCGGTTTGCGCGAAATGCGCCACTCGTAAGATTGAGGCTGCTCGTTGCTCAAAGCTGTTGTACCTCTGAATCGGCCTGGGCCAGTTCGCTGACGAGGCGCTGTTTGTAGTCCTGGAGTCGGCTCTGCAATTGGGTATCGGAAAGAGCCAGGATTTTGGCGGCGAGTAGGGCGGCTCCTTCTGGCTCAAGAATGGTGGGAGAGGCGATGCCAGATGGCAGGCGCAAAGATGAGAGTATATCCATGCCGCCGAAACGGTCGCTGTAGGGCGGGCAGGCGATGACGGGGAAGCGCGTGTTGGCATCGATGACCGCCGAAAGGGCGTTGGAGCGCCCGGCAATGGTGATGTAGACAAGCGGCTCCTGTCGATTTTCGTATTCCTCCAGGATTTCCAGAAGGCGGCGTGTGGCCTTGTGAGCAGAGCAGACGCGCATTTCGTAGCTGATCTCCAGCGCCTTCAAGGTTTTGGCGACGGATTGAGCGTGCGAAAGGTCGCCTTTGCTGCCCATGAGAATGACGATTTGTGATGGCATGAATGTTATCCTCCTTTGTTGTTTTTATGTAGGGGCGTGGGCTTGCCCCGCCCTCGTCCCTATACGAACCAATGGTATTCTTTGCGGTAAGGACGAGGGCGGGGCAAGCCCACGCCCCTACGGGTTTACGATAATTTGATAGTTGAGGGACGAGGGCGGGGCAAGCCCACGCCCCTACGGGTTTACGATAATTTGATAGTTGAGGGACGAGGGCGGGGCAAGCCCACGCCCCTACGGGTTTACGATAATTTGATAGTTGAGGGACGAGGGCGGGGCAAGCCCACGCCCCTACAGGGTACGTAAGCCGCGATGGGCGATGTCGTGCCGATAGTGCATGCCCTCAAATGAGATGTGTTTGGTGGCCTCGTAGGCTCTGGCAAGGGCTTCTTGGAGGGTTGGGCCGCGAGCCGCGATGCTGAGGACGCGACCTCCGGCGGTGACAAGCTGGCCGTCTTTGAGGGCGGTTCCGGCGTGGAAGACCTGGACATCTGGGAGACGGCTGGCTTCCTGGATGCCGGAAATGGGCAGGCCGGTGCGGTATTTGCCGGGGTACCCGCCGGAAGCGAGGGTGATGCTGACAGCGTAGCCCGGTTTCCAGAGCGTGCTGCGTTTGACGGGCATGATTTCGGCAAAGTTTAAGACATTGAGCAGGTCTTCGCGCATGAGGAGCATGAGGGCCTGGGTTTCCGGGTCGCCGAAGCGGGTATTGTGTTCCAGCACCATTGGGCCGCGCTCGGTGAGCATGATGTTGGAATAGAGGACGCCGGAGAAATCGATGCCACGGGCTTTCATGGCGGAAAGGGTGGCGGCGACTATTTCGCGGAAGATGCGCTGTTCTGTGTCCGTGTCTACAAAAGGGAGAGGGGTGTACGCGCCCATGCCGCCAGTATTGAGGCCTTCATCATGGTCGAGGGCGCGCTTGTGATCCTGGGTGAGGGTCAGGGGCAGGTAGTGGGTGCCTTTGCAGACGACGGTTGAGCCGATTTCATCGCCTTGCAGGTAATCTTCGATCACCACTACGTCGCCTGCCGCGCCAAAGACGCGCTCGATCATCATTTGATGGATGGCATCGCGGGCGGTTTCCATGTCGAGCGCGACAATCGCGCCTTTTCCGGCGGCGTTGCCATCGGCCTTCACGACGACAGGCGCTCCGTGTTCTTCGAGATAGGCAAGGGCGGCTTTGGCATCGGTAAAGGTGCGATGCTGCGCGGTGGGAATGCCTGCTTCGGTCATCAATTGTTTGGCGAAGGCTTTGCTGGCTTCAAGGGCTGCTCCTGCCGCGTTGGGGCCGAAGATGGGCAGGCCGCGCTCGCGGAAGAGGTTGCCAATGCCGAGAGTAAGTGGGGCTTCAGGGCCAACGACTGTGAGGTCTATTGCGTTGCGTTCAGCGAAATCCGCGAGTTGGGTTAAGGCGGTAGCTTCGATGGGAACGCATTCGGCGTAGGCGGCCATGCCAGGATTGCCCGGGGCGGCGTAGAGTTTGCTGACCTGCGGACTCTGAGCCAGTTTCCAGACCAGGGCGTGTTCGCGCGCGCCGGAGCCGATAACGAGAACGCGCATTATCTCACCTCTTCCGTCGCTGCCTGCATGTCATCCTGAGCGGAGCGAAGGGTCTCTCGTTCACTTTGTCGAGCCAGTGAGGGCTTGAGATCCTTCGCTGCGCTCAGGATGACATTTGGAGGCGGGTTTATGATATCTGGTGGCAGGTTTGTAATGGTTTGCGGGGCGATGTTCCGCGCCTGCGCCGGGTTAAAGGGCCAGCCTGCTGTGTCCATGCAGCCGTAGCAGAAGTTACTGTGAAGTACCGCTCTGGCTTCGGTCTCGCTCAGGGTGCATGTCTCGGTGACAGAGGCGAGGGCGCAACCCAGGCCGGGGAGGCTGAGGTAGCCGAGGCTATCGACGCCAATATAATTGGCGATTTCATCGACGGTGCGTCCGGCGGCGATCAGTTCCTGCTCCTGAGGGATGTCGATGCCGAAGTAGCAGGGATGGCGCAGCGGGGGCGAACTGGAGCGCAGGTGAATCTCCTTTACTTCCTGGTGGCGCAGTGCCGCGACAAGGCGTTTCATAGTGTTGCCGCGCACGATGGAATCATCCACGATGACCAGCCGTTTGCCCGCGATTTTGGGTTTGACCATGTTGAATTTGAGGTCTACTTCAAGCTGGCGCAGGCGCTGGTCGGGCTTGATGAAGGTGCGGTCGCTGTAGCGGTTTTTGATGATGGCCTGACCGTAGGGGATACCGGAAGCGGCAGAGTAGCCGAGCGCGGCGGGAATGGACGAGTCAGGCACGGGAACAACGAGGTCGGCCTGTACGGGATGCTCCTTCGCCAGTTCGCGGCCCAACGCCTCGCGGACGTTGTAGACGTACCTGTCACTCAGCTTGCTGGTGGCGTCGGAGAAGTAGATGTATTCGAAGACACAGAGGGAATGGCGTGATTTGCGAGCCAGGATTTCGGTGCGCATGCCCTGCTCGTCGATGGTGATGAGTTCGCCGGGAGCGACTTCACGCAGGATGTCAGCGCCAATGCGGTCAAAGGCGCAGGATTCAGAGGCTACAATCCAGTGTTCGCCGATGCGACCCAGGCAGAGCGGGCGCATCCCCCAGGGGTCGCGCATGGCGTAGAGCTTGCCTTCGGCCAGGATAACGAGACTGTACGCGCCATGCAAGAGAGGGAGCGTAGCCTGCATGCGCTCGCGCAAGGTGGGACCTTCGGCATGGAAGAGCAGGAGAGCAATGGCTTCGCTGTCGGTGGTGGATTGCAGGTATTCCTGGGGGAGTTGAGCGCGCAAGGCTTCGCCATTCACGAGGTTGCCATTGTGGGCGACCGCGATGGTTTCGGAACGACCGCGCCACGCGCCGACGACAAAGGGGCCTGCATTCTCGACGCAGCTTGAGCCGGTAGTTGAGTAGCGGACGTGACCGATGCCGCAATGGGTTTCAGGTAAGCCTGTACCTGTATCGGAAAAGACCTCACGGACTTTGCCCATGCGAATACGGCTGACGATGTTGCCATCGGCAGTGTAGACGGCCATGCCCGCGCTCTCCTGGCCGCGATGTTGCAAGGCGGTCAGGGCGAGCGTGAGGTAGCCGCGCACGTCGATTGGCTCGCCACTGGGACGCGCGTAAATGCCTACGACTCCGCAGGCGTCATGTAGTCTCTCCATGCTCTTCTCCTGGCTCCTTTTTGTGTTACAAACATCCGGTTGGAATCCGGTTCCCGTCTCTCCGCGTAGGGACAGGGGGCTGGGGGGCGGCGGAGTGGGGGCCTGGTGCCTGTCCCTGGGCGGGGTGGTGGAGTAAAAACGCCATTTGACCACCCACGCGCCTTTTCCCCAGCCCCACCCCGGACAGGCACCAGGCCCCATCCGCCCAACCACACCGCCCCCTGTCCCTACGCGCGTTATCAACCATTAAACGTTCCTGCGCCGGTCCGTTTCCCGATGGGTTAAATTTTTAGTTTTCCGGTGAGGTCGGCGACCAGAGCGTAGCGGTCGGCGACGGTTTGCAGGTCGGCGGGGGTGACTTCTTTCAGGTTGCGGTAGATTTGTTTGTCGAGCATGCGGTTTTTGTCGCCGCCGGGCCAGAGCCGCCAGCTATCGTTGTCGATGACGTCGGCTACGAGCAGGTGGCCTTCGGGGTCGCGGCCAAATTCGATTTTGAGATCGACGAGCGTGACATCGACCGAGGCCCAGGCGCGTTCAAGGGTCTCGAAGACGCGGATGCCCTGCTGCGCCATCCAGGCGATTTCTTCGCGGGTGGCAAGGTTCATTTGAATGATGTCGTCTTCCCAGATTTGCGGATCGTGGCGGGCGTCGTCCTTGAGGAAGGTTTCGACCAGGACAGGCTCGAAGCGGGTGCCTTCGCTGACTTCGGGATGGCGTTTGAGATAGGAGCCGGTGGCGATGCGGCGCATGACCTGTTCGACGGGCAGCATTTTGCAGCGGCGCACCAGCAGGGTGGTGTCGTTGATCTGCTCTACGAAGTGGGTGTCGATGTCTTCCTGGTTGAGCAGGCGGAAGACGTTGGCGGTGGTGATGGTACTCCAGCGGCCTTTGCCTGTGAGTTCGTTGCGGCGCGCGCCATCGCCTGCTGTGATCTGATCTTTGCTGACCATGTAGGCCAGGGCGGGATCATCGGGGTAAGCGTAGATCAGCTTGGTTTTGCCCTCGGCGAGCAAGGGACCGAATTGCGGCGTGTTCGGGTTGTTTATCATGTTTGTTTTCCTTTCTGTTGTTATCCCCAGGATTTCTTCCTGAAGACGCCAGTATGAATTTTTACGCAATAATCGGAATTTCTGTAGGGACGCGATTCATCGCGTCCGGCTGTTCGCGCTGATGCACACAGGTGGACGCGATGAATCGCGTCCCTACAGACATCCGCCGTATTATTTTTTCAATGTTCACGCGGGTGCCTCTACCAATCGATGGGCAGAGTGGCCCAAAGAAATAAGGTTATGTGAGCAAGACGCCGTTGCCCTCCTGTAAATGTCCAATAGGAAGCAGTTCCGGTAGGAGAGAACGGGCGCGGTCAGCGGATGCGGGTGCGAGGACCAGCACCATGCCGATGCCCATGTTGAAGGCGCGGTACACTTCGTCTCGCGCCACGTTGCCCAGGCGTTGGATGAGCGCGAAAAGCGGCGGCACCTGCCAGGAACTGGTTTCGATGACCGCCTGTATCCCTGACGGGAGAATGCGCGAGATGTTGCCCTCGAAGCCGCCGCCCGTGATGTGGGCGAGGCCCTTGAGGGGAATGTCCGCCTGCTCGCGCAACGCCTGGATTTCTGGCAAGTAGCAGCGATGCGGACGAAGCAGGGCATCAATGAGCGGCTCGCCGAGTTCTGGAAAAACGGTGTCCAGGGCGTAGTTTGCGAAGACGCGGCGGGCCAGCGAATAGCCGTTGGTGTGCAGACCGCTGGATGGCAGGCCAAGCAAAATATCACCGGGACGCATGGTTTCGGGACGCGGAATATTGGCGGTGTTCACGATGCCGACGATGGTTCCGGCGAGATCGAATGCGCCGGGGAGATAGACGTCCGGCATTTCGGCGGTTTCGCCACCTAAGAGGGCGCAACCCGCATTCTGGCAGGCTCCGGCGACGCTGCGCACGATGGCGGCGGCGGCTTCCGGTTCCAGCTTGCCCATTGCGAGATAGTCCATGAAGAAAAGCGGTTTTGCGCCTGATGTGAGCAGGTCATTGACGGAATGGTTTACGAGATCGAAGCCAATGGTATCGTAACGCCTTGCTTGAGAGGCGAGCAGGGTTTTAGTGCCGACGCCATCGGTCGAAGCAACCAGGGCGGGATGATCTATTTCGGATAGGTTTTTCAGGCTGTAGACGCCCGCGAACGCGCCCATACCTGCCAGGACTTCGGGGCCTTGCGTGGCGCGAACGGCCTGTTGCATGAGGGATTTGGCGGTATCGGCGGCGGCGATGTTGACGCCACTGGCTGCGTAGGATGTGGATGTTTGGCGCGCTAAGAAAGATTGGGCGTAGTGAAATGCGTTCTGGAAGAGCAGCAGACCATCGCCTTTGTCGTCGGAGCCGCGCCTCTGTGGATGTTGCAGGGCATGTACATAGCGTTCGGGATGGGGCATGAGGCCAAAGACGTTGCCTTGCGGGTTGCAGACGCCCGCGATGTTGGCAATTGAGCCGTTGGGATTGGCGGGATAGGGTATGTCCGCGAAAAGGGCAGAAATGGTGGTCTCGTATTCAGTATAGACCATTTCTCTCCCTGACGCGATTTGGAATTGGGGATCGTTTTGCCCCGCCGCCCCACCCCAGGGACAAGCACCAGGCCCCTTCCCCGCATCCCCCGACCCCTTGTCCCTACGCACGAGAGAGCTGTAGACCAGGGGGATTTGCTGGTTAGCCTGGAGTTGTTGCAGCAGGTCGGGTTGGGCAAGGACAAACTGGCCTTCACCATGAGCAACTGGGAGTTCGATAGTTGTATCGAGTCCTTGCGTAAAGATGCAGGCGCTGGGGAGCGGAGCGAGACGCACCCAGCGACATTCAAATTGTGCAGAGGCGTTGATGGTTAGAGACGCGGCGGACTTAGAAGTATTTTTATCAAGCATGCCGGGGAGCAATCCGGCGCGGACGAGAACCTGGAAGCCGTTGCAGATGCCGAGGACGAGGCGGCCTTCGTCGATGAATTGATGTAACTGGTCGGAAAGATGAATGACCAGATTTTTGGCGAGCAGGGTGCCTGCGCCGAGGTCATCGCCGTAGGAGAAGCCGCCGGGGATGACCAGCAAGGTATAGTCGAGCAGGCGCTGCGGATCGCGAACGAGAGCATTGATGTGCAGCAGGTCGGTCGCGAAACCAGCAAGGTGACAGGCGTGGGCTGTTTCGCGATCACAGTTGATACCGGGAGCGCGCAAGACGAGGGCGCGTGGAAGCTGGGTTGAGGCGGTCATGCGCTTGCTCCTTTCCACGCGGCCTGTAGTTGCTCTATAGAGAGATCAATCAAGAGTTTGTCTCCGTCGCGAATTTGCAGGCGGGAGTTGTCTGTCACCCTGCCGATATAGGCGAAATGCCAGATTTTGCGTTCGTGCAGGAAGGTTTCAAAGGTTGCGCGTTGATCTGGCTCGATTTCGAGCAGGAAGCGTGATGGTGACTCGCTGAAGAGCAGGGCGGTGGCAAGCTGCTCAGGCGGTAACTCCATCTCGTCGGCTGGAATATGACTGATGTTGATGGACATGCCGAGCAGGCCCGCGAGCGACATTTCGGCGGCGGCAACCGCGAGGCCGCCTTCTGAGAGATCGTGACAGGAAGCGACCATTCCAGCGCGGATGGCGTAGCCAAGAGACTGCATGGTTGAGCGAGCGCTGGGAATATCGACACGCGGGACAGAGGTTGGGAAGGGGAGTTTGCCCAGGATTTCGGCGAAGTGAGAGCCTGCCAGTTCGTTATGGGTGATGCCCAGGATGTAGAGCAGGTTGCCAGCTTCTTTGAGCGACATGTCGATAGTGTGCGAGGCATTCTCAATGACGCTTACCGCCGAGATGAGCAGGGTTGGAATGACGGGAAGACGCTGGCCCTCCTGGGAGCGGTATTCGTTGTTGAGGCTGTCTTTGCCGGAGATGAAAGGTGTGCCGAAGCCAAGCGAGGCGTCATGGCAGCCTTGAACGGCGCGGACAAGCATGCCAAGTTGTGCGGAGTCGTTGGGATTGCCCCAGCAAAAGTTATCGAGGATGGCGGCGTGATCGATGTCGCCACCAACGGCGGTCAGATTCCGTAAGGCTTCATCAACGGCGTTGAGCGCCATTTCATAGGGATCGATAGCGCCGTAGAGCGGGTTGATACCGTTGGAGAGGACGATGCCTGCCCTGGTTGGCTCCTCAAGGATGGGTTGCAAAACGGCAGCATCACCAGGGCCGTTGCCAGAGCGGCCAACGAGCGGTTTGAGGATGGTTGCGCCCTGTACCTCGTGGTCGTAGCGGCGCACGACGGATTCTTTTGAGGCTATGGTTGGATGGCTGAGTAGACGTAATAAGGTCTGAGAATAATCCAGCGTTTCCTTTTCGGATGAGGTACTGGAAGGAATGTGAATTGATGGCCGGGTCCAGAGTGCGCTCAGCGCACGGTTGGGCCTGCCCGAATGGAGAAAGTCCATAGAGAGATCGGCGACAGTCTGGCCGTTGTAGGTGACGACGAGACGATGAGTATTGGTGAAAGCGCCGAGCAGCGAGGCTTCGACCTCTTCGATGGCACAGATTTCTAGTAGCTCATCCAGGTGTTCGGGCGGTACGGCGAGTACCATGCGCTCCTGGGCTTCGGAGAGCCAGATTTCCCAGGGTTGAAGGCCCTGGTATTTCAAGGGGGCTTTTTCGAGTTCGACATGCGCGCCAGTTTCGGCAGCCATTTCACCGATAGCTGAGGAGAAGCCGCCCGCGCCGCAATCGGTGATGGCGTGGTAAAGCTGGCGGTCACGTGCTTGCAAGATGACATCGGTGACTTTCTTTTCGGTGATGGGCGCGCCGATCTGCACCGCGCTGCCTGCCTGGGCGTTGATCTCGCTGCTCATCTCGCCAGATGAGAAGGTCGCGCCGTGAATGCCATCGCGTCCAGTGCGCCCGCCAAGCACAACGATCAGGTCGCCGGGTTGCGCTTGATGAGGATGGCTGCCATGTGGCAGGATACCGAGACAGCCGCAGAAGACGAGCGGGTTATAGATATAGCCTTCATTATAGAGAATCGCGCCGTTGACGGTGGGTATGCCCATTTTGTTGCCGTAGTCGCGCACGCCGTTTACGACGCCGCTTGCGATACGACGCGGGGGAAGAACGCCTTCCGGCAGCGTATCGGCTGGCGTATCGAGCGGGCCAAAGCAGAGGACATCGGTACAGGCGATGGGCTGCGCGGAGACACCCAGCACGTCGCGAATGACGCCGCCAACGCCCGTATTCGCGCCGCCAAATGGTTCAATGGCCGAGGGGTGATTATGGGTTTCGACCTTGAAGGCGAGATCATGAGTGTCCGTGAAACGGATGATACCAGCGTTATCGCTGAAAGCCGAGACGACCCAGGGGCGATTCAGTTCGCGGGTGGCGCTCATGATGTAGTGTTTGAGCAGGCCAGGAATGGTTTCGCGCTTCAAAACGTTGCCTTCGCTATCAAGTTCGCGGTAATGAATGGTGGCGCGAAATGTTTTATGCGAGCAGTGTTCGGACCACGTTTGAGCCAGGGTTTCCAGTTCAACATCGGTTGGTTCGCGGCCCAATTCACGGTAGTATCGCTGAATGGTTTGCATTTCGTCGAGATTGAGGGCAAGCAGACCCTGTTTGCTAAGGGTCAAGAGTTGGTCGTCGTTCATTGACGAGATGGGAATGGGGTGGACGCGATGAATCGCGTCCACCCCATTCGTTGACGCGCCAGGAATGGTTGTAGGGACGCGATTCATCGCGTCCACCCCCGTATCGGCATCAATCCGGTCGGATGTGGTAGGGGTCGATGGGCCGGACGCGATGAATCGCGTCCCTACAGGGGTGTTGGTCGTCGTATCCGATTCGTGCAAAATATAGTGTTGGATGACGGGGTTGTAGAGGAGCGATTCGGTGATGATTTGTACCTGTTGTTCTGAAAGGCGTTTGTCCAGGAAGTAGCGATGGGCGGTTGCGATATGTTGCAGGCCGGAGATGCCGAGCATGTTCGCGCCTGTGAGGATGCTTTCGGCGAGGGTATCGGTGACGCCGGGATGGAAATAGACATCAACGATGTGAGAGGTTTGTGCCGATTGTGCCAGTTGTGCCATGCTATTTTCCGAAAAGGTGGCTGATTGAGTAACGGGGTCGATGAGGAGATTGGATGTGAGAAGATCGATTTGCTGTGGGGATAGGTCGCCTGTAAGGAGATAGACTTGCGCGGTGCGGATGTGTAAGGGCTGCTCCTTGTTTCTGGCTAAGATAGGTAACTGTAGTATTTCGCGAGCTACTTGCTGAGCCAGCACATCGTACCGCTCGGAGGTCGCTCGCACCTCGATAGCGTAAGTGGTCACGTTCCTTTTCCTGACGAGTTAAAGCGATCAATCAGTTATTCCATTGAATGGAACAGAAGTATTGTATCACGTAGGTTTGGGGGATGGCAAATGGGATTGTGGTGGTTGTGTTGGCATTCTTTTGCAGAAAGAGTTCCCCTTACATCCATACGTAATCGAAGCAGATCAATTTGAGGTCTGCGCGTTGAATGGCGGTTTTGTTGGTGGGGGATGGGGCGATAGGCGTTGGTTCCTCCTGGGATAGGGATTGAATAGTGGAAAGCAGTTGGGAGATGTCGCCGTTGGCGGTAAAGGTATCGTAGGCTTTGCGCAGGGTTTTGATGTAGACGTTGGGTTGGGGCTGCGTAAGCTGCTGGATGGCGGAGATGACCTCTTTGCGATTGAGGGCGGGATTGTGAATGTAGCCGCGCAGGGTGGTGGCGATGGTTTGTTGAATGGGATCGAGCAGGCGGGGGGCCTCTTCGCGGGCCAGTTGCTCGGTAGAGGATTGGAGAATGGCGGAGATGACTTTTTCTTGCAGGGCAAAGATATCGACCTCATGTGAGGCGGGAACGACGCGGGGGGTATCGGGCTGGCACTGGATCAGGTTGGTGATGACGTAGCGATTCTCCTCGATCTTGCCGCCGCGCCAATCTTCGGAGAGATCGATGTAACGCCAGAAATGCTGGCGAGGGGAGTTGCCGCGCCCGGCGTTTTTCTGGGCGGTAAAGTAGAAGAAGACGCCCTTCGCGCCCTGGCGGGTGAGACCGCTGTGAATGCCGTCGGGCAGGCTTTCGAGCATGGCACGCATGTCGCTGTCGAGCAGGTTTTTGAGATGCTGCAACATGAATTCGCTGCTGACCAGTTCCACGAATTGCTCCTGCTCCTCGACCACCTTGCCATCCTCGGCCTCGATGCGGCGAAGGGTGTTGAAGTTCTGGGGATGGACGATTTCGCCGAGGACGCTGGCATCGAGAAGGCCGTTGCGGTCGATGTCGGCGATTTTTTGGGAGAGGCTTTCGACAAGGCCGAGCAGCTTTTCCAGGCCGTCGTCGGGGAACATGTTGAGAACCCAGAGGGTGTCGAAGCTGGTGCCGATGCGGTCGATGCGCCCGGCACGCTGCACCATGCGGGTAGGATTCCAGTGCAGGTCGTAGTTTATCAGGACGCCGCAGTCTTGCAGGTTCTGGCCCTCGGAAAGCACATCGGTCGAGATGAGAATGTCGATTTCGTTTTCCTGCAGGTCGGGACGGTTGTTAGCGCGGGGCGCGAATTGGGCAACGATGCGAGCGCGTTCCTTCGCGTCAGCGCCGCTATCCATGAGGCGAATATGGGGGTTTCCGGCTTCGTCTCGCCATTGCGCGGCGGGGTCGCTGCTGCATAGCTGACGATAGAGGTAACGGGCAGTGTCCTTGTAGTAGGTGAAGATCAGCACCTTCTGGCCCTTGAGTTCGCCCGCGAGCAGGTCTTGAAGCTTCTGGAGCTTGGTGTCGGCGGCGGGAGAAATGGTTTCGATGGCGTGCCAGATGCGGCGCAGGGCTTCCACGTCGCGGCGCAGATCGTTGTGCAGGCGTTTGAGGTCGTAGCGCGAAGCGTCAAGCGTGGGAAGCGTATCGATATACTCGCGGGCCTCCTGGCGGGCGTCGAGTTGTTCGGAGAGCGAGCCGGGGGTTGCGTCGTCTTCCTCGTCTTCGCGGGCCAGGAAACGCATGGCGCGCTGGAAACTGGCGCTGTTGAGAACCTTGCCTTCGAGGATGTAGCTTTCAAAGGTTTCCAGGAATTCGAGGGCGCGGCGCACGCTGATGCGGAAAGCATCGATGCTGCTCTCGAAGCGTTTGAGGTAGCGGCTTTTGAAGATTCCGACCAGGGCTTCTTCGCGGCCCTCCTCGAAAACATCGTGTTCGATGTCCTGCTTTTTGTAGGTTTCGAGGCGATAGGGGGCGAGCTTGAGACCTTCGACACGCTGCACGATGGCGTCGTAGATGCCGCCGTAGGTTGCTTCGAGGTTGTAGCGAATGGTCTTCAGGCGGCGTTCGGGCCAGCGCAGGGGCTGGCCTTTGATGGTGGCGTTGGGATAAGCGGCCTTGATGAAGGGGCGGGTGCGACGGATGACGACCTCTTCGAGCAGATTGAAGAGGGCGATGCCGCTTTCCTGCTGCTGGTTGGCGCGGCGGGCGGCCTGAAAGTAGCGCAGCAGGTCGCCGATGCCAGCAGCCGCGAAGTAGCCCCGGTCGCCGCCCGTGAAGAGGTTGACCTGGTGATAGAGATCGAAGACGGTGTTGTTAATGGGCGTGGCGGTGAGCAGGATCAACTTTTTGCGCTCGCCGCTGACGCTGCCCCGGCGGTTATTGGCGGCCAGGATGCGCTCCAGATTTTCGTAGCGTTGAGCGTTACGATTGCGGAAATTGTGGCTCTCATCAACGAGAATGATATCGGCGTCGAGCAGGCCGCCTGTGTCGAATTCGTCGCGCCCCAGCATTTCCTGAGTGACGATACGGGCCATGATTCCGGCGTTGTAGAGTTCGTCCTGCCACATTTTTTGCAGGGCGGCGGGACAGATGACAAGGGCCTTGTAGCGCAGGTGATAGGCGAAGTCTTCGAGGAGCTTTTTGCCGATCCAGGTTTTGCCGAGGCCCACGCTGTCGGCGATCATCACGCCGTCATAACGGGCAAGGATGCGGCGGGCTTTTTTCACGGCGTCTTCCTGGAACTCGCTCAACTCGACGGCGGAGCGGGTGGCGGCGGAATCGGGCTGGCTGTCGAGGTCGTCGCGGAAGTATTCGAAGATGGCCTTCATGTAGACCTGGTAGGGAGTGTAGGCCTTGCGCCCGAATTTGGAGGCGTCGAGCAGGTCGATCAGTTCGTCTTTGAAGTCGCGGGCGTCTTCCCACTGGCGTTCGTACCATTCTGAGAGGGAGGAGATGGCGAGGATGCCGGGGAGATTGGCGGCCAGAACCCGCCCGCTCTCGTCCAGCAGAGACAATTGCTTGCGTTCCTGGCTTTCGAGCAGCCCTTTGAGATGTTCCGGGCTGGTCTCTTCGGGCAAGAGGTTGGCGCGATGGGCAAGGTTGAGTTCTTTGTTGAAGAGCAGGCCGGGGCGGGTGAAGTTGGAGGAGCCAACGATAGCGGCAATGGGATTGAGGCGAGCGAAGCTGTTGATGTAGAACAGGTAGCACTTGGCATGCAGGAAGCCCTTCGTATAGAGGCGCACCTGTACATTGGGGCGGCGCAGGAAGGCGATCAGGTCTTCGACGAGGCGCAGGGTCTGTTCGTTGAAGTTTTCGCCCGCGAGGTCGCGGATCAGTCCCCTGACGGGCTTCGCGCCGATTTCGCGCAGGCCGAGATCAGAACCGGCCTCCGGTTCGTCACCGAGCAGCAGGCGAAAACTTCCCAGGTCGTTGAGGCCCTGGCGCAAAAGCTGCCAGCCGCCAATATTGAAGTAGGCGGTGGCGATGTCGAGCGCGTAGCCTTTGTGATCGGCAAGAAGCGCGTTAAGGATGTCTGCCATTTTGTGCTGCTGGTTATCGATGACGAATGGGATGTGCATGGTTGGTGTCCTGTTGTTTATTGAAATTGTACTTTCGATGAGAAAAAATTTTAGGCTGATTCAAGATCGAATAAACGGCGAAGCCAGGCTATTAATTTTTGGGCGTGTAGTGCATCGGCTTTCAAGTAACGTTTGGTGATAGCCTGTCCCATAGGTTTTCCTGGTTCCTCCTGCCAGGCAAGCCAGGTATGAATATTCGCTTTCGCCGTTTGTGTTTCAGGAAAACGCCGATCAGTTACAATGACTTGCTGTACAACGTTTTGCGCTATCGGCCATAACATATCGTTTTCTGGGATCAACATACTGATAAAGTCTTCTATCATCCCAGATAAGGTGTTATCAGGCATAAGCCAGATGCCTACTGTAGGACGATTCGTCTGCCCGATTATGGTGCCGTCAGGAGCGGGTTGAGGTGGTACAGTAGTATAACCCGCTTCAATCAGTCTTTGGCGCAAGGAGAGCCAGCAATGTGAGATGTCGGTATCGGCATCAACAATAACAGCGAGACGAGTTTCTGCCCGGCGCATTAGCTCGACCTCAAGTCCCTCTAAAAGATTATTGATACCCTGCTTATTTTCAACAGTTATGTAAGGTTCTAAATTGTAATAGATCAGTAGGTGGCGAACTACTTCCACATCATCACGGCCTTCAACCAGTACATAGTTGAGTCTATCTTCTTTGATAATACTGTTATTCAAAGTTAGCGTACCTCAATATGGTCTCGCGTGGCGATCCCTAACTTTCTTTCATCGAATAAGGTAGGCACAATTTTGCCTTTTATGTTTTCCAGGCGGATAAGCAATGCACCGTCTTGCGTGTCTTCCTGGGCGGCTTTTTGGAACGCTTCAATGCAGTCCCAACTATGGGTGGTTGCGAATACCTGAGTATTCAGACGGCGGGCAAGCTGGAAGATGAGCCGCCAAACGTCTGGTTGAACAGTGTAGTAGAGACCATTTTCGAACTCATCAATGAGCAACAAACCATTTCTGGCGTTTACAAGAGCGAGGACGATACCGAATAATCGCTGCATACCATCCCCAAGGCTACGAAGCGGAAGAGGTTCTTCTATATTGTTAATCTTCACAATAGGAATACGGCCTGAGCCTGATAGGGGGTCGCCTACAAAGCCGATGGCTTCTGTACCAGGGGCGATTAGTTGTAAAGCTGCTCGTATTTCTTGCTCCAGTGAAGTGAGAGCTATGTTATCCCACAAACCTCCTATGAGTCTTCTACTCAGTCCATTAGACGAAATTGATATGCAGGGGATTCCTTTTAGTTCTGTCAAGGGTAAGCGAGGGTAAGTAGATGAGTGTATAGAAAAGTTGACTAATTGTTGCTGACCCAGGTGAATAGAAAGACGCGGCCCCTGGTCATCAACTGTATTAAGAAAATCAAAACCTCCTATGGTGAGGGTGAGAGTTTTGTTTGGGTCGTTAACAGGCCCAATACGAACCGTTTCAAGAAGATTCGTGATTTCCTTACGTCCGAAGAAGATGTATTTCAAACCAGGGAGAATATCCTGGAAATCGATAGCGCTGAGGTTGTTCAAATTGGCTACCTGTTTCTCATCACGGGCTTCTAAAAGCTCCAAAATGAACTTTGGCGAGCCATTTCGGGCATAGAGTTGTATTGCTTCGAGCAGGCTGGTTTTGCCGACGTTGTTTTTACCGACGATCAGGTTAACGCGGTTGAGATGGTCAATCTGTAGGTGTTCGAAGGCACGAAATCTGCTGATTTCAAGTGATGGTAGAATCAGGTTGCTCATCGCAAATCCTCTCTGGTGTTATTGATACTCCTGCTCGTCCGAATGGCTCTGTTCCTGTATTGTATCATTGCGTGGTTGAGTCTATTGTTGTATCGTGGCTAGCTTAACGGAACTGGCGGGGAACGTCAAGAGATTGTGGTGGTTGTGTCAGCATTTTTTCGCAATGTGGATATGCTGCCCTATCCCAACCCTCGTAAGAAAGAGGCGTTTGCAGTAAGCAAGCAAACGTTGTTTATAGTATAAGAGATGGAAGGGGAAAATACAAGTGTTTCAGAAGGATGTTATGCTGCGTCTACGAGTCAAGGAGGTTATGGAAGCAAAAGGTTTGACAATGACACGCCTGTCGAGACTCGCGGATGTGAATTACAAGACTATTGTGGGGATAGTAAGAGACCCGTATAGGGAAGTGGAGTATAAGACGCTGTATAAAATCGCGAAGGCGTTGGGGGTTGAGGTGGGGGAGTTAATTGAAGAGGTGGGGGAGGAATGAGGAATTTTTTGATGGATGATATTATGGAGATGCGATTTATGGTGTTCCCATATAGGGGATTGGTTGTGTTCAGAGTATTTTGTTGGATTTGATGCAAGAGAAGAGCAATGAATAATTTAAATGATACTATCTCGCGGGTTCAAGCTTTACTGACCTTGAAAGAGGGATGGAATGGCTATGATGCGCTACCTCCTGATCCAGATGCTATTCAGCATGCTGCGAAGTGGATAAGAGGATTGTATTTGGAGGTGTCAAATATAGATCATGCGTGGATAGAGCCAAATGTGATTGCAGATGCAGAGGGGAACGTTGTTTTTGAGTGGTGGCATGGTAAAAAGAAGCTAACTGTTTATGTTGGAAGAGAGAGCGCAGAATATGTACAGGTATGGGGAACCGATATCTATTCTGAGATGGCCGAGGGTGATGTAGAGTCTGCCAGTATACAGCAGAAGCTCTGGTTATGGTTGGTAAGTTAATGTGAACGAGGCCGGACATGATCGATCACGCCGACCCCATATAAAATCCTCTTATTCAGAAAAAGCGAAGAAGACCTTTTCAAGGACAAACTAGCTTAACAAAGGGAAGGAAGATGGAGCAACATAGGTACACTGTTGTTGCTCATAGCGAATCTGATAGACGAAAGAAGCTGTATCAGATGGTTCCTGATAGCGGACTTCTTCATGAGGCAAGGATAATTCTGCTTGCTCCATGTTTGAACCGATATTTACGACGATGTGGCCGAATGGAACCACCTGGGCATTCACATGTATAGTCATGCTGATTCCTCCTTCTTTTGAGATTATACCATATTCTCTTGCTGATTTTCCCAACTGGCATTATAGCCGCGAACCTCGATACCTACAATTGGTGATTGGCGAACTATTTCTTGTTGCACCTGCAATGAGACCAACTGAGTAACCTGGGCTAGAATTTGTTGGAGTTGGTTCTGTGCAGCAGGAGTTAGTTGATTGGGATCATAGCCTGGTGGTAGCGAGAGATTCAGGTTGATATTAATTTGCGGGTTTGAAGGTATTTGCCTCTTCCTCTGAAAAAGCAAGGTGGCCTGCAAGAGATCTAGCCGTTCTGTACTCTCGATAACACTCAGGGGAATCCGCTGCTTTACCTGCTCTTGATTCTGCTGCTCTAAAAATGCTTCCGGGTCAATGGGTTCATTGAGTGAGAGTAGTTCTTCGTATTCTCTGTAGAGTTCCCAGATGAGCCTTTCAAGGTTATTATCCGGTTTTTCTATTGGAAGTCCGAGTTCAGCAGCTTCTCTCCGGCCTATCGCATGCCCGTGGGAGTACATCTTTTCTGTCAACGTATCAATAATGGTATTTATTCTGCTCTCCTCGATTTTTTCCCTGTGTGAAGCCAATAGCTTTCTTGCGACGAGGCGAATATGAGAATATTGCCGGTTCACACTGCCTAAAGTTAAGGGAGTAAGGTGTTCGGCAAGCTGGGAAACGATTTGAGCAATGGCAGTTTGATCACTGAGGTGGGCTTTTTCCCTCATGAATGAAAGGTAGGATATGACATCCTCTACACTTATTTCGGAGGGAGGCAAGGCGGCTTCACCGATAGCGGATTTTACAAGCGTGGGATCAATAGGACCGAGTTCTGCCTTTTTACCCATCACAATATTATCTGCGCCCAACGAGATCATAGTAGTGGCGCTGTAAGCTTTGTATGGAATCAATACACAGAACTCATCATAAAATTCGCGAATCATAGTTACAATGCGCCAGGGAACGCTTACATTGCCTCCCCGGCTGTAGAGAAACAAATCAAGTCTTCCTTTTGGTGAGGCATTTTCTGCGAGTGCTAAAAGATGTTCATACAGAGGGCGGATAGCATCTTCACCTATTGCACTTTGCGCACCGTGTCTATCTCCAGTTACATAAACCAACACATGCGAATCTCTAGATTCTTGAATGTGGCGAATAAGTTGAAGCCGATTTTCCCTGCTCACTAACTATGTATCCTCCTGTAAAGTGGCTGGTCTTCAACATGAAGACTCGGATTTGCGTTATTCTACGGGAAGACAGGCTTCTTATCAAGCGGAACAGGTTTAATGAAACTTTTGTACTATAATCTTTGCTCGCCTGTTATCCCTTTCCCTCCACCACCCCAATCTCCTCCTCCGTCAACCCATACAACCTGTACACCACCGCATCAATCAATCTATCTGTTTTAGCCAACCTTTCTTTAAGCGGCAAAATCTGGGCGAGGCTGGCTTCGTAGGTTGTCTGGATGCGGTCGAGCAGGGGCGTGTCGCTCAGGCTGATGGCGAGGCGGGATTTGTTTTTGCGCAGGATGTCGAGCAGGTCGGCGGGGGGAAGGGCGGGTTCGCCTTTCTGGTAGTCGCCGGGGTAGTCGGAGAGGCGGGCTTTGCCGGTCAGGGAGTCGATGCCGGAGCGGCCCTCTTTATCGGGCAGGATTTTCAGGGTGGCGGCAAGCCAGGAAAGAAACTCGCGCTGTAAGGCCCGCTTCTCTTTGTTGAGGCGAATCATCTCTTCGGCCAGGAAGGCGAGCAGGTCATGGACGACATCCGATTGCTCCGGCTGCTGCGCGAGGTGATGCTCGACGAAGCCGAGGACGCACTGCTGGTCGTCCTTCTCCAGGCAGTACTGGTAGAGGTTTTTCGCCTTTTCGAGATAGTAGGCGCGCTGGTCGGGGGAGAGGGTGAAGTTGATGCGACGGATGGGGATTTGCCTGACATATTGATCAAAGAAACGTAAATACCCCCCTCTTATAGAAGAGGAAATAGTTCGAAAAAAGAATTCTATCAAAGTTGAGTTGAGTAGTGCAGCTAGATACACTTGATTTGAGTTAACCGGTATAAAATATGTAGTATTTACGCTGTATGTTCCTGAAGTATCAAAGGCGAATTTGCAATTTTTAGCTATATCTGGATAAATGATTTTGGGCATTTCAAAATCGGCATAGTAATCACAATGCCGAAGCTCCCACCAGTAATTACCTTTATCCCAACGTTTCTCAAGTTTCATTTGATACTGCTGTAGGTGCTTGTAAATTGCAGGATACTTGTTTATCGGAACTCCTATGTATGTCCAAATTAAGTATCTATCCTGATAATCTAATACATATTTACGGATGTCTTCGCCCACAACAAACGGCTTGATAATCTCTGCACTTATTGAATCTTCAGCTATCAGTTTGTTACGGGTTGTATCGTCAATGATAAAAGCTTCATTAAAACCAGTGAGGATACCTCGTCTAATCTTACCTTTAACATAATCTGCAAGAAGAACGCTTTTTGCTTTAAGCTTATCTAATATTCCTTGTTCTGAGGTAGCTGCCAATGACCAGTTAGTTCCAATGAAAGCATTTTCGGGCATTTGACGAGAAACAAATTGGATTGATTGGAGAAGATTCTCAAAATTAAGAGAGTCTATCAAAGCATATGTTATAGGTGTTCCATTACGCAGAGCAATGCTTGACAATATGATTATTGGATATGTAGTGGCATCGCCAAAAACGGGTAAATCACCGAAATCAATGAGTTTTTCGAGCTTTATTTTGTCGATGAGGAACGAACGTAGGGCAGCGCCGTAATTGGCGCGCATGAATTTGTTGGCGGTAATCATGCCGAAGCGGCCTTGAGGATGGAGCAGGGTATGGCCGCGCTCGATGAAATAGGTATAGAGGTCGGCGATGCTGTTGAAGACGGTGTACATTTCTTTGAAGGCTACTTTATCGTCTCCAAGTCCTTCCTGGCGCACGTAGGGCGGGTTGCCTACCACTGCATCAAAGCCCCCATTATTCTTTCTCTGTTTCTCATCGAAGAAGACTTCGGGGAATTCGAGTTCCCAGTGGAAGAAGCGTTTGGACGCGGCGAGGGTGAGGGCGGATTCGATGGCCTGCCGGTCGGCGGGGTTGGCTTTGCTGAGGTCGTGGGCGACGATGGCTCCGGCGTAGAGGCGGGTTTTGTGTTTCGCGCCTTTGTTGCCGAAGTATTCGCTGAGATAGACGTCGAGCAGGCGTTTGAAGGGGGCGAGGGCGTCGTAGGCTCCTTTGTAGGCCTGGCGCGAGGCGGCGACCTCCTGGGCGGTGACGTCGGAGAGGTCGCTGACGCGGCGCATAAGCTGGGTAGCGTCGAGCAGGTAGGAGAACTGGCTGCCCCAGAGGTCATGGCTGAGGGCGTCCTGCACCTCCTGGACGCTGCCGCCGATGAGGGAGTTGCCGCACTTCATATGGTGGTCGAGGAAGGAGAGGGGCGCGCCCAGGGTGAAGCAGTCGAGCCAGAGGCTGACTTTGGCGAGTTCGACGGCCATCGGGTTGAGATCGACGCCGTAGATGCAGCTTTTGAGGACGTGACGCTTGAGCAGGTTCATGTCGGTGAGCTTGCTCATATCGATGCTGATGCCCTGGCTTTCCATCGCTTGCGAGATTTCGCGGCGCGTGAGGGCGAGTTCGTAGACGACGGGGTTCCAGCGAAAGGCGGTGAGGAAATCGGCCATGCGGTCGGTGATGTAGTCCACGGCCTCGACCAGGAAGTGGCCGCTGCCCATGGCGGGGTCGAGGACTTTGAGGTCGAAAAAGGCTTTGTTGAGGGTGTCCCTGTAGTGCAGGTAGGTCTCGTTTTCGGCGCTGTCGCCAGAGGAGAGCAAATGCTGTTTTTTGAGGGCATCCTCTTTGTCGCGCTTGCTGCGCAGGAGCTTTTCGGCCTCGCGGAAGAGCGGGCGCAGGGCTTCGAGTTTTTCAGCGAGGACGGGGCCGACGGTGTTGGCGACGATGTACTGGACGATGTAGTCGGGGGTGTAGTAGCTGCCGGTGGCTTTGCGCTCGCGGCGGTCGTTTTCGAGGTAGACCGCGCCGCGCGGCAGGGTTTTGTCCCGCGCATCCTTGCCGCGACCATCCTTGAGAATGGGGAGTTTCTTTTGCAGGGCCTCGCGGTAGGGCAGGATCTCCTCGGTCTTTTTGCCCTTGACGATAGCCATTTCTTCGGGGGCGATGCGCAGGCGAAATTCGAGCAGACCTTCGTAGATGCTGCCAAGCTGGCGCACGCCGAGGCTTTTGTAGTCGATGGCGACCAGTTCGTGGGTTTTTTCATCGATGTCACGCGCCATGAGATCGAGGCCGAGGGCAAGCTCGCGGTCGGGTATTTTGTGCGCGGCGAGGAAACGGGCGACATTGGCTTCGGGCGAGGTATCGGCGGGATCGGGCGCGGTAACGAAGAGGCCGCCGTTGTAGACAGGGACATTTAGGGACGCATCGCCCTTATCGACGGCATGGAAGAGTTCCTGCAGGCGGTCATAGAAGGTCGTGCTGAGGTCGTTATAGGCGGCGCGAATACGCTGCGGAGCCTCGTCCTCGATTTTTCCGGCCTTCGCGGCGATTTCGCGTTTGAGCTTTTCCAGGCTTTTTTCGTAGTAGCCGCGCTGCTCGCGGACGGGGAGCAGGTCGCGGCTCTCGGCATAGAGCAGGAAGAGCAGGCGATAGAGGAAGGTGAGGGTGCCGTTGAAGTAGGGTTCGAGCAGGCGATTGCGCTCCTCTGCGGGCAGGTCTTCCAGGCCAGCCGGAAGTTGTGAAGTGCGGCGGGCATGGATGATGAAGCCGCGCGCGAAGTGGGGGAAGATATCCTCGAAGACGCGCTTTTTGAGGCGGTCGCCCAGCTTGCGGGCGTAGCTTTCGCTCTCGCTGACCAGCATGTCCAGGAAGCAGAGCGAACGCTGCTCGCCATCTACGGTGCGCGGAGCGGGAACGAAGGCGGCGGCGCGGAAGAGCAACCAGAAGTAATGAAAGCCTTCTTCGATGGTGGCGGCAGGCAGGGCGAGGGTTTCTTCCAGGTCGATTTCGTAGTAGTTGGTGGCGCGGCTATGAGCGCGGGCGGAATAGAGACGCCAGATTTTGCCGTTGGTGACGATAGCCCAGTTAGCCTGGCCGGAATCGAGAAGACGCACGACGAGCGCGCCGGGGTTTTCGTCGGGATGCTCGATGTCGCGCTGGTCGTCCTTGCCGTCAAGGTTGCGGTTCCAGGTATAGGCAAGGCAGAGGGCAAGCGGCTCGTTTTGCTGTTCAGGAGAGTAGAGCAGGTAGTCGGCGGCGTTCTCAGCGTTTGCAGGTGAGAAGGTGAAGCCAAGCGCGGTCAGCGTTGGTTCTAGCAGTTGTGAGCGAACGACGGATTCGGGCTTGTTCGTGCAGGTTTCGCGGGCGTCATCGTAGAGGGTGCGGAGCTGGCGAAAGGCGCGGGTCATGGCTGATGCGCCGGTGAGGTCGTTCCATTCGGCGGATTCGCGCAGGCGCGTGGTGAGATAGTAGTCGGAGAAGAGCGCGCGGTTGTTGAAGAATTGCTCGCTCCACCCGGCGGTATCATAGGCGCTGAGCAGTTTTTCAAACTGGGCGAAGGTATCGCTTTCGGTATAGCTGAAACGGCGCAGGACGCGCAGGGAAACCGGGTCGGGCTGGCGGCGCTGGACGGTGAGGATGCGCGGGCGCACACCAACCTGGCGAGGAAGGCCGGGGGCAAGAGGTTCCTGGGTTTTACCGGGCTGCGCGCTGTAGCGTTCGACCAGCACGAAGTCGAGGCGTTCGTAGTCATCGGTGAGGACGAGCAGGTAGTCGCCGGGACGGTTGCGGAAGGAACGGACGATGCTCTGTGTGGCGGCCATCGTGACGGATTTCAACTCGAAGAGATAGACTTCGAGCAGGCCGGCGTCCTGGCTGGCGAGGCGTTCGATATGGGTGATGACGTGTTTCAGGTTGTCGAGGCTCATGGCAGAGACGCTCTGGAGAAGGCGTTCGTTGGTGTCATAGTGGAGATGGGCGAAAAAGGCGGCGAGTGCATCCCGGTTGGAAAGCTGCTGGATGTCTTCACGGGAGAGTTCGTAATCTGCTTCGAGCATGCGCTACAACCTGCAATTCTAGCATAAATTTTGATGTGTAGGGACGCGCTGATGGATTTGGTAAACATTCATCATCACGTCCCTGTAGCCTGGGATAACTGGAATGCAAGCCTATCATTTGATGGGGGAACGTGTCAAGACCCGAATGCATTCCCCGCCGGAAGGTCAATTACATAGTTGCGCGGATTTTGGGGGTCAATACAGCAAGGGCAACCAGGATACTGATAATTACGATTGTAAGGGTGTTCATCGTTTATGCTCCGCGCTTAACGTCCTGTAACTAAAGTCGCAGCGAGATATACTTGCTTTCGTGTATGTTATAGATCGGACCTGTATAGAAGACGAACGAAAAGAGGAGATTTTCACTGTGAATGAGAAAAAAGAAGGAACAGAGAGCAGTTTGAAGGTTTTTGATGTGCCAGGAATAGCACAGTTTCCTGAAGAGGGGCCGTTTGTGCAGGTGCTATCGGATACGGGATATGCTCGCGTGGTGCTGTTTGGCTTTAAGGCGGGGCAGCAGTTGAGGGAGCATCATACGTCAAGCCCGATTCTGGTGCAGGCGGTACGGGGGAAGATTGTGTTTACGGCGGCTGGCAAGCAGGTCGAGATGCGGGATGGTATGCTGGTGACGGTGGAGGCGCAGGTGCGGCATAGTCTTGTGGCGGAGACGGACGCGGTGGTGCTGGTGACGATGACGCCGAGTCCTTCATTTCATAGCTTGCAGAAGGAACTGTTTAAAGAATAAAAGAGGGAATATCCAACAATGTCATCCTGAGCGCAGCGAAGGATCTCTCTGGGCGCTGGTACACGACTCGTAGGGGAACGGAGATCCTTCGCTGCGCTCAGGATGACAGGGGGCCAGTATCCCTCTGTCCCCGACACAATTTGGAATCGGATACCGTTTTGCCCCATCGCCCCGCACCACGGACAGGCACGAGGCTCCCGCACTACATCCCCACATCCCCCTGTCCCTACGCAGAATGGACGCCAGGTATGAAGCCGGTCATTGCAGCACATCGCGTTTGATAAACAGATAGGTTGAGACGGCTGCTAATATTGCGCCCCAGATGAGGACGACGATGAGCGATTGGCCTGTACCGACGGTGACGCAGGCTTTCGTCATGGGGGTACAGGCGATGACGCCGTCGAGCTGGTCGAGGCCGCGTGCCAGGAAGGCAGGTAGGGTGTTGGCGTAGAAGGCGTTGAGATTGGGGGTGAAGAGGAGGTTGACAAGCTGGTTGCCGAGAGGGGTGTGCAGGGATTTGCCGAGGACGGGCAGAATCTGGGCGGCGATGTCCTCGCCGATGAGGTAGGCGAAGGCGGCGGCGATGCCAAAGGCGGCAGAGCGGGTGATGATGCTCAGCGTGGCACCAAACAGCAGGCAGAAAAGGAAGTTTTCTAGCGTGCCGATGCACAGCAGGAAGATGGTGGACAGGGTTGAGCCGTCCAGGTTGAGCAGCGTTGGGGCCGGGCGATGGAAGATGAGCAGGAAGTTGACGAGCAGCATGCTCATCAACAGGCTGGCGAGAACCAGGGCGAGGCAGGCAATCGCAAGGGCGAGGTATTTGGCGACGAGGTAGGAAGCGCGGTTGACGCCCCGGCTGAGGACGAGCCGTATCGCGCCGGTGCTGAATTCGCCTCCGAATGCGAGGCCGCCGAGGGCGGCGGTAATGAATTCTCCAGCGCGGCGACCGAGGGTCATGGGCTGACCGATAGCGTCTTTGAGGGCGTTGGGGCCACCGAGCAGATGTCCGGCGCTGAAGCCGTCGCCCGATTTGAGGGCATAGAAGACCAGTACGCACCAGGCCAGGAAGACGAAGAAGAGGTCGGTTATCAACAGGCCCCAGACGAGGCGACGTTTGCGCAGCTTAAAGAGTTCATTGCGCGTCAGCTCCCAGAGGTTGGATGTTCTGGTGTTTGATATGGATGGTGCTGGCTCCAGGGTGGCTGACGAGGGCCAATCGGCGAGGTTCCAGGGTGTCTGGCTCATAGTCCGACCTCCTTTTCGGTGAGACGTAGAAAGATGTGTTCGAGGTCTTCTTCGCTGCGTTTGACGCTCTCCGGCCAGATGCCGTTACGAGCGAGGAACTGTATCAGGTCGCGCCCGCGCATGGTGGGGGCGTTGAGAATGACGACGCCGTTTTCGACGTTGAGCGAGCGGACGATGGGAATATTGGCGAGCAGGTGGGCGACACGCTGCGGGTTGTCTACCTCTATCTCCCAACGGCTGGTGGAACGGAGCAGTTCATCCACCTCGCCCACGCCTATCAGTTGGCCGCCGCGCACAATGCCGATGCGCGTACAGACCTGGCGCACCTCGGCGAGGATATGACTGGAGACAAAAACGGTTTTGCCCTGCTGCGCGAGTTTGCGAATGAGTTCGCGCATTTCGACGATACCGGCGGGGTCGAGTCCGTTGCCCGGCTCGTCAAGAATAATCAGTTCGGGGTTGGTGAGCAGGGCCGCGCCTACGCCCAGACGCTGGCGCATACCGAGCGAGTAGGTTGAGTAGCGGTCTTTGCCGCGTTCGCCCAGGCCAACGATGGCAAGTACTTGATCGACGCGCTTTTCGGATACGCTGCCTGTATAGCCGCCAACGGCAATCAGGTTATCGCGCCCGCTCAGGTAGGATTGGAAAGAGGGCTGCTCGATCAGCGCGCCGACGCGAGGCAGGAGCTTGCCAGGATGTTGCGTCAGGGACTCGCCGAATAAACGGACCTCGCCGCTGGTTGGTTTGATGAGATTGAGCAGCATGCGGATGGTGGTGGTTTTGCCCGCGCCGTTGGGACCGAGGAAGCCGAAGACTTCGCCGCGCCGGACTTCCAGGTTCAGGCCATTGACGGCCAGCCGCTCTCCGTAGGCTTTGGTCAGGCCGATAGTTTGCAAGATAACCTCTTTAGGGAGTGGTGCTGGCTTTGGGCCGCGTCGCTCTCCATGCATAGCTTGAGGCAGGTCTTGAGTACCGGGATGGAACATTGTACGTGCCTTTCTTCTTTAGAATGGGTGAATAAAAAATAGGCGATGCCTACTACTCTCATAAGTAATAGACATCGCCATGCCTGTGAGAAAAACGCGAGCGGGACTATTGTGCTAAAGCTTAGTTGTTACTGTCTTCCCCAATCAGGCAGTTCTTAGCTTCCTCGATATTGTTGGCAAGGCTGATCTTGACGATGAGGCTATCAAGCTCTTTGGGATCATCAATAACCATGCTCTGTCCGCGTGCCAACCGTGCCAATTTCGGGAAACGAGCTGCCACAACATGTTGGAGCGTTTGACGAAGAGCTTCTACTCCCGCCTCTTTTTTGCCTTCTTTGCGTCCTCTTTCGAGACCTTCGAGTAGGCCCTCTTTTTTAATATGCTGGTACGCGGGTGTTTCACGCAACAGGTCGTACATTTCTCCAAACCTCCGAGCTAGCCACTCTTGATCGGCTTGAATAGATGGCCTCGCTTTCGCTGTCTTCGCTATCCAGTTCAGGCGAGACGACAGAAACGAAAGTTGCTTCTGGTAGTAGCCAGGCTACGAAGTCCTCCGGCACAATTTTAAACAGCCGCTTCAAACTCCTGTCCCACGGCTTGGCCACGCTCTACAATCTCCTATCGCGTAATAAAAGTGTAACATAGCGGAAAAGACGTTGTCGAGGGAAATTGCCATGTGTCTTTTCAACCTGCTGTATATGAATGAACTTTGACAAGGAAAGAGGGAATATACCAGGGATGTCATCCTGAGCGCAGCGAAGAATCTCCGGTCTCGATATGCGATTCGGCTGGGTGACGCAGATTCTTCGCTGCGCTCAGGATGACATGGGGTGAGTATCTCTCACTCCTTTGGCAAAGTTCATAAATATAATAGAAGAGTTAACAATGAAGATCATAGCAGGTGTAGTTGAGGCGGTAAATAGGAATTATTTGCCTCGTAGCTTGCTTCACATAGGGTTTGAGGACAGTTGACATCTATCTTTTTGCCGGAAACGTTATGTTAAGAAAGAATAGAATCAGGAGAGAGTTTTCGTTAGTGACAATGAGGAGTATTGCTGATGTGCGGACGATTTACGCTGAAAATTGATGTTGGAGCTATTGCGAAGAAGTTTGGGGCGGAGCCGACGATCCATACGGCACCGCGTTATAATATCGCGCCGACGCAGAATGTGGTTTCGGTGTTGCGCAATGGGAGCAATCATCTCGATGAGTTGCGCTGGGGCTTGATTCCGGCCTGGGCGAAGGATGAGAGTATTGGCTCGAAGATGATTAATGCGCGGGCGGAGACATTGGCAGAGAAGCCGAGTTTCAAGAGGTTGCTGCTCTCGCGCAGGTGCCTGATTGTGGCGGATGGCTTCTATGAGTGGAAGCAGGAACATGGGTATAAGACGCCGATGTATATTACTATGAAGGATGGGGAGCCGTTTGCCTTCGCGGGTTTGTGGGATAGCTGGAAGAATCCTGATGGGGAGACAATTCGCACATGCACTATTATCACCACGAAGCCGAACGAGGTGGTTGAGCCGATTCATGACCGTATGCCTGCGATTATGAGGCCGGATATGTATGATGCGTGGCTGGATACGTCGGTGAAGGATGTGGATTTGTTGGAGCATTTATTGGGGCCGTATCCGGCGCAGGAGATGACGGCAAGGGCGGTTTCGCGGCTGGTGAATGATCCGAGACGTGAGGGGGCGGAGTTACTTGCATAAAAAATGCCGTCCGGTCGCCAACCGGACGGCATTTTTTATGCAAGTATTTTCAATGCCCTTGTTCCCACGCCCAATCCGCGAATGGCCTCGATGGTTTCGGGGGCGTTGCGAACGAATTCGGAGCGCACGGGCAGGCGGGATTGAAATTCTTCGACGGTGATGTCGTCGAGGAAACGCTCTCCGGCGTTGTCGAGCATGACGCGGGGGAGCAGGACGAGGTCGCCGAGGTTGTCGTTTGCTTCGAGGGTGGCAAGCACGTCCTGGCCGCAGAGCAGACCGGCAACGGTGACTTCGGGGCCAAAGAAGCGGTTGATGACGGGTAGAACCTGCACCTCTAGACCCTGTACTTTATGCAAATCCTCGGCAAATTGCTCGATGATAGGGCGGGCCATTGCGCTGGTGACGAGGGTGACGCGGCGCGGCTCCGCCAGTTTTGTTGGCAGGCGGCGTTTGCCTTTGTTCCATTGTTCGATCAGGTAGCGGGTCATGCCGACACCGTTTTCGATCTGGGCGTAGGAGCCGTAGTGCTGCGAGGGCGGGAAATCGCGGCCTGTCAGGTAGTACCACTCGTCGGAGAGGTAGACGAAGGGGTAGCCGTCGGGATTTTCGGCCTCGAAGCGGCGCTGGTAGACTTCAACCTGGTCGATGATGGCTTCGGCTTCTTCGCGGGTGTAGTGACGCAGGGGCGGCAGTTCGCCCATTTTGATCATGTTGTTGTATTTGGTGAGGCCAACCGGAACGACCGAGATGGACTCGACGATGGGTTGGAGTTCGGTTAAGTCCTGGATGCTGCGGTCAAGCTGCGGGCCGTCGTTGATGGTTGGGCAGAGGACAAGCTGGGTGTGACAGGTGATGCCCATTGTGCCCAGACGTTGAATTTGCTCGAGAATTTCGCCTGCGCGGGGGCCGTCAACCATTTTGCGGCGCAATTCAGGATCGGTGGTATGCACCGAGACGTAGAGAGGCGTCAGCTTCTGCTCGTCGAGCCTCTGCCAGTCCTGCTCTTTGAGGTTGGTCAGGGTGATGAAGTTGCCGAAGAGGAACGAGTAACGATAGTCGTCGTCTTTGATGTAGAGCGTGGAGCGCATGCCGTGTGGCAGGCCGGGCTGGGCCGCGAAACGCTCCGGCAAACCTTTGATGAAGCAGAAGACGCATTTATTGGCGCACTGGCGAATAAAGGGCGCAGGCTCCTCGCCGAAGAGGACGCCCAGGTTCTCATCGTATGCTTTCGAGATATGTGTCGTATGTAGTTGTTGCTGGCGCTCAAATTCGAGCGTCAATTCTTCATCGGCGACATAGAAACGATAGTCAACCAGATCGCGAATCAGGTGTCCATTGATGGTGCGAATTAAATCTCCAGGCTGCAGACCGGCTTTATCGGCAGGACTCTCAGGCACAACCTCACGCACCCACCCGTAGAGTTTTGGCATTGGTATAGTTCCTTAAAGCAAAGAAGGGTTGCGATAACCGTATGAATATATCCAGAGAATTATAACCTTTTAAGCGGGGGGCGTCAAATTTTATGACAATAGTTTACCGGAGTGGGAGAGCTGGGCGAGGAGAGAGCCAGGGCGACCGCAAGGGTCGCCCCTACTATATCACGTTGCATTTGTTGCGCGTTTTCACCATAGTAGGGGCGACCCTTGCGGTCGCCCTGGCTCTCCATGCGTCCCGGCTTGTTTTGGCATGATATAACGACGAAAATTAAAATACGAAGCGAACGAGAATGGCGATGACGATAATCAGGACGATGAGCGCGACCGCGCCAAGCAAGAAATAGAGGTTGCGGCGGCCAAGCTGGATATTGGTGCTGGGGCCGCGAGTCACGACGGTCTTTTTGACCTCTTCGCGACGTTTTTCGCGCTTTTCTTTGCGTTTCTGCATGACATTGGGTGCGGGTTCGCTGTAGGGACCGGTACCCATTTGCTGCATGCGGCGGCGCATCTCGCGGTTGTACATTTCGGGCCGCTCTTGCATTTGCTGGCCTTCGGGAATGATCTTGGGTTGGGTGGATTTCGCGCCAGGGACGGCGGTGCCACCGATGGTTGGCCTGCGGTTTTTGCCGCTCGACTTTCCTTTAGAAGCGCCAGAGCCGCCTGGTTTGCTGCTTGAGGCGGGTTGTGCGGCGGGTGGGTTGTTTTTGTTCGAGGCGTTGCTGTCGCCTGAATTTCCTGGGTTATTTATCTTAGGCATGTGCGTTTCCCCTTTGGTGAAGATTAGACGGCGTTGGGTACATCACAGAAGAACGTTTCTACGCCAAACTGGGCGCTCAGGAGTTCTCCCAGCGCCTGCACACCGATTTTTTCTGAATTGTAGTGGCCTGCTGCAATGAAGTTGACGCCTTCTTCGCGGGCGTAGCTTTCGGTTGGCTCGCCAACTTCGCCCGTGAGAAAGGTATCGCAGCCCTGGGCGATAGCTTCAAGGAGATAGCCTTCGCCTCCGCCAGTGATGACGCCCAGGCGATGGACGGTTTGTGGGCCGTAAGCATAGAGGCGGGGTGTGGAACTGGCAATTTGTCCAACCTGTTCAACGAGGTCGGAGAGCGTGATACCCTGGGAAGCGATGCCCGTTGCGCCGATGGCTTTGCCGCGCGCTATACCCAGGTTGACGCCCTCGACCTCGAAGCCCAGGCGTTGCAGCCACAAGACGTTGTTGCCGACTTCGGGATGGGCGTCGAGCGGCAGGTGATAGGCGAGCAGGGTGATGTCGTGGTCAAAGAGCAGCTTGAGGCGGGCCTTCATCATGCTGCCGATTTCACGCGGCATGTTCTCCCAGAACAGGCCGTGATGGACGAGTAACATACCGGCCCTGCCTTCAGCAGCGAGGCGGAAGCATTCCAGGTTTGCGCTCACGCCGATAGCGACACGCTGGACTTCGGGGCGACCGATGACCTGCATGCCGTTGGGGCCGTAATCCTTGAATTTGTCGATTTGCAGGTACTCGTTTAGATACTGGACGATCTCATCTCGCATGCTGCTCATTGGAATTTCCCTCTCTACTTTCCAGAAATGCCCTGGCGATTTCGGCGGCTTTTTGCTTGTCGTCGGGTGAGAGAACGCCGTCGATGACAAGCCCTAAAAGATGTTCTTTGACGGGGCGCAGCCAGGGACCGGGGCCTCGTCCAAAGAGTTCCATCAGTTCGTTGCCATCCAGCGGACTCTTGATGGGTACGCGCTCGGCCTCTTCTTTCAGGCGGCGGCAGCGTTCCTCTAATTCGGAGACTCGGGCGGCGGCGCGTGAGACCTTGTCGGAGCGGTAGCTGGTGATGTCGGCGCGTGAAAGGTCGAGCAGGTCGGCCAGATCGGGGCCGCTTTCGAGCATGAGACGGCGCACCGCTCCATCCGTCCAGTCGGATGTATAGGCGTTGGCGCGCATATGCAAACGCACTATACGCGAGACGCTTTCAATAAAATCGCGGTCAAAGTGCAGGCGCTTCAAGATTTCCCGCGCCATGTGCGCGCCAACATCTTCATGGCCGAAGAAATGCACCTTGCCCTCTTCGACAGTGCGCGTGCGCGGCTTGGCGATGTCGTGCAGCAGAGCGCTCCAACGTGTCACCAGCCGGGGCGAGGAGTTCTCTACCACGCGCAGCACGTGGGCGTAGACATCTTTGGTGCGGAAGGTGCGCTGCGGCTGCTGGCTGACGCCCTTGAGTTCCAGCACTTCCGGGACAATGTACTGCATCAGGCCGAGTTCCACCAGCAGGTTGAGGCCACGCGACGGATGGTCGGAGAGGAGCAGTTTGTTCATTTCGTCGCGAATGCGCTCGCGTGAGATCTTCTGAAGCTTGGACGCCTGGCGAATAATCGAACGGCGCGTTTCGGACTCGATAGAGAAATCAAGCTGCGCGGCGAAACGGACGGCCCGCAGCAGGCGCAGGGGGTCTTCATCGAAACGCTTGTCGGGTTCGTTGCCGACGGCGCGGATGATACGAGCTTCGAGGTCCTGTCGCCCGCCGAAGAGGTCGATGATTTCGCCAGTGAGGGGGTGGCGAGCGAGGGCGTTGATCGTGAAGTCGCGGCGCAGCAGGTCATCTTCCAGCCGCGTGCCGAAGCAGACCTCTGGTTTGCGTGATTCGGGATTATATTGCTCACTGCGGAAGGTGGTTATTTCGATGATGTCGCTGCCATAATGCAGGCGCACGGTGCCGAAACGCTCACCGACCAGCACCATCGTCGTAGGGTGCGTTGGCGCGACGATGCGCTTGATTTCGTCGGGTGTAGCGTCGGTAGCCAGGTCAGCGTCGTTCGATTGTTCGCGGTGGAGCAGAACATCACGCACCGTCCCTCCCACCATATAGAGTTGTTTATGCTGCGCGTGAAAAGCTTCCGCCAGCGTGATGATAATATCTAACATAATGAGCAGAACATACCCATCTCATAGTCTTCATGTAATGGGACTATTGTAACATGGTTGGGGAGGGTTGGCTAGGAGGGGGTAGTGGTTGGTTGGATGAGCTTATCATAACATAGAAACAGTCCAATGACTATTCCTCTAGTAGTATTTCTTCTGCTGCTTGATGAGCGAGACCGTTAGTGTACAGCCCAGGTATCATCCCTTGCTCGCGTTGCTTGATAGTCACTTGCCCATCCGCTTAAAACTCCCCAAAAACCACTTGACAGTACGGTTTATAATTACAACAAGTTCTAGAACAAATTTTCAAAATGCTGGCAAGGAGGATATCGTCATGGCGAATGTACAGGCTCGAAGGCGCACCCAGACGACAGACATCGATCTTGATGTTGAGGATGAAGATCAGTATTATGTCACGAAACCGCGTTCGAGTGCGCGGCGATATAGTCCTCCTCCGCAGGATGATGCGCTGGATGACGATTTTTTGCCGGAAGGCGTGGTAATCCAGCGGCGGCGTTCGCTGGCGACACCGGTACCGGGTGGGAGTAGTGTTGCGCCGAGGACAATAACCTCTGAGTTGGATAGCGGGCGGCGGGTGCGGCGTTTTCCTGTGATGGCTCTCCTGTTTGGCATGGTGGTGATGGCGTTGCTGGTGGTGGGTATCAGCGCGTTTGGCTCGTGGTGGAAGATACACCAGGATGACGCGACGTATGGCAGGCCGCGCACCTACCAGGTGGACGCGATAGTTGGGCATAACGATGGGCCAGGCCATCCCTCGCATTTTATCTTTATGAATCTAAACCGGCATGTGGTGATTATTGAGTTGCCGGGCGGCGATTCGACGAAGGCGCGTATTTACAGCGGCCCTACGCTTTTTGGTGATGGGCAGGATTTAACACCCGTGACGGGCGAATTTCGCGATGTCAATAGTGATGGAAAGCCGGATATGATCGTGCATATTCTGGATCAGCAGATCGTGTTTCTCAACGATGGGAAGGAGTTTGTGCCGCAATCGATAGGGGGAAAGTGACGCTACGGGTAATTGGAAGCACGCCTGAATAAACGCAAGCAAAAAAAAGCCTGAAGGAACGTACCCCTTCAGGCTTCATACCTCCACCACGTAACATCCCCGAAAGAAACGACAACAGCTCAAAACTGCTTCACAACCACCTTTCCCACTTACCGCCACCTATCCCCCAGGATGAATGATTCCTTCCCACTTCGCATCATGCCAATAGTTGTAAAATCCCCCTACAACGTATTGTCGTTTTACGTTTTCTGTCTCTTTTGTGATTACGTGTTGTACTATACCATGCTCAACTGACAATCTAGTGAAAAGCACTGCCTATCAAATGAATGTATTTTCATGATTGGAGTTTAAGTCCTCTATTCAAACATTACAGTTTGTTCATGGTTTGCCAATCTCGCGTAAAGCGTTCAATGGCCTCTTCCGTGAGGGGGTCGCTGAGCATATCGAGCAGGGTTTCTGGTGCGACAGTGAGATCGTGCGCGCCAGCGAGGAGAGCGCGGGTGGCTTCGTCAACGGTTTTAATGCTCGCGGCGAGGATGCGCGTTGGGAAGTTGTGGTTGTGCAGGAGGTCGGCCATTTCGGCTATGCGCTCGCTGGCATCGATGCCGGAACGTTCCAGGCGACCGAAGTAGGGGATGATAAAGTCTGCCGAAATGAGGGCGGCGCTGTAGGCCTGCGTAACCGATGTGACGGCGGTGAAGGCGATGCGATGGCCCTGCTGCTTTAAGCGACGAGCGACGCGCATGCCGGTATGCGTCATGGGGATTTTAGGGATGACCTGGTTCGGGTTGGCCTGGATATAGGCCAGAGCCTGCGCGTGCATTTCTTCTTCTGAAGTTGCTCCCGGCTGCATGAAAATATCGCCTCGAAGCTGTTGTAATAGCCGACTTAATATGTCCTCGGGGGTGAGGTTCTGGCTGCGTTGGCGGGCTGCCAGCAGGATAGAGGGGTTGGTGGTGACGCCTGCGACCGGTACCGTTGCGGCGACGTTCATGATATCATCTAGATACGCACTATCGATGTAAAGGGCCATAGTATGAACCATCCTTCTTTGTTCAATCAAACTGTACAACTTGCGCTGAGTGATGCTGTGCTGGTGTTGAACTCCGCCTCTGACCCGTTTGTGATACATGCCGCGCAAAGTACCAGTGGCGGGAAACTGCTGCTGGCCGAGGATAATATCGCCGCCTTGCAGATGGCGCAACAGGCATTTGAGCAGGCGCGTATTCCCTTGACCGCTTCCATACGACACATACCCTTTCATGAGTATACCGTACACGAGCCACCCGCGACCATGAACGTAGCCGTGATGAACCTGCTCTACCAGCCCTCGAACGCCTGGATGCACTATGGTTTGCAGGTCGCGGCCTATGCTCTAAAGCCCGGCGGAAGACTGTACGTACAGGGAGCAAAGACACGTGGGATACTCACTATAGCGAAGCGCATGGAAGCGTTATTTGGCAATGTCGAGACGCTGGAGATACACAAAGGCGAGCGCGTTGTTTGTTCGCGGGTTGGAGAGCGACCTGTTGCGCTTGATGGAGAGCCGCTTCAAACGCTCCAGCCCTTCGCGGAAGGCAAGCTGGACGAGGGTACGCGGCTGCTTTTAGAGACGCTGGAAGTGCGAGCAACGGATGTAGCGCTGGATATTGGATGTGGCGCGGGCTATCTTGGCATGCATATCGCGCTTCGCGCGACGAAGGGGCAGGTGACAATGGTTGATGCCAGTCTCGCTGCGGTAGATCTAACAAGGAGAAAAGTTGAGGAAAGCGGCCTGGAAAACGTGCAGGTGCTGGCAAGCAATGGCGTCCAGGCGATGGCCTCGCAACGCTTTGATTTAGTGGTGACAAATCCCCCATTTCATATGGGCGGCGTCCAGACATTGGAGATAGGGGAACAGTTCATTCGTGGGGCAGCGCAAGTGCTACGCCCTCGCGGACGTTTCTATCTGGTAGCCAACCGCTTTTTAAAGTACGAGCCAACTATGAGAAGCTGCTTTAAGACGATGGAAGAGGTGGCGCGGAATACGAGTTTTAAGGTGTTGAGAGGGACGATGGTGTAGGCGTAATTTGCCCGCGATGTGGGGAACCAGGGCGACCGCGAGGGTCGCCCCTACGATCATGGATATGGTAGGGGCGACCCTCGCGGTCGTCCTGGAACCCTCGACAGCCCGCTTTTCCCTATGTTAAACTTTAAGAAGAATAGAACATGTAGGGGTAGGGCATGGCGAAAGATTGGGATTCGAGCCTGAAGTTATTGGTGAGTAACAGTCCGGAAGATTTTGCGACCTGGGTATTTGAGGGGGCGAAGTTTCAGGAGAAACTTTCAACGGAGTTTACGGGCCAGAAGTTGGAAGCGGACGCCTTATTGGATATCCTGCTGGATGGGCAAGAGGTTCTTTTACAAATTGAATTCCAGGCAGAGCATGATCCAATAATGGGCGAACGCTTGCTAGAGTATAGTTTGCGAGCCAAGCGCGAACATAAACGGCCCGTGTACTCATGCGTGATTTATCTGCGGAATCGGAGTGATGTTCCTGATCCGCCGTTGCAATGGAATTTCCTGGGGCGAACGTACCTTGAGTTCCATTACCTGGTGATTGAACTGCGGAAGCTGAAGCCAGATGATCTGAGGCAATCAGGCAAACCAGGGTTGTTGCCCTTGATGATCCTGACCAACCAACGGCGGAGCGAACCGCGAGGTCGCGGAAGAAATCTTCACCTCACTTGAGGCAGCAGGGAAAGCGGAATTATTACCGATTGCTTTTACGTTGATCTCTTTAGCATTTGGTAAGGGAAATGTTACCGAGCAAGAATGGCTCGAAAGGAGCTTTAAAATGCATGACATTTTAAAAGAAACGCCCATTTACGAATATATGGTGAAAGAAGCGCGTGAAGAGGCTTTGAAACAAGGGCGAGAAGAAGGATTGCAGCAAGCACTGCAATTGTTGCGAATAAGGGTATTGGATGCGATCGCAGAGAAATTTCCTGATATAGCGGGTGAGGCCTGGAAACGGTTGAAAGAGGTCAGAGATATGGATACGTTGCTACAGATCCATGTGAAGGTAAGTGTGGCTCAGAATAAGGAAGAGGTTTTGCAGGTCTTTCCAGTGGAGTAGAAGATGGGGTTGTCCTGTTGCACCCTTACATGAGCGTTAGTAGAGGGACTTACCAGGTATTAGCTGCCTGGTTCCCCTGTTGCTCCTGGCAGTCCACTTTCCGCTATATTCCATGTTAGGAAGAATTAAAAATGTAGTGGTAGCCTTAGATGAGGATGGGGGTGGGGTAAAAGAAATATTGCTGAGCAAAAATGGCTCAAAAGGGACTTTAAGATGTCTGACATTCTCAAAGACACGCCGATTTATGAGGTTATGGTGAAAGAAGCCTATGAGGCAGCTTTCAAACAGGGGCGAGCAGAAGGGCGCAAGCAGGCGCTGCAGGTGTTACAACTGTATATGCAAATAAGCGCCCTGGACGTTATTGTAGAGAAATTCCCTGATATAGCAGGTGAGGCGTGGAAACGGTTGAGAGAGGTGAAGGATATGGTGACCTTGCGGCATATCATAGTGAAGGTAGCTGTAGCTCAGAGTAAGGAAGAGGTTTTGCAGGTTCTTCCTGAGCGAGATGGGAAGAAAGAAGATTAATTGAGTAGAAGTTGCGGTTGTCCTATTGCGCCCTTACGTGAGCGGTGGTAGGGGCGCGATTTTTTATTGATGGTATCTGGCCTGGTTTGTCTATTTTAAGGAGTTGGTATGTCCTCTGAGGTTCCGGTTCGGGCGCGTCGTCATACGGTTTCGTGGTTGCTGTTGATTCTGGCGAACGTGTTGTGGGCGTGTAGTTATGTGTCGGCCAAGTTCGCGCTGCATGATACGTCGGTGAATTTGATGAATGCGCTGCGCATGGTAATTTCTGCGATAGTCTTGTTACCACTTTTAATAGCCATGCGCAAGGACTTGAACCTGACGCGGAGGGAGTTGCCGCAATTAGCAGTGCTGGCGATTGTGGGCTTTGTGATTAATAAAATCCTGGAATATGGGGGATTGGCGCTGACGACGGCCTCGGATGTGGCACTGCTGATTTCGAGCGAGTCGATTTTTACGGCGGCGCTGTCGTGGATATTATTGCGCGAAAAGGTGCGTCCTTTGACGATTGTGGCGCTGCTGCTTGGTTTATTCGGAGTGTATTTGATTGTCGAGCGGAGCCTTATTCCGAATATTCCGGCGGGCGGGGGCGCGCTGCGTATCGCGGGCGACTTGATGGTTGTGCTGGCGCTGGTTTTTGAGTCATACTATACAGTACGGGGCAAGGCGCTGTTAGTGAAGCACCCGCCGTTGTTGATTACGGCTGTGGCGATTGTGGGCAGCACGATTTTCTGGATACCGCTGGCGAGCATTGATATTTTGCGCGGCGGCTGGCACCCGTTGGGCTTGACGGCATGGCTGGGCATATTGTGGCTGGCGGTCATGTCTACGGTGATTGCCTACCTGGCATGGTTTAAGGGACTGGCGAAGGTTGATGGCTCGGCGGCGGCCTCGGCGCTGTTTATCCAGCCGCTTTTGGGAACGGCGCTGGCGATTGTGCTGCTGCGCGAGCAATTGCTGCCAACGACCATCATAGGCGGTATCTTAATTATTGTGAGCGTGTATTTTCTATCGAGGCAATAGGCATGAGTATCCTGCTGTATTTGAACGGAACAATTTATACGATGGACGCGGCGCAACCACGCGCCCAGGCGATGGCGATAGATAGCACAAGCGGGCGCATTATAGCAGTGGGGGATAATGACGAGGTGCGGCGCGTGGGAGATCGACACGCTGAGATCATTGACCTGCGCGGGAAGACAGTGCTGCCCGGCTTTATCGACGCGCATATTCATCTTATCTACGCCGCCTATCGCTCGTATTATATCGACGCAACCGGCTGCAAGAGCGAGGACGAGGTAGCGGAACTGGTGCGCCAGCGAGCGGAGCAGACGCCCGCCGGACAGTGGATTCAAGGCGGCCAATGGGACAAGAACCTCTGGCCGGGACAGCATTTTCCTACAAAGGCCTCGCTTGATGCCGCCGCGCCACAGCATCCCGTCGTTTTATGGAGCAAAGATGGGCATACGGTATGGGTCAATTCGCTGGCCTTGCAACGGGCGGGTATCTCGAAAGAGACGCCTGACCCCGCAAATGGAGCTATCTTGCGCGATAGTGATGGCGAACCCACGGGCATGCTGGAGGAGCAGGAAGCAACCGAACTGGTATTTCGGGTGGTTGATCGCCATGATCCGATATTGACGCGCCACTTAGTAGAAGAGAAGATACGCGAATTGCAGCGTAGTGGTATCACCACAATTCACGATATCGAGGATGACGAGGCCTTTAGCCTGTTCCAGCAGTTGCGAGACGAAGGCACGTTGGGCGTGCGGGTGCAGATGATCCTGCCGAGAAAGATGCTGCCCCAATTGCGGGCGATAGGGCTACGGGCTGGTTTTGGCGATGATATGCTGCGACTGGGCGGGATCAAGATTTTTGCCGATGGTACGCTGGGTTCCCAGACGGCGGCGATGCTGGATGGGTTCGAGGGCAACCCTGAGAACAAGGGCATTCTCGCCATACCGGAGCAGGAGATGAACGAGGCGGTGCGTACCGCGACAGAGTTGGGACTGAGCATTGCCATACACGCCATTGGAGATCGAGCAGCGCGGGTGGCTCTCAATTCGATTGAACTGGCGCAACGACAAAGGGCTGATTCCAGGCAGAAGCCGGGACGCTTGCGTTACAGGTTGGAACATGTGCAATTGATCGCGCCGGAAGACCTGGAACGCATGAAGCGGATGGGCGTGATTGCCTCGGTACAGCCGTTCCACGCGGTAGCAGACCGGGATATTGCCGAGCGATATTGGGGTAAGCGCCATCGCCGGGCGTATGCTTATCGCACGATGCAGGAGATGGGTATTCCCCTGGCGCTTGGCTCGGACGCGCCAGTCGAGACGTTCGACCCGCTGCGTATTCTTTACGCCGCTACCATGCGTAATGATACTGAGACGAGGCAACGACCGCCCTGGCTGCCCGACCAGGCTTTGCCCGTTGCGCAAGCCCTGTGGGATTACACGCTTGGCGCGGCCTACGCCGGAGCCGAGGAAGACCAGAAAGGCTCGCTCATTGTTGGCAAGCTGGGCGACGCGGTAGTATTGCGCGAAGATATCCTGGGCGTGCCACAGGAGAAAATGGCGGAGAATGGCGTGCAGGCGACGATTCTGGGGGGGAAGGTAGTGCATGGGGAAGTGTGAATTTGTAGGGACGTGATTTATCGCGTCCACCTGGCATGGTTGCGCACTACAAGCCGGACGCGATAAATCACGTCCCTACAAAACACATCGGTATTCTTTTTTCGGAATAGTCAGGAAGAAGAACAATTACCATGACCATCCTACAAGGAATTATTTTATTTATTGCGGCGGCTCTGGGTGGGGCTTTGAATTCAGTTGCCGGGGGTGGGAGTTTTATCACGTTTCCAAGCCTGGTGTTTGTGGGGGTGCTGCCGGTGCAGGCGAATGCGACCAGTACGGTAGCGTTGTGGCCGGGTTCGGTGGCGAGCGTGGGCGCGTATCGCAAAGAGATATTGTTGCAGCGGCGCGTGGTGCTGCTCGTCCTGGGAATTATTGGGCTGGTGGGGGGAATAGCTGGCGCGGAACTGCTGGTACATACATCACAGGCAACATTTGTGATATTGATTCCCTATTTGATGTTGCTGGCAACGGTGTTGTTTGCTTTTAGCAAGCCTATTACGACTTTTATACGGGGCATGAGCAAACGCACGCCAGTGATGGAGCATACGCCTGTATCCAGGCGCTCCCTGTTCATCGTCTCTGTAATACTGCTGATTATTGCGGTCTACGGCGGCTATTTCGGCGGGGGCATTGGCATCATGATCCTGGCTTCGCTGGGCGTGATGGGGATGGAGAATATCCATGAGATGAACGGGCTGAAGACCTTTCTCCAGACCTGCATTAATGGGGCGGCGGTAGTGACGTTTATCATTCTTGGCGCGGTGGCGTGGCTAGAGGTGCTGGTGATGATTGTGGGCGCGATTGTGGGCGGGTTTGGGGGCGCGTACTTTGCGCGGAAAGTTGATGCGCGCCTGATTCGCGGGTTTGTGATTGTAGTTGGCACGAGTATGACAATCTATTTCTTCTTACGCAGCATAGGAATACTATGAAACAGCAAGAGATACCGAATACGAAAGAACAGAATAAGGCTGCTACAAGCGTAGTTGAGAGGGAAGGTCAGGCGACAGCGGCAGTTAGCATACAGACGAATAAGTGGGCGGTGATGGCTATTCTCGCCATTGGCATATTCATGGCGACGCTTGACTCGTCCATCGTCAATATCAGCCTGCCGACGATTGCGCGCTACTTTGGTGTGCCATTAAATGGGGCTATCGAATGGGTTATTATTGCCTATTTGCTGGTGATCGCGGGGGTATTGCTGACAACTGGGCGGCTTGCGGATATGATCGGGCGCAAACCTATCTGGGTAGCGGGTTTGATTATCTTTACAGGGGGATCGGCGATTTGTGGCGCGTCCGTTGCATTGTGGATGTTGATCGCGGCGCGCGCCTTGCAGGGGTTGGGCGGCGCGTTAATTATGGCGGTTAGCCCGGCGATGCTGACAGGCGCGTTTCCTGCCAGCGAGCGCGGGCGAGCATTGGGGCTGAACGCGGTAATTGTGGCGCTGGGCGTGAGTGTGGGGCCGACGTTGGGCGGTATCATTACCGAGAATTTTACATGGCGCTGGATTTTCTATGTGAACGTGCCGATTGGCATTATTGGTATTGTGTTGTCGTTGCGCGTTCTCAAGGAGCAGGTGCGTAGTGGAAAGAGCCGCTTTGATCCGGCGGGCGCGATTCTGCTGGCAATCGGGCTGATCGCGCTGACGATGGGGCTGTCATTTGGGCAGGAATGGGGCTGGAATTCTCCTCTTTTAATTGGTACACTTGTGGTTAGCGTGGTGGCTCTGGTGGCGTTATACGTTGTGGAGCATCGCGTGTCCGATCCTGTGATCGATTTTTCGATGTTGCGCGACCGCGTGTTTCTCTCGGCGAATGTGAGTCTGGTTTTAAACTTCCTGGCACTGTTCGCGGTGAGTTTTATGCTGCCGTTCTACCTGGAAGAGTTGCGCGGCTTCACTACCGAGCAGTCAGGTTTGCTGCTGACGCCGTTACCGCTAACGATTGCCGTGATTGCGCCATTCAGTGGGGCATTGGCAGACCGGATTGGTTCGCGCTGGCTGGCGGCGAGCGGATTATTGATTGCCTGTATCGGGCTGGTGTTTATCAGCCAGTTGAACGCACAAAGTTCCGTTTTCGATATCGTCTGGCGGCTGGTCTTAACGGGCGCGGGACAGGCAATGTTCCAGTCACCCAATAACAGCGCATTGATGGGAGCAGCGCCACGTGGACGACAGGGCGTGGCTTCCGGCTTTTTAGCAACCGGGCGCGTGGTTGGACAAAGCATCAGCGTGGCATTGGCGGGCGCGATCTTCGCCAGTCTGGGTGGAGCAACGGCTGGTCGCATATTGGTATCGGCGCAACATAAATTGCCGCCGGGACAGATGGCCGCGTTGCAACAGACCTTTACCAGCAGCTTCCACGCGGCGTTCCTGGTATGCGCAGGGATCGCGGCCATAGGTGTAATAACTTCGCTGGTGCGAGGCAAAGAACGTTAGAGCGAGCGAAGATGAATCGTACAGATCGCCTGTTAGCCATTGTGCTTGAATTGCAGGGCAGGGGAAGCCAGCGCGCCGAGGATTTAGCGGCAACTTTTGAGACAAGCAAGCGCACAATTTATCGCGATATCCAGGCGCTGTGTGAAGCAGGTGTGCCTGTCATTTCGACTCCTGGACGCGGCTATGCGCTGATGAAAGGCTATTTTCTGCCGCCCCTCAGCTTCACAACCGATGAGGCGACGATGCTGCTGCTCGGGAGCGATTTCATGGCGCAAAACTTCGACGCACAATATCGCGAGGCGGCGCAATCGGCCAGCCGCAAGATCGAGGGCGTGCTGCCTGAGAAACTACGCGAGGAAGTGCATTATCTCCAGCACAACATTCGCTTTATTGCCCCTTCGCCCGATACCCCTGCCAATGCGCGCCGTATTTCACTGGTGCAACAACTACGCCGCGCCATTATTTCGCGCAACACCGTCCGTTTCAGCTATCATGCGCGTCATAGTGGCGATGGCGAACCAACGATCCGCGAAGCTGACCCCTATGGTTTAATCCATTTCCCCAGCGGCTGGCACCTTGTGGCATATTGTCATCTACGGCAAGGCATGCGCAACTTCCGGCTCGACCGTATCGACAACCTGGAATTGTTGCTCAAAACGTTTACTCGCCCGGCGAAATATGTGATGCGCGAAGATAGAGAGAACAATGCGCGCCAGATGGCGATACGAGTGCTGTTTGATAAGGAGATAGCCCGTTGGGTGCATGAGATGCGCTCGTTCTACATCGTCTGCGAAGAGGAGACGCCTGAAGGATTGCTGGTGACGCTTCAGGTGCGCCAGGAAAGCGAAGTGCTGCAATGGTTACTCGGCTGGGGAAAACATGTAAAGGTGTTGGAACCGGAGTCGCTGCGCAAGAGGATAGTGGAGGAGGCCGAGGAGATGTTGAGGAAGAATAGTTAGCCATAGAAAAGACCCGTTCGCCTGTCATCCTGAGCGCAGCGAAGGATCTCTGTTCCCCAACGATCCGGGTGTCGAGGCCGGAGATCCTTCGCTGCGCTCAGGATGACATCTGGAGATAGGTTTGGAACGGCACGCTACTGACATACCATTGTCACACCTGCCTGCTATACTAACTGTGAACAAAGAAGGTCTTCAGTAAGCAGGAGGAAAGACATGGCAACAGTCACAAAAGATCAGCAGGCAGTCTTAAAGGAATTACGACAAATTCCAGGGGTGGGCAAATCTATTGCAATGGATTTGTGGAATCTGGGCTTCCGCTCGGTTGATGAGTTGAAAGGGCAAGACCCGGAGGAGTTGTATGTGCGGTTGTGTGCGCTACAGCAGGCACAGATTGATCGCTGTATGCTCTATGTGTTTCGTTGCGCGGTGTATTATGCCTCTGAGGAGCAGCACGATCCTGAGTTGTTGAAGTGGTGGAATTGGAAAGATAAGTAAAAATGGTAAAAAATGCTGGTGATGCAGTCCCTGCATCACCAGCATTTTTTACCATTAAAGAATCAGCATCGCGTCCCCAAAGCTGAAGAATCTGTAGCGTTCGCGGATGGCTTCTTGATAGGCTTTTTCCATCAAAGCTTTTCCGGTGAAGGCGCTGACGAGGAGCAGCAGGGTTGAGCGCGGCAGGTGAAAGTTGGTTATCATGGCATCGACGACCTGGTAGCGGTAGCCGGGGGTGATGTAGAGGCGGGTCGAGCCGGAATAGGGTTTGATCTGGCCATTGTAGATGCTGGCGACACTCTCGAGAGTACGCACAGCGGTGGTGCCGACGGCTACGACGCGGCCACCAGAGGCGCGAGTTTCATTGATAAGGTCGGCAGTTTCCGCGTCGAGGTGAATTTCTTCGCTGTGCATTTTGTGTTCGCGGTAGTCCTCAACTTCGACGGGCCGGAAGGTATCGAGGCCGACATGCAGAGTGACGAAGCCGATACGGACGCCTTTTGCTCGCAGTTCGTCGAGCAGGCGCGGCGTGAAGTGCAGTCCGGCGGTGGGCGCGGCTGCCGAGCCGGTGATGCGAGCGTAGACGGTCTGGTAGCGTTCCGGGTCTTGTAGCGGTTCATGAATATAGGGCGGCAGGGGCATTTTGCCGATTTTGTCGATTAACTCCTGGACCGTAGGAGTATTACTCTGCGTGTCTAGCGGCTCGACAGAAAAGCGGATGATGCGCCCGCCAGCTTCGGTGCGCTGCGAGATTTCGCCATGCAGGAGCGCGCCTGTGGCCTCATCTCCGAAAACCAGTTGCGCGCCCTCACGCAGGCGGCGACCAGGGCGTACCAGGGTTTCCCAGTGATCGGGGCCGAGGTCGGCGCGTTGCGAGAGGAGCAGAACTTCGACGGCTCCGCCTGTACCGGGGCGTCGACCGAGCAGGCGAGCCGGAATAACGCGGCTCTGGTTGGCGATGAGCAGGTCGCCGGGGCGCAGGTAGTCGCCAATATCGCGAAAGTGCCGATGCTCTATCGTGCCGGTTGCGCGTTGCAGGACAAGCAGGCGCGATGAGTCACGCGGCTCAACAGGCGTCTGCGCGATGAGTTCCTGCGGTAGATGATAATCAAAATCGCTGATGCGAGTTGTTTCTGTCATGGATATATCTGGTTCCACGTGTTTGTTTCCTTCTAGTGTTTCAGGGCGCTAACAATGTACATGGCTCTTTTGAGATTGTCAAGGCGTGTTGGAAGGCCGGAAGAGGTGTCTTCCGGCCCATTTGATGATGGGTGCCTTGTATGGCGGGTGTCTTCCGGTATTTCCAATGGGATAAAAAATCTGTAAAGATTCCTTGAGCTTACCCTGTTTACAACAATGGCACACTATGTTACACTTCGAGAGAGGTTGGGAAACGGGTTGATTTCTTAACGTTTGGGTTATTTGACAAGGAGGGTGTTCTATGGCTGGCTGGCAGGAAGAACTGGCCGATCTGCTACGTGAGCTAGGGGTCACGCAGGAAGAACCCAAGACTCACCTCCGACCCGCAGGCAAGCTGATACGCCGCGATACACGGCACCGGTCATGCTCCCACGAAGAAGCCGCGGACGCCGTTATTTTCGAGCATATTTCCTCTTCTGACGTAGACGACGATACAGTTCCCTATTCGAGAGATATCGAAGCTATGCGCCGGGAAGTCGATTCAATCGTGAATCAGGTGATTCAATTGATGCAGCGCGGCGAACTTGATGCTTCCCTCAAAGAAGATGTGATGGTGGTTTTACGCGCTCTCCGCAGGCGCGCAACTGTCACTCGCCAGGCAGCCGAAGGCGACGAGGCCTATTTAGAATCCGTCGCCGCCATGCTTCATTTCTGTCGCCTCGTCTTACGATTAAGCGAAACAGCCATCGAGGACGAATTATAGTCCTTGCCAGAAATAGACGCTAAACGCGCAATACTCGTGGAATCCAAGCCGTTGATAGACATGTAGACCCATTTCTGTCGATTGGAGTGTGCCAATGCGGTAGCCGCGTTCGCGTGCCTGCAGTAAGGGAAACAGGGTCAAGGCGCTTCCTATACCCCGTTTGCGTACTTCTGGCAGCGTTGCCACATTATAGATGCCTGCTACTCCTCCGCCGAGAAACAGGAGCGAGGTGGCTATGGGTTGGTTGTTTAGTCTGCCAAGATAGAAATGAGCGGCGGGATTGTCTTTAAAGCCATGCCTTGAGAGGATGCTCAGCAGGAGCGTCAAGGCTTCTTCCGGCAATTCGGAGCCTGCTATCATAACGCGCAGCCATGTCTGAAGCGCTGCTTCATCTCTCACTTGCTCAATGCTAAGTCCTGGCGGCAAGGGCTGTTCCTGCAGGTCATGTAAATTCACGGCCATGCCAGGAGCCTGATCGCTAAGTTCCCAACCATGCACTTGCAAGTAACTTCCGAGTTCATGTGGCTGAGTCGATGGCCCAATTAACCACGCCATCGGTAGATGTAATGCTACCAGTTGTTTGATTTTCTTAGACAGCGTTTTCTCTAATTCGTTCCCGGTAAAGTTGGCCCTCATAATCCCGTTGCCCAGTTGAAAGGGTAGGCCGGAAGTAAACCAGAGCAATTCTGGTTCATCATGGATAGTTGCATCAAGTAGTTGCCCGAAGAGTGTCCAGCCTTCGTAAATGTTGTTTTCCATCGCGGTAAGTAAGGCGGGAGTTGAGAGGTCTTTTAAGATGGTAGGCATGGTTTGTTATCCTCTTTCATGTATTGCTCGGATTTTACTTCCAGAAAGAGATGGTAGCATGAGATGCTGTATTTGTCAAATTAAATTTATATATAGATGTTATAGTAAATGATGTTACACATTTTTATAGTAGAAAATGGCGAAAAAATGAGGGTATAGAGGAGCTACTGAAGTGCGGTTCCGTTTCTAGAAAAGGAGGATCGTTTATGCGCGCAATATTGTATTCCATTGATAAAGAACTCCCGGCAGGAAAGCTTAGCATCGTACCTCGTCCACGTGGAGGTGATTGGCTGATCGATGAGATTAAAGCCCTACATGAAGCGGGTGTTGATGTGTTTGTTTCTTTGCTTACCCCGCTTGAAGTGAGCGAATTTGATCTTGCAGAAGAGGCGACGCTTTGCTCTCAACAGGGAATGCTTTATTTTTCCTTTCCAATCCCCGATCAGAGCGTTCCTGCGTTTGCTGAGCCGACGTTTGCTTTTCTGGAGCAGTTAAAATCGTTTCTCATGGAAGGGAAGCATATTGCCTTTCATTGTCGGCAGGGACTTGGTAGGTCTGCTTTGATGGCAGCCGCCCTGCTGGTGCTTAGCGGTTTTGAACCTGAAGAGGCTTTTACTTTGTTGAGCAGGGTCAGAGGATACAGGGTACCTGAAACTGAAAAACAAAAGGAGTGGACATTAGCTTTTTTTCAACACACGTTCAAGAAATGAATAATCCTGTAGGGACGTGATTTATCGCGTCCAGCTTCTCGCGCCGATTCACAAGCTTGGACGCGATAAATCACGTCCCTACAGGAGATTGATTCCTTATTTGCCATTTATATCCTCTTATCAGGGCTATCCGGTATCAGTACTTTCTGAACGCATTCTAACCAGTCATCCCAGGCTGCGGGATCACCTGAACTTCCGTCAGCCCAGATTTCCATGCTGAGGTCTCCGAGAAGCGCACCAACATCATCGGAGTTTGTTTGCTGGTAGTAGTTTTCCAGGAAGAGTATCATTGCATCATATGCCTGCCGGATGGTCAATTTTTCCATTGCTTGTTCTCTCCTACTGGTGAGGCGTACTCACTTTTCTCAGCCATTATTGTAAATGATTATTGTCCTGGATTAAAGCTAATGGATGCTTTTAATGAAAGCCCCAAGACTCGAATTTTAGAGCAAAAAGTGGCTTTATTCTCTCCTTGACACTTCTCCAACCAAACTGACATACTAATACGTGTATTAGATATTGGCAACCAGCTTGCAGGGCGTCTTTTTGTGTGTTTTGGAGTGGGTGATGGAAGGGCGGGTTTGTCTGGGTGCCCGGCAGGTGGAGCAGATATACGTAAACGCAGTGTTGTGAAGGGAGTACATGCAATGGCGACAGATCAGAAAAGTGTGGAGAGCCAGCAGGCGCGCTGGTTGCGTCTCGCGCTTATGACGTACACGATAGTGGCACCAATTATTCGTTCGTTCGCGCAGCGCGCGGTAAAGGCGCAGGAAGAGGGGGAAGAGGATCGGGAGATAGAGATAGAGATTGTGGATGAGGACGATGGTTCTCAGCCTGCCTCGGTTGCTATGCGGGAGCGATTGGCGGGGCTGACACAGCAGAGCCGCGACCTGGTGGCTGAGCAAGTGGCAAATTTGCGCTCGCAGTCACGGAATTTGCAGAAGCAATCGGCGCGGCTCCAGAAGGCGCTGCGCAAGGAGATGAAGCAGCGCCGCAAACTGGCGAAGCAACTACGCAAGGCGGGCGTCTCGTGGAGCCAGGATTTGCTGAAGCGCGGAGAGGAACTGGCGGAAGAGTTGATCGAGCGCAGCGAAAAGACGACGCAGGAACTCAGCGAGCGCAGCAGCAAACTGGCGCGCAAGCTGGCGAAACAGAGCAGCAAGGTAGCTCAGGACCTCGCCGAGCGCGGAAGCGATGTGATCGAGGAGATTACCGGGCGCGGCGAAGACCTGGCGCAGGAGCTGACGAAGCGCGGCAACAAGATGACACGCGAACTTCAGAAGCGCGGTCGCAAGGCCTCGAAAAACCTGGTTGAACGCGGCCAGCAGCTTGTTCCTTCTAAGCAGAAGCAGAAGTTCAACATCTGGCCTTTCGTGGGCTTTGGCGTTGGTCTGGTGGTTGCCGGTGTTGTTACGTATCGTTTTGTGCGCAATCGCCTGGAGCAGCAGCAGATGCTGGAAGAGGAAGATACGATTATCGAAATTCCTTTGAATGGCAATGTTGCTGGCAATGTGGAACGCCCGGCAGGCGAGATTCGCCGTCTCGACCATGAAGGCCCGGCGGTTGCTACGCTTGAGACCGTGACGGTGCAGAGCGGGGCGCGTCCTGAAGGGGCTGCTTATGTGGGCGTACTCAGCACGAAGCATTACTATCCAGTTGATAAGACGCTGGATGCCACCGACCTGGTGTACTTCCCCTCGGAGGAAGAGGCCAGGGCGCAGGGCTTTACGGCTGCCGAATAAAGGCTGTAGGGACGCGATTCATCGCGTCCACCTTGCTGGATCATATGGCAATGAAGTTGCATGCCGAGGTGGACGCGATGAATCGCGTCCCTACATTTGCCGGATTATCGCGTTGGCCGGATGAATGCGCATGCCGGGGTGGACGCGCTGAAGCGCGTCCCTACATTTGCCGGATTGTTTGTGGACAGAAATTATCGCGTCCCTATTTTTTCTCTTCGTACCACTCGCTGATGATACCGCGATCGACGAGGTAGCGCAGGAATTCCAGGCGTTGCTGTGTGGTAGGGGTGGAAGAAGATATTTCGATGGGTTCAGTCCTGGCTTCGATCACTACTTCACGTGGCGGCGTTATGGGTGGTGGAAGTAATGGAGTCTCGGGTGGTTCATCCATCATAGAGAATGACGCCGGTGAGAGATCCTGGGGAAATTCTTCCATCGTGGAAAGGCGGGGGGTTATGCTTGCCTGTGGCGCAACCCGACCTGAAGCAGGTAATGAGCCGCCTTCCTGGGAAGCTCCCGGGAGAAACGAACTGGGAACATGCGAATATTCGACCGGCGCAGTCTGCTTCCTGGACCACCAGGGAAACAGTTTTGCAAAGAAGTTTTTGATAGCTTGCGTGATCATGTTGTTCTGGCCTTCTAACTAGCAATCACGCCAACACGTAGCTCCGGCAGCGTAAATAACCGGGGCTACTACATCAGAGTAATGAACTTTGATGTATATAGAAACATAGTAGCACAATAAAGGAAAGTCGTCAAACAACTTTTTTTCTTACTTATTATACGTAACCGGGCGAGGTAATAGTTACCTTGCATTTTTGTGATGGGCGTGCCATAATCAAGGAGGTTTCGCGAGGAACCAGGTGCAAAATCCGCGATTCAAGGTAAATCAAAACGGACACTTTTTTGCTAGTGATCCCTGTGTTTTTGGATGTTGGAAGATTTCTGAAACGAAAAGAAAGGCACGTGTCGGCATGCAGGAAGATGTTCTTGGAACCCGCCGTACCGCTATCCCTGAGAAATTAGTAACGTGTTCCCGGTGTAATAAAGTTGTTCGCCTGCGAGATGCTCGTCTGGTTCAAAGCGACGTGCTTTCGGGTACCATTTCCGAGTACGAATACATCTGCCGGGAGTGTGATAAGGCGCTCGCAGAGGGAGAAAAAGACATTATAGAGTAGCGTTTTCTCTTTGAAGAAAGTAGTTGTGGCAAAAGGCGCGAGCGTTCACAGGGATGTACTTGTTCCTTTTGCCTTTTTCTTTCTCTGTCATACGTATCTAATAGTAGATACCCGAGGTACATTGACAATGCGCATGCGCTATCGTTACGTCACCTATCGATATATCGATGGGTCACAGCAGCAATTGGAGCGTCATTACCGACAACTGGTACAGGACGCTCTTCGCCAGAGCCAGCAGTCGATTCTCCAGCGTTCCGTGACCTGGCGACCGCTCGCCGATATTCACGAGTCCGCTGATATGATTGCTGTGAAGATCGAGCTGGCTGGCATGAAAGAAGAAGATATCGAGGTGACGCTGTATCAGGATGCGTTGATCGTGAGCGGTGTGCGCTACGACGATCACGAGCATGATGCGAACCTCTACTATCATGAAGCACAGATTCGCTATGGCCCTTTCCGTGTCGAGGTGTTCATTCCCACACCCATAGATCGTGATGCGGTCGAAGCTCGATACGAAAATGGTTTTCTCTGGGTCAAGCTGCCCAAGCTGGTGGAGTAAAGCCAGAGGCCAGAACGGGGATGGTAGTTTAGAAAAATAAAGAAGGCTTTATGGAGAACGATTTTGTACAGCAAGAACCGTCAAACGAAAGCCAGGTAGAAGGACAGGCTCCCGAGACAGAAACTCGGGAAGAACATACATTGGATGAAGCGCCCACTTCTGTTGAGCCACCGCCTGAGAGCGAGGAGGATCGGGCTCCAGCTGTGGAGCTGGAGCCGGAAGTTCGCCCGCGCCGCCGCAACGGCGATGAGGAAGAAGATGGACTGAACATTCCTGATGTTGTGCCTGTGCTTCCCCTGCGCGATACGGTGGTCTATCCATTTGCGGTGCAGCCGCTTGGTGTTGGACAGGAACGCTCGATTCGGCTGATCGATGATGTGATGCGCGGCAACCGGCTGGTGGTGCTGGTGGCGCAGAAATCCGCCGATATGGAGCAGGCGGGGCCGAACGACATTTTTAAAATAGGTACGGTTTCGCGCATTGCGCGCATGATTCGTATGCCCGATGGCACCATTCAGATCATCGTGCAGGGTCTTGAGCGTGTGGATATTGGCGAATTCACGCAGGAGAAGCCCTATCTTGCCGCGCATGTCACGCCGCGACCGGATATACAGGAAACGGATGATGAGACAGAGGCCATCAAGCGCAATGTGGTTGGTTACTTCCAACGGCTGGTGGCCCTGGTGCAGAACGTGCGCGAAGAGGTCGCGGCGGCAACGCTGAATATGGAGGAGCCGCGCCAGGTGGCCTATGTTATCGCCACCTTCGTGCAGATGGATCTGGAACTGCGGCAGCGCATTCTCGAACTCGACTCGGTGCGCGCCAAGCTGGAAGAGTTGAGCCGCTATCTCGCGCACGAACTGGAGATCTTTGAACTGGGCCGCAAGATTCAGAACAGCGCCCAGGAAGAGATGAACAAGATGCAGCGGGAATACCTGCTGCGCGAGCAGTTGAAGGCTATCCAGCGCGAACTGGGCGAGGAGAGCGAAGAGCAGGCGACCATCAACGAACTGCGGCGTAAGATCGATGAGGCGAAAATGCCCGAGGAGGCATTAAGGGAAGCCAATCGCGAACTCTCGCGGCTTGAGAAGCTACCCTCGGTCTCGCCAGAGTACAGTATTATCCGCACCTACCTGGAGCTGTTGACCAGCCTGCCCTGGAGCAAGAGTACGGGCGGGCAGATCGATGTGGCGCGGGCGCGGCAGGTGCTTGACCAGGATCACTACGATCTCGAAAAGATCAAAGACCGCATTCTGGAATACCTGGCGGTGCGTCGTCTGAAGGAGGAGCGGCAGGCATCTGAGATACAGCACAGCCACGAACTTGACCAGGTTGAGGGCGGCATCGAGACTGAGAACATTCGCCCAACGCAGCCTCTGGCCTCTCAGGAGGCGCTGAGAGCGGTCAATCGTGAGCCTATCCTGTGCTTCGTTGGACCGCCGGGGGTTGGCAAGACCTCGCTAGGGCAATCTATCGCAAGAGCGTTAGGCCGCAAATTTGCGCGTATGTCGCTGGGCGGCATTCGCGACGAGGCTGAGATTCGTGGACATCGCCGCACGTATATTGGAGCTATGCCGGGACGCATCATCCAGACGCTGCGGCGCGTGGAGACCAACGACCCGGTGATTATGCTGGACGAGGTAGACAAGGTCGGGGCTGACTGGCGAGGCGACCCGTCGTCGGCGCTGCTCGAAGTACTTGACCCGGAGCAGAACTACAACTTCCGCGATAACTACCTGGACCTGCCTTTCGATCTCTCGAAGGTGATGTTCATCGCGACCGCCAACGCGCTGGAGCCGATACCCGCGCCGCTGCGCGACCGCATGGAAATCCTGGAACTCTCTGGTTACACGGAAGAACAAAAGCTGCATATTGCGCGCCAGTACCTGCTGCCGAAGCAGTTGGAGGCCAACGGCCTGAAGCCGGAGGAACTGGTTGTCGATGACGAGGTGCTGCGCCGCATTGCTCGCGACTATACCCGCGAGGCGGGCGTGCGCAACCTGGAGCGCGAGATTGGTTCGCTCTGCCGCAAGGTTGCCAGGCAGATTGCCGAGGGCCGAGAGGCTCCGATTACGGTAACGGTTGACCAGCTACCGGATTACCTGGGCCGCCAGCGTTTCTTTGCCGAGGCTGCCGAACGTATCGACCGGCCTGGAATTGCGACCGGATTGACCTGGACGCCGGTTGGTGGCGAGATCATCTTCATCGAGGCGGCTGCCATGCCGGGCAGGGAAAGCCAGTTGATTCTGACGGGCCAGCTTGGCGACGTGATGAAAGAGTCGGCCCAGGCTGCGCTCAGCTATGTGCGCTCCAACGCCGAGATGCTGGGTCTGCCTGCCAATGTGTTTGAGAATCAGCAGATACACATTCACGTTCCGGCAGGGGCAATTCCGAAGGATGGGCCTTCGGCAGGCGTGACGATGACGACGGTGCTGGTCTCGCTGGCAAGCGGGCGCAAGGTACGCTCCGATGTCGCCATGACGGGTGAAATCACGCTGCGCGGCAAGGTGATGCCGATTGGAGGCGTCAAGGAGAAGGTGCTGGCGGCATACCGTTCGGGTATTCACACGGTCATCCTGCCGAAACGGAACGAGCCTGATCTGCTTGAAGACCTGCCCAAAGAACTGCGCGACCAGATGGAGTTCGTCTTTGTCACCGATATTCCGCAGGTGCTGGAGACCGCTATCGAAGGTTTCCACGTCAAGAGCGAAAAGGTGAAAAACGCGGAGAACGGCCATCAACGCGCCAAGAAACGCAAGGTGGAGAAGGCTGCCGCGAAGGCGTAGGATATTCCATGAAGAGGCCCGTGTTGAACAACCCGCAGTTGTTCAACACGGGCCTCTTCATGGAAGAAGTACTGGAAAAGATGCTTGACGAAAATGGGCCAGTATGCTATCCTAAGCACACATTCGTGATGGGCTGCTAGCTCAATGGCAGAGCAAGCGACTCTTAAAGTGCGCCGCTGTGTTCTACTTATCCTTGCTGCGTAGCGCAGCACTACTGAAACCGGAGTAGTTAAGGCACCACCTGACCGGAACCCGAAAGGGCGAAGGGACAGTAGCATGGTTGGAAAAGTACGATGAGGGAGAAACTGCTATCCCGGCAAGTCGTGCAGCCAGGCCATATATGGTGAGGATGGGTTTTCCGAACCTGAGACGAGTTGGCACTGCATGATGCCCATGTCCTGGCAGGAACTGGACATGTTCCGGTTTAGCGATAGATAAGAGGATCGCTAAAGGTTTCACCGGAAAACGCTCATTTTAGATGAGAAAATCGTCGAAAAGGCACCTACGTATGGACCAGGATAGGTAGGGAACTGCGGGATCATCTACAAGGCGAGAGCCTCATGATGACGGAGTATCCATAGTACTCAAATGACCGGCGTAATGGCCGGTACACGGGGAAGGGGTACAGGCGGAAAACGTTCGTGTTTATCCGCTGGAGAGCCGGATGCGTTGAAAGGCGCACGTCCGGTTCGGGAGGGGGTAGTTGGAAACGTGTCGAAAGACAACGCGCTGGCTATCTGCTTCACTCGCTAGGTTCAGAGTTCGAGTCTCTGGCAGCCCACTTTTGAACACGCTTCATATTTGAAGCGTGTTTTTTGTTGCCTGGTTCTCCTCACTTTCTTAGTCAGAGTTCATTTTCTCTCAAAGTACTTTTTTCCTTGCTCGGTCGCATAAAACTTGCAATTTGGAAAATTCTCGGGTATCATATAAACAAGTCTTTATAAAAAGATTTGTTTATATATTCGTCTGGACATGGCATGAATGATTGGCGCGAACTGAAAATTGTCTTGAAGGCGCTGGGGGACATGGCTCGCTTGACGATTGTGTATCACCTGGTACACGAGCAAGAGATTACCGTGACGGCCCTGACAGAATTACTTGGCATCAGCCAGCCGCTTGTTTCCTGGCACCTGCGCAAGTTGCGCAAGGCAGGTATTATTCAGACGCGGCGCGTGGGACGGCAGGTATATTGTTCCTTAAATGCGGAGCGTATCGCTTTTTGTATTGACCGCCTGGAACAGTTGCTTGATCCATCTACTGTCCTGGAGGCGCTTCCCAGCGGCCCGGCCCTTATGGAGGCCGAACTGAGTTTGGAGGATTAGGAGGCGATGGAGGGTGGATGTCTCCTGTCCATAAAGATGAGTTTTGCAAGATTTTATCACCTGTTAAACTCGTCATTTAACACACCTATGCTAATGTGTATGAGAGAGCAAAGAGAATCTCTCGTGTGCATTGGGGGAATAAAAAGAAATCCACAGTAGGAAGAGCATGATTAGGAAAGACAACAGAGCGATCATTACGGGTGAAAAAGCCAGCGCAGGTACAGCAATGTTACATCGAAGACAGCAGATGTCCCGGCACGAGGCGTATTCAGCAGGCAAGCTGGGGCGGGCTGATCTGCATATGCACAGCACGTATAGCGATGGCACAGCAACTATTCAGGAGATTCTGCATTACGTCCAGCATCATACGGATCTGGATGTGATTGCGCTCACCGACCATGATGTAATTGATGGTTCGTTGCGGGCGCGAGATATGTGGGCCAGGGGCAACTATCGCTTTGACTTTATCGTCGGTGAAGAGGTGAGTACGAAGGAAGGCCACATGCTCGCGCTTTTCATCGAGAAGCATATTCCGCCGCGCTTAAGTATGGAGCGCAGCATTGAGCTTGTTCACGAGCAGGGTGGGTTGGCGGTTGTGGCGCATCCCATGAATCGCATCTTTCGTCATAGCTGCCAGCGTTCGGTGCTGGATCGCATCTTTCGCAGCAAAGATGTCTGGCTGGATGGTATTGAGACGTGGAACGCCAGTTTTTGCGGCATCTACGCGAACCGGGTGGCGATGAGCGTCAACCGGCGGGTGTATGGCTGGGCTGAGCTTGGCAATAGCGACGCCCATATTCTCAGTTCTATTGGTAGTGGCTGCACGTGGTTCGAGGGCAGCACCGCCCAGGAAATCCGGGCGTGTATTGAGTCCGGCCTGACCGCTCCTGGTGGCAGGCTCTGGACGATGCATGATTACCTGCGCCTGGCGGGGCATCATATTAACAAACGCGCGCCAATCGCGCGGCAGCATATTGCGTAGGGGTGATTGTAGGGCCGCGCTCCCTGTCATCCTGAGCGCAGCGAAGGATCTCAGGTCTGGATACACGATTCTGCTGGGTGACGGAGATTCTTCGCGGCGCTCAGGATGACAGGGGCGAGATGATCGGCTCTGGTTGTTACAAATCATCATCGCGGCCCTACAGAAGAAATGGCTAGTCCGATTAGTTCAAATATGGTACAATAGGCTTATGATTAGCAGACGCATACAGCAACGGGTGAGGCAGTTCGTCACCTGGATTATGCGACCGCTGGCACGACTGGGTATTACTCCCAATACCTTAACTTTGATCGGTTTGTTGCTCAGTGGTGTTACTGCTGCGGTCATTGCACAGGGGAATCTCCTTGTGGGTGGTTTGCTGGTGCTGTTTGCTGGAATCTTTGACATGTTTGATGGTGCGTTAGCCCGCGCCCGGAATGCCGCCTCAGTGTTTGGCGCATTCTTTGACTCAACGCTTGACCGGTACTCGGAGAGTATCATTCTATTTGGACTGCTCTGTTATACGTTACGAACGCCACAGATGCAAGATCGCCTCTGGCCATTTCCGTCCGAGCAGTCCTGGATGATTGTGCTGATTTTTATCGCAGTTGTCGGCTCACTGATGGTGAGTTACGCAAAAGCGCGCGCCGAGGGATTGGGGTTAGAGTGTAGAACCGGGCTACTGGCCCGCCCTGAACGTGTCGTAATCCTGGCTATCGGGTTGCTTACCGGCATGACGATCTGGGCCTTGTTATTGCTGGCGGTCTTTTCAAATGTGACCTCTATCGAACGTATTGTGTACGTCTGGCGGGTCACAAAACAGTCGGCACAACGGGCGCAAGATTTTTCAACTGATGGACATATCAGGCCGGAAGAGGTGAGCAATTCGGTAGCGATTGGCACAACTGAAGGGAGAGAACCTTCAGCGCATACTGTACCTACCAGCGTTCCGCCATTCGGTGGTGGCGTACATCAAGAGTGAAGAGGGTCAATGGTGGGATTAGACGGACCGGGTCGTAGATGTAGTTAATAAATAGCCTGTCCGAGAATAAGAAGGTAGGGGCGGATTGTTGATTCTGCCCGCAGGCAACGCGGATCGGAAACGAAGAGAGAACGGGTTTCATGCAAGCACAGTTATTCCAGCAGAACTCGTTGCGTTTCTCGAACACCCGTTGCTACAAGTGATACCACTGGCGCTTGTGTGGCGATTCGCCTGAACCGGTTACAATAGAATATTCTCTTATGGCACGCACCTGCGCTCCGGTCCCTTGAACTGAGACTGGAGATCTTAGTGACAACACAACACATTACACCGGAGAATAACGACAATCAAACGACTGTCGCAGAGGAATCGTCTGCTCTACATTCTCCCAGTTTGCCGGGTGAGACGGAAGTTCCGGTTGCTGCCCAGGCAGAAGATACTCAGGAAGCGCCTGCTTCCGAGTTCACAACAACCGGGTCAGAGGTGGAAGAAAACGCCGTTCGTCCTTTCACCGATTTTATCGAGGAGTTCCAACAAACGGAGCAGCGCCCTGCATCACTTACAGAAGAGTCCCAGGACACGGACTTTCGCCTTTCAACCAGCCCATCAGAGGTGCTGGATTCTGCTTCCACTATTGAGGAACATCTCGCGAGTGGAGAGAGCCTTTCAGAAACAGCATCCGAAAATGAGAGTTCAACTCTTGCCGGGGCGGCAGAGCCAGTTGCTGAAGTACCCGAAACTGTAGAGGCAGCTGTTCCAGTAGAAAGCGCTCCTGTTGAAACTGTCATGGCGGCGGAGGAACCTGCTACAACTGAGACGGAGCAAAGCGAACCCGTTGTAGCTCAAGAAGCGGTAGAAGCCCCACAGAGCGAACCGGTTGCAGGGCAAGAAACTGAAGCCAGGCAGGGTGAACCTGTTTCTACAGAAGAAGCTCCCAAAGCGGCGCAAAGCGAGCCTGCTGCTCCCGCGCCTGCTCCACAGGCAGAACGACCTGTTTCGCCACTGCTGCGTCCATCCACGCGGGTGCGCGTGCCCCGGCATATGCGTCATCGCGAGGAGCGGGCGCAGGCGAAGCGAGACGAGGCAGCGGCAGCAGCCGCTCCTGTTGAAAAATCCGAGCAGCCCATTTCTCCTCCGCTTGTAGAGGAGGCCCAGGCACCGGTGGCGCAGACGAGCCAGCCTGTCGAGGCCGCGCCTGCTCCAACCACTACGGATACGTTTTCTACACAAACACCCCAGGCTGGCGCGGAGACGACGCCGGCTCCCACTGTTGAGGAGCAGCCAAAGCCGCCGCGCCGCTATCGCTTTGATCGGCCTGCCGCAAGCACGGCCAATACACTGAGTGCGACAGGCAGCACCACCAGCCCGGCAAGCGCATCTGCTATGCCTGTGGTGTCCAGTTCTCAGGCACCAGCATTTAATGCGGCCCGCGCGGAAAGCGCGCCGGTAGTTGAGCGAGAAGTGGCACCTTCACCCGCGAAGTCGCCGACTACGCCACAGGAAACATTCAGGCAGAGCGCGCAACCAGCGGCGGAGCCGGAAAGCGTGAAGACATCCGGCGAGCAGCGTAAGCATAACAGCTTCGAGCGCGAGAAGGAGCAGCCTACGGCGGTTGCGCCAGCAGTCGAGGAAATAGCCGCGAGCAAGCAGCAGGAGGAAACGACGCAAACTGAACCGGCTGTTGAAGATTTGCCGCCACTGGAATATTCAGAATTGCAGGCCGCGTCTTCACGTCGCCGCCGTCGCCGCCGTTCCACTAATGGGACAACTCCAGCGGCGAATGGCAATGGCACGCCGGCGCAAAAATCGGCTCAATCAGAGCAGCCAACCGTTACCACTTCGCCTGCTACGCCGAAGAACAGTACACCTGCGGCCAACGCCGGGCACTATGCCTTGCTCTCTGGAACAACTGTCAACCAGTTGAATCATGGCAATGAAGCAGGTGGCCCATTCATGGGACCAGAACCGTCGCCTGCGCGTGGCAGCGTTATGTCTACACCGACGCCTTCGCGCACCTCTCGCGCCGCTCGTAACGAGGTGCAGCGCGTGGCTTCTCCGGCTTCACCTGTGTATCCCACGCCTTCGCGTCCAGGCGAACTGGTGATTCCGCAGTCGGCAATTAACCAGTTGTCGAACGCGATTACGCAGGCTATTCAGACGCAGACGGACCGCATGGTGGCTGAACTGCGACGGACGAGCCAGGGGCCGACCAACGTGTCGGTATCGCTGCCGCCGTTCCCCTCGAACGAGCGCGTGGGCGTATTCGTCGATGTTGCCAACCTGCTGTACTCGGCGCGCACGCTGCGTATGACCATCGATTTCGGTAAGCTGCTCGATTTCCTGCGCGGCAACCGCCGATTGGTGCGGGCGCATGCCTATTGCCCAACCAGCCCGCAGCCCGGCGAGGATCAGATGTTCCTGCAGGCTGTCAAAGGTCTTGGCTATCGCATCACGACGAAGAACTACAAGACCTTCTCGAGCGGAGCGAAAAAGGCCGACCTCGACCTTGATCTCTGTATGGACGTGGTGCGCCTCGTTGATGGCAAAGCCGTTGACTGCGTTGTGCTGGTGAGCGGCGACAGCGATTTCATGCCTATGCTCGACTACTGCTCGGATCACGGTGTGCGCGTCGAAGTCGCCGCCTTTGACGAGTCGATGTCGGCAACGCTGCGCCAGAGCTGCGACCTCTTCATCAACCTTTCGATGCTCGATGAGATTCGGGTGTAGAAAGTAGTGGTTGAAAACACAGAAAAACCAGGGCGAGCCGCCCTGGTTTTTCTGTGTTTTCAACCACTATGCAGATTTGCTATCCTCGCGGGGTTCATCAAAGGGATAGGTAATACCCTTTGCGAAATCTTCGATTGCGGTCTGTATCCAGGCTTCGTAGCGTAAGGCTGGAATGGAAAGCTGTTTGAGTAATTGAAGTAACTCATCCCCTGGCAGATATTCTTTTGCCTGAAGGAACAGCCTGCCCAGGCGGGTCATGAGCCAGGCAACATAATCATCAGAAACGGGCGTGGCCTTTTTGCTCGCTGTTGCATCACTCAGGCCGAGCGCCTGCTGTAGCTGGGCATATTTTTCAGTGATCGCAGTATGTAATCGTTCGTAGATTGGTTCGCTCAACGTGATTCCCCATCCTTTTAGTTCAGGAACGCTGTTTGAGGTAGCACTACCAATAGACATAGTAGAGATTGCAAGAAATTATACCAGAAGAAACCACAAAAGATAAACTCCTCTATTCAGAATGTCCACAGTTTTGCATTGCGATAGATGGCCTCAGTAGGCCCGTTCATGTCTTCTGCAATCATCCCAATATAGCCTTTGCCATAAGTACTATCGGTGATGTTTGCGATATTGGTATGGTTCACGTAGAAAGAGAGCGAACTGCCGTTAGCGACGACGGCAATGGTATTTGTTGCGCTATGCCCTGGCTGAATGGCAGCCGAGGACTTGCTCAACAGGGTAGTGGTTGAGGTATTCAGGTCGAGATAGAGGTTGTAGGAGCCATCCTGGCAGACCTCAAAGGTATAGTCCTTGCTGCTGTTGATGTCACTGCGAAAGATGATTCCGCCGCAGTCACCGCGCGCAATATGCATTTGTACCTCGAAGGCGAAGCTGGCGGGTTGAACCTGGCTCAAGCAGGAGTTGATGTTTTGCTGCAATTGCAGGACATGATAGCCGTCACTGCCGAACTGGCAGGCGCTGCCACTGGCATCGGTTGGATAGTTGTCCCAGCCGTAGCCGCGTGAATTGTTTGTCAGAGGATCGTTCATCGTCATAGTCCCATTATGCGGCGGGTAGGGATTGGGGTTGGCAGCGCTGGTCGTGGCAGTGAGATTGGGGGTAGGAGTGGGTGATGGAGTGGTATGGACGATAGGAGTCGTTTTTCCCTGTGTAGGAGTTGCCGTTAATAAAGGGTGTTGGACAGTTTTTGAGTTGAGAAGTGGCAATGCGAAGATGCCTGCGCCCGCCAGGATTATCAGAAGAGCAGCGGTAATGAACCACAAGCCTTTTTTCTGTGAGCGCCGGGGAGCGGATGGAACGCTGACAGGAATGGCGCGCTCTGCTGGAGTTACGGGAGAGGGATCGGATACTACAACAGCACTTGCATCGCTTACGGGCGCAGGGTTAGAAATCACCCTGGTACTGGCGTCACTGATAGAAATCGGTTCGGGCTGCTTTATGGTGCTTGCGTCAGAGATGGGGTTCGCTTCTGGTTTTACGAGGGTGCTTGCATCGCTGATCTGAACTGGTGTGCTTGCTTCTGAATGTGAAGAATGTAGCAGGGCCGTTTCTACCAGGTTGCTTTCGCCAGGAGTAAGGGGAAGGGCTTCGGTCTCCTGAATAGAAAGAGTGAGGCGCAGTAATGCCTGTTTTTCCTGAGAGGAAGGGTCTGATGGACTATCGACCAGTAAGACCTGTCCGTCCTGCGCATTGGGAGGGATAGAGACGCTGATCCGGCGGCCTCCAGGGAGTGCCAGGGTGCGAGAGGTTCCTCTTTGCGCCTCTTCCTTGCTGATGGCAAGCGTGGCGCGTAAATCTATTGTGGGCGTCTCTCCCACAGATGTGTTCTGTAATGCCTGACACAGGGCTTGAGCAAATGCGGTGATTGATGAGAAACGCTCTTCGGGGCGCTTTGCCAGGGTGCGCAAGATGACCTGGTCAATAGTTGAAGAGAGGCGGGGATTTTGCGTGCTGGGAGCTGGTGGAGGCGTGTGTATGTGCTGGTACATCAACTGTAGGGGCGTACCGGTAAAGGGTGTGCGTCCCGTGAGCAATTCATAGACCATGATGGCAAGCGCGTATTGATCGCTGGCGGGTACGGCTTCGCCATTCCACTGTTCTGGAGCCATGTATTTAGGGGTGCCACGGATGCCCTGGCTGTTGCTGGTGGTTGCTGTACTGATTTTCGCTACGCCGAAGTCGGCCAGCAAAATATCTAACCTCTGCGCGCTTCCTGTGTTGTCTGTCGCGCTGCGAATGAGGAAGTTGGATGGCTTGACATCTTGATGAATGACGTTGTGATTGTGGGCATACTGGAGTGCGTCGGCAGCCTGTTGAACAATGGAGATCAGTTCCTGTGGAGAGAACGCAGCGGCGTGGTCGTGTTGCTCTATCCATTGCAAGAGAGAGCCTTCGGAGCGATACGGCATCACCAGGAAAGCGAGACTCGCTCCCTGCACTCGTTCCTCACCATAGTCGAAAAGCGGCAGGATGTGTGGGTGATCTAGTTGAGCAACGGCCCGCGCCTCGCGCAAGAAGAGACGGATGCCCTCCGAATCAGATGCGCGCTCAGCCGAAGAGGGGGTATCGATGCGAAGCACTTTGATAGCTACCTGCCTGCGAATAGTGGGATCTTCGGCAAGGTAGACCTCGCCCATACCCCCGCTGCCAATCAGACGCAGCAGGTGATAGCGGCCAATTTGCGCTCCTTCAAGTAGCATTTTTCTCTTCCACCTCTCTCGTCAAAATGTATTGTTGCGCGATTAGAACAATGGAATTGCCGTGAGTATATCACAATATTGCAGAGTAATGCTGTGGATATGGTAAAAACGATCAAAAAGAGGTTTTTTAGCGCTTACGCTTTCCTTTTTTTCAGAGAGTTACAGGGTGGCAGAATGGCTGTCGAATGAGAAGTGAGAGCAGGGCCGGAACATGTGAGAAAAAAGCCCTTCATTACGTATGTATGCATAGCAGATATTCTGTACACAGCTGATATTCCATATAGCGGAATATCGTTCCAGGCCGGTTAGTTGTTCATGTATACTGAATGAAATGGAGCTTGCAATTGAAGACCACCCCAAGTCGTATTTGTGGGTGGTTTTGGCATTCCATGCATGAAGAAGCTTGCGCTATCCGGCTAAGTGTTGTATTTGTTTGTTCGGAGAGAGAAGAAAGGAAGCGTAGATGCGAAAGAAAAGCGGTCTTACCCGCCTCGCAGCATTCCTGACAGTATTTACGCTGCTGCTCACTGCATGTGGCAGCACGACCGGCGGTGGGGGCGGCAACACACCCACTACTGGAGGAAACACCCCGACCTCGAATATCAAGGTCGCCCTGGTGACGGACATTGGCGGCTTGAATGACCGGGGCTTCAACCAGTTGGCCTATACGGGCTACAAAAAAGCTGAACAGCAGTATGGGTTCAAGGAACAGGTTATCCAGACGCAGTCGCAGAACGACTACATCAAGAACCTTACCCTGGCGGCTCAGAGCGCCAACCTGGTAATCGCTGTTGGCTTCTTGATGCAGGCTCCCCTTGACCAGATTGCCAAGCAATTTACCAATGTAAAATTTGCCATCGTTGATGGCTGCGCGCAGCCTGCCAACGCCAACAACTGCGATACGCTGCCGAATGTTACTCCGCTGTTCTTTAAAGAGCAGGAAGCTGGTTGCCTGGTCGGCGCGATTGCCGGTCAGATGGAGAAGGATGGCAAGTCGAAGATTCCGAAGCTGCTGGGTGCCAGCTCGATTGGCGCGGTTGGCGGTATCGCGGTTCCGGCGGTGGTGCGCTACATCGCGGGCTACAAGTTTTGCGCGAAGAAGGTTGATCCAAACGTCAAAGTGTACGTGAACTACTCCAATGACTTCACGAATACGGCGTTGTGTAAAGACGCGGCGCTTTCCCAGATCAACCAGCACCAGGTGGACATCGTTTTCCAGGTGGCCGGTGGCTGTGGTATTGGCGCTCTCGATGCGGCGAATAGCAAGGGCGTCTTTGGTATCGGCGTGGATGCCGACCAGGGCTACCTCTATCCGAGCGTGATTACCAGCGCCTTGAAGCGTGTAGATACAGCAGTCTTCGATATCATCGATCTGACTGAGAAAGGCCAGTACACCAATAACGTGCCGAAGTTCGACCTTGCGCACGATGGTGTTGGCTACGGGACGCCAAGCAAGGATGTTCCACAGGATGCGATTCAGACTGCGATGAGCCTTGAGGATCAAATCAAGTCTGGTAGCCTTGTTCCACCTGAGGCTATCCCCAATCCCAATACACCGTAACTGGATAGGATGTTGAGCGGATAGCGGCAGGCCCATGTCATTTCATGGCATGGGCCTGTTTTGTAGGGATGCGATGATGAATGTTGACATGTTTGTAGGGACGCGCTTCATCGCGTCCACCTCGGTGTATTGTTCTATATGATAGGCGAGGTGGACGCGATGAAGCGCGTCCCTACAAAGGTCTCCCACATTCTTTCGTCACCATTCCTCATCGCGTCCAGCCTTGTATGCGGATTCATATGTGGTGGACGCGATGAAGCGCGTCCCTACTTGTATGGCATATATACCCATGTTATGATAAGGAAAACGTAGGGGCGTGGGCTTGCCCCGCCCTTCTCCTTCGACAACACTGAATATCATCATCGAGAATGGAAACGTAGGGGCGTGGGCTTGCCCCGCCCTAAATTCACCACGATGATACTTGGCTGTCTCCTGAAAGAAAAGAGAGGGCGGGGCAAGCCCACGCCCCTACAGAAGGAAGGTGTCACAGTGGCTATGCCGACGGTGCAAAGGAGCGAGACTGAGAAGGGTCCGCCTCCTTCCTCAAAGTTCCTGATAGGGGTGCGCAGACTTGGAAGCGCAATTAGCCGCCCGGTACTTGCCGTGATTCTGGCAATTATTGCTGGTGGCATTGTTATCATGATTACCTCATCAGGTTCGTTGGGAGATCGTTTTTCAAATGCTATTGGCGCTTATCAGGCGCTCTATTCGGGTTCCTTTGGTTCATTACAAAGCTTTGCTTTTACGCTGGTCAATGTTACTCCGCTTATTTTTGCCGGTATTTCTGTCGCTATTGCTTTCCGGGCGGGCCTTTTCAATATTGGTGCTGAGGGACAGCTTGCCGTTGGGGCGGTAGCCGCGTACCTGGTTGGCTTTAAGGCACCCACGATGCCTGGATGGGTGCTTGTTCCGTTGATGGTGCTTGCCAGTATGCTGGCGGGTGCCGTCTGGGGTGGCATTGTCGGCGCGCTTAAGGCCTGGCGAGGGGCGCACGAGGTCGTCACGACCATTATGCTCAACTGGATCGCCTTTTTTGTGGCCGACTACCTGATTACCGGGCCGCTTAAATCCCCTGATCTCGCCGACGCCACCGCGCCTGTCCCTGTGCAAACGCAATTGCCACAAATTGCCGTGTTGTACAACCATACGTTGGGCACATTCCTGCCAGCGATAGACAGTCCAACGCAGTATCTTGTCGATATCAGTTTTATTCTGGCGTTGATAGCGCTGGTGGTTTACTGGTTTATTATGAAGCGCACGACTTTCGGCTACGAGGTGCGGGTGATTGGACAGAACCCCCAGGCCGCGCGTTATGCCGGTATTCCGGTCAAGAAAAATATTTTCGCGGTCATGGCAATTGCGGGGGCTTTTGCTGGTCTGGCCGGTTCGCTGCGTTTGATGGGTCAACCCCCTTACCAGTTGATTGGGTCCACTTTCCGGCTCGACTCGGTGGGTTTTGATGCTATCGGTGTGGCGCTGCTGGGTCATATGACTTCGATTGGTATTCTGTTTGGTGCGCTGCTCTTTGGCGGTCTGCGGCAGGGAGCGGGCCTGATGCAGTTGCAGGCAGGCATTCCAGGCGATCTGGTGTTCATCATTCAAGCGCTTGTCCTCTTCAGCATTGCCGCGGAGTTCTTGCCTGTAATCCGGCGCAATATGCCGAGGTGGCTCTTGTTCAGCCGCAAACCTGCCCTGGTTGGAGCTAGCGGCCTGACGGTGGTTGATTTGCCGCAGGAGGAGAACGGAAAGAAAGATAGCGTGCCGCCAGGAGAGAGTATGGGACTTGATGCAGGCGATTCAGCTAACTCGCCAAAGGAGGGATAATCGTGTTTTTTGCAGTTTTGCTGCGGGTGCTTGGCTCTGCGGACCTCTGGCAGGCAACCCTCCAGTTTGGCGCGTTGCTGCTCTTGCCAGCGCTGGGCGGCGTTATTTCTGAACGCAGCGGTGTTGTCAATATCGCGATGGAAGGAATGATGCTGACCGGAGCGTATGCTGGTGCGATCATCGCGCTCTCAACACACAGCGTGATTGTTGCCTTGCTGGGTGCCGTTATTGCCGGTGCCCTGATGGCGCTCATTCACGCTATCGTCTCCATTCATTTCAAGGCCGACCAGATTGTGAGTGGCATTGCCATCAACGTCGCGGCGCTCGGCCTGACGAACTATTTGAATATTGTGCAAACGAACGCGCAGGGCATACCATCGCTGCCCGGGCCATTGCGCCTGCCCACGTTTCCCTGGGGACCGCTGGCGCAGATTCCCTTTATCGGGCCGGTGTTGTTTCAGCAGAACGTGATTTTCTATGTTGCTCTGTTGATCCTGATTGGCATCCAGTTCCTGCTTTTCCGCACGAATATCGGCCTGCGCATTCGTGCGGTGGGCGAACATCCACAGGCTGCCGATACCGCCGGTATCAATGTGCGGCTGATTCGTTACTGCTGCGTGATTGCCAGTGGCGTACTCTCAGGGCTGGCAGGCGCGTTCCTTTCGCTGGGCATTGCCGGTATCTTCAACCCGAATATGACGGCGGGCGCGGGCTTTATTGCTCTGGCGGCGATGATCTTTGGCAAGTACACGCCGCTTGGCACAGGCCTGGCTTGTATCATCTTTGGCCTGGGAGAAGCGCTGGCTGTGCGAATGCAGGACAGCGGCGTCTCACCTTACCTGCTCAGCACCATTCCGTATATTCTCACCTTGATCGCGCTGGTCGGCCTGGTTGGGCGAACGGTCGCGCCTGCTGCCGATGGCATCCCGTATGAGCCGGGTTCAGAATAGGAGGAGAGACAGTATGCAAGAACAGACAGCTACAACGCTCGTGGAAGAGCCTTCTGTTCCGCTCGCGGTAGAGATGCGCGATATCACCAAAACCTGGCCCGGCGTGGTTGCTGACGATCATGTAAACCTGCGCGTGCGCAAAGGCGAGATACACGCGCTGGTTGGCGAGAACGGCGCGGGAAAAAGCACGTTGATGAACATTCTCTACGGGCTGATCCAGCCTGATAGCGGCGAAATCTACATCAACGGCAAACTCGCGCACATTCACGGCCCGCGTGAAGCCATCCGTCTGGGCATTGGCATGGTTCACCAGCATTTCATGCTCATTCCGCCGCTTACGGTGACGGAAAACATTGTGCTGGGACACGAGCCTGGGAATGTGGCCTCGGTCTACGATATCAAAAAGGCTCGTGAGGCGGTGGTCAAACTAAGCCAGCAATATGGCTTGCCAATTGACCCGGATGCGCGTGTCGAAAAGCTTTCCGTAGGTATGCAGCAGCGCGTCGAGATTCTCAAAGTCTTGTATCGGGCCGCCGATATTCTGATTATGGACGAGCCAACGGCGGTATTGCGCCCGCAGGAGGTGGACGAACTCTTCGGCGTCATTCGCGGACTGGTGGCGCAGGGCAAAACCGTGATCTTCATTACGCACAAGCTGCGTGAGGTGCTGGAGCTTTCGGATAATGTCACGGTGCTGCGGCGCGGCAAAAACGTGGGCACGCTGGTGACGAAGGAAACAAATCAGGCCGAAATTGCGCGGATGATGGTGGGTCGCGAGGTGCTGCTGCGTGTCAACAAGACCCCTGCCAGACCGGGGCCGGTGGTGCTGCATGTCGAAGACCTGCACGCGGATTCTGATCGCGGCCTGGAAGCGTTACACGGCGTAAGCTTCGAGGTGCGCGCCGGTGAAATACTCGGTATCGCTGGCGTCGAAGGGAACGGCCAATCCGAGCTGATCCAGGCGCTTACCGGTATGCGGAAAATCACCGGAGGCAAAGTTACCCTGACGAGGGTGAAAGACGGAGAGCCAGGGCAGACATACGATTTGACGAGTATGGATGCGCGCCAGGAACGTTTAATTGGCCTTGCGCATATTCCAGAGGACCGGCGTGGCAGTGGCCTTGTGCTGACCGATACATTGGAGGATAACGCCATACTGGGTCGCCAGCGCTGGCCGCGCTTTTCGTGGCGGCATATTGTGCTACTGCTGCGCAACATCGCTAACTGGACGAAAAGGCTGGTCAGCGATTTTGATGTACGCACCTCGTCTATCGAGGCCACCGCTCGTTCGCTTTCAGGCGGCAACCAGCAGAAGTTGATTATTGCGCGTGAGTTCGCCTCTGATCCTGTGGCGCTGATTGCCGCGCAGCCTACACGTGGCGTCGATATCGGCGCTATCGAGTTCATTCATCGCCGCCTGATCGAACTGCGGGACTCGGGGAAAGCGGTATTGCTCGTCTCAGCCGAACTGGACGAGATTCGCTCGCTTTCTGATCGTATCGCGGTCATGTATGAGGGCAACATCGTCGATATTGTCTCGCCGGATGCCACCGAGGAAGAACTTGGTATCATGATGACCGGCGGGCATGTGAAACACTAAACAAACAAAAAGGAGCCTGACACGCATCCAGGCTCCTTTTTGTTTGTTTGTTTAAACCACTTTGAAGGCCGCACCCAATACATAGGTAATGACCGCCTCAACGCCGCCAACGATGGTCATTTCCATGCCGCTCTTGAACCAGGAACGCCCGGTTACAAGCGTCTTGGCCGCGCCGACCGCGAAATGCGCGACGAGGCTGATGATGGCGGCGACGATGATGGCGGCGATGCCCGACATAAAGAAAAATGGAATGATCGGGATGAACGCGCCCAGTCCGGTAGAAATGGAGGCGGAGGCTGCCGCAACCCAGGGATTGGGGAAACTGTCTTCAGAAAGGCCCAACTCTTCGTGCGCCAGCGTGCTGAGGAACTGCTCTGGCTTTTGTGAGAGGCGGTCGGCAAGCACCTGCGACTCTTCCTCGGTAAAGCCTTTTAGCTGGTAGAAGAGGGCGAGTTCTTCTTTCTCCTCTTCGGGGTCTTCCTCGATCTCCCGCCGCTCGCGGTTGATCTCCGCTTGATAGACTTCGCGCTCGCTTTTGGTTGCCAGGAAAGCGCCGGAACCCATCGAGAGCGCGCTGGCCAGCATACCCGCCAGTCCGCTAATCAAAACGAGGTTGCTTGCCGCGCCTCCGGTATATCCCGCCACGCCGCTCACAATGCCGAAGACCGCGCCCAGCCCGTCGTTTGCGCCGTAGATGGCATCACCGAGCCAGCCGCCGCCGCGCTTGTGCCAGCGTTCGCGGCGCAGCATCACGTCGAGCATGCCCTGTGGCCCGATGGGACCGACGATCTCGCGAATGATGCGCCCGTGGCTTTCCTCTTCCTTGCGTACTTCGCGCAGCATAGCCTGGGCTTCGGTATCATTGATGCTGTTGGCCTGCGCCTCATAGCGAGCGATATCTTTGTCCTCTTCGTTCTCTAGCTGGCGCAGGGCCGCTTCGGTGCCCAGTTGACGGCGCATCCATCCCTGAAGGCGCATGCCGAGCGTGCGTTTCTCGGTAGGGGGTGGCTCACCGAGTTCGGCCAGCTTGCGTTCCCACTTCTGGGCGTGATTGCGTTCCGCGTCGGCCATTTTTTGCAGCACTTTGCGCCTTGCCGGGTCGCGTTCGCGTTGCGCAAGGTCGCTATAGGTGCGGACCCCCTCCATTTCGCGCTGCCAGTTCTGTTGCAGAGCGGCGACCAGTTCGCGGCGGGTCGCGCCGTCCAGAGGCTGGCTGCTTTGAACGGGAGCCATGCTATCCCCATTAGCGGACGTGGAATCTATAATCGGGTCTTTCTTTTGTTCGGCACTCATGATTTGTCTCTCTCCTGACAGGACGCGCAGCGTCCATAAATTCGAACTTCGTGCGATGACAACTTCAAGCCGGTTGTGCGCGCTGCCTCTAGCAACGACTCCTCAGATAGGGCAATGTCGAGCGGCACGTCCAACAATGCTCCGCAGGCAGTGCAGATGGCGTGGTCATGCCGGTTGGTATTCGCGTCATAGCGCACTCCCTCGAAGCCTTCCAGTTCGCGTATCAGGCCAGACTCGGCCAACGAATGCAGGATTCGGTAGACGGTAGCGAGACCAATTCTGGGCTTACTCTGGCGTACCGCTTCGTAGACATCCATCGCGGTAGGATGGCTATACGTGCCGCGCAAGTATTCGAGTACGGCACGCGCATTGGTGTTCAGTATTTGTTCCATGATATTAGGGTGTACTAATAATGATAATCATTCTCATTTTGCTATGGATAGTGTATGACATGGGGATGGAGGATGTCAAGGAATAACAGACTTCTAGATGTCTGTCAATTTTTGGGGTTTGGTGGGGGGAACAGAAGACACCCGCGAGGGAATGTCTCTATCCTGCAAATACGCTGTAGAGACATTCCCTCGCGGGTACTTCCAGGTCTTTCGGCTTAAGTTACGGATAGGAAAGGACGCAGCCGCCAGCCCCGCTGTTGAAGGCATTGCTCCAGAGCGACTGGACAGGGAAAGTTGCGCCGTTGAGTGAGACATCGGCTGCCGCACCCTGGCCCGAACTGATCCAGGCACACTTGTCACCGTTCTCGTTGCCACTGCCATCAAGCCAGCCAGTGCTGGGGAAGATATCGGTTTCGGTCTCGGCGAACTCATGGCCTCCGACAATAGTGATGCCATCGGTCAGACCAGCAGAACCCGAGTTTACGAAATTGGCTCCGCAACTGGCTCCAGCATCGGTGATGTAGGGCATATTGGTATAGGCAATGTTGCCGTAGCTCGAACTCGTCGAGCTGTGCCAGGCGCAGTATTGAGTCCCGAATCCGCTCGCGTTGTTGCCGGTCGCCGTATTGATGACATACTGGACGGTGGTATTGGAAGCAGCGGTCGTATTGCCGAAGTGTGCGGCAGCCCTGATCGCTTCGTTAGCGAGCTGTGACTGGGTGGGTTTGGAGGGGGCCGCAGAGGCATTATCATACCAGACCCCGGCTAGCACGCCTGGGGGATTGGAGGCAGGAGTGCCTGCGCCATTGCAATAGACGGTGCCACTGGCGACGCCTTCACAATACTGGGTCACGGAATTGTTCCAACTGGAACCGCCAACATGGTTGAAGAAATTTTGCTGAATGGCCGCCTCGCCGGAGGGGTCGTTGTTGTTCCACTGGGAACCCCAGTAGACTAAATAGACTTTGTCTCCTCCTGTTTCGACGCCGACCCCATTCGTGCCGCCATGGTAGCTCAGATTCGAGCCGCCGCCACAATTATGGTGACAGGCTTTTTTGATTTTCATCATATGGATGGGGCGGAGAACGGCTGTGTTGGCGCTAGCAGTGCCAACGAAACTGGACAGGGTAAGTGCTACGGAGATGGCTACAACTAACATGAAGACAGTAATCGAAAGGGATCGTCTCATTCCGGCATTTCTCCTTCGTGCGTGTGTTTGCCGATTTCGCGGAACCCCAGTGTCCCGATGTAATAATTTTACACTGATTTTTTTCAGTTTTGAAGTGAACAATAAAATAAAAAAGGGTATCACATCACCCATGCATTGATGTCCGTTGCATGAGCAATAAAAAAGGCCAGCAGTGATAGAATGCTGGCCTCGAATACGGTGGCCCAGGTAGGGTAAGCATAATAGTGAAGTTGACCGGTCATGTAGATGGTGTTGTAGCGCTGAGCGGCGGGAAATAGCGCCAGCCAGGCAATAAGAAAGGTGGCAGAGGCTGAGAAAAGACCAGCCACGAGCCTCTTCTTGATAAGCAGCGAGATAGCGAGTACAGTGAAGGCGTTGATGGTAGCGCCTATTACGGCGGGAAGAAAGAGTATACCTGCAAAGCCTACTAAGCCATAGTTCAGAGCCAGGATATAGTTGAAAGATTCAAGCAGCCTGAAGGTCTGGATAATGACAGCAGTGATGTTCAGGGCAAGCCAGCATAGAAACATGCCCATGATAACAGCATAGCTGTAAAGCATAGTTCGACAAGAGGGCCGCATGAAAAACCGCCTTTCTGGAAAAAAAGCTGAACTACCAGACGATCTTTCGGAAAATATTGCCCTCAGTTGTCTTGACGGATATTTATGCTCCTTCTATAAATGTTGATTACCTGCTGCCTGGATGCTTGCGGAATATGATGATAAATGTTCAAAAATTGACCCGGCCATCTGTAGGGACGCGCTGATGCACTTTGACAATTAAAGGGGGGGATATGCGCGCCCCCTGTCATCCTGAGCGAAGCGAAGGATCTCTGGGCGCGGCGCACGCTCCTGCCCGGCGACGGAGATCCTTCGCTTCGCTCAGGATGACAGACCTGGATATTCCCTGTTTTTTTGTCAAAATCCATCAGCGCGTCCCTACATACCGGCAATGTAGTACTGAACTTTGGGTAGCTGAGCGACCTGCCGATACGCCAGTGAAACGAGCGCGGCTATGCGCGTTCGCTCGCGTTCGTCTGTAGGACGGCTGTATTGTGGATCGGCAAGATGTACACCTGCTTCCTGAAATGCCTGTTTCAAGTCAGGATGCATTTTGTTCGCAGTCTCCATACTTGCCATCTCAATCAGAAAGGCATGCCGTCGTTTGTCTGGAAATTGCTCCAGGTCCTCAGCAAGGCTTGTCCATAGTCCGATGTAAAACAGGCGGTCGTCCACCAGGCCGATGTAGTCTATGCTGCTTTCCTCTAAATCGGCCTCGTATGAGGTATCGCTTAGTTGGGAGAACAACACAATCCTTTTATCTTTGCGGATCTCATCGATGAAACAATGAAACGTGCAGGTTTTGCTTAAACTATCAAGAGAGCGAACATTGGACAAATTCTTCCGTTTGGCCCGGTCCAGACGATTGAGAGTATGCAATATCCCATCGCTGGCAATATCCTGGGCCTTGTCTTCTTCCTGTCCGCGCCACAAGCCACTATTATAGACCAGTTTACGGGCAAAACGGTTGAGTTTCTGAAGTTGAGCGAGCCAGTCAAAGTTGTCCTGGCTTAAAGGGGTACCATTTGGGGATACCATGTGTAGCTCCTTTTCTGCTATCCGTTTAAGAAGTGAAAGAAGTACGTAGCTTTTCTACGAGAGACAACTTCCAGGACTCTGTTAACGACTGTTTCAGCTATGTTTTCAGGAGCTACTTTTGCAAAGGTACGAGAAAACTGGTGTCAACAAGAACGATAACAGCATTAACTTCTATATGCTGAGTATAAATCATAGAAAAACCAAAAGTCAAGATAAACAGCTAAGAAAAACTTCATGAAAATTTTTGATAAATTTATGTTCTGAAGTTTTTCACTGGAAAATAGATAGGTAAAGAGAAATTCACAAAAATAAGGCTATTTGAACGATGCGTTTTACATTACTGAACATTTTTCTTATATTAAGTAATAACGTTGTTTTGCCAGCCAGATAAAAATAGAGAAGCGCTCAAAGGAAGGAAAGATATTCCAAATTGTATCAGTGTATTTCTATATGCAGGTTGACAATTTTCGTAGATCACTTTAAAATACATCTCTGTAAGTCATCATAAAATGAAGTTTTTCTCAGAGAGCATACTTTGTTCATACATTTACTCTGAAAAATGTTGTACAGGTGATGGATATTCTTGAATAAATATAGTGAGAGCCTTTAGCAAGAAGGAGCAAAAGGTGAACAGGCGGCAGGGTTCCGAAGAAAAAGATATCCAGCGCATACGAGAATATCTTGCCAACCCTGAAGTGCAGGAACGCATTTTGGCGAGCATGCAAGATGTGTGGGACAAAGCCGCTGTCACCACGAGAGTGGCGGCAACTATTTTTGATCTGGGTGAGCAACGGCTGCGCGATTGGGAGAACCGGGGATTTTTGCAGGGTAGACGAACCGCGAATGTTGCCTCGCAAAAAGGAATAACTGGCAGGTCGCATCGTCAATTTACATTTAATGAGTTAACGAAATTAGCAATTCTCAAAGAGCTGGTCGATGTAGGCGATTTTAATTTTGGAAGCATACCCCACAATGTTGAAGAAATCTGGAATGAGGTCACTGCCACTCAGGAAAAGCAACCCGCGCCTGCCAACATTCCTGCTGATGCCTTTGCTCCTATTAACCAGCGCATTGACACTGCGCGCACGAAATTGCTCTGGCGTTTTTTTGCGACGCAGGCATTGCGCTTTGCGCTCTTGCTCTTAGCTGAAGATATGCCGGGAGAGGCGGTAGGACTGGTGTTTCCGTTAGGGAAAGAGTTCAGAAAAATCGTTATTCAAAAAGTGGATGATCTGCCCTTGCTCGGTGAATCGCTGGTAGGCTGGCTGACCCGCAGTCGCTCGATGCATGCGCTGCTAACCCCCAGACCTTCCTTTGAAGTACCGTTGGATTTTCGCCTTTTGCCTCTCGTCGCTATGCGCAATGACGAGCCAACAGAGGAATTGCCTGAAGAGAATATGTATGTAATCATTCCTCGCAGGTCTAAAAAGCTTACACTGTCTGCTGAAACAATCCAGACGATTCGCGCGCTTTTGCGACCATTGTGTAGCCATGCAGAGGAGATACGGAACTGCTTTGGGCCGAATATGTATGATGTGCTTGATCCGGCTCCTGACATTACGCAGAGCGAAATCTACCCTGATCTCATTCTTAATGGGCTGGCTGATATTATTGTTGAGCTAGGTGGAAAAGTGGGAGAGGAGAATCGCTGGCGTTTCTGTTGTATCTTACTACCGAAGGATAGTTCGCTGCCCCTTTACCAGCGTAGTCTGACGGTGCAGGCGCAAAGCAGGTTCTCGCCGCATAAAATAGGCTTTGCCAGTGTTTCTCCAGGAGTGGATGATAACAGTCTGAGCTTGCGCGCTTATCAAAGCGGGCAGATCAGCTATCGCGATGAAGTTCCACCTGATAGCTCAGCAGTTGCTTTTCGTGATATTGAGCATCCGATAAACTCGGCTATTGCGGTTCCGGTTGGAAGTGAGAGTGGAATACCGACCGCTGTACTATATGTCACCTCACAATATGAAGCCCAGTTTTCTTCACCTCTAGATCGGCGCTTACTACGCCTGATTAGTCGCATGGTCGATGAACTGATAAAGATATATGAGGTGCGCCGAAGCGAAGCTCAGAATCTTATCAATCTAATGCGCTTTCCTGATGTTGCTGATGCATTTCTTGGCAAATTCCCCTCCGAAGGTGACTTCGTCCGCGATCTCGATGCTATTCTGACAGCATATAAGGCCTCGCGGGAGGAACACTCTATTGGTTTGATTGGCATTGATGTGGATCATGTGGGAAAACTCGCGCTCAAATATGGTGATCTGGCAGTAAGAAATCTCTGTGAAGCCATCGGCCAGCGAATTCAAGGTGAATTAGCATCGACTTTCAGGAAATATCCTGATTGTAAGCTCTATCACATGTATGCCGATCGTTTTTACCTCATTATCCAGAAAATTTCTTATGATGAGGTTATTCAAAAAGCCAGGCTGCTCAAAAAAAGCCTTGATGAGACCTATAGACTCAGCATTTTTTCTCCTACAGATGGTCAACCACCGGTTGCCGACACGCTACAAAAGTTGGAGATTACTGTTCGGTTAGCTATTAGCTACTACGAAAATAAAAAAACGTTTGATGAACTATTCGAGCTTTACCTGAATGACACAGCCGTCTACAATGTGCGCGAAATGATCGAGAAATCGCTTGACACAGAACTGAAAAAAGGCATGGCGGAGGGAGGTGACAACATCAGGGCTTATATTCCAGACACTCGTATTTATCAGAAGATAAGTAACGAGTAAAAAGGCGTTCATTTTGAACGTGCAACTAAAAGGCAACTTTCTTTCAGGCGCTTCGTCTAGCGTTGGTGTTCAGGCTCCATTTCAAACAGGAATTGGAGCCGGATTATTTTTATAGATTAAACCTCTTCCTTGCTTAAGCATATTAAAACGAACGTTAGTTAAGTAGCAAGGGCGGAGGAAGAAAAGAGGATCAGGGTATGTTGGTCAAGAGGGTTTTCTTTTTTGGTAGGACCGGAAGCGGCAAATCAACGTCTGTACGCTTTCTTAAGGAGATAGCAGAGCAAGCAGGATGGGCTGTTGAATCGTTCAATGATTACCCCATTCTGCGGCGTAAGTTCCTGAATGATAAGGAACACAAGCAGTTTCGTCCTACCGATCATGGCGGCTTTGAGGTGCTGGATTTTTCGGTGTATGAAGAGTCCTTACGCGAATTAAACGACGAGCTTTTGCAGTTCCATCCTACAGAGGACAAAACCCTCATTACTGTGGAGTTCAGCAGCAATAATTACCGGGATACGTTGGAATTATTTGATTCCCAGCTTTTACAGGAAGCCCACCTTATTTTTTTGGCCGCCGATCTGTGTACTTGTCTGAACAGAGTCTGGCAACGCGCTAAGAGTCCAGAGACCGCCGATGACTACTATGTGGACGATATAGTGCTGCTCTCGCACTATCCGAGTCCCTATATACCATCATCAATCGATGGAAATAGGGTCACACTCCTTCATAATATGGAGTCGAAAGAGGAGCTTTGGGAACGGATTAAAACGCTGGCCGAGGAATTGCTGGTTGAAAACGTTCTTGAACCTGTTGGCGTGTGAAACTCCCCTCGCTCCTGACGTAATTCTTTAATGAGCTCTGACAAATACAGAGTGGATACCCAGACATGTCATCCTGAGCGCAGCGAAGGATCTCCGTTGCCCGACGAGGCGTGAGGCGCGCCCGCAGATCCTTCGCTGCGCTCAGGATGACAGGGGGCGAATAGGCTTCCGTATGTTGTAAAAGTTCATAAAAGCCTGCAATACTTTCCCCTTCAGTGCGTCAGATAGAGCGAGCGAGAGAATACGTCAGTGCAGGGCGAAGATTCCATGGATATTGGGAGCGATGTGGGAGTTCCCATCGCGGGGAGCCAGCTTTCGATCTGGCCCCTACCGGCGCGGCAAGAGAAGAAGACGAAGGCACAGGCGCAGACCATCAAGATCGGCAATGTGACGATTGCTTTTGATGAGCTGTATTCGCAGTATTATGCGCGTGTGCTGGCTTACCTGCGCTTTCGTGTCGGCTCAAATGAGGTGGCGGAGGAACTGGTTTCGCAGGTGTTCGAGCGCGCCATTACGCATATTGGCGACCTGCAATCGGCGGCGGCTCTCGGAGCCTGGCTCTTCCGCATCGCTCGCAACTGCGCCACGGACTATTTCCGGCGGCAACGCCCCGCGACATCTCTGGAAACGCTCGCCGATAGTTGCCATCCCTGCGATGCTTCACCGGAAGAGGTGGTTGTGGCGCGAGAGGAACGAATGACGTTACTGGCTCATCTCAATCGTCTTTCGGAGCGCGAACGTGAAGTGATAGGGCTGAAGTTTGTGGCATGTCTCCAGAATCGTGAAATTGCGCGCGTGCTGAACATGCCGGAGGGAACGGTTGGTTCGCTGCTATACCGCGCCCTGGCCCGCCTGCGCAACGCTCTGCATGACGAAGGAGGACGGATAGATACATGAACGACGAGTTGCCGGAGAGCGAGCATAGCTGGCTGGATCGCCTGGATGCCATCGTCGAGGGACAGCAAGCGCCAGCGCCGGAGGATGACGAACTACTGCATCTCGCCGGTAAACTGGCCGCTACCTTCGCTCCTTTGCGCGAACTGGATGCTCCGGCACGTACACGTAAGCAGCGCCTGGGCACAAAACTACGGGCGCAACTGGCAGCCTCGCAGGCATCGAGAGCCAGGCGCTGGCTTTTTCGGCCTCTGATGGTCGCTGCCGCCATCCTGCTCTTCCTGCTGCTCGGCCCAGGCCTCATTTTTGAAATCAGCCCGCTCGGCCAGAGCTTGAATCATAGCAACCGTACTGTTGTCGGCTGGCAGATGAATGACCTGCCTTCGGTTGACCAGTACAATATGGTTTCACCGCCAACGTTCCCTAAAAACCAGCCGCTCTTGTTGCCAACCGGCCTGGGACCAAACGCCTATATTGTCGCCTTGAATGGCAATAGTTACGGCAGTAGCACGCCCATACTTTCCTATCTGGTCTACACCCAGCACGCCATTATCTACGAATCGCCCTCAAATCCCATTCCCCCGCAAGCGTTCCAGGACTCCTCGTATCAAGTTGTCACCTTCAACGACCAGCAGGGCTTTATTTCGAGCACAGGCGATGGGCAGACACGCCTGGAATGGTATCAGGACGGCCTGCTCTGCGATATAGTGAGCAATATATTGACGGTGAATCAGATGGTTGAACTGGCGGGATCATTGAAATTGACGAATCTTTGATTCTTGATTGGTTCCAGGGCGACCGCCAGGGTCGCCCCTACCAGAACCATTCATGTAGGGGCGACCCTGGCGGTCGCCCTGGAACCAGCACCCACCAATTGGTGGAACCTTCTTGATTTACATGTCTTGCATTTTATTAGAAATATGATAAGCTTTATGCAGTAATCCCATCTACAGTCGAAACATGCAGTTGAAAAAGTAAAAAACGAATAGGACGAAGACTATGGATTACCGCTCATATCAGGTAGCCCTCTCTCCAGACCTCGGCATCACCCCCGAAGAATTCGCGGAAGCATGGAACGAAGCCCAGCGAGACCCCGAAATCGGCAACGCCCAACTCGTCGAATCAAAAGGCACAAATTTTATCGAGCCTGTCCTGACAACCATCCTGGTTGGCCTCGCGATCAATGTTGGCAGCAGCGCTATCTACGACCTCATCAAATACGCCGTCGAGAAAGCCCGTGAAAAGAAGGCGCAACAGGCAGCAGCCACTCCCCCAGCACACAAACATACCCATATCGAGGAAAAGAAAAAGCCCGATGGTTCCTTGATATTGGTGGTGGATATAGACGAATAGGGACAGGGGGCTGAGGCGTGGTGGTGCGGGGGCCTCGTGCCTGTCCGGGGTGGGGTGGGGAAAATGCGCCTGGGTGGTCGAACAACGTTTGCCCCGCCACCCCGCCCCAGGGACAGGCACGAGGCCCCCACCCATCTGCCGCCCATCCCCCTGTCCCTACGCACAAGGAGGACATTCTGCATATCCAAGAGGTGTTAGAGAGAAAGACGGATGGCGTGCCGCCCCCATTTTCATAGGAGAATCAGGTTATGGCGCAGGTGATACGCATACAGGAACGAGCCGAGGCAGAAGGCGGGTTTCAGGCGGTGGTGAGTTTTAATCACAGACATGAATATGCGGTTAGGGTTCGAGAGCCTTATACTGAAAAAGAAGAGCAGGAACTCGAGTGGTATTTTGAGCAGTACCTGCGCTTTCCTTTTACGGACCGGGTGAGAGCAAGAGAAACGGCGAAGAGTATTGAGCGATATGGTGAGGCGCTTTTCCAGCAGGTATTTGGGGAGAAGCAGGTCTTTACGAAATACCACGAAGTGCTTAAGAAGGGGTTGAGTAAGGCACAGATCGAGATTGCAGGATCGCCGCGCTTTCATGCTCTGCATTGGGAGGCTTTGAAAGACCCTGATTTGCCCTTCCCATTGGCGTTGCAGGCGACATTGGTACGGCAAAACTTGCAGCCGACGAAGGGGGAAATAGAGCTGCGGTCGTTGCCGACAATAAACCTGCTGGTGGTAGTGGCTCGCTCCTCGCGCAGGAATGACGTGGGGTATCGCACCATCTCGCGCCCTCTGGTCGAGTCGTTGCGACAGGCGAAGGTTCCGGTGCAGGTAGATATCCTGCGGCCTGCCACGTACCGGATGCTGGCTCAACACCTGAAGGAGATGACGGAACGGTACGGTGAGGGCTATTACCATGTCGTTCACTTCGATATGCATGGCTCCGTTTTTACCTATAAACAGTACGAGCAGGTACAGAAGGGAGAGCAGCAGGAGACGAGCCGCTACGTCTATAACGCGCGCTATGGACGGCCTGACATTGCCCCCTACGAGGGGGTTAAAGCCTTTCTGGCCTTCGAGAGCGAGGGACAGGGGGATATCGACCTCGTGGAAGCCTCGGAGCTTGCCAGGGTGCTGATGACCTACAAGGTTCCAATCACCATTCTCAATGCCTGTCAATCCGGCAAGCAGGTGGGGGCGAGCGAAAGCAGCCTTGCCAGCCACTTAGTACAGGCAGGCGTGCAACTGGTGCTGGCGATGCGCTATTCGATCACGGTCAGCGCCGCCGAACTGTTGATGAAAACGCTCTATCCCCAGCTTTTTGCCGGAGATGACCTCTCGGTCGCCATTCGCTATGCGCGAACCGAACTCTACAACGCAAAGGCCCGCCGCGCCTACTTCGATCAACTGATCGACCTGGAAGACTGGCTGCTGCCCGTTGTTTACCAGAACCAGCAGATCACATCGAGGCCGCGTAAGTTCACGCAAAACAAGCGTGTGGCATGGTTGGAGCGCAAGGCCCAGGAAGAGCGCTATACGCCGCCCGAGCCGCAATATGGCTTCGTTGGGCGCGATCTGGACATCCTGCATATCGAAAAACGCCTGCTGACAAGACGCAATCTGCTGCTGCTTCGTGGCAATGGAGGAGCAGGCAAAACCACGCTCTTGAGGCATCTCGCTGCATGGTGGCGCGTCACGGGGTTAGTAGATCACGTCTTCTACTTTGGCTATGATGAGAAAGCCTGGACGCTGCAACAAATTCTGCATACTATCGCTCAGGACATCTACGGCCCACGCTACTTTACAGATTTCCAGCCGCTCTCAGAAAAAGCGCAACAGGCCATGCTTATTCGGGAGTTACGAGCCAATAATCACCTGCTGATCCTGGACAACCTGGAATCGATCACCGGAGCAGCATTTGCCGTCCAGCACACGCTGCCACCGAAGGAACAGCAGGCGCTACGCGGTTTCCTGGGGAGTCTGAGTATCGCCAACCTATCACTCACCACCCCTGCCAGAAATTGCACATTTGTCCTGCTCGGCTCGCGGGGCGGCGAAGACTGGCTGGCAAAAGGCACCTTCGAGCAGAACATCTACGACCTGCCCGGCCTCGATCCCGAAGCCGCCACTACCCTGGCGGAGCGTATCCTTCATACATATGAGGTGACACACTATCGCGAAGACGATTATTTGCGCAAGCTGCTCAAATTGCTGGACGGCTTCCCTCTGGCAATGGAGGTGATACTGCCCAATCTCAAGCAGCAAACGCCCATGCAGATACTGGAGGCGTTGCAAGCAGGCGATGTGAAACTGGACATCAAGGAGGATGAGCTACAGGGAGAGGGCATCTTCATGCAGAAGACGAGAAGTCTGGTGAAGTGCGTTGAATACTCCTATAATCAGCTTTCTTTGGAAGCACAGCAATTGTTGCTCTGCCTTGCGCCCTTTACCTCAGTGGTCTGGGAAAATAAGCTCGAACACTATATTAGATCATTGGAACAACAACCAGCCCTGGCGCATTTGTCGTTTGAACGTTGGTCGGATGTGCTTCGTGAAGCAAAGAATTGGGGGCTGCTCAGTACGCATACGCTTCCTTTTTTTCTGTCTGTGCAACCAATTTTTCCCTATTTTTTAAGGAGACATTTAAATGAACCGGAACAGACGGGGGTGCGAGAGGCAATAAAGAAGGCGTTTCGGCAGTATTATGATGTAATAGGCGATTTGCTAAAGGATTTGCTCGTGTCGAAAGATCCGCAGGAATCGAGAGCGGGGCGGGCAATAGCAGGGCTGGAATATGAAAATCTGATGACGGCATTAGAGTATGCGCTGAAGGAGCAGGTTTCGATTTACTACCTGTATTTTACATTGTCTCGCTACCTGGAGGCCATGCAAGATCACCAGCGTGGCCTTGAGTTGGGACAGGAGGTTTTGCCTCAACTCGAAGCCTATCCTACGGAAAAGCTGACAACGCAATTGCGCTCTGAATTCGCTATGGTCATTGAAGATATCGCTAAACGGCAACTGGCTCTGAAACAATATCAAGATGCTGAAGCGTCCTATCAACAAGCGTTAGATCTCCTAAATGGACTTCAGCGATTCGACAGGCAACGTGCTGGACATTTGATTGCTGAGGTTTATCACCAGTTGGCGACAATGGCAATGGAGCAGGGCAAGTGGGAGGAAGCGGAGAGGTACTACCAGCAGGTATTAGCCATCTATACAGAGTTCAACGAACTTCATAGACCGGCTGGTACCTATCATGGATTGGGTGTGCTGGCCGAGCAGCAGGGCAAGTGGGAGGAGGCCGAGCGGTATTACCAGCAAGCCTTAGCCATCTTTAAAGCAGACAATGACCGTCATGGAGAGGCAGACACCTATCATGGATTGGGTGTGCTGGCCGAGCAGCAGGGCAAGTGGGAGGAGGCCGAACAGTACTACCGGCAAGCCCTGGACATATACCTTGAGTATCACGATCGCTATAGGCAAGCGGATACTTATCACGGATTGGGAATGGTGGACGGACAGCAGGACAAATGGGAGGAGGCGAAGAGATGTCTCCAGCGAGCGCTAGCCATTTATATAGAGTACGAGGATCTTCATAAACAAGCAGATACCTATCATCCATTAGGAGCGTTAGCCCAGAAGCAAGGCCAATGGGAGGAGGCGGAAGGATATCTCCAGCGAGCGTTAGCCATCAGAAAGCAGTTCAACGACCCGAAGGTAGCAGAAACCTATGGCCAGTTGGGATTGCTGGCTCTAGAGCAGGGCAAGTGGGAGGAGGCGCTGAAGTATTACCAGCAAGCCCTGGCAATTTATATTGACTGTAATGATCGGCTTAGCCAGGCAGAAGTCTATCTCCAGATGGGCATCATGGCCCGAGAGTACGACAAGTGGGAAGAAGCTGAGCGGTATTACCAGCAAGCGTTAGCTATTTATACCGACTCTGATGACCGTCTTAGTCAGGCAGACATCTGTCATCTGATGGGGATCGTGGCCCAGGAGCAGGGCAAGTGGGAAGAGGCCGAGCGGTACTACCAGCGATCTCTAGCCATTTATATAGAGTGCGATAACAGCGCTGGGCAGGCTGGCATCTATGATGGTTTGGGGGCGCTGGCTATGGAACAGGATAAAGGGGAGGAGGCTGAGAGATATCTCCAGCGAGCGTTAATCTTTTATAGGGAGTGCGGTAATGGCTCTGGGCAGGCTCACATCTATGACGGATTGGGGGGGCTGGCTATGGAGCAAGATAAATGGGAGGAGGCCGAGAATTACCTCCAGCGAGCTTTGGAGATCAAGATAGAAAATAACAATCGTTTCGAGCAGGCTACGACCTATCACGAGTTGGGGAATGTAGCAGCAGTGCAGGGCAGGTGGAGAGAGGCTCGGACATATTTCCTCAAGGCACTCACTCTCGATTTAGAGTATAGGAATATGGATAGTGGAGCGATTACTTTCCGCAGTCTTGCCCGCCTCTGGAACGCCAGCAATGACGTAAGCTTGCCTGTGACTGTAGCAGGCATGGTGGGTATCAGCGTAGAGGAAATCGAAAAAGCCTTTCACCAGATTTTAGAGGAAAACCAGCATGGAAACAATCCGAATACGTGAGCTTGCCGAGGATGGGGACGGGTGGAGGGCGGTGGTGAGTTTTAATAATGGGGTGGAGTATGCAGTGAGGGTGCGTGATCCTTTTCAGGAGGAGGATGAGCGGCGGCTGGAATGGTATTTTGAGGAGTATCCGGGGTTTCCCTTTACGAAGGCGGTGAGGGTTCGGAAGGCGGCGGAGAGCATTACGACGTATGGGGAGGAGCTTTTCAGGCAGGTGTTTGTCGAGAATGCGAAGGTGATTTTTCCTTATAAATCGGTGGAGCAGCAGGGGTTGTCGAATGTGCAGATCGAGATCGCGGGGCCGAGACGGTTTCAGGCGCTGCATTGGGAGGCGCTGAAGGACCCGGATGCGCCGCTGCCGCTGGGGTTGCAGGCGGCGATTGTGCGGAAGAATCTGGAGCCGCCGCCGCTGATGGCGGATGTGAAGCCCTCGCCTACGATCAATTTGCTGGTGGTGACGGCCCGGCCTTCGGGTGCGCAGGACGTGGAGTATCGCACGATTTCGCGGCCACTGGTGGAGGCGTTGAGTTCGAAGAACGTGCCGCTGAAGATCGATATTTTGCGGCCTGGAACGTATAAGGCGCTTGAGCATGCCCTGCAATCGGTACGCGAGGGCTATTATCATGTCGCGCATTTTGATATGCATGGCGCGGTACGCAGTTTTTCGGAACTGGAAAAGGCGCGGTTGGAGCAGCAGCAAAAGGGCTGGCCGCGCTATCAATTCGAGGGGCGCTATGGTCGGCCAAATATTAGCGAGTACGAGGGCCAGCGAGCATTTTTGTTGTTCGAGGGGGAGAAGGATAACTCGATTGACCTGGTGGAGGCGCGAGAACTGGCGAATCTGCTGCTCAGCCGCCAGGTTCCAATCGTGCTGCTGAACGCCTGCCAGTCGGGGAAGCAGGTGGGCGATAGGGAGACCAGCCTGGGCAACGCGCTGATGCTGGCGGGTGTGCGGCTGGCGCTGGCAATGGGCTATTCCGTCAATGTGCGAGCGGCGCAACTGCTGATGAGTACGCTGTACGAGCAACTGTTTGCCAGCGATGAACTGGTTGTGGCTATGCGCGCCGCCCGCCGGGAACTGTATAACGACAAGACGCGCGACGGCTATATGGGCTATCCTATCGAACTGGAGGACTGGATGCTGCCCGTCGTCTACTCGAACGCGCCTGTGCGTTTTCAGCGTATCGATTTCCCGACGGTGCAGGAACGGGCTGAGTATTACGAGCGCAAGGCCAGGGAACAGGAGTACGCGGGTTCGGAGCCGCAGTATGGCTTCGTGGGCAGAGACCTGGACGTGCTGCAGATCGAGAAGCGGCTGCTGGCGAAACGCAATGTGCTGCTGGTGCGCGGCATGGGCGGAGCAGGCAAGACCACGCTCTTGAAGCACCTGGGCGCGTGGTGGGCGGCGACCGGCTTCGTCGGGCAGGTCTTCTATTATGGCTACGACGAAAAAGCCTGGACCTGCCAGCAAATTATGGTCGATATCGCGCAAAAACTCTACGGCCCGCAATTCTACACAAATTTCCAGCCGCTTCCGCCAAAGGCCCAGGCGGCGATGCTGGCGGATACATTGCGCTCCCAACGGCACCTGCTGATCCTGGACAACCTGGAATCGATCACGGGTTCGCAACTCGCCATCCAGCATACCCTGCCGCCGGAGGAACGGGAGGCGTTGCGCAGCTTCCTGGCGAAACTCAGCATCTCTTACCAGTCATCCACCAACCCACCAAAGCATTGCACGCTCGTCCTGCTCGGCTCGCGTGGCGGCGAGGACTGGCTGGCGAAAGGCACCTTCGAGCAGAACGTGCATGATTTACGCGGCCTGGATGAACAGGCGGCCTCGCTGCTGGTAAACCGCATCCTGGAGCGATACGGGGCCACGAAGTACCGCGAGGGCGAGCATGTGGAAAGTTTTCGCAAGCTCATCAAAGTGCTGGACGGCTATCCGCTGGCCCTGGAAGTGGTGCTGGCAAATCTCCGCCAGCAGACGCCTGAGCAGATACTTGAAGCCTTGCAAGCTGGCGATGTACGCCTGGATATCGAACCGAGCGATGAGAAGAAAAACCTGTTTGAAGAGAAGACGCGCAGCATCCTACGCTGTATCGAATACTCCTTCAGCAATCTTTCGCCGGAAGCGCAGCAGTTGTTGTTGTGTCTCGCGCCGTTTACCTCAGTGATCTGGCAGTCGTATATCGATGAGTATACCGGATTCTTGCGCAAGCAGCCCGTTCTCTCGTCGCTCCCATTTGAAAACTGGCCGAAGGTGCTGGCAGAAGCCAAGAACTGGGGTCTGCTCAGCCCGCATGAAAGCCCCGGCTTCCTGAAATTGCAGCCGATCTTTCCCTATTTTTTGCGCAGCCGTTTGAACGAACCGGAGCGGGGAGAGATGCGCGGGGCGATAGAGACGGCGTTCCGGCAGTATTATGACCTGGTTGGCTCGACCCTCTGCATGCTATTTGCCGCTAAAGAGGCGGAGAGGCGCATAGGTGGGCAAATAGTAGCGGGGCTGGAATATGAAAATCTGTCTACGGCGTTGAGACTTGCTCTAGAGGCCAGAACTCATGTTGAAAACCTTTACTTTGCCCTTGCGCGCTATCTCGACAGTCAGCAGGATATACAGCGCGGCTTCGAGTTGGGCGTAAGCGTGCTTCAGAGCTTAGAAACCTATCCGCCAGATGTATTAGAGGGACCGTTGGGATTAGAGGTCGCCGAAATTATGGGCGATGTAGCAACAAAGTACTTTGAACTCAAGAACTACGACGGGGCGAAAAGGGTCTATTCAAGGCTGTTAGAACATGTAAGCTCGTTAGAGAAGACACAAAAGGGCCTCAACTTGAAGGCGGGAACCTATCACCAGTTGGGGCGCGTTGCCGAGGAGCAGCAGGAGTGGCAGGAGGCGAAACAAAACTACCAGCAGGCTATTGAGGTCTTCCAGGAAAACAATGATCGCTATGCGCAGGGCGACCTGCATCATCAACTGGGTATTGTGGCGCAGAAACAGCAGCATTGGCAGGAGGCGGACAACTATTACCAGCAAGCCTTAAAGATATATGACGAGTTCAATGATCGTCGCTCGCAAGGCAGTACCTATCACCAGTTGGGCATGCTGTACGCGGCACATGGAAACTGGAAGGCGGCCACAGTTTATTACAACCAGGCTATACAGATCAAGGGCGAATACCAGGATTGGCATTCGTTGGCAAACACCTATAACCAGGTGGGCATCATGTGCAGGCAGCAGCAACGGTGGAAGGACGCGGAGGATTTCTACCAACGGGCCTTGCAAATCTACATCGATTACAACGACCGCTTCAATCAGGCCAGAATATACAACCAGCTAGGCAATGTTGCCGCGTTGCAAAAGGACTGGGAGGAAGCCGAGAATTATTTCCTCAACGCGCTGAACATCTTTAAGGACTACCCAGAAGACCCAGGCATGAACATCGCTCTAGTTAATTTGCGTTCGATATGGATAGAAACGGGCAATGATGGCGTGCTGGAAGATGTGGCGGGGGTGTTGCAAATTGGCGTGGAGGATGTGAAAAAACGGATGTTGGAAATTAAAATGTAGGGACGCGCTTCATCGCGTCCTGCCCTGGATGTGCGATCAGACCTGCAGGACGCGATGAAGCGCGTCCCTACATTCCTGACACGTTTTGGGCAAGCCGCGAAGCGGCGTGTAGGGGCGTAGGGACAGGGGGATGAGAGGTGTGGAGCGGGGGCCTCGTGCCTGTCCCTGGGGTGGTGGGGAAAATGCGGGTCGACCACCGGCGCGCGTTTTCCCCCCACCACCCGGACAAGCACGAGGCCCCCGCCGCCCATCCACCCCTTGTCCCTACGCATACCCCGAACCGCAAGGAGAGAGCTACATTTCCCGATCATCTTTTGAACGTTCATCATCGCGTCCCTACAACCCGTTTGAGGATTCTACCGATTGCCACAAACCGGGGCCAACGCCGTTACCGCCCTGTGGGGCGTCGAGGCCGAGGTGCTTGTAGGCGAAGCGGGTGGCGATGCGGCCTCGCGGGGTGCGGGCGATGAAGCCGAGTTGCAGCAGGTAGGGTTCGTAGACGTCCTCGATGGTTTCGGGGTCTTCGCTGGTGCTGGCGGCCAGGGTGTCGAGTCCGACGGGGCCGCCATCGAACTTGTGAATGATGGTGAGCAGCAGGTCGCGGTCGGTCTGGTCGAGGCCGATGTGGTCGATTTCCAGGGCGTCGAGGGCGGCCTTCGCGACGTCTTTAGTGATGACGCCGTTGGCTTTGACCTGGGCGTAGTCGCGCACGCGCTTGAGCAGGCGGTTGACGATACGGGGCGTGCCACGCGCCCGGCTGGCAATTTCGACGATGCCTTCAGGTTCTGCCGGAACTTTGAGGATGCGAGCGGAACGAGTCAGGATATCGGTCAGGGCGGGAATGTCGTAGTATTCCATGCGGTAAATCGCGCCGAAACGGTCGCGCAGGGGCGCGGTGAGCGAGCCGACGCGGGTGGTCGCGCCTACTACCGTAAAGGGCGGCAGGGAGAGACGCAGGGAACGGGCGCTGGGGCCTTTGCCGATCACCACGTCAAGGGCGAAATCTTCCATCGCCGAGTACAGGCGCTCCTCGACGGCGCGGGCGAGGCGGTGAATCTCATCGATGAAGAGGACTTCGCCTGGCTGCAGCGAGGTGAGGATGGAGGCCAGATCGCCTGCGTGTTCGATGGCCGGGCCGGAGGTGGTGCGCAGGTTGACGCCCATCTCTACGGCGATGATGTTACAGAGCGTGGTTTTGCCCAGTCCCGGCGGGCCATAGAGCAGCACATGATCGACGGACTCGTTGCGGCGGCGCGCAGCTTCCAACAGGATGCTCAGGTTCTCCTTGATCTTCTCCTGACCAATATATTCTGCCAATTTACGAGGCCGCAAACTGGTTTCAATGGCCTGCTCTTCTTCAGTCATCTTCGGTGAGACGAGCCGGTCGCTCATGATGTTCTCCTGTACAAGTATGAAACTGTTGTTCTATATTTTCCTGTAGACATTATACACCAGTTGATGGTTGTTGGCTATACCCTTTGTTGGACGTATGAATGATTGGAGATAAAGACCTTTATATACCTTGACAAGTATATACATTACGGGGTATACTAAGAAAGTGGAACTTGTGTTCAAAATCATTGCGGAGCGGAACCGCGAACGGAACAAAGGAGAAAGTAATGAAAATCAAACTGACCAGCGTATACGTGGATGACCAGGACAAGGCCCTGCGTTTCTATACGGAGGTACTCGGCTTTGTCAAAAAGACCGATGTTCGTCAGGGTCCGTATCGCTGGCTGACGGTGGCCTCGCCAGAGGAGCCTGATGGCACTCAGTTGCAACTGGCGCTGAACGACAACCCGGCAGCCAGAGCGTATCAGCAGGCGCTCTTTCAACAGGGGCAACCTGCAGCTATGTTCTACACTGGCGATATCAGGAGTGACTACGAGCGGATTCAGGCCCACGGCGGAGAGTTCACGATGCCGCCTACCGATGTGACAGGCTCGACTATTGCAATGCTGAACGACACCTGCGGCAACCTCATTCAGCTTACCCAACTGAAACATTATTAAGGGCGGCCTTTAGCAGGATTGCAGCCTGGTGGGCGCTGACGGTAGCTGCTTGAACGGCGGTGTCTGTCAGCGCTCCCGGTATGCTGCCATCGTGTGGGGTATACTAAGAGCGTGGAATCTGTGTTCGACATCATTGCGGAGCCAAACCGTCGCGCGATCTTGAGCCTGCTGGCCGCGTCACCGCAGTCAGTTGGAGAGATCGCGCAGCAGCTTCGTCTGCCGCAGCCGACCGTGTCAAAGCACCTGCGCGTGCTGCGCGAGGCTGGTTTTGTGGAATCGACGGTGGATGCCCAGCGCCGTCTCTACCGGCTGAGACCTGAACCGCTTCAAGAGGTGGATGCCTGGCTGGCTCCGTTCCGCCGGTTCTGGTCGGCTCATGTGGATGCTCTCGAACGCCACCTCGACCGCATGGATCAAGCAACAGAACGAAATGGAAGACAAGGAGAAGATACGTGACCAGTCGCGAGCAGTACGCACCGGGTTCCGCCAGTGGGGCGCGGGTACAAAAGGACGGTGAGAAATGGACGCTCATTCTCGTTAGAGAACTGCGCCACTCGCCGGAAAAAGTCTGGCAGGCGCTCACCGAGCCTGCGCATCTGCGCGAGTGGGCACCTTTCGATGCCGATAGGAACCTGGGTGTGGCTGGAACTACGGTGAAACTCACTACGGTGGGAGCGCCCACGCCGCAGGTTTCCGAAACGAGAGTGAAGCGAGCCGACGCTCCCAGAGTGCTTGAATACAACTGGGGTGGCCAGGATATCCGCTGGGAACTCGAAGCCTATGATGGTGGCACGCGCCTGACCCTGTGGCATAACATCGAACGCCCTTTCATTACAATGGGCGCTGCCGGGTGGCACATTTGTTTCGATGTGCTGGATTCACTGCTCAACGGAACTCCCATCGGGCGCATCGTTGGGCGTGAGGCGATGAAGTTTGGCTGGCAACGGCTCAAAGCGGAGTATGCCAGGCAATTCGGTATTGAAACCCCCAAAGAGAATGTTAGATAGGGGTGTCGGCCAATTTTTGCATCCGGCGTGGTGGGCCGGAAGACACCCGCAAGGGGATGTCTCTACACGCCAAACGAAGCTGTAGAGACATCTCCTTGCGGGTGTCTTCTGGAACCTTTCCCCGCAAAAATCTGATGTCACCCGTTAAATAGGAAAAAGAGCAGATAATGGATCAAGAATATATAATCATACGCGGCGCGCGTGAAAACAATCTGAAAAATGTATCGTTACGCATTCCGAAGCGCAAAATCACCATCTTTACCGGAGTATCGGGATCGGGAAAATCGTCTATCGTTTTCGATACCATTGCCTCTGAAGCGCGCCGCCAGTTGAACGAGACCTTCAGCACGTTCGTTCGTAACTTCCTGCCACGCTACGCTCAACCGGACGCCGATGCCATTGAAAACTTGAGCATGGCCATTGTTGTCGATCAGAAACATCTTGGCGGCGGCTCCCACTCTACGGTTGGGACGATTACCGACATCTATTCGGTGTTACGGCTGCTGTACTCGCGTGTTGGGCAGCCGTTTGTGGGCTATTCCAATGCCTTTTCGTTTAATGACCCGCAGGGCATGTGTCCAGAGTGCAATGGCCTGGGCCGCAAAATTGGCGTCGATCTTGACAAGTTTCTTGACACATCTAAATCGCTCAACGAGGGGGCTATCCTGTACCCGGAATATGCCGTGGAGAGCTGGGGATGGAACATCCTCACCCAGTCGGGGCTGTTCGATAACGATAAAAAGCTGGCCGACTACAGCGACGAAGAGATGAATCTGCTCCTGCATAGCAAACCTTACAAAGTCAAGATGAATTTCGGCGGCAAACCTGTCAACCTGACCTTTGAAGGCATTGTCGATAAGTTCAGCCGCAAGTACATCACGGGCGACGTGAAAACCTACTCCGAGCGCACGCAGGAAGCGGTAGCGCCCTACATGACGTTTGGGCCATGCACCCTTTGTAAAGGCGCGCGTCTCAGCCAGGCGGCACTCAGTTGCAAGATTCATGGGTACAACATTGCTCAACTGGCGGCGATGGAAGTTGACGAACTGATCGAGGTCATCAGAGAGATGCGAGACCCTGTCGCTGCGCCAATGGTCAACTCTTTGATCGAGCGGCTCCAGCATATGATCGATATTGGGCTGGAATACCTCAGTCTCAACCGCGAAACCGATACGCTGTCGGGTGGCGAGTCGCAGCGCATCAAGATGGTCAAACACCTGGGCAGCAGCCTTGTGGATGTCCTGTACATCTTTGACGAGCCGAGCATAGGAATGCACCCGCGTGACGTGCATCGCCTGAATGAACTGCTGCAAAAGCTGCGGGATAAAGGCAACAGCGTGATTGTGGTTGAACATGATCCCGACGTCATCAAAGTTGCCGATCACGTGGTTGATGTCGGGCCATTCGCCGGAACTCGTGGCGGAACTATCGTCTTCGAGGGCAGTTACGAGGAGCTGCTGCACGCCGATACCCTGACGGGCCGCTACATGAAGCAATCGATGCCTCTCAAATCCAGTTTTCGCGCCCCGAAGGGCAAGCTGTCCATTACCAACGCCAGGGCCAATAACCTGCAGAACGTCAGCGTCGATATACCAACAGGCGTCCTGACTGTGGTTACGGGTGTAGCCGGGTCTGGCAAAAGCTCGCTCATCCACCAGACCTTTCTACGACAGCACCCCGACGCGATTGTGATTGACCAGTCGCCGGTTGGCATTTCCAGTCGCTCGAATCCCGCCACGTATACGGGAATCATGGACGAGGTGCGCAAGACGTTTGCCAGAGTCAACAAGGTGAGTCCGTCCCTGTTCAGTTTCAACTCGAAAGGCGCTTGCGAAAATTGTCAGGGACTGGGCGTCGTTTACGTTGACCTCTCGTACATGGACGAGGTCAAAATGCCGTGTGAAATATGCGGCGGCAAGCGTTTCAAGGACGAAGTGCTGGCTTACAAATTCTCCGGCAAATCGATCTCCGATGTCTTGAACATGTCCGTTCGTGAGGCTCTGGATTTTTTTGATGCCAAAGAAGTGGCGAAAGATGTCATGCGCAAATTGCAAGCTTTGAGCGATGTTGGACTTGACTATTTGACACTTGGTCAGCCATTGAGTACGCTATCGGGCGGCGAATGCCAGCGCATCAAGCTCGCCAGTGAACTGCACAAAAAGGGCAGTGTGTATGTGATGGACGAGCCGACTACCGGGCTGCACATGTCAGATATCAGCCATCTACTCGCGATCATCAACCGGCTGGTGGATGCCGGAAATACGGTGATTGTCATCGAACACAACCTGGCGATTATCAAGAACGCCGATTGGATCATCGACATGGGTCCCGAAGGCGGCAACAAGGGCGGTAGAGTAATGTTCGAGGGCACGCCGCAGCAATTGCTAGATTGCGAACAATCGCTGACAGGCGCGTACCTGCGCAATGAGGTGTTGGAGCGAATTTGAATATTCGTTTGCCAGAGCCATTTCCAGGTTCCACCAACTAACGGGTGTCAAAGCCAGGGCGACCGCAAGGGTCGCCCCTACATTCGTGTGCTGGTAGGGGCGACCCTTGCGGTCACCCTGTTACCCCATAGTTGGTGGAACCCATTTCTATCTGGCGCTTGCTGCTAGAGGGAAAAACGGCTTTTTTTATCCTTTTAGAAGCCACTATGTGTCCGGCCATGAAATCATCACAGGCAGGCCAATAAAGTGTTCATGATAAATGGTTGTTCTACAGTCTGAAAGGAGAACATGAACATGGCTGAAAAGAAGAACACGAAAAGTACAAAGAAAGAGAAGAAAAATAAGCCCCTGGCGGGCGTGGGTGACAAAGAAGAGCGCATGTATGAGCATATCAAGGAGAGTGCCGAAAAGAGCGGGCGCTATGGAGATCGCGCTGAAGAGGTGGCGGCGCGAACGGTGATGAAGCACCATAGGGAAGAGGGGCATAAGAAGGGGCAATAATACTGCTTGCATAGGAGCCAGCTTCCCTTTACAATGAAGATGTGCCGGAAATGGCACAGGTAGAGAGAGGAAAGAGGGAAGAAGGTTTCTATGTCGCGCATACCACCTGTTGAGGGTGTTCAGTTGCCGCCGGATGAAGAGCTGGCGTTTTCTACGATGGGAATACTCTTTCGCACGATGGCGCACCGGCCTGAGTTGATGGAGCGGACGATACAACTACTGCAAACGGCGATGAGGAGCGGGACGGTCGAGCCGAAGCTGAAAGAATTGCTGGCGGTTAGAGTCTCGCAGGTCAATCATTGCGTCTATTGAATGGCGGCGCATACTGCTTTGGCAAAGCAGTTGGGGGTGACGGAAGAGTTGCTGGACGCGCTCTACCATATCGATACGCACCGGCACCTGTTCACGGAGCGCGAACAGGTGGCGCTGCATTTTGCTGAGGTGATGACCACCAGCGCGCGCGAGGTGAGCGAGGCGTTGTGGGATGAACTACAGGCCCATTTCGATGACGGCGAGATCGTGGAGATCGCGACAGTCGTTGGCCTGTTCAACTTTTTTAATCGCTACGCGGACGCGCTCCAACTCAATCCGCCGACAACGAGGAAATAACAATGGCAAGCAGCGAGGAAAAACTCAAAGGGTTGTTGAACGACCTGCGCGAACTTTCAGGTTATCTACATACACAGGGCGAGAAGAAACTGGCCCTATCAAAACGTTTTGAGGAGAATGCGCAGAAGGATCCGTCCAATAGAGAGTTTGATTTAAACCAGGCAAAGATGCTGGATTATCAACACTACATCTGGCATGAAATAGGGAACTTGGTCGATAAATTGTTGAAAAAATATGAATAGAAAGTATACAGAAAGCGTGGGACGTTGATGACTGTGACTAAGATGGTGGAGGTTCTCATCCCATGTCATCCTGAGCGCAGCGAAGGATCTCGGTGACGAGCGAGATCGTGTGTCGAGGACGGAGATCCTTCGCTGCGCTCAGGATGACATGCTGGAAATGTCCTCGTTCTTTGTTAAAAGTCATCAACGTCCCACGCTTTGTGGGCTTTACTGCTGGCCGGAGCGGACTTTGCTATACATGCTGCCCAGTTCATTTTTGGTGCGAGAATAGACCTCGCGGCCCTGACTGAGGGCATCGGTGGCGCGGGCGCGGATGTCATCCGGCAGAGTAGCGGAGCGGGCGCGCAGCATATTGCCCTGCTCGGCGAGTTGGGCGCGGGTGGTTTCTCCGGGTTGGGGAGCCAGGATCAGGCCAGCGGCGACGCCCAGTCCAAATCCGACGAGTAAGCCTAGCACGAACTTCATGGTTGTCCTTCTCCTTTCGTACATGGTTTCCTGTTGACGGTGCGACACGAAAATGACCGGAAGGGAATGTTTCCGGCCAATACCTACACGAAGAAAGCGACCGGTAAGCTTCACCGAACCGGTTCGTTCACGACCTCTTCAACGAGGTCGAGCAGATCAGGTAGTTCAAAAGGCTTCTGAATGAGGCGCACGCGCTGGTAGTAATCGGGATGGTCCGTGATGAGCCTGTTGACTTCCTCGGCCTCGAGGACGGCGGCGGTGTAGACAATCACCGGAACCTCTGCGGTCGAGGGGTCAGACTTTAATTGTCTCAGCACGTCTTTCCCAGAAATATCGCCCAACTTGAGATCGAGAATAAGTAAGTCGGGCTGCTGCGCCTTCACCTGGGTGAACGCGCTTTTCCCATCCTGCAAAATAGAGACCTGGTACTGCTCGTCCTCCAGGACGCGACGCATCAGGTGCAGCAGTTCACTTTTATCATCGACGATAAGTATCTGTTTTCCCATGAACTCTTGACACCTCTACCCATAGGCTGCTCTGGCCTGGGAGAAAGCGCTCCCTTCCTGTGATTAGTACCTCTGGTTTATACCGTAGGGGTGCGTATCGCCTGTATGGCAACGATGCATTGATGTACACACTCCTACCTATCTGCAAAAAAACCGGGCATTTGAGAAGCCACCTGTCGGTATACGGTAGTGTATCACGTTATGGTTCAGGTGGCAAGTTCAAATTTGGCAAGCATGGGCTTTCTTTCATTACGAAATGCCGCTCAATATGGTTTCAAGCAAACAGAAAAAGTGGGGAAAGCCTCTTGACGGCAATGGTATACTAGTCGCGTACATGAGTCAGTAGAACACCTCTCAAAAAAGAAAGCCTTTCTACCAAACATGTATGACCGCGTAGCTCAGTGGTAGAATTCTGAGCTTGCTGAATGGCAATATTTCAGGTCTTGCGGGTGTAACTCAGCGGTAGAGTACCGACCTTTTAAGTCGAGAGCCGTGGGTTCGATTCCCACCACCCGCACTTATAACTCATAATCAGCAGCCATCTTTACCCCCCACTGGTTGCTATTTTTTGGAGCAACTAATCGTAGTTTCATCTCTGTCTTCCCTACATGGCTGATTGGAACTAAATATGCCTTATCGGTGTCGGGGGAGTATACAGCAAAGTAGTCTACCTGTCCATGATAATCCTGACGCCCATGTGAGGTTCTTCCCGCTTTTGTATGATATGTAAGGCTAGCCACCGCAAAACGAAGCGTATTCCCATCCGATTCAAGCCATGCAGTTTTACATTGTACGCGCCAAAATTGCCCGTCAGCATCTTCGATTACTAGATCATATCGGGTATTATCCCCATAAGGAGTAAGAATGTTATAGCCAGCTTCCAGGAGTCTGTAGATAATAATGGCCTGACTCCGTTCACCTAATGCCTTTTTATTTCTTTTTGGCCCGAACAATCCCATTACTCGTTCCCTTTCCCTTCGCTTGTTGATATGGACAATATCTGTCGATCCTCAATTAATGCCTCGATCCAGCCTGCACAATAGCCAGCATTAAACAAATCTGTACCGTGTGTATCAAGCATGTTCTGCATCAAGAAGTGGTACACATTAATGTTGGCCAGTACTTTGCCTTCATATTCAAAGTAGTACCTCAAATAGCCGCTACAAATACCATCCGTAAAATCGTTGTTAGTTCTTTCAACCAATTTCGTTCGCACTACGGTTTGATGGGCCTGGGGTTGCTCTGAAATAGTCATTTGGGCCTTACTTTCATAACCGAAATCGAGATAAAACAACCGTATACAACCATTATATACGGTAAGTTAGTAAAAAGCAACCGTATATAACCATTATTGACGCAAACAAAGCATTTATGCTACAATTCGTCCATTGATAAACGTAGGAGTAGAGCCACCATGCAGGATAGTGACGACACTTTATATACAACCGAAGAGGTAGCTGAGAAGTTGAAAATTACCCCTAAGACGGTACGTGAATATATTCAGCGTGGAGAATTAGAAGCAATTGATATGGGTCAAGGATATCGCATCTATAAGCGTGACCTGGACGCATTTCTTGAAAGTCGTCGCCGGAGACGAACAGAGCGGAGAAAGTTAAAAGAGAAATAGTTTTTCCCCGCTGTACATTCTTCTCTTGTTTATTCTTGCCGTTCTATTCCCCCTTTATGCAAACTCGCCATTAAATAGATGTGCTTGAGTTATACCGCCTGAGAGGCTTTTTGCGTGTTATTTTTGTGGTAACTATTACTAATGGCGCGCTGGAAGATACCCATCTGGTTATCCTGCGTCCTCTAACACATAGAAACCTCTATTTTTGAAGGAGTGAGTAGCGTGACAGTGGATAAATCTACCGTGAAGAATGAGTATGCGTTTCTTTTGCCGTACCAGTTTGTGCGGTTGACGACGTTTCGTAAGAGTGGCGTGGGTGTGCCGACGACGGTTTGGTTCGCGCCTGATGGGGATAAGCTGTATGTGACGACGGGCAAGCAGGCGGGGAAGATCAAGCGCATTCGCAATAATGGCAAGGTATTGTTGCAGCCGTGTGATGCGCGGGGCAATGTGTTGGATGAGCGCGAGGTGGTGGCGATGGCACGCGAACTGCCGGAAGAAGAATATTACAAGGCGAAACAGGCCTTGCGTAGGAAATATGGGGCGATGTTTGACGAAGTGGTGGCGAAAACGCCTATCCAGGTTGGCAGGACGTATATCGAAATCTGGTTTGCATGATACTTTTTGCGTCCTTTCCCTTGTGGTAATTCGTGCTATATCGTAGTTGAGGCCTTTTCAGAAGAGAGGCCAGTTGCGTAAAGGGAGGATACGTTATGGCACAAGAAGAGAACAAGGAATTGCGCCCGATGGTGGGTGTCTCTGTCCTGATTATGAATGGGGACCGCATTTTGTTGGAGCGGCGCAGCAAGAACCCGATGGAGGGCGCGTGGAAAGCGCCCGGCGGGCATATGGAGTATGGCGAGAACCCTGAGGACACGGCGCTGCGTGAGGTGCAGGAAGAACTGGGTGTGGAAATCAGCGATCTCCAGTTCCGCGCTATTACCAATGATGTGTTTGAAGCAGATAAGAAGCATTACATCACGATCTGGATGCAGGCCAAGTATGTGTCGGGGGAGCCGAAGGTGAAAGCGCCCTACGAGGAGACCGAGGTGGGGTGGTTCCAGTGGCACGCGCTGCCGGAGCAACTGTACCTGCCGTTCCAGCACCTGCTTGAAGGCAAGACCTATCCGCCGCAGACGACCGAGCATAAGATTGGCGGTGCCATCGAGACCACGCCAGTCTTGCCGGGCGCGAAATCTGAGGCGCTGTCTGAGGCAACGCCGGAATAGCCTGTATTGCTGCGTCACCACTATCCTTCCTGGGACGTGTAGATACTGAAGACAGTTGAACATGTTGTTTCTAGAAAGGTGTGAATATGACGCAAAATACTTCTAATTCTATGGGTCAGGTTGAGATGCAGCAGTGCGCCCAGGATTGCCTCACCTGTAGCAGTGTTTGTAGCGAGGCGGCGAAGAGCCAGGGCGCAAATTCAGAGATGGCTTCGATGTTGCAGGATTGCGCGGAACTTTGCCAGGTGACGGCGCATTTCTTGCAGCATAATTCGCAGTTAAGCGGCTATGTTTGCCAGGCCTGTGCGAGAGTCTGCGACCATTGCGCCAATATGTGCGAGCAGGCTGGCAATAGCGATTGCGCCAATGCTTGCCGCAATGCTGCCTGGTCCTGCGGGCAGATGGCGAAGATGGTGGCGTAATCAACACCAAAAGAAAAAGGGACGTTCCATTGGATTGTCCCTTTTTCTTTTGGTGTATTTTTAAGCGCAATCTTCGTCGGGCAGCAGGCCTTGACGGAAGGCGAAGATGGCGGCCTGGGTGCGGTCGCGAATATTTAGCTTCTGGAAGATGATGGAGAGGTAGTTTTTGACCGTTTTCTCGGAATAGGCCAGTTTGTCGGCAATCTCCTTGTTGCTCAAGCCGGTTGCCACGTAACGAAGTAACTCGATCTCTTTTTCAGTCAGAGCGGTCAGTGACGAGCCGAGTGGGTGTAGTTCTGAGAGGCGGCGATATTCGTTGACCAGCGCGCCGGTCAGTTCGGGTTCGATAAGGACGCCGCCCGCGTGGACGGTGCGAATGGCCTGCACCAGTTCGCGCGATGAAACGCTTTTGAGCAGGTAGCCTTTCGCGCCGTTGCGAATGGCCTGCAAGACCTGTTCCTGTTTGCGCGCGACGGTGAGCATGATAACGGCGATGTCTGGGAACTCGTTGGTGATCTGGCGCGTAATGGCGAGGCCATCGACGCCGGGCAGGCTGATGTCCATGAGAACGACGTCAGGAAGCAGTTTGCGCACTTTGTGCAGGGCTTCATAGCCGTGGGTGGCTTCCGCGATTACGTGGAGATCTTCTTCCAGTTCGAGCAACTGGCGTATGCCCTCGCGCATCAAGCCATGATCGTCTACGAGCAAGATGCTGATGACGCCTGTTTCTGGCTGCTCATCCTGGGAAAGATGCCTGTCATCTTGACCCTCGAGGACTCCTGTAAGCGTCTTTTTATGGTAACCTGTTGCTGTATCTATAGCTATACTATGAGAAGATAGCGGAGTGGTTTGCATGGTGTGCCTCCAGCCAGAGCGTTCCGGCTTTGTCAAGTAACTAATGGATGTGATTTAATGAAAATGTATACAAGCTATTCTTAGTATGAGCAAGCAAGCGAAGTAATACATCACCCTGATGGGGGATTTTTTTTGTAGCTCAGCGTTTTTTCAGATGAACAAACAAAGGAACAATGGGGATAAAGGAGAGCAACTTTGACTATGCAGACAACAACGGGAGATATGTCACAAGTATTATTAAGCGTCTATACAGAGGTAGAGCGTCGTTTTCAGCAGGTAAATGATCCCGCGCATGGTTGGGAACACGTGCGGCGTGTCTACTCGCTCGCGGAATACCTGGCGGAGCGCGAGGGCGCTAATCGCTTTATTGTGGGCATGGCAGCGCTGATGCACGATATTGGGCGGTTGGAACATGATGAAGCGGCGCATCACGCCGATCTTTCGGTAAAGAGCGCGGCGCAATTGATGAACGAATACGGCCTCGCGCCGGAGATACAGGATGCCGTGTTACATGCCATTGAGGCGCACAGCTTCAGCAGAAATATCGAGCCGCGCACCATCGAGGCGCGAGTGGTGCGGGATGCCGACCGCCTGGATGGTCTGGGAGCAATTGGTATTATGCGCTGGGCAATTACAGGAACGATCCGGCGCACGCCTGAGACGTTGTCCTATAATCCCACCGACCCTTTCGCGCAGCAACACACGCCTGATGATAAGCGCTATATGCTCGACCATTTTTATAGCAAACTCTTGAAATTGGAAGATAGCATGTCCACAGAGACAGGGCGCAAACTGGCCCGGCAGCGGACGGCTTTTATGCGGTTGTACCTGGACGAGTTTAAGAGGGAGTTGGAGATTCAGGCGCAATAGAAAAACGTTTCTCGCGTCTTGATAGGTAAGTACTGCCAAACGAGCCTGAGTTAATCTCTATGGATGTGAGGTAGGTTTGTATGTCTCTGACAAGAGAAGCGGGAGGCGCTGCGCCAGAAAAACGTCCCGAAACGTCCGCAAAACGTTCCCAGGCGTCCCGGCGACCATCTAAGCCGGGACTGCGCTCGATGGTGAAGCTGGCTCGATGGCGAACGCGGCAGGTCTGGCGCTTGCTGCTGGTGCTGGGTATTGGTATGACTCTCGCGGTAATGCTCGTCTGTTCGATGCCGCTCTATTCGGACGTGTCGATGACCGCGGGAATACGCAGTGTGCTTGGCAATTCTTTCCAGAATAGAGATATCATTGTGCAGAGCATTACCGAGCAAATCTCTGGGAAGATTGTAGATCAGGCAACGAAGCAAATCGACGCGGATTTCCAGAGCAGGCTGGAGCCGTATCTCACGCCTCTAGAATTCTCTGTCGAGACCGCTACCTTTACTATTTTAGGCAATCAGCCCAATCCCAAGTGCAGTGGTAACGAGACGGGGCCGATCTATGACACATGCAACCAGATTCAGATGATTGGGGCGTCGATGGCGCAGGCGCAATCTCATCTGACGTTGCTGGCAGGGCGCTTGCCGAGGACGGATAGCTCGGATATCGAGATTGCGCTTACCTCCGAGAGCGCGGAAAAGTTGAACGCGACGGTCGGCTCGGTTTTTTCTATTCATGTGGGTTTTAGCCAGATAGGTGTCAGAAGTGTGGTCAAAACGTTTCACCTGCGCCTTGTAGGGATTTTCCAGCTGAACCGGCAGGATGATCCGTACTGGCATGGCAACACCTATTTGAGCGCCGATCGAGGGATTACTCCTGGCTTTGTCTTCACGGCGCTGGCCTCAAATGACGGCGTGATTTCGGCGTATGATAAGGTTTTTTCTAGGCCGGACCTGTCGGGCACTACTATGGACTTTCCGGCAGCGTATCTCTGGTACTATCCGCTTAATCCGCAGCGTATCGATGTTGACCACCTGGACAGCGTGCTGAATGGCATCAACGCGGTGCAGGTTGATACGTCTAACAACCCTTATCTTTCTCAAACGCCGTATCTTGAGAAAACCACGACCTATTTGCCGAGTACGATTTTGCAGCGCTATCATGACCGCCTCGGCGTGGCGCGCATTCCGGTGACGAGCCTGCTGATCTTTGTGCTGGCGCTGGTTTTATTCTTTGTCAGCATGATGGCCGATTTCCTGGTGGACCGCCAGACAGACGCAATCTCTGTGTTAAGAAGTCGAGGGGCGAGCAAATCGCAAATATTCGGCGCGTTTACGGTGCAAAGTATAGCGCTGGGGATAATGGCGTTCGTTGCGGGGCCGTTGCTGGCGATAGTGGTGGTTTACTTTGTGGGGCAGCGCTTGCTTCCAGGCGGCGACCAGAATGCGCTTTCGATTATCGCCAGCAATCCGCTCGGTGTGGCGTTGAACCTTGCCATCTACGCGCTAATTACGGTGATTGTCAGCGTGCTGGCAATGGTGGGGTCGATTTATCGCGCTTTGCAGGTGGATGTGCTGGCGCTGCGGCGCGAGGCGGCTCGTTCAACGCGCAAACCGCTCTGGCAGCGTCTCAACCTGGATATCGTAGCGATTATTATTGCGCTGGTCGGCTTTCTTATTACGAACTACGTGGCCAATTCGGGCCTGCTTGACCCACAGCTACGACTGATCTTGCTTTCTCCTTTGACTTTATTGGGAACTGTGTTCTTGCTCATCGCCTGTTTGCTGGTGTTCCTACGCATCTTCCAATTGTTGTTACGCCTGGGCGCATGGATTGCTACACGCGGGCGCGGCTCCGCTTCTATGCTGGCGCTGGCGCAGATGGCGCGCAGCCCGCGTCAATCGCTGCGCATGACGCTGCTGTTTTCGCTGGCGACGGCGTTTGTCATCTTTACGATGATTTATTCGGCTTCGCAGGCGCAGCGCATTCCGCAGGTGGCGGCGTACCAGGCGGGCGCGGATTTTAGTGGCACGCCTGAAAATACAAGTATAGACTCGGTAGCGCTGGACTCGACTACGACGGCCTACCGCGCTATTCCAGGAGTGGTTTCGGCCTCTATGGGGTATAAAGGGACGGCCATTGGCGGCGGCAATATTATCGCGCTGACGATTGGCGTGATCGCGGTCGATGCGAATAATTTCGCGCAGACAGCCGATTGGAGCGAGCAGGATTCGACACAATCGCTCTCCTCGCTGATGGCGCAGTTGCGAGCGGCGCGTTCGCGATCGGTTGCCGCGAACAGGGTACCGGCGCTGGTAGACGAAAATACCTGGAATGCCCTGCACCTGTCGCCCGGAGCGGTCTTTGTGCTGAATTTCTCGCCCTATGGAGATTTGACGATGGTGGCGGTAGCGGAGGTACAGCATATTCCTACTTCCAACAATGCGAACGAGGGCGAGGACCTGCCGGATGGCAATGTGCTGGTGGATTATCGCACCCTGGCTCCTGTCTATATCAACAATTTTGCGTATGAGGGTGTCGGGATGCCTTTGAACTACGTCTGGTTGAAGACACGCGATGATCCTGCTTCGCTTGGCAGCGTGCGCAAGACGCTGGGCGGGGGCTGCTGCCTGGAATTGTCGCGGCTCTACGACCGGCGGGATATCATCAACTCGCTGCAAAACGACCCGCTCTATGTTGATCTGCTCGGCGTGCTGGGGATTGGCGCGAGCATGGCCCTCTTGCTGGCGCTGGCCGGGAACCTGATAGCATCGTGGCTGAGCGCCCGCAGTCGTTTGACCAGCTTCGCGGTACTGAGGGCGCTTGGCGCGTCGTCTAAACAGCTTGCCAGCATACTGACCTGGGAGCAGAGTATCATTTATCTGACCTCGCTGCTGCTCGGGCTGCTGTTCGGGGCGATTCTGTCGCTGCTGGCGCTGCCCGCGCTGGTGTTTACCAATGCTGGCTCCAGTGGCACGCAGAGCAACGTCACCAGCAGCTCGTTTTTCGTTGCGCAGACGGTACCGCCGGTGCAGATTGTGATACCGCCCGCGCTGCTGCTTGTGCTGGCGATACTGATTGTCATTTGTGTGGCAGCATTGACGCTGATGGTGCGGGTCGTTTCGCGGCCCTCGATCAGTCAGACTTTGCGCTTGAATGAAGATTAAGGGAGGGGTCATGGCGCAGCCGTTGGTGATATGTGATAATCTGGTAAAAATATATAAAGTGGCGGACCTGGAGGTGGTGGCGCTGCAGGGGCTGGACCTGGAGGTGATGCCGGGCGAGTTTATGGCAATTGTCGGCGCGTCCGGCTCAGGCAAAAGCACATTGCTCAATATTTTGAGTGGGTTAGACCTGCCGAGCGCGGGAAAGTGCTTTGTTGGCAGGTACAACCTGACTCGTTTGAGCGAGGCGCAGCGCATCCATTATAAGCGCTTTGTTGTGGGGCATGTCTGGCAGCAAAGCGGGCGCAACCTGCTGCCGGAATTGACGATACAGGATAATGTCGAACTGCCCCAGGTGCTGGGTGGACTGGATGCGAGAAAGCGGGCGCGGAGAGCGCGTAAATTGCTGGAAGTGGTAGGTTTAAAGGGGATGGAGCATAAACATCCCTACCAGCTTTCGGGCGGCGAGCAGCAGAGGGCCGCTATTGCTGTAGCCCTTGCCAACCAGCCAGGATTGTTGCTGGGAGATGAGCCGACGGGCGAACTGGATTCGGGAACGGCCAGCGAGATCATGAACCTGCTGCGCGACCTGAACCGCAAGTTTGGCCTGACGATTATTATCGTGACGCATGACGTGGCGATTGCGGCGGTGGTTGATCGCACCATCGCCATACGGGATGGCAGAACAAGCACAGAGACGGTGCGCCGCGATGAGCCACTTGAGGCGGTAAGCGAACACGTGCTGGAACGCAGCGCTGTGATCGGCCTTTCAAGCAAGACGCATCGCGAGTCGGTATTGATCGACCGCGTGGGCCGCTTGCAGCTACCAAAGGAGGCCCTGGAGAGCATTCCTTTCCAGGGCCGCGCCGAAGTGCGTATCGTGAACGATCACGTGGAATTATGGCCAATTCGTATCGAGACGAACGGCTCCAATGATTCGCAAGATGTGGAGCAGGTGGATAAACACACAGAGGTGAAGTAATGCAGGAAACAGCCGTACAGACGATTGCCGAAGCGCGTGGGGTGACGCGCGATTTCCGGGCCGGAAGCAATGTAGTGCATGCCTTGCGCGGCATTGATTTAAGCATTGCGCCGGGGGAGTTTGTGGCGCTGCGCGGGCGTTCCGGCTCCGGCAAAACGACGCTGCTGAATATTCTGATCGGGTTGGATAATCCCACAAGCGGGCAGGTATTTATTCTGGGGCATGACCTGGCTACCCTGGATGAGGCAGCGCGGGCCAAACTGCGCCGTGAAAGCATCGGCATGATGTTCCAGAACGCGCACCTCTTCCCATCCTTAACAGCGAAAGAGAACGTTGAGCTGCCCCTACGGCTGGCAAAGGTAGACCCTGCGCGGCGCGATAGCCTTGCTCGTGAAGCTCTGGAACGGGTAGGATTGGGGCCGCGTATGCATCATCGCGGCCTGGAACTCTCGGGCGGCGAGCAGCAGCGCGTCTCGCTGGCTCGCGCCCTGGTGCATTCCCCGCGCTTCATCGTCGCTGACGAGCCAACCGGCAACCTGGACTCGATCACGGGCCGCGCCATCGCCAAACTCCTGCGCGAGACCGCTCATAATTCGCAAATCGGCCTGCTCGTTGCCACGCACGACCCGACGATTGTGGAAGCGGCGGATAGAGTGGTGCAGATTTCGGATGGTAGGATCATTGAATAAATCAATGCGTTACAGCATCCCTTCCAACTCATTTTTGGGGTCGCGCATCATCAATTCTGGAACGGCCTTGCGCGGGTCGCGGCCCTCGAAGAGGACGGTGCTGAGTTGTTCGGTGATGGGCATTTCGACGTTGTAGCGCCGGGCGAGTTGCAGGGCGGCTTTGGTGGTGTAGACACCTTCGGCAACGCTATGGGTAGAGGAAAGAATATCGTCGAGTTTTTCGCCTGCGGCAAGACGCTGACCGAGTTGGTGGTTGCGGCTGAGCGGGCTGGAGCAGGTGGCGATGAGGTCGCCAATGCCTGCGAGGCCAACGAAGGTGAGTGGGTGCGCGCCAGCCGCAATGCCGAGCCGGGCGATCTCCGCGATGGCGCGGGTGATGAAGGCGGCTTTAGCGTTCTCGCCGTAGTTCATGCCATCGTTGAAGCCAGCGCCTATGGCGATGATGTTTTTCAGCGAACCACCCAGTTCTACCCCGACTACGTCGTTTGAGGTATAGATACGGAAGCGCGGGGTGTTGATGATGTCACGCGCGTAGATAGCTATTTCCTCGTCATCAGCTGCTATCACGGCGGCGGTTGGTTTGCCCTCGGCAACTTCTCGCGAAATGTTGGGGCCGCTCAGAGCGGCGATACGCCTACCCAGGTCTGGTATCTCTTCCTGAATCACCTCGGTCATGCGTTTAAGGCTGTGCAATTCGATGCCTTTGCTGCAACTGACGCAGATAGTTTGCGGGTCAAGATACGGAGCAAGCAGGCGCGCATTTTCACGTGTGCGCTGGGATGGTGTGACGAGCAGCAGGAGATGTTTGTCTCGTGTTGCTGCCGCAATATCGGATGTGACTTGCAGAGGGTCGGGAAAAGGAAAGCCGGGCAGGAACATGCTGTTTTCGCGCCTTTGCTGCATTTCGGCGGCGCGTTCGGGCCGGTGTTCCCACAGGGTTGTGTCTACGCCTTTATGTGCCAGCAGCAGCGCCAGTGTGGTTCCCCAGGCACCGCTGCCGATTACGCCAACAGATACCATATTGCTCTCCAACTACCTGTTTTGTTCTTACTCATTGTAGCAGGTGGGAGAGTTGGCGGCAATAAGGGCTAGTAATCTTCCGCCGGGCTTTTATGATAGCTCTGCGGTTTTACGGGTTCATCCTGATAAACGGATGGCTTCAGGATGCCGATGTAGGGGAGATTGCGATAACGCTGGGCGTAGTCCAGGCCGTAGCCGACGACGAAGCGGTCGGGAATCTGGAAGCCCGTGTAGTCTGGCGTGACGGGTTTGATACGCTCGCGGCCCTTATCGAGCAGGGTGCAGACGCGCAGGCTGAGCGGTCTGCGCTGGCGCAGGACGTCCATGAGATAGTGCAGGGTTTGCCCGCTATCTACGATGTCTTCGACGATCAGGACATGCTTGCGGTCGATGGGGCCTTCCAGGTCTTTGAGAATGCGCACGATGCCGCTGGACTCGGTACTGTTGCCGTAGCTGGAAACGGCCATGTAGTCGATCTCTAGCGGTAGTTCGATGGCGCGCGCGAGATCGGCAATGAACGGGACAGCGCCCTTTAGCGTGCCGAGCAATAAGAGATTCTTGTCTTCATAATCAGCCGTAATACGTTTGCCTAATTCAAGAGTTTTTTCCTGAATCTCCTCGCTGGTGATCAAAATTTCCTGGATGTCATCGTGCATATTGTACATGTCCACCTCTGCTGAGAAAAAAGGTTACGAGCGCGCTGGCTCTATAGAAAGACGAACGATGCGGCGTGTCTGTGAAGTGAGTTTTGCTCGCTCATCGATGCAAACTCCCGCCAGCCAGAGGCAATGAGTGTCGGAAAAGAAGAGGGGGAGCGTGTCCCGCTCACCACGTGGAATATGGGCATCCACCAGAATATCCTGCACTTTTTTCTCGTGCCTCATGCCCAACGGTTGCATACGATCACCGGGACGCCGTACACGGACTCGCAATAGAGAGCCAGCCACCTGAGCATTTATATATACAACATAACGACTGGGTGGAAGCAATCGCCACACATCTTGCCAATTTCCATGTTGCAATGCCTCTATGACCTGTTGTTCTATATCGGATGGCAGGTATTCGGCCTTTGCGCGCCAGGGCGTGCCCGGAATATCCACCTCGCCAGGGATAGATAATGAATTGTAGGGATGCGCTTCATCGCGTCCTGTATCCCCCGAAACATTGCCAGGGATAGATAATGAATGGTAGGGACGCGATTCATCGCGTCCTGCGCCCCCCGATTCATCATAATAGGTGTTTGTGGCGGACGAGGTGGACGCGATGAAGCGCGTCCCTACATTGGATGAATCGCGGCCTGTGGCAGGTGGGGTGGACGCGATGAAGCGCGTCCCTACAGGTGGCGCAGGTTGTGAGACGCGGCGCAAGGTCAATGTCGAATAGACACGGGAGGCGCGCAGGCCGGAAGGCAAATGTAGTGTATGTTCTTCCTGCGTAGCAGGGCGATGCAATAGTTCGTCGAGCAGGGCATAATGGCGTAGTTCGAGCGGCGATTGTCCATTACAAAGTTGAGCAGCAACACTGCGCAGGAGATGGTGCTGCAGGCTTTCGTGCAGGTTTAAGAGTGCGGGTATACTCAAGGTGATGATATCGTCTTGTTCGGAGAGGATGACGGCCGGCCAGCATGCATCAACCTGTGTTTCGATATAGTCCAGGTCCGATAAAAGCACGTTGGCATTACGGAGCAGGGTTGCGCGCAGGCCGGGATTGATCGATTCGAGCAAGGGGAGAAGCTGGTGGCGTATGCGATTGCGGGTAAAGCGTGGGTCGCTGTTGCTCAGGTCTTCAAGCGGGGTGATGGCGTGTTGCCGGCAATAACTGACGGTCTGCGCGTGAGTGATCTCCAGCAAGGGACGAATGATGTCCTGCTGGCGGGGCTGCATGCCGACAAGACCGGCCAGACCACTGCCGCGCAGGAAGTGCAGCAGCAGCGTTTCTATCTGGTCGTCGGCGTGATGGGCGACTGCGATAGATCGGCCTTGAGCCACCTGGCGCAGGAAACGATAACGGGCTGTGCGGGCGGCATCTTCAAGCGAGCGATGTTCGGCATGAGCGAGGGCCGGTACATCGATGGAGCCAACGGTGATGGGAATGTTCCAGGACTCGACGAGCGCGGCGACTGCGGCGGCTTCCTGGTCGCTGGTTGCACTGCGTAGCTGGTGATTGAGGTGCGCGGCGGAGAGTTGGACATCAGGGTAGCGTTTCCCAGGGCCGCAAAGGCAGTTCAGCACGTGCAGCAGGCAGAGCGAATCGGCACCGCCCGAAACGGCAACGAGTACGCTGCCGCTTGCAGGAAGAAGGCGATGTTTTTCAATAAATGCCGTGATCTCGGTTGTGATGTCTGGCGTGTTCATGGCTTATATGATACTATATATAGTCGATGGAAGAGAACAGGCCTTATTTTGAGTGTGAGGTACTGATTGGCAGTTAAGGAAGAGTGTAGGGAATACAGAGAAGATGGCAATTCGCAAAATTCATACAATTGAGGAACCGGTATTACGGCAGAAGGCCAAGAAGGTGCATCGCTTTGACCCATCGATGCAGAAGCTGGTCGAGGATATGTTTGAGACGATGCACGCGGCCAATGGGGTAGGGCTGGCCGCACCGCAGATTGGCCTCTCGATTCGCGTCTTTGTGGCGGAGTTCGAGGACCGCAAGGTGGCGATGTTTAACCCCGAGATCGTCAAGGCGGAGGGTGAGGCGCTCGGCACTGAGGGCTGCCTGAGCATTCCCGGCTACATCGGCGAGAACATCAGGCGCGCTACTAAAATTCAGGTGAAGGGTCAGGATGCTCGAGGCAAGCCGATAAAGGTGAATGCCGAGGACTGGTTTGCACGCATTCTGCAACATGAAATCGATCACCTGGACGGTATCCTGTTCCTCGACCGGCTTGACCGGCCAGAGGATTTGAAGGAAGTGACCGAGGAAGAATACGAAGAGGCTGAAGCTCAGGCTGTGGTAGAGTAAACAAACACAAAAACGGGGATGCGCTAACCCACGCATCCCCGTTTTTTGTGTGCCAGACTATTTCTGCTGGCGGCGTACCATAGGCAGTTTTTGTTTGCCGAGTGCTTTCTCGCAGCCGGGGCAGACGTAGAAGCCCTCTTCCTCGCGATATTGCACTTCGTGTACTTGAAAGTACAGGTAGCAGATGCCGCAGCGTCTGCTGTCCTGCTGGCTGGCAACCTGTCGATCCTGCGCGAATAGCTCACGCAGCGAGGCGATCAGGTTGTCGAAGTCGGACGCACTACTGTAACTTTTTGACGATGGAATGACCGGTAATATTCCGGTTGGATTGTTTGCGCGCATCTCACGGCGACTTTGATAGGTGTTATTATTAGCAGGTTCGTTCTCCGAGCCTGCCGGATAGTTATGATTTGTAGCCACTACGATTGCCCCCTGCCATAGTATATACACTCGCACAGAGGCGAGAGATTGGATTAATGCTTCATTTATTATAGCATGTTGAGAACATTCGCGAAAGACACATGCTGCATAGGTGGGCCAGAAGACAGGCGTTGCATAGAGGGAACGGAAGACCCCCGCAAGGGGATGTCTCTACAGCTTCGTTGGATTTGTAGAGACATCCCCTTGCGGGGGTCTTCTGGCCAACCTACTGACCAGGATGCTACTTCGTGTCGAAAGCTTTGGGGGCATAACACTTTGCATCGACGAGAAAATCCTGATAGGTGCTGTTATCGAAAAAGGTACTGGTTGGAATAACGCCTGCAAATCTGTTCATATTGAGCATAGCGAGCAGTGGAAAGGTCACTTCAATGACAGGGATATGTTGCCGGATGCCATCCTGGATTTTGTAACCTACAACGGCGGGATTACGCAGCAGCAAGCCCTTCACCTGCCGATCGGGTTGATAGAAGCGGGTGCCGTAGGCGTGGTTGCCCTTATATGTTCCTTCACCCATCCCCTGAATATTATCCCAGGGAGTGTAGACACGGAAGCCAACTCCATGATAGGTGACGCCGCCTGTTGAAGTGACAAGCCTTGTCCCCCGAAAGGCTAAGCCTACCAGGACACCTATTAAGAGCAAGATGAAAGCGCCAACAATTAAGACGATACGGGTGGCCGTATCAATTTGGGGAGCCGTGAAAAGCGGGATAAGAATTACTATACTCAAGATGAGACCCAGGGCAACCGTATAGAGTGGTATCAGACGCCATATGCCTACGGGACGATATTCTTTTGTGGACAGGTTTGAGATTGCTTCAGCGTTCACAAGATAGCTCCTTTTACTTGAAATACCAGGAGTAGCTTTTGTTCACCTGGCTTGCTCCTTAATGGAGGCTTTAAAAAGGAGACGTGAGCAAACGCGGGTTTTTTGGTGCTGATTTATGTGTGTCGCTTGTTTTTTAAAGGAAGACCGCGTTGCCAGTTTTCAGCAATGCATCGTTTGAGTGTAGGGAGAACTACACTAGCCCGGGGAAAAAGTCCTTCTTTATCTGATCCAGCTCTACGCCCAAATTTCTCAAGTAGTATTCACACGCTCTCACCATGCCGAGGGAACCGGAGAGATAAAATGTTCTCTGGCGATAGTCTGGAACGGCGGTGGCGATCATGTCTGCATCTATTCTGCCGCGAAAGCCGGGCCAGTTGCCGGGAATAGCTTTCGTATCGGTTAGCGTGCAATAGACTTTGATGCCGAGTTTTGTCTGCGCTTCGGAAAGAATATCTTTATAGGCAATTTCATCGAGTGTTCGGTTTGCATAGAGAAGAACGATGTCGCGGTACTGGTTCGTGTCGATGAGATATTTTAACATGCTTCTGAAAGGCGTGATGCCGATGCCGCCAGCGATGAAGACCAGTTTTTGCCGGGGGTCTGGTGGAAGCGTGAAGTCTCCGGCAATCTGGCCTGCCAGGATTTTTGAGCGGTTATCTATACGATACAGGGCTTGCTTGAAGGTGCTGCTTTTGGGGTAAAAGCGTACTCCCAGGTGTAGTTCGTTCTCGGTTGGCGATGAGGCGATGGTAAAATAGCGGCGATTGCCCCGGCTATCCGGTTTGGCGTGAGCGAGCGTTACTTCCAGATACTGACCCGGTACGAAGGCGAGTTTGTGCGAAGGTTGGAAGGCGAAATCCATCATGCTAAACGCGATTTTCTTTTTTCGCTTCAGCTTCAGGATCACTTTGTGCTTCGGACTGACGGCGTAGGAATAAAGGTTGCCAACGACCAGCGCCAGTTCAGGAGTGGAATAGATAGATCCAACATGTATCTGGGGAACGAAAAAGATGCCCACAATGCCAGCATAGATATACCGCAGTTTTTGCGTGGGCGGCGCGGTCAGCGGCTCAGTGAACATGATGGTGGCAAAGAAAAAGAGCGGTGACATTATCACCAATTGCTGCAACTCTTTAAGCAGAGGAAGCCCTTGTAGGAGACTGACGACGCAAACGGTGAATAACGAGGTCATTAAAAAGAACGTGAGTATCTCGCCCTGGCGCAGCTTGCGTATAACCAGCAGACCACCCAGGAGTATGACCGGCAGCATACTGGCGGTTCCCACCCACCAGCTCGCGGATTCGCCGAGGGCAAACGACGTAATGACGATTGCTACAGCGGCGGGATTGAAGATATGTTTGTTGTAGAGCGAGAGAACATATTTGGATGAGATTGCGAGTATGGTGGCCCAGCCGAGAAACAGGAAATCGTTAGAAGTGGCAATGGGACTGATAATCAGCGCCAGGATGAGCGCGGTGATGTAGGTAGATTCTATGTTGGTTGGTACGGCTAGAATGTACGCGATGAGCGTATTGGTTGCCCAGCACATGAGAACGAGAAACGCGGTTGAGAGCAGCAGCGCCCCTGGCGAGAAAGGAAGCAGCCCGAAATATGACAGCACCGCCGCGCATGCGATGTAGATGATCAGGATATAGAGTACCAGGCGGTACATGGTGATGCGGTCAAGGAAATCGTCAATGCGTGCTATCATCTTGAACGACGTGCCTTTCAAAACCGGTGGTAAATGTTGCGCAAGCGGAAGCATCGATCATATAGCCCTCAAACCCTGGCAACTGTTCGATGAAAAAGATGCCCTCTTTTCCCATCGCGAAGGCGGCGGTTGCGAAGCGATCTGCTTCATAGATATCGGGGCCGATGACAGTCAGACTCATGATATCGCGTAGCGGAGTGCGCGGACGATGGGGATTGTAGATGTGCTGCCCGCGAATGGCAGTGCCAGACGTGGCAACGCCTCTATCCGTGAGTTGCAGCACCTTCACGATTTCGTCGCGATTGAACGGGTTGCGGATGCCCACACGCCAGGGCTTGCCATCTTTGTATCCAGCCATCTGAATGTCGCCACCAGCATCGATGTAAAAATTGCGCCATCCGGCATCTTTCAAGAGCTTCGCCGCCTGCAGGATGGCCCAGCCTTTGACGATGCCCGAGGGATCGAGCTTGCCTTTGTGGCGGATATTGAAATAACCATTCGTTTCCTGTCTGGTCTGTTCGCTCAAGGTGAGGATGGTTTTCATGTCCTCGCTATACTCAGCTTCGGCAAGTTCACCCCGGTTGATTTTCGATATCTCACTGTGTTCCTTATAGGTGCTGAAGGTTTCGTCAACTGTACGAAAATAGGCGAAGACCTGCTCTATACCGGCTTCCGTAACGCCTGGATCGACTATTTCGACGGTAATGGGCATACCCATCAGCAACTGTAGTTGTTTCATGCCTGTGCCTGCGAAAGCGCGTCTGAAAGCGACTGAATGAAGGCATCGCTGGTATCGGTGGCTCCAGTCACGATAGCCACGTTGGCACTTTGTGCCTGGATGGCCTCGCTAACAAGCTGCGGGTCCGCGATGCTATTGATTTCGATGGAGCGGCTGCGATCATTGGGATACTGCAAAAATTTCACATCGGTAATTTTTCCGTTTTGAATGATCGCTTCGACCTGCACCAAGCCCCATTGCGCATCGGCAACGCTACCTGTATATGTTCCGTCTTTATATTTGGAGCCTGATGTCTGGGTCGCGTGCGGAGTTGGCGTTGCGCCTGTCGGCACTTGTGTGGGAGTTGTCGAACTTGCTGTAGAGCGCGTTCCCGCCACAGGAGTGGGTACGACAGCAACGGGTGCTGAATGAGCATGTAGGATGCTATAGAAAACGAAAACAGCCAGAATGACGGCTGAAACAATAGCTTTTCTCATTGCCGGGATATCCTTAAACCTGGGTCTTGCTCCATTTGCCATATGCGAATCATGTTATGATTCGCAAACTTGCCATTGAGTATAGCAAAAAAACGTTAAAAAAGTGTGAGAAAAGAGTAAAGAAACTTTTGAAGTCGCCAGAGGCGTATGCTATAGCGCTCCTATAACATTGAACGCAAGAAATGGATAGTCTATGTATCCTTTCGTATGTTACTCTTCAGGCTGGGAATTGTACTTCAAGTGTTGGCAAAAGAAGGAGAGTAACATATGCAACGGCCAATTCGCTTTGGCGTTCTGTGTGAAGAGATGGGAACCCGTGAGGACTGGTTCGCAAAGGTGCGGCGTGTGGAGGAGCTTGGATATACGACGCTGTTGTTGCGCGACCATTTTGTCGCGGGACCTTTTGGCGATCAATTCGCGCCTCTGTCCGCTTTAACGGCGGCAGCGATGATTACAACTCGATTGCGCGTTGGCAGTATGGTGTTTGATAACGATTATCGTCACCCGGTGCTGCTGGGGAAGGAAGTGGCTACCCTGGATGTGCTTTCGGGTGGACGATTCGACTTTGGATTGGGAGCAGGTTGGATGGGCAGCGAATATGAGCAGGCAGGGCTGCCATTCGATACGCCAGGGATACGTGTTGAGCGTTTCGAGGAGGCTTTACATATCTTCAAGGGCCTCTTTGCTGATGCGCCTTTGACCTTTCATGGGAAGCACTATACCATCAACGACATACAGAGCTTTCCTAAACCTCTCCAGCGACCACATCCACCAATTCTGATCGGCGCGGGTGGAAAGCGCATGTTAGCCATTGCCGGGCGCGAGGCAGATATTGTGGGCATTCTGGCTGGCCCATTGAATGCCGGACTTCCAACGGTAAATGATCCTGCTGATTATACGGCAAAGAGTTACGCGCAGAAAATCGCCTGGCTGCGCGAAGCAGCAGGTGAACGCTTCGCACAGCTTGAGTTGAGTGTCATAACCAGTCCCGTCTTTACGAACAATCGTCATCAGGGAGCAGAACGGGTCGCGCAAACACGCGGTTGGAACGGCATATCTACCGAAGAGATTTTGGAGATGCCATCGATCTTTGTAGGCACAGTAGAACAGGTTGCGGAGCAGATGCTTGAAAGGCGCGAGCGCTTTGGGATTTCGTATTATATGATCTCAGATCGCTTGATGGAGACTTGTGCGCCCTTTGTGGAACGGCTATCTGGTAGGTAGATAAGCTGTGTCTGTCCCATCCAATATTGTGTGCCAGGGCGCGCGTAAAAAAGGCCAGGGCGACCGCAAGGGATCGCCCCTACCATACAATGATACATCTTCTTATCAATCATACATCTATAGTAGGGGCGATCCCTTGCGGTCGCCCTGGCTTCAGCACCCGAGAGTTGGTGGGGCCAATGAGATGTGTTCTTTTGCCTTCTTTGGCTCTTTTATGGTATACATATGTGTATGAATTACTCATAAAGTGTGTATCAACTCACTAAAATCAACACCTTAATTGCTTGACAATAAAGCGTTTTTTAAGTACACTTGATAGTAACGTCTATATAGTAAAGGCTTTTGTTAGTCTTGGATACAGGTGTATTGTAGCTCCTCAAGGTGAGCATAGGTTCATCCAGGGATGATTGTCATGATGAGAGATATTAAGACCATTGTTCTCAGAGGAGGCATATCATGCAATGGCAAGTGAAGCCTGAAGCATCTCCTGCAATCCCAGAGCCAACAGAAGCCGAAGTAGCCATGTCGGAGGGGCAGAAAATGTCATCTAAATCACAAGAGAAGAAAATTCGTGTTCAATTTGAGTTTGCTCCAGAAGCGCTTGCCCGGCTTGATGCATTGAAGGAAGTTACTGATGCGCCAACACGTGCCGAAACAGTGCGAAGTGCCTTGCGCTTTTATGAGTGGCTTGTGAATGAAGCAAAACGGGACTATATGATTGCAACTATAAACGAACAGGGCAAGATTGTTTCTCAGTTCCCCGCTCGGCTTCTTATGCGATAATATGACTACCCTATGTAAGGTAGTATTGTCATGGAACTACAGCAACACGAGCCGACTGTTGGAGAGCAGTACGGAAAGTTGAAGAAATATGCCGCTATCAAGACACGCCTGATATGCGGAGGCCTTATTGGCATTGGATTGGTTATTCTATCAGCGTTCATTTCAGCAGGTGTATTCAAATCATTGCCAGGTACGCCAGCCGCGAAAGCCCCTGTTGAGGTAAATGTTCCCGATTGGCCTGCGATTTTTTCTATCATAGCCTTTGCTATAGCACTTCCGCTTCTATCAGCACTTGTACTCATTACTTTTGAGGAAACTTCTCGAAAGTATGTAACAGTGAAAGATATGCTGGGTCTGAGGATAGTTTATTGGGCTGGTACTCTTCTTGCGCTTATCGGCATTGTGTTTGCCTTCTGGCATATATGGTTTGTTGCAGGGATACTTGCTGGAGTGAGTATACTTATTGGGACGCTTATCTACACTACATACAGTTCGAGGCTTACGCGCTTAGATAATCAGCTCAAAACGCAGTGGAACATTGAGAACCTGCGCTCTGAAGGTAATGAGTTGCTGTAACCCTCATAACAGAAGCTTAGACACCGATAAGCTTAATCCCACTCCTGCTCAGGTGATTCCCAGGGTTCGAGTGTTCCACCCTCAATCTTATCTCCTTGAGGGTCCAGGGTTCGTACTCGCTCTACAAACTCTTTGATAATCCTGCTAAAGACTTGCTGTACTCTGCTCGCATCTGTCCGGTGTCGCTCATCGACTGGCGGCCAATCCTCAAGCGCTCCACCGTCTTCAACACTGCTACTCATCGGCACAAGCCTCCTTCTCTATTGGTACTACGAGGAAGCATCTACAGCACATTGAGTAAAGAAGCAGAAAGAAATTATGATAAGGATTAGATTAGCCAACTACTTACAATAACGTATTTTCTATACAAATATTAACACATAAAGCAAGAAAGTGAAATTGTAATTTGTTATTTTCGGTTTAAAATGTGTGAATCCTGGTTACTTTTTCACATCAAGCGTTGTCTTCTTGTCAGCAGACTGTTCCTGACTCTTTGTATCGGCTGCCGGAAACGCCAGCGTCACGGTTGTTCCCTCATTCAGCACGCTGCTAATAGAGATGGTGCCGCCCTGCGCCTCCGTGAGTTCTTTGGCGATGGCGAGGCCCAGTCCGCTTCCGCCGCTCTGGCGTGGTTGGCGGGCGCGTGAGGGGTCGGCGCGATAGAAACGTTCGAATACGTGCGGAAGGGCTTCTGGGGGAATGCCTCGACCGCTATCTTGGATCACAATTTCGACCTTATTCTGCGGTGTTTGTGAGGCGCGCAGTTCGATATGGCCGCCCTCGGGAGTAAATTTGAGGGCGTTCTCCATGATATTGAGCAGGACTTGCTTGAGCCGGTCTTTATCGGCGCATATGAGGGGTAGCTCTGGCTCGATTTTGCAGGTAAGCTCCTGATCCTGTGCGAGGTATTTGGCCTGTTCGTAGACGGCTTCTACTACAGGGCCGACCTGCGTGTATTCCTCACTTAAGGAGAGTTTGCCTTCATCCAGGCGCGATAGCACCAGCAAGTCTTCGACGAGGCGGCGCATGCGCTTCACTTCGCCGTACATGCCGCGCACAAGACGGTGTACGGCTTCGGCATCGCCCTGGTCTGCGCCGATCAGCAGCATTTCCAGGCTGCCGCTCATGGCGGTTAATGGCGTGCGCAGTTCGTGCGAGGCGTCGGCTACGAACTGCTTTTGACGGTGGAAGGCATCTTCGAGTCGGGCCACCATGCTATTGAAGGAGACAGCGAGTTGACCAATTTCATCTTTGGTGAGTGGCGGGTTGATGCGCTCGGAGAGGTCTCCCCTGGCAATACGGCGGGTTGTGCGCTCGATCTCAACCAGGGGGCGCAGTGCAACGCCGACCAGTGGAAAAGTCACCGCTGCCGCGAGCAGAATGGTGACGAGTACACCGAGCGCGAGCAGCAGGCGGAGAGTTATCAAAAAATTATCAATCGGCGCGGTCGGCGTGCTTACTTGCAAGATGCCGACGGTATAGCCATTGCTGACCAACGGGATCAGCACGACAATCTGGCGAGCGCCATGCGCATCACGCGCCAGCACATAGGCTGAGCCATTCTGGTTGTGGGCGAGCGTTTGTTGCACCGTTATAGGGGAGAGGGTGACGGCGCTGGCGGTAAAGGGGAACGTGCTGGGCGGGATGAGGACGGAACCGTCCGGTGTAAGGATGGCGGCATTGGTATTGGGACCGGCAAGGTGGCGCGCGAGTTCCGCCGCATTAGTCTGAAAGTTCGCTGGCGGCGGGCCTACCGGTGGCTCTGAGAAGCGGGACAGGTTAAATCCGCGCCCCTTGATGCCTGTCTCAGCAAGATGCGCTTCGTTATGCAAAACATCGACTTCATTTCCCAGCAGCGATTGTTCCGCCAGCAGTGATACTACCACGCTCAGCACAACCAGCAGGAGCGTCAGCACCGCTAGTGAGATGAGCGTGAGACGCCAGCGAATCGGTATGTTTCTGAGTTGGCGAAAATGGATACGTTTCCACATAAATGTGCCTCACCCGCGCAGCGAATAGCCGATGCCGCGCACCGTTTGAATCAACTGCGGGGGATTGTCGTGCAATTTTTCACGCAGGTGGCGAATATAGACCTCGATGATGTTGTCATCGCCTTCGTAATCGTAGCCCCAGACACGCGCCAGAATGACTTCACGCGAGAGAACCTGGCGCGGGTGCATCAAAAGCAGTTCTAACAGGTCAAATTCTCGCGGGGTCAGCTCTATCTCCTCGTTATTGCGCGTCACCACCCGCGTGCCCCTATCCAGGGTAATATTGTGAAAAGAAAGCACGTCTCCGGTAGTGATACCAAAGCGGCGTAGCAGTGCGCGAGTGCGCGCCATCAGTTCTTTAAAAGTAAAGGGCTTGGTGACGTAATCGTCCGCGCCCATGTTCAGGCCAGTAACCAGGTCGTCTACTTCATCTTTCGCGGTGAGCATGATGATCGGTACGTTCATTGTGCGCCGGATACGACGGGTTACTTCCAGGCCGTCCATCCCTGGCAGCATGATATCAAGAATAATGATGTTCGGATGATGCTCCAGCGTCCGGTTGATTGCCTCGGGTCCGGTAGTTGCCGTCAGCACGCGGAAGCCCTCGTATGAGAACCCCATGCGTAAAAACTCGATAATTTGTGGTTCATCATCGACGATCAATACCGTCAGGTCTGGATCGTTAGACGCGCTTCCTGTAGACATTCTCCCTGGTTCCTCTGCCAGCACAGTTCTAGCATCATTGAAACACACATTGCTGAAAAAACGCTGAATTGATGCCTCATTATATCAGACGTTTCCTCGCTCCTGACGGATTCAGCATTTTTTCAGCAAGGTTGGCCGTTTTTTCAGCAAGGTCTGCCACAATACTAGCGAAAGGTTGATGCAGGTGGTTGTAGGGACGCGCTTCATCGCGTCCTGCCCGATCACAGCGCATCACAGGCGGGCAGGACGCGATGAAGCGCGTCCCTACAACCGCCTGTTGTGCATGCCGATGGAACGAGGTGGACGCGATGAAGCGCGTCCCTACAACCGCCTGTTGTACATGCCGATGGAACGGGGTGGACGCGATGAAGCGCGTCCCTACAACCAAATTCATCATAGCCAATAAATCTCTCATTTCAGGAGAAGCCTTATGGATACAACTATCTATTCCGGCACAAGTACATCCATCTCTTTTAATCGTGCTATCGCAGAGAGGCTGGATAGACTACCGGTCAGCCGCGAAACGCTGCGGATTATGTTGCTGGCGGGTATTGCCTGGCTGGTGGAGTCCTATGATATTGGTATTATAGGTAACGTCCTGCCATCGCTCACCAAACAATTCTCGTTGAATGCGTTTACAGTTGGTCTGCTGGCGATTGCCTCAACGTTGGGTATTGTTGTCGCTGTTATTCCATCAGGAATGATTGCCGACCGCATTGGGCGCAAGAAGATGCTCGTTGTCGGTACAGCCTGGTATGCAGCCTTTTCTTTTTTATGCGGGCTTGCCACCACGCCTGCCATGCTTATAGCTCTGCGTTTTATCTCCGGCCTGGGCATGGGCGCGATCTTCCCCATTCCTTATGCAATGGCGGCTGAATATATGCCGCGCCACTTCCGGGGAGCGATGACGAGCATCCTTGACTCGTTTCTCTCGCTGGGTTACTTCATCGCGCCGCTGGCCGCTTTCGCGCTCATTCCGCAGGTGTCAGGAGATATGGGATGGCGCTACCTGTTCTTCCTGGGTGGTCTTCCCTTGCTCTATGTTCCCGTCTTGATGCGCTGGATGCCCGAGTCTGCGCGCTGGTTGCAAGCCACCGGACATGAACGCGAGGCGGATTCCATCGTACAGCGTATCGAACGGCGCATCGAGCAGCGAACCGGCAGGCCGCTCCCGCAGCCACAGATTGAAGCGAGCGAGAGGGTTGTAAGTGAAAAGTCTTCAGTGCGAGCGGTGTTCAGCAAGGGATACCTGAAGCGCACGATCATGATGTGGATTTCTTTCTCGTGCATCCTGTTTATGTTCTACGCCATCCAGACCTACACGCCGACGGTGTTGCTCAAGGAAGGCAATACGCTTGGAACCTCGTTCCTGCTGACTTCGATTATCGTCCTGGCCTCTATACCTGGAAAATATGCAGCCGCGTATGCGCTTGAGCGTTTTGGACGTAAGTTTACCCTGATCTGGTTCGCGGCTATTGCGGCAATTAGCGCGGTTATCTTCGGGCTGGTGCATGATCCGGTGCTGGCGGTAGCATTTGGCGTGATTATGTCGTTCTTTGGCATCGGCGTTGACCCGGCCATCAAGATTTACGGCGCGGAGCAGTATCCAACACGCATGCGCGAAACGGGCATCGGCTTCTTCGAGGGTGTGGGACGATTCTTCGGTGGAGCGCTAGCCCCGTTCATTATGTCCTTTATCCTGACATATAGTGGTATTGCAGGCTCTTATGTCTTCGTTGCGATCCTGGCTGTTGGCGGGCTGGCTGCTGTAGCCTTGCTGGGCAGCGAAACACGCGGCCAGGCTATCGAACAGGTCTCTGAAATACAGGAAAGAGCAGCGTAAAAATGAGTGAAATAGAGCAAAAATTGGTAGCATGGGCGGAAATTCAACCCGGTAAACCCTTTATTATCGAGGCGGAAAGTGGCAGACAGCTTACATATAGTCAGACTCTTGCCAGTGTTCAGGCGGCGCGGAAAATGCTCGGAGATACGCCTAAAAAGGTATTCCTCTCGCTCTCTAACGGACTTGAAAACGCTGTTCTCTGGCTGGCGGCTCTGACTGGGGGGCATCTGCTTATGCCCCTGCCGCCCACAGTTTCAGAAGCTGAGTGTACCCGCGCAAAGCATATGTTTCAGCCGGATGTGCTGGTGGTCGAGCAGGCGGAAGACGCGCAAAAATTCTCTGCGCCCGCCGCACTTGTGATAACGCAGCATGATTGTGCAGCGTTCATGCAGAAGCAGGTGCCATCTACTGAACTGGCAGGAGCGAAAGAGGGCCGCGTCTGCTTCATGACTTCGGGAACAACAGGCCACCCCAAGGGTGTCATCCTGACGACGAGCCAGATCGCATGGACGGCGGATCATATTCGCACTTCGCACCGCCTTACTTCCAGTGATCGCGGCCTGACAGTTCTCCCGTTTTCCCATGTCAATGCGCCGGTGGTCAGCCTCTGCTCGTCGTTGCTGGCTGGCAGCACAGTGGTGATTGCCCGCCGCTTCAGCCGCAGTCGCTTCTGGTCGTGGATTGAGGCGTATGACATTACGTGGGCCAGCATTGTGCCGACGATAGTGGCAATGCTGCTCAGCACCGAGCGGCCAGCATTTTTGCCTGGAACATTGCGCTTCGTGCGTACCGCGTCTGCGCCCTTGCCCGTCGCACACATGCAGTCCTTCGAGGCGAAGTTTGGCGTGCCGGTCATTGAAACCTATGGATTGTCGGAAGCGGCCAGTCAGGTTGCGGCGAATCCTGTCCCGCCAGGAAGACACAAGGCGGGGTCGGTTGGTCTGCCAACAGGCGTGTGTATGCGTATCTGCCGCCCGCGCATGGATACAATAGATGATGAGTTGCATGATGTTGTGCCGGGTACGCCTGGCGAGATCTGTATTAAAGGGCCGAGCGTCATTCATGCCTATGTCGGCGGACAGGGGCAGGAAGCCTTTAAAGATGGCTGGTTTCGCACAGGAGACCTGGGCTACCAGGATAGCGACGGCTACCTGTATATCACGGGCCGGGTGCGCGATGTCATTATCCGAGGCGGCGAGAACATTGCGCCGCGAGAAGTAGAGGAGACGCTGCTGCGGCATCCCGCTGTGCAGGAGGTAGCGGTGGTTGGGCTTCCTGATCCCATTTATGGCGAACAGGTCGCGGCCTTCGTCGTAGCGCACGCGGGTTGGAGTGAGGCGGAAGTGGTAGAGAGCCTGCGCGAGTTCGCGACACAAAACCTCAGTTCGTATAAAGTGCCTGCCGAGATAGTCGTAGTTGACGCGCTGCCGAAAAACGGGACAGGCAAGGTAGAACGCCGCCTCTTGCGAGAATTTAATTTCCAGAAGGTCGCAGTGGGAGGAAGATAGGTATTATGGCAATTCAATATGCGCCCGAAAAGACTATTGAGCAACCAGTAAAACAGAATGGGCGCGCAAAACGCGCCCACCTCTACGAGTTAGACCCCTTGCGAGCCGTGACAGCTCTGTGCGTCATTGGTGTTCACGCCGTCGCGCTATCGGTGTTTATCAATCATTCGGTATGGGGCGTGCTGGTACAAAACGCGGTGGTGGTGGCGCTGCACTACACGCGGGAAATATTCATGTTCGTCTCGGCCTTCGCGCTGACCTATGTCTACTTTGGCAAACCATTCCAGACGGGACAATTTTATAAAAAGCGGGCCATCGGAGTACTCATTCCTTATTGTATCTGGAGCGCGCTCTACGTTCTGGTATTCCAGCCGGGGCTTTCTCCTGGCGCATTTCTTCGCACTACAGCCATCGATATCCTGAACGGCAGCGCATCATATCAGCTTTACTTTATTCTGATCTCAATCGAGTTTTACCTGGTGTTTCCCCTCTTCATGAAATTTATGAAGCTGGTGGCTCCTCATCCCTGGAAAACGCTGGCGATCAGCTTCGCGCTGCAAGTCGTTCTGATGTACCTTGATTTCCAGTACCTGCAACAGGGTACGCTCAACTCGTCCGGTTTCTGGCACTTCGTGAATCAATATCAGGCGAGCTTTTTCCTCACCTACCAGTTCTACTTTGTGCTGGGCGGGCTGGCGGCAATCTACATGGAGCAGGTACGGGCGTTTTTGCTGCGGCATGGCTGGCTGGTAGTGGCCTGCTTCGCGGTTGCGCTGCTCGGATTGTGGACGTACTTTTACATACAGGTTCAATACCAGCGCGTGCCTCTTGGATTTGCCACATCGGTGTTGCAGCCGGACATGGTCTTTTTCAGTCTGGCCGTGATCGTGATGTTCTCATGGCTGGCGGCTAAGTGGGCAAGGCGCGTAGATGCGGCGGGACATCCGAGGGGCTATCGCTTCTGGCGAACATTGTCTGATGCCTCGTTTGGCGTCTACCTCGTGCATGTAATGATCCTGGAGCCACTGCTGCATACATGGCTGCCCACGCTGCCGGTTGGCTGGCCTGTGGCGCTGCGCGTCTTCCTGGTCTGGTTCCTGACTGCCAGCGCGTCGATGATCTTCTCGATTGCGCTGATGAACATACCAGTCGCCAGTCGCCTCGTCGGGCGCAAAAAGGCGTCGCCACGCCTTGAGATGGGAACCAGGGCGCAAAAAGGTGTCGCCACGCCTTGAGATGGGAACCAGGGCGCAAAAAGGCGTCGCCACGCCTTGAGATGGGAACCAGGGCGACCGCAAGGGTCGCCCCTACCAGAACAGGGATGTAGGGGCGACCCTTGCGGTCGCCCTGGTCCAATCGCGGTCGCTCTGGCTTTAGCCATTGGTAGTTGATAGAACTTAGATGAAATAGTTGTGTTGTGAAAGGCATATGTTGGGGTGAAGTTTTCTCGTCGTCGATTTCTGCTGATTGTCAATAGTATAGCTGTAGCCGCGCTGCTGGTGCTAGTTGTTGGAAGCGGTTTGCCTGTTTCTGCTAACAAGGAACAACCGGTTCTTACTCGAAAGCCTGCTGCGGGAGCAAATGCCTTTGTGAGGCGCGTGTTTACGAACGGACAGGGGCAATCACTGGCGTACTACCTGTACGTTCCCTATGATTATTCGCCTGAGAGGTCGTATCCGCTTGTGCTTGTCCTGCATGGCGGTGGCGAACATAGCAAGCCGAACTGGACAGCAGCGCAGAATAGGGCGGTCATCCTGGATAAAAATTATGTTCAGGTGTGGGAGCCGGGTTATGCCGTTTCCTATAATCCGCAGGTGCAGCAGCACTGGCCCGCGTTTGTCGTCGTCCCACAGCTTCCCCAGGGGCAGCAGTGGGTGAATGTGTCGGTTCATGGTGGATCATATAGGCAGCCAGCGCAGCCAGCGACCGCGCTACTGCTGACGAAAGAATTGCTGGCTGCGCTGCAAAAGCAATACTCGGGGATCGATGCTAACCGGCTCTATATTACGGGCATCTCGCTGGGTGGCTATGGTGTATGGGACGCTATCGAACGCTGGCCCGACTACTTCGCGGCGGCCATTCCTATTGCTGGCGCGGGCGATCCCTCGAAAGCGGCTGTCCTGGTACATCTCCCCATCTGGGCGTTTCAAGGCTCCAAAGATCAGATTGTGCCGATCTCCGGCTCACGCAATATGATCGCTGCCATTCGAGCGGCTGGCGGCCATCCACTCTACACCGAGTATCCTGGCGCTGCTCACGAAGTATGGCCTTTTACTTTCTCAACGACGGGCAATGCGCGGCAGAATACGCCGGGGGTGCTGGCATGGTTGTTTGCGCAGCATAAGTAATAGAGGGACGGGCGAGCATTTCTTTGAGTTTTCCTCTTCCTTGATGTTCACAACTCGTAGTAGTATATTTGTGGTATGACAAATATCCTTACCATGCTCTCAGTCTCTCACGTCGTGCAAGGAATTATCGTCGGCGGCGTGCTGGCGTTTCTCACAGCAAATATCATTATGAACGCGGTGGTGAAAGCCATGACCACGACCGTCAACGGGTGGAGTACCACCACCAGATGCGGCCAGCCTGGGAATGGCATCCTCATCCGGGCCGCATGCGCCAGAGCGCTGCCCGCCACCAATGTAGTGCAAGAGGCGGCGTACTGGACGACGATTGTTGACAGCGTGGGGCGGCGGCTCTCCGGCCAGCACGATTACGTCCTGCATTTTCCTGCCGGACAGCTCCCGCCGAACGATGCCTTCTGGTCGCTGACCATGACTGATGTTGTCGGGTACATGGTGAGGAACCCCATCGATCGCTACAGCGTCGGCAGTCGCTCCGGCCTGGTGCCGAACGCCGATGGCTCAATCGACATTTATATACAGAGGATGGCTCCTGCAGGGCACGAGTCCAACTGGCTGCCTGCACCGGCAGGCTACTTCAAGCTGATGCTGCGCGCGTATCTGCCTGGCCGTGCTGTCCTCGATGGCGAGTACCACGTGCCGCCAGTCAAGAGAGTACCATGAGATGAACAGGCTTATTCTGAAATACAAATATCCCATTACGTTCGCCATCCTGGCAGTCCTCGCATGGGTCGTCTACAGGTATTTCTCTATGGGGGGGAGCCAGCTCATTACGTTCGTCGTTGTGGCGGTCATCGTATGGGGAATCGGCACGTGCGTTTTCCTGTATTTTTGGCCGTCTATCACGTACAGTGCCTTCAAAAGAGCGGTCGTGCGGCATGGGCCTGGCGGCGACCCAATCCCCGTCAATACGCTGTACGCGGTGCCCACTCGCGCTTCGCCCTCGGCGTCAAACGCCAGCTTATTAGCAACCGGGACCGACGATTTGCTCTACATCGGCGGCGTACTCGACCTTTCCAAAGGTCCGCAAGTTTTGCACGTGCCGGATATGGCGGGTCGGTACTACAGCGTGCAGTTCACTGATCCGTCGGACGGCGCTAATTTTGCCTACGTCGGCAAACGCACTACGGGAACCGGGGCTGGCGATTACCTCATAAGCGGCCCCGGCTGGAAAGGAGCTGTGCCGCAGAACATGACACAGATTGCTTCGCCGCACAATTCGGTGTTCGTTATAGGTCGTGTCTTTGTCGAGAGCGACCGTGATCTCCCGACCTCCTACGGGCTTGCGAAGCAGATACAGCTCACATCTTTCCAGGCGTAACCGTTGTTCCTGCCATTACCGGATTTTGCGCTGAAGGAAGCGGGTGCGCCAGGAAAAAGTACCAGATGACCTGGGAAGCAGTGTACTGGCCCGGCCCGTTTCCTAACCGCAGGCTAATCAGGATATGGGGCCAGCGATGGTCTTCGCCGCGTATCCGGTAGCCGATGACGATCGCATTGCCCTGGCAATGTGCCCATTGCTGGCCGGTGGCGTTCTGGCTGCGATAGAACGTGGATGCATCTTGTGCACAGCCGTCGCGAGCGGCCCATTGTTCGAGCCAGAACGTGATGGGCGGCTCTCTGCGCACGGGATTGCCAGTATATGGCACTAAAGGATCGGCGGTGCCGTGAAATTCCAGGATAGGCACTGGTCGCGATGGATGACAGCCGCCGGGAACGGGGGGGTAGGAGCCGGAGACCGGCGCGAAAGCGGCGATGCGCCCGGAGAGTTCGCATGCCAGCAAATTGGTCATCCCGCCGCCGTTGGAAAAGCCGGTCGCGAATATCCGCAGCGAATCAATGCAGAGGGTGGCCTGGAGATGGTTTAGCAGGTCGCTTACGAAGAGTACGTCGTTCGTTTGGGGGCGACCTGTAAGTCCCGTATCCCATCCGGTATGTCCGTCAGGGCCGGTGTCTCCCCAGGGATAGGCCACAATAAATTTATGTTCGCGAGCCAGCGTTGTGAAGCCGCTTACACGCTCCTGGAGATGTGGGCTGCTGCCATGCCCATGAAAATTCAGCACAAGCGGGTAGCGGGTAGTCTCGCGATAGCCCGGCGGCAGGTAGAGCAGGTACGAGCGCATCATGCCGCCGGAGTATATATATTCGACCTTGCTAATTCCTGACCCCACTGGCGCTGGCTTTCCACATCCTGAACTCTTGATGGGCGTTGTGGTAATATGCCCACCTGTTACAGGCATTGAAAGCGTGGTGAACGTGGCAGGATGCGAGGCGCAACCCGTCAGGAAAAGCAGGCATGCCAGGAGCAGAATGATGCCTTTGTAATGGTAGTTGTTCATGCAGTGTGACCGGGATACCTTCGTTTAGGAATACGTGGATTATGCTGTAGGGACGCGCTTCATCGCGTCCACCCCACCTATTGTACGTACCGATGCACCGGGTGGACGCGATGAAGCGCGTCCCTACAGCATACCCATCATTTTCTAAATAATCATTGCGCATGATATTATACGTTATCCAGACCAGAATGTTCTCATTTGTCTGTTTTCGATAGCCGAAAAGTAGGCCACCCTACCTGGCGACCGCGCAAAATGTTAAGCGAAAAGCAGACCGCTCGATTCCCCGCAGTATGTTCAAAGCATGATATATTGCTCCACGGAAGTCTTTTGCCTGTTTATTTGACAGGGGACATTTCCCCTGTCCGACACGATAAAAAGGAGACCAGGGTATTTACGGATGAGGAACGAGGCGCAATGAAGGAGCGCGCCCAGGAGCTGAAAGCGGAAAAGGCAGACGGAGAAAGCGCTGTCCTCGCGAAGCTCGCCGAGATGCCTGCATCAGATCGCGCCCTCGGCGAGCGACTTCATGAGATCATCAAAGCCAGTGCGCCGGTCCTCTCACCGAAGCTCTGGTACGGGATGCCTGCTTATGCTAAGGACGGCAAGGTCGTCTGCTTCTTCCAACCCGCGAACAAGTTCAAGACGAGGTACGCGACGTTGGGCTTCAACGACAGCGCGAACCTCGACGAAGGCGCTCTGTGGCCGGTCGCCTTTGCGCTGACGGAGTTGACTGCTGCTGAAGAGGCCAGGATCGGTGAACTTGTGAAGAAAGCGGTGAGCTGAGGGCGGCGCAAGCGCCCACCCCCCGCATCCACACAGCCCCCGCCCCTACACACGTAGCAAGCGCCCACCCCCATCATCTACCACAGCCCCCGCCCCTACACACGTAGGCCTAGTACGTTGGCGAGGCGGAGAATTTCTGATCCGGTGTTAGTGTCGCGGTTGAGGATGACAGTTTCGGCGGCCTGGCGGAGCAGGAGCAGGGCCTGAGGGGTGTTCAGGTCGTTGTTCATGGCGGCGATAAACTGGTCGTGCAAAAGCCTATTTTCGCCCTGGGGCTGTTCTCCGACGAACTCGCGTACCTGCTGGAAGAGGTCTACGGTCTCGGTGGCGAATTGCAGGTCTTCGGGGGAGCATTCCCAGGGATAGCGATACTGGTGGTTTTGCAGGGTAATGCGAATGGCATCGGGCGTGTAGGTTTTGAGCAGGTCGCTGACGAGCGTGAGGTTGCCGAGCGATTTGCTCATTTTTTCGCCGCCCTGGTAGACCATGCCGGTGTGCATCCAGAAGCGCGAGAAGGGTACTTTGCCCGTGAAGTGTTCGGACTGGGCGATCTCGCAGGTGTGGTGCGGGAAAGCCAGATCAGCGCCGCCGCCGTGTATATCAAGCTGCGGGCCGAGATATTTCATGGACATAGCGCTGCATTCGATGTGCCAGCCGGGGCGACCAGGACCCCAGGGGCTGTCCCAGGCGGGTTCGCCGGGAGCCTGGGCCTGCCAGAGGACGAAGTCGAGCGGGTCGCGTTTGCGCGGATCGTCGGGGAAGTTGCCGCGCTCATTGGCGATGGTGAGCATGGATTGATAGTCGTTAAGGCCGATGGCGCGGGCCAGAATGCCGAAGTCCGGGTCTTGCCGCACGCTGTAGTAGACGCTGCCCTCATTGACATAGGCATAGCCACGCGTTACCAGGGTCTGGATGATTTCAAGCATGGCGGGGATTTCTTCGGTGGCGCGGGCATAGACGGTGGGGCGACGCACGTTAAGCGCGTCCATATCGCGCAGGAAACGTTCGGTTTCACGCCTGCCCAGTTCGTCCCAACTGAGGCCGACTTCGCGCGATTTGCGCAAGATATCGTCGTCGATGTCGGTCACGTTCTGCACATAGTCTATCTTATAGCCAAGAAACTCCAGATAGCGCATCAGGGTGTCGAAAGAGACGTAGGTGAAGGCGTGACCGAGGTGCGTGGTGTCGTAGGGCGTGACGCCGCAGACGTAGATACGCACAATGTTGTCTTCAAGTGGCACGAAATCTTCCAGGGACTGGGTCAGCGTGTTGAACAGTTTCATTGCTTGGACTCTCCTAGACCGAATAGACGAATGGCATTGGCGGTTGTGACTTCAGCAATCTCTTCAAAAGTCATACCGCGTATTTCAGCCAGTTTGCGGGCGGTGTATTGAACGAAAAGTGGCTCGTTGCGTTTAGCGCGGATGGGCTGCGGCACCAGGTAGGGGCTGTCCGTTTCAACCAGGATGCGGTCGAGCGGGGCCATCTTTGCGACCTCTGGCAGTTCGTTGCCAGAACGGGTGAGCGGCCCGGCGAAGGAGAGCAGAAAGCCCTCGAATTCCAGGCATTCCTCAGCCTGGGCAACGGTGCCGGAGAAGCAGTGAAAGACGCCACGCAGCCCCTTGCCATGAGCGCGCAGCAACTCGATCACGTCATCATGCGAGTCGCGCACGTGAATGATGCAGGGCAGATTGCATGCTCTAGCGAGGTCGAGATGAGCGCAAAAAACGGCTCGCTGCACATCACGGGGCGAGAGCATGCGAAAATAATCCAGGCCGAACTCGCCGATGGCTACTACCTCGGGTTCGCGGGCCATTTCGCGGTAATGCTGCCCTACCTCGTCGCTATAGGTAGTGGCATCATGCGGGTGCGTGCCGACGCCAGCGAAGACCATGGCGGGATGTTCCTTCGCCAGTTGCAAGGCGTGCTGGCTGGAAGGCAGGTCGCAGCCGGGATCAACAATGCGCGTTATGCCACCCTCGTAAGCGGCACGAATAACCGCCTCGCGATCAGCATTGAAACGAGGCGTATCGATGTGGGCATGACTATCGACGAGCAAAAGAATCTATCCTTTCCTGGGTTTCAGGGAATATCTCCTCTCGGAGCGGCGACCCCGCTAAGAATCGCCCTTACAAAAGTATAGTCTCAGGAATAAAGGGATGTCAAATGAGGGGAGAAGCCTGTTTGACAGGTTGTGTTATGCTTTCTAACGAAGGTGCCAATTCTACGCAACGTTCTCGTGTATCCCTTGTGTGCCTTATAACGAATGCCGAGGAGAGATGCGTATGATCCACAAGTTCTCGTTAACTTCCAGGCGTTTTACCAGTACAGGTATTCTTTTTTCGTTTCTGCTCCTGTTCGCGCTGATTGTTTCAGGCTATGAAACGGCTGCGAAGGCGGCTGCTCCTGCTGTGACGAGCGCGAAAGTGGCGTTGCCTGCCCCTGTGCCATGTCCCAAATGCTGGCATCCAGCTTTGAATACAAGCTGGCAGTGGCAGTTGAATGGAACGGTCGATCAGTCGTTTAACGCGGCGATGTACGATATCGACATGTTTGATAATGCCGCGAGCGTAGTGCAGCAGTTGCACGCGGCGGGGCGCGTGGTGATCTGCTATATCGACGCGGGAACCTGGGAGAACTGGCGGCCTGATGCCAATCAATTCCCGGCCTCGGTGAAAGGCAAACCGAATGGCTGGCCGGGCGAGCGATGGCTAGATATTCGTCAACTTTCTATTCTAGAGCCAATTATGCAGGCGCGCATTCAACTCTGCCAGTCCAAAGGCTTTGATGGGGTAGAGTTTGATAACGTTGATGGCTATACCAATAACACAGGTTTCCCGCTGACCTACAACGATCAACTGGCCTATAATACCTGGCTGGCGAATGAGACGCACTCTATGAACCTCTCGGTGGCCTTGAAGAACGACCTTGACCAGGTGAATGACCTGCTTCCCTACTTTGACTGGGCGCTAGATGAGCAGTGCTTCCAGTATACCGAGTGCAATAAGCTGTTGCCTTTTATCCAGAATGGCAAGGCCGTGATGGAGGTCGAATATAACCTGAATCCGGCGAACTTCTGTCCTAAGGCTAACGCGCTGAACTTCAATTCGCTGAAGAAACATCTGAGTTTGAACTCCTGGCGTGTGGCTTGCAGGTAGTGTAAGCAAGAGGAACAGAGGTATGATGAAGTTGGATAAATAAAGAGGAATATCCAACCCTGTCATCCTGAGCGCAGCCCCTGTCATCCTGAGCGCAGCGAAGGATCTGCGGCGTCGGCACACGATTCGTCGGGGGACGCAGATCCTGAGCGCAGCGAAGGATGACATGAGGGAAGAATCTCTTGTTCTTTTGTTAAGCCTCTCAAGCAAGAAAGGATTTCGTATGCAACAGGAAACACGTTCGACTGGAACATCTCCTGCATCGATGCGAGAACGCATCGGTTTATCTCTCGTTGCTCGCGATGCATCTGACGTCATCGACCAGATTATCGAGGCCGAGCGGGCTGGGCTGAGCCAGATATGGCTTTCGCAAGGCGGTTCGGGCGGCGCGGATTCGCTGACTGTGGTGGCGATGGCGGCGGCACGTACTGAGCGGATTCGCCTGGGAACGGCTATTGTGCCTACCTATCCACGCCATCCGATTGTGATGGAGCAGCAGGCGCTGGCCATTAATGATGTTGCGCCCGGTCGCCTGCGTCTCGGCATTGGGCCGAGCCATCGCCCGATCATTGAAGGCTTGTATGGTTTATCTCAGACTGCTCCATTGGCACACCTGCGCGAATATATGACGGTGTTACGCTGCCTGCTCAGTGAGGGCAACGTTGAGTATTCAGGCAGGTTCTTTCATGTCAAGGCACAATCACGCATAGCATCGATTCCGCTTTTGATCTCCGCTCTGGGGACGAAAGCTTTTCATCTGGCGGGCGAAATCTCTGATGGCGCGCTTTCGTGGGTATGTCCTGTGCCGTATCTATTGAATAAGGCTCTGCCTGCCTTGCAAGCTGGAGCGCAAGAAGCTTCACGACCGGCTCCCCCGCTTGTTGCGCATGTAGTAGTAGCGCTCTCTACCGATGAAGCGGCGGTGCAGGCACAGGCTCAACAGTTCCTGCGCCGCTACTCACAGATGCCTTTTTATGTCCATATGTTTGAAGAGGCCGGGCTGCCCGTCTCACCTGATGGTTCAGGCCTGCATGCGTTGGCGAAGGCGCTGGTGATTTCCGGCGACGAGGCAACTGTGCGAGAGCAGTTGATTGGGCTGTTGAACGATGGGCTGGACGAATTGATGGTTCACCCATTGCCGGGGATGCATCAAGGGGAGGCAAGAGAGCGGCTGGTGCAGGTGCTGGCGTCTATTGGATGAATGCTACAGCTATTACGAAACAAGGGAAATGAGTTCGCGCGAACTCATTTCCCTTGTTTCGTAATAGCTACTATTGCCCGTTCGGAATGCCTGTATTCGCGTTTGTTTTAGGCACTTCCTTGATTGTGATATGCCCGGCCTGGAAGGGCAAGATGGGTATGAACGAGGGGAAGACATCGATTTTGATGTCCTGGGGGAGGATGCCCGTCGGGCCGGTTTCGCCGTTAGCGATGGCATTTTTGGCCTGGTCGATTGATTTGCCGGTCAGTTTGCTCGTATCGACGTTCGAGAGCAGCGGGATGGTGCTGCCGGAAGCGTTTACCGTCAGCGAGAGGGATTGTCCATCAGCAGAGGGATGGGCAACCACCTTTGAGATCTTGACAGGAAGTTGCGTTGCCAGAATAGAAGCCGGGTGCTGCTTGAGGGCCGCCGCGTTGAGCTGAGCGGCGGCGGTGTTCTGGATGGCGGTTTGGCGCACCACCAGGACCGAGATGTGGGCAGTCAACTTGCCTGTAAAGGTGGGGTTGCTGAGCGCTGTGTTTGGCGCTGGCAAGCCGCTTATTTGTTCTTCTGGCAATGGTTTGCTGCTATCCAGCACATCCGGGAAGACTTTGCCATTGACGTCGCCTTTATGTACAACCTGGTTGAGCCAGGTGCGCACATCGTTCTGTAAGTCTTTATGCAGCTTGCCGGTCAGGTTTGCAATATCCTGGGAGGTCGCGGCGACGACGCTGGCCGCGCCACCACCAGAAGTCGCATCAGGGTTGGTGATGCTCAGGTTCACGGAGGATTTTGAAACATTATTGTACTGGGCAATTTTTGTCAGGCTATCGGGCGGAATAACCGTGATTGTGTTCGGACCAACATTGCCATTGCCGCCGGGCTGCGTGGCCTGAACAGGAATAGGCAGGCTGCTTGATGGTTGTAAAACGGCGTTAGCCATCGTCTGGAATGTGACCGCGTTAGCTCCGCTCGTCATAATCGGCGTGAAAGTAGGAATGGTCAGCTGCTGGGAGCCGTTGTTGGTAAAGACGACAGTGCCAGTGGCGTAAGAATTGCCCTGGTTCGTCTTACCGGTCGCGGTTCCCTGATCGGAAACGCTAAAATTCTTCTGAAGTACCTCGGCGGGTACGCTATTCGGGACGCGCTTCACTGAACTGGTGGAGGCGTTCAGCGTAAAGGCCGGAGGGCTAAAGGGTTTGGCCTGTACAGCGATGGTGATGGTGGCCGATGTGCCAAAGTAGAACAGGCTCCCTGCGATCAAAAACAGGAGCAACAGGCAGAAGACTGCGATCAGGCCGCCTCGTCCGTTCCGGCGTGGTGTGGCGCTGGCCCTACTCGGCGCTGGCGCGGCGGCTGGACGAGCAGGAGCGACAGGTTTGCGTGTTGCCTGTGGATTCCTGGTTGAGCCAATGCGTGAAGGCGGAAGCGCGCCGCTTTTACGCGCATTTCCTCGCGGCACCTGCGCGCCGCGAGTTCCTTTGTTTGCAGGCGAAAGTACACCTGAGGGCCGCTGTGGAGGAGGGGGCGGAAGTTGAAGTGTATCCCTATCCTCAACGGGCATCAGGGTGTCTTCGTCGTCGAGATCACCGGCAGGTGACTGGCTCCGTAGAACGCCGCTGCGACTGGCGCGCGGTTTTGCTCCGTAAATGCGCGGCTGTTCCACATCCTGGTCGTCGTCAAAATCATCCGACCAGGGACGCGGGGATGGCTCTGGGGGCAGGAGAATATCATCCTGATCGCCCAGGTCCTCGACCTCGTGCTGGTGAATGTCGGTGGGATAGTCTGTGATATCGGGAACGCCATCGTCCAGCTCTGCCATATAGGGACCTGATGGCTGGCTAGCGCGCTGCTCTGGCATTTCAGCAGTGTGTATATCTTCCATATGCGCGAAAGGATCATCGCGTAGCCGGGATGGAGGCGGCACGGGACTGGAGGGTGGCAAGGATTTGAACGTTTCATCCTCTTCAGGCGGCGCAACTGCTGGCATTTCACCACTTTGCGCGGCTTCACGTATCTGTTTGGCCATTTCCACGTCATGCAGAAAGGGGTCGGGTTCGTCTTCATCTTCCAGGTGCGGCGCTAAAGGGCTGGCTGATGGCGGGGAGGAAGGATGAACACGAAATTCGAAGGGCATATCGTAAGGATCGGATTCCACTTCGTATGTAGGTGGCGGCGCGTTGTTTGGTTCTGGCCGCAAGGTTTCCATCTCCTCTTCGACAGAGGGCATGACATTCTGGATGGGCGGCTGCTTTTTGTTTGTAGCAGGCGTGCCCTGCGTCTTTGGCGCGGATTTTTGCCGGGTGGGACGAGATTCTACCGCGCTTCTACTGCCCATGCGGGCGCGGGCCGTGGAACGAGAGCCTTGAGGAGTGCGGCTGGGACGACTGCCCAGGCGCGATTTGCCAGAGACGGGAGATTCCTGCGATTCGGCGATTTTGAAGCCCGCAGCCTTGGCGACGGCCCTCACCTGGCGGTCAGCGCTGATGACCAGCACGTCCTTACCCATTTCACGCGCGCGGGCATGCAGCAGTCGCCAGCCCACGTGACTGCGGAGTTGGGTTTGCGCGGGAACCACCAGTACGACATGGCGCGCCTGGCTCTCTGCCAATCGCTCTCGAACCCGAGTCAACTCATCTGACGGGTCAAGATAAATGATTTCCTCATCTGGCATACGCCCTCTTCCCCCCTGTCATAACGGTTATCTTATCCTGGCATTCACCTGCCGCAAGTATCGCATGCGCGGCGAATTTAAATATGCATGTTATGAATAACCCGGTACAGCGCTCTCTCCAAAACGCTGTTTTCGTTTTGTAGTTCGATTGCCTGAAAAGCCAGGGCCATTGGTGTGATATCCTGAGCATTTTTCAAGAAATGGTTTGGGTCTTCTATGGAAGTCACCATGCCTGGTTGAATGGTTTCGATGATCGGGTCGCGTGAAAATGGTAGGCGCTCTTTCCAGGGAAAGGTTTCTAGCTTTTCTTGTAAATCGGGCAGGCTGGAACCGCCGCCAACGAGATAGATGGCGGGTGGAAGTAGCTCGCCCTTTGAGAGTTCGTCAATGAGCAGTTCAATGCTGTCCATCCAGGTCTGGACTTCCGGCGCGAAAATGGCGCGCAGTTCATCGCGTTCGGCCCCTTTGACCGCGCCGCTGCTGTAATGTATTTTCAGCTTTTCAGCTTCTTTGATGCCGAGGCCCTTGCCTGCCGCGAGACGGCGGGTAAAAGTGCGCCCGCCCAGCGCGAACATGCGTGTCTCTTCGATGCCGCCCTGGCGCACAAGCGCAATATCGGTGGTGCCGCCGCCAATATCAATGAAAATCGCGCCGCTATCAGAACCAGCATTTGCGCTTAAGCAGCGAGCGAGCGCGTATGGCTCGGCCACGATGGTGACAAGCGTGAGATCAAGCCCCTGAGCGACGGTTTCAAGCGCGCCCAGTTGCATGAGGGGCGCGAAGGCGCTGAACAGGGTCAGGTCGAAGTGCCGACCGCGAAAACCGATGGGATTGGTGACCTGCTGGCCGTCGATACGCACGTTGATAACGGCAGCGTTGGTCAGGCGGACCTCGATATTTGGATAGCCCGTCTCCTGCGCGATACGCTCTTTGGCGCTTTTGAGAAGTTTTGCCTGCGCGTTGGCGATCATGCTTTCGAGTTCTTCCGGCGTGATGGGATTGGTCGGCTTGCTGCGCGTGCGGGAAACGGTGATCGAACTGCCTTTGACCAGTTCACCGGCGATGCCGATCACGGTCGAAGGCGCGACAACACCACCCGCCGCCTGTTCGGCGCGGATCAGGGCTTCGTTGCAGTTGGCAATGACGCCAGGGATGTCGGTGACGATACCATCAGACATGTGGCTATAGCTCTGCTGGTGGCGTCCCACACCTAACACTACGCCAACATCATCTTGCACTTCGATAATGATGGCTTTGGCGTAGGCCGTACCGATATCGAGCGCCGTGAACAGTTGTCGCGAATCGTCCGCCGGACCCTGGGAGTAATCCCCGAAGCCGGTCTCGCTGTCGAAGTAATTCCCGTTTCGTGATTGTCGACCCAGGATGAGTTCACGAAAACGCTGGAAAGGATTTGCCATGTATATATTCCTGATCTATGTTGATCGCCAAGTCCTTTGTTGCGCGTTCAATACGTTATAGCACAAATGCTGTATCAATGCAAAGGCCAGAGCGGCCCGAAATACCTTCGGGCCTTCGATGACATACATTGTACCTAATAGATTATAACGTGTCAGCGACCAATCGTGGTACTAAATCGAGGGCGGCTCCGAGTTCTGCCTTATTTTTGCCGCCGCCCTGTGCGGATTCGGGTCTGCCGCCGCCTTTGCCGCCGAGACGCTGGCCGACGGCTCCGGCGATTTTGCCCGCGTGCAGGCCGCGTTTCGTCAGTTCGGGCGAGACGCTGACCTGCAGACCTACCCGTTCGGGGTAGTTACCGGCCAGCACGACCACGCCGGGTTTGCCGAGTTTATACAGCACCATGTCGCCCATCTCGCGCAGGAGTTTGTCGTCCGGCACTTCGGCAACGGCCGCCACGACCGGTACACCCTTGACTTCCCGCGCTGATTGCGCGAGCGTTTCTGACTGGCGCTGCGCCGTTTCGCGTTGATATTGCGCAATCTGGCGGCGCATGGCGGCCAGTTCCGAAGTGAGTTGTTCAACGCGGCTTTCCAGTTGATCGGGCTGGGTCTGCAACCTGGCGCTGAGCGAGTCAACCAGGGCGCTGCGTTTGCGCAGGTAGATCTCCGCGCCGCGCCCGGTCAGAGCCTCGATGCGGCGGATACCGGCGGAGATGCTGGTCTCCTGGATGGTGATGTAGATGCCGATCTGGCCCGTCGAGGCGCAGTGAGTGCCGCCGCACAATTCGATGCTGCTGCCCATCGAGACCACGCGGACGTTTTCATCGTACTTTTCGCCGAAAAGCGCCATTGCTCCGGTCTGTAATGCCTGCTGCAAAGGCATGATGTTAGTATGAACGGGTAAATCGGCCCGAATCCACCGATTAATTTGCTCGTCGAGCTGCGCGAGTTCAGAAGCAGTGAGCGGGCGCGGGCAGGTGAAGTCGAAGCGCAGGCGTTCCGGTTCAACCAGTGAGCCGCGTTGTTCTGTCTGTGGGCCAAGCAGGTCGCGCAGGGCTTTGTGCAGCAGGTGGGTAGCGCTGTGATTGCGCATTGTATCCTCGCGGCGCAAACTGTTCACGCTGGCCTGCACTGTATCCCCGACGCGCATGTAGCCCTCGCTGATTTGACCATAATGGACGATCAGACCTTTGATGGGTTTCTGCGTATCGCGCACCGTGAAGACGCCCATCTGGCCCGTCAGTTCGCCCTGGTCGCCGATCTGGCCACCGCTTTCGGCGTAGAAAGGCGTGGCATCCAGGATTACCTGCGCCGATTGAGGCGCGCTGATCTCTTCGACCTCGACGCCATCGACTACCAGCGCGACGACCTTGCCGCTGCCGATAACGCCCTGGTAGCCGGTAAACTCGGTCGGCCCGACGCGCTGGAGAATGGCGGTCAGGGTATCCTCGTCCTGGCCGCGCTCGAAGGTGGCATAAGCGCGGCTGCGCTCCTGCTGGCGCTGCATAGCCTGCTCGAAGCCCGCGATATCGACGGTGTAGCCATGCTCGGCGGCGACTTCCTGCGTCAGTTCAAGCGGGAAGCCGTGTGAGTCGTAGAGTTTGAAGGCCTCTTCGCCGGGAATGACGGTCTTGCCTGTGCGCTGCAAGTCTTCCAGCAGGTTGTTGAGCAGGTTCATGCCGGTATTGAGCGTCTGGCTGAATTTCTTCTCTTCCAGGCTCAATATCTCGACGATGCGGTCGCGCTGCAGGCCAAGTTCGACATAGTGCGACTTCATCAGGTTGATGACGGTATCGGCGGCCTCTGAGAGGAATGGCTTATCGAGGCCGAGCAGCTTGCCATGCCGGACGGCGCGGCGCAGCACACGGCGGAAGATATAGCCGCGTCCTTCGTTGCTGGGCAGCACGCCATCGGCGGCCAGGAAGACCAGGGCGCGCCCGTGATCGGCGATGACGCGCAGGGATGTATCCGTCTTTGGATTATCGCCATAGCGTGTGTTGGCGAGCGCGGCGAACCTATCGATGATGGGACGGAAGAGGTCGGTATCGAAGACCGATTCCTTGCCTTGCAGCACCATCGAGAGGCGTTCCAGGCCCATGCCGGTATCGATGTTCTTTTTGGGCAACGGCGTGCGCGTGCCATCCACGTCCTGGTAGTACTGCATGAAGACGAGGTTCCAGATTTCAAGGAAGCGTTCGCACTCGCAGCCCGGCTTGCAATCGGCACGTCCGCAGCCATGTTCTTCGCCGCGATCATAGTAGATTTCGGAGTCGGGGCCGCAAGGGCCGGACGCGCCGGGAGGCCCCCACCAGTTCTCTTCCAGGCGCACGATGGCATCATCTGGATAGCCCGCGATCTCGCTCCACAAGCGCGGGGCCTCGTCGTCATCAGGATGAACGGTCGGGTGCAGGAGATTGGCGGGCAGGCCGAAGACCTGGGTGAGCAGTTCCCAGGCGAAAGCAATCGCCTCGCGCTTGAAGTAATCACCGACCGAGAAATTGCCAAGCATCTCGAAGAAGGTCAATGAGCGCTCGTTGCCGACCTTGTCGATATCAGTGGTGCGGAAGCACTTTTGCGATGAGGTCAGGCGCAAAGCGGGAGGTGTCTCGCGTCCCAAAAAGTATGGTATCATCTGCTGCATACCCGCCGTCGTCAGCAGCACAGTCGGGTCATTGCGCGGAACCAGCGACGAACTGGGCACCTTCAAATGGCCCTTGCTGGCAAAGAAATCCAGAAAACGCTCTCGTATCTGGGTACTGGTCAATTTCAACTCTACGGACACGGTATTCTCCCTATCTCTGTGGACATTTTTTCCTGAAGCATGCAAAATATGATGACATTCATCCTTACGCGACATGACAACGCAGAACCGCACTATGCAGGCCCCATTATATCAAAGGTGGGGAAGGCTCGCAATGGCCCTGTCATAGCGCCAATCGTTCTTTATTATAAGGTTGACAAAAGAAGAGGGAATATGAGACCTGTCATCCTGAGCGCAGCGAAGGATCTCCGGTCTGGGCGCGCGATTCGGCTGGGGAACGCAGATCCTTCGCTGCACTCAGGATGGAGAATTCTCTGGTAGTTCAGAGAGTTTCATTATAAAAAGCCTATTGAGGAAAAATATGACTTTAAAGATTACGCTTCCGCGCAGATCACTGCTGGTCTTATGCGGCCCGGCGGGTTCCGGCAAAAGCACCTTCGCGGCGCAGCGTTTTATCCCGACCAGCATTGTATCATCGGATTATTGCCGCGCTATGATCTGCGACGACGAGACCAACCAGCAGGTGAACCGCGATACCTTTGACCTCTTCTACTATATTATTCGTAAACGCCTCTTCCTGGGCCACTTCACGGTGGCGGACAGCACAGCTTTGCAGTCGGAAGCGCGGCGCAAACTGCGCGACCTCTCGCGCCAGTTTGGCTACCTCGGCTGCCTGCTCATCTTCAACATTCCGGCGGAGATCTGCCTCGAACGCGACCGCATGCGCCAGCGCATGGTTGGAGAGTCGGTCGTGGCCTATCATCAGAGCCTGCTGAAACGCACGCGGCTGGAAGCGCCCTTTGAGGGCTGGGAGCAAATCCACGTGCTGGGCGAACAGGACATGGACGCCGAGGTTGAGATTCTGCCGTAAGCAGGTTGAGTTTTTTGGGGTGGGTATGGTAAAGTAAAGATGTGTCAAAGTGTGTCATGCATGCTTATAAATACAGGGGAGATATTTCTGTAGGGACGCGATTGATCGCGTCCACCCGCCCTGGATGCACGTTGAGGCCACGTGGACGCGATCAATCGCGTCCCTACAGAAATACCCCATTATTTTTCAACATTCGTAACATGTTTGGACACAGACGAGCGGCAACATTAAGGATACACGAAAATCTCAACAGAAAACGTTTATTATGATGGGGTAGTTGTATCATCTAGTACATGTGCTAGAGGGAGCAGAACAATGGGCCGTCGTCAAAAAGTGCAGCGCAATGCTTTTTATAATGAACTGACCGAGCCGATGCTTCCATCCTTTACCGCGCCCATCCCCCGTTACCTGCTGCCGCGTGAGACACGTTTTCAGAGAGCGCGGCGAGGCATTGGCAGTTTCTTTGCCGCTATTCTTAACACACTGCGGCATTTGCTGACATTGGCGTTAGTGCTGCTCCTGTTGTTGCTCTTTGCGCGTTTCCTGCTCAACACCTCGCAGGTTGATTTCGGGCAATTCTCCTACTGGATAACCTACCTGAGTACGCCCCTGGTCGCACCATTTGGAAAGTACCTGCCTTCGCTCGTGGTAGCTCACTATGTAATTGAACTGGCGGCGCTGGTTGCTATGTTCGTGTATCTGGTGGCGATTGTGCTGGTGCGGAAGGTGTTGAAGTGGATGGTGCGCAGGTAATGCTATAATCTTCTTAAAATCTCCTGGAGGTATGTGACGCTTATGTCTTCTCCGGTGTGCTAAAGGCAACGTCAGTTATAGCGTGATTTTCACGATAGGCCGGGCATCTACGATGCTGTAGGCCTTGTCTGACTGTTCCCTTTTCTTGATGCGAAAGCGGTTACGCTTCGCGTCGAGCATAGCACACATAAAGGACGAAGATGAGTTCACTTTCCAAACAAGAGCAGCTCCGTTCATTGATAGATGAGCAGCAGGAGCGCATGCGCCAGACGTTTCCTGCTCAAAGAGATCTCGCTGTCGTTGCTCTTATACGCGCCAGAGATTGGCGCTACCTCGCGTTGCATAATACCTTGCATACTCCTGCCTGGAATGCTCCCTCGCCTATCTTCTACCTGTGTACTTCAGGCTGGCAGAAGGCGCTGCAGCTATGTTATAGCGCTGCAACTGCGTCCTTTCAGGTTGCTTCTGGCATAACTGATAGTTCATTGGATGCGTGGGCCGAGCAAGTTTTGCAGGAGTGTGATCGGCTGGCAGCAGGCGAGCAGGTGCTGGCGTATTGTGAGACGGGCTTTATGAGGATGCAACAGGGCGGGCAACGAGATTGCTTTGCCTGGATAGCCAGCAAGCACATGCCGACAGAATGGAGAGAGCGCGAAGACCTTGCATGGTGGGCCAATGCGCTTGTTCAAACTCACACGTCAGAGATACGGGAACTGGCGGCAGAAAATGCCTCTATCCAGCAGCAGCTTGTCACATTTGCCAGGGAGTGGCGGGCAGATACGAACATTTATAGCACAACGCGAGCGATTGATGACTATTATCATCGCCTGGGAATGCTGTGGGTCAGGTGCATGGCCTGCCACTTGCAGTATCCTGCTGAGACGGTGATTGGTGGCTGCGCGATTGAACTGTATCGCAAGGTGCTGGCTGTCCTTATCGGCTGGGCTTTGAAGCATCTCGATCTGTGTCGCATCTTTGTCGCGCAGCAGCCTTCATTTACTCTGAGAGCTTTGTTGGCTCCTGTACATGCTGCTGATGCGCTGATCGAGGCGCTATCTGAAACACCTGGTGTTGAACGCACTGCCATTGGGCGTGTTGTTGATGCGTTCTGCCTGGATCAGAAAAATGTCTCCTGGCACTGTTCTGTAGCGGGTGTGCCTGCGCCGCCGTTGGTGCGCCTGAATGACCGGCGGCTTGTCTGGTCGTTAGCAGGGCTGCTGGGCGAACCGTTTCTTTTTCTCACGCGCGAACTGAAGCGGCGGGATTCCTACGAGTACCATACGGCGTCTCACTCGCATGAAGAAGTTTTCCGGCAAGACCTGTATGCCCTGTTCTCGGATAAGCGCTTTGTGAAAAGCGCTGGCAGTGTCGTGCTTAAAGGCGTGCAGGGCGACCTGACAACGGATGTTGACGCGCTCATTTTTGATCGCAAGACGGGAGCGCTGGCCCTGTTTGAACTCAAGTCACAAGACCCCTTTGCCTATTCGCGTCAGGAGCGGATACGGCAGCGAGACTACTTTCAGAGAGCAGGCAAACAGGTGCTGGCCTGTGTGCAATGGCTGAACCGCAATGGAGCTAACGCCTTGCTGACGCGCCTGGACTTCAAGCAGGTGAAGCGCTTGAAGGTACAGAAAACCTACATTTTTGTGCTAGGACGCTACCTCGCGCATTTTTTTGATGGGCCAGAGTTTGATCGCCGGGCCGCGTGGGGAACATGGCCGCAGGTGTTGCGATTGGTGAATGGCGCATCTTTCGGGCCAGAAGATGCGAATCCCATTTTGTCGTTATACAACAAGCTGTTGAAGGATACCCCGCTTGCTCCTGTCAGTCCTATGGTTGAGGTGCAGGAGATACCGATAGGAGAGAGCCATGTGTATGTTTATCCTGATTTTCAGACCTATAAACGTGGTGTTGGAGAGATGGGAGGAGTGGAGTAGAAGGTAAAGCATTTCGTTCGTTTCCTACGCCCTCTAAGACACCCTTTGTGTCTTCCCTAAAAGGGCCAGGGAAAGAGGGTGTGCGTCTTTCTTTAAAGAGGTTTAGACCATAAGCGATGACCGTTAGAGGCATCGTATGCGGTGAGGAACAGGTGGAAAGAGGGTTTCTGGCCCGCGCTATTACTCTCTACCTCGGTCAGGACATAGATTACCCCGTTACTGACAGACAGGACTTCGCCTGCCCAACCGTTCCTGTCTATTCTACTGTGCCAGCGGAGAACACCGTCTGTCGCATTGAGCGCAAAGAGGTTCGTTGTCACCGACGTGTGTTGGCCGACTGAACCGGGGCCAGGCTTATCGGTCTGAATGTACAGGGTTTGATTGTCTATGGCGAATGCGAGGGAATCAGAGGGGCCAAACGATTTTTGCCAGAGAAGCGAGCCACTATTTCCATTGAAGGCATAGACAGAGCCATCTTGAGTGCCCACGTACACTATTTGATTGAGTACCTCTGGTCCGATGGAAAAGCCGGTAAACCTGTCTGTCACCCACTGTTTTATCCCTGTTCTGGCATCAAATGCGTACAGGTAGCTGTACTGGGGAGAGCCGCCGATAAAAGTATGGATATCATTCGTGATGGCGTAGAGTGTTCCATTATTATAGGCAAGCTTGCCCGCTACAACCTGACTCGGGTCGAGAGTGGTTGCCCAGCGTTTTGAGCCGCTTGCTGCATCGAGCGCGTAGACCTCGTTTTGTATCGTTCCGTAGACTACTCCGTTTTCTACTGCCCAGACAGTCGGCTCTGTCGTGAAAAAGCAATTGTAGTTTTTCTGCCCGGCCTCCCCAACACACTTTACAGCGTTGAGGTGGGTATTGTACGTCCAGCGTCTGTTGCCAGTGGCAGCGTCGAGCGCATACACTTTGCCCGTCCGGGCGGCGACAAAGACCAGCCCATTCGCTACAATTGGCTGCGTGGTGAAACCGAGATCAAACCTGGCCGTAAAAACGCCGCCTGGAGGTGAAGGCTGCGGTATTTGAGCGGTAATCAGTCCTGTATCCAGGGGGGAACGCCATACCTGCGAGCCATCGCTTGCCCGTAATGCGTAGATGATCGGAACCTGAGCATGTTCTGGTCCCTGGCTCATGCTGAAGTAGATCAGGCCGTTGCTTACCGTTATCTCCCCGCCTGTATAGCCTGCTGACGGAAAGGACTTAGACCAGACAATGACTCCTTGCTTGAGGTCAATTTTGTAGATGGTATCACCTATGAGGGTATAGGCAAGCGAGGAATTGGCAGGGTTTCCGCCGGGATGCGTCGTTCCTTCTCTGTTTGAACGCGCCAGGTTCAAGACAAGGGTTAAACTGCTCACCAGGATTGCAAGGAATACAACGGCGGCGATCATGCTCAGGCGGGAATGGTGCCTCAGTCTTCTGGCTCTGTTATGAGCTCGATCCGCGCGTTTACGTCGCTCTCCCCAGATAGGTACGCTCTGATCGGGGGTAGGCACAAGCTCGTCATCAGGGACAGGAAGCGCCTGTTCTTTCTGTTGTAAACGTTCTCCTACACGCGCTAGAGAAGCGGCATCTGCCTCCTCCTGGTAGAGGAGACGAAGTTGTTGAACAAGCTCTCCACTCGACCGCGCAGGCCAGGGGAGTTGGGGTGAGTGAAGGGAAGAGGAGAAGCGTTCGATCTGCTCATCCACTTGATCGGGTGTAAAGTATTCGTTATATTCTGGCATCACGGTCTTTTCCTCCCAGTTGTTTCTCGTAGGCATCTCGTAACAGGTTCAGCGTGCGCGAAAGTATGATGCGCACCGCCCTCTCACTTTTCCCGATTCTGGAGGCGATCTCGGCACACCGCAATTCCTCGGCGAAGCGCAGGCGCAGCACCTCTTGTTGCAGCGGTGACAGGTTCTTCAGGTATGCGCGCAACCAGGTGCCTTTCTCCTCCTGGAGAAGCAGGGACTCCGGGGCCAGTTCTTCATCCTCGTAGACAGGCTCGCCCACGCGCTCCAGAGCGACACTTGGATGGCGCAGTGAGTGCCGGTAGAGATCGACGACCTTATTGTGAGCCACCCGACGTAACCAGGCCAGTTGCGCGCTCTCATCCTGGGCAGGAAAGCGAGGATGCTGCATGGCTGCTAAAAAGACTTCAAGCAGCACATCCTCAGCATCTTCGCGTGAGAGATGGAACCCTCGTAAATACACAAAAATAGCCTTGCCGAAACGCTGATAAAGTTGGGCAGCAGACGAATAGTCGAGTGTGCCAGGCGTTTCAGATTGCATGCATCCTTTCCCTCCATAAGCGTGAACATATCACTAATGTATCGTCGAAAGCACAAAAATGTTTCAGAAAATCCCCCATCCCTTCCCTTGCTTTTTCCAAATTACTAGCGTATTCTAAGGACTTCATTATGCATAAAAGGAGATTAAGGAATGATTATCGTGACGACCGAAGGGATTGCCCAGCATCGCATTGTGGAAACCAAAGGACAGGTCTTTGGTGTGGTGGTGCGCAGCCGGGGTCTGGGAGGCAACATCATGGCGGGCCTGCGCTCACTCGCAGGCGGAGAGATCAAGGAATATACTTCGCTGCTGGAAGATGCTCGCCGCCACGCGATTGACCGGATGGTGCAAAACGCTACGGCTATGGGGGCGAACGCGGTGGTGCGGATGCAGTTTGATTCCTCAGAAATTGGCAGCACAATGAGTGAAATTGTAGCCTATGGTACCGCAGTGGTGATCGCGCCGGAAGGGTAGTGACCGGGATGTTGCGGTGGGCAATTCTTGGCTATGGCCTGCTCTACATAATTGGCGCGGCTGTGTTGCTGTTCATAGTTCATGCCACACTCTGGCTGGCCGTGTATCTGGCGGTGAATGGCATTATCCTGCTGAGCGCTCTACTCTTTGAGCGCAAACGATATCGCACGCAGGTGGATCGAACCCAGGGACTCTGGCGACCCACCGGCGAACGATTCGTTGATCCAACCACCGGACAGCTCATGGAAGTATTCTACAACAGCGTAACCGGGGAGCGCGATTATCGAGAGGTGAGCAGGCAAACGAAGGCATCTGACGGATAGAAGTCGTAGAAGACACCCCTCAAGCCTGACCCTTTTTTGAGGAGGCGCGAAGCGCCGCCGGGTGAAGGTAGGGGCGGGAGCGGGGTGTTGTGGCGGGGAGGGCGCTTGCGCCGCCCTGGGGTGGAGGGTGGCAAAACGCCTCTCCCTGCTCGCTGTGTTCCCCGCCCGACCCCAGGGCGGCGCAAGCGCCCTCCCCTCTCCGCGCCGCCACCCCCGCCCCTACGCACCCGGAGCCACCCCCGCCCCTACGCACCCGGAGCCACCCCCGCCCCTACGCACCCGGAGCCACCCCCGCCCCTACGCACCCGGAGCCGCTTCGCCGCTCCCTCAAAAAAAGGGTCAGGGAAAGAGACTCCACCTGCATTATAGCCTTGACAGGTACACAAAAATAATTATACTTACTTTAAGACCATTTGGTCTTAAAATTTTGATTACAAAAAAGACCAGTTGGTCTGAAGAATGGGCAGAGCAATGGGGAAGATTTGTTTATTGCGCTGCTGGCGCGTTATGCAAGGAGGCAAGAGAGATGCTGAAGACGTGCTTGAGAAGTTCGGAGCCGTTTGATAGGGCTGATAGTTCGCGTGTAAAAGGGTATCGAACGCCAATGGGTGAGTTGTTTTTGCGAACCTGTTGCTCGTCTGCGTTTGTAGAGAAGTTGGAGGCGGACGAGGGGTTGCGGGCTTTTGCGCGGCTGCCGGAGCGGGAATACGAGTTGTTGCTGGGGATTGCGGGGCGGGGGGATAGTATGCTGGCACTGGCGTATACGGAGACGGGGAAGATTGTGGGGCAGGTGACGCTCGCGCCGTTGAGCGATTGGTGGAAAGGTTTGAGTCCGGCATATGAGGTGGCGGTTGAGGTGAGTTCGGGCTGGCGACAGATGGGGATTGCGCACGCGCTGCTTTCGCAGGCTCTTGCGTTTGAGAACGTAGAAGAGTATCTTATTGTTGGCTGCGGATTTTCCTGGCATTGGGATTATGAGGGATTGGGCTTATCACGCTTTGAGTACCGGGAGTTGATTGCGCGGTTATTCGCAGCGCATGGTTTTGCCGAGTATTTGACCTCTGAGCCGAATATTCGGATGGACCCGGCCAACATTCTCGTGGCGCGTCTGGGAAGCCAGCTTGAGAGCAAACAGATTCACCAGTTTTTCACGCGCTTGCTGTCATCTGAGACGCTGCCGGGATTATAGAAAGGAACACAACGAGATGGGTAAGGGCGAACAGACACGCGAACGTATCCTGGCCCGATCCGCTCAACTCTTTAACCGGCAGGGATACGCGGGCGCGTCCCTGTCTGATATCATGCGCGAAACGGGACTGGAAAAAGGTGGCATCTATAATCATTTCGCCAGTAAAGAGCAGCTTGCGCTCGAAGCGTTTGATTACGCCTATAAGCAGGTGCAGCAGCGAGTTCGTGCCGCGCTGGAAGGCAAGCGCAACGCAATTGACCGCCTGAACACCATGATCTCAGTGTTTGAAAGCTTGATTGAAGACCCCCTTGTTCCCGGCGGCTGCCCCATTTTGAATACTGCCATCGAGGCGGACGACTCCAATGAGCCGTTGCGAGATCGCGCCCGCAGCGCAATGGACAACCTGCGCTCCACTCTTCGCCGCATCGTGCAGAGAGGTATCGAACGCAAGGAGATTCGCCCCGATGTAGACGCCGACGAGGTGGCCTCGATTATGATTGCCTCGCTCGAAGGCGCGGTGATGTTGAGCAACCTTTATAAGGATGCCGCACATATAAGGCGAGCGGGCAAATATATGCGCGGCTATGTGGATACGTTAAGACGGTTGCATGATTAGGAATACCTTTATAAACATGATATTGTTCTGTAGGGACGTGATTCATCGCGTCCGGCCCCGGATGCGCGTATGGGCCAGCAGGACGCGATGAATCACGTCCCTACAGAACACCTGATTCTTTTGTAAATGTTCATCATCGCGTTCACCTCGTAAAGGCACACAGAAGGCCGGTTTGACGAGGTGGACGCGATGAATCGCGTCCCTACAGAATTTCCGTCCTGCACAAAAATACCATTCATTCGCCTCACAGGTAGCCAGAGACTATCGTTAAACGTGTATATATATAAGCAAGAGGTATTGGCGCAAGCGTATACTTGTGTTTAAGAATAGCGGAAAGGTGCCTGTAAACGTCGTTTTTGTGGGCAAAAGGCTTGACAAACTCAACCTTGTTCATAATAATCGATATTATACATTTTTCCACAAGCTGTGCTGGAAGGATTTTTTCTATGGAGACGTATGGATCGCATCTTTACCCCGGTCGGCTATTTGTGGTCGAAGGGGTGGATGGTTCGGGAAAAAGTACGCAGGTCGCTCTGTTGCGCCAATGGTTGATTAGCGAGGGGTACGCGGTTTTCTTTAGCGAGTGGAACTCCTCGCCCCTGGTGAAGAAGACGACCAGCCGGGGTAAGAAAAAACAATTGCTTTCACCCACTACCTTTAGCCTCATTCATGCCACCGATTTCGCGGACCGCACCGAACACGACATCATTCCCCCGCTCAAGGCTGGCGCAATTGTGCTGGCCGACCGCTACATCTATACCGCCTTCGCTCGTGATGTGGCGCGCAACGTAGACCGCCAGTGGGTGCGCGAGTTGTATAAATTCGCTGTCAAGCCATCGATTGCCTTCTATTATCGCGTGCCCCTGGAAGTAGCGCTGAGCCGCATTCTGACCGGACGCAACGAATTGAAATATTATGAAGCAGGCATGGATTTGGGCCTGAGCAATGATCCATACGAAAGCTATAAGTTGTTCCAGCAGCGCATTGTGTGCGAATACGAATCGATGATTGACGAGTTTGGGCTGACGGTTATGGATGCTACTTTGCCGATACCGGATCAGCAGCGCCGCATGCGTGAGATCATCAAGCCATATCTCAAGGGCGTGCGCCGTATGCGCTCCTCGGCGAAGGAGTCGGCCTGGGCAGGCATTTCGCGTGATCTGCGTCCATCACAGGTATAGCGGTGTGAGAGGAAGGCGAGCATGACTGAACTGGCTTTTTATGGCATTGACGCTATTCATCTCAAGCAACACGGCGAAGTGCTGCCGGGCCGCCTGATCGTGATCGAGGGAACGGATGGTGTGGGCCGTTCGACGCAACTGCACCTGCTGCGCCCCTGGCTGGAGAGCAGTGGCTACGCGGTGGTGGATACGGAGATGACGCGCTCAGAACTGGCGGGCGCTGGCCTGAAGCAGGCCAAAGAGGGACATACGCTCGGCCCGATCACTCTCAATCTCTTCTACGCGACCGATTTTGTAGACCGCTTCGAGAACCAGATTTTGCCGGCCCTGCGCGCCGGATTTATCGTGCTGACCGACCGCTATATCTATTCATTGATGGCGCGGGCGATTGTGCGCGGCGTAGACCCGCACTGGATTCGCTCCATTTACGGCCTCGCGCTCATTCCCGACGCGATTTTCTATCTGAAAATTGGCCTGGAAGATTTGATCCCGCGTGTCTTGCAGCGCGGCGGCTTCGATTATTGGGAGTCGGGCATGGATATGCGGCTGGGCGGCGACCTCTTCGAGAGCTTCGTGAACTATCAGACGCTCCTGCTCGAACAATTTAATTTGATGTCAAAGGAGTACGGCTTTCAGGAGATCGACGCCAGCCTGCCCGTCGAGCAGCTTTCGGAGCAGTTGAAGCAGCGCATTTTGCCGTTGTTGCCTAATGGATAATACATGCAACCATGTCATCCTGAGCGGAGCGAAGGATCTCGCGTTGGCCGGACGATTCGCGCATTGAGACCGCAGATCCTTCGCTGCGCTCAGGATGACATAGGGAAACGTCCTCTGTTCATTTTATCCGACCGATTGGGCTTCCTCAACGATGTAGCCCGCCGCCCGCAGACGTTGCAAGAGTTCTTCGCATTGGGCGCGGTCGCGTGTTTCGAGAGTCAGTGTCTCTTCGCGTTCCATGATGGGCAGGCGGCTGGAGATGCGCTGGTGGCGCACGTCGATGACATTGATACGCATATCGGAGATGATGTGAAGCAGGCGCATCAACTCGCCGGGGCGGTCGGTCAGGCGCGTGTGGATGACGAAGTAGCGTCCGGCGGCGGCCAGGCCATGCTCAATGAAGCGTCCAACGAGGTTGATGTCGATGTTGCCGCCAGTAAGAGGCACCAGTACCTTTTTTCCAGGCAGGCGAATGACGCCACTCAATAAAGCGGCTACCCCTGCGGCTCCCGCACCCTCTACCAGCATTTTGCATCGCTCCATCAGGAACAGCACCGCGCTGATGATGGCTTCATCGTTGACCAGCACCACGTCATCGACCAGCCGTTGAATGATGGAGAAGGTCAGTTCGCCGGGACGTTTGACGGCGATACCATCGGCAATCGTGGTGATGGCAGGCAATGTTTGTAGCTGTCCCGTGTCGAGCGCGGAACGGCAACTGGGCGCGCCCTGGGCCTGCACGCCGATGATGGTGATATCGGGACGCAGGGCGCGAGCGGCGATAGCGATACCCGCGATCAACCCGCCGCCGCCAATCGGCACAACCAGCGCGTCGGCATCGGGCAGGTCGCTGAGCATTTCCAGGCCAAGCGTACCCTGTCCGGCGATAACATCGGGGTCGTCAAAGGCATGAATGAAGGTCGCGCCAGACTCGGCCTGTAGTTCCAGGCAATGCGCGTAGGCGTCGTCATAGGTGAAGCCATGCAGGACGACCTGCGCGCCGTAGCCCTGGGTCGCCATCACCTTCGCCAGGGGCGCGGTCTCCGGCATCACAATAGTACAAGGAATATGCGCGAGGGCAGCCGCGATGGCGACCCCCTGCGCGTGATTGCCCGCCGAGGCTGCGATGACGCCGCACCGCATCTCCTCATCTTGCAGCCGCGAAAGTTTGTAGCCCGCTCCACGCACCTTAAAGGAGCCGCCGCGCTGCATATTTTCCGCTTTCAAATAGATGTGCGCGCCCGTCAATTCCTGCAAGGTGCGAGATGGCGCGAGTGGCGTATGGTGCAGGCGCGGCTTGAGGAGTTTATGCGCTTCCCAGATATCGGCAATGGTGACGGTATTGTTGGCAGGATGGACAGTAGAAAAGCTGGTAGTAGTATTGGCGGCAGTTTCAGTAGTGCCGGTAGTAGTATCTTCAACAGAGCGCATGACGCAGTACGATTCCTTTCAGTGCAACATTGAACCGCACCACGTTCATTGTGGTTAAGTAGCAGAATAATATTGGAAGAATTATAACATAGGGCTTCAAGGCCTTAAAACCTCTAACCTTTGCCTGATCTCGGCAATCGCCTGTGGAGTATCCCTGAACTGTACCGCGTGCATTCCCAACGCCTGCGCCACAGCGACATACCGCGCTTCATCATCAATGAAGAGCGCCTCTTCGGGCTGGACTCCCAGGCGGTCGAGCGCGATGCGAAAGATTTCCGGCTGCGGCTTATGATAGCGTTCTTCAGACGAGATAATGATCAGATCAACGTCTCGTTCAAGGTGAAATGCTTCCGTGATCCATGCTCGCACCTCAGAGGATGCGTTGCTTAAGATGGCAATCTTACAGTGCGGGCGCAGCGAGCGAAAAAACGCCAGCAGTTCGGTATTCAGGCTAAAAATGGAACAGTGTATATCGACGAGCATTGACCAGTTTTCAGGAGATTCGCCGATACTTCGGGCGACATCACGCCACAACTGCTCGCCCGTCGCGCGGCCCGCCACCGCTTCACGAAAATACAGTGAGTGCAACATCGCCTGTAACAGGCCACCCTCGGCCAGCTTCATGCGCCGCTCGTATGCGCGGCAGCGGGTCAGATCTCTCCTAATTAAAAGAACATCGAAGAGGTCGGAAAACACAGCGCGAATGGTCATCACTATCTCCAAACTTAGGCCTCAGCCCTCATAGCACGATGAATTCAGTACATATTCAAGAGTACCCAGATTCACCGCGCCTTGCAAGTTTTTAACTTGTCCGCATACCTCAAGCAGTCTTCGCGGCTGCTGTCTGTTTTTCCCGCGCAAAATTCTGGGCTTATCGCGGGTGGCAGCGATGGCACTCCCATAGTGTCCCGGAAAAAAGCTTGCATAAAGCAGCTCCTCGTGCTACCCTAGAAACACAAGCAGTCAGAGAGGCTGGAGGCCATTACTTGCGACCCCTCTACTGAATGAAAGTTACAACAGAGAGATTGTTGAAAGAAAAGGAGGAAGATGGAAACGATGACACCAAAGCACCTGGGACCGGGTGAGGGGTACATCGTCCACCTTTTAGGAGAGCCTCGCACTTTCAAAGTAACGCCAGCCGAAAATGGAGGCAGGTATCTCCAATTCGAAACGTCAACCGCTCCTGGAACCGGAGCCCCGGCGCATCTTCATCATGAAGAGGACGAGGCTTTTTACGTCCTTGCAGGTCAGTACGAGTTCCTCGTTGGAGAGGAGCGCTTCGTTGCAACGGCTGGGGCGTTCGCTTTCGTCCCGCGCGGCATTGTCCACGCCTTCACTAATACCGGCAAAGAGGTGGCGCGCATGCTCATTACGGTGACGCCAGGAACACAACATGAGGGACTCTTTCGAGAAGCTAGCGAACTCGCTGAACGACTCGGAAAGCAGCCAGAGCCGTCACAGCTTCTGTCGTTAGCTTTGAAGTACGGTTGGGAAATGGTGTAGGAGACTGATCAAGGTTGAGGGTAACAAGGTGAATCCGTATAACAATAAAGGCAGCAAGAGACCCAGGCGGCGAAATTAAGTAGTTCGGCCTGGGTTTTTGCCCGGGGTAACTGCTTTTTTAAGATATGCCAGGTATTGCTAACCCGCTCCCTGGATATTGGAGTAGCGATTAGCGTGTTCGGAGTCGAGCGCGGCCACCAGGTCGTGGAAGGCTTTGACCAGGAAATGATTGCGGATGCGATAGTAAATGGCGTTGCCTTCCCGGCGATAGGTGAGCAGGCCTAAGTCGGTAAGTTGTTTGAGATGGCCGGAGGTGGTGGCGGGAGATAGACCGAGTTCTTTGGCGATATCGGTGGAGCGCCGTTCATAGGTGGTTCCGGTAGGCCCTTTCGATGGCTCGGCCAGCAGTTCCAGGATTTGCCTGCGGCTCGATTCGCACATGGTGGACAGGAAGTCATCAACGAACTTGTCTATTTCTGGCGGGCGGCGCGTCGGCTGTTCATCGCCGATTTCCGGTGGGATGGGTTCCTGAAATACGTTTTTGTCGAACATACATGAGTCCCTCCTTCCAGGGGAAACACAACCAAAAACACATTACACATGCACAACTATAAGTCTGTATGCTTGTTGGGTATTGACCCTCTCTCTGCTAATTATACGGTAGTGGTTAACCTTCCGTTTCAGGTTGAAAACTTCCCCTGTCATGGCATGCTATGAAAAAGCCCCTCTGGTATGTCATCCTGAGCGCAGCGAAGGATCTGCGGTCTGGGCGCGCGATTCGACTGGGGAACGGAGATCCTTCGCTGCGCTCAGGATGACAGGGGAAGGCAGGGATGTCATGGTATGGCATAAGAAAAGGGGTGGTCTGTACGACCACCCCTTCGTTGTTTGGGTTTAGCTGTGAGTGCGGAAGATTTTGACGCGGCGGTTGGGTTCCTTGCCCCGGCTGCGCGAGGCGAGGTTGTAGCGCGTCGCCATCTGGTGTTGCAGGCGGCGGATGTAGGCGTTGGCCGGGGGGAGTTCCGCCGTCGTCAGGCCGTTATTTAAGACCTGGTGAATGGCGTCCTCGGTCTCCAGGAGAACTTTGAGGGTGGGGTCATCCATCCCTTTACCATTCCCTGTGGGCCGCTCTGTATCGTCCGACTCGTCATCTTCGGGCATTTCCATTGGAATGTCGAAGATGCGGGCCAGGGCGTGCTGCATCTGCGCCACCGTGTTGTTCTTCAAGATGATAATCATCTTGCGGTCGTCTTCGGCCTGCTGGATGCGTTCTGACTGACGACGATAGTAGTTTTTGATCGTGATGACCGCATCGGCATCCTGCTGCGTGCGGGCGATGATGACGGGCACGCGCAGTTGGCGAGCGGACTCCTCAAGCCGATCGCGGCTGACGCCGAACGGGTAGACACGCAGCGTTTTGCGGATAGGCAACTCTTCAGGCGCGCCCTCAGCCTGGTAGATGCCTTCCTGGGGTACCACTTTGTTGATCGGCATCAGGCTTGGCGCTTGCAGGCTGATATCGCTGGGCGCTGTGCCGGTAGGAGCAAGCGCCCTTACCTGCACAGGTGGCGGGGGAGACGCAAACTGCCCCCGGTTGCCGCCGTTGTTCCCGCGCCCGCTACTCGACATGCGGCGCATCGAGTTCCAGTCGTTGTCGGAGCGGGCGTGGCGCGACTCGCGAAGCTGCGTGCCGAAGCCCTCGACGCCCCAGGTCGGCACTTCCATGCCGCCTGTGGTGATGCGACGAGCGGAGACGCGGCCCGTTTCCAGGTCGCGGGTGCGCTCCTCGGCGACGACGGCCTGACCGCGCAGGATGCTGTCAACCGTATCGGCGACATCGCGATGCACGATGACTTCCTGCCAGCTTTGCTGCTCGACCACTACGTCGAAGGTTGGCGGCGCTTTACGCTCGAGAATACTCTTTTGCGTGTGGCGACGCCGGGCCTCTTCGTCGCCCAGGGTGACGGTTTGAATGCCGCCCACCAGGTCGGAGAGGGTCGGGTTGACCAGCAGGTTGTCCAGCGAGTTACCGTGCGCGGTTGCTACAAGCTGCACGCCGCGTTCGGCGATGGTGCGAGCGGCGGCGGCTTCCAGTTCGGTGCCGATTTCGTCGATGACGATGACCTGTGGCATGTGGTTCTCCACTGCCTCGATCATTACGGCGTGCTGTTCAGAAGTGCGAGCGACCTGCATGCGGCGCGCGCGACCGATGCCGGGGTGCGGAATGTCTCCATCACCAGCGATTTCATTAGAGGTATCCACCACAACCACACGTTTATTGGCTTCGTCCGCGAGGACGCGAGCTATTTCACGCAACAGGGTGGTTTTACCCACACCTGGGCGACCAAGTATCAGGATTGATTGGCCCTGCTCAACGATGTCGCGGATCAGGGCAATGCTGCCGAGAACCGCTCGCCCGATGCGACAGGTCAGCCCCACCACTTTTCCCTTGCGATTACGGAGGGCGCTAATGCGGTGAAGCGTGCGCTCAATGCCGGCGCGGTTGTCATCGCCAAATTCACCGATACGCTCGACGACATATTCGAGGTCGGCGTAGGTTACTGGCGAATTGCTCAGGATCACCTCCCCATCCGGGAATCGGCCCTCGGGTAGGCGACCGAGGTCCATCACGATCTCCAGCAGTTCACTTCGGTTGTCCAGCCGATTGACCGCTTCCTGGATGGCTGGCGGCAAAGCATCCAGCAAGGCATCCAGATCGTCAGTGATCATGTGTTGCATAGGCTATTCTATCACCTCATTGTATGGCGTGAGTTGACCGTCCCCAGGCCTTTCATGCCATAAACTACTCGTTGTTCCAGGGCGGGGACTGCGCGTGGATTGGGAGCGAGAAGCGCGATGTGCCGGACAAGTAAGGCTTTGATCGTGGTCTGCTCGAATCCACTGGAACGCAGAGCGTGAATAACGGAAGATTCGTACTCCCTGACATGGCAATAGATGGGGCGCACGCTTCCTTCCATCAGCCGTTGTGTGCCGAAGCGCACAAGCGGTTCGGCCAGTTCGGCATGTTCGGGATGAACCATGAGCGAGAGCTGGTGGGGTGCCGAGCCATGTCCTCGACAGAGCCGTAACCAGGCTCCTAAACGAACGCCAACATCGCAGACATACGTTTCGTTCCCTCCAGAGAGAAGGGGCAACGGACGGAGCGAGCCGACGTAGAGTTTAGCAAATTCATCGCTGTTGTCAAGCATTTCCGCCATCTGCACGCGCTGCGGAGTTACTGCGCGATAGAGCTGGTGCAGGCCCCATGCGTAGTGACGACTCCAGCGCCGCAGCGTGGGCGGGTTATAGTCGCCTTGAATTGACCCGGGTTGGAACACATAGGTCAACTGGCGAGCATATCGTTGAAATCCAGTTTTCTGGAATAAATCCAGTTCTGGAATATCATCTTCGACTTTCGCGAAAATACGGAGAATGCCGTGGTTGCCCGCGTTTTCCAGCATGTATTCGAGCAGCGCAAAAAGCACTTCGTCGCTGGAGACGTCGCGGTTCGCCATCGAGGCTAAATATGAAATATCCCACGTGAGGCGTGATGGACGCTCGCGCACCTGTGCGAACCCCAGAATATGCCAGTGGTCCTCGCAAATCCAGGTGCGAGCGGCAGGATGGACGGGGAAGATATTCCTCAGGATGGGCGGAAGTGAGACAGTCTTCTCTACTGGCTCGGGCCAGCATACAAAGTTGGCAAATTCGTGCTGTCTGCTACGGGCGCGCCGATCAATTGAGTAGATGATTCCCGGCAAGTCTACGTATAGAACCGGTCGTATCATCCATTGCTCCTGCGCCGTAGGGGCGAGGTCTGCAAGGAGCCTACCCCTTGACGCTCTCTACTATGCGAAGAAAGTAGTGATGGAAACGCAGGTCTCTTTGGCCGTTGGTCTGCGCTACCTCCGGGTGAAATGCTGTACCGAGCAGGTGTCCTTCGCGGACGGCGACGATTGTTCCATCGTCGAGCGTTGCCAGCACCTCCACTTCGGGGCCAACCCATTCAATGGATGGGCCGCGAATGAAGACTGCGTGGAATGGCGCTTCTCCTAAGGCTGGTACAGAGAGATCAGTCTCAAAACTTTCCCGCTGACTGCCAAACGTATTGCGACGAACGCGAATGTGCATCGACGCCAGTAACGGCTGCCCTGCCAGCGCGTTGTCGGTCTCATTCGCCAGTAAAATCAGTCCTGCGCATGTTCCCCAGACGGGGAACCCTTCCCGAATCTTCTGTTGCAGCGGCTCCTGCAAGCCGTACAACACCATCAGTTTACCAATGGTGGTACTTTCGCCACCTGGTAATATTATACCATCTAAACCTTCCAAATGTTTAGGGAGTTTGACGGCAATTCCCTCAACTCCCAGCTCCGCCAGCGTTTTCAGATGCGCCTCAAAATCACCCTGTAATGCTAAGACGCCAATACGAAGCTTTTTTTGTTCGTCTGTTTCTATCATAATATACGCCTGGAGTTACCTGAAAGTTGTCACGAAATTTGCAATTTGTGGATGACACCCTATGAATAATAACGCGGATGGTCTGTAGGGACGCGCTTCATCGCGTCCACCTGATCGATACGCGCACGATGGCCGAACCTGTGAGCCGCCTGCGCCATGTCATCCTGAGCGCAGCGAAGGATCTGCGGCCTCGACCCACGGAGCGTCGGGGAACGGAGATCCTTCGCTGCGCTCGGGATGACATTAACCCCGATATTACCACCCGCGCCGGGCCATCTGTTCGGTTTCCGGCAATTGATCCAGGTTAATACCTACCATCGGCTCGCCGAGGTTTCTCGATACCTCGGCGATAATCTCCGGGTCTTCGTAGTGGGTGACGGCCTGGACAATCGCTTTGGCGCGCTTTAATGGGTCGCCGGACTTGAAGATGCCGGAGCCGACGAAGACGCCTTCCGCGCCGAGCCGCATCATGAGCGCGGCGTCAGCCGGGGTTGCGCAGCCGCCAGCCGAGAACATGACGACGGGTAGTTTGCCAAGCTGGGCTACCTCGCGCACCAGTTCGTAGGGTGCGCCAAGATTTTTAGCCTCGGTCATCAACTCTTCTTCCGGTAAAATCTGCAAGCGGCGAATGCCATCGGTGATGGCGCGCAGGTGACGCACGGCCTCAACGATGTTGCCGGTACCGGCCTCGCCTTTGCTGCGGATCATGGCCGCGCCCTCGCCGATACGCCGCAGCGCCTCGCCAAGATCACGCGCCCCGCAGACAAACGGCACTTTGAAGAGGTGCTTGTTGACGTGATAATGCTCATCGGCGGGCGTCAAGACCTCGGACTCGTCTATGCAGTCTACGCCAATGGCCTGTAGAATCTCGGCCTCAACGAAATGACCGATGCGGCATTTTGCCATTACGGGAATGGTGACGGCCTCTTTGATGCGAATGATCAGTTCGGGGTCGCTCATGCGCGCAACGCCACCGTTGGCGCGAATATCGGCTGGCACGCGCTCAAGCGCCATGACTGCCGAGGCTCCGGCCTCTTCAGCGATGCGCGCCTGGTCGGCGTTGACGACATCACAGATGACGCCGCCTTTCAGCATCTCTGGAAAATTACGTTTTACCTGTATGGTTCCTGTCTGCTTTTGCATGACCGGTAATCTCCTACAATTAGATACGATACACAAGCTTTACCTTCATCTTATCATATGGGATGAGGCGGCTGCTACAGCCAAGTAAGTACACCTGCACCAGCCATGCGGAACAAAAATACGTGTGTTTTTATGCAAGGCGGTATCGAGGTTTGTAGCATCTAGAGATAAGGTTTTTTATCGTTCATTTATTTATAACAAGCGTTGGGGAATGGGTATTCCCATAAATGTAGGGACGCGCTTATGAACTTTGACAAAATACGAGGGAATACTCCCCCCTGTCATCCTGAGCGCAGCGAAGGAGCTGCGGCCCCTGACGATTCGTGTGTCGAGGCTGGAGATCCTTCGCTGCGCTCAGGATGACAGACCTGGATATTCCCTCTTTATTCGTAAAAATCCATAATCGCGTCCTGCCCTGGCCTGTGATGGGGTGAGATCAGGCAGGACGCGCTGAAGCGCATCCCTACAGGTGATTGTGCAGACGTGATGGCTATGCTGCCTGATTGCAGGTCTGTTCAGCGGGATGGCGCAGGTCGATTTTGACCATGCAAACCAGGTTGAAGTGGTGCTCGAGGGCGACGGCAATGGCGTCTTCGATAGTTAGCAGTATGCGCTCTTCGCTATTCAGTTCTGAGGGCCGGTGGACTTCGCCGATCTGCACATGAATGATTGCTTCGTATGGCATGTACCTGCTCCTTTCGCGAGGGAGTTGTTTTTCTTGCCAGCCGCTCCGGCTGTTCACTGGATATAACCTCTGGTTAAAAAGGATAGTTGCAAAAACCATTCATGTATGGCTGGCCCCTTATGGAATCAATCGGCGCAGTTTCGCGCGAGTATAGGCCGCGATGGTAAAGCTGTCGGTAATCTGTCCATCGCCGATCAGCTTTTCAAATTGCGCGAGAGGGGTAGGGACGGGTTCGGCAATGCCGCGCAGTTCGTCGATGCCCTCGTAGGATGCAACATCGGCGTAGAACAACTCGACGACATCGGCGAGCATGCCGCTATCAGGATGAACGCGACCAAGCGGGACGAGGCGAGAAATGGTGGCCCCGATCTCTTCTCCGGCTTCTTTGAGGGCGCTTTGCTCTATGGCAAGGCCTTTTGTGCCGAAGCCACGCGGTACTTCGAGGCTCCAGGTGCGCAGAGCATGGCGAAAATGGCGTATGAGCAGCACCTGTTGCTGGTGGAGAGGTAAGATGGCGACGGAGTGGCCGCGCTCCAACTGAGTAGTGCAGCGAATGTAGGTTCCTGTGGAATTATCGGGATAGCGCACAGCATCGCGCAGGATGAGTAAAAAGGGGTCCTGATAGGCAATGCCGACCTCTCCCCAGGAAGCGGGATAGCCTTTTTGCGTGAGCCAGGCCTGCATCTCGGCCTCTGCCTCACGAATTTCCTGTTCGTCTAACAGAAGGCTATATCCACTGTCCGGGGGATTGTCGAAAAGTTCTGGATGTGCCTGGCGAAGGGCAGAGTAATCTTCTAGCTTGCCCATAGCTGAAATGCTCCTCTCGATTATCCTTACTCAAAAAGAGTTACGCCACATGGCAAAGTATCCTGGCGGACAAAAAAAAGTTGCAAAAGGTACCCCTCTTTAAGCATTCGCTTCCTGGGGTAAGTTGTACGTTGCCGTTTGTTCCTGGGGGCCAAAGAATTCCTGCGCTTTCAGGACTTCGGCAAGTTTGCGAATCAAGGCTTCTGCTTGTTCGCGAGCATCGGGCATACGTCCTTTGTGGACTTCGATGCTTGAGGCGAGTCGGGCGCGGGATGGACCTGCTTGAGCATCCGTGAAGGTGAGGCGAATATCGCATATGGTATCCTGGCGTGTGCCACGCATGCGCATCTCGTCTAGAAATTGTCTGGTGAACGCTTTGAGTTCGGTCTCACTGTGCGCCGGAATGTTACTGCTAATGCCATGCTGGCTCCATGTGAACCACAGTTCTTTACCGCCGAGATGAATGTTGACGCGCGTGGCAGGTGTCCAGGGTAAGACGAGTCTGCCGGCATGTTGCAGGTTACGCTCAGCGATCAGGCGAGTCATGCGTTGGGCAAGTTGAACATAGCTGAGGGATACTTCGTTGGCCAGTGTGCCAAATTGAAGAGGGTTACGGAGTAATTCCTGCATCGCTTTGTTGTAACGTTGCCATTCATCCGTCTTACGCAGCTCTAAAATATCAGGCAGGCTCAGCAGGCCCATCGAGCGAATATACAGACCTTCAAGGTTCTGTTGTATTAATTGAAAAGTTTCTCTCTTGAGCATGTTTATAAGCTGCCCGGCAGTGATGGTGTTTCTGCTTTTCAGCACGCTTTCCCATTCTTGCAAGACAAGGCGAGTTGGGGAGTCAATGGGGGTGAGTAAGTGACCGCCCAGCGCATCTGCCAGATTGCTGTTGTAGGCGAGATCAAGCAGTTGTTTGATGACTCCGGCGAATGGTTTGCTTCCATCATACTGTCTGAGCGTGGGATTGCCTTCAGTGATGAATTGCTGATATAAAAAGGTGCGTACCACGTGCCGACCTTCTGTACGCCGGTATTTTCTACTTGCGTCGGCCATTTCCTCGAGTTGGGCCAGGAAAGCAGCTTCTTGTTTGGGATCAATGCCCAGATCGATCAAGAACTTTTTCACGTCTCGCGCTTCGGCGGTCAATACGAATTCATGGAAGCGATAGCCGAGCTGGTTTATAGCTTCCTCTTGATTGGCCTGGTTGTCCCATGAGAAACGCAGACACTGTGCTTCTGCTTCCTGAATCACCTGTCGCCAGGCGTTAAAACCCTCGTGATGTGCTTTAATCCAGTCGGAACTCTCATCAGGACTGGTTTCGGTGAACAGGAACGGGATAATCACGCCCTTTTCGAGTAGTTGTTTGAAGGCTTCACGCCCGGCATGGCCGGGCAAAAAGTCACGGTACAGGACAGGATTATTGTAGATGAAGACGCGATTGATAATCAGTTTTTCGCTGGTGATAAGCGAGCGCATATATTCAGTGCGCACGAGATACTCGAGGTAACGCTGCGCTTCCTGAAAAGAGATTTTGCCGCTTAGCAGAGCATGAAGGAGCTTACGCGGAATCCACTGGTCATCAAAGGCCTGAGCAACAACGGGAGCGGCATTCTCAAGATCGGGCGGCTCCAACTTTTTGAATTGGACATTGCCACTTGTGCCTTTTTTCTCCACTTCGGTCAAGGGTGGACGATCCGGCTCTGTTGTAAGTACTGTGCCGCCGGAATTGTCTGACGAGCCATTTCCCGATTCTCTGTCCTCGGTAGTAAAGTTTTCTGGCTCCTCGTCTTCGTCCTCAGTATCATCCACAATACCGGAAAAGCGTAAGGCTGTTTCGGTGACGATCCTGTTTAGTGCATAGGCCGCAGCTTTGGCGACCACCTCGGATTCATCATTCGTGTGGTCTTCGAGGGCTTCGAGGATGGCGCGGTCCTGTTGTTTTGCCATTGCCAATGCGGCAGCTTCGCGCACCTGCCATTCGGGGTCGTCCAGTGCTGTTTCGAGGACTTGGATGGGCGTCCGTTCGCCACATTCGCCGAGCGCGGAAATGATGGCGGCGCGTGTGTCTTCCTCTAGTTCGCTGTAGAAATGGCCTTCGAGCGTTTCAATCGCTGTAGCGGAAAGTTGCGGGCCAAGATCACCCAAAGCCTGGGCAGCCGCAGTGCGCACATCATCTTCAGAAGTGTCTAGCATCTGAAGTAAAGTTTGCTCAGCGCCTGTCGCTTCCAGTTTTCCCAGGGCGCGAGCGGCGGCGGCCCGGACTTCAGCAGAGGAGTCGTGTTGAAGACGTTCTACCAGCAAGGTAATATCGCTTTCTTCACCATGTTGTCCTAGAAGAAAAGCGGCTCTGGCACGAATTTCCCAGTCGTTATCGTGTAGCGCTTTACGAATAATATCGAGTGAAGCATTGTTCGGAAGTCGTGTTTCCCCCAGGCCGAACTGAGCGTGAATGCGTGAGAGGATAGAGGCAGAAGAGGAGAGTTCCCCCGTCTGGCGAGTAGTATGCTGATCAATTTGAAGTTCCTCGTGTTCCATATCTCTACCTCGTTTCACTACTGGCCTGGAGATGTTTATAAACGATGCCCACACCCCTATGCAATCGTTTGCGGACTTCCTCTTCAGTGGTGTTGGTGAATTGTGCAATCAGATCAAAGGCTTTTTGTTCAAAGAAATGTAACATCACAGGAATTTTACAGGTTTTTGGTAACATGTCGATGTGCCTTCGTATTTCCTTTTCGTGTGCAGGTATGTTTTCCATCAGCTTCATATATTTATGGAGCATCTCAAGTCCGCGATAAACCCAGGATTTTACGGTGTTTTCGCTCTCATGCAGTTCTGCTGCTATTTCGTGATGCTCTTTTTCCTGGATATAATAAAAATATACGGCAACGCGATAGCGTTCTGGAAGCGTATCAATGGCTGTATGAACAGCGTTTCTTTCCTCTTTCTGCGCGATAAGCGCTTCTGGCTGATTTTTTTCATCTTCCGGCATCTTATCCAGGAGCGGAGTATTTTCCTCTGTATCGAAGGTTAACGTCGTTTGTTCATGCGTCTGAATCTCTGCCCGGCTGCCGCTAAATTCGCGCAGAACATTTCTCGCGATTGTGTAGAGCCAGGGGCGAAGGTAGTTTGACAGAGCTTCCACCTCTTTTTTATCCCGTCGATTATTCAAGGCTTTATAGGCTCGAATGAATGTCCGTTGCACACACTCATCGACATCGGTATCATCTTGCGGGCGTCCAAGTTGTTTAGCGAGCCGTCCGCGAATAATCGGTTCATACGTGTGATACAGCTTATCGAAACCTGCCTGGGGGTCTACTACAAATTCGCGCAGAATTTGATCGTCAGACCAGGACGCTTTACTATCTTCTACCTTCATTACGAGCATCCTCTCATTGTAGCCATGTCAATTATGCTTAAGAACATAATCATTCCGGGCAGCAAAAGGTTACATGGCCCGGTCAGCAAAGATCGACAAGGTCTACGGTAAGAGTAGCACATTTTTTAAATTATTGTAATACTTAAGTCATGTGAACTCCTCTTGTGTGGTATCTACTTTAAATAAGATGTACCCGGCTTTTGAGAATCAGCTCTCTTTTCGAGAGTCAGCGCGCAGATATCATATGCAATGATCTAGTTTTTTCTCAAAAAGTTGCAAAAAAGGGGGTCAAATTTTTTGCAACCCACAAAGGAAGTTGTTTATGTCAGCAAATTCAAGCTGAGTTTGAGGGCGATATCGACGCGGTTGAGTTCTTCGCTGGTGATGGAGCCGCGTTTGCGCAGCAGGCGGGATTTTTCGATGGTCATGACTTGCTCGCATTTGACGTCGGTGTAATCGGTCAGGCCGTTTTCGGGGGTGGGTGCGATGCGCACGTGCAGGGGCAACTCGCGCTCGGTGCGGCTCATCGAGGCGACAATAGTTAAGGGATAAGAGGGAGATGCGTTACCCCGGTCATTTTGAATGATTAAAGCAGGGCGTGTACCCTGTTGCTCCGCGCCTCGACCGGGAGACCAGTTTACATCCCAAATTTCACCGCGCCTGGGGCTGGGTAAGCCAGGCGGTGAGGTCTGTTGGAAATCTTTTTGTTGGGCGTTGGGCGGAGTGGATGCCTTCGCCTCACTACTCATACTCTACGCAACCATACCTTCTTGTCCGGCATTAAAAAAGAAGCGCGCGTCTTCTAAAGTTTCTGGAAGGGAACCAAGATAGGCGTAGGCTTCATCGAGGGAATTGCTGAGGGTGGAGAGTTCGCGTTCGCGTTTCTGAATGATGGCTGCTCGTACCTGTTCGTAATTATCCTGACGCATTAGCTCCATAATCATTTCTACCACGTCTCCTAGCGAGGAATCTAGCTCAACTGCGAGAGCCTTCAGCTCTTTATGTTGTGTTGAGGGGATTTGTATTGATTTGCGGACGAGGTTCTCATGACGATAAAAATCAGGCTGCACAACTGCCATGAATTGCCTCCTGTAACTAACGCAAAACCTTACATCTCTTCTTATTGTAAACGGACACTTCTAAAAAGTCAATAAATATAATTTTGGAAAATCGGAAAAATGTAAATTCGGGTTTCGTTTTCAGGGGAGGGTCCAGATTTGCATCGTGCCATCATCGCTGGCTGAGGCGATATGGCGGCTATCAGGTGCCCAGGCAATGCCCTCGACTTCGGCGTGATGACCATGATAGACGTAGACAGATTGGCCTGTGTTGGCCGACCAGACCTGGACGGTGGTATCTACGCCACCAGTGGCGATGTATTGGCCGTTGCGGGACCAGTCGAGGGCGACGACGAAGCCGGAATGACCGGTGTAGGTGACGAAGTGCGTGCCATTGGTGGCTCCCCAGACCTGGGCGGTGCTATCATCGCTGGCCGAGGCGATGCGGGCGCTATCCTGCGACCATGCCAGGGCCAGCACCTCGTTTGAATGGCCGTTGTAGGTGTAAATCGGAGTGCCGTTGGCGGCCTGCCAGACCTGGGCGGTATGGTCGCCACTGCCGGAGACGATGAGGTTGCCATCCGGCGACCAGGAGACGGCGTTAATCCAATGGGCATGGCCTGTATAGGAGAAAAGCTGTGTGCCGCCGTTGACATCCCAGACGATGGCGGTTTTGTCCGCGCTGCCAGAGACCAGTTTGGTGCTATCGGGCGACCAGGAAACCCCGTTGACTTTGCCTGTGTGGCCGCTGAGCGTATGGAGCAGGACGCGGTTGTTGACATCCCAAATCTGGATGTTGCTGTCTTCCTGGGCGGTGGCGATGCGCGTCCCGTCTGGCGACCAGGCTACATGATAAATGCGAGTATTGCCGGTATCCATCGTGAAATAGACGGCCCCGGTGGTAGGATTGATAATCTGGATAAGCGAGCCTTCTCCCGCGCCAGCCAGACGACTGCCGGTTGTGTCCCAGGTGACGGTGTACATATTTGATGGCCCGTGATAGGTGACAGGTATATTGCCGGGTGGCGTCGTCGCGGTGGGCTGCGGCTGGCTGGTTGCAGTCGGTGATGGCGCGCTGGTCGCGGTAGGCTGCGGATTTGGCGCGGTTGTGGGTGTAGGGCTGAGCGCGGGCGACGAGTTGTGTGAGAGCGCGAACCAGGTTGCGCCTCCGCCGCCAAGCGCTGCCAGAGCAGCCAGTCCTGCCAGGAGAAAACGACGCGATACTTTGCGCGATGGCTGGGCTTCGCCGTTGGGAGCAACGATTGTGACATCAGGTATTGATGGGGGTGTTTCAAGAGGGGCATGGGAAGCTCCTGGCACGACCGGAGGCGGCGGGGCATAGAGTACGTGGGGTGGCAGAGAGACGGGGCCGCTCTGTTGTGATACTGCGACGGTAGACGGCGTGGTTAAGACGGTTGCTTCCGCGTCCGATGCGAGGGAGACAACCGGCAGATCGGGGATGCTGTGGCGGGCCACAATGGGGCCGCAGGCCTGAGCAAGGGCGTTGGCAAAGGCATCGACGCGCGCGAAACGCTGCTCCGGGTTTTTCGCCAGCACAATCTGCAAGACCTCTTCAAGCGCGGCTGGCAGGTGGGGATGCCTTGCGCGCACCGATGGCGGCTCCGCGAAGATATGCTGCGAAGCGACTTCCGCGAAAGAACCCTGGAATGGGCAGTAGCCTGTGAGCCATTCGTAGACGATGACGCCGAGCGAATATTGGTCGCTGGCCGGGCGCGCTCTGCCCTGTATCTGCTCGGGAGCCATATAGGAAATGGTGCCGGAGATATCCTGTGTTGGCATGGAGCGCGAGGTTTGTGAGATGGTAGCGATGCCGAAGTCGCTGAGCAAGACTTCATCGTGCGCGCCCAGCAGCATGTTTTCCGGTTTGATATCGCGATGAATAAATCTCTGATCGTGGGCGTATTGCAGCGCGCTGGCGATTTGCTGGACGTAGGAGACGATGAGCGTGAGCGGCAGGGGAATGCCCCGGGCGTGTCGCTGGCGAAGCGTGCCGTTGGGAGCGTACTCCATGACCAGGAATGGAGTGGTATCGGCCATGCCAAAGTCGAGGATGCGCACGATATGGGGATGCACCAGGTGAGCAATGGTTTGCGCCTCGGTCAGGAAATGGTTCACCATGTCGGCGGTCAATTGCGCGTGCAGGATTTTAATAGCGGCCTGCGTTTTGAGATAGAGATGCTCTCCCAGGTACACGTCAGCAAAGCCGCCGCTCCCCAGCAGGCGCAGGAGACGATAATTCCCCAATTGTTGTCCCGCTCGATCAGTCATGGCGAATTTCCCCCTGATATGACAACGGTATCCCAGACCCTACTATAGTATAGATGGAAGTCTTGTATTCTACAAGAGGTGTTGGTATTGGGCTGCTACGGTGGGTCATTCTATTGTTGGGGAGCCGCTTCGCCGCTCCTCAAAAAGTGTCAGGGAGAGAGCAACCCACCCAGGGACAGGCACCAGGCCCTCACCGCCCATGTCCACATCCCCCTGTCCCTACGACCCGGGAGCCGCGAAGCGGCTCCTTTCAAAAATATGCCAGTCGCCCGACCCGGGGACAGGCACGACAGAAGCCGCTTAACAGACGCCGTCAGCGCCGGGGGGAACGCCCTGGCAGACTTCATTTCTGGTGAGAAATCCATCGGCGATGACGGTCGATTTAATATTGGTCGCATCCACCATCACGGGTTGGTCGAGAATAGAGGGGATGAGGCCGCCGTCGTAGCTGGACGTCGTTGCGCCGTGTGTCAGGAGCTTCGTATCTGTTCCCTCGTAGATCGCATGCACAAGCGCGCCGGTTGACCTGGCTTCCTGGGCGATGGGCTTGTAAACCGTCATGCTTTGATAACCAAGCAGGATGGCGTTGATACCGGCGGCTGTGGCATCCTGCCCGGTCACGAGAACTTTTCCGGCCAGATTGGCTACCTTCAGCGCGTTGATTACGCCGCCAGCCATCGCGTCGTTTGCCACATAGGCGATTTGAATGTCATTGTTCTGGTTGGCAAGGGTTGTTTCTGCTTCGGATTGAGCAATGTTATTGTCCCAGTTCGCGGTGAAGGTTTCATAGATATTGTTCAAGGCTCCACTGCTGAACAGGGGATCAAGCGCCATATGCGCTCCCTCGCTGAAGAGAAGCGCGTTGTTGTCGGTTTGCGAGCCGTTGATCATCATGATCTTCACCGGTCTGCCTCTCGTTGTGTAGTCAAGATAGTGTTCGGCGATGTATTGCCCTTGCAACTGGCCGACTTTGACATTGTCGAAAGAAACGTAGTAGTTCAGGTCCCTTGACTGGATCAGGCGGTCATATGCGATTACCGGCACGTTCTGCGCTTTGGCTTTCGCGACAATTGCTGCTGCGGCCACGCTGTCATGAGCGCCCACGATCAGGATACAATCGCCATTTGCCAGGTCGGTTTCGGCCTGTTGAAGCTGGAGCGTAGAATTGCCCTGCGCATTGTTATAATCGATATGCACACCTGGGATAGCTGCCGAAACTGCCTGGACGAGCAGGGGATGATCTTTGTTCTCCCAGCGTGTCGAAGAATTGGTCTCGGGAAGCAGGATGCCTACTTTTGTGCATCCCTTGCCTCCATTGGCGGCATATGGCCCGGCAGTGGTGCCAGTACCAGTGTCGCAGGCTGCCAGCAAAAAGGCGAAGAGAACCAGGGAGCCGGTCAGGATAAAGCGCATCCAATAGCGCTGATGAATGTAGGATGACATCTATTTTTTCCCCTTTTTCACACGTTATGCCCCAACCACCCGGCGCAGTTGTGCGATAACTTCTTCCAGTTGCGCGGCGGCCTCAGAAGCAGAAGTAGCCCCCTCTACCAGTTGATCGGCCACCTGATTGGTGACCTGCATGGCCGTAGAGAAACCTAGACAGTTGCGCTCCTCTTGAATAGAGGCCTTCTTGATATAGTTCGCGGCTGAGATAACCTCGCGTAAATATTGTTGCCGCCTGCCGGAATCAAGCCTTTCCCAATTTTGGGAAAGATACTGTACCATTTCGTTCAGTTTATCTGAGGCGACAACGGTGGCCTTTGCGAAGTACTGCACCGATTCCAGGCCGGTCTGCGCCGACTCCGCGATCCACTTTTGTTCCTGGGCCCTGGCCTGCTCGCGCTCTGAAAAGATCTTCAGCATCTGGCTGCTTTTTGTGAGTGAAGTAACGGAACGCAGGATCGGGCGTGTCATATTGCGCCCGATTAGCAGACCGACCAGGGCGGCCAGCAGCGTAATTACCGCAGCGATAATCAATAGAGAGATATCCTGCTGGCTGGCCGCGCCGGTGATGGTACTGACTGGCCTGAGGACAACGTATGTCCAGGGAACAACCTGGCAGCTTACCTGATAGGCCTGAAACGCCTGTGTCTGTTCTACAGGCGTGAATTGATACGATGCCTCGCTGACCTGTCGCTGACTGGCAAGCGTTGGATCAAAGTCCCGCGTATTGTTCACTGCGCCACCGCCGTAGAGATTTTCGCTTTGTATCTGTTGCTGGAACTGGGGCGAGAGCGGCGCAGAGGCCTTAAAGAGGATGGCAGGCAAGGTGGTCAGGGTCGAATCGACGTTTGTGTATGCAATGCGCACGCCATGTCCATCGAGGATCATCGCGTAGCTCCCTGTCGCCGCGTTTGTCTCGTTATTCACTGCTGTCCAGACCTCATTGAGCAGAAGTGTTGCGCGGGCGATGCCTGCCACCGTTCCCCGAGCGGATGGAATGGATGTATAAATATCGACATACGCCATGTTGAGGTTTGGATTAAAGTACACATCTGAGATGACCGTCTTGTTTGGACGCTGCAATTGCGCCAAAATTTCCGGCGGAATAGCAAAATTTCCGCGCTTCGCAGGATTGGTGGGATAGGAAAGCAGGATGTTCTCGTGCGTATCAAATAAGGTCCAATTGTTATAGTTCGCGTCCAGGCTGTACCCGAGTTGTAATTCCTTCCTGGCCTCATTGGCATAATTGGGATTCCCGGCGAGGAATTGTTGGATGGCGTAGAAATGTCCCAGGGCCTCCTGATCTTCTTCGCGGGCAATGAACAGTGAGTCGATGGCTTGCACATGAGACTGAGCATCCTGCTTCATCTCAGTGATGGCCTGGTTGGTTAAGGTCGGGCGTAGGATCGCTTCACTGCTGAAAATGGTAATGAGCAGGGGCAGTATTACCGCAGCAATCAGCAGGGCGGAGATACGCATGGTAAGAGAAAAACCCTTACGCGAAAGTGGCGGGTATGCGGAACCCGGCATAGCAAACTCCTTCTTTTTGAAGAACGTAGTACTCATTGTTGGATGAGGCCTGCCTGCTTTAAATCGTCGAGCAAGACCTGCACTTCATCAGGGCTGCGCGCCATTAAACGCGCCAGCACTGTCAGACTCCTTTGACCATTGATAAGCAATAACAGGCGTCTATGTATGCGCGACAGGCGAGTGGTTTCAGGGCGGCTAATCGCCGTCTCGCCCGCCTGGGAAAGCCTGGGAAAGGGCGAGTGAATGGCGTTTTTAGAGGCAGGGGGGCCGGAAAGCAGAGGTCTGCTGCTATGGTTCGAAGCAGGTGACCCGGAGGGCAGCGTAGCATTACTTGTGTGAATAAAAGAAAAACGACAACTTCCCCAGGTTTGCAGGTAATTGAAGGCAGTCACGCCGCTATAAGGACCGGCGCGAGCGTCAACAGCTCTGCCGTTCACAAATACAATATATCCCTCTTCGATGGTCTGTCCCGCGTTGCGCTCAACGGTGAGCGTTCCACTACGATATCCAAGTTGCAGGATTTGAATGATGTTCGCGAGACTATCGGTCTGTGTTTCGCGTTGCGGCTGCATAGATTTTTCCCGGTCGCCAGCGACCCAAGCACATACATAAAGGCGGTGTCATTCCAGGTAGTGGATGTACAATTGATGAATGTCCCCTTCCAATCGAAACCATTCCTTCACGCCATTTTTGTCACCACCCTATGGGGTGGTCATTGGAGAAGCAGTCCCTCACCGACCGGTGAGGGACTGCAAGCCGACAGTGAAATGTGTTATTCTTTTCACTTAAACGAACATTGTTCTCTTCTCGATAAGACCCACATTCCAGACCCGGGACAATGGAAAACGCCTGCTTATCTATCTGGATAGCGTTCCGTCCGGGTCTACCTTTGATCCAACTATTCTGATGGGATAAGTCATCGCCCTGTTTGGATGTTACAGGCCTGCTTCTCTCTGAGAGTAGAATCAACCGGTATCGACACACAAGGGACACACTATTTTTTTATGCAAGAATCATGCCAAAAAGTGTGCTATACAATAAATATTTCCATCAAAAAGTGTGCTATTGATAATTCCACCAAAAAGTGCGCTTCGATTTTTTCATCAGGCCTGTATGGCTCTGTGAATGCTTATCCGTATCTTTTACATAGCACACTTTTGTAGAGGTTACACACTTTGGACTGTGTTGTTTTCTTTAGGGGTATTTGTCACATTTTTGCGGTCGGTGGGTGGCTTCCGTTCCCCCAAGCTGTTTGCAAACAATTTGACACTCACTCCTGTCTCTAACATGTGTTTGACCAGCTATCAACAGCAGTGCTATACTTGCACGTGTTGGGCTGTCGAGGAAAGTAGCACTTTTTGTATCCCCTGCTTCGCTCTGTTTTGAGCATGAGATGGCTTCTTATGCCAATCAATATAGAGAAAGGAACCTGTTATGGTAGATTTGCGTGTCCAAAAGCTGGCGAAGGTGCTGGTGCAGTACTCGCTGCGTCTTCAGCCAGGAGATAAATTGCAGATCGTCAGCGCTGATGTTGCGGCTCCGTTGATTCGAGAAGTCTATCGAGAAGCTGTGCGGGCGGGGGCGTATCCTGAAACACATATCATTATTGATGGCCTGGAAGAAATCTTGCTGAAAGAGGGCAATGACGAGCAGTTAGCCTATTTTTCGGACCTGTACAAGTTGTCGAATGAGTATTATGATGCTTCGCTCGTCATCTGGGCGCAGTGGAATACAAAAAGCTTGAGTGGTGTCAAGCCTGAACGTATGGCGTTACGAGGTGCGGCGCGCGCCCCCTTACTCAAACGTTCGCTTGAACGAATAGCAGTGGGTGAATTGCGCTGGTGTGGGACGCTCTACCCGACCCACTCGAGCGCGCAAGAAGCTGGCATGTCGCTGAGCGACTACGAGGATTTTGTGTATGGGGTGGGCATGCTCGATCTGGATGATCCGATTGCAGCCTGGAAGAAAGTCTACGAGGAGCAGCAGCGGATCGTCGATTTTCTGGATCAGCACGATGAAATTCATATCGTGGCTCCCGGCACAGACATTACCTATCGCGTGGGCGGCAGGAAGTGGATCAATTGCGCGGGTACGGAGAATTTTCCTGATGGCGAGGTCTTCAGCGGGCCGATTGAGAACTCGGTCAATGGCACTGTGCTGTTCAGCTATCCGGCGATCTACGATGGCAACGAGGTCGCGGATGTGCGCCTGACCTTCAAGGATGGCAAGGTGGTCGAGAGTTCAGCCAGCCGGGGCCTGTCATTCTTGAATGGCATGCTGGATATGGACGCGGGTTCGCGCTACGTGGGCGAGGTCGCCTTCGGGCTGAACTACAACATTAAAGGCTTCTCGAAGGACACTCTATTCGATGAGAAGATCGGCGGCACCATGCACATGGCGCTCGGCGCATCGCTGCCCGAGACAGGCGGCGTGAACGAGTCCGGCCTGCACTGGGACATGGTGTGCGACCTGCGCGAGGGTAAGGTATACGCCGATGGAAAGCTGTGTTACGAGAACGGGCGCTTTATCATTTAAGCGCCCTTATTTATTAAGGAAGGAGCCACATTATGACTGTGGCAGCGCAGCAAGGATTCGCCGAGGTCAATAGGACACGGCTGTACTACGAGGTCGCGGGAAGTGGGCATCCACTGGTGTTGATTCACGGCGGCTTAATGGATAACACGATGTGGGATGAGCAATTCGCGGCCTTCGCGCAGTGCTATCGCACCATTCGCTACGATATACGCGCCTTTGGACAATCTGATTTACCAACGGGCAGCGAACCATATTCGATGTACGAAGACCTCCATGCCCTGTTGAAATTTCTGGGTGTTGAGAAGACCTATATGCTGGGTCTTTCAATGGGTGGCTCAATCGCCATCGATTTCACACTGGCGCATCCCGAGATGGTGGACGCGCTGGTACTGGTTGGCCCTGGCTTGAATGGCTATGATTTTACACCCGGAGATATGGCACCGCTTTTCGAGGAGGAAGAGGCAGCTTACGAGCGCGGCGACTTTGAGCAGGCCAGTGAGCTTGAAAACCGTATCTGGGTGGACGGCAGGGGGCGTACACCTGAGCAGGTGAATCCGGCTGTACGCAAGCATGTCTACGACATGAATTTGCATAACTACCAGCGCATGGCAGGCAAAGACTTGCCCGAGCCGCAGAAGCTGGAGCCACTTGCTAACACACGCCTGGGAGAAATTCGCGTTCCTACGCTCATCATCGTCGGAGATCGGGATGTGCAGGCCATCCAGGATATTGTGGATATCCTGGCAAAAGAGATTCCTGGCGCGCAAAAGGTCGTGATGCGTGACACGGCGCACGTGCCAAATATGGAGAAGCCAGACGAGTTTAACCGTATTGTGCTGGATTTTCTCCAATCTCTGTAGGGACGCGATGATGATCTTTTACAAATAAAGGGAGAATACCCAGGCATGTCATCCTGAGCGCAGCGAAGAATCTCCGGTGGGGCGCACGCTCCTGCCCCGCGACCGAGATTCTTCGCTGCGCTCAGGATGACATGGGGTGAGCATTCCCTGGTATGTTGTAAAAATGCATCATCGCGTCCCTACATGGTTTCCGCCGCCTTCTCCATATCGGGTATGGTGGCGATGCGCGAGTATAAGGCCCAGAAACCTTGCGTGTCGCCGTAACGATCAATAATGGGTTGGATATCATTGGGTGTCATCGGCTGTCCCTGATTGTAGATTTTTTCGGCGGCTTTGAGTAGTTCCTTGTCGATGGATGAGACGCCCTCCATGCGCCCGAGACCGCGAACCAGGATGAAGTGCAGCGACCACTCGCCGATGCCGCGAATGGATTTGAGGGCCGCCGCTACCTCGTCGTAGTTGCCGCTGCGCAGCCAGTGTTCATCGACTTCGAGGAAGTAGTGAATTACCGCTTGTAGATAGTCCACTTTGCGCGTGTTGCGTACCACTGTTGCCAGTTCGGTCGGGTCTACTGCCGCCAGTTGCTGCGGTTCGGGAAAAGCGCAATAGGTTTCCCCGTTGATGGTGATGCTTGTTCCCCAACGTTCAACCAGTGCAAGCTTGATTTGGTGCGCGATGGGCAGGGGAATGCGCTGGCAGAGAACGGCCCAACAGGTAATCTCAAATGGGGTCAGGAATTTTGGCTGGTGCAGGCCATACAGGCGTGAAATGATCAGCGCGAATTGTGGGTCTGCCTGTCCAATGCTGTAGAATGGCGCGAGATCGTCATCCAGGCTCAGAAAGAAGCGTATGCGGTCGCGCATGGCTTCGTGTGCGTCCTCGTCCAACGGCTGCTCAGAGTAGAGGGTGTAGCTCAGGGCTGGCTGATCAATGGTTCCGCTATTGCGCAGCTCGAAGGCTACAGCGCGACCGTTGAGCGTTACGGCTTTGGTGAGGGAGAGATTGTCGATGGCCTGCTCTCCTGCTGTGGGGCTGAAGGCATCCAGAAAGCCGAGCGATTTGGCAAAATCAAAGGGTGGGCGCGGTACGAGCGTGCCTGTAATGGTGGAAAGAGTAGTGGTTGGCTGCATGGCTGTGTTCTCCTTCTGGCTGTACTATTCATTCTCGGAAAAGCGTTCTTTCCTTCATCTGAGGGAAGTATAACCTGGGGTTGTGACAACAGTATGTCAGCAGCGAAACGAATATTTTTTGCACAAAAAAACAAAAGCCAGTCATATAGCGACCGGAAGCCACCCGCAAGGGGATGGCTCTATAATACGAAGAGGCCTGTAGAGCCATCCCCTTGCGGGTGGCTTCCGGTCACGTATACGGAAATGAATTTTTTGCATCACAGTATCACTTGTGTTATCATTCCCCTGATTAGCGCAGCTGTTTATTTCTAGAAGGAGACAAGAGGGTGGCTGCACGCATTCTCGTGGTTAATGACACGCAAGAAATATTGGAGTTGTTCCGGGCGTTGCTGGAAGGCGAGGGATACGAGGTAATCTTGTCGGGCTTTCCCTTTCAAGACGTCAGCGATATTGAAAAGATTGCGCCAGACCTGATCATTTTAGATTTTGTTTTCGGCGATCAGAAAAGCGGGTGGCAGATGTTGCAGATGCTCAAGATGCAGCGCTCAACTGCCACCATCCCTGTGATTGTTTGCACTGCCGCGCTCGCGATGGTGCGCGAACAAGAGGGCTACCTGGTTTCTCAAGGGGTTCATGTAGTCTATAAACCATTCGATATCGATCACTTGCTGAAAAATGTGCAGGAACTGCTCGGCATGCACGAACACGCCTCGTTTATCGCTGAGGATGAGGATAGGAAAAAGAAAAAACGATAATTGGGCCGCTTGGGCTGGCTCGCCTCGGGAATACTCAGGCGACAAGGAGAGAGAAAGATATGAAAAAAGTGGCGTTCGGTTTCGTAGTGGCATTGATGGTAGCATTATTTTCTACAGGAGTGGCTGCTGCTCAAGGGCAATATACTTCAGGCTCGACGGGTGTTGATGTTAGCTGGCCGAATTGCAATGCCAGCATTCCCAGCGGCGCAACTTTTGGAATTGTAGGGGTGACGGATGGGCAGGGTTACTCAACCAATCCATGTATAGCGAAAGAGGCCAGTCATTTTAAGAACCTGAGTTTATACGTCAATACAGGCTGGTATGATAAGTCGAGCCACATTAATCCTTCATACCCTAAAGTGTGCGCAGCAGGAGACAATAACTGCCTTGCCTATAATTACGGCTATAATGCAGGCATCTACGCGCTCAATGCGGCACAGAGCGCGGGTGTTTCCAGCGCGACCTGGTGGCTGGACGTGGAAACCAGCAATACCTGGAATAGCAACGTTGCGCAGAATCAGAACAGCTTGCAGGGCGAGTATGACGCTCTGGCAGCTAATAGTGTTACAACCATCGGCGTGTATAGCACGACAGCGCAGTGGCAAACTATTACGGGCGGCTGGCAAAACAACTGGCCTTCGTGGGGCGCAACAACCTGGACAACCGCTAAACAGGCAATGACCTATTGTACTGGACACCAGTTCACAGGGGGGCCGAGTTATTTGATGCAGTACCTGCCGAAAAATTCAAAGGTGGATTGGGATGTAGCTTGTTGATTTTGCTCTCGTCCAAAATTATGTAAAATAACACATTTTTCCTCTTGAAAATGAGATAGCAATATGTTATATTTAGTTTATTGCTGAATGCTATATTCTGGATGCTGAAGAATAGCAAAAGAGAGAAAAAGCCATGATTGGTAATGGGAAACGGCGTTTCTATCGCTTTAGTCTGGCATCAACAATCTGTTTTCTGTGCGCTTTAGCTTTGTATGATGTGCAAGCGTTGGCTTCTCAGGACGCTATTATTCCAGCAGTAGATGTGTTCATGATATTCGGTGTCGGCCTCTTTTTAAAAGGGTTCGAGTCCCTATGCTATCAGGATGAATATGATCGCTTTGAGCAGGTGTATCCATGCGAACATTATGCGCGCCTGTTCTATGGAGTCGGCTTTAGCGTGCTTTTCACAACCGGTTTCCTTCTTCTATGGACCATGATAATGGGCGCGGCCAATTTACAGGAACAGGGAGTGCTTGGCTTTGGGTTGTTGGTAGTGGGGGGATGCCTGGCTATTGGAAGGTCAAGCCAGAGTGTTTGAGAGAAAGAAGATTGGGAAAGATGGGCGACAAGGGACTCGAACCCCTGACCTACTGCGTGTAAAGCAGCCGCTCTAACCAACTGAGCTAGTCGCCCCTGAATAACGATGTATAGGGCTGGATGTGTTTTGTGCTAAGGAGAAGTGGATGCCCTCGAGTGGACTCGAACCACCACGCCCATACGGGCACAGGCCCTCAACCTGCTGCGTATACCATTCCGCCACGAGGGCAATTCGTCTAACGAATTACGGGAACTATTTTATACCTCTCCTTGTGATTTGTCAACGCTTTTGCGGATTTATTTTTGGCGCACGATGACGGTACTACGCGCCGTATAAACAGGCTGCTGCTCGCTATCGATACCCACTGTTTCCAGGACAAGAAAGGTCATGGGGCCGTTTTTGCCGGAGCGCTCGCGGATGCTTTCTATGCGCACGACGCAGCTTACCTTTTCGCCGATACGCAGTGGGCGGGCGTAGGTGTATTGCTGCTCGCCGTGAATGAGTTGCATTTTGGAGCCGTCGAGTTCGAGGCCGGGAACACGCACGCGGAAGGTGGTTGGGAAGGTCACGGGGGCGTATTCTATGGGCTGGCCGCTCTCAAGGGCGGGGTCTTCGGTGGCCTCCATGAATTTTTGGACGGCTTCGCGTGTCACCTCGAAGGTTTCGGGTTCGGAGCTTTTGCCAATCAGGCTGCTATCGAGAGTCATAGTGTGTTCCTCCTTGAGCGCAAATTGCGGTGTGGTTAGAGTTTAGCGGTCAGGTAGCCGAGGCGTTCGAGGGCCATGTAGGCGGGGCCAATCTGGCTCATGACGCAGAAGGTGCCATCGTGAATCATGCGTAGCAGTTCGGCGGGTGTCACCAGGCGAGTTTCGATGACTTCGACGGGATCGACTTTGGGTGTGCCTGTTTTGCGCACGTTGTGGGCCAGGTACCACCACACTTCGGTACGGGCACCCGTCGGATTGGCGTAGAAGTGGCCGAGCGGCTCGATCTGGTCGGGATCGATGCTGTAGCCGGTCTCTTCCATCAGTTCGCGGTGCGCTGTATTGAGAGGGTTGTCCTCGTCTGGATCGATGCCGCCCGCCGGAAATTCCACGACCTCCAGGCCGATGCCGTGTTTATATTGATAGTTGACGAGGAAACGCCCGTCTTCGGTGATGGGAACGACACCGACCCAGCCGCGATTTTCGATGATGTAGTATTCGGAGATGATGGGGCCGCCCGGTACTTCCACTTCCTCGCAGCGCACTTTGAGATAGGGGCTGTCAATGATTTGCCGGTACGAGCGTGTGATCCAGGGATGATTGTCTGGCATGATGATTCCTTACTACAGGTTGTTCCAGGTTGGTTTGCGTTTTTCCAGGAAGGCGCGGAGACCTTCGGGCGCGTCTTTGGTTACCATAGTCTCTTTGAGATAGAGCGCGTTGATGCGTTGCAAGGCTTCCAGGCGCGTACCCTGTTCGCTTGCGCCGAGGCGGACACTGGCTTTGGCTATCTGGAGCGCAATCGCGCTTTTTTCGCGCAGCATGTGAAGAATGCGCTCCATTTCGCGGTCGAGATTGGCGGTCTGAGTTGACCAGGTGATGTAGCCGAGGCGAGCGGCATAGGAGCCTTTCAGCGTCTCGGTTTCATTCTCTCCAGTGGAAAGGGTTAGCGTGGCCTCATCGGCGGTTAAGGTCATGTCGGCGGCGGAGAGCAGCTTGCAGGCGTCGGGAGCAAGCGTATCACGGATGACGGCCAGCACAGGTTGCGTGATAATATAAATGGCCTTCGTCGCTTTCTCGATCTCTGCTGGCGAAGGGGTTGCGCCTGCGCTATAGGACACGCGCAGTTGCCGGAAATCGAGGACGACTGCTTTGATGCCTCGCGCTGTACTCAAGGTGGCGCAGGCTGCAACCAGTTCAAGAAGCATGTGCGTGTCCGGGCTGGTCGAAAGGACAATGCGCACAGTTTCGGCCTCGGAGACGACGCGCAGGGTGTGATACGCTTGCTGCATACGCTACTGCTCTCTCAGTTTGAAACGTTGAATCTTGCCCGTCGCGGTCTTGGGCAGTTCTGGTACGAAGTTGATCCAGCGCGGATATTTAAACGGGACGAGCCGCTGCTTGACGAAGGTTTTGAGTTCGTCTGCCAGCGCGGGAGACGCTTCGTAGCCCTGTTGAAGCACCACGTAGGCGCGCGGTTTGATTAACCCATCGGCATCCTTATCGCCAACAACGGCGCATTCCAGGACAGCAGAATGGGCAATCAGCGCGGACTCGACTTCGACGGGCGAGACCCATTGGCCGCTTACCTTTAGCATATCATCGGAGCGCCCGCAATACCAGAAATAGCCATCGGCATCCTGATAGTACTTGTCGCCGGTATGTATCCAGTGGCCGTTCATGGTGTCTTTGGTTTTCTCATGCTTGTTCCAGTAGTAGGCCGCGATACTGTCGCCGCGAATGAGCAGGTTGCCAATCTCGCCCTGTGGAACCGCATGCCCGTTTTCATCCGTAATCAACGCCTCATAGCCAGGAACCAGCTTCCCTGTGCTGCCGGGTCGAATCTCGCCTGGGCGGTTGCTAATAAAGATGTGCAGGATTTCGGTGCTGCCGATACCATCAAGAATATCGACATGAAATTTATCCTGCCAGCGGCGCAGGATATCGGCGGGCAGCGCTTCACCGGCGGAGACGCAGACGCGCACCGAGGAGAAGTCGAAACGTTTCTCAGCATCGGGCAGGGCCAGCATACCGGCATAGAGCGTTGGCACGCCAAAGAAGATGGTCGGGTGATACTGCTGCACCACCTGGAACATGTCAGCCGCGACCGGGCGACCAGGATAGTGTACGGCACTCGCGCCAACGCCAAAGGGGAAATAGAGGTTGTTGCCAAGTCCATAGGCAAAGAAGAGTTTGGCGGCGGAGAAGGTGATGTCATCCTCGCGAATGCCGAGAATGGGTTTAGCGTAGCATTCGGTGCAAAAGGTCATATCGTGATGCAAATGCACACAGCCCTTTGGGAAACCTGTGCTGCCGGAACTGTAGAGCCAGAAGGCGCTATCATCCTTGCTGGTCTCGGCGGCTTCAAGCGTGGAAGAGGCTTTTTGCGCCCATTGTTCAAAGTCATGAATGTTGGCCTTCTCGCCACTCTGCTCCAGTCCAACCACGATGGTATGCCGCAGGTATTTGAGTTGTGAGAGGATAGGCTGCATCTGTTGCCAGATGGGCGCGGAAATGATCATCACGCGGGCGCGGCTATCGTTGAGCATGTAGACATAATCTTCGGGCCGCAAATTAGTATTGATCGGAATGGGAACCGCGCCGATTTTCATGCTGCCAAAGAAGGCGGCGGCGAATTCCGGCGAGTCGAGCAGCAGCAGTGCTACGCGCTGCTCCATGTCAAGTCCCAGGTCAAGCAGGCCATTGCCTACCCGATTCGCCAGTTCGGCAATCTGGGCATAGGTGAAGTTCTTGCCTTCGTAGTAAATAGCGGTCTTGTTCCCGCGCCCTTCCTGCACATTGCGATCAAGGAAGGCGGTCGCGGCATTAAACTGTTCAGGTACCGTGACTTTTGGAATGGTCAACATAAGATATACCTCTTTTCTGCCGGGACGCTAGCATCTCTCCGTTCCCACTGCCTTATTTTATATCATAACTGAGGTGTATGAGAAACTGGTTTTTGGGGGAGGTGGAAGAAAGGAGATTATATGTGCTTTGCCAAATAACGAGCAGACAATAATATATTAAGGTTAGTTACATTCAGTGGTAATCCTACGTCACATTAATTGAAGGAACCATTGATTAGGTTACTGATAATTACCACTTACAGACGTTTATTAAAAGAATAAGTTATAGATAGCTTGTCTCTTGACGAACCTGATATGATGAGATTTTTGGATTACAGGTGAAATGCTTCGCGTTTTTGAGAACTGACATGCTAGTAGGGAAAGAGCGAGTAAGATGCCAAAGCTGTATTTCAAGGGTAAGAATCTTATTCAGAATTATTATTTAACTGTAAAGTATCATGAACTCATACCTGATGAGGCTGCAAGTCTAACCGGTAAGGTTAGCCTGGATGATAATTTGATAATTCATGGCGATAATATGGTTGCCCTCAAAGCCCTACAACCAAATTATGGTGGGCGGGTGAAATGTATTTATATTGATCCTCCCTATAATACAGGTAATGAGAATTGGCGTTACAATGATAATGTGAATAGTGAGATGATGCGTCACTGGCTTAAAGAAAATAAGCCTGTCGATCACGAAGATCTGATACGACACGATAAATGGCTCTGTATGATGATGCCTCGCTTACAGCTTCTACGTAGGTTGCTTCGAGATGATGGAGTAATTTTTGTCAGCATTGATGATAATGAGGTTCATCATCTACGCATGCTAATGGATGAAGTATTTTCTGAGGATAACTATATAGCTACGTTTACCTGGAAAAGAAGAGCCTCATCTGCTTTAGCGCAAAGTATGGTTTCCGTTGATCATGAATACGTTGTTGCTTATCATAACGGAGCCTTTGAGCGTTTTCTAGGCACAAAAAAGGATGCTAGAGCTTACTCTAATCCAGATAATGATCCTAATGGCCCCTGGACTCTGGGTGATTTAACTGTAGGGATGACGAAAGAACAGCGTCCGAATCAATATTATGACTTGATTGATCCAAAAACTGGGATTCGGTATCCAGCTAATCCCAAAAGAGTCTGGGCTTTTGTCCCTGAAAGTATGGAGCGGGAAATAGCGGCAGGACGTGTTGTCTTTCCTGATAATCCTATGTCTCGTCCCATGTATAAGCGTTATTTGAAAAATCTTAAAACTGATATTAATCCAATTTCGACCTGGATACGGGAAGCATCAGAAGCCAAAAAAACAAAAGAGGAAGCTGGTGTTGGAGAAGTAATCTCTCTCTATTCTGGATTAAATTCGGAGGGTACAAGACTACTCCAAACGATCTTCGAGGAAGAGGCCTTTCCTTATCCTAAGCCTCTTTCTTTGGTCAAACAATTAATAGGTCAGGTCGCAAAGGATGATGATATAGTCCTTGATTCGTTTGCAGGGTCGGGAACAACGGCACAAGCAGTTTTAGAACTTAATGCTGAATATGGAGGAAACCGCCGTTTTATTTTGATCGAAACGGAGGATTATGCGGAACGTTTGACCGCAGAAAGGGTACGTAGGCTCATCCAGGGCATTCCAGGGGGAAAAGATGATTCTTCTATGAAAAAATTAAATGGTACTTTTAGTTTTTTCCGTTTGGGTAAAGAGCTTGATCTAGCTAGTATTTTATCGGGCGAATCGATGCCCTCCTATATTGAGCTTGCTCGTTATTTATTTTATACAGCAACGGGAAAGTATTTTGATCCATCTAAAGTCAGGGAGGATGAGTATTATATAGGGGAAACTGATGAGTATGCTCTTTTTCTATTGTATAAGCCAGATGTGGAATATCTAAAGAAGACCGCACTCACACTGGATTTAGTGAAATCACTTCCGCAAGTTGAAGGTAAAACTCGTCTTGTTTTCGCTCCCAGCAAATTCTTGGATAATGACTATTTAGAGTTGTACAACGTAAAGTTTGTCCAGTTGCCTTTTGAGGTTTTTCGTTATCAAGTTTAGAGGCTTTGTAAGGTCGAATATAAATGGAACTAAAAGAGTATCAACAGCAAGCACTAAATCGTTTAAAAGAATATTTAGATGCATTGGAAGCTGCCTCTATAACAAAGTTACGTCTACAGCAAGAGCATATAGATGTTCATTTTGACGTGTTCGAGCAGGCATGGTTAAAGGCGACAGGTAAAAAAGATTACAAGGTGCGTAAAAATGGTCTTGGTGAGCCTGTTCCTCAAGTTTGTTTTAAAGTTCCAACGGGTGGTGGCAAGACGCTTTTAGCTACTAAAGCTATAGATTTGATTAAAACCCACTATCTCAAAAGGTCTAGTACCTTAGTTTTGTGGATAGTTCCTTCTGAAGCAATTTATAGGCAAACACTCTCTGCTCTTCGAAACCGAGAACATCCATATAGACAAATCCTGGATAAGACAAGTGGCGGTCGAACTCTCATTTTGGAGAAGACAGACCGATTTACCCCGACTCAATTACAAGAACACCTGATTGTAATGCTGCTTATGCTGCCTTCTGCTAGTAGGCGGAATAAGGAAACGCTCAGGATGTTTCAAGATACAAGTGGATTTGAAGATTTCTTTCCGCCAGAAGATGATGTGTTAGCGAATAAAAATCTTGTAGCTCGTGTTCCGAACTTAACATATTATGGAGATATGGGCGGTGCAATCATTACTAGCCTGGGAAATACGCTGAGGCTTCTCAAACCAATTATGATTATCGATGAAGGTCATAAAACTTACAGCAACGTTTCACAGGATACTATACGTTCTTTCAATCCCACCTTTATACTTGAGTTATCTGCTACTCCTACAGAAGCGAGTAATGTGTTATATGTTGTGACTGGTCGTGATTTAAATAGAGAAAATATGATAAAACTCGATCTCAATGTTATTAACCTTCCTAGTTTAGATTGGAAAGATACTTTAACGGCTGCAATTAAAAAGCTAAATACTTTACAAGAGAAAGCTGATGAATATCGGTTTAATGGCGGTAGGTATATCCGTCCAATTTGCTTAATCCAGGTAGAGCGGACAGGTAGAGATCAACGTGGTGGAAATTTTATTCACGCAGAAGAGGCAAAAATAGAATTAATTAAGAGAGGTATAGACCCAAGTAGTATAGCTATTAAAAGTAGTGAGAATGATGGTTTAGAGAACGTTGACCTCATGTCAGAGGATTGTCCTATCCGCTTTATTATTACCAGGCAAGCCTTACAGGAGGGATGGGATTGTCCTTTTGCTTATATACTCACGGTTTTAACTAATCCCAGTTCTCAAACTGCTATTACTCAGCTCGTTGGAAGAGTTTTACGCCAGCCTTATGCTAAAAAAACACGTATTAAAGAACTAGATGAAAGCTATGTGTTCTGTTTTAAGCGAAAAGCTCGTGATTTATTAGAAGCAATTAGACGTGGCTTTGATGAAGAAGGATTAAGTGATCTTTCACATCGCGCATTTATTTATGAGGAAGATACTTCTGAAGTGGAAGTTCCAATGCGTCCCGAATTTCAAAAATTTGCTGGGAAAATCTATCTTCCTCGTTTTGTTTTTAAAGAAGGTGATGAGATTCGATTATTAAGTTATGAGATGGATATACTTAGCCGTGTTGATTGGAGTAAGGTAAATGTTGCTGATTTAGTTTCAGTACCTGGGTTTTTTCCTCAGCAAATTACTATATCAAAAGTAAACGTGGCTGAGAGGGTTGAAATTGTTACAGAAGTTGCAGGTGAGACGCAAGATGTCAAATTGCATATTGATCCTACCTTTGTTGCGCTTCAAATAAGTGATATTGTGTCCAATCCCTGGATGGCTTATCAGATTGCTAAACGTACATTAGATGTAATGATAGCGCAACATGGTTATGAGGCAGTGGCAACTGATTTAGGGCTAATTATTAACGCTCTCAAGATTCGTTTGATGCGTGAACGTGACGAGCAATGCCGCGCTATTTTCCATGACCTGGTTCAAAAAAATACTATCCTTTTTCTGCTCGATATTGGATTTGGCTATATTTTGCCTAACAGCATTAAAGTGAGAAGCACAAGTCGCCATTTGGTTCGAGACAATAATACACCACTTCAAACAAGCTTGTTTGAAGTGGTGCCTGAAGAAGACCTAAACCCTGATGAGCAGGAAGTTGCGGTTTACCTGGATAAACAAGAACAGTTCATTTTATGGTGGGATCGTAATTTTGCCAGAGTTGAATATTTCGTACAGGGCTGGGAAAAAGAGCGTATTTATCCTGATTTCCTCATTGGAAGGCGTGATCCAAATAAGGAAGGGGAATACGATAAGATCCTAGTATTAGAAACAAAAGGGCGTCATTTAGAGAATCCAGAAACTGAATACAAGAGAAGTGTCTTCCAGCTTTGTAATGAGTTAGCGAAAGAATGGGATACTGAGTTAGAAGATGCTCGTGATAATAAACATGTAGAATTTCACCTAGTATTTCATGATGAAGCAAAAAGCAAGATCAACGCTGTAATTCAGCAGCCATAAGTAATTTTTATTATTTTCCATCCTTTGTCAGACTTTAATTAAAGAAATCAAATTAAGCGAAGAATATAAAGACTCTTTACGCTAAAAAGGCTGATGCCGCCTATCAGGACAGCATCGTTACTCCTTCTACACATGGTAGACAAGCTATATTTTATATAGGCTACTCCGAAAGGTTATATCATGTCAAGGACTGTACAATTGACTACACAACCTCTATATAATCTTGTAGAATACGAAGCTCTTGATATATCGAGTCTGAGAGTTCTTGTTCATGTTTTTGGAGCCAGATCAACTCATCTACAAGCGATTTGCAATAGTTGCTTATTGCAATTTTTTTTGTAGCCCCAAGTTCGTATATATTTGATATGCTGCTGATAGCAACATAACCATCATTTGTGGGCGTAATCTCAACTAAAAATGGGCGTTTTACAATGACGTTAATGTTTGAGCCAGGAAAACGAGTTATAAGGTGCTGCTCTTCCGACATAAGTTCTCAGCCCCGGTTATTTTTAAAAAACGATGCTTTTACAAGTTTATGATACTATATAACGCATTTGATAGATCAAGATAAAGCTAACCTTATTGCCCACTTCTCACCACACAATACATCAAAAACTCCCGATTCCCCTCTCTGCCATATATCGGCGAATCCGTTACCCCCCGTACCTCAAACGGCGTATGTTCCGGTATCCATTTCTGCAAATCTTCTAACACGCGAGCATGCACAGCAGGATCAGTAATAATCCCCGCGCCCCGGTCGGCTTCGGCTTTGCCTGCCTCGAATTGGGGTTTGACGAGGGCGACAATCCAGGCGGTTGGTTTGAGCAGTGTAACAAGCGGGGGGAGGACGAGGCGTAGGGAGATGAACGAGACATCGATCACGGCGCAATCGATGGGTTCGGGGAGGCTGGTGACATTTCGGATGTTGGTTGATTCCATGACGACGACACGGGGGTCATTGCGTAGTTTCCAGGCGAGTTGACCCTTGCCTACGTCGAGGGCGTAGACTCGTTTCGCGCCGCGTTGCAGGAGGACGTCAGTGAAGCCGCCGGTTGATGCGCCGACGTCTAGGGCCACCAGTCCGGTTGGGTCTAAGTGAAAGGTATCGAGGGCTTTTTCGAGTTTGAGGCCACCCCGGCTGACATATTTGAGTTCGTCAGCGGCTCCGGCGATGCGACACTCGGCGTCGAGCGATATCTGCATGCCAGGTTTGTCGGCTAGCGCATCGCCGATATAGACCTGACCGGCCATGATGAGGGCGCGGGCGCGTTCCCGGCTGGGCGCGAGTCCGCGCCGGACAAGCGCGACGTCCAGGCGCTCTTTGTGTGCCGCCATGTCTACATATCCTTGTAGTAGTAGACCAGTGCGCCTGCGCCGATCAGGCCGGTATGGATGCCAAGACGCGCCAGTTCGATACGCACTGACTGGCGGGGAATCTCCATTGCGCGTTCCTGGACGATACGCAGGACTGGCTCCATCAGCATTGGCCCCATCTGGGTGACGCCGCCGCCAAGCACGATCAGTTCTGGATTGAAGATGTGAATGAGGTTGACGAGACCTGCGCCTAACGCCTCACCCGCCCTTGTGATGATTTCGCGAGCCAGGGGAATGTTTGCCTCTGCTGCGCGAGCGACGGTGCGCGCATTTACACGCAACGGCTCGGCTGGTGTATCCAGTTCATCGGGCGCGGATAGCGGTTTGGTGTTCAGGTCTTGCGGCTGAGGTAGTGCGGAGCGGTCAGGCACATTGGCGGGATGTTCAAGCATGGTGCTGGCGAAGGCGAGCAGTTCCGCGCCCTGTCCCGCCTCGATGGCTTCATTGGCCATGCGAGCGATGGCGGTGCCGGAGGCCAGGTATTCCAGGCAACCGTAGCTCCCGCAATTGCAGCGCGGGCCATGCCAGTCGATAGACATATGACCGATTTCGGCGGCTGTGCCATTCACTCCTTCCAGGATTTTGCCGTTCAGAATGATACCGCCACCGATACCTGTGCTGACGGTCAGGTAAATCATGTCCTTGCTGCCCTGACCTGCGCCGAACATGTATTCGCCGAGTCCCGCCGCATTGGCATCGTTTTCGACATGGATAGGGAGGGAATAGTGTTGCTGAAAGAGGTCGCGCAGGGGAACGCCAATCCAACCAGGAAGATTCGGCGGGTTATACACGATGCCAGTCCGGTAATCAAGCGGCCCCGGTGTAGCGACGCCAATGCCTGCCAGCGAGTCGAGGCGCACATGAGCCTCTGCCAGCGCCTTATCGATCAAATCGAAGACGCGGGGAAGCACATTATCCGGCGTTGGATTAACTCCGGTCGCCTGGACAACACGGGAGTGCAGCTTTGTGCCCTGCAAAACACCCGCTCGTAGCTGGGTGCCGCCGATATCTACCGCGAGAACTGGCGGCAGGTTTTGTGTGTTCTGCTCTTCATTCATACATTTTTCCTGGTTGTTATTTTGCGTCTGCCTGTCTGGCGCATTGTGATAATACTGTATTTCTCTCCTCGCAACAAGAGGGAACTTTTTTCAGGCCGTACTATTGGCGCAATCTACTGGAAATGTGCGAAAAGAGGTGATATAGTAACCCGTGGGCTGACAACGCCCCGAAAGCGTACTCGCTTGATAGACATATCTATACAGGTGGATGATGAATTTGGCGCAAGCGAGTAGGATAGTTACAGAAGAGTTTTGTAGACCTGTCGTAGGGGTGCGATGATTGTTGATAAATAAAGAAGGTGGATGGTTGTAGGGACGCGATTGATCGCGTCCACCCGGCGCATTGTTACGCACGTTGGGCGGGGTGGACGCGATCAATCGCGTCCCTACAACAAACGAATCATCGCGTCCAGCTTCGGGTGAACATTAAGGAGAGTTGTGAAAGTGGGATTTGCACGAAAGCTATTGACAACCGGCCTCGTGGTGGGAGGCACAGTCGGCGCGCTTGCCCTGGTGAATAAGTGGACTGAGAACCAGGCGGGCGAAGTTGATACCGTTTTGAAAGGCGAAGAGCGCCGCTATCCCTGGAAATATGGGGATGTATTTTACATGGTGAAGGGCAGCCGCGACGCCAAACCGCTCCTGCTCATTCATGGCTTTGGCCCCGGCGCTTCATCGTATGAGTGGCGCAAGAACGTGGACGCGCTTTCTGAACAGTTCCGCGTTTATACGCTTGATCTGCTGGGCTTCGGCCTCTCTGATCGGCCAGCGATTGACTACACGCCGGAGACCTTTGCCGACCTGATCGGCGACTTTATCAAGGAAGTCATCAACAAGCCGACGGTGGTGGTGGCGCATGGCCTGAGCGGCGCGTATGTGATCTCCAACGCCTATCGCCGCCCCAACCTGTACGAGCGCATCATCCTCGTTTCTCCCCCAACAAGCATGCTTGAGGAAGTTACGTCCAGCCCCGTCAATAACATTTTGAAGCTGGCGCTGCGCACTCCGGTGATTGGCCAGTTTGTGTACAATGTGTTGACCTCGCGCCGCGCCATCGAGGGCTACTATGATCGCCAGGGCTATCACAACCCCGGCCTGATTACCGATGAACTGGTAGAGTACATCTTCAGCAGCGCGCACCAGCCCAACAGCCGCTACGCCGCCGCTTCGTTCCTCGCTAATGGCCTTGTGATGGACGTCTACGAGCCGCTGGCCCGCCTGCAGACCCCTGTGCTTGCCATCTGGGGCCGCGAAGGCGCAATCAACGCCACCGAAGCCACTGAGTCCTTCAAGCGCGTCAACCCACGCATCGAGACCCGCATCCTCGACAACAGCAGCCAGCAGTTGCAGGATGAGCAGGCCACCAGGTTCAACAACCTCGTCCGCGAAGTTGCAGGCGCAACGGTAGCTGGATAAGGAAACGTTTTTGAAAAGAAGAGTGCTGGCGTAGTTCTTGCCAGCACTCTTCTTTTCATTTTTCAGGAAGCCGCTTAATTTCAGTTTGCCTGAGAATAATCAGTTCTTCTGGTCGCTTTTACTGATGGTCAAAAGAAGCCTCTCCGCATCTTGCTCTGTTGGTGCCACGCTGATTTTCACCGTCACCCAGCGCAGAATTTCTGGATCGTCCGAAAGCTCAGCTTGCTTTTTCGCAAGCGGGTAGAGAGAATAGAAACGTTCTAGAACAATCGCTCGGAGTGTCTGGCGTTGTGCGCGCAATGCTCCTTCTTTTTTGCCTTCTTCCAATATTTCCTGATAGACGGGCGAATCTCTTAAAAAATGACCTGTCACTCGGAACCTCCTTTTGAGTCAGGGCAGATCATGCTGCATCACTTACGCGGCTAGCGTGTAGCCAACCGATAATTTTTATAATAATTTCTAAGATAAAAGAACTCGCTTGTTAAGCAAGAACCAAATATATTAGAAGCTAAGCAGCCGAGGATACCTGGCCACTATTATATACAGTTTCATTGATTCTACTATTTCGTAGGGTAACTATACCAGCGGCAATGCATTAAGAACCAAAAAGACATTTAAGTGTTTATAATTTTACATATTATAAACACTTAAATGATTATTTGCTTTATATTTTTATCTAAAAATCACTAAGTGAGAACATAATAAAATAAGTTTTTAATAGATAGAAGTGAAAGGCTTGACAAGTCTTTTTTGGAGTATATACTTATAATAAGCCAATTACCTCTCTCACATGCCACACTGAAAGAGGGAGTAGATAGTGTTCTCCTGATACATGAAGTTGCATATTGCAGGAGATTAATTGATATATAAAAGTGGGAGGACATCCAAAGAGAAAAAGGGGTATTTCAAATCAAAAACAACGGCCATTGATACATTTTTGTTGTGACCGAAGGCTTGCTTACAGGTTTATAGGTGTCAATAAATGTTAAGAAGGGATGTTATATATGCAGAAAAAAGTCATCATTGCTGAATCTCGGGAAGCATTTCGTAAGGGGCTTAATGCTATCTTTACTGAGGAGCCGAACGCTGAAGTATTCGAGGTATCAACAAGCGAGGAGCTTTTTTCTCTGTTGAGAGAAGATTCTTTTGATCTCACTGTGATCCATGAGTCGCTAATTACGGACCTGTCCTTATTTTTTCAAACGAATGTTGCTATTCTAACAACGGTGCCAAATTTCAGAATGCTCTTTCTTGCTCGCTCTTGTAGAGTACTGGCATATCTTAAAGAAGATGTACCGGGTTGCCTCCTTCGGTCGCTGTTACATCTTCCTCCGGGAACATTTCTCAACGATTCGGTAGTAGCTACCTGGATATCGGAATACCTCGCTAATCATGTTCTTTTTGCCATTGATAAAACGATTCTTACTCCACGTGAACGTGAGGTATTCCATCTCCTTTTGAAGGGGAACAAGAATACTGTTATAGCTAAGCAATTAAAAATGTCGGAATCGACGCTTAAAACTCACGTGAAACACATATATGAGAAGCTTCGCATGAACCATCGTCTAATCCATCTCTTTTCCTATGTGAAAGAAGCTGAGGAAGAGTTAACAGACTACATTTTTGAGGATATACGGTCAAGAGAAGGAGATACTCCGAAAACGGGTTAAATCTTTTGAAAAAGGTCTGGAGTTATGTGATGTGGTACTGATTACGAAGGAAAAGGATTTATAGAGATTTCCTTGTTCCGATTTACTGTCTAATCTGATATGCAAGCGATCTTGTAGGATTAAAGATTCAAACTATGTCCTTTTCTCAGAACAATTGCGTATTTCTGAGCCGATACCATATGAACTTGTCGTTAGGCTATATGCATCAAGTCAGCCGCAAGACCATCTGGATGATTTTACAGAACAACGAACTCAAACCCAGGCGCAAAGATCGAGGTTCACTACTCTAGGACGGAGAAGATTGTCCTGGTGCTTGAAATAAATAATCTATCTTGCTTTGATACCTCATTTACTGCTTAGCATATGTAAATCCAAGATGTTGTGCAACTGCGATAAGTGAGCTACCTGATGGAGTCTGTTGAGCGCCGGGAACGAGGTGAATGACAATCTCTTTATAAGTTGACTCTATTGTAAGTTGCTTTTGTACTGCTATTCGTGCTGCAAGTCCTTGTAACGCATCATGACAGAGAGCTAAACTAGCGCCTCGTTGCAAAAGTGCTTGTATACTAGTGTCTTGATACAAGCTGTTTGGATCATCTGGGCTAAGCTTTCCATTATCAACAGTTTGTCGACTATATAATGGATTGCCATCCGTACTAACTCCCCCAATTTGGTCGAAAATAGTATCTAAGCGGTATTTTATCCATATGTTATCATTAAGTCCATAAATTACTGTATTGCTCCTGAGGCAAATTACAGGATATAAAGATTTTTTATACGTGAACTGAAAAGCATTCATAGCATTTTTAATGGCTGCACAACCCGAATTAATTTGATCAAGAGTTACAAAATCCCATATTTGCTTTACATCAGCAGATTTGGCAAGGAAATCTTGATTGAAACCAGTGGGACTTAGGTATGATTGTTTATTCTCCTCTAGAAAAGATGGTTGATCATTTGTCAGTGGGGGATTAGTTTGTAAATCAAGAGCTTTTATCACTGACGCTCCGCCTAAAAAGCTAACTATGCCTGTTCCTCCTAGTCCAAGTAATTGACGGCGATTTGAGAAAAAATGTTTGGACATTTTCCGCTCCTCCTTAGTTTGCTTGTTTTCGCCAGTACCTCATACCATTACAAGTCTGCATGTCATCCTTTACTCCGCTCAGATGGCATGCGAGAGGGCCTTTTCATGGAATGTCATGCTGAGCGAAGCGAAGCAGCTGGCCTATAGAGCCAGGGATGCTTCGCTTCGCTCAGCATGCTATTTGAGAGATTCCTTAATGCTTCTTACTTGTGCTGGATTAATTACTCTCCTTCCTTTAACAGGATATGTTCCCGGTCCTTCATGAATATAAACTATCCGTACAATAGCATCTTTGCCTCCATGTTCAGCTTGGTATTTCTCCAAATGCGATGCAAGACTGCCATCAGGCAGTTCAAGAATTGCCTCACATGTTACACACTTTTGCGTGGCAGGTTTTGACCATCGGCTTTTTAACCAGGTGCTGATGTACTCAAAACCATTCCCTTCCGTATCTCCTTCCTCAATCTCGAATCTATGGATAACATCTTCTCGTTGAGGATGAGACTTTAATACAATTGGATAGGTATTCATTGGAGTACTCCTTTCATACTTACTAATAGAAACCGTCTGATGCCTACCAAGGCTAGAGCCACAAACACCTTTAAATTTGTACCAGGTTCTATCCTTTTACATCAGTACCAAATTAATTTCATCTACGTCAGGATTTAACTCCTGAATTGATGTAGTAGGTGCATGATGTAGTCTAGCATATGATAGAACATTTGTCGCGTTGTTTACTTGTGGACGATGCTTTTTATATTCTTGCCCATCAGCGCAAGACTTTAACTTGCAATTTTGCAACTAAGGACAGCCAGTAGAGCAATCATGTTCGCCGGATTGATAAGTCCTACTTGCACAGCCTGCGCTTCGGTCACAGCAATATGTCTCACAAGTTGTGTATACTGGAACTACCTCGCCTTCATGACCGTTACAGTCGTAGTGTGTCCAGCAGTCTGATCCTGGCATGCCAGCAGAATCACAGGCGCAAGCTACTCCTGACGGACAGTTTCCGCGTTGATATGCAAAGGCTTGCAATGGTATGTTCCACAGGGTGCTTATTCCTATGAAAGTCGCAATTCCCCATTTAATGAAGGCGCGCCTCTTTATTCCTGTTGCTGCTGAAGTACTTCCATCACAACTTCGGCTCCCAATACTATGCCTGTTAAGGATGAAAGGAAGCGATCGATTGCGAATAATATGTATTCCTGCAAGTATACACATAAATAAAGCGGTCTCTATCAAAAATAACAATATAGGTGAAATGAATCTACTCATGCCACCTAGGATTATCACAGTCCATACCGCTCCTACTAATAAGCAATTGCGGAACAAGGCTTTCTCTATTGTAAGCCCTCGATTGTTCACACCAGAACATCCGCAGTTCTGTATATTAAGATGAGCTTTGATACGCGCTCGAAGCAGGACGCTACTAAATAACAATAGTAATACGCTGATTGTTATGCCTATCAAGAGAGGGAAAACATTGAAAAGGAAGAGCAATCCTAGCATTAATTCAAATAAAGATAGAACCAATGCTACAGGATTACTAAGGCTATCTGGAATTAGACGATGACTTCGTATAACCTCTGCAAAATGAGAAAGGTTTTGTAGTTTACTGCAAGAGTAAACGATAAGAACGGCAGCGACAAAGGTTCGTAAGCAAAATGGAAGCCAGATCAAGAGAACCATGTTATATTTCCTTTCTTTCGAAAACAGCATGCAGGCATTAAGGCTCCACCAAATGATGTCATTTTTCCAGTTATACCGGTCTAATAAGGACAGGATGGCCTTGTTGAGGAGCCTGCAAACAGCAAGCAGGGCTTGCTCACTTAACAAAGTAGAGGGGATGTGATGAAAAGAAGTATTTTAGTTCCCTTATGAAAGGAGCCAAGGGCTTTTGATGGTACTTGGATTTTCACACATCCTGCTCCGGCTAATTATCGTACTCGGCAATCAACTGTATTTTCCTTATTCCAAATATACTTATTTACATGGACATGGTCAATCGCCTAAAAGAAGCTTTAAAGGGATGATCTGTATCTATCCTAGAAGGTGAGGTATAAGGCATTTTTACTTTGATATGAGCAGACTGGCAAACTCTTTGCCCTCGAAAAGCCGATACTCTCTTGTTGACCCCTGTGTTATGCTAACTGTCATTTAGCATCTGTGTTCTCATCCGCTTTTGTTATGTTAACACTAAAAGGTCTCCTTGCCTGGCACAGCCAGAGATGAGCAATCCATTTTTCTGCAAAACTACTTGTCGGCACGTATCATTTTCCTGATGTGGAGGTGTTGGTGTGCCAGCCAGAGGTATCAGTTGCGTCACGGACAGCTTTAGAACGCGGCAATTTCCCCCGTCCTTAGCAATCCAGTACGTATCGTTTCGTGTTTCATGATGTTCGAAATATTTGAGTTTTAGGCTCATGGAAGAACAAGAGGAAAAGGCTTTAACAAAACATTGCATCTCTTTCAATGCTTTAGTACCCTCAAAAGCTTTTACTGCTGTCGGTAGCTGCATCACAGTAATCTCACCGCATGGAGTAAGATGAGATGGCGTAGCTGGAGAAGCTTGTTGTGTAATCTCTCCACTGCTACATCCAAAGAGTAACAATGTTATAGGCAAGGCGACAAGGAAAAAGAGGAGGTGTAAAGTTACACGATGAACCATAAATCTCTCTCCAAATATGTTTGTCTATCACGGTTGGATAGGATTACAGAATTCCTCTTAATTATGACGCTTGCTTGCATTAAAAAGTTCCATAAGCTGGTTGATTGTAGGGATATGATTGATCTCGTTTATCTGGCTTGAATCCGCGCGAGAATCTGGATGTGATCAATTACATCCCTACAGAAAAAATCGCTAACGTCGCAAATTCCCCAACAACGCCCGCGCAATAACAATCCTCTGTATCTGGTTGGTTCCCTCAAAGATCTGCGAGACCTTTATATCGCGCATGTAGCGTTCGACGGGGTAGTCGCGGACGTAGCCTGCGCCGCCGAGAATCTGGACGGCGTTGGTGGTGATTTCCATTGCGCTGTCGGTGGCGAAGCATTTGGCCATTGAGGCGTACATGCCGGAGTTCTGGCCTTTGTCGAGTTTGCAGGCGGCTTCGTAGACGAGCAGGCGTGAGGCTTCGATTTTCATTGCCATGTCCGCCAGCAGAAATTGAATGGCCTGGAACGCGCCGATACGCTGGCCGAATTGCTCGCGCTCCTGGGCATAGCGACAGGCGACATCGAAAGCGGCCTGGGCCACGCCAACCGCGACCGCGCCGATGTTGATGCGCCCGCCATCGAGCGAATTGAGCGCAATTTTGAAGCCCTGACCTTCTTCACCGATGCGGTTCTCAATGGGGATGGCGCATTGCTCGAAGAGCAGTTCGCGGGTGGGTGAGGAGTGCAGGCCCATCTTGCGCTCCTTTTTGCCGAAGGAGAAGCCGGGCGTGCCTTTTTCGACGACAAAGCAGGAGACGCCGCCGGAGCCTGTGCCGGGTGTGGTTCGGGCCATCAAGAGGTAAATATCGGCCTCACCGCCGTTCGTCACCCACATTTTAGAGCCATTGAGAATATAGGAGTCGCCTTTGCGTTCGGCGCGGCATTGCAAGCTGCCAGCATCAGAACCTGATCCTGCCTCGCTCAGTGAGAACGCGCCGAGCAACTTGCCGGATGCCAGAGCGCGCACCCAACGCTGGCGCTGTTGCTCGTTGCCAAAGCGGGCAATGGAGCCTGTCACCATATTATGTACAGAAAGGCCGACCGCCGTTGCCATCTCACCGCGCGCCAGTTCCTCGTAGACGATTGCGCCAGCAAGGCGACTGAGGGCGCTGCCGCCGTATTCTTCGGGCGTGGTCATGCCCATCAGACCGAGTTCGGCCATCTGAGAATAGATTTCGCGGGGGAAATATTCGTTCTCATCCCAGGCTTCGGCTTTGGGAGCGATTTCTTGTTCGGTAAAGCGACGCACCATGTCGCGAATATCTGATAACTCATCATCGAGATCAAAATTCATGGATTGCTCCTCTTCAAGGATTGGCTTATCTTCATTGAATTGCTTATAAATATGTTATAGTGGTAGCACATATCTAGCAGCAATCGCAAGAGGAAAACGATGAGCCGATTGACACTCCTCGGGACGGGCACGTGTCAGATTGAACATGAGCGGCGAGCATCAAGTGTTCTGGTCGAATTGGATGGGTTTCTGATCCTGTTCGACTGTGGGCATGGCGTGCTGCAACGGCTGCTTGAAGCTGGCATCCAGCATAACATGCTCGATCATATTGTGGTTTCACATTTTCATCCCGATCACGTCTCCGACCTGATTCCTTTTTTGCAGGCGGGCGCGTGGTCGCAGCGTGACCCGCGCACTTCAGATGTGCATATTTATGGACCTGCCGGATTGCAGCATTTCATCAATGGTCTGCTCACGCTATTTACACCGTCAAGTTTTATGCAACCCGGCTACAACATCCACGTGCATGAGATTCCTACGCCCCTCTTTTCTATCGGCCCCTACTTTTTCGATTTTGTCAGCCTGCCGCCAGCCGGAAATCATGGCTTGCGCTTCACCTGGAACGGCAGGCATTACGCCATCACGGGCGACTCACATTTTCACGAGCGAGAGGTTGATTTTCTGAGTGGGGTTGACCTGGCAATTATCGACGCAGGACATTTGCAGGATGAGGAGATTGTGCAACTGGCGGCACGTTCGCAGGCGAAACAGATTATCTGCTCGCACCTGTACCGTGAGTTGGACGAGCATACATTGCAGGAACAGGCGAAGGACGCGGGATACACGGGAACAATTCTGGTTGGCTGCGATTTGATGACTTTTGTATTGTAACCACATCTGTCATCCTGAGCGCCGCGAAGGATCTGCATGCCAGGTGAATCGCGTGCCACTCCCGGATATCCTTCGCGGCGCTCAGGATGACGGGGGGCGCAGCGAGGGATGACATGGGGCGCATATTTCCCCGCATTTTGGTGACATTCATATTGCAACAGGGATTATTTCGGTTCCCAGATTTGTACGGTGTGGTCAACGCTGCCTGATGCAACCAGTTTGCCATCCGGCGACCAGGCGAGCGAGGTAATGTAGCCGCTATGGCCGCGATAAGTGTGAGCGGTATGGCGCGTCATGATATCCCAGACCTGCACCATTTTATCGTTTCCACCGGAAAGAACATAGCGATTATCAGGCGACCATGCGACAGCGTTGAGGCCAGAAGTGCTGCTGCGATGAATGAAGTACTTTTTGCCCGTCAGGCTATCCCACACCTGGAGCGTTTTATCTGAACTGACCGAGGCAAGGCGCAACCCGTTGGGAGACCACGCTACAGCATGGACACGCCCGGTATGGCCTTTATAAGTAAATTGCGAGCGCGAGGGGTTCAGCAGCAGAGTGAAAAAGCCGCTTTTAGCTTTGAATGGCGACCAGACCTGCACCGTTTTATCATCTGCGCCCGAAGCGATGCGTTTGCCGTCAGGAGACCATGCCAGGGTATAAACGCTGTCAGTATGCCCCTGATAGCTATAGAGGATTGTCCCATTCGCGGCTTCCCAGACCTGGATGATTTTGTCCTCGCCACCCGAAGCGATACGCAGGCTATCAGGTGACCATGCCAGGGTGTTGACGGGCAGGTTATGCCCGCGATAAGTGTAGAGCGCGTTACCTGTTGTTGCATCCCAGACCTGTATAGTGCCATCATTGCCTGCTGAAGCGATGCGTGTACTATCGGGCGACCATGCCAGCGCCAGCACGCGGTCCCAATGCCCGCGATACTGTAAGATGTTGTTTCCCGTAGTGGCATCCCAGATACGCACCGTCTTGTCATAGCTTGCTGAAGCAAGCTGCGCAGCTTTTGGCGACCAGGCAATAGCTGTGACGCGACTGGTATGACCGCTACAGACTGCGCGTGTATTACTCTGCCGCTGAATCTGTGGTTTGTTAGAGCGGCTTGTGCGCTGTAATTTGGGCATGGTCGGCGGCTGGTAAGATGGGGGGATGGAAGCGATGCCTGTTGGCAAAGTACCCTGCGGAAGTGGATGTGTATTGCTCACTAACAACTGGGTGCTGATATGCTGCAACTCTTGCTTGATGATGGAGACGCTGGCCGGGCGCTTGTTGAGATCCATATCTACCATCTGCATGATAAGTTGTTGCAGGCGCACAAGCGCGGGTTGTTGCGGCTGGCCGGAGAGTTTCAACGGCGCGAAACGAAAAGGCGATTCTGAGGGGTCATCGCCTGAGAGAAGCTGGTGCAGCGTTGCGCCGAGGGCGTAGATATCAGCGCGTTGCGTGGTCTGTGATTTGCCGTATTGTTCCGGCGCGGCATAGCCTGTTGAGCCGAGCGCGGCGGTATCTTTGGCCTGCCCCGGTTTAAAGTGGCGAGCGATACCGAAATCGATCAGGTAGATATGACCTGAAGCGGTCAGCATGATATTAGCGGGCTTGAGGTCGCGGAAGATGATGGGCGGCTGGCGATTGTGCAAATATTCAAGAACGTTGCAGATTTGCAGGCCAATCTCCAGCGTTTTCTCGACGGAGAGCTTCTTCCCAGGCTGCTTTTCCAGGAAATCCTCAAGCGTCTCGCCCTCGATGAAGTCCATTACGAGGTACCAGCGCCCCATGTCCATAAACTGTTCGTAGATGCGCGGCAGATTGGGATGGGTTAGTCCGGCAAGCAAAAGGGCTTCGCGTTTAAAAGACGCGGTAGCCTCAACAAGTTCCTGCGAACTGAGATTGCTCTGGCTCATCTCCTTGATGGCAACAAGGCGATTGCCAAACTGGATATCCATTGCGCGATAGACGGCTCCGAAGCCGCCCTTGCCGATTTGCCCCAGAATGCGATAGCGTTGTTTGAGCAGCAGATTGGTGGAGAGCAGTCCGGTACTGGTGGTGGTAGATTTGCCGCTTGAAGCGTGTAATGGCTGACCGCAAGCATAGCAGAAGGAAGCCTGCGGGCGATTGGCCGCGCCACAATTATCGCAATAGAACGGAGAAGAGATCATGCTAACTGCCTGCCACATCTACGGTATCGTGGCTGCATGGTAGCATAGGTTAGAACATACGTCAAGTTCGGCCAACCTATCCCATAGTCCTATAGATACCTCAAAAAAGGACGGTTTTCCGTCTATTGTGAAGAGCATAATGCTATAATATGCTTATCCGAGAGAGCGGACATGCATTTTGGCGTACACTGACTTAGAGGGGGCGTTCATGTCGAAAAGAATCCTGGTTATGGATGATGACCCGACCATTGCTGACCTGCTGCGGGAGGCATTGGCCGACGAAGGCTACGAAACATTTATGACAACTCAGAGCCTGCGTTTTTATGACGCAGTGCGCGAACATAAACCTGATCTGATCTTGCTGGACTTGATGATGCAGTACCTGGATGGGCGCGACGAACTCAAGCTGATGGAGTTGGGTGACTTCCATATTCCGGTCATCGTCGTGACGGCTTACCTGGACGCGAAGGAGGAGGAAGAGGAGTTCCGTAAGGCTGGCGTCGTGCATATCGTCTACAAGCCGTTTGACCTGGATAAGCTGGTTGAACTGGTGAAGGAGACCATTGGCGGGCCGGAGGGATCGCGGGTATGAGCGCAAGCGTCTACGTGGCCCTGGATGCGATGGGAGGCGATAAAGCTCCCGGCGAAACGGTCGCGGGCGCGGTGCAGGCTGCTCGTGAATATGGCATCGGCGTCTACCTGGTAGGCCGCGAGAATGCTATCAAAGCCGAACTGGCGAAGCACAACACACAGAGTCTCGACCTGCCCATTGTGCATACGGACGAGATCATTCCGATGGATGAGCATGACCCGGCAACGGCGGCGCGACGCAAGAAAAATTCCTCGATGTCACGGGCGGTGCAGTTGGTCAAAGAGGGAACGGCGGTAGGAGCGGTTTCGGCAGGTAATAGCGGCGCGATGATGGCCGTCTCGCTGTTCACGCTTGGCAGATTGAAAGGTGTTGACCGTCCCGCGCTCGGCGGCATCTTCCCTACAAAGAACCAGCCCAGCCTGGTGATTGATATGGGAGCCAATACCGATTGCAAACCGGAATATTTGCGCCAGTTTGCCCTGATGGGCGCGATCTATATGGAGCGCATTTTCGGCGTGCAATCGCCTCGCGTGGCCTTGCTCTCCAACGGCGAGGAAGAGGGCAAGGGCAACGAGCAGGTGGTACAGGCCTATGCCTTGTTGAAAGAGAGCGCGCAAATGCTCGGCATCAACTTCATCGGCAACGTCGAGGGGCGCGATATACCGGCAGGCAATGCCGACGTAGTGGTCTGCGATGGCTTTGTGGGCAACGTGGTATTAAAGCTCAGCGAGGGGCTGGCGGAATCGCTCATTGATCTCATTCGCGAGCAGATGACAAGCACGCTGGTGAGCAAACTGGCTGCGGCGGTACTGCGTCCTGGTTTGCGCAAGGTATTCCGCCGCCTCGATTATGCTGAATATGGCGGTGTGCCCCTGCTCGGCGTAAACGGCTCCGCGATCATCTCGCATGGTCGCTCCAATGCAAAGGCGATTAAAAACGCATTGCGCGTAGCGCGACAGACAGCCGAGACGAACGTGGCGGGGGCAATCGCTGAGGGACTGGCGAAGCTCGGCAGCGAAGCGAAGAATATTTAGAATAAGAAAACATCAATGCCTGTACAGCGAGCGGCCACTCGCTGTACAGGCATTGATGTTTTCTTATTCTGATTTACCGACCTCTTCTCCCTGTTCGTCTTTGTGGCTTAGCTCCATCAGGATGTTGTTGGTGGTCTCGCGGAGCCGCCGGTTGGCTTCTTCCAGATCAAGAACGGACTGGATGAAGCGTTTGTATATGTAGCGAAACATGAGGAACATGATGATAAGGGTTGCGGCCCACCAGATGGCTTCCACCACCATCGTTACGACAAACGGGATTTGCTGACCGAATGGAGAGAGGGAAAAGGTTGATTGCACCACGATCCAGCCAAGTAGCGCGACAAGCTGAACCGTTACGAAATACCAGATACGCTTTGCCTGTTGCTGAATAACAGTTTGCGCTGCCATAATGACGTACCCTCCTTTGACGAACTCCAAACCTTTCCAAATGGTTCCCACCATATATTAAACACATAAAAAATAAATAGGCAAGAGTAATTGTTACTTTTCATAGAGAAAAGGGAAATAGTTGTATTTGTACAATGTCCCTGTTTTCTTTTTGCTGCCTGGCCATAAAGAAAATCTTAAACTGGATAGCTCTAAAAAATCAGGCAAATAGTGTATAATAGAATTACTTCTTGAGAGGGCTTCTCAGGCCCTTTTCTGAAGAAAGAATTGTACAGGGTGGGTTGTATGCCGACGCAAGAGGAACGGTTAGACACTGTGGAATTTAACCTTCGTCAGTTCAGGACAGAAACCGTGAAAGTGTACCAGGACATGGCCTTTGAAATGACGATGGTAAAAGGGCTGACAGAAGATGCTGTAAAGCGAATTGCATCGCTCCAGACGCAGTTAGAGCAGCGTTTTGTGCGTATAGATACACGTATGGATGCAATGGACGCCCATCTAGGAAATATGCATACTCGCTTAACTCAGATGGACGCCCGTTTCAACCAGATGAATTTACGCCTGGATCAGATGGATATTCGCTTCAATCAGATGGACGGGCGTCTCAATCAATTGGATACGCGGCTCGAACGGGTGGAAACACGACTAGATCACATGGATACGCGACTTGAGCGAGTGGAAAATATGCTTGCTCAAATTCTTGCGCGCTTGCCGGAAAACCCCTGAAAGGTAGGAAATGAATCCCTGCTTCTTGCTTACTTGATGAGATTATAGTGTATAATAGAATTACTTCTTGAAAGGGCTTCTCAGGCCCTTCTTTGAAGCAAGAAATGTAAGAGGTGGGGGAGTTATGCCGACACAGGAAGAGAGACTGACTGTGCTAGAACAATCGTTTGCAACATTCCAGAGGGAAACAGGGAAAGCGATACGTGAATTAAATGAGAACGCTACCATTTCGCTCGGTTTGCTGCACGCATTATCACAAGAAAGCAAACAGGCAGCATTTCGCGCAGAGTTGATGAAATTGCGCCTGGATCTCCTGGAAACTAAGTTTGATGAGCATACGAGGATACTAAACGAGCATACGGCGTTGCTGAATGAGCATACGGCGTTATTGAATGAGCATACAGCGTTATTGAATGAGCATACGAGAGTCCTGAATGAGCATACGGTGCGGTTTGACCGTTTAGAGGCGATGCTCACTCAAGTTCTCGCACGTTTGCCAGAAAAACCCTGATTTATTGCCATTTAAAAGTGGTAGGCCAACGAATACCCTGGTTCATGAGACTAGATCAGTGAACCGGGGTATTTTGTTATGCCTGATTTTTCTGCTTTGGATGGTCAGTGAAATTGTAACGAAAAAACAGCATGTTGTGTCGTCTGTAGGGTAAGTAGGAGATAGACGAAGGAATGGCTAAGAGAAGAGCAATGAGCTATAAAAATAAGGGGTCCAAATCTCGAATTACCTTTTCCATCTGGTTCATGACTGCGTTATGTGGAATTGCTTGTCTCTTTTTTGTGATACTGATGCTGCATGAACTGAGTTTCATGAACAACAGCATAACGACGCAGGGCAGTATTCTAGATGAAGGAACAACCGGTGGGAGGAATTCGACCGCATACGTCGTGGTACAATTCTGGGATGCGCAAGGTACGAGTTGGACTGAAACGGTCTATGAAAGTGATGGCGGCTTTTCCTCCCATTTCCACGATCCTGTGGGGCAAACAATTCCCCTGCGGTATACTCCTAACGACCCGGGCAGCATTGAGATCGATGGGATGAGTGCAGGCAGAATTCAATTGTACCTGGGAGAAAGCGCCTGGACCGGAGTAGTTTCTCTTGCTTTGGGCATATGGGGTGTCCTTCGCATGGCTCGTAAACCGCGCTCGAAACAGGCGAGCGCGGCAACCTCCTCGACATAACTCTGTAGAGCCTGCCGATCTGGCTTTAGGTATGTGTCGCGTATCAGGCGTCATTATGATTGTCGTCAATGTTTTCTTCACAATTGGCTTTGTCGTCTTGCTCATTCAGAGGTGAGTTGATAAAAGAAGGCAAATATCTCGATTCACATTTTAAGGTATGCTGAACAAGGGCACATGCTGCTATTTTGAGACTAAAATCGTTTATCCTCGTTTGCAACTGCGAATGGCTGTTCGTTAATTTAAATTGCCTCTCCTAATCCCGTAACTAGATCGATTTGTGCTATGCTTTCCCACTCATTAATATATTTCAATTGTATGAGCATTATTTGAAACAGCATATTTTTGAAATCTCAACCTTTTCTTAACCTCATCGTAACCTACTTAACACCGCTTATAACGTAAAGTATGTATATACAGGATAAAGTACTTATGCCAGCTTTATCTTCGATTTATTCCTTTTAGTAGTAAGTGAGGTAGGGAAAGATGTCACAGTTTACGCCATTCCAACCTGGACAATCTCCACAACCAGGAACAACCGATACTCAAGGACAACCAGTGCCACCACAGCAGCCTACAAATTTTTCACAAATGCCACAAGCCCCTAAACAGCGTCGGCGAATCAAAAAACGGTGGATCGTTCTAAGCGTGATAGTAATTATTATTGCTATCGCTGCAGCAGCAGGTGGATCAAAAACACCGTCTGACAGTACCACAACCCCCACTACCCAAGCAACACAACCAGCAACGCAATCGGCAACACAACCGGGAACACAATCACAGACACCTAAGAGCCAGCCGACAACAAAAACAGCCACTTATCCGCAGTTTGGCGATGGAACCTATGTAGTAGGCAAGGACATTCAGCCCGGTACTTACCGTACACGTACAGGTTCATCTGGCTGCTACTTTGCTCGTCTTAAAGGATTTGGTGGTTCGGTTAGCGACATTATTGCTAATGAAAATACGGATGCACCTGCTATAGTTACGATAGCCCCCTCAGATAAAGGGTTTGAGTCGACCAATTGCGGAACCTGGACACAGGATTTGTCTGCAATCACGACCAGTAAAACCTCATTCGATGATGGTATGTATATTGTGGGAACAGATATACTGCTAGGAACTTACAAAAGTAGTGGTCAAACTGGTTGCTACTACGCGCGGCTTCGTGGTTTTGGCGGTACACTCGATGATATTATTGCCAATGACAATACAGATACTTCTGCAATTGTAACGATCTCCGCTTCAGATAAGGGGTTTGAGTCAACCAATTGCGGAACCTGGACGAAAATATAATCACTTTTGGCAAAAGTAATGTCTCAGTTCAATAGATAGAGCTGAGGCATTACTTTTTTAACCGAAAACCTCTTACTTTGGCTTAGAACGACTTAAATCTGTAAACCCTCACGCCTGTTCCCACGCCCCCAATTTCACATATCCCTTGAGCAAATCGCGGGCGATGATGAAGTGCTGGATTTCGTCGGTGCCTTCGTAGATGCGGGTGACGCGGAGGTCGCGGTACCAGCGTTCGATGGGCATTTCTTTGGTGTAGCCCATGCCGCCGTGAATTTGCATAACGCGGTCAACTACGCGGTTTGCCATGTTGGAGCCGAAGAGTTTTGCCATGCTGGCCTCGTGACGGTTGTCCATGCCCTGGTCAACTTTCCAGGCAGCGTGGAGAGCGAGCCAGCGCGTGGCCTGAATCTCTACCGCCGAGTCGGCAATCATCCATTGGATGGCCTGGCGGTCGGCGATGGGCTGACCGAAGGTGACGCGCTGTTTGGCGTAGTCGATAGCCATTGAGAGCAGGCGCTCGGCGGTGCCGACGCAGCGCGAGGCGATGACCCAGCGGCCCTGGCCAATCCATTGCATACCCAGCCGAAAGCCCTGCCCTACCTCGCCCAGCACGTGATCTTCTGGGACGCGCACATTCTCGAAGAAGAGTTCGGCGGGCGACCAGCCACCCATCGTTGGAACCGGACGCGAGGTCCAGCCCATCTCACGGTCTACCAGGAAGCAGGTGACGCCTCCGTTCTGGGGTGGTTTCGAGCGATCGGTTACGGCGAAGACCATCGCGAAATCGGCCTCGTTGCCGCCCGTGATGAAGACTTTTTGCCCGTTGATAACCCAGTGGTCGCCATCTTTGACGGCGGTGGTGCGAATGGCAGAGGGATCGGAACCAGCGCCCGGCTCGGTCAGGGCAAAGCAGGAATGGCGTGTGCCCTCGATGGTGGGGATAAGATATTCTTTTTTCTGCTGCTCATTGCCATGATACAGGATGTTATCGGCGTTGCCGCCGAAGTTGAAAGGAACGAGCGTGCGGCCAAGTTCCATCCAGATCAGGGCGGTCATGACTGCTCCCAGGTTCGCCCCACCATATTCCTCGGGCGTGTTGATGCCCCAGAAGCCCATCTCTTTCGCTCTGGCCTGCAGTTCGCGATACTTTTCAGGCTCGATGCCGGTGGGATATTTGCCTTCGTTTTCCAACACCTCGTGTTCGAGGGGCATAAGTTCACGGTCTACGAAACGCCGGACGGTCTGCTGAATCATTTTCTGTTCGTCGCTGAGCGAGAAATCCATTCGCGTTCCCTTTCTGTGTGGCTAAGACGCGCAAAGTTTGTATAGAGCAATTGTAGCACAGCAATCAGAGGGAATGGTGGTATGAAGCTATCTTTCTATTTGTTCCTCTTGCTTCTCGTCCTCTGAGTTGGACAATGCGCTCAGCCATCGTCGAATCTTGGAAACTTCATAATAGCTGATAGGTTCTAAGATGCTCAGGCTCTCCTGACCCTGCCGGAGCGCCTCGTCGGTTTTTCGCTGGCCCTGGGCAACACGGGCCAGGCCGAAGAGGGCAAGACCTATGTACTCTGGGAAGCCCTGGGCAAGCTCCAGCATCTGCTGAAAGGCGGTTGAAGCCTCGTCGTATTGCTGTTGCTTCAGGTGTAGCTCTCCCCATTCACGCATGATGCCGCAGCGCTGCCAGCTATGTTCTATCTGGCTGGCAACTTCGAGCGCCTCTCGCAGGTAGGTTTCCGCCTCAGTATAATTTCCCTGCTCACGCGCTGCCCAGCCCAGGTGTTCTAGCAGAGGTGCAAGCCTTTTCGGATTGGCAAGCTGGCGCGCAACGATTAATCCTTCTTGTAGATAGGCCTGAGCCTGGGCGAAGTTTCCTTGCTCCAGTTCTATCGCGCCCAGGTTTGAGAACAATACAGCGATTCCTTCGCGGTATCCAATCTGGTGCGATACTTCCAGCGCTTTCTGCCAGTATGTTATGCAGAGAGGGAAGTCTCCCCGCAGCATGGCTACCTGCCCGAGATTGAGCAGCAGCTTGGCGGTCTGGTCGCGGTCGCCAACCCGTTGGGCCAGCGTCAGACCTTCCTGCAGGTAGCCTTCCGCCCGGCTATAGTTTCCAAGGTCGGTCGTGACAGCGCCGAGGATAGTAAGGATGGTGCTGGTGAGCCGGTCATCTCCAATCTGGCGCGCAAGGGTGAGACTTTCCTGCAAGGTGGCTTCTGCCTGCGTGTAATTTCCTCGATAAGTCAGCACGCTGCCGAGCGCTCGTAGCAAGAGACTGATCTGCCTCGTACTGGCGCTCTCACGCGCCAGGTTCAGCCCTTCCTGCAAGTACACCTGTGCCTGCGCATAATCTCCCCGGTTTTGCGCCAGTCTGCCAAGGTGATACAGCGAGGTTGCCAGGGCTGCTGAGTCCTGTAACGTTGTGGCGATTTGCCGGGCCTGCTTGAGATAGGGTTCGGCCTGAGCGTAGAGTCCGCGAGTTTCCAGAAAGTACGCGAAGGCATTCACACCTCGCAAGAAATCGGCGTGCCTGTTCAGTTCGAGGGCGGCTTGCAGGGCGGCCACAATATTGCTGTTTTCCAGTTCCAGTTCCTCGTAGTCCTGCTCGTGTGCCTCAAGCCAGTCCGCGAAATAGGCAGCCAGTCTTTCAGCAGGCGCGGTTTCTGTCAGGTGAATGCGGGCATAATCCGCGATGATCTGGTGAAGCGTGTAGCGACCCTCTCCCGCACCTACCAGCAAACCCACGTCGGTCAGGGTATCCAATACCTCTACAGGCTGATCGATGACCGCCAGCGCGGCCTCTTCTGAGAATGTATTCGGTTTGGCGGGAAAGACGGAAAGCGCCCGCAATGCGGTACGAGCCTGCTCATCTAGCCATTGGTCGCTGACGGTAATCACCGTTTCTAGTGAGACAGGCTTGTCCAGTGGCAGCGAGGGAGAATGTTCCAGGGGCGCTTGCGGCTGACTGAGCCGCAGACGTTCTTCGACCTGTTGCAGTCGTCGCAAGGCGGCTTGCAAGCGCCGGGTTTGTCCACTATAGGCCTGAATCTGGAGATATTTGCCTATCAGTGTGAGGGCGAGCGGCAGGCCACCCACTGAGCGTACCAGGGCGCGGGCCATCTCTGGCTCGCTTGTGACGGCCTGTGGAGCGTATCGTTCGAGCAGGATCAGCGCCTCTTCCTCGCTCAGTTCGCGCACCAGCATGGCATCTTTTCCAGCAAAATAGACGGCCAGGTGTGGAAAGCGCGTTGTGACCAGGTAAGCGCAATGGGGGCCACCAATCTTGAAGGCCAGCGCCTCCTCGATTTTCCAGGCATCGTCAATGACCAGCAGCATAGTGCGCATACCGATAGCGCTTCGTAAGGCCTGCGTCCACGCCTCAATGCTGGTCAGCTTGACCATTTCAGATGCCGCCAGACCCAGGACCGTTCCCCAGCGACCGAGCAGCGCCTGCACATTCGGCTGGGGACCGAGGCCTGTCCAGAGTATGCCGTCGCGAAAATGTTCCTGGACTTTCGGGTCGTTTGCCAGGGCTACAGCCAGGGTGGTTTTGCCGACACCGGGCAGGCCATTAAGCGCGGTCAGCACCAGGCTGTTGCCACCACACAGGTGTTGTTTGAGATCGGCCAAGATGTCGTCGCGACCCACAAGCCGGGCTGTATCGATGGTTGGAGTGGGGATGGCGGGATCGAGTACCTGTGTTGCCACTGTTGGTGCATCCTGGGTCTGTCGTACTTCAGGCGATTTTCCATCCTCTGGCAGCAGCCCGAGTTCTTTCGCGTTCATGCCGAAAAGGGTGCATAACTTCTGTCGATAGTAGGGGCTGGGAGAAGCTGTGCCACGCTCCCAACGACTGAGGTAGTAGTGGTCGGCCCCGATTTGATCGGCGATGTATTTCTGCGACCATCCACGCAGCTCTCGCGCTTCTCGCAAGCGCTGGTTAGCAATGGTGGCTTTTTTCATCGGAAAATACCCTTTCCTGGCGCGCCGAATCTGCTCAGCTCTTTGTTGTGCTATTGTAGCAGATTTGCTATTCGCACGAAAATACTATGGTTGCTCGAGGTATCAGGCAGTCAAAACAATTGAAAGGTGCATACCCGCTTGATAGTGTCCGCGCATCTGGCAGGCCATTTCGAGTCTGCCGATAACTGAGGTTGGGAAAGTGAAGTTGACGGTATGTGTTGTGCCTGGATCAATCGGTTCGACCTCGATCAGCGTGCGTTTATATTGCTGGTCGGGTGAAAGCGGCGTACCGTCAGGGTTGTCGGGCATGATAATCAGCTCGTGAGTATCGTGTCCGCGATTCTTGATGATGAGAAAGTAATGTTTGCCTGCCTGGAAAGTGGTAATCGAGGAAACGATTTTAAACTCGGACAGGTAGATATAGACCGGTATAGAGCCTGCAATCGGCGTTTGCTCAAAGGTATTTTCGGTTGGGATGGCCGGAGAAGGAGTCGGCTGAGCAGTGCTGTTCGCGGCAGAGGCGCAGGAAGCAACAATTCCCAGCGCAAGCGCCAGCACGATGAACTTGCTGATGAGCAGTGAAAAGATCGAACGTTGTTTCTCAGGATGTTGCACCGGAAAACCCTTTCAGCGCGTAATAGCGATCGGCGAATAGTGTGCTGGAAACCAGTATATCATAAAGAGTCAGTTACACCTTCAGAAAAATGGCGATCAGAATGCCAAGCGCAAGAACCGCGCTAAGTTGCAGATGTAACTGAGAGGTTCTTTTGATGCCGATGGCGTAAGCTTTGCGGTCGGTGGCGAACAGCACCGAACGCACATTGCTGAAGGCCAGGGGAAAGGTGATCCAGGCGAGCAGGCTGGCGAGAGGCAGCAGGTGGACGAGCGCGAAAATGGTGATCGCTACGTAACTGCCGAGCAGCAAAAAGGCGTGAAAGCGTTTGCCGAAGGTGGTGCCAAAGCGGACAGGCAGCGTGCGTTTGTTGACGGCGAGATCGTCCTGGTAGTCGCGCATGTTATTCATGTTGAGAATGGCGGTGACGACGAAGCCAACCGGCACGCTGGCGGCGAAGGCCGACCATGACCAGCGCGGAATCTGCACGTAGTAGGCTCCCCAGGTCATCAGTAAGCCCATCGCCAGGTAGACCAGGATATCACCAAGCCCGCGCGTGGCGAACTTGAACGGCTTTGCGCTATAGAAGTAGGCGATAGCCATGCCGGTTAGTCCGAAAAGCAGAATGACAGGACCAACCGTGAAGATCAGAATAATGCCGAAGATGGCAGCCAGCAGGAAGCTGATAAGCCCGCCTGCAAAGACCTGCCTCGCGCTCATCTCATTGCGATAGATGACCGTTGACGAGCCTAAATGGTTGGGATGGTCCAGGTCGTAGGCGTAATCAAAGTATTCATTGAAGTAGTTCGCGCCAATTTGCAGGAACAGCGATGAAAATAACGCCGCCAGGAAATTGAGCGGGCGAAAGGTGCCGCTATACGCCGCCAGCGCCGTTCCCACCAGGATGGGGCTAATGGAGGCGGTCAGAGAAAAGGGCCGGGCCGTCTTCACCCAGACTTTCCAGGAGGAAGACGGCCTTTTTTCTATGGTTAAGGGTTGGTTGTTCATCATGTTGGGTCGCTCTACACAAAATGCATTCTCTGGTTAATGAAACCTTTGTAGGGACACGCTTCATCGCGTCCACCCGCCTGCCATGTATAGTGATGCTCCGAGGTGGACGCGATGAAGCGCGTTCCTACAGAAAAACGGATAAAAATCTATTATTAAGCATACAATGCTTGAGCCAGTAGTGCAAATGTTGGTATGGTCTGCTTACCAACCTGCCTCCAAATGTCATCCTGAGCGCAGCGAAGGATCTCGCGTGTGCCGTGTCGAGCCTGTGGCGGCCTGAGATTCTGAGCGCAGCGAAGGATGACAGGCGAGAAGCTCTTTTTCATGGCTAGACGTTGACGCTATTACGAGGACGATGTGATGGGTTTGTCCGGGTACGGTGCTGTTGCCTGTGCTTATACTGTGAAAGGTCAACATGCAAGTACGCGGCGAGATGGCAGAGTGCGGGTGAGAGGGACGCCTTCAACAGTTGCCTGGCTTTTTTGTCTGTGGGCCATAGGGCAACCGGCTCGATGCGACGCCTTTTGAGTGTGGCAATATATTGTGGATTATTGCCAATGCGCTCATAGAGAAAACAACGAGCGGCCTGCTGTTGTTGAGGATGAAGTTTGAGCAGCCCCTCAGCCAGCTCTTCCGCGAAATCTTCCAGGCCCTCTTTTTGCTCGTATTCTTCAGCGGGATCATTCATGCCTTCGCTATGAGCAATAGCAAGTTGGCTCTCTTCGAGGATATTCCAACCCTCGCTGGTGGCATGTATCTGCTGCACGCGGCGTTTGTTATAACGCGCAAAATCGATGCAGTGACGGCGAATCATCTGGTGAAGATAGGAGCGTGGCTTCTCAATATGTTCTGTACTGAGTTTCGCCCAGAATTGCCTGGTTACTTCTAAAGCAATATCCTCGCGATCAGGCTCCAGCAGACCTGGTTCAAGGAGCTTGACCTGGGCGAGGATATAAAAGAAATTGTAATGCTCCTGCAATGCCTCGACAGAAGCATCACAGGTGTCTTCGTCATACGGGGCCGCGTCAATGTGGAAAATGGCTCCAATGCCTGTTTCTGAACCCTGATGTTCTTGAAGAGGTTCATCAGGATCAGAGGAGGAACCAGAGCTGGAAAGCTGTTTCATATGTTCCTCTCTTTTCTTTGTCTTAATAAAGACATCGACATATCTCTATTGTACGTAGAAAAAGAGGAGAAGTCAACTGTATATCAAAGAAAACGTCGAGAAGTGGACAATTTGCACAAGATTAAGGACAAGACTGGACAATTTTTCGGACAAAGGGATTTTCTTGATGTCTTTTTTAGAATAAGTAATTGCTATTCGTATGTCTTCATGTTATACTCAAAAAAGATACTGTACCTGTAAACAAAGCACCTTTTCAAGGGGGTGAATAATGAGCGATATCCAGGATTCTCTCTCTATCGAGCGGCTCCTTGAAAAAGTTTCCTCTTATGTTGATACCTTTGATGCAAAGCTGGTGCTTTCGCAGGCCTTTGAAATTGCGGCGAGAGCGCATGCTGGATATACACGTATCGATGGGCAGCCCTATCTCAGTCATCCTCTGGCAGTAGCTGAAATGCTGGCTGACTGGCAGGCATCGCTTCCTGTCCTTGCTACTGCTCTCTTGCATGATCTTTTTAGTCCCGAATATTCCCAGGCTTACACTGCTCAGGAAATCTATCTTCAGGAGGTACGCCGCCGTCTCGGGGAAGACATAGGGAACTTATTAGAGACAATGGCACGTCTGAATAGCTCTATGCGACACCTGGAGGCTGGCGATTTTTATAGCAGGGTCGATAACGACGACTTCTGGGAGAGCATCAGCTATTATTTACAGCAAAATCGTGATACGGTCATTATCAAGATTGCTGATCGCACTCACAATTTAATGACCTCTTCCGCTCTGACACCTCATTATAGGGAGCGAGCGGCAGACATTGGTCTGAATTTGCTGGTGCCGTTGCTCGAGCGGCTTGGTATGGGACAAGTGAGAAGGGAGGTCGAGGACATTTGCTTTGCGCTGAAAAACGGCGAGCAATATCAGGATTTGAGAGAACGGTGCAATAATCCCGTGTGGCAGCAGGAGATAGCTGCGCTGGTAGATGATTTGCAAAAAAAGCTTGCTCCGTCCTTACCTGACAGTACAATGTTCTGGCGACCGGCTTCCCTCTATTCTATCTGGCAAGACCTCAAAACGACTAAACTGGCGCAGAACGAAAAACCACATGTACGGATGGGCGAGGCTGGACTGTTTGTCATTATCGTCGGTGAGGAGCGCCTGGACTGTTATTCCGCGCTCGGGCTACTGCACACGTTTTGTCTGCCTATCGAGGGGCACGTGCGCGATTTGATTGCCAACCGGCAAAAGAACGGCTATCAATCTTTACATACCCTGGTGAAGCATCCTTCGGGTAAATTTTTACAGGTTGCTATTCGCACGCGCGCAATGGATATGGTTGCTGAATATGGTATTACCGCTTGCTGGCGTGGCATCGCGGAAGATTTTCTTCCGCGCTTGCCAGAGCATCGAACCTCGATGGAGGGTACGATTCAGGTCTTTACGCCGAAAGGTGAGGCCCGCACGCTTCCAGCGGGAGCCACACCGATTGATTTTGCCTATCATATTCATTCGGGTGTAGGCAATCATTGTGTTGATGCACTGGTGAACGGCTCGCGCGTTGACCTGTACCATCCTTTGCAGAATGGCGACCAGGTGGAGATTATTTCCGGTGGTTCGGGAAGCAGTCCAAAGTACGATTGGTTGCAGCATGTGAAAACACCCCAGGCGCTCAGCCGCATCCGGCACTGGCTCAGTTTTAATCGTAGAGAAGACATGTTGAAGATCGGCAGGGCATTGTTGGATCAGGAGTTAAGCGCCCTGGCTCTGGATTCACATGATGTTCAGGTGACGCAATTGCTCAATAAGATCGCTGAGCGAGAACACCTGAAGGACCTCGATGAATTGCTCGTATCGATTGGGGTAGGACGGCATAAACCGGCGAAAATCGTAGCTAGCTTGAAATCGTTACGGCTAAAATCGGTACGTTCTCCGGGCGCTATCGACCTGCGAACCAGCATCCATGTACTTGCGCCTGAACTTGCGGAAATGCCGCGCATACTCGCACAATGCTGCGCGCCGGTGACAGCGGATGAAATTGTAGGCTACCGGCGCAGCGATAATGTGCTGGTTATTCACCGGCATGATTGCCCGCAACTTGAGGGACGACAGGGGTTGGTACAGGTGAAGTGGAACAGGACAAATGTGGAGGGGAACTATACTATCTATGTGGAGGCGGTGAATCGGCCTGGACTGGCGAGTGAGATCAGCACGCTTGTAGCTCTTTCAGGAATTGATATGCAGGAATTTCATGCCAGACGCAGACCAGATGGCGTTATGGCGGAGATTTATATTGTCTTAAGCGGTACCACAAGCGGACAGCGAGATCGCATTCAAAAGGCGCTGGAAGATGCGCACCATGTCACGCGCGTGGATATGATTCATCCAGGTATGCTCACTCCTGGTGGTCCTATATCTGAAGCGCCTGTCCTAAAACATCTGCCGAATCCCTACAGCCCTGGTATCGCCATTGGTTCGCGTTTTTATGGACGCGAGACGGAAATTGAGCGTATCGTCAATTTGCTGCATAGCGAGCAGCAGGGAACGGCTATTCTACTCTGGGGCCAGAGGCGTATTGGTAAAACCTCTATTATGCTGCGGCTGCGTGAGAAGGCAGTAAGCGCCTTTTTACCTGTCTATCTTGATTTGCAGGGATTGCGAGATGGCAACACTGTCCACTTCCTGTATCGCCTGATGATGGGCCTTTCGCAGGTACTCAAAGAACGTATAACCGATTTGCCACGAGAAATTACTGTACCGGCATACAACCGTTTGCGAAAAGACCCGCTTGGGCAGTTTGATATGTTTATGGACCTGATTCGGGATGCCGCGAAGCAGTATCCTTTTGTCATTATGCTGGATGAATTTCAATGCCTCAACACGCTACGCGAGGAAGGAGTCAGCCGCAGCGCAATTTTTAATCGCCTGCGCAGTCATTCACAACACGGACAGGGCATCCACCTGATCCTGAGCGGCGGTGGATTGCTCAGCCAGTTACGTTATGAGACAGATGTCACTTCGCTGTTCAATATCGCTCATTCCGAGAAACTCGGCTGTCTGACAGAGTTGGCAGTGCATCATCTGATTAAAGATGGCTTATCACAGGTGGGAATAGTCACCGAACCGACGATGAACCTGCTATACCAGCTTACTGCCGGGCATCCATACTATCTCCAGTTGCTCTGTTCGATGTTGTACGATCATTTTCAGGGTAAAAAAGGTGTCATTACCGCTCATATAGTACGCCAACTGGTATTCGAGTGGATTCAGAACGCGGATGCCAGTCGCTTTCAACACCTGTGGGAGGGACATGACGCGGTGTCGGCTCAGCGAAACCGGCTGATCCTGAGCGCGATTGCTGATCTTGATGCCTACCATCATGAAATCGAATTCAGCCGGTTGGGAAATGTGCTGTATCCGGTGATGTCAGAGCAGGAACTGGCCCTGTCATTAGGAGACTTGACCGAGTTGGGGGTACTCATACATACGCACGCGGGCTACACAATCACGGTTGATTTGTTTACGCGCTGGTTGCGCCAGCATTGCCCGCTTGATAGATTGCTTAAGGAGGCTCCACGAGTATGATCTCGTTCTCGTTACAGCCGGATAACCCTTTTACCCGGCTGCCTTTTTGGGGAAGGCGCAAAGAATTAGCCACGCTTTATGGTCGATTAACGAGCGATCCACCGCAGTGTACTCCGCTCATTGGCGAAGCCACTTTCGGTAAATCTGCGCTCTTACGCTACTTGAGCGATCCTGATAATGCCATAACGCCTGAAGATGCAGAATTGAAAAGTCGGTTTGTTTTTGCGTATCTTGATTGCGCGAGCTATGCCGACCAGGGCGGAAATGAGAATTATGCCTCGGCCCGTTTCTGGTGGGATCTCTACCATGCTCTATGGAAAAAGCTGAATACCAAAGACAAATGCCCGCCGCTTGAGGAGCCGGAATGGAATGCCCTGGAAGAAGATACCGATTTTCAAATCCGCTTAGCGTTAGAGGAGTTACTAAGCGAGCGGTCAGAACGGGTTATCTTTGTCCTGGATAACTTTGAGGCTGTAGCCCGTATGCCCATTCGTGCCAGCGAATGGCTGCGTTCCTTAGCGTTGTCTTCGTGCGCCTATGTGATTGCCAGCAGGCATCTTCTCTATTTACTGTATCATTCTACAAACTGGAACAGTCCATCCCCGTTATGGAATCTGTTCTCCGACCCAATTTATATTGCTCTGATGTCAGAAGATGAGGTGAGGAGTTTTCTTGCGCAGGCAAAAGAACAGGCTAAAGCGCGTGGAAGCGCCTGGGGACAGGAGGATATTGACTTTGTCAGGAGATGTGCGGGACGCCACCCGGAGTTGCTGCGTATTGCCTGCGCCTACCTCTTTGAGCAGCGCCTCTATCAGAAAGGCTCCAGTCGCAGCGAGTTCGATGAGGAAGCTTTGGAATATAGCATTTACAAGGCGTCGGGGCGTGTATGCAGTCAGCTTTGGAAAGGGCTGGCTGATCCAGCGTTAAGCGGCTTGCCCGGCAGCCAGCATGACTCGCGTGGAGCATCACAAGAACTCTCTTTCTATCAAAAGGGATTGCTCAATGTGGCGCAAGGTTTGCCTGCTGAAAGCCGTGTTCTTTTTGATCTGGCGCAATACGGTTTAATCGAGCAGGTTGGCGGAGAATGGAGCGTTTTCTCAGAGATCATGCGTCAATTTGTTCTGGAACAGGCGCGGATGGCTGTGCGTGCTGAGCCGAATGTAGAAAAGCTACCCGCTTCAGATGGTAATACGCCTGTAAAGGGCCTGCCCAACCTCAGCTATCGCGAGAGACAGGTATATGACTACCTCAAGGCGCGGGCCGGAGCAGTATGCGCCCGGGAAGAGATAAAAAGGGCCATCTGGGGAGAGAATGAGGAGCCAACGAATAGCGCCCTGCAAAAAATCATCGAGCGCATTCGCGAGAAAATCGAGCCTGACCCTGAAAACCCGCGCTACCTGCTGGCTGTCAGGGGGCAGGGATATATGCTGCGGGAGTAGCCCGGGCCTTGTCATCCTGAGCGCAGCGAAGGATGACATCAACACCTTGCCTACTCTGGTTGTTCACCTTCATCATGCGTCCCTACAATTTTCTGAACATTCTCTCAAGCCGCCTGTAAAAGCGGCTGCCGCAATTGCAAAGCCAGGTGCCTTTGCGCCACATTGAGCAGGCGCAGGCCGAGTTCGGGCAGGTTGTCGTAGACGATGCTGATCGCGGCTCCCACGATGGCTTTTTCGATGCGGTAGTAGGCCAGAACCGTTCTGGCGGCTTCATTATCCTGATTTGTCAGTTCCAGATAGTAGTCAACAAGCGAGTCGGCCAGCCAGGGGTTGGTGCGTGTTTCTATATCGACAGCCAGCATGGCGAAGTCACTCAGTGTATCGATATTGCAGTACGTTGGATTAAAATCGATTGCGTCCAGTAGTTTGACGCGGTCGCATGGAAAATTGCCCTCGTCGGGAGGTAAAATCCAGAGGTTAAGGGCCTTGATATCTCCATGACAGTTGCGAATAGCTTTTTCTCGTAGTCGCTGCTCAAAAAATGCCGCGCTGCGGCATTGTGAAAAGACTTCAAGCAGTCCACTATGCAACCTGAGAATACTTTCTTGTAGATAAGAATATTGATCTGAAGCCAGGATCAGGTGCAGTAATTCAAGATTATGCCATAATTTGTCTTCCAGTTGTCGCGGACTACCCCAATAGGGATTTTCTGGAATATCATCGGGCAACTCTAACCGCTCATGCACTTCCGCGAGATAGCTGGTGAGCATGCAGAGATCATCATACAGGGTCATGCCATACTGATTCAGCAAATTGTCCAGCCTTTGCTCGTCTGGCAAGCGTTTCATAATTAAGGCATATTCAGCATTAAGGCCGCTCTCAAGTATTTCGTGTGTTGGATTCTCTAAAATGTCTCCGGTAAGAATATACTGTCCATCTTTCCAATCACATACAAGAGCTAATCCTTTATAGCTATCCGGTGTGAACATCCTGTTTTTTTGTAACGCCTCAAGCTGGCACTGTCGTCGTTTGTCAGGAGTTGAGAGATCATAGCGCGTATCGCGATAGTCGCGTAAGATTTTTAGCACGTAGGGTTCATTGGAGAAATTATGAGCAAATACAATCCAGGCGCTTTCTGAATGAAACTGTTTTTCGATGAAATAGTAATGCTCTTGCCTGCCGGAAAGAGCAAGCGGTCCCGTTGTACGCTCTTGTACTTTAACAGCATCCATGTTCGCACTACAAATATCGAACATACGAAACTTGCCTCTACAACATTATTGAATAATCGCATCTATTATATGCCTGTACATGTAGGGACGCGATTGATCGCGTCCTGCCTGTTGCTGCGCCGGGCAACCAGACGAGGCGGACGCGATGATGAATTTTTACAATGAAAGGGAGTATAGTGGCCTCATGTCATCCTGAGCGCAGCGAAGGATCTGCGTCCCCCGACGATGCGCGTGCCGAGGCCCCAGATCCTTCGCTGCGCTCAGGATGACATGGGGTGAGTATCCCCCCGTATTTTGTAAAAGTTCATCATCGCGTCCCTACATGGCACGAAAAACTATTTTATATGGATTGCACTATAGCACTCATCATGTTAAACGAATACGATATAGAACTATTGGGGGGTGCATTTTCCCGAAAGTACCAGGGTCTATCTTCAGGCCAATTGCCTGCATTCCGATATAATTGGCTCTATGAACCTTCGTTTTTATCTGTTACTATCCTTTGTATAGTACTGTCTCCTGATCTGAGTAGAAAATGACCACGATGAAAGAACACGCATCACTCTCTCCTGAAGCGCAGACCGTATTTGAGCAGGCGAAAAGTGTGCCTGGAACCCGAGAAACGTCTTTAGAGGACAGAATTCGTACTGTGCTGGCCCTGTTCGCGCTCTATATCATCTGGGGTTCGACCTACCTGGCTATTCGTATAGCCGTACAGGGCATTCCACCGTTATTGATGGCGGGCATTCGCTTCCTGCTCGCGGGTGGGCTGCTGTACCTGTTCTTGCGCTTGCGAGGCGTGCCTGCTCCTACGCGCAGGCAGTGGGGGGGGTCAGCATGTGTAGGGGCGCTGCTGCTTGGCGGTGGTATGGGTGGTGTGGCCTTCGCTGAGCAATGGGTTTCCTCGAGTCTGGCCGCGCTGTGTATCGCGACTTCGCCACTGTGGATTTCGCTGTTTATGGGCTTGTGGGGGCGCTGGCCTGTGCGTAACGAGTGGCTTGGCCTGGCAGTCGGCTTCATCGGCGTGATCCTGCTGAACGTGGGGAGTAGCCTCTGGGCCAATCCTTTGGCGGCTTGCATCCTGCTGCTTTCCCCTGTCTGCTGGTCGTTTGGCTCGGCCTGGAGCTATCGTCTCTCGTTGCCTTCGGGGTTGATGGGGAGCGCGGCGGAGATGCTTACGGGCGGCGCGCTCTTAACCATCGTTGGACTGCTTTTTGGCGAGCGGTTGAGTGGGCATTTTACGTCATCTTCACTGCTGGCCGTTGCGTACCTGATTGTCTTTGGCTCGCTGGTTGCTTTCTCTGCCTATGGTTTTCTTTTGCGAAAAGTGCGTCCGGCGCTTGCTACCAGCTATGCCTATATCAATCCACTGGTGGCTGTCTGCCTGGGCGTATTGTTCGCTGGTGAGCATATTACGCTGCTGACGGTGGTGGCGATGGTGGTTATTCTGGCTGGTGTTGTGCTGGTCTCGTTGGGAAGGGAACGGGTGAAGACGGAATAGGATTCCCGCAGGCAACAAAACCGGAAGGCAAGCAAGAAATATGCCACGTTACTGCCGCCCGGTTGGTTACAATGTTTCTGAGGGGTGCGATGCTGATTGTTCATAACCACGACGGGCATGGGTTTGATGTCATCCTGAGCGCAGCGAAGGATCTCCGTCGCCCAGCCGAATTGCATACCAGGACCAGAGATCCTTCGCTGCGCTCAGGATGACATGAGTGCGGCTCAGGATGACATGAGTGCGGCAAAGGATGACAGGGCAGCATATCGATGATAAAAGGTTGTTTAAACCGGCATCTCCGCTGACACCTCACGGGAGAACTGTTCGTTGTAGAGGCGGGCGTAGAGGCCGTTTTGGGCCATCAGTTCCTCGTGCGTGCCGCGTTCGACGATCTCACCTTTATTCACCACCAGGATGAGGTCGGCGGCCAGGATGGTTGAGAGGCGGTGGGCAATCGCCAGAGTTGTGCGATTTTTCATCAAAGGTTCCAGCGCGGCCTGGATGAGACGTTCTGAGTGCGTATCGAGCGCGCTGGTAGCTTCGTCCAGGATGAGGATGCGCGGATTCTTGAGAATGACGCGGGCAATAGCGATACGCTGTTTCTCGCCGCCGGAGAGCTTGTAGCCGCGCTCTCCCACAATGGTATCGTAGCCGTCGTCCAGTTCCATGATGCGGTCGTGGATGGCTGCGGCTTTGGCTGCGGCGATCATTTCTTCCTCGGTCGCGTCCTGCCGGGCGTAGAGCAGGTTTTCACGGATAGAGGCGTGGAAGAGGTAGGTTTCCTGCGTCACTACACCGATGATATCGCTCAGGGAGTCGAGCGCGATATCTTTGACGTTGTGCCCATCGATCTTCACGGCTCCATTGTCCACATCGTACAGGCGCGGAACGAGGTAGGTGATGGTTGTTTTGCCTGCGCCGCTAGGACCGACCAGGGCCGCTAGCTGGCCCGGTTTAATGGTAAACGAGACGTGATTGAGCGTGTTGCGGCGCTCGATTTCCTGCTCGGCGGCAGTGGCGATGGCGGATGGTGATACCGCGCGTTTCTCTTTAATGCCGTTGCCGTTCTCGTCAAGGTCGGTCAGGCCGAGTGTTTCGGCGGCCTCGTCTGGCTTGTAGGTGAAGGTCACATCATCGAAGGTGATTTCGCCGCGCACCTTGTCTGGGTTCAAATGGAGCGCGTTCGGAGCATCCTGAATTTCAATGGGCATGTCCAGGTACTCGAAGATGCGATCAAAGAGAGCCAGTGCGCCCTGAATATCGACCTGGATGCTGAGCAACTGGCCGATTGGGAAGAACAGGCGGCTTTGCAGCGTCGTGAAGGCTACGATACCACCAAGACTGATACCTGCATGCAATGGATTGTGAATGATTTGCAGACCCGCCACAAGGTACACAATTGCCGGGGTTATCGAGAAAAATGTACCTATAAACATGAAGAACCAGCGACCAATCATCTGCTGGCGTACTTCCAGGTCGGTTAAACGCTGGTTTTCTTCCTCAAACTGCTGCTGGGCGTATTTCTGTCGTCCAAAGGTTTTGGTGAGCAGGATGCCGCTTACGGAGAGGGTTTCCTGCATCATGGCGGTGAGTGCAGCCAGGCTTTGCTGCGTTTCTTTGCTGGTAACGCGCCGCACGTTGCCAACTTTGTAAGTGATCCACAGGAAAAGCGGCAGCAGGCCAAGCGAGATCACCGTCAGCAATGGGCTGATGAACAGCATGGCGATGATGGTACTCAGCGCCGTTGAAATGTTCGAGACGATGCTGGTCGCAGTATTTGTCACCACTGCCTGTACGCCGCCTACATCGTTGGAAAGGCGCGATTGAATCTCGCCTGTGCGCGTCGAGGTAAAAAAGCGTAGCGACATGCTTTGGAGATGCGCGTAGAGTTTATTGCGAAAGTCGCGCATTACACGCTGACCGATAACGTTATTGAGGTAGGTTTGTCCAACGCCGATGATGCCGGTGACAATCGGCATGATGAACATGATGCTAACGAAGATCACCAGCAAGGTCAGGTTGCGCTTGCCGATAGCATCATCGAAGATGAACTGTATCATAAAGGGGTTCACGAGGCCCAGAACAGTAGTGAGGATGATCGCGAGGAGAACCAGCACCACCTGCGCTTTGTAGGGACTGAACGCTTGCATGACGCGCCGCACTGTGCGTGAGTCAGTCTTGCGCCCTCTTTTGCGCTGTTCTTCCAGGATATCTTCCATGCCCCCGCCCATCACGCGGCCCCGGTAGCCACCCCTGCCATGCATTGCCATAAAATGTATGCTCCTGATGAATATATATTTTAGGATAGTATAAAGAAAGTTTTGCGGTTTTTCACTGGTCGAGCGAACGGTTTTCTCCTGTCGATTCGGACAGGCAGAGCCGGTGAATCAGGCCAGCCAGCATCGCGCCCCTTGTAGGCAGCGAGTCGATGCGCAAAAACTCGCGGTTGAGATCATGCATGCCGCCGCCGATTGGTCCCAGGCTGTCCAACGTCGGAACGCCCGCCTCGACCAGCAGGTTCGCATCCGACAGCCCGCCTTTTCCTTCACCTACGACAGCAATGCCCAGGTCGCTGCCTTCCTGCTGCGCCGCCTCAACCAGGCGCAAAATATGGGGAGTCGCAACATAGGGCTGACGCCCTCTTGTGCGAATCAGGCGGCTATGCGTGTCAGGGATGCTATGTCCTGCCGCGATCTGCTCAAGTGCGTTAAAGGCAAGATTGAGGCTGCGCTCGTCAAACGCTCGAACAGAGATGTGGCAGCGAGCGGAATCGGGTACGACGTTAAGCAGTTCGCTGCTACTGATGCGCGTAATATTAAAGGTGATCCCCGGAAACATACTGTTCAGGTGATGAACGGCGATCATTTTGTGCGCCAGTTCGATCACTGCCGAGCGCCCTTTGTGCGGTTCCGCGCCTGAATGTGCAGGTATGCCTGTGATCTCCAGAATGTACTTGTCCGCGCCTTTACGCGCTTTTGTGATAAATTCCAGCGAACGCGATGGCTCCAGGACTAAACCTATATCCGCCTCGCGGGCTAACTCTCGTAACAGGGGGCTGCTGCCAGGAGAACCTACTTCCTCATCATTATTAAACACCATCGTAAGCGTTCCGTATTCCTCAAAACCCACTTCCTGTAAAGCTTTGAGGGTGTAGAGTCCCATCAACGCGCCGGATTTCATGTCGATCACACCCGGACCATAAGCCAGACCTTCGCTGATGTAGAATGGGCGGCGCTGCGCGGCTCCTGCAGGATAGACGGTATCAATATGCCCAACCAGCAGCAGCCGGAGTTTTCCCCTACCTTCGCGTCGAATGACCAGGTTATTACCAAAGTTGTCGGTTGGGTACTGGCGTGTTGTATAGCCAATCGCGCCAGCCCATTGCTCAAGCAAGGTGATGATTTTGTTAACGCCCTCTACCTGTCCCGTACCTGAGTCGATATTGATAAGCAGTTGGAGACGTTCCAGCAGTTCAGATTGATAGGTCTGGATGATTGGGAGATAGCACTGAGCGTACATAGCAACATGATCCTTCTGCGATTTCAAGTTCCTTCCCTTTTATATACAATACGTCGCTTGACTGTTGAAGGACAAGCAAGGTGCCGATAGAGAGTGAATGACAGAAATAGAGAGGAGCGCAATATGATAGAAATGACTCCTTCACAGCCCCTATGGAAAGTGGAAGTTGAGTGGTCTCCTCGTGTGGTGTATATACGGGTGGCTGTAGCAGACCTGGACTCGCCGCAGCTTCCTTTCGCCGTGTTTCAAACCGATCCCCTGGAGAGCTTCCGCCAAAGATTGGCGCAGCAGGACGGGAAGGCCCAGAGTATACAGCAATTATGGGACGAACCGTTCACGACACTTAAGCGGGAACAACAGTATTTTGTGATAGGATGGAGCGCGGTGCCGGGCGCTTCGAGTAGAATAGCAGCGGAGGCAGGACTTTCGTTTGGCATCGCCAATCCTGGGCCTGAGTATGCAAGGTGGATTACAACGAAAGCTCTACACAGGCGCGGCGAACTGGTGGCATGGTGCGAGCGTGTGAATATGCGTGGCATGCAGGAAGAGATGCTTGAAGTAGTGTTTTCGGAGGAGAGCATGATTCGCCTGGAAAGTGAGTCTGCTTTCACAAAGAAATAGGGTGGAGAGATGAAAAACATCTCTCCGCCGGATGTTAGCGCATATAGCGCGGACGAGCCAGGCTGATGCCTGCAAGCAGGCCGAGTATGAAGACGATCAGCAGGATGATGATCAACGTCTGAAGATCAATGAACACCGTCTGTCTCCTTTCTGCCGCGACGTTCCCGCTTTTCTGCCGTTTCAAGCATTTCCCGCAGTTCATTGGCGAGACGCCTGTACCCGTAGCTGGCAAGCGACGAAATGCTTGCGCGTTCCCGGTCGCTGGCTTGTTGCAGGGAGTAGCGATACTCCCGCAGGTACATACCCTGATCTATAAAGGCCAGTTCCAACTGGGTAGGTTCACCGTCAAATGCGCCGTCCTTCTCTAATTTATCTGCCACATGTATTAAGAGAGCCAGGCGCGTTTTGGGTGCAAAGCCGTCAACAATCCGAGCCATCTTTCCGAAAAGCCAGCTTTTGTAAAGCTGATCGTGAACAACTTCCACGAAGTCCACCGCTTCACCAGCGAAACCATGCTCGGTTTCCAGGTAAAACTCGAGACGTTGCAGGCGCTGATCCTTGCGACGACGGTCCTGGAAGTAGTTTCGAGCAATGGTAATGCTCAGGCTTTTCAAGGAGACGACCTCTATTCCTTTAGCGGAGGCAGTCAACATGTATTCAAAGGTACGATTAACGGCTACCAGAACAATATCCCAGGCGATATCCATCTCCTGGCCAACCCAGGAGTTAATATCTGCGGCGTAGGTCCAATGCAATACGGCTGACAGCAAAAAGGCGTACAGGCTATTCCAGACCAGCTCAGAATTGGGAGGTTTGCTCTCCGCTTCTGTGGAGTAACTAACGGTTTTCATCTGGCGTCTCCTTTTGAGATATACAGGGAAGCTCTGCTGTTACTAGCTGGACTACAAAATCTACGCACTGGAAACGTTTACTTATAAAAGTTGACGAAAGTCCGAATAAATTGTAATTTTTCTAAGATATTAGAAAGTGTTATTAGAAATGTTGATAGCAATTATAATATGAAATTTGCGAATTGTCAAGGTTATGGAGATAAATTAAGTGAAAATTCTTAGAATTGTTAGATAACATTTGAATTATATTATAGATAAGTATGCGGTTAAGTTAGGTTTTTTACTAAAAAACTCTATAAACGGCAAGGATATGAAATTAAATGCTGAATTAATCTCTTGTAATATTCAGATATATTGACGTAAAATGTTTGTGAAAATAAAAATGAAGCTACGATTTAGTCTTTAACATTTATTGGGTAAGAATAGTAAGAAAGCAGATGAGGAAGAAAAGCAGGTTTTTTAAGGGTATGTTAGAAAAATTGCCTGATCTTTGTGGCGGATAGAATAGGAAAATCGTCCTGTTAAGCAGGAGAAGTTTGTGGTTGAGCCGTCTTTCTAAGAAAGAGAAGTCGGAAAGTTTCCTGAAAAGGGTTGAATGAAGAGAATTGATAGAAAGATATATCTTTTTTCAGAAAAATGAGATATAATTTGCAGTGTATATGAGAAAGTATAGAATTGGTTAAAACAAAAAAGCTCAGGTAGCTAAGGTTTTCTGAATTATAAATGCTTGTTATTGTAGGATATGTGAAACGAGGTAAGAGCGGTTGAATCGTCCGGCAATTACTCTCCTCTTCTCCAGGGATTGGCGTTGCATTGATAGGAGCGCGATATGAAAGAACTGAATGTAGAGAGCATTCGCAAACATCTCCAGGACAAAGAGGTGCAGGAGCGTGTTTTGAGGCGCATGCGTGAAGCGCGTTCCAGGGCTACTGTCACGATCAGCCGGGCTGCCAGTCTTTTTGGATTCAGCGAGAGCCAGCTTCGAGAATGGGAAAAGCGCGGTTTGCTGCAAGCTGACCGGACCTTGCAGCCGCAAGACGGACGAGGACATCGCCAATATTCACCGGAAGATCTGGATAAGCTCGCGCTTATTCGTGAATTAATTGATCAGGATTATGGGCCGAGCGAAATTCCTTCTTACGTTGACGAGATCTGGAGGCAGATTGTAGGCAATCAGCAAGAGCAGCCTGTCATCACTTATGATATGGAGGTTCGGCAGGCTCAGGAGCAGGCTCGTATTCCGATTGATCGCAGGGTAGAGCTAGCAGAAGCAGAAAATTTTTGGCGCTACTTTGTCTCGCAGGTGTTGCGGCTCTCGTTGCTGCTCATTTGCGAAGATGTGCCAGATACTATCGCCGGATTGATCGTTCCTTTACAAGAAGATGTTGATACCAGTACCATTAACGAGCCGAAAGACCTATATAAGGTTGGCTCCTGCTTAATAGGCTGGCTGGGGCTAAATAAGACATTTTATACGTTTATTGACGCTGCCCCTACTTTTGACTTCCCAAGCGATTTTCGGATTATGCATCTGCCTTTCCATATCGCTTCCTGCCATCCCTTGCTGATTATCCAAAGGAAAGCAAAAACACCATTTTTTTCCACTATTGTTGGAGAAACGATTCAACGGCTTTTGCAAGTGGTTCTGGCCTATAAAAGTGACTGGAACTCGTGTTTTGATCGGGGAATGCGTGACTGGGTGTATCAGGTCACTGATTTTGATAGCAGTCCAAGTGTAATAGATGTGGTACTCAATGGTCTGGCTGATATGACGGTGGAACTGGGCGGAAAAACCGCTGATGGCAAGAATCGCTGGCATTTCTGTGATGTGTTTTTACCGCAGGATTCCACCTTATTGATGCAGCAGCATACGCTCGAGGTGCGCGCTAACAGTAAAGATGCGCCTATTCGCGCCGGGTTTGTCACCCTTTCCTCAAGGCTTCCCGGGTTGACATTTCGGGCGTACTTGAGCGGCCAGGTCATATACAGGCCGGAGATTACGCCTGATGACCCTATACTCGCCTATCATGATTTGGAGAAATCAACGCGCTCTGCAATAGCTATTCCAATAAGAGGCAGAGAGGGAATGGCTATCGGAGCCCTCTATGTTGCTGCTGAGGAAAAAGGCGCTTTCTCTCTGTTAGATCAGACGGCTTTACGATTAATGACCCGGATGATAGAGGAACTGCTTTCAACCTATCAATCTCGCTGGCAGGTTGCAGGGAAATTAGCGAATATCATTGCTTATCCTCAAACTGTTGACCTCGCGTTTCGCGAATTTCTTTCTGAGGGCGATTTTATCAACGACCTTGAGAGATTATTGTCTGAAGTGCAGGAGCAATACCCAGAAGTACGGAGTAGAATAACCGATCCTGCTCTCTGGCAAGAGCCAGGAAAAGTCCTTTCTATTATAGCTATTGACATAGATAATCAGAGAAATCGTTCCATCAAATACGGCGAGCGAATCGCGAGGAATCTCAGCCGGGAAGTGGGCATGAAGATTCGCAGCCAGTTAGGATTGATAACTGATCCAGCACTGAGACGACTGTATCATGTGAGTGCCGACCGCTACTATTTGCTCCTGAAAGGGGTTCCTCTGGATGAAGCAGTAAATAGGGCTGCGGCTTTTCATAAGCTTCTTAGCGGAGAGTATCGTATTGATGCCATGCAAATCACTACTGGCAGGCTGGTTTCTCGTGAAGGGTTGATGGAGCTGCCGGATGTGACTGTCAGAATGGGGGTCATGCCTTATCCCTATATCAAGCTGAAAGAAGTTATGCAAAGATATGCCCCGGAAAAAGCTGTAAATGAGATGAGAACACTTATCATCAATAGCATCAATATCTCGCTTGATCTGGGCCAAAGTAAGGGTGGTAACTGCATTATGGTCTGGTTTCCACAGATCTGGAATCATGAACTCTGGTCACCTTCTGATGGTATTGAGAGTGTATAAAGTAAGAAAGCATGGAATGGACGAGTTACTACTACATTTTTTATCCGTTTTACATGTAAAGTTCCATGTTATCTTTTATTAAATGCGTCTGTAGATGGGTTGGTTGCAGACCTTTTCTGACGCTGTAAACTGGAGATAGCAGAGGAAGGGGGAGAGAAGCTTATGAAATTGTTTATATTGGGGCTACCAGGAAGTGGGAAGTCAGCGGTAGCTCGTTATCTTCAAGCGTATCTGGCATCATTCGGCCTGTCAACTGTTCGGTTTAACGACTACGGTATTTTGTATCAAATGTACCAGCATGATAGAGATGGGCTGTTTCAACATGCTGAGCCTGGGGGATTTGATGTGGTTAACATTGTTGCTTTTGATCTTGCCCTCAGGAGGCTGGAAGAACTTATTAAAACCTATCAGGAGCAGGCGCAGCACGAATTCATCATTATCGAATTCTCACGCAATGATTATAAGCGAGCATTGAGCCAGTTCAGTTCGGCATTTCTGGAAGACGCCTGTTTCCTCTATCTTGGCACCAGCGTAAAGGAATGCCAGCAGCGTATAGCGAAACGAGCCATAACAAAGGACTATCCGGCAGACGATTACCCTATATCTGAGTACATTTTTGACAAGTATTATGACAGGGATGACGGCAATCAACTGCTTCCTTTCCTGAAAAACGAGCTTGGCATAGATGAACAACGCATACGCATCTTTGAGAATGCAGGCACGATAGAAGAACTTTATCAGGTAGTGAAAGATTTTACGCAGCAAATCATAGAGGTTCGCGTTCCTGCTTTAATGCGTTAAGTATTTTTATCGTGTGATGCCTGGTTTTAAAAAGAGATAGCTAACAAGGCAAGTCCTTGACGCTATCTCTTTTTAAGAGAAACCCCGTATTCTTTCCGCTTATACATTGTTTTCTCAAAACCTACCCCTTTTTCCTATTTCCTTGTGTACAGATGTATTTTATGTTACAACATTTCATTATAATTTATTTTGTTTTAAAGATGATGAAAGTGTATCTATTTTATAGCAGAAAGAGCAGCAAGGAGAAGCTAGATGTCTGTAAAAATCTTTGTATTGGGACGTCCGGGTAGTGGTAAATCTCACGTAGCTCAATTCATTCGTGATCGTGCTATAAGCATGGGGTGGACTGTTGAATATATTTATGATTATAAATGGTTGCAAGCTCTGTTTTTAGAGGAGATACGGCTGAATATTCCAGAAGAGAGCAGAGCATTTCGTGCTAAAGGACCCGAGGGGCGCTCTGGTTTTGATGTGGTAGACTTTTCGGTACTCAATCTCGTGTTACAGCAGATAGCAAACGAGATACGGAGGCAAGAGAGGGAAGCGCCATTGCCGAAAAAGCTCTTTGTCATTGAATTTGCGCGCAAGAGCTATCTGCGCGCTCTACAGTTCTTCGGTCAAGACCTTCTTCAGGATGCCCATTTGCTCTATTTGCAAGCGGATTTTGAGACATGTAAAGCGCGTATACATCAGCGTATCGGCGGGGGATCAGAATTAGATCATTATGTTTCTGACAATATTATGGAGAGCTATTACAAAACAGATGATTGGGGAGACGAACTACTAAGGGAATACCTGAGCCGATTGCAAAAAGCAGGGATACGAGTGCAGACAAAGGAAACAGATAATTCAGGCTCAAATCTGGAGATCAATAAAGAAATTGGAGCAACTACTGAACAGGCGCTGTCTCAGGAGACCGAGCCAATCTCTGTTGTCGTCCAGAAAGCTCCTCAACCCAAATTAGAAAATTCGTAATGCTCTGTATTGTATGAGTGTGGTAGACTACAACAAAGCGAACTTTTTAGTTTAAGGAACTCGAAACCTTGTCCACCGCTATCCCTTTTGAAAAACTCACACCTATTCATCCGAAGCGCCGCATTACCTTAGAGATTGGAACTACCCCAATCGCGCCGCGTTTGATGGATTTGTTTGTGCCGCTTGGCTTTGGGCAGCGAGCGCTGGTCGTTGCGCCGCCGAAGGCCGGAAAAACCACTATTTTGCGCCAGATTGCGGCCTCAATTCAGCAGAATTTCCCGGATGTTCAGCTTTTCCTCTGCCTGGTAGATGAGCGACCGGAGGAAGTCACTGAGTGGCGTATGGAGGTGCAGGGGCCGAATGTGAAGGTCTATGCCTCTAGCTTCGATCAACAACTGGCGAAACATGGACGCATTGTCGAGCAGGCTCTCAATGATGCGAAAAGGCTGGTTGAGCGCCGGAAAGATGTGATTATTTTGCTTGACTCGCTCACGAGACTGGCGCGGGCGCATAATTTGAGCAGCGATATGTGGAGTGGGCCGCGTAATGGTCGAGGCGGCTTTGGCAGCCGGACGCTTTCAGGCGGTATCGATGCCCGCGCTTTAGAGGTTGGTCGGCGCGTCTTTGGCGCGGCTCGCGCACTGGAAGAGGGCGGCAGTTTGACGATTGCGGCAAGTTGCCTGGTTGAAACCGGAAGTCGGCTTGACGAAGTGGTGTACGAGGAGTTTAAGGGAACGGGTAATCTGGAGATTCGGCTTTCACGAGAACTGGCCGACCGCCGTATTTTTCCGGCTATCGATCCCGGCGCTTCCAGCACGCGGCAGGAGGAACGCTTGCTTTCCGCTGAGGAACTGCGGGCCATGTCGATTCTGCGGCGTAAGCTGGCCGATGTTCCCAGGCGAGATGGCACCGAACAACTAATTCGGCTCTTCGAGAAGACAAAATCGAACGCCCAACTGGTCGAGATTGTGCTGAAACAGGGATAGGTGTCAGGTTTGTGCAGAAAGGCCCCTCAGGTTGGAAGGCTGGAAACCAGCCGCAAAATAACCCGGAAGACACCCGCAAAATGACCCGGAAGACACCCGCAAGGGGATGTCTCTACACCTTGATTTCGTTGTAGAGACATCCCCTTGCGGGTGTCTTCCGGGTTATAGTGGAAAGGAAGCATTACGCCGTTTTCTGCTGGAAGCGGAAGAGCCTTGTCGCGATAAAGAAGCAGATCAGGCCGTAGACGATCAGGCCAATGATATCAGGTACTACCTGAGTGAAGCCTTTGCCGAGCAGCATGACGCCGTTCAGACCTTCCATAGCCCAGGCGGTGATGCCGAGTTTGGCGATCTGCTGCATCCAGGTTGGCTCCAGGAAGAGCGGCCACCACGCGCCACCGATGGCGGAGGTAATCAGGACGACCAGCGTGACTATCGGGTTAAGCTGGCGGCGCGTCTTCACAAGTGAGACGAGCAGGATGCCGAGTCCGGTGGTCGCGAAGCTGGTGCAGATCAATAGAGCAATCAGTGCGGGCCAGGAGCCGATATCCAGATGGAAGGCGAAGTAGCCGATGGCGAAGAGTACGGCCAACTGGAGGATAGTCAGCAGAAACTGCGCGAGCAGCTTTCCGCCAAGCAGGGCGTATTTATTCACTGGAGCAATCAACAGGCGGCGGAAGGTGCCGTCTTCTTTCTCTTGCAGGATGGTGCCAGCTACCGCGTTGATGCTGAAGAGCGCGAAGAAGATGGCATAACCCGGCACAATCTGATCAAAGGTGTTGATCTTGGGGGCTTGCCCGGCGGTCAATGCCTGCACTGCCGATGAGCCGCCGTTGACGCTGGCCTGTCCCACCGTACCTGCAATCGTTTGCGCTTGAATGGTATTTGGCGCGCAGTGATTGCCTGGCTGGTTGCAGACGCTATAGACCTGCCCTACGGCTGTGCTTCCGGCGATTTGCGAGGTGAGAACGTTCGTTACGATGCCCTGCACAATGGTCGGTCGCGTATCGTTGCTGCTCGGCAGCGAATAGACCTGCACGAGATTCTGGGGCAGTTTGCCGCTCTGGGCAGTCGCAATCAGCGTGTTGGTTGCTCCGGCGGGAATGACTACTCCCGCGTTGACATTGCTGTCGTTTGCCACCTCATCTTTGACCTTGTTGGGGTCGCTGTACTCTTTGACGGTGATCTTGAGCTTGTCGGTATTGACGTGTAATGCCTGGACAATGGCTTTACCGACGTAGCCGTTATCCTGGTTGCTGACTGCAACCGTGATGTCGATCTCAGTAGAGCCGCTGCCGAAGAGGTTGCCGAAAGCGAAGCCGATCACTGTGATCAGCACTAGCGGCATGAGCAGCAGGAAGAAGAGCGATCCTTTATCTTTAAGCGTCTGTAACAGGTCTTTTTTCGCGATATACCAGATTGTTTTCATGGCTGTCTATCTCCTCTATGATGGAGTTTTACGATCAAATCCGGTAAGCTCTGTATGTCATGCTGAGCGAAGCGAAGCATCTACGATGGCGATGCACGAATAGCTTAGCAAAGAGATGCTTCGCTTCGTTCAGCATGACAGGTTGGGATTGCCGTTTAGTCGCGTAAAGTTTTGCCGGTAAGCTGAATAAAGAGTTCTTGCAGGCCGTGTGGGCGTTGTACCTCGCGTGTCTTGTCGCGCAGGGCCAGGAGTTGTTCGAGCGTACCCATAGCGATGATCTGGCCCTCATCCATAATGGCGATATGGTTGCAGAGCCGCTCTGCCTCTTCCATGTAGTGGGTGGTGTAGAGGATGGTTGTTCCCTGGTCGCGCAGTTTTTCGATGGTGTCAAAGATGTTCTCGCGCGATTGCGGGTCAACGCCTACCGTTGGCTCGTCCATCAACAGGATATGCGGTTGGTGGATGAGCGCAATTGCCATGTTGAGGCGACGCTGCATGCCGCCCGAGAAGTTCTTCACGGGTTCTTTGCGCCGGTCATACAGATCGACGAAGCGTAGCACTTCCTCGGAGCGCTCTTTGCGTTCTTTCGACGAAAGCCCGTAAATCTCGCCGAAAAATTCCAGGTTTTCCAGCGAGTTGAGGTCTTTATACAGGGCGATTTCTTGCGGCACAACGCCAAGCAATCGTTTGGCCTTCATAGGCTCTTTGGTGATGGAATGACCCTCGATCACTACATCGCCCGAAGTTGGCTCCAGGTAGCCGCACATCATGTTGATGGTCGTGCTTTTCCCCGCGCCGTTCGGGCCGAGCAGGCCAAAGATTTCACCTTTGCCGATGGTGAAGGAAACGCCTTTCACCGCCTCGTGCTTGCCAAAGGTCTTGACCAGGTTATTTACCTCGATTATCACTGGACGGCCATCTTGAGGAAGATGAATGGCATCGCTTCTTACTCGTGAGACGGTTGATTCCTGCATAATTTTTCTCCTTTTATGATTGAGTTTTTACACTAAAAAGAAAGGCGCATATCGTTTTGAGAACAGGATAAACTGTTCGTTTGTGTTACTAGTGGAAGTATAGCGGAGCCAGCCGTTGCGAGGGAGTCCAAAAAGGCACGTTTGGCCATGTGACGAAAGTCATGGTGCTATAGGTCAACAGGAACAGGCGGCTCCATATGATATACTACAGCGACACAAGCAAACAGTAGAGCAGAGATGGAGAGTTAATCATGCGCTGTCCATATTGCAAGGGCGTCAATGCCGATAACGCCCCATTTTGCGTATATTGCGGGCGTGATCTTCGACCGACCTATACACAATCACGTCTTACAGGCACACAAGGCAGGCCGACAGTAACGCCACCCCCTGTACAGCCTGCGCGATCTCAAGCGCAGCCCACAACCGCGCGTGTAAGGAATCCACAGCCACAAAGTCCGGTTGTTGCTCCAGTAATAACGGCACCGCCTGCGCCGGAGCCACCCGCGCCGTTCCCGCCGCGCACGATGGAGCAATTGAGGGCTTTGGAGAAAGGCGCGCTTGATTATCGAGTGCTTGATAGCTCGGTAAGCGATGGCCGCAAAAAGATTGTGCGGATTGTCTTTTCAAAGGCCGCACCCTGGCAGCAGGTGGCAACGCTGCTGAAAGCTTTCAGGGAGCAGCAGGAGAGCCGCTTCGAGCGCATTCTCATTCAGGGCATATTTGACCCGAACACCAGTATCTACGCCTATACCAATGGCCAGCTTTGTTTTGATCGCAACGTGCGGCTGGGCGCTACAACCAACAACCGCTATCAAATCGAAACTGGCTCCGGCCTGGAAAGCGATTCTGTGCGTATTATCTTGAACGAGTAGGGGAGCAACGTACATGCAGATAGTGGAACTCATTCGCAAAAAACGCGATGGTGGCACGCTGAGTACAGAAGAAATCGTCTGGTTAATTCAGGAATACACCCGGGAGCATATCCCCGATTACCAGATGTCCGCCCTGATGATGGCGATTTTCTGGCGAGGCATGGATGCGCGAGAAACCAGCGATTTGACGCTGGCGATGGCGCGTTCGGGCGAGCAACTGCATGTACGCGATGTCATTTCTCCTGTAGTGGACAAGCATAGCACGGGCGGCGTAGGCGACAAGGTGACGCTGGCAGTGGCCCCACTTGTCGCCGCGTGTGGTGTAGCGGTAGGCAAGATGACCGGGCGCGGATTGGGTCACACTGGCGGCACTGTTGATAAGCTGGAGTCGATTCGCGGCTTCCGAGTAACCCTGTCACGCGATGAGTTTCTTCGCATCCTCAAAGAGCATCACATTGTACTCGCCGGGCAATCAAACGACCTCGCGCCTGCCGATGGCAAAATGTATGCTTTGCGCGACGTGACAGGCACAATTGAAAGCATCCCGTTGATAGCATCCAGCATCATGAGCAAAAAGTTAGCGATCGGCGCGTCCCATCTGCTGCTCGATGTAAAGATCGGCTCCGGCGCGTTCATGAAAAACGTGGAGCAGGCCCGAGCGTTAGCGCAGGCAATGGTAGATATCGGTCGCCTTGCTGGATTGCACACAGTCGCCGCGATTACCTCGATGGAGCAACCCCTGGGCAGGGCTGTAGGCAACGCGCTAGAAATGGCCGAAGCGATCTCTATTTTGCATGGCAACGGTCCGCAAGACGTCTCCGACCTGTGCTTTCACGAAGCGGCTGAATTGCTGGTAATGACGGGCGCGGCCCCTACCATGTCCGAGGCAGAGCAAAGGGTAGAGCAGGCTATTACTTCGGGGGCTGCGGTCGCGAAACTGGCGGAAGTGATCGCTGCGCAAGGCGGAGACGCGCAACAGATAGAACACCCTGAACTACTTCCCGCCGCTCCATATAAAACAATGCTGGTGGCTCCCAGAAGCGGCTACATCGCATCCATCAACGCCGAGGGAGTAGGTCTTGCCAGCATGAAGCTAGGCGCGGGCCGCTTCAAAAAAGGCGAGTCTATTGATCACCGCACCGGCTTTATTCTTCAGGCCAAAATCGGCGCTTCCCTCAAAGAAGGCGATCCACTGATAGAAATTCATGCCCGGAATGAAGCAGAGGCCGAATCGATCAAAGAGGAACTGCTGGCCTGCTACGCTTGGAGCGATGCTCCAGTTACGGCAGGGCCGCTGGTGTTGGATACGATTCGACCGTAGCCAATGAAAAAGATTATTGCGCGTTGGGTTTAACAGCAGCTAAAATGGCCTGCTCAGCTTCTTGAGCAGATTTTGCCAGGCTCATTTTTACAATCAAACGATGCAATACGTCTTCGTCATTAAGCGTTTGTACTTGACTAAGCGTTTCCTGACCGATTTCAGGAAAACGCTCATCAGTTATATCGACAAGAATCTTACGCAGTTTTTGCAACTCGTGTTGTAAGCCCTGTTGCAAACCCTGTTGCAAACCCTGTTGCAAACCCTGTTGCCGACCTTTAGCAAGTCCTTTTTCCACCATTTCCTGGTAGAACCAGGATTCTTCGAGGATATCTTCAAGCATAGTAGCCCTCTCTTCTAACCAGTTACGGTCATCTGGTTTTGTCAGTACAAGCGCCGCGAAAGCAAATCCTAACGCCAGTAATTCATTCTTATCAGCGCTATCCAGACTGGTAATCATATCTTCAACTAATTCACGCTTTGCTGTTCCTCTAGTTAAAGGCAATAAGGGAAGTAGTCCTGATACGTCAGCCTGCTTGAATACCTCTGCAGGTAGCTCCCACAACTTGACGGTTCTGTAATTGAAATGATGCGCTACGTCATTGTCAGGTAACACTATCTCATAAGGAGATTCTACAATTTTTCTGTCACGTTTCAAGTAGATGACAAAAGAGCAAACTGGAAGCCCAGTATTGATAGATGTCTGAGCGTTGTACTCCCAGACCCTTCTACCCATGTTGTTATCGCTGCGTCGTTGAAATTCAACGTGCAGGATCACCTTTTGCCCATTCCAGAGAATATTATACAATAAGTCTGCTTCAATAGTACGGCTTTGTAACTGGGGATTGAGTTCAGACTCATATTGCGCTCCGGGAAGCAGTAAAGATACTAAATGCTGGCGGTTAGTGCCTACCAGCTTCTTCATCAAGAAATCCCATTGTTTCGACATACGCCGCAAGCTCCCCACCCTGAGATGGAGCCATTATAGCAGAGTTAGAGGAAGCTGTCGATGATTTTTTGCAGCAATAATTAGAACATTCAGGTATAGGAACTCAATTAAGCGTCAACTCCAAAAAATCAGCCGTCGTCTCCTGCGGTGTGCTTGCTCCACGTTCAAGATAAATATGGCCCTGATTGTCACAGGCGGCGGCCCCCAGTAAGGAGCCACCGTTGATGATGGGTGGGAGTGGTTGCCAGGACAGGTTATGTACATCCATACGCCATGTCTGGTTAAGAGTTGCATTATGTTGCGGGTCGAAACCGCCAATAATCACCAGAGAATTTTGCCCGTTCATGCAGCTTGCGGCCCCGCTCAAGGGTATGGGCGTATTAGAGGATGTCACCATCCAGGTATTTTGAAAGGTGTCGTAGCGGTAGATATGCCGGGTTGGCTGGCTCTGTCCGGCGTCGCGGGAGCCGCCGATGAGGAGAATGCCGCCCTGATTGTCGTTTGCCAGTACGACATAACCCAGGCCGACGGGGAGCGAGGTAAGGATGTGCCACTGGCCCGTTGAGATATCGAAGCGGTACCAGCCAGTGCCTGCCAGGGTATGTGAATTGCCAGGGATAGTGAAACCTTCGCTGATGTAGAGGTGTCCCGCGTGGTCGGCGATCATGCTGCTGCCGAAGCCGATGAGGATTTGTGCAGGTAATAGTATCTTTGTCAGGTGGCCGTTTTCTGGTTGGTACATATAGAGGGCGCGGACAATGGCCTGGATGTCAGAGGAGTAGCCGCCTGTGAAGAAGATATGGTTGTGTTCATCGACAGCCGCCGCATTGTTGCCCATGATGGGGAAGTTCGCGCTGGTCAGTGTGTCCCAATGGGCGGTGGCAAGGTCATAGCGGAAAAGCCCCCGGCTATATTGCGGCTGAGCCTTTACGCCGCGAAAACCACCGCTGACATAGATGTAGGCATGTCCATTTATGACTATATACGAAGCTGTATTGTCGGCTTCGGGCGAGGGCAACGAAGGCAGCGTTTGCCAGGTGCTTTGTGGCGTCGGCTGCTGCTTGACAACCTGGGTTTTTGGCAGGGAAACTATAGGCTTAGCATGCGGCAGGAAGTGGTTGTAGGCCACCGCCGAAGTGAGCGCCAAAGAGAGCAGCAGTGTAATCGCGAAAATGACCTGAAGAACGCGCCGGAATGTTTTCGGGCGGGCTGCTGTATGTGGTTGCACTGGCTCTTCTGTTGCAGGCGGGGACGGCAGTTCACTGCGTGGGGGCGATGAAAGGATGCCGCCGGATGAAGCGCGTATCTTTAAGCTTTCATCGATGGAAGCGAGTTGAATAGCCAGGGCTTCCTGTTCAAGTTGTTCGCGCTGCTCCTTTTGTAGATGCTCGCGCTGGTGCAGGCGCTGCGCTCGATGGCTTGTCGTCTGCGATTTGCGTTTTTGCTGCTGCATACGAGGCAGAACATACGTTGGTGAGGCTGAGAGCAGGCGCTGCCCATTTTGCGCCTCTGTAAGCTGCTCCTCGTCGGCCAGCAACATGTGGCGGCGATACGCGCGCTGCTCCTCGATGGCGCGAGCGCGCTCTAAGGCCTGGAAAAAGGTATGGGCTGTTTGAAAGCGATACATTGGCTCAGGACGGGTAGCGACGGTGACAAGGCCGCTGAGGGCAGGAGAAAGCGCAGGATTGATCTGGTGCAGCGCATCCAGATTGCCGCCGCGATTGCTGGTGCGCGCTGGTCGCTGCCCGCTCACCATTTCGTGTAAAATGACGCCCAGGCTGTAGAGGTCGGAGCGGCCATCTGTCTGCCCGCTCCCCTCGTACTGTTCGGGCGAGGCATAGCCAGGGGAGCCGAAATCGGTTGTATCATTGACCTGGCCCTCTTTGAAGTAGCGAGCGATGCCGAAATCTATGAGCATCAGGCGGCCCTCGGGCGTCAGAATGATATTCGAGGGCTTGAGGTCGCGAAAGATGACCGGTGGCGTCTGGCGGTGCAGGTAGTCCAGCACGTCGCAAATCTGCATGGCATAGTTGAGCGCTTCCAGGGCCGGTAGCGGCGCGTACTGGTGAATATAGCTGGCAAGCGTCGGGCCTGGCACGTACTCCATCACCAGGTACCAGAAGCCATCCTCGAAGAAATAGTCATAGAGCGTCGGAATGGCCGGATGTTGCAGGCGCGCCAGCAGCAGGGCCTCGCGCAAAAAACGGTCGGTATAGGGGCCACCGCTGCCAGGAAAATCGTTGTCCTGCGTTTCCTGAAACGGCGTATTTGGCGCGATCTGTTTATTATGTAAGAGGTTATCTAGCTCGGCTATGACGCTCTCCGGTAGCGGTCTATCCGCCTGTGCCTGCTTAATGGCTACTGGCACATCCAATGTGCGATGCGAGGCCAGATAGACCATGCCCATACCACCTCGCCCAATGACCGCCTCTATCGCATATTCTCCCTGATGAAGCGTCTGGCCGATGAGCGCATCCTGAATTGAAGTCTGGGGTTTTCCTTGCATCCCTTTCATCCCTTCCAACTTATCCCTTTTATCCTTACTAGTCATTATAATCACAATCACTAGCAAACAAGCGATGTTATGGGGGAACGGGAAGCCAGCCGCAAGGGGATGACTCTACAATAGGACGCGGCGTGTAGAGCCATCCCCTTGCGGCTGGCTTCCCGTCCTCCCATGTAAAAATGTGATGTGGCTACGCCTTGACAAAGAAGATAACAATACGTTATCATTGTTATAGCAATAAGCTATATCGTCTCTTTGATATAAAGAGGCAGGTAATAGATACAGTCTCAACAACGGTCATCTGGTAGAGTAAAGGAGCAACGAACATGGCAAAAGGTAAGAAGAAACAGAACCCAATAATCAATGCCCTGGTAGTTGGTGGGCTTGCGACATTAGTTGGGTTAGCCATTCGCGAGCAATTGCAAAGGCCGCCAGAAGAGCGGACCTGGCATGGGAAGCTCTATGGCATTCCCTACGATTTTCGCTGGCCGACTATTGAGCGTATTCGTGATGCGTTCTGGAACAAGAATACGGCGCGTGTACTGGTTCCGCAGGCTTTCGGCATGGGCTGGACAATCAACTTTTACCCGTTGATTAACCCGCCAACGGTTGAGCAGGCGCGGGAAACTGCCGCCGTCAAATAAGATGAAAACGCCTTTACTTAATGGAGAAGCCCTGATTTCCAGGCTTCTCCAACAGCATTGGCATTTGCGTACCACCGCTATTCGCCACATCCCAATAGGAGATTCGGCTCATTCTTATAGTCTGGAAACCAGTGCAGGGGCTAAATATTACTTGAAGCTGGTTGACCGGCGTTCAAAGGTTGGGCAAAGAATAGCCGCGCATATGGCTTTCTCTTTGCCGCTACAGCAGCTTGTTGCTGAAAGCCAGCTATCAGAAGTGACCGCGCCGCGTCCAATTCCAACCCTTGAGGGCGCATTAAGCGTTTCGCATAATACGTTTCTCCTGGCATTATATGAATTCGTCGAGGGAGAGACGCTTGCCGGTGCTTATCCTATGTCACCTGAGCTTGTAAAGCGAATTGCTAGCGCGTTGGCTGCTTTGCATACTATTGAGATTCCTGAGCGGCAAAAATCTCCCCAGGATAGTCTGACCGCGCCATTTGAGGCCGATTTGCTGGCGAATCTGGCATCGCTCGAATTCATTTTTGCTCAAGATGCTCCCTATTTGCAACGATTGCGCACCCTGGTCTGGCCTCGAAGGGAACAGATTAAGGAATTTCTTCAGGAGAGCCAGGAATACGCAAACAAAACCCTGAGCCTTTCCTCGCCGCATGTTGTCTGTCATGGCGATGCCTGGGGCGGCAATATGATTCTTTCACCTGATGGTCGGCTGGCGTTGCTGGATTGGGAGTCGGCTGTGCTTGCGCCACGCGAACGCGATGCGTTTGGCTACATGGGTTTTATTGGCCCTGATTTTGCTGTGTTTGATGCGGGGTATCGCATGGTTCACCAGGGGCCGTTGCGCTGGCATCCCGAACTGCTGGCATATTATGCCTATCGTCTCCAACTGCGGAATTTGGCGCAATGGCTGCATAATCTATTGTACGAATCGCTCAACGAGGTGCAGCGCGCAAACGACCTGGAGATGATTGAGCATCATTGTCTTGATAGGTTGGAAAGCGTGAGACGGGCGGCTAAAAGGATTTTCGAGTTTTTGCGTGAAGGGGAAAAGGGCCGGAAGGTATAGGAAAAAAGACCGAAAGGCACCCGCAAGGGGATGCCTCTATAATAAATCATCCTTTTGTAGAGGCATCCCCTTGCGGGTGCCTTTCGTCTCTCCAACTATGCCTTCTCCCCACCTATGTTTTCTCCCCCATAGTGATATACACTTCCCATCTATGGCTGCGCACCCGCTCGGAGCGGCGTTTCAAGTCGTTTTGCTCCAGGGGGATGTGCTGGCCAAACCAGGCGTTGGTTATTTCTTCGGTGATGCAACCTGTTTTGGGGTCTTCTTTTCCGCGAACGCGCTCTTTACGGGAGCCGAAGAGGGCTGAGGGGCCATAGACAAACATCTGTAGGATCAGCAGCAGTGGTTGGAAAAAGCCGGTGGGGAGTAGATTCGCTCCTTCGATGACGATGAGGCGACCGCCGGGACGGAGTACCCGCGCCACTTCCGCAATGGTATCCGAGTCATAGATGTATTCAGATGGGAAGGTGCTGACGACGGTATCGAAAGAGTTATCAGAGAAGGGCAGGTGCTGCGCGGTACCGAGGATGACGCTGATTTTGTCTGCCACTTTCTGGCGACGAAGTGTTTCACGGGTGGCGGCTACCATTGCTGGAGATGCGTCGATACCCTGGCAGTCGTATCCTTCGGCGCTCATATCGGCAAGCAAATCACCCAGGCCGCAGCCGAGTTCGAGGACGTCGTGACCCTTCAGACGAGAGAGTACGAGGCGTTGCCAGACGCGCCATTGCCCCGCGAAGGGGACGGTGCTGGCGAAGCGGTACAGGTATTTGTTTTTATACAGCGTTTCAAACAGGTATTTGCGAAAGCGTGGCGTCACGATTAGCTTGCCTTTACAAAGATATCGAGCAGGTCGCTCAGGTGTTCGATAATCAGATCGGGCTGGATTTCGCCGCGCAGGTAGCGTTCGAGATAGTCGCGGCTGCGGTCTTGCGCCAGCATAAAGTCGTCGTCGGTCCGATGCAGGCCGGGCGGCGGACTCTGTTCTGTCGTCTCCTCAGGCTGGATCTCTGGTCCGAGGGCATTGGGGTCGGAAATATGGATATTGCTTGTCGCGGGTTTTTGAGAAGAGATACGCGCAAGTATCTCCGGCTTGGGTTTCCAGATGGCGAAGATGCCGAGCGCCTGCGCGCCCAGCACATCGGCACTGAGCGAGTCGCCTACCATCACTGCTTCTTCTGGTGAGACCTGTCTTGCCTTGAGGGTGTGCTGGAAGATGGCAGGATTCGGTTTGCGGACTCCCAGATCGCCTGATACGGCCATTAAGTCGGGTGGAAAATATTGATCCAGACCAAGTACACAGAGATCTTCTTGAAATGGCTGCCCGCCCCAGATGCGGTTTGTCACGACACCGAGCAGGTAGCCACGCCGTTGCAATTCGCGCAAGGTCGAATGGGTATCAGGAAAGAGGGAACGCGATTCAGGAATGCGAATGCGCAGAGCCTCAAAAATGGTAGCGCCGAGTTCCCGGTCAATCATGGGAATGCCGAGGTCGGTAAGCGTATCGATGACGGCACCCGGCCCATCCGGCTCGATGTTTGGATTGCGGAGAATGCGGGCGCGAATATGCCTATCAATGGTCTGGCGGACTCGCTGTCCCAGCACGAAATCGTCAAGCATGGGCAAAAGGTCTGATTGGATATGTTTGCGCAGGAGTTCGATAGCCCGGTGATTGGCAATAGCTTCCTGCTGCGCCCACGTTTGCGTATCCCCACGCGACCACAGTGTATCGCCCAGGTCGAAGAGAATGCAGCGGCGACCTGCAAGAGCATTTCCAGGCAAAAGCCTACTCCCGAATGAGTGTTGCAACATATGTTTTCTATGGAGAAGATTGTAGGGACGCGATGCATCGCGTCCCTCCCGCCTGTTGTGCATGTCCCGCCGGGGTGGACGCGATGCATCGCGTCCCTACAAAACATTGCCGTCGTACAGCCGTTTACAGGTTGACTTCCTCTTTCGAGAGAATTTCATCGACCAGGCCGTATTCAACGGACTGCTGGGCGTTGAGGAAGTAGTTGCGGTCGGCGTCCTGCTGGATGCGCTCGCGGGTCTGGCCTGTATGGCGAGCCAGGATGTCATAGATGCTGTTGCGCAGGCGCAGGATTTCGCGAGCGGTGATTTCGATATCAGCCGCCTGACCTTCCGCGCCGCCGAGGGGCTGGTGAATCAATACGGTCGAGTTGGGCAGGCAGTAGCGTTTGCCTTTTTCGCCAGCCGCCAGCAGCACCGCGCCCATGCTCATCGCCATGCCAACGCAGACGGTCGAGACATCGGGCTTAAGCCACTGCATGGTGTCGTAGATGGCAAGGCCAGCATAGATCACACCGCCGGGCGAGTTGATATACAGGTTGATGTCTTTGGTCGCGTCCTCACTCTGAAGGTAGAGCAACTGTGCCACAACCAGGTTGGCGACGGTATCATCGATGGGCGTGCCAATGAAAATGATGCGCTCCTTCAACAGGCGCGAGAAAATGTCCATTCCACGCTCACCACGAGGCGTCGACTCAATGATGTAGGGGACGGTAAGCCCCCGGGGTTCCATGATTTCACGGGTTTCTTTGATCCATTTTGGATCTTTGGGATTGAACAGACTACCCATCTTTGCTCCTTTGAATATCCGTAACGATCTGTCTCTTTGCGAGTGTATGAGACACTATCGGTGAAACCTGAATGTGCAGAGGAAACCAGTTACGGGACTTCCTATCATCTCACATGAAATTGTAGACTTCCTGTACCTTATTCCAGGCAGGCTAGTTTCCATCAAGTGGATGATTCTTCACGAACAATCGTGTACCTTATGATAGCACCTACATTTGACAAACGCAAGCAATCAGAAGCTATATTTAGCACTCGCTGATAAAGTTTGCTAATTACTCGCGACGTGGATTGCGAAGGCGATAATCTCCCGTTCCCTCGAAGTTAATGGTGGTCACCAGACTGGTATCCATCATGCGCGAGCGCACCCGCTCCTCGATACCCTGCAAGCCGAGATTGTTGGTGGTAATGATGGTTGGAAAGCGCGAGTTGTAGCGATAATTGAGTAGCTGGAACAGCTTTTCATTGGCCCAGGGCGAACTCTGCTGCGCGCCGAGATCATCGAGAACCAGCAGGGCGGCCTCGCGCATTTTATGGAAAAGCTGATCGTATACCTCGGTCGAGTTCGGCGCGTAGGTGGCGCGCAGGTGATCGAGCAGATCGCTGACGGTACTGAACAGCACAAGACAGCCACGTGAGAGAGCCTTGTTAGCGATGGCCGCCGCCAGATGGGTTTTGCCGCAGCCGACCTTGCCGATCATAACCAGCCAGCCCTGCGGATCATCAGCGTATTCCTGCGCGATGAGGTACGCCTCTTGCACAGGACGAGAGACGTTAGGCCGGAAGTTTTCAAAGGTCTTGTCACGTAGATCGCCCAGGTTGGAGAGTTCTTGCAGTTGCTGCCGCCGGCGATTTTTGCGCTCAACCTCTTTACATTCGCAGGCAATGGGTTTGCCGAAATTGGGATGGCCATAGGGAACATCGGCGCGCAAATAGCCCGCGCCCTTGCAAATTGGGCAGATCGCCGATGACGGATTATAGGGAGCCGGAATCAAGCCAACTTGCTGCTCGCGTATCATGGACTGGCGAGGCTGGCGGTTCGGTTCGCGAATAAGATGCTGGTCGTTCTGGCTCAAATGCGCAAGCGCCTGCGCCCTGTTGAGGGGCTGCGTGACGCGATGCGAGCGATAGATTTCTGGCGCTGGTTGTACCTGTGGCTGCGGCGCGGGCAGGCGCACCTCGCGAGTAGCCTGTCGATCCACAGGCGGGCGAACGAGGGGCAGGCGCGTCTCCGGTTCAGGCTGCGAGTGCAACTGGCGTGTCACTTGCGGACGGTTGCTCCTGCCATAGGTTTGCGCAATGCGCATGGCTCCCCGGCTCACAGGCGGAGCAGTACGCATAGGCATCTCTGGCCCAATATTTTCGGGCGGCAGGTCGTTGTCAAGCACATCGTCTTCCCAATCGCCGAAGCGCATATTAGCGGTATCATCTTCCCAATTATCCTGGACATCGGCATGATCGGGGTGATAGCTATCTCCCTGGTAGGCAGGCATGTTCCTCGAATTTGGCCAGGTAGATTCGCGTGGCGCAGTTGGCCGATGAGCCGCGCTACTTTGCAGACGCGACTGTGGAAAGGAAGCGCGAGTAGGATGCGCGCCGGTCTGTTCTGGGCGTGGACGTGGGGCCAGCCTATGCTCCGGGGGCGCGTATTTTCCCAGGTGGGCGGTTTGTTCCGGTGGCGTGTAGCGAGTCGGCCTTGTAACCGGACGGTTCCGCTGTTCGGGCATATCTTGTTGTGCTTCGTGTTCTCGCTGGCGCTGTAGCGCACGTGCCATGATCTCATTCAGGCGTTCCATACTTGCCTGCCTTCCGTTTCCCAGCGCCGTAAGATGGCGCGGATATATTTCCAATTTCGCTTATTATATTGCACTGCCAGGCGAAATGCCTCCTCGATCCACTCCGCCGGATACTGGGCGGCGGCATCTTTGAGGTCATCCGCGATCAATGGAGAAAGGAGACCGATATTTTGTTCGTATAAGACAAAGATATTAGGACGTTCAATTTGTACCTGTATATGTGCTGCCTCGTGATTTGAGGCGTAGGCGGACGAACCCGCCGGAATAGCTACCGCGTTTTCCTGTGCCACCTGCTCCTCAAGGCTGAGCATGCTGGCCGGAACAACTTCACCTCCTTGTAATTCACGTACAACCTTGCGGCTTCGTGCCGTGTTAAAGAAATACCAGCCTGTGATCTCTTCCTGCTCGCCGTCCTCGCTCAATAATTTCAGATAAATGCGTAAGATAGTGCCGCGAGCAACAGCCTGTTCCAGGCCGCGAGAAATGCGCTCCTCCGGTGGGCGCGGGTCGCCTTTGCGTTTCATGCTTTGCAACAACACCCTGTCGGCCAGCAATTCGCGTTCGCTGACACAGCGTGGGTCGCCTCGTTTCTGTGCGAGCAGCCAGAAGAGATGCAGCGTCACCTTGAGTTCCGCCATATCTTCTATCTCCGGCAGCAGTACCGTGAAGAATGCTTCCGGTACCGGCACATAGGGATTTTTCCCTGATGGAAATCCGGTAAAGAGTGTCATAGCATCGCATCCGTTTAATTATTCTTCTGGTACCTGGTTGACTTCCAGGTCGCGGAACCGCGTCTGACTGGCCTGGAAGTATAGACTTATATCCCCAAGAGGTCCATTTCTGTGTTTCGCCACAATAATATCGGCAATATTCTTTTTTTCCGAGTCAGGATTATAGACGTCGTCCCTATAAATAAACATAACGATGTCTGCGTCCTGCTCTATACTGTTATGGACGATCATATCCCCCGCCACAAAATTATGCAGCCCCTCGACCGTCAGATCATAGACGTCTGCTTCCCCGTCTGGTTCTATGGACGTGATTTCGTCCCAATAGACATCCCCTGTAGGGACGCGATTCATCGCGTCCTGCCGATCATGTACAATTACCTGGGTGGACGTGATGAATTGTGTCCCTACATAATCGCGGTCTATCTGGTTAACATCCACCTGTGTGTTATACAGCGATGGGGTGGACGCGATGAATCGCGTCCCTACAGCATTCCCAATCGTGTCCTGCGTCGATGGGGTGGACGCGATGAATCGCGTCCCTACATTTTCGCCCCAGGGTAGGGCAATTCTGGTATTTGGCGATAGATTGTCCAGTCGTTCCCAACCCCGAATCGTCAAGAATTTATGATTCGCCGTTGCGCGTATAGTTCTCCCCAGGCGGGTAGTCATTTTAAATACAGGTTTGTGACCTGTTGCGAAGGCGTGAGTGACTTCGCGTGGTTCCAGTTTCCAGGTTTCTGTATTTAAGGCTAGCACCTTAAAGCCAGATTGCCCTACGAGTTGTTCTATAGGCTTGTAATTGCCTGACGTGGGCAAATAGACAAGCGTATCACCTGTTAAGCAGCCACTTTCGCGCAGGTCTGACAGTTGAGGTACCTTTGATTGCCTGCTCTCAACAGCACGCGACAATTGCGCTAACGCAAGGATAGGCACATTCAGTTCTCTTGCCAGTCCTTTGAGGCTGCGGCTGATTTCGGAGATCTCCTGGACGCGGTTCTCGTTGCGCCTGCCGCCGATGGTGGCCTGCATGAGTTGCAGGTAGTCCACGATAATCATATCGACGCCTTGCTCGGCTTGCAGGCGGCGTGCTTTGCTGCGCATCTCGGTGGTTGAGATACCGGCGGTGTCGTCGATCCAGATATTGGCTTCGGCGAGCGTGTCCATCGCGTAGACGATGCGGTCCCACTCGTCGTCTTCGATCCAACCTGTGCGGAGCCGCTGCTGGTCGATAGAGGCGTCCATTGAAAGCAGGCGCTGCACCAGTTGCTCCTTGCTCATTTCCAGGCTGAAGATGGCGATGGAGCGTTGGAACTTAACGGCGGCGTTGTGTGCAAGGCTTAAGGCCAGGGACGTTTTACCAACACCAGGCCTCGCAGCTAAAATAAGCAAATCCGATTTTTGCAAGCCACCCGTGAGCCTGTCGAGATCAGTAAAACCCGTTGGGACGCCGATGATGGAGCCGCGCCGCTCGTGAAGTTGTTCGAGTTTGTCGCGGTATTCGTCGAGAATGTCGCTGATGTGCGAGAAGTCGGCGCGGGCGTGGCGCTGGCTGATTGAGAAGATCAGTTGTTCAGCTTTTTCTAGCGCGGCGTCGGAGTCGTCGGATTCGTAGGCGACGGCTGCAATCTGTCCGGCGGCGTGAATGAGGCGGCGCAGGATGGCCTTGCGCTCGACGATGCGACCATAATATTCGATATTGCCGCTGGTTGGAACCTGGTTGATGAGCGAGGTGATATAGGCGGGGCCGCCTACCTCTTCCAGTTTGTTGCGCCGCTCCAGTTCGTCGCAAATGGTGATGAAGTCGGCGGGCTGGCGCTGTTCAAAGAGGTGGAGAATGACCTCGTAGATGGTGCGATGCGCGTCGCGATAGAAGTCATCGGGATGCAGGAAATCGGATACCTGCACGATGGCTTCCGGGTCGATGATGATACTACCCAGGACGCCGCACTCGGCCTCTATGTTTTGCGGTAAAAGTTTCTCCACCGTTTCCCTCTAGAAAATTTGCTCTCTTAGGCGGATTATAGCACATAAGTTCGATTTTTTGCGCCCGATTCTGCCTGGAGAAAGGGACAAAAAACCGCTTAAAATTCGATCTCTCTTTTGGGTGCCTCACTAGTGTAGCGAATATTTTGGCGTAAATCAATTGGCGTTTATGGATGAGCCATGTGGATATGTGGATATCTGCTACCCCGTTTTGAGAAGAAATGAGGCTGCTTACATGACATAATATGAGTTTTCCCCGACTTATCCACCAGTTTTCTACAGTTATCCCTACTTATCCCCAGAGTTATCCACAAGCTTATCCACAGGGAAAGCCTAAAAATTCCGAAATATGGATGAAATTTCTATAGTTGGGAATAACCATTTTGGGTAGTAATCTGTCAATCTTTGTGATGCTCCCCTTGCTGTCATCCTGAGCGAAGCATCCCATAAAAAAAGACCCGCTCGCATGTCATCCTGAGCGAAGCGAAGGATCTCTGGCCGCCACTGGTTCGACACGGTCGGGAGAGATCCTTCGCTTCGCTCAGGATGACATCTGGAGGCAGGGTTGGAATGGTATGACAGGTAAAGGGCCATTTGCTGATAGAGGTAAGGACTTCCGGCACTATGATGTAGAACAATTGTGACGAAGGTAGAGTTTGAAAGTATTTGTATGAAAGTTGAGAGGATTGAGGGAGATGCCAGGAGATAACCAGCCGCCCGCGCTGCAGCGAGAGATGTTTAACCGCCCGCCGCGCATCTGGCCTTCGTTCCCTCAAGGAAAGGTGACGATACCCGCCCCACCGGCCCGCGAAGCGTTACCCCCTAAACCACCGGCTGTCACCATCGTCTTGCCGCTGGTTATGGTCGCGCTGTACGTGGGTATCTCACTGCTTACATTTCACGGGCAGATGCAACAACTGGTGTTTGTGCTGCCAATGGTGCTGTTTAGCATAATGACCCCTGCGGCTACCATATTGACGACGCGCCAGAAGATACGCCAGGTGAAACGGCAGTGGAAGCAGGGCGATAAAAAGTATCGCGCGCTTTTGAAAACCCTGCGTCTTCAGCTTGAGGAGAAAGCCGACGAGCAACGACGGGTAGCATTGCTGAAGGACCCGGACAATACCGAGTTAGAGACGTACATTCAGGAACGTACCCACCTGTGGGAACGACGGCCTGACGACCCGGACTTCCTGTCGGTGCGCGTGGGGCGAGGTGCGGCTCCATTTCTTATCGAAATCCAGGCCCCCGAACTGGAAATTACTCATCCCATGCTCCCCGAACTGGAGAAGTTCCGCGCTGAGTTTGCAATGGTGAAGGATATACCATGCAGTGTGTCGCTGCCAAAGGTAAAGTCGATGGGTATTACAGGGCCGCGCCAGATTGTGGCCGACTTTACACGCGGTTTTCTTTGCCAGATTGCCACGCTGCACTCTCCCGAGGATGTGCGCATCATTGGCCTGTTTCCCGCCAGGCAGAAGCAGGATTGGGAGTGGTTGCGCGATTTGCCGCATACACTGCCCTGGAAGCAGACGAAGGGCAACAAAATGGAACGACTCTTCGCGGCAGGCCAGGACGAGGCTGATTTGCTCCTGAACGTGCTGTTGGAAGAGTTGAGCCAGCGTGCCATACGTGGCACTGAGGCTGACCCGGCTGCTATACCCGTTATGAACAATGGCGCGCAGGAGATGCCCCTGCCTCATCTTGTGGTGATTGTGCATGATTATATCGAGGCGCGCAAGCATCCCGCGCTCAGTCATGCGTTCAAACTGGGCGAGCAGCTTGGCGTCTCCGTCATTTACCTGGTGGCGCAGGAGCAGGCAATACCGGGCGAGTGCCGGGGCATAATCCGCATTCTCGACTCGGAGCATTTAAGCTATGCCGCTGCCGGGTATGCTGGAGATACACTCACGGATGTGCGCTCTGATATTATGGAACTGGCGATGGCAGTACGCATAGCACGAGCAATGTCACACTTACAAGTCGCGGTAGAGGGCGAGGATGCTGTTGATATTCCCACCAATGTGCGCCTGTTAGACCTGCTGGATATCGCCTATGCCGATCAGGTAAATATCGAACAATGGTGGAGTGCGCCGCCCTTTGGACGATTGCGCATTCCTATAGGCGTGGGCCTGAATGGGACCATCTGGATCGATTTTAACGATAACGCGCATGGCCCGCATGGTATTATCGCGGGTACGACTGGCGCGGGCAAAAGCGAACTGCTGAGTTCCTTGATTGTTGGTTTAGCGATGACGCATCATCCTCACCTCGTCAATTTCGTGCTGGTGGATTTCAAAGGCGGTGCGGCCTTTAAACCCTTTGAGAAAATTCCGCACACCGTAGGGATGGTGAGCGATCTAAGCGGTCGCCTGACTGAACGTGCTCTACACGCGCTCAAGAGCGAACTGCGGCGGCGCGAGCATATTCTGAGCGAGGCCAACGCCAAGAAGATTGCGCAATATCAGGCCATGCGTATGCAGAATCCCTCGGCCTTTCCGCCCCTGCCCAATCTCTTTATCATCATTGACGAATTCGCGGAACTGGCGAAGGAGCACCCTACCTTTATGGATGGTGTAGTGAGCGTGGTGCAGAAGGGCCGCAGCCTGGGCGTACACCTGGTCCTGGCCACACAGAAGCCGACCGGTTCGGTCAATCCTAATATCTGGTCGAACCTCAAGTTCCGTATCTGCCTGCGCGTGGCCTCGGTGCAGGACAGCCGCGATATGCTGGGACGTTCTGAGGCGGCGCTGCTGCCGAGCGGCATTCCTGGCCGCGCCTACTTCCAGATCGGCTCCGAGGTCTTTGAGTTGTTCCAGAGCGCGCGTATCTCTCAGAAGGCGCGTGTTTCAAACGAGGCCATTATTCTAGAGAAGCAGGCTGCTGTCGGCGCGGAAGAGGTGACAGACCAGAAAGTCTTGATGGATTTGATCGAGCCGTACACGGAAACGATAGGCCGTGAATTGTTCCGGCCCTGGCCTGATCCCTTACCTGCGCGATTGAGCCTGGAAGATCTTTATCGCAGGCATGATATGCCGTCGCGCTTGAATGATGGAAACCCGGCGACGACACCCACTTATGGCTGGCTGAACTTTCCGGTAGGGCTGGTTGATTTGCCGGTGGAACAAAAGCAGGAGCCGTTGTTCCTTGATTTGCCTCGCCAGGGCGGGCATATTCTGGTTGCGGGCGCGTCCGGCTCGGGGAAAAGTACTTTCTTACGCGCTTGCGTGCTTGCGCTTGCCCAGACACACACGCCAGCGCAACTGAATATGTACCTGGTAGACTACGGCGGTCAGGCTCTGCGCGTCTTTGAAAAGTTGCCTCACGTTGGCGGTATCTTCGGAGAGTCCGACGAGGAGCATATTCGACGCCTGCTGCGCAAACTGCAAAGCATCATCGAGGAACGCAAAACGCTCTTTCGGACGTACCAGATCGATGATTTTCTAGCCTTTCAGCGCCGTCGTCTAGAGAATAATGCTTTGCCGGACTTACCAGCAGTAGTGCTGGTGATCGACAAATTTATCGAGTTCAAGCAGGCGCACGATAAAGATATGGACTTGTTGCTCTCCATAGCGCGCTTCGGACGTAACTATGGCGTTTTCCTGATCTTGAGCGCCGATAGGCCCGTCTCCGTCCCATCACAATTGATGAGCCTGATTGATCTACGTATCGGCCTGCGATTGGTGGAACTGACCGACTCATTGATCCTGCTTGGCAAAAACGACGCGGCGCATCTTGACCCTGCCCTGCCAGGGCGTGGCTATCGACGCGGCCAGACGCTGGACGAAGTGCATTTCGCGCTGCCAACGTCGGGCGAAGATGACGATGAGCAGACACAGTTGCTGGCGCGGCAGGTTGCGCAAATGGCTCACGAGGCTGAGGGAGCTTTGGCACCCCCAATTGAATTGCTTCCTGATTATGTGCGCATCGATGATTTTCTGGTTGAGGCAGCCTTCAGCAGTCCCGCCGCGCAGCGTTCGCGTTCGATTCGCCTGCAAATTGGCATTGAGGATTTGTCGTTGCAGCCGATAGCCCTGGAACTCAATAGCGATATTCCGCACGCGCTTGTGGCGGGTGGCCCGGGCAGTGGCAGGACAGGCGTATTGCAAACCTGCCTGATGGTGCTGGCAAATACGCCTGCATATGAGACGACAAAGGTGGTCATGATTGATTTCCGGCGCACTTCGCGCCCGCTGCGCAAACTGCCCAACATGTGGTTATACGCCAGCAGCGAGGAGCGCCTGAGTGAGGCTATCGACGCGCTGAAAAAGGAACTGCGCGAGCGTATGACTCACCTGCGCGAAGCACTGGAAAAGCAGGAAGATGACGACGAACCGGTGGGGTTGGATTTTAGGCCGCTTCTGTTGATGATTGACGATTACGATCAACTGAATGCCCTGATGAAAAACCCGATCAACGACCTGAAAGAGTTCTTGCTGCAATCCCGTGATTTAGGTTTGCATACCCTGGTTGCCGGTATGCCCGGTGATCTCAACCGCTCTGACCCGTTGCTGACGCAAGTACGCGCAGGCCGCGCGGGTATCATACTGGGTGGTGACCCCGCCGATCAGGCTGTCCTGGGTGTGCGCATGGCAGATTTGCCGCCAGGAAGAGGCTACCTTGTGCGCCGCCACCAGCGCAACCTCGTACAATTTGCCTATCTGCCGCCAGAGTCAATACCAGCGCGGGTAAAAGGGCTGGTACAGGCCGCGAAAGAGAAGAAGCTACCGCCTGCTCCCAAACATAGCTGTCCCTGGTGTCCCAAAGAAAAACCTGAGCCAGACGAGCCAACGCCTGATGAGGTACGCAAGCTTGCGGGCGTCTCGTAGGGGCGGGGGGCTGGGTGGATGGGGGTGGGGGCGCTTGCGCCGCCCCGGGGCAGGGTGGTGGGGTAACAACGGTTCGTCATTGCCAAAAGTGCCAGGGAAAGAGGATAAGGTGGTGGGAGAATGCTGGTTCTCCGCCAACCCCACCCCAGGGCGGCGCAAGCGCCCTCCCCACTCCACCACACCTCTCCCGCCCCTACAAACGAGAACATACTAAGGAGTGTGGGTCTATGGTCTGGAAATTAAATAGAGAACGAGTACAGAAGGCTGCCGACCGACTGCTCGCGCTTGTGCAGGTTCAAGAGCCGCCTGTGATTATTGAACAGATCGCGCAGCGTAGAGGAGTGGAAGTGCGTTGTGTGGCTTATGAGCATAGCCTGTCTGGTCTGCTGCTATGGGAGCATGGCAGTCCCGTGATTGGCGTTAATGCCTTGCATACAAAAATACGCCAGCGTTTCGCGATTGCGCACGAACTGGCGCATCTGGAATTGCGACATTTCACAGGCATTCACATAGATCGCATGTTTCCTGTCACACTATTGGAAGAGGCGGCAACCAGACAGGTAAATCCACTGGATATCGAGGCCAGTGCGGTCGCTATTGAGGTATTGATGCCAGTTGATATGTTGCGAAGTGATTTGAAAGGTAAGTTGATTGACTATCTTGATGAGAAGCTGGCGAAAGAGCTTGCAGACCGCTATCAGGTGGGGGAACAGACAATGCTGTTGCGCTTGATGCAAGCGGGGTTTATTAGCTGGGAAAGTCCGTTGGGTGTGTGAAAAAGGTGTTAGTCAGGGGAAGACATTCGCAAAAAGTGGGGGAGCCGGAAGACATCCGCAAGGAATGTCTCTACAAGTCGATTGGAATACTGTAGAGACATCTCTTGCGGATGTCTTCCGGCCCTTCCTTGATAAGATGTCGATGATGAAAGATCGATTTTAAAACACGAGATGCTACTTGACCCGCGCTCGATAGAGGTTTATTATAGCACAGAAAATTGGTACTTATTGGCCTCCTATTCTAGCCATCGTGTCGAGCAAGGAATGACAGGAGAAAAAAGTCTATTTTGCGATATTGGCTGGGGGCCTGGTGCATTTATATGTCTAGAATACCTACAAAGGAGTGGTTGTAGAACCCCATGCCAAAGACAACAAAACGTGCTGCAACAAAACGGGCGGCGAGAGTAGCGAAGGCGCACGCGACGCAACTGCCGAAGCTAGAGGTCAAGCAAGCGCCCAGAAAAGCGCCGGGATACAAACCACCTGCTCGTGGTCTGGCTCGCTATCCCTGGTTAATTGGTCTGACGCTACTGGTGATTGCCGTCAGCGTCTATGGAATGTACTTTTACCAGGTCGGCCCATTCGCCAGGCCTGTGAAGCCGGTTGTGGTTTCTCCTACCCCTGATTTACGCTATCAAAGTCCTTCTCCCTGTCTCAACATTGTGAAGAACTTGATTGATACTGCACCGGCTCCAGGCGCTGCCGAAATCGCCAAGATTCCTCACTACTATCCGAAGCCGCCGAAGATGATTATCAATACGCACAAGTTCTATTGCGCGGGCGTCAATACGACTAAAGGCTTCTTTGTGATAGAACTTTTGCCGCAATACGCGCCCATAACGGTCAATAACTTCGTCTTCCTGGCGCAAAATCACTTCTATGATGGCCTGACCTTCCATCGCCTCGTGCCGGATTTCATCATTCAGGGCGGTGATCCAAAGGGGAATGGCACAGGCGGCCCAGGATATAAATTCCAGGATGAGCCGGTACGTGGCAACTACATGAAGGGCTGGGTGGCAATGGCAAATTCTGGCCCCAACACGAACGGCAGCCAGTTCTTCATCTGCTTGCAAGATGATACCACGCGCTTGCAGAAATTGTATAATCTGTTTGGACATGTCGTGTTCGGCATGGACGTCGTTCAGAAGTTGCAGGCACCAAATCCCGACGATCCCAAGACCAAAAATATTAAGCCAGACGTCATGACTCACGTAATTATACAGGTGGCACCATAAACACCTGTCACCCGTGATAAGGATGTCGTAGACAAAAAAAGGGCGACCACATAAGGTCGCCCGTTCAATTGAAAGGGGATACTTATGCCAGGAAAACAGTACAATTCGCCGCCGCCAATGCGGATAGACCCAAACCGCACCTATACTGCGCATATTCGCACCAACAAGGGCGACATTGACATCCAGCTTAATCCCAAAGAAGCCCCGGTAACAGTGAACAACTTTGTTTCACTGGCCCAGGATGGCTTCTACAATGGTCTGACCTTCCATCGCGTCGTGCCCGGCTTCGTCATTCAGGGCGGAGACCCGGTTGGCAACGGCACAGGTGGCCCTGGCTACCAGTTCCAGGATGAGCCAGTCCGCCGCCAGTACAGGGCCGGAACAGTGGCGATGGCAAATGCTGGCCCCAACACCAACGGCAGCCAGTTCTTTATTTGCCTTGAGGACCAGCCCCGTCTCCCCCCCAACTACACCATCTTCGGCGATGTAATCACCGGCATGGATGTCGTGCGCAGCATTCGCGTGGGGGATGTGATGCAGTCTGTGACGATTGAGTAGGAAAATGGTGGACTACCAGGCTTTGCAGTAGTGTTGACCGGAAGGCACCCACAAGGGGATGCCTCTACAGGTAAAACGGGTTGTAGGGGCATCCCCTTGTGGGTGCCTTCCAGCTATTCTTCCTGCGCTTTCCATTCAATCGAAAAAGTTTTTGCCCATGCCAGCAGCAATTCATCCCCCATATACTTTCCCACCACCTGCAACCCCATTGGCAATCCATTTTCCGCCCGTTCCATCGGCAACGAGATAGCTGGCATGCCCGCGTATGTCCACGGCAAATTCAGAAGCGTGCTACCTGTCGCTGAGAGTCCTTTAGGGGCTGGGCCAGGAGCGGCAGGACTGACCCATAAATCAATGCCGCTTTCATCCATAGCCGCTTCCAATTTAGTTCGCAATTGCAAGCGACCAGCGCGAGAAGATTCAAGTTCTCCTTGCGAGATACTTTGTCCCTCGCGAATGGCAGCCACCGTTTTTGGCCTATAAAGGGCTTCGTATTGCGCGAACCAGTCTGCATGTACCTGCGCCAATTCGGCAAAGGCCATGCGAGTATGCTGGCGATTGATCGTTTCGATATCTTCAAACATCCGCACCCGCTTAATCGTATAACCAGCTTTTTCAAGTTGCGCCAGTTGTTGTTGGAAAATGGCCTGTCCCTCTGGTGTGGCCTGCTCTAAATAGGGGCCTTCTGGAACGCCGAGGACTGGCAATCTCTCTGGCCTGGGAACAATTTGCCAGTTATCGCAAAGTAGCGATGCCACAAGTTCCATCCCCTCAACATCTTGTGTGAAAATGCCGACCGTATCGACCGATTTGGAGAAGAGGATCAGGCCATCGGTGGGGATGCGCCCGTAACTGGGTTTGAAGCCGACGATGCCGCAGAAGGATGCGGGGCGAATGGTGGAGCCGATAGTTTGCGTGCCGAGGGCCAGGGAGCAAAAACCTGCGGCAACGGCGGCGGCTGAGCCACTGCTTGAGCCGCCCGGCGTGTGTTCGAGATGGTGGGGGTTGCGCGTGGGGCCGGGTTCGGCCCAGGCAAATTCGGTTGTCACCGTTTTGCCGAGGATGAGTACACCTGCATTGCGCAGGCGGGTGACGCATGTGGCTTCGGGGCCGGTAAAAAGTTCAGGGGGAAGCTGCGAACCGGCGTGGGTAGGGAAGCCATCCACGCGGAAAACGTCTTTAATGCCTGTGAGAACGCCGTAGAGCGGGGGGCGATTGCCCGGCTCCGGCCATTGTTGCTGCAATGCTGTAGCTTCATTGTGCAGGCGCTGGCGACGGTCTGGCTCGGGTAAAAGGGCCTGGAGTTGTGGTTCCAGGGCGTCAATGCGGTCGCAGGTTTCGTCGATGTAGCGTTGCAGGTCAAGCTCTCCGCTGCGTAGGGCGGACACGATGGGCGCGAGTGGAGCGGGATGAATGAACATAGCTGGCTATTCCTCGTTTACGAGTCATCTATTTGTATCGTGTAAAAGATGTACACAGTATATGACAAATCTGTAGGGATGCGATTCATCGCGTCCCCCGGATAGAAAGTGGAGCAGGCAAGAAGTATGAACGCGATAGATATGGTGAAAACAATGATGACCGCACTGCAATCGGGCGATATGGAACTGGCGGCCAATACGATGAGCGACGATTTTGTGCTGCGCGGTTGGAGTCCGGCTGAATTGAACAAAGGCGAGATGCTGGCGATGCAGAGCGAGTTGTTGAGCGCGATGCCGGACTTTTCCTATCACCTGCGCGACCTTGAGGAGCAGGACTCGCTGGTGACGGGGTTGATGCGCGTGACGGGAACGAATACGGGCGATTTGTCGCTGCCCATGTTTGGCATCCCGCTCATTCAGGCGACGGCTGTTTCTATCGAACTGCCGCAGGTGCGGACGGAATTTATTGTGCAGGATGGTAAGGTGAAGGAGATGATGGTTGAGGCGGTTCCAGGCGGCGGGCTGGCCGGGCTGCTCCAGCAGATTGGCGGAGAACTGCCGGTGCTGCCAAGACTGGATAATAGCGATATCCGGCGCATGGATAAGATGGACGAGGCCAATATCGACTCGCGTTAGGCCTCGTAGCCGGTATAGAATGGATGCCTGCGGGTAGCTACCCACGCGCCTAGAAAACCAACCAGCCCACCGATAATTGCCAGCAGCAACAGAATAACGATTGCTGCGACGATGCCGCCGCCAATACCGACCGGGCCACCACTACCGAATCCGGTGTTGATGGTATCGGGATAGCCGGGGAACTGGTGAATGATGTAGCCCAGTACCTGGGTGACGATGCTGGCAACAAAGCCGGTGACGAAGCCCATTTTGCGGTCTACTGCCACACGGCCCGTTACCACACCTGCGATGAAGTAGATCAGCAGGTCGATAAAGGAAGTCAGGCAGAAGATGCCGACGATGGCCGAGGCAATGCTGAGCGGCAGGCTATTCGGTTTACTGGCATACGATGCAGCTTGATGATAGAGCGCGGAATTAGCCAGCACGAAGACGATCCACTGGATGGCGGCCAGAAAACCGGCAATCAGGCCGACCAGCAGCGCCCTTTGTATATAACCAGGTGGCAGTTGAGGTGTAACCGGCGCTTCGCGTTGATGTACCGGGCCACCACGACCGCGACGGCGGGGTATCGGTGATGCTGGCTGCGGGCCGGGATCATCGAATTCATCATCGTATGGGTCGTTTCGCCCGGCGCGTTGTGACTGGTGCCGGGGATATTGTGCATCTGGGTCTTGCATGTATATGTTCCTCAGTGTTTGCCTGGACTATTTGGTATCTTGTTGAAAACCGACGCGTAAGTATTGATGAATTGCCAGTTATTGAGCGGCCAGTATATCATGACCGCCTTGCCAATTATATAACTTTTAGGAACAAATCCCCACTCGCGCGAATCGTCGCTGAACTGCCGGTTGTCGCCCAGTACGAAGTACTGGTCAGGTGGCACGACAATCTTGCTGCCAATCGGGTTGGCGGGCACTTTGACGTAAGGTTCCTGCAAGGTGACGCCATTCACAGAAACGGTGGTGAGGGTCAGCGTGATGACATCGCCTGGAAGGCCAATCACCCGCTTGATGAGATCTTTGTTGGTATCGACGGGCCAGTGGAAGACAATCACGTCGCCGCGCTCGGGCGGGTGGAAGAGATAGGCCAGCTTGTTTACCAGAACATATTCGTTATTTTGCAGGCCGGGCTGCATGCTGGTGCCCTGAACCTGGTAGTTTTGCACTGTCAGGTGAATGACCAGGAAGATGATAAGCGTCAGGGCTATCGTTTCAATGATTTCCCGCGCCAGGTGTGAACGTTTCAATCTAAACCTCTTTATGTATGAATGGCGGCGTAGACCGATGGATAGGTGTTAATCAGTTCCAGGTTACTCACCGGCCAGTAGACCGCGACCGCCTTGCCGATGATATAGCTTCTATCGAGCGGCCCCCAGGTGCGCGAATCGAGACTGTTATCCCTATGGTCGCCCATAACAAAGAACTGATTCGGTCCCAACTTCCATATATTGCTACCAAAATTGAACGGTACACTGATATATGGTTCGTGTAGAGTCTGCCCATCAACGATCACGCTAGTACTTGTGGTTTGAACAGTATCTCCCGGCAGACCGATGACCCGTTTGATAAAGTCTTTGCTGGTATCCAACGGGTAGTGAAAGACGATCACGTCGCCACGCTGCGGCCCCTGAAAGAGATAGGACAGCTTATCTACCAGCACAAACTCATCTGTATGTAGTCCTGGCTCCATGCTGGCTCCATCCACGCGAAAACTCTGTACAGCGAAGCGGATCACCAGAAAAACGAGCAGCGTCAAGGCAATCGTCTCGATCACTTCACGGATGAGGCGAGTATGTTTTTCAGACAACGGTGTCATCCCTCACACTAAAGGTTCCTTTCCTTTGCACATTATAGTCAGATGCATGCATGGGAACAAGAGCAGTTTTTGCCTGAAGTCAACCAAATTGGCTATTGATGGTAGAGATTGTGCCGATTGCTTGTGGAAGAGGATAGATGAACTGTTACAACCACGACCGGCAAGGAGGGTAATGTCATCCTGAGCGCAGCGAAGGATCTCGTGTGCCGAGCGATTCGTGCGTCGAGGCCGGAGATCCTGAGCGCAGCGAAGAATGACAGGGGCGAGATGGTCGATTATGAAGGCAGAACATCATCATCAACTTCGTTTCATTGCGCATGTATGCTGAAAATGGAGGAGGTATGTTGGGTTTATTGCATTACAGGCATGCGTTACGATATTTCACGATTTCACTGCTGTTATTGATGTTGCTGGCCCTGTTACTGTGGCCGTTTCGCAGTGGAATACAAGCGCGGAGCGCGAACGCTTCACCAAAACTGACAACAATTGGCGACTGGAGCCAGCATAATTTCGATTTGATCTATACAATGGCCTTTAGCAGCGCGCAGCAGCAAGATGGGCCATTAGTGGCCTATCGAGCATCTGGCACTGATTTACGCTCGGCGGTTGCTGTAGCTGCCGTAGCCCGCTCTGGTTTGCCGCAAACGCCTGTATTTTTTCCTTCGCCCGATGGACGTTATCTCGCGCTGCTGAATCCGCTGCATATGGGCTATGGTTCAGATGTGAAAGGCGCGAGTCTAAGTATTCTGCCGACTGATGGCAGCAAACTTACGCATATTTCCACTGCGAGTGCTTTTCCTGGCAGTCTGCTGCTGGCGCAAGACGTTTCGTCGATGGACTCGGTTGTCTGGTCTGCTGATAGTTCCTCGCTGTACTATCATACTGGCGCTGCTGGCATGGAATTATTGCAGGCAAGCGGTTCGAGTAAGCGCCAGCAAGTGACGCTTAGCGGCTATGATGAGATACACCGCGTGGATCTTCAAGGACATGATGTTACGCTCCTAAGCCAGTCTGAGGATGGTAGTTCTTTCCGTTTGCTCGGCCTTGATCGCTCCGGCGCGCTGCTGCTGACAGTGGCTCAACCTGGGAAGCCGGTGGAAATCGTGCGTCTCAATGCGAACGCGGGCATGAGGGCCAGTCCCAGGCTTACTTCGGTGGTCTTGACGCTGCCGCCCGATATTTTGCCTGGGAATGCTCTACGCGTGGGAAGCGATGGCGAGTCTGTCGAGTGCGAGCGCGTGACGCAGTGGAATCCCTTACGCTACGATATTGTGCGTATCGGCTTCGCAAATCGGGCTGTTACGCATGTCGCGCCGCTCTTTGATACCGCGCGTTATGGACGCGCTTTGATGCCGTTAGCCCGCTCAAATGATGGGCAGGTGCTGGTGATGTCGCGAGTGGAGAGTTTACGCGGTGATCTCGCGGCACAGGGTATTCCTGGCGTTCCGGCACAGGAATCGCTGGTTGTGGCGAATGGGCGAACGGGAGCATTGCAGTCCTTGCTGTTGCCCCCTGGCGGACAGCTGGTGCAGGTCTTCTGGGCACCGCACCTGGCTTCTCGCCAGATTCATGCCTTACCGCAGAATATATTGGCAGAGTTAATGGCCTTCCATAAACGACAGGGCCAGGGCTTGAATGCGAGCGTCTTCCAGCAGGATGAGTGGATGCTGGAAGGACACAACGGACGTCTTGTGGATGCTCCAACATTACCGCAGATGTGTTATGGCAACTGTTCCTCGTTTAATGGCGCTCCGCATGTCTCGGCGGCCATTTTGCATGGCGTAGCCTATACAGAGAGCAACTGGCACCAGTTCAACGCGCCCGGCTACCAGGTCAACGGCGAGGCAATCGGCTCTCCGGTTGAGAGCTTTGATGGCGGCTGGGGCGAGTTCCAGCAGACATGGGGTATGCCGCCGCAGTGCAACGGGCAGCATAACTGTCGCGGTGACGCTTACCGCATTCAACACGATCAGAGCTACAATATTGGCGCTGGCATTCAGGCGCTGATTAATGCCTGGAATAACACGGCGGGCGTCTCATCGCAGAGTGACCCCAACGACCCCTTTAAGGCCAATCACTGGTTTTTCGCGGTCTGGGCCTACAATGGGGCGTATGGCAACAATCCCAACGACGTGCCTTCTTCGCAGTATGGAAACTGGTATCCAGGCGCGCCGTTTCGCTCGATCTATGAAGAGTATGTCTGGTATTTCGCGGCGCACCCGCAGTATTATAGCAATGGCTGGACGGATAACTATGTTCCCAGCCTGGGACCGGGACTGTTGCCGCCGCAGTCCGATTTTGCCAACACCTCGGATAGCTTTGTGGCCTGCGCCACCTGCACCATTCCCGATTGGACGGCGGGCAGCTATGACCGCGAATGGGTAGGCTATGGCGCACCGAATGTGACGGTAGCCAGCAATTTCACATCAATGTATAGCCAGCTCGGTGGAGAAAACGTGCTGGGATTGCCGCGTGATAATGGCGGCGGCGCGGCTGTTCATCGCTGGGGCAACGGCTGGACGCAGGATTTCGGCGGCGGTTCTGATTTGCCGGGCGCGCTTATGCTGGCCGATAGCGCGACAGGCGCTTACTGGGTGCATGGCGGCGTGTGGACGCAATACCTGTTCGCCGATCATGGCGCGACGGGCTGTCATGGCTACCCAACCTCGAATCTCGTGCCTTATACCAATTCGGGGTTGGGCAGCGACAGCTATTATCGCCAGACCTTTCAGACGGGTTTCATAGTATGGGACGCAACCACAGGGATGATTGCAGCCGACGTCTGTTCCTGACCTGGCGTGTCACCACTGGCGAATAATCAAATGGCCCTGCGCAACGGCGTTCACGATATCGGCGCGGCTGACGATACCTACCAGCCTGCCTTCAGAGACGACGGGCACGCGCTTGATCTTGCGCTCGGTCAGCAGGGCCGCGATTTCACCGACGGGCGTATCCTCGCTCACGGTGATGATCTCGCAGCTCATGATATCAGCAACACGCAGCCCCTCGCGGTTGACCTTGCTGATGATATCCGCTTCCGTGACCATACCAATAATTCTGCCGCTACCATCAAGAACGGGAAGACCACTAATACGCTTTTCGGAAAGGAGTTGCGCAGCTTCCTGCGCGCTGGCTTCAGGACGAATGGTGCATACCTTGCGGGTCATAATGTCGCTTGCAATCATGGCACACTCCTTCGGGCGCTCGTGACAGGCTAGCAAAGCGAGCAATATTGCTCATCTAATACATAGATGATAACATAAAAATGGAGAGAAAGGGGTGGTTTTGGGGGCGTTTCCTGCCTTAATGATCGCTTTCTTTATCATGGGGAATATTTTCATGCTTTCATATTAATTCAGGTGAGCTTTGTGTCTTCTCAGCTTTTCTTGAGCCATCAACATTGCGACTCGAACCATTTTTTGTGCTGCGTCCATCATAAAGGTTAACTGTTCCTGGTCGCTGATAATATAGAGCGTTTCACCACCTGTAGTTTTGGGAATAGGGGGAACATATAAAAGATAGGGGTCTTTTTCGGCAGGATTCTCCAGGATTTCTAGTAAAACATGCATGCTGTCTTGTTCTACAAGGATTGAAGAGGTTTGAGTATATCCACTTTTTTCTGCCCAGGCCCGCCAATCAGGTTGTATCTCGGTTATTCTTGGTTCCGGCTGTTTATCATATCGCTCGATGTTTAACATTAAACGTCCTTATCCTTCTGTAGGGACGCGATTCATCGCGTCCTGCTGCCTCACCGCTCACAACAGGCCAGGTGGACGCGATGAATCGCGTCCCTACAATTGCCGCATTATTTTCTTAACAAATCTCCAAGCTTTTTTACTCTGGTTTCGTGGGGCCAGCTTGATAACATATCTCTGTATATGTTGCACACTTCATTATAGCGTAAACTGCTTCCTGATTGTTTCGCTGCTGGAGCTGCAATTTCAAATGCATCACAGGTCGCTTGCAAATCGCCAAGCATATAGAAGGTAGCTACACGACGATTTAGAAATTCGACTCCAAGTGGGTGCCCAGGATTCGCTTTTTCGAACTGATTTAATGTATTTAAGGCGGCTTTGGGGTGTTTCAAATGCAGATGCGTCATTATTTCATAGTTGGCGAGCCATATGTTATTTATAGGGACGTAAGAATGATTAGGGTCATGCTCTGGTTGTTCTGGAAAGGTATCTTTTGTCAAACCCAGAAAATAATCGGCCTCTTTCTTATGAATAAGATGAGCCTGAGATTCAGCCATTACCAGGTAGAACCATCCTTGTAAAAGAGGGGAAGCACCCGGCACGTATTGCACCGCTTTTTCATGAATAGATACTTGTTGAACTGGATTATTGAGATGAAAGTAGGTGTGTGCTTCGCGCACCAAAGAGGCGAGCAGTAGATTGGAGTCTTGCGCCAGTTGCGCATAGACAAAGGATTGGCGGGTGGCGACAAGCGCCTGCCCAAAGTTTTGCTGTTGCAGGTTGAGCAGCCAGATCAATTGATACGAGCGCGAGATAATACTCGCCAATGTTTTTTGATGCCTGGATGATTGTTCTACAAGGGGAAGCAAGGGAGCAAGGAAAGCGGGAAGAAATTGTTCGAGCAATAAATGCTCGCCTGCAAAGTAGAGTTGCCAACAATAGGTAATTGTTGTATTTGCCCTGGATACTGTTTCCTCATCAAGTGCTGTAACGTAGGGATATGAAGCCAGAAGTGAAGTATATTGAGGAAGCAATCCACCTGCTGCCAATTCTAAAGCACCCTGAACCAGAATACGGCGTAGCTTATCCAAATCTATCTCTCCTTGCTCAATGTTTCTATCTTCTTTCTGGGTTTGGTGAGGCATATCAATAAAGCCCAGTTCTCCGGCGCTTTTCCCAAAAAGCTGGCAAAGTAGCGTTTGATGATGCCTGTTCGGTTTGTGTTCGCCGTTTTCCCAACGGTTTACTACCTGTTCCGTGGTTTGAAGATAATCTGCCAGCTTTTGTTGTGACCAGCCTCGCAATTCACGCTCACACCGTAGTAGTTTATTAGGCTGTTTTATTTTCTTTCCCATTGCTTGCTACCTCTTGCCACTTTTGAATCAACCTGTACAACTCTATCAACAGCATATCACCGCCTTTTAGAAGCGGCAAGCTTTTAACAAGCCTATGACATTCTTTTGCTAATGATCTACAGGTATATTTAAAAGCGCAGATGAGCAAAGAAAAGGAGAACCATCACCTATGCAAAAAAACCAGAGTAGCATAGCGGCATTTCGGCAACGGCAGCTTTTAGAGGAAGAGGCGACCAGGCGCGCTTTGTATGGATTTGCCATTGTCGCAAATCATGAAAGTATTACGGCTCGAATGGAGACAAGCGCGGAGCGCCTTCTGAGATTGATTAAAGAGGGGAAGCATGAAGAGGTGGAAGCCATCATGAATCAGCCAATGTGGGAAACAGAGCAGTCCGAAGTCGCTGTGATGCTAGACAAAGCCCTTTTACAGGTGGGAACTATCATACAATATCGTTTGCGCCCCGAACAAAACCCTGTAAACCCTGCCAGAATATGGCGCGGGAAGATTCTTCGCGCCACGTCCAATGAGCCGCGTATGCTCGACCATGTTCAGGTAGAACTTCTTGATGCGGGATATGAAGGGGAGCGGGAAATTGTCTATCCTCAGCAGATAGTGGCTATTGAATAAGCCCTATAACATCTTTTGCTCCAATATTTCTTTGTAAATTTTTCCTAGTCGATCAGCATACTGTCCCCAACCCGTCTCCGCATTCAATGCCTCAATGTCCCGCTCCGTCAGATGATAATCAAGCTGTCGAGCTTCAAGCATGGCCCGGGCCAACGACTCGTGGCTGTTGGGCTCGTAATAGCTGGTAGCGCGAGGTGGGAGCATGCCGGAGAAACGGGGCAGGCGCGGCGCGACGATTACGCGGCCATAGGAGAGCGCGAGCATTGCCAGTTCTAACATGCCTGCGGTACGGATGGCGAAATGGGGTAGGACGAGGGCGTCAACGGCTCCCATGTAGAGGGCGATATCTTCCTCGGTTAGTTCTGCGGAGTGCAGGTGAATGTTGGGGTTGATGGCGGCCAGTTTGAGGATGCGCGAGGAGAACTCTTTTTCTCCTGGCCTGCCTACCAGCAGCAACTGCAAGGGGCCATCCGGCGGCAGAGGAGAGATGCCTGAAGAGGGGCCGCTTTTGCGGAATTGTTCAACGGCTTTGTGAAAGGATTCGAGCAAATAGATCAGTTCGCGCTCGGTATGGTGCGAGGCGAGGCAAAGGAAGGCGAAACCAGCGACGGGCGGAAAGGCGAGCCGTTTTCGGGCCTTGTCACGCTGTACGGGCGGCAGAATAGCGCCGTAGAAGCCGGGATGGGGCAGGCAGCGCAGGCGGCGGCGCAGCTTTTTGTCGGGATAGAGTTGTTCCGGCTGGCGCGTGTAGCTGATGATGATGTGACTGCGCGCCATCAGGTTGCGCTCGATGGCGCGGCGGGCGAGATAGCGCAGGCCCTGGGTGCTTTGCCACCAGCCGCCTGCATCGATGGTGACGATGCGCACGCCCAGGCGATGAGCAAGCCATAGCCGGAACCACAGCCTTTGTCGCTGGCGATGTGAGAGGTCGAGCGCGCCGGGACGGTAGAAGTGCAGGATGCCGATGGCCTTGCCCTGGTATGCGCGATGCCGCCAGAGCCAGGAGAGCGGAATATCCGGGTCGCCCGGCGTGCAGTAAATATCTTGCAGCGATTGCACCAGCAGATCGGCGGTCGGGTCGGGCTTATCCGAGCGAACAAGGAGAACAGATGGCTCGGTGATATTGGCGGGCGCGTGTTCGAGAAACGAGAGGCGTTGTTGCACGCGGCCCCAGATGCGCGCCTGTTCCATCGCGGCTTCCATGCGCTCGCTGGTCGGGCGGTCCGCCATGCTCAGGAGCGGGCGGTGAATCAGGCCGAGAAAGAGCAGCGAGCGTATATCGCTATAGAGGGCGCGGATGGTCGCTGTTGTGTTCTGTCGCTTTTCGTCGCGATATTGAGACAGCACTTCTGAACGGCCTTGCCAGTAGGCCCGCCCGGTAAAGAACTCGCGTTTGAGGCGAGTGGCCGGAATGCAATGAAAGACCTGCGCGGATGGTTCATACCACAGGCGATATCCTTCGGCGCGCAGGCGATGACAAAGATGTTGTATTTCGGTGCTGGCCGGAAGATCGCGCCGCTTGCTTAAAAAGGGCGAAAAGTAGCCGGTGGTGCGCAGGGCCGCGATTTTGACCGAGAAACAACTGCTGCTGAAACTGATCGGGGCTGGTAACTCCATGCGCTCCTTTGAGGGCGAAAAGTAGCCGAGTAGTTCGAGCATATCATCGGTGAGCCAGTAGGGACGCGCGGCTTCCCAGCGCATCTCAACCTTGCCGCCGATAGCGTCGGCCCCGGTTTCATCGTAGGCCTGCAAAAGCCGTTCCAGGAAGTAAGGGTCTGCCACAGTATCGTCATCGAGGAAGACCGCGATTTCGCCCGAGGCGGCCAATAGGCCGGTGTTGCGCGCATAGGCCAGGCCGTTCTGCGGCTCGGAAAGGCATTGTACCTTCCAGACTTCGTCGTTGTTGCGCGGCTCGTGCCTTCCAGCGCTGACATAGTGGCGCACAGCGTTTAAGGTGCCATCGCTTGAGCCGTTGTCGATAACCAGTATCTCGAAGTCGGCGTATGAAAGCGTCTGGCGGCGCAGGCTCGCCAGGGCATTCAAGACGAGGTTACAACGGTTGTAGGTGCAGAGAATGACGCTCAAGCGCGGCCCGCTTCCCTTTTGCAGGAGGGCAGGTTCGCCTTTGCTTAGACGTGTCACCATGCGCGTTTTTTGCCGGGAGGTCATACGGGTTTCTTCCTATAGTACAGGTAATTTCGACAGAGAACGATAGAACCAGAGGCCGAGACGGCCTGGGCGATTGCGCAGGCCAGCGCGAATCCATTCAGGCCCCATATGTGCGTAAAAGGCAGGATAAGCGCCAGTTTGAGCAAAGCCGAGACGATGCCGAGCCAGGCCTGAGCGCGTTTGCGTTCCGCGTTAGCAAGGAGCGTCAGGCTGATGCTTGCGACGCTTCCCAGCGCGGCAGATGCAAGCAGGAGGCGCAGTGGCGTCACCATCGGCAGATAGCTCGCGCCGAAGCAAATGGTGATTATAGTAGGGCAGAGATAGATACCGAGCGCGCAGAGCGGCATCGCCATAAGAGCCGTGTAGCGCGTGTTCCTGCGCCATGCGTCAATCGCGTTGAGATAATGCATACCTGGAACGTAGCGCAAGAGCAATGGCAAGATGCAGGACGAGAGCAGCGCCGGAAAGAGCAGCAGCACGCGGGTGCTGATAAGGGAAGCCAGCGCGAAGTAGCCGAGGTCCGCGCCTTTGCCCAGGAACAGCACAAGCAGGAGTTCGCGCCAGACAATGGCATCCAGGAGAAAGAGCGGCAGCGAGTTGCGCCCGCCCTGCGTCAGCCGTTCGCGCAGCCACCTGCTCGGTTCCTGCGCCTCTTTCAATGGCAGCAGGCGGGCGATACAGAGCATGGCGAAGGCAAGCAGGAGAATATCCGCCGATGCTCGCGTTACCAGTAGCAGACTTAAGCGGGTAAATCCGGCAAATGTATACTGCATGCAAAGCAAAACCAGCAGCAGCATAATGGCCGCGCCCAACAATTGAATATCCCCGAGCAGATCAAAACGGCGCAGCCCGCGCAGTGTAATGCTGGCGACCCCGCTCAGCAGCAGAGGCGGCGCTGATAACCCCGCCAGCAGCAGCAACGAGAGAGAAAGCCCGCTCACCTTCACAAGCAAAAGAACGAGCAGCAGGTAAACCAGGCAATAGAGCAGAATTTTGCGATATTGCTGCTGTAGCACAAAGTAGAATAAACCCGCCGAGGTAGGCGCATTCTGGCGCGCCTGTATATCCGCGAGCGCCTGGTTGGCCCTGGCCGACATGCCCAGTCCGATAGCCGGAACCGCTGCCGTAGCAAGCCACAGCGCAAAGGCATAGCTGCCAAATTCAACCGGCCCCAACGAACGGGCAATCAGGACAGTCGAGAATAAACTCAGCAGCGCCGAGCAGGCTGAGGCGCTTAGACGCCAGATTCCAGGGCGCAAAACAGCATGTGTGTTGGCTCGTTGTAGCAACATTTTTCCTCTTCCCTTCCACCATCCACTACCTCTAGAATGCGCTCGAAATCGCAGGCAAGTAATCCTGATGTACTCTTAATAGTCGCCGTCAGGGATTGACCACTATCTGGCTCCCGAGAACACAAAAAGACACTGCAATCGGGTACATCCGCCGGATCAGGAATCAGAGGTAAGCTCCAGCGCGAAGTTCTTTTCTCTGGTACATTCGTAGGGACAGGGGGATGTGGGGATGAGGAGCGGGGGCCTTGTGCCTGTCCCGGTGGGGTGGTGAGGATGGCAAGGTTTGATGAGAACGAACGGTGGTTTTCCCCGCCGCCCCGCCCGGGACAGGCACAAGGCCCCCGCTCCTCATCCACCCCGCCCCCTGTCCCTACGCAAGGAAATGACGGAGTTTTTATTTCCCGCATTATGTCTGTATCTCGTTTATTCACCACCCAACCACCTCACTTTTAACTTACATGCCATTATGCCATTGACTGGCGAATATGCAGTGATAAGCGGGTTGTAAGTTTGTGTACATGTGCCGCAAATGCGTTAAGAATTGAATTTCGAGAATGTACGTTATTTCTTTACTGGAAAAGACGTTTCTTTACCTGATCTTAACCGCGTTATCAGCCGGTTGTTAAGTGTGGCGGGTATGCTATATATGTCCGAAAAGTTGTGGCAGAAGTGGAGGATGTGGGGTTGAGCGGACAGAATTCCCCGTTAACGATTTCTGGACAGGTGTCCCTGGTCTATATTCAGGTTCCAGGGGTATTATCTGCCATTTTATTGCGTGTCGCCCGGCGTATACGCAAGCAAGTGCGTTCCCGCGATACGGTCTTGTTGCTAGAAGATGGCTGCGCGCTAGTTTTACCTGCGACATCGATGCCCGGTGCTGAAGCGGTGGCGCGGCGCGTTTCGATGCTGCTTGTCGATGTGGAGACACATGTACAGGTGTTGTATGGAGCAGCGGCCCTGGAAATGCTCAGGCGTTTGCAGGCGCAGGGAGCAAAGGTGCTGGAGCCTGATGAATGCTCCGAAGCTCAGACGGAAGAATGTATTGCTAAAAGGATAGCGCAGGTTGGCTTAAAGAAAGCTGCTTTCTCAGAACCTTGGACAGAGCCGATGCAGGCTATGCCTTATCTGGCCTTTTTATCGCATTATCCCTCGCGCCGCCTGTTGCATTTGTTTCCCTATGAACTGGCATGTCGCTACTCCTGCATACCAATCGGTGCGGAGCGCGATATGCTGACGCTGGGTACGGCGCGCTGGTTCGAGCAGGAGATTATTGCCCGTTTTTCGGAAGCGACCGGGCGGGGCATTTTTCAGGTACGCTGTGAGTTGAGTTTGATCGAGGATGTGCTGCGCTACTGGGAAAGCCTGTTAAGCGCGCAGGAGGTACGAGGGACGCCGGAAAGACGTTCTTCGCTGGTGGAGGAAGTATGACGTGCATTGTGATGTTGGGGATTGGAGGGATGGATGCCGATCTCCTGCGTGTGTACGGACCGTCGCTGCCGAATTTGCGGCGCATGATGCTGCATTCGCCATTTCTGGAAATGCAGTCCTGTTTTCCACCGGAGCCAGCGCCCGCCTGGGTCAGCATCTATACCGGTCAGCATCCCGCCAATCACGGCATTATCGAGCGTGTCGATTATCTTGTGGAGAATAAAGGACAGACCGGAAATCAGGAGCAGAACCGGAAGCCACCCATCGAGCAGGGGTGGCTTCCGGAAAATTCTCATAGGTGGCTTTCGTCCCCCAACGCAAATATGAAGTTAACCCATGAAGAGACGTTCTGGGAACGCGCCAGCAAAGCGGGAAAGCGCGTCTGCATCGTCAACCCGTTTCCTTTGTATGAGCCGCAGCCGGTCAATGGTGTGATGCTCACGCTTTCCAACGATGAGGAGCAGGGGGCGCTGATCCTGCCGCCAGATGCCACACCCTCTGACGGATTTCCGCCCCTGCTGGATAACATCGTTATTTCAAAGGAGCGCCAGCTTGAGGAGTTTTGTTGTACATTGCATACTCGCACTGCACAGCAGGCTGCTGCTGCGCTTGAACTCTTTTGTCGCGAACCCTGGGACCTCTTCTTTGCGCAGTTTGACGCGCTCGATCTGGTGCAACATGTTCTCTGGCGTTACAGCGACCCTAATGACCCGGCCTATCCTGGTCGCAACGAATATGCCAGCCGTATCCTGGATTTCTATCGCCTTTTTGACGAGACACTGGGCCGTTTTCGCGCCTGCATGTCAGAAGATGCTGTGCTGGTGGTGATCAGCGGTCATGGACATGGGCGGCGCTGTCTGTATCACCTGAATCTCAATGAGTGGCTGCGCGAACAGGGCTGGCTGGTTCCACGCACATATAACTCGCTGCGCCTGTTCAAGCGACGTTCTCTCACGGAGCGGACAAAGAATTCATCGCTTGAATTGCGGGCCTATTTGCAGTCGCACGCATATATTTCGCGGTCGGTGCGCTCTAAGCCGAATCGTAAGCTGCTGCGCCGTTCTACGCATACTATTGACACGGCAGCTTCACAGGCGCAAGTTGTGGAACTGGCAGGAACAAGCCCCTTCGGCGGCATCGAATTGCGGCGCGATCTGCGGGATTACGAACCCGTTCGAGATACTATTCTGCGCGGCCTGAAGCAATTGAGCGTTAGAGGGGTGCCCGTTGTGAGTTGGGCAAAAAGGCGTGAGGATGTGTACCAGGGACGTTTTATCGAACGCTATCCCGACATTTTGTTTGAACTGCGCGGCGACTTTGGCGTGTCGAGCAGCCTTTACGTGCCACCTGTCACTACTGATACCCTGCATTCCATGCTTTCGGCTGGACACACCCGGTGCGGCGTCTTCATGCTCGAACAACTGCCCGCCCAATTCGATATTCTGGATGGCATCCAGGAGCCAACGGTGATGGATGTGGCCCCGACCATTCTGGAATTATTGGGCGTACCGTTTGAGACTGGAGATGGCAAATCGCTGGCGCAAAGAAGACGGGTGAGGCAATTGATCTGATAACGAGACGCAATGATGAATTTTCACAAAGAAGGAAGGAATCTCCAGGGATGTCATCCTGAGCGCAGCGAAGAATCTGCGGTGTCTCCTACCGATTGATGCGTCGAGGCCGCAGATTCTTCGCTGCGCTCAGGATGACATGCAGTGTCTTTCCTGGTATTTCATCAAAGTTCATTATGCTCAGGCCTCAATTGTTTAAAGCCCGCCGTAAATTCGCGAGTGCGGCCTGGGCGCGTTTTTTCAGTGTGTTTTGTGAGATATCGAGTTCGCGGGCCATCTCAGGCAGGGTCATGCCGTTATAGTAGTGCATGGCGATGACCGCTTGCTGCTTGGATGGTAGTTGTTGAATGGCGTCGGCCAGGTCCCAGTCGCCTTCGATACGGGCGTTGTGCTGGTCGGCGGCGCTGGCGGCTAACTCGGTGCGATATTCCAGCATGCGCTGCTGCACATAGGCCGAGGTGCGGGCCTGCCGCCGTTTAAAGCTGATGCACTGGTTGACGACGATACGCATGAGCCAGGGACGCAAGGCTCCCGAACTGCGCAGGCTCGACAGATGTTGCCAGGCCTGAACCAGCGCATCCTGCACCGCATCTTCCGCGATATCGCGATCTCCAACGATCAAACAGGCGGTACGCAGCATCAGTGTATTGTACATCTGGACGATCTCGCTGAACGCTTCCCCGTCTCCCTGCAGGGCACGTTCAACCAGTTGATTTTGCTCGTCTTGCTCGTTTTCAACTTCGGAAACAGGAGATGAATCTAAAACAATATCTACTTCTTCAGAAGTGACAGGTGCTTGCTTACTGATGAGGGCAACCATCGCGCTCTCCCTTTGAACACTATCTACGATTTCAACGCTACATAAAAGATAGCGGAGATAGCGGGCAAAGTAAGGTGAGCGGACTCATGATTTTAAGAATGAGCGTGAAAGGGGCTTGTAGGGACGCGATTCATCGCGTCCACCTCGCCTGTCGTACCAACCGATGCCCCGAGGTGGACGCGATGAATCGCGTCCCTACAGAACAATATGTCATTCCAGAATTTCTTCCTTCTCCTGCTCCTGCACAAAGACGGCCTCTACCTGGGTCTGTTCGGCTGGTTCGTCGTTGGTGGGGAACTGTTCGGGGTGGGTTTCGCGCCAGTTTTGCCAGATGGCAGCCAGCAAGGCCTGGAGCAGTCCGGCGATGGGGGCGGCCAGCAGCGCGCCCCAGACGCCGAAGAGTTCGGCTCCGGCGATCAGGGCGACCAGGGATAGGGCGGGATGCAGTCCAACAGCCTTGCCGACGATACGCGGGCCGACGATATCGCCCTCGAAGATGTGGACGATGACGAAGTAGACCAGCACACCGAGGGCGATCAGCCAGCCTTTGGTGAGCGCGATCAGGACGCAGAGCGCGCCCGAGGTGAGCGTGCCCAGGACGGGGATGAATTCCAGTACAAAGGCCAGCACGCCGAGCAGGACCGCATAGGGCAGTTGGAAGATAGTCATGCCGATGCCAACCAGGAAGCCGATCAGGATTGAGAGCGTCAACTGGCCGCGAATATAACCGCCAATGACGCGCTCGAAGGTGTTGATTAAGAATTGGGCGCGCTCGCGTTGCTCAAGGGGCACGTTGGTATGTATCCATTTTTTGAAGCGGCTGCCCTCGATGAGCAGGTAGATGCTCAAGACGGCAACGATGATGATATCAAGCACAAAATCGAAGACGCCGGTAATCAATGGCACGACGCCGCCCGTGATGCCCTGCGCCTGGTTGATAATTTGATTGCCAAAGCCATCGATCTGGCTTTGCGTGATGCCGAAGCGATTGAGCGTTTTCACCAGGGGCGCGATATGCTGGCTGCCACTCGGGGTGAGCAGGTAGCGCACGTTGTCCGCCAGCAAGCTTACCTCATTGATGGTGGTATTGATGACGAAGAAGAGCAGCAGACTGATGGTGCCCAGTATTCCGATGTAGACGATGATGATTGCCAGGATGCGCGGCATGAAGCGTTCCAGCAATCTGACGGCGGGTAGGAGCGCGTAGGCCAGCAGTGAGGCCACAACCACGACCAGCAATGTCCGAACCACGTAGCTGACCGCCCAGAGTACGACCAGGCCAAGCGCAATCCAGGCCAGAATAGCAATAGGAATATCGCGCCTCTGCGTCCACTTCGAGACAGACTCGGGAGAAACATTGACACGAAATTTGTTGAGGCTATTTTTATCTAAAGGCATGGTTTTCTCGTTTTTGCAGAGCGGTTAGCATTTCAGCATTACACTGACCGTAGTATCACCACTACTATTATACGAAAGCTTTGAAGAAAAGTTTTGGCTAAATATCTTCTCTGTTGAAAATAAACGCTGATAGGCAAAAAAATTAGGAGAGGCACCAGTGCCTCTCCCTGGCTGGGGTGCAGGGATTCGAACCCCAATTGGCCGATCCAGAGTCGGCAGTCCTACCGTTGAACGACACCCCAATGTTTTCTGTGTGATTTATATTACCGTAACAATTGCGAATTGTCAAGCGGATTTTTTGGTTGTTTTCTCTGGAGCAGCTTGCCGCATTCCCACAGGAGACGAAAGACACCTCTCGCGCCTGCCATGCTGAGCGCAGCTCAGCATGGCAGGCGCGAGAGGAAGTTTCCCCTGTTTAATACTTAGTCAGCGAGCGCCTCAGCGCGTTTTTCGCCTGCCTGGATGACCTGGCGACGTTTGAAGCCGAACCAGTAGATGGCCCCCACCACGAATAGGACGATCAGTGAGAATTCAAAGATGGGCATGCCACCGAGTATGGGAACGTTGGCCCAGGATGTGAAGGCCGAACCCATCGGCGGATTGGTGTAGACGTTGCGCAACCCGCCGAACCAGAGGAAGTTAATCAGCATCAGGCCGCCATAGATCAGGGCCAGAATGTTGACCAGCATGCCCCAACGGCCCAGGCTGAATGGAGCCGCGACACGCGGCCAGCCTCTGAAGCGCGCCCGAAGTGAGGCGATATTGTTCAAGAAGTAGGACAGGTAGATCATGCCCGTTGCGCCTGTCACCAGCACGCCGATGCCCTGGCTATAGAGGAACGGCAGCGCGGAAAGTACGGCAACCGCAACGCCTGCCCAGAGCGGCGTGTGGAAGGTGGGATTGACGCTGCCCCACACTTTGCCGAAGGGGAGACGACCATCGCGGCCCATCGAGAACATCAGGCGAATGGTCGCCGATTGAATGGCAAGCGTACAGACGCAGACCGCAATCAGCACGACAAAGAGGTAAATGTCGCCCCAGGTGGTGCCAAGCGCGTCCTGGATAATGGCGGGAAGCGCCTGCGTGTAGTTCGCGCCACTGGCGATGTTCTCGATGTTGTTCAGATTCTTGATCGAGAGAATGGTGCCGCCCAGGAAGAGCAGGCCGGCGATCATCGAGAGGCCGACCGCCCAGAGGACACCGCGAGGAGCGTTACGCTGCGGGTCGCGAGTTTCTTCTCCAAGCGTTCCTGCCGTGTCGAACCCGTAAATGACAAACAGGGACATAAACATGGCGGCGGCAAAGTAGCCAAAATAGCTGTCGCCGAAGCCGGGCGTCCATTCGCCTGTCACTCCCAGAGACTTGCCTAATGATTGTGCCGAGACGGGCGAACCCTGGAAGAGGAAACTAAACGACTGGTGGTTGAAGAAGATCAGCAGCACCAGCGCAAAGCCGAACATACCGATGATCTCAGCCGCAACGCCCAGATTGTTGATGATGGAGACCAGCCGCACTCCTGCCACATTGATGATTGTGCCGATGACGATAGAGAGCAGAGCGATGAAGACCGCGCTGTTCATGCCTAGAATGGTCGCGGGAATGCCGGGGAAGATTGCCAGAAGCGGAATGGGGATGGTGAACGCCACTGCCGTAATCGTCAGAATACCGGCGAAAAAGTAGAACCAGCCCGTAAACCAGCCGAGCGTATGCCCCGAGAGCCGCTTGCTCCATTGATAAATCGAGCCTGCGATGGGGAAATGCGAGGAGAGTTCGGCGAAGTTCAGCGCGACGATGAACTGGCCGATAGCGACGATGGGCCACGTCCAGAAGAAAGCGGGGCCGCCAGCTAAAATACCTAAATAAAAAAGCGAAAAGGTGCCGGTAGATACCGAGATGTAGGAGAAAGCTACCGCGAAGTTGGAGAGGAAACCAAGTGTGCGCTTCAGTTCCTGCTTATAGCCCAGCTTTTGCAGTAATTCCTCGTCCCTCTGTTCCTGGGATACATTGGTCTCTGCCATGCGCAAACACCTCCTTGAAGTGAGGAACACTTCCTATGTGCGACGCCAGAACGTTCCGCTCGCCGCTCCCGTGTTACGGAAGAACGAACAGAAGAGGAAGAAGGCTTCTTCCAGGTTGTAGATTTACGAAATTCGCAGCAAATTGCACTGTTTTTCTCTTGATCTTACAATAGATCGAAATGAATACAATAAAATCGTGCCAAATACTGCGAAAAACTCCGAAATCTGCAACGCTGATGATAGTAGAGTTTACCATAATTTATGGGTAAATAGCAATGAAGCAAAAAAAGGCTTCCACCTGTCATCCTGAGCGCAGCGAAGGATCTCTGGTGCGGGCGCGCGATCTGGCTGGGCGACCGAGATCCTTCGCTGCGCTCAGGATGACACGAAGGATGCGAGGGATGACACGAAGGATGCGAGGGATGACAGGCGGGCGGGTCTTTTTCATGGCATGCAAACCGTTTTAAAAATTGCCATTTTCGCTTTTTCCAGCATACAATAGTTTTAGACATTTCTTCTCGGTTTTCCAGGGAGTGGGATTGTACCCGCTTCCCTCTCTATTTTTGACAGTTGAAAGGAATGTGTGAACGATGAGAAGTAAGATCACCGTCGTAGGAGCAGGTTTTGTCGGCAGTACGCTGGTGCAACGCCTGGCGGAGCGCGACTATGCCGACGTGGTAATGTACGATATTGTGCCGAACATGCCCCAGGGTAAGGCTCTCGATATGCTTGAGGCGGGGCCGGTGCTGGGCTACGACTCGCTGGTAATTGGCACCAACGATTATGCTGATACCGAGAATTCGGATATTGTGGTTATCACTTCCGGTTTTCCGCGCAAGCCTGGCATGTCACGCGACGACCTGGTTAAAAAGAATCAGGAGATTGTCTCGCAGGTGACGCAGGAAGTGGTGAAGCATTCGCCCAACTGCATCATTATCGTCGTCACGAATCCACTGGATGCGATGGCGCAATTGGCCCACCACGTGAGTGGCTTCCCGCGCAACCGCGTAGTGGGCATGGCCGGAGTGCTGGATACGGCCCGTTTCCGCACCTTCATCGCTCAGGAGTTGAATGTCTCGGTACGCGATGTGCAGGCCTACGTGCTTGGTGGGCATGGGGATACGATGGTGCCCCTGGCGCGCATGTGTACGGTGGCGGGCGTACCGATCAGCCAGTTGTTGCCGCAGGAGCGCATCGAGCAAATTGTACAAAGGACGCGCGATGGGGGGGCTGAAATCGTCAAGTTGCTCGGCACAGGCAGCGCGTACTTCGCGCCTTCGGCTTCGGTCTTGCAGATGGTTGACTCGATCCTGCTCGACAAAAAGATGATTATGCCATGCGCGGTCTACCTGCAAGGCGAATATGGCATCAACGGCCTCTTCGTGGGCGTACCCGCCAAGCTTGGCGCGCAGGGCGTGGAAGAAGTTGTCCAGATCGAATTGGACGAGAACGAGCGCAACCAGTTACAGAAATCGGCTGACGCTGTGCGCGAACTGGTAAAGGTGATGGGGATTTAATCGACGATTCGATTTGTGTAGGGACGCGATGATGAAATTTTACAAAGAAACAGGGAATATCCAGGGCTGTCATCCTGAGCGCCGCGAAGGATCTCCGGTCTCGACACACGAATCGCCAGGGGACACAGATCCTTCGCGGCGCTCAGGATGACAGGGGGCAAAAAGACCCCCTATTTTGTAAAACATCATGATCGCGTCCACCTCGGCGCATCGGCACACGCGACAGGCGGGGTGGACACGATTCATCGCGTCCCTACAGATTTCCCGCGATGGTGACGATAAATTCGCCTTTGAGTTTGGATTGCTCGCGTACCCATGTGAGAAGGTTGCTAATGGTTCCGCGTTCGACGTGTTCGAACAGCTTTGTCAGGTCGTTGCTGAGCGTGGCCTCTCTATCGCCCAGGATGGCCAGCGCGTCCTCAAGGAAGGCTTCCAGGCGGTAGGGGCTTTCGTAGAAGATGAGCGTGTGGGGAGACTCTTTATCGATTTCGAGGAAGCGGCGGCGCGGCCCGGGCTTGCGGGGCGGGAAACCGCGAAAGGTGAAGGAATGGACGGGCAGGCCGGATAGCACAACGGCCATCACGAAGGCGGCGGGACCGGGAATCATGGTGACTTCGATATTGGCCTGAATGGCGCGCCGGACCAGCGTGAAGCCGGGATCGGAGATGCCGGGCGTACCTGCGTTCGTCACTACCGCGACCGATTTTCCCTCTTTTAACAAGTATTCGATGTGCTGTCCTGCGCGCTCCTCGTTATGTTCGTGAAAAGCAATCTGCGGCTTTGATATCTCAAAGTGCTTGAGCAAGAGGCCCGTTTTGCGTGTGTCTTCGCTCGCGATATAATCAACGCTGCGCAGGGTCTCCAATGCGCGCAGCGTGATATCATTCAAATTTCCTATAGGCGTTGCAACAAGGTAGAGCAATGCTTAACTCCCCTTTTTAGCAGTGCTGCGCAATTGTGCCAGCCGTTCCTGCACTTCTGGCCTTTTCACTTTTAATGTATGGGTGCGTGGGAAGTCGGTATCGGGCCAGATGGTGTAGCTGCGAATCTGCTGGTGTGGGGCGAGTTGTCGATTGACCTGCTGAATGGCCGTTTTGGCCTGCGATGGGTCGTCCATCAGCAACACCGCGTGTACGACCGGTCCTGAATCCTCTTCCATCAGCCCTACTACCACCGCGTCTTTGATGAGTGGATTGGTGAGCAGGATGTTTTCGATATCTTCGGGAAAGACGTTGAGGCCATTCGCCAGCACGATCAGGTTTTTCTTGCGTCCTTTCAAATAGAGGTTGCCGTGTTTGTCCTGCGTGCCGAGGTCGCCGGTATGATACCAGCCATCTTGAAACGCGGCGGCTGTAGCTTCTGGACTTTGCCAGTAGCCCTTTGCCACGTTAGGCCCCTTGACAAGAAGCTCGCCATCGGGCGCGATCTTTACTTCAACGCCGGGCAGCGGTTTGCCAATGCTATCGAAGATATGCTCGTGATAGGGCGTCACCGAGACAACAGGCGAGCATTCGGTCGCGCCATAGCCCTGCATGACCCTTATGCCCATGTTCTCCCAGCGCTCAGCCAGTTTGGGCGGTAGATACGCGCCGCCACTGATGAAGAAACGAAAATGGCCGCCGAAACGCTTATGCACCTGACCAAAGAGAGGACGCCGCAGCCCAAAAGGTAGTTTCGAGGCGATGCGATGCAGCAGCTCCCATTGTTTCTCCTTTTTCTGCGCTCGCACCTGTCGCTCAATGCCGTTCATGAAAAGCTGGAGCGCCTGGGGAACAAGCACCATAACGGTGACATTCTGAGTAGCGAGCAGCTTCAAGAGTGTGTCTGGCGAAAGCGTGCGGGCATACACGATACTGGCTCCAGCGCTTAAAATCGCAATTTCGATAGTAAGTTCAAACATGTGGCTTAAGGGCAGGATCGAGAGGGCGCGATCATCCGGGCGAATATCCACCACTTTTAACGCCGCAAGCGCATTGCTGCTGATGTTTTTATGGGTCAGCATTACCCCTTTGGGCAAGCCTGTTGTACCGGAGGTGAAGACAAGCTCAGCGAGGTCATCTTCATCGGTATCTGGTACTTGTGTCGCTAAAAATGCAGCTTGCGGCAATGCATCAATATCTATAAAAGGCAGAGTAGTTGGCGCAAGCGAATCAAATTGTTTGCGAGTGGTGATAATATATTTTGAATCGGTTATACTTATTAAGCGATTGATGAAGTCCGGCTTTGAATTGACATCGATGGGAACGACTACGCCCCCAATTTGTAGAATGCCCAGAAATGAAATCATCCAGTCGATACGGCTCGCGCTCCATAGTAGAATGCGGTCTCCTTTTTGCAAGGACTGCTCTTGTAAATATCCAGCGAAGCCACGCACCTTCTGTTGAAGCTCGCTATATGTGAGTGAAGTCATTTCACTATCATTGCGAGGTTCGAGAAGCGCTGTTCGGGTGGAGAAGCGCTCGCATGCTGTCTGAAATAAATCGTTGATCGTTTCCATTTGCCCTCTCCTTCAGAGACGAAATTTGGGCCAGTTCTATTCTGAACACTCATTATAGAAGACGAGAAGCCATTTGACCAGTGTTCAATCTGGTTAACATGCGTTAAACTTTTTAGGAAGTTAGTACTAGTTGCTTGCTTTAGTGAGATGATTTCGATTGTGTTTGCAATATATTTATTGAAAGAGAAGTATCAGGGAACAATAAATTTGCACTGATAAGCAGATGCAAAGTTTGTTGTACCTTCCACATCTGAGTAAAAGGAGTTTTTCAAGGGGAATATTCATTTTTACATGAAAAATTGGGGGAAAATATAACTTTTTTATGAATGTTAGTGACATGTTCATAAAATATTTTATTGATTTGTATGCATGTATATCTTTTGTTTTTTACAGATGAAGTGATTATATTTCTAGAAGAACCTTGTTGACATATTGAAAAGACTATGGTAGTATATAGTTTATAAGGGGAGGTATCACGTGTGAATGTATTAAATACTGGTGAATATGGAGCATGTAGAAACAACGGATTGTTCAGAAGAATAATCCGTTACCATGCATTTTTTCAGAAATTCTCAGTGTTTAATTCTTCCAAAGATACTCCCGAATAGAATCCCCCCTATTCTAGAAAGGAAACAACCGTATGGCGAATACCGACACAATCAATGTTGGTCGAGCAGTCGCTGCGAGAGTGGGTGCCAATATCCGGGAGGTGCGCACCAGACTCAACCTGACACAGGCGCAGTTGGCTGCTCCAGAATTTTCTATATCCTACATCTCCGCGATCGAGCGGGGAAAAATCCGTCCCTCCCTCAAGGCATTGTCGATACTTGCTCGAAGATTGGACGTGCCGTTAACATTTTTACTCGAAGGTTCACCTGCCGGGGCTGCTGAAGCCAGGGCAGTGGGATATTCACCCGCGGACTCGGGTCCTGACCTGCGAGTGGATGTAGAGCTGTTAGAGGCAAATGTCTTGATCCTGCAACACAGGTACGATGAAGCGAACGAGCTGCTGGCTCCCTTGCAGCCTGATCGCATTACAACCGACCAGGCGTACAAACTTTTCCTGTTGCGCGGGCAAATCCACCTGGGTTTGCACCAGTACCAGGAAGCGGTAGTCGATCTGCGTGCCGCTGTTTCTCAGGGCGAAGGTCTAAACGACGTAGAGTACACCGAGAGGGCGAGAAATCTGCTGGGTAAAGCGTATTATCAATTGTACAACTATACGTTGGCAATGGAAAACCACCAGCGCTGCTATAGCGCTATTGTGAACCAGCAAATCTCAGATCCGATTTTTGCGCTTGACGTGTATGCTAATCTCGCGAACGATTATTTTCGTCACGGTGAATTAGAAAAAGCTGTCGAATTCTATCATAAAGCGTTAGAAACGATGGCTGATCTACGTAGAGACAGTAAGGGCTATGCTCAGAGGTATCTTGAAATAGGGGAGCATTATAAGTCAATCGGCAAGATTTCGCTGGCCCGCGATTATGTCATGAGAAGCCTGGCTATCTATGACATGCGGGACGAACAACGACTTGTCGGATTGACGCACCAGTGGTTGGGCAAGACCCTTGAGAAGCAGGGGAATCTTGACGAGGCCGAGCGTGAGTATCGCGAAGCGATTGCACTTGAGGAAGAACTTGAGGACGAGGTTGCAGCCTCCCAGTGCCATACCAGTCTAGCCGAACTCTTGCTGAAGCGGCAGGATACAACCGGAGCCGAAAAAGAGGCCCAGGCTGCTCTTGAGGCTGCTCAGAAGAGCAACGATGCACAGGCCCAGGGGCAGGCTCTTATCGCTCTTGCTCAAATCCGGCACGACGCGAAGGATTATGAGAATGCTGACCGCCTCTTTGAGCAGGCGCTTGAGCTGCTTGAAGGTTCCAATTCGCACGAGCTGGCAGGGCTGGCGTATTCTCGCTATGCCAATCTGCTTGAGCAGCGCGGAGAGGTACAACGCAGCCTTGCAGCCTTTAAGAAGGCGTACAAACATCAGCTTCAAGGAAATCGGGGGGAGCTAGAATAAGGAAAGAAGCTCTCTTTCCTCTGGAAAAAGGGAAGGCGTGAAAGGATGCAACAGTTCTTTCACGCCTTTTTTTCTGTGTTTTACATAAAAAATGTAGGGGCGTGTGCTTGCCCCTGGTGGTGACCGTCAATTTTTTGCAGGGAGAGTTGCCGGAAGCCACGCTGAATGCAAACATGTGACGCTCACCCTGCCCTACAGGAAGGTTATGCAGTGGGAGCATTCTATGCTACAATAAAAACACTGTTCGTTTATGTTTCAAAAGAGCTTCTTCAGAGGAGTGTCGTTCATGCCATTTACGGCACGTGATTTACGGTATCATCTGGAAGAAAACTATGCTTCACTCTGTATCTATTTGCAGCAACGGGCGCAGCGATATTTGGGCCAGCTTGCTTATGATGCATTCGAGGTTGACCAGGTCGTAGGGCATGTCATTGAACAGTTGACGCGGCTGGGTTTGCTTGGGGCCGGAGATAAGACTCCCCTGACGGAACTGGACAGGCTGAGTCCGGCGCAGTTTTATGCATTCCTCAATAGAAGCGCGCGTAACAAGGCGATTGACCGTCTGCGTAAGCATCGCGTGCCCACGAATACGCTGGCGGAACTTGAACGACAGGGAGAGGCCGAAGATGAAAACAACCCGTTAGATACTGTTGTCGAGTCGCTGTGGGGTAACATACCCTTTCCCACTCCCGAAGAGACTGCGCTGGCGGTTGCTTCTCATGAACATCTCCGTAATTTGCTCAAGCGCTGTATCGAATCCTTGCGAGCTGCTCCCCGGCAGTTACAGGCTGTGCTGCGCGAACTCGAAGAGATGGGTGCGCAAGACCTGCTGCATGTGATTGAACAGGAGCTTGGCGTCACTGAGGAGCCGCTTGAGCATGCGAGCCAGCATAAAGATCACGCGCATAAGAAATTGCGCCATTGTCTCCAGCAGAGCAGTACAAATTTGGCAGTGATGCTCGCTTTACGTTTGTCAGAGTATGAACCGATTTCTAACGGTGAGGCGATTATTGAAATTCAGGTCCTGGCGCGGAACAATTTGAGTGAAAAAGAGGTGCGAATGGGCCTGAAACATCTGGACACTGAAGGCTTACTGAGCTGGCATGGTGAAGACACAGTGCGTCTTTCACCGGCGCAGCGCAAGCGACTTGCGCGCTATTACGAAGAAGGCGAGTAGGCTTGAGAGTCAGGAGGAACATACATGGACAAACAGCATTTTTTTGAGGGCACACCTGATCCTCGCAATGCATCGCTTGCGCAATGGCTGCAAGAGCTACTGGCGCAGCCGCCACAGCCGCCCAGGCCGGAACGCACATCGATTGTGGAAACAAGCGGCGCATTAAAAGAGGAGTATCACCCCAGGTTTTATACGCAACTGCCGGATTTTGCTGCCGCGTTGTTAGCGAATGATCCCGATGTGATGGTGCGCTACGCGCCGCTGCTCTATCACTTGCTCGGGTGTAGAGCCTGTCATAGCGCCTATCTTGAGATCTATGATGCCCTGTGGGCGGCACGCGCGAGCGGTGATACTTCCCCTTTCCCTGACATCGGGCAGCATAAACTGGCCGCGACCCCTTCGCGCATGCTGGTCTATCTCTGCCAGCTTTTGATTAGTCAGGCGCGGGCGGTTCTCGTGCAAAGCCGACACGAACATACCGATAATGATGAGCTGGCTCGTTCTTTGCTGAGGCAGGCCATGCAGATGAGCGCGCATATTATGCAGGGAACGCAGCGGCAACGGGCTTTGCGCGATCTTGTCGAGGTTGCGGTCCTGGCCCAGGGAGCATCAGCCGGACAGCAGGATGCTCAAGCGCAGAGCTACAGCGCGCAGGTGGTTGATGCTGCCGGTTCGCGGCGCGGCAAAGTTCTACGCAGGGCCGATATGCTGGAACGGCCCGCCGAAGACGTGTTTCTCGAATTGCAGTCGGGGGCGCTGAAAGGCAGAATTGTGCAGCGCGGGGAGATGTTGGAATTGCAACTGGACGGGCTGAATGCAAGCTGGCGGGGGCATCATGTGCTTGTTCGTGTGCCGCTTGGATCGTTATTGGAGCCGGTGCGCTGGCTGGGGGGCAATCCCTGGGCTATTCGCAGCCAGTCGCCTGTTGATGAACATGGCTCCCTGAAGACACCGATTGGATATACCGACTTGCATTTAAGCGATCCTGAAGACTATAACCTGCTGGAAGCCATGTTCAAGAAGCTAGATCTGCGTCCTGCTGAATAAAGGGCTATTGAGGTGGGCGTTTTTCGGCGTTACGACGGCTCTCCACGGCCTTTTTCAAGTAGTTGATAGCCTTAAGGACATCGCCGCGTTCCTCAAGACGCTGTGCATAGAATACCTGGCGTTCGGAAAGTTCTTCGTTGGCTCCCAGGCGTTCCAGAATGGCCAGACCCTCTTCAAAAAAGCGGTCTCCATCCGCGTATTGCTGCTGAGTATAGGCCATCTGACCGCGCAGGATCAGCGCATCAGCAGCGACGAGAGAGCCGCTTCCAGGTGGCAAAAGGTTATGGGCCTGTTCAATATGGCTGTGTGCTTCGTCCAGGTTGCTGTTGCTCAGGAACAATTCTCCGAGATGGGCGTGCAGGCTGGCAAGTGTGAGCGAGTCCTGCTGGTTTACGGGCAGCGAGAGGGCATTTTCAAGAAAGTGCCGGGCTTCTTCCTGGTTCTTTTCCAGCAGAATTCGCCCCAGGTAGTGGTATACTTCGCTTCGCCTGCTTTGAGCGTTCTGCGTATTGAGCAAGTGCAGGCATTTGTTGTTATAGAAAACGGCCAGCGGAAAATCCGCTATCTGTGAGAACTGCTGACCTGTATTCCAGTAGGACTCAACACACAAAGCATCTGTAAGATTATCAAAACATGAGAGGGATTGCGCAAACAGGTCCAGAGCTTCGTCGTATTTTTCCAGAGCGTCAGCGTCTTTACCCAGCCCGAAGTGGACCCGCGCCAGAAAGAGGTTGTCTTCCGACTGCTGCTGTTTCAGCAGTTCGAGGCAATGACGATGATATTCCTGACCCTGTACATAGTGATGCATTAGGGTATGGACCTCACCCAGCAGGTGCAGGATACGAGGATAGAGGGGATTGTTGCCGTCCCGGGCAAGCAGCACGGCCTCAGAAAGCACATTCTCGGCTTCCTGAAGGCGATCTGCCCCGATATAGGCCTGTCCTAGCACATAACGAATGAAAATAAGCTGCTTCACAGACAAATCTTCGGCAAGCAGTTCCCCCAGTTGCTCAATCGCCTGCTCGTACAACCCCTGCCGGAGAGCTACCTGAGCTTGTAATAGCTGCCATTCAGTCTCTTCAATCTCGCCGGTCAGACTCTCAAAGCCTGAGACGCCGTTTTTGCCTTTTTGAGGCTGTGAGGCAAGCAGATCTTTGGAGGAAAGACCCAGACGACCCGCAAAAATCTCGAGGGCGCGCAGTGAGGGATGAATCTGGCCTCGTTCTATTGCGGAAATATAGCTTACAGAGAAATCAGGTCCTGCTAGCTGGCTTTGCGTATATTTTTTCGCCAATCGGGCTTCTCGTAGTTTCGCTCCAACAGATTTTCCTATCTGTTGATGGGAGGCATCAGATGGCATAGGTATATGCTCCTGTGGGAAAAATTTACATGTAAGAAAATCAATAAATAAATAAACTGATCTTCGTATCTATTGTAAAATATGCTCATGTATTCTGTCAATATCTAGACGATGTATGATGCGCAAAGATACTTTTATATTCCTCTTGTGTATAAAAGGTAGTACCGTCGGGGTAGTCGAGGGAAGGTGAAAAATAAGCGTGCTATAATTTGCTCAGAAAATACTATGTTCTGTAGGGGCGTGGGCTTGCCCCGCCCTCGTTCCCCCGTATACTCGGAGTGACGTAGGGGCGCGGGCGGGGCAAGCCCACGCCCCTACGGGATGAGGTATGTATATTGATGAAGAGTTCTTTATTAAAACATTCAAGTGTGGTATGGGGAATACTGGCGGGAACTTTTTTCGTTTTGTTTGCGCTGTATTCTTATCTGGTATACAAAGATCACTTTGTTATTTCGACCCTACAACTGCAACAGCAGCTTGTGCAGCGGCCTTTGACGGGTTTTGATTGTATTTTGAGGCAGTGGCGGCGTCTGGGTGAGGTTCCGGCCAGCCTGGTTATTCTGCCTGGCCTATGCGTCTTGTGCTGGTTGTTGGGCTATCGCAAGCGGGTGGCGCTGGTTTTGCTACTTTTATTAGGAATAGGAGTAGGAGTGGAATATGTGGGGAAGCAGGTGATAGCGCAGCCGGTACCTGATGCTTTGCAGCGCGGCCTGGATACGCTTGGCTGCCCGCAGGATATTCACCAGTCGAGAGTAAATCATCTCGAACTGATGCTGGGACTGTGGTGGGAGGCTCCCCCACCGACGCAATGGCAAATGCAATTGAAGGAGATTGGAGCGACGGTTTCTCTTTACGATAGCAGCGCCTTTAACGATTATGGCTATCCAAGCGGACACGCGATACGCTGGCTGCTGATCGGTCTTGTGGCCTGCTGGCTGTTCTGGAGGCAGGTGAGGCAGCGCCCGTTGCGCTGGCTGCTGATGTTGATCGCGGTGCTGGTAGCCTTTGGTGGAGGGTTCGCCCAATTTTACATAGGCGCGCACCTGTTTACCGATATGATCGGCGGCTACCTGATGGGATTGAGTCTGGCCTGCTGCGCCATCGCTTTTTTAAGCACGAATGAAGGGCGCAGCCGTTTTACCCGTCGTGACCAATGCTCCTTGTCAATCGATAGGAACAGTGATACACTCGTGAAAACATTGGGAACAGATCTAGTAGAGTCAGGATAGAACAGTGAATATTAGCGCAAGTATACGAAGGCTGACCATCCTCTTCGTGGTGCTTTTCATCGCGGTAAGTGGAGGTCTCGTCTACTGGCAGGTGGTGGTGGCGCAACAGGTCACCAGCAACAATTATAGCGCGCTTCAACGCCGCTGCCTGGCTGATACGACGCCCAAACGCGGGCGCATCTTTGATCGTAATGGCGTTTTGCTGGCGGATTCGCAGCCTGTTGCCGCCAATAATCCAAACGGCGGCATTCTCTGTGTATACCAGCGCCACTACTATTATCCATCGATGGCGAACATCATCGGTTATTATGTTAGCCCGCTGTTCTGCTCGATCAGCCCCTATTGTTCTTCGGGCATCGAGAAGCAGTTCGATGACTACCTGAGCGGGCGCAATGGTATCACCGGTTTGAATAATACTGTCAATAATCTGCTGCACGTACCGCCCCAGGGCGATGACATCTACCTGACCATCGATATCCGCATGCAGAATATCGTCTACAACGATTTTGATATCGAAACGCCGCGCAACGGACCAAACGATGATTCGGTCTTCCAGACCTACAAAGGCTCGGTTATCGTTACAGACCCGAAGACGGGAGAGATTCTGGCGATGGTGAGTCGTTCCGCCCCCAATGGGCAGGAGTACGACCCGAACCGCATTGCTTCCGGCGACCAGAATTACCTCAACCAGTTGCTCAAAGACCCCAACCAGCCCTTGATAGACCGCGCGATTGACACCTGTTATGTGCCCGGTTCTACCTATAAGACGATGACCCTTGCCGCTGCGCTTGACTCGCAGACGTTTAACCTGGACGATAAGCTGTTTTATAACGATAAAAACCCCAATCATATGCAGGCGATAGGACCGGTAACGATTGGTTCTGGCAATGACTCGGAGGTCTTTGGCCCGGTTGGGAACAATATTCAGGGCTACACGACGCAATTTCCGGTCAACCTGCGTTATGGATATTCGCATTCTGATAACATCATTTTCGCCCAGGTTGGCGCGAAGGTGGGCGTCGATACCTGGCTCAAATACAACTCCGCCTTCTACGTGGGGCGGCAGATACCGTTTGATTTGCCGGTGCGCGTCAGCACAGTAACGCCCCAGTCCGGGCAAAATCTCTGTTCGTATACGCCGCCCGCGCAGACACCGCTGGACGTTAAGCAGTTGGCGGAGAATGCCTTTGGACAGGGTGTGGACTTCGTGACGCCGATGCAGATGTCGCTGCTCAATAGTACAGTTGCCAATAATGGTCACATGATGCGTCCGACCCTGATCTCGAAAATTGTCGATCCCAACGGCACCGTTTTGCAGTCGTTCACGGCGCAGGAGCTGGGCACGCCCATTTCGGAGCAGACGGCGGTGCAGGTGCGCGATGCTATGTACGGTGTGGTCGCCTGCGGTTCCGGCTCCCTGATCCGCGTGCAATTGAGCTATCCATACTCCAAATGGTCGGTGATCGGCAAAACTGGAACAGGCCAGGTGCCGCAGACCAATCCAAACCAGATCACGCCTGCCGAATCCTGGTTTATTACGCAAGCGCCCTACCAGTTCCAATCGGGTCAGATACCCACTCTGGCTATCACGGCGATGAAGGAAAACGGGGGTGAAGGTGCCTACGCCAACGGCCCCATGCTGCGCGACCTCTACCAGGCTTTCTTCACGCAGATATATAAGAATGTGCCGCAGCCGCCCGCGCCGCCTACCAATTTCTGCTTCACTACAGGGTTATTGCAATAAGGAGACAAAAAGCCAGCCTGGCGAATGTGAGAGGACGGAAAGCACCCGCAAGGGGATGCCTCTACAAGCGGCTTCATATTGTAGAGGCATCCCCTTGCGGGTGCTTTCCGTCCTCTCACACAAGCTTATCCCGTAACCGCTTTTACCCGTTCATATGGCATAATAGTAGGGATGGGTTATAGCAGTGCGAGAATCTTTCTTGCCCTGATGGGACGCGCATGAAGCAGTTCAAGCGGAAAATTGAGAGTATTTATGGCGAAGATGAGCAGCGAGTATTGATTCCCTCGCAGCGGATTCGCCAGTTTTTCCTGGCTCCGGTGGCCCGGCTGTTATCGCATCTGGGAATCACTCCCGATATGCTCTCGTTTGCCTCGGTTGCGTTTGGCATCGGATTCTGTTTGCTGGCCCCATTTCAGTTTACGACGGCTTTCTGGCTGCTGGTCTGCTCGGTCATCTGCGATGGACTGGATGGAGTAGAGGCGCGGCTGAAAGGCGCGAGTACACCCCGAGGCTCGTTTACTGACGTGTGCTGTGATGCGGCTGTTGTGGCCTTTAGCGTGGCGGGTATGGCCTGGAAAGGCAGCATTTATCCGGCACTGGCGATCCTGTTTGTCTATGTCTATACTACGCTGGTGATGTTTTTGATGCTGCACCAGATGCTCCAGGTCTCCTCACGCTGGATTATTCGTCCCAGTCGCATGGTGCTTTACATTGCCATCGGCGTCTATTTCTTTTTCCATATTGATGTGTTGAACGCGCTGCTGTTTGTATATCTGCTGGCGCTGCCAATTCTGGTGGTGAGCTTCTGGCGCTTGCGCAACACGCTTTAGGAGCGCTGTTCTTGCTGGATGGCCTGCCAGCAGGTCGCGCAATACCCTGTTGCGACAAGATCGAGCGTCAGATTATGAAAACCATATTGTTCCTGTAATTGCTCGTTCAGGTTGCCGAGCAGCGTTTCATCGAGGTGAAGGATGGCGCGGCAGCGTTTGCAGACGAGGTGGTGATGCCCCTGTCCTTCGCCTGCCGGTTCGTAGTGCGGTTGCTCGCCTGGAAGATGGTTTTCGCGCACCAGCCCCAGTTCGCAGAGTAGGTCGAGCGTGCGGTAGATGGTCGAGAGGCTTACATAAGGGTTGCGCTGCTGCACTCGTTCCGCGATCTGGTCGATGCTCAGGTGTTCGCCCGCCTCTTGAATGACGCTGAGTATCATATGCCGCTGCGGTGTCAGGCGATACCCGCGTTTGCGCAGCAACTCGTTGCCGCTGTTGCTATGTTTATACATCCAGGCTCCACAGAAATGTAGGAATGACTTTGACATATCCTAACATTGCTTTTGTTAACCGTCAATGTGAGCGAATTGCGCGTTGATTCTCCTTAGAAATTCGCTACAATACATGTACGGGGTGTAACCTCTGAAAGGACATATATAATGGTTCGTTGGGAGCATCGCTACTTGCTGGGCACCATGGTCTTTACCGTTGCCGGTGACGTTGTGCGTGATTTTGACGATGAATTTGAGGCGTGGAGCTGGTTAGAGCAGGAGGGCTGGGGGTTGGTGGCAATCGAGCCGCCCGATCCAGTCAAACCCGGCGCGTGTAAGTACTACTTCAAAAGGCAGAATCTACAAGCCTCTACGACGAGCCGCGCCACAACCGGCCACGCGCTTCCTGCCTACGAGCAGAGAGGAAGGCGCTGACATGGCAGACTTCTGGCGTTCAGAACTTGATCCCGAACGGGTGATGCGCCTGCCAGTTACGCACTGGCAGGAGAACACGCCCGGGCAGCGCGAAGAGTTGCTGACGGTCGAGGAGCCCTTTGAGATCCGGCTGAACGGCCAGAGCCTGGCGATGATTATGCGCACGCCGGGAAATGATGTTGAACTCGCGCTCGGCTTTCTGCTCTCCGAAGGAATTATTCGTGGCTATCAGGATATAGACGCGATAGAGATTGCTACGGATGAAGATGGGCTGCCCCTGCCAAACGTGGTAAATGTTTCTCTGAAGACAGAGGCGACAAGTTCTCCGGCGAGCAGCGCGCCGTTTCAGCGTCATTTCGCGGTATCGGCAAGCTGCGGCCTGTGCGGTAAGAACAGCATTAGCGACCTGCTGTTCTCCGCGCCGCCGCTTGAGCCGGATCAGATACATGTTTCGGCCTCGACCATCTACAAACTGCCTACCCTGCTGCGCTCTCGCCAGGATGTCTTCGAGCATACGGGCGGGCTGCACGCTGCCGGACTGTTTACGACAGAGGGCGAACTGGCGCTGCTGCGCGAGGATGTAGGTCGCCATAATGCCGTCGATAAACTGGTCGGGCATGGCCTGCTGCATGGACAATTTCCTTTTACCACCTCTATACTGATGGTGAGCGGGCGCACATCCTTTGAAATTCTCCAGAAAGCGCTGCTCGCTCGTATTCCCTGCGTGGTCGCCATCTCCGCGCCTTCGAGTATGGCGGTCGAACTGGCCGAACGGGGGGGGATAACGCTCATTGGCTTTTTGCGCTCTCGCTCGATGAACGTGTATACGCATCCTGAGCGGATTGTGCGTTAGCACTTTGTCCCTCGTTTCTTGACCCACCTTCGCTTTTCCCCTATACTAGCCATGTCTTTTTTCTAGTTTTCTATGAAAGCACAACCATTATTACTGTTATGCGAAACGATACGATTGCTGCAATTGCTACACCGCCGGGGTATGGCGGCATCGGCGTGGTGCGCGTGAGCGGCCCGGATGCCTTTGGGGTGGTCTTGCCCCTGGTGCGCCGTCCGGGGGGCGAGAATGGAACGCCGCCGTCGCACATGCTTACTTACGCGCATATTGTGGTTCCTGGCAGCCTGGAAGTTCTGGATGAAGTGCTGGTAGCCTTTATGAGCGCCCCACGCACTTATACACGCGAGGACGTGGTGGAGATTCAAGGTCATGGCGGGCCTCTGGTTCTCTCGCGTATTTTGCGCGAGGTGCTGGCCCAGGGGGCGCGTATGGCCAATCCTGGCGAGTTTACCCTGCGCGCTTTTCTTAATGGGCGGCTTGACCTGGCGCAGGCCGAGGCCGTAATGGATTTGATTCGCGCTGAGACCGAGGCCGGTCAGCGCCTTGCTTTACAGCAGTTGCGTGGGCGCATCTCGGCGCAGGTACAGGAGGCAAGACACCAACTGCTCGGCGTTATTGCGCGTATCGAGGCGAGCATCGATTTTCCAGAGGAAGATGTGCCAACTCCGCAAGCCGACGAACTGAGGCCGTCGATTCAGATAGCCCAAAACAAGATCGAGGATATGCTGGCGGGTGCCGAACAGGGCCGCCTGTACCGCACCGGCCTGCGCACCGCGATTATCGGCAGACCAAATGTTGGCAAGTCGAGCCTGTTGAATGCCTTGCTCGGCACCGAACGGGCGATTGTGACACCCATTGCCGGTACAACTCGTGATACGGTTGAGGAGGCCGCCAACGTGCGCGGTATCCCTCTGCATCTGATTGATACGGCTGGCATTACGCCGACCAGCGACCCGGTGGAGCGTATCGGCGTCGAGCGCAGCCGCGCCGCCGCCGAAAGCGCCGATGTTGTGCTGCTGGTGTTTGATGGTTCAGAGCCGCTGAGTAGCCAGGATTTGCAGGTGAGCGAGGAACTGCGCGCAATGGGCTTTGGCGAAGATCAGCAGTTGGACAAGCAGGCAAAGAGGCCGGTCATTCTGGTGCTGAATAAGGCCGACCGGCCACGCCAGCTTGAGGTGGAGCGTTTGCAGCAGCTCTGGCCCGAGTCGCCCTGCGTGGTGACATCTATCTTGACGGGTGAGGGACTGCCTGCGCTTGAAGAGGCTATCGCGAATCTGGTGCTGGCTGGCAAAACTGTGGGCAGCGAAAGCGCGTTGATTACCAGCGCCCGCCACCAGGAAGCATTGCGGCGCGCGCTTGAACACACCCAGGCAGCGCTGGCTCCCTTGCAGGCGGGTCTGCCGCTCGATTTCGTGTCAATCGACCTGCGCGCCGCTTACGATGCGCTGGGTGAAGTGACCGGCGAGACGGCGAGCGATGACCTGCTGGATAGGATATTTAGCGAATTCTGCATCGGGAAGTGACTGTTTACCTGCCGGGTAATGCTTCGTTATACAATAGAGGAATACGTCCTCACTGAACTATTTTTTCTTTTATAGAGGTATTGCGCGTTGAGGGGAGAAAATGTTGCCATTAAATAAAATGAATGGAAATGTCTTGAAAAGAAGTGTTCTCATTGCTGGTCTTCTTGTGTTGATTGCCAGCATAATTGTCGTTTTCTTTGCCTACCAAATTGCGAATGCATCGCATAGGACAGCAACAGCAACACCTACAGCTCATCCCACGATGGCTCCAACTCTGGTACCTACTCCAACCAATACTCCTACAACGCAACCTTTGACGCCGACGCCTACCTTAATGCCGACGGTCAATCCGGCCAGCGTTCTCGGCATCGATTCTTCGCCGGGCAGGTATTTTAACGGTATTTACTGGATTCGCCTGAGCTATCCGAGCTGCGGTTTTGGCGATTTGAATGGGCAGCATCTCAAGACGACCATGCGAAATTATCATAACATGGGCCTGCACGTGCTGCTCACGGTTTGCCAGCCAGCCAGTTCTGGCTCGCGTCTGTTTGACCCGACTATCTTTTCGGATCTGGCCCAGAGTAGCGCGGATGCCATTCAGTGTGGCAATGAACAAATGAAACAGAACGCGCTTACGACCTATGTTGCTCCGGCTGATTTTGCGCGCTTCTATGATATGTGCGAGCGCGCAGTTCATGCTGTTCAGCCCAATACGCCAGTCCTGATGGGTTCGCTCGATCCGAAGGTGGGCGGAGTCGATTACGGCGGGTTGTATTACCAGGAAGGCTACCTCAACCAGATGCAGTACGCCATGAATACGCAGGTACACCCTGGCGGCAACTGGTCCTGGCGCTCGCATGCCATCGGCTTGATTGATAGCTGGCACAACGGGTATCCCAGCCAGAGCGTCAATAGCCTGTACGCGCTTTTCCTCTTCTGGGCGCAGCAATTCGGCGTGAGTCTGGATGGCGGTCAGCTTGGGCAGCATCTGTGGGTCATCGAGGGAACGGGCTGTTTCAAAGGCTGTGGCATCGACCCCTATAGCTCCTATCAGGTCGCGGTGTCGCACGTGCTGACACTTATTACAGATGCGCGAACGGCTGTCAGCTACAAGGTGCCTTTTTTCTACTTCAACGACCGCGATTTCATCCAGGATGGGCTTTACTGGCCGATTGGTATCTTAGACACGACAGGCCATCCCAAACCCATTCGCCAGGATTTGCCAATGGGTGCCCGCGTGCTGGATATGTCCTGCCCCGGTGGCCAGGTCCGCGTGCAGGATCAGGAACAGTTGCTGGCGAAGATCTATCAAGGATGCGCCCTGCCGGGGAACTACCAGGCGATCATTGTTTCTTAACAAAAATGTAGGGACGCGATTGATCGCGTCCACCTCGTCGGCGATGCGTACCGATGCGCCGGGGTGGACGCGATCAATCGCGTCCCTACATTTTTACAAAGGCATCAACAAAAAGCGTTCGCGTTCTCGGGCAATCTGGTTGAGTTGTGCGATCAACTGGCGCAATGGCCGACTGCCTTCGCTGTTCCAGCCCTCGGGTGTGAGTTGTGAGACATACGAATAAATCTGCTCGCTGGTGCGTACCAGGTTGAGATCAAAGGTCAGCAATTGCCAGAGCAGCGTTTGCTCCTGACGAAAACGCCACCACGTGCGGTCATTTGTGGGAACCGACATCCCGCGAATGCGTGTTTCAACATCCGAGAGCGCCTGCTGTACCGCTTCAATCTCGCGCACCTGCGCCAACGCTTCCTGCGGTGGGTCGGGATTTGCCCGCGTGAGGGGCGGAATGAAACGGCGCGAGTATTCGCCGCGCAGGGTTGCCAGCATGTCAATAGCCTGTGAGAGATGATAGCTCGCTCGTTCCCGCACAAGGATATCATCGGCCCGGGCCTGATTGACCGAGTTGTAGAAGTTATATCCGTAGCCGGTCAGCAGCAATTGAAGTTGTTGGATGACCGGATTGTTCGAAGGCTGCGAACTCATCGTTGATCTCCCCTCTTTGTTACAGGAGCGTTCACGGAAGCCACCCGCAAGGGGATGGCTCTACAGGCCGATTGCTATGGTAGAGCCATCCCCTTGCGGGTGGCTTCCGTTCCCCTATGCGGTTGCGAAAACATGGCATTTCCTTATCTGGCTCCTAACGTGTCGCCGGAGCAGGAGCAGATGGTATGGTCGTATAGCGGTCGGCGCTGGTCGTGGCCTGCACGCCGCTGATCTGGAATGGCTGCCCAATGGCCATATTGGGAGCCGAGACCACGCCGCGTTCCGCCATCAACATAGCCGTATAGTACCGTACCGCGTCAAGTTCGCTCAGTCCAAACGCTTTCAGGGAAATAAGCGCTTTCATGCGCTCGTCTCGCGGGAAGACCAACACCTTTACTGTGTCCAGGGAGATGCCATATCCCGCCAGGAATTGCTGCAAGTGCTGGAAGACGATCTGCGAAAGGTCGTGAATCTTTTCATTCACCGCTTCAAGGGGCGTGATCTGGACAAGCTGGTTCACGGCCTGCTCGATCACCGGACCCGCGTATGCATTAATGTCCTGCGTACTCAGCACATGGCCGCGATAAGGCATGTGTTGCACCAGCCGTACCGCGTTTTCGCGCGTCTCCACATGGATGTAGTAGTCTACGTTGTAGACCATCTCGGCCATTTCGCGAGAGAGGGCCATGCCGTTAGTTTTGAGTACCAGTTTGGCGCGGTTGATATAAATCGCCTCGTACTGCCAGGGACTTTGCCCACCGTAAAATGCCTGCTGAATCGAACCGAATAATGGGCGGTCGGGCGTTTGTACGGTGTACTGACCTGTCTCATACACATTGAGAATTGCGCCCCGCGATTTCAGGACGCAGAAATGGTTGCTCTCGACGGTGAGCAGGGAGCCGTTCATGATGTTGTTGTCGGGGTAATGATAGAGCATTACCTCGGGTCCCATGACCTCCTCACCATTTGGCCCCAGGGTAGAAACGACGTTGCGTATACCGGTCATTATAGCCTCCTTTGGCTCTCGTTGAAATTCAGGTAGCGGAAAGACACTACTAGGTGACAACTCCCCGCGCCTTTAGGCGGGGCTTCTCAGGAAACGCTGCACCCCTCGGTGTACGTTGACTCCTGAAGGCCATGCCCTGGCCTTGCAGCTTCGAGGATATTCTGAGCGGCATTGACATCCCGGTCAGTGATATAGCCGCAGAAAGGACACATGTGAGTACGAACCGACAGACTTTTCTGGACCATCTCGCCACACTGGTGACACTTCTGCGAGGTGAAGCGCGGGTTGACTCGTATGACCTGGTGACCAGCTCTTGCAGCCTTGTCTTCCAGGATCTCGAGAAACGCGCCCCAACTAGCATCCAGGATCGACTTTGCTAGGGAATGGTTTTGCACCATGTTGAGAATCGAGAGCTTCTCAACAGCAATCACCTGATAGTGTTCCGCATACCGCTTGGCCGTTTTATAGTGATAGTCACGTCGTTGCCGCGCAATCTTGAGATGGGTTTGCGCTGTGCTACGGGCGGCTTTCCGGCGACGGTGACTGCCTTTCTTGCGCCTCAACGTCTTCTGCGAAGTGCGATAGAAGCGGGGGTTCTCAACCGTGTTCCCTTCACTATCCGTCAAGAACGATTTGAGGCCAACATCAATACCGATAGCAGGATGAGTGCAAGTGAGGGGAGAATGTTCGGGCTGCACGTGGGTCTCACACACGATCAATGCATACCAATGGCCGTCAGCCCGATGAACAAGATGGACGGTCTTAGGAGTTCCCTCGATGGGACGGTGCAGCTTGATTTTGAGCGCTTTCCCGATCTTCGCAGGGACGTGCAAGTGTTTGTTATCTGCATCCAGCCAGACATCACGGCTGGTTCCATATTGGCGCAGTTGGATAGAATGCCAGCGATTGGGCGGCTTGAAGCGAGGGAACCCGACATCAGCGAGACCCAACTCTTTCGCCGCAAGAAACCGTTTGAGTGCTTTGGAGAGTCGGTCAGCAAGCATCTGCACAGTCGTAGCTGGCACAGATTCACCGCCCCGCCCTTTGAAAGCGGCGGTCAAATCGTACTTCGAGGGGAAGGTCCCCTTTTGCTCATACTGTACCTTGATCGTCTCAAGCATCTCATTGTACAGGAGGCGAGACTCCTTCAAGCACTGTATGAGCAAGCGAGCTTGTTCCTGATTCGGATACAGTCGAAACTCAAACGTTCTCATCTCCTAATTCTACAGATGAGGGAAACGTGTGTCAAGTACGAGGGAAGGTGCCGCTAGGCGGTGTGGCCATTCTCCCACCTGGCTCAAGCCAGTGGCCCTCTGGCCGCAATTTGGTAGAACGAACGAAACGGAAATTAATCCAACACGAATTTTGTCTAAATAATGAAGGCTTCTCGCCCATGTCCTGCCATTACTAACCTGCCTCTAGATGACATCCTGGGTATGTCCTCCTCTTTTATCAAAAAAATCATTAAAGCCACCCAAAAATGCAAAATTTGAATTTTATAAATTTGTAAAAATTTTCCCAAAAACCTATTGACAACGGATAGGGGCTATGGCATAATACCGTTGTCGCTGAAACGACGAGTAATGCTTCTGAAGAGCAGACCTCAAAGGTTTTTCCTAAAAGAACAGAACCCAGGTTACTCGTTCCCAGAAATGGGATCAAGGCTCTGGCGTTCTTTACTTGTCTCTAAAAGCGGCTCAGAAACGCAATGTTTCTCGAATGTACCTTGCCAATTGAAAAGTGGAAAGCAGAACAGGCTGTGGTAAGCGAGCAAGCTTTTGTGCGTACATGACGCAGCCCTGTCAATCAACAATGAGCCTTGTCCTACGGGTGTAGGATGAGGCAATCTGCGAACCAGCCAAAGAATACACAGTAACAACGAGACAGTGAAGAGCTTTGGCCTGGATCGCTCAACACACAGCGGATGCTTCACCCTCTGAGGGAGGGTGAACACATAGATCTACTGGATGGCGAGTTTGATCCTGGCTCAGGACAAACGCTGGCGGCGTGCCTAACACATGCAAGTCGCACGTCCTCGTGGGGTTCGCTCCACGAGGGAGTGGCGGACGGGTGAGGAACACATGGGTGACCTAC